>Ga0102591_1000109_pt1 | contig 199620 bp, 168 predicted proteins | sample AraplaCol_mCL_r2_2_FD_76860 | JGI IMG/M metagenome (GOLD analysis project Ga0102591, IMG submission 76860) | Arabidopsis root microbial communities from North Carolina, USA - plate scrape MF_Col_mCL_r2 (SPADES assembly) (version 2) | ecosystem: Host-associated > Plants > Roots > Endosphere... | reverse complement strand
ACGACGGCTTCGACTTCCTGGCCCTTCTTGAAGTTGCGCACGGCGGTTTCGCCGGTCTCGTCCCAAGACAGGTCGGACAGGTGCACCAGACCGTCGATGCCCTGGGCCAGGCCCACGAACACGCCGAAGTCGGTGATGGACTTGACCGGACCCTTGACCTTGTCGCCGCGCTTGACGTTCTCGGCGAACTCTTCCCACGGGTTGGCCTTGCACTGCTTCATGCCCAGGCTGATGCGACGCTTGTCTTCGTCGATTTCCAGGACCATGACTTCGACTTCGTCGCCCAGCGAGACCAGCTTGCTGGGAGCGATGTTCTTGTTGGTCCAGTCCATCTCGGAGACGTGGACCAGGCCTTCGATGCCCGGCTCGATCTCGACGAAGGCGCCGTAGTCGGCGATGTTCGTGACCTTGCCGAACAGGCGGGTGCCGGTCGGGTAGCGGCGGGCCACGCCGAACCACGGGTCGTCGCCCAGCTGCTTGATGCCCAGCGAGACGCGGTTCTTCTCGGCGTCGAACTTCAGGACCTTGGCCGTCAGTTCCTGGCCAACCGTCACCACTTCGCTCGGGTGACGGACACGGCGCCAGGCCATGTCGGTGATGTGCAGCAGGCCGTCGATGCCGCCGAGGTCGACGAAGGCGCCGTACTCGGTGATGTTCTTGACCACGCCCTGGACGATCGCGCCTTCCGACAGCGTTTCCAGCAGCTTGGCGCGCTCTTCACCCATGGAGGCTTCGACCACGGCACGACGCGACAGCACAACGTTGTTGCGCTTGCGATCGAGCTTGATGACCTTGAATTCCATGGTCTTGCCCTCGAACGGGCTCATGTCCTTCACCGGGCGGGTGTCCAGCAGCGAACCGGGCAGGAAGGCGCGGATGCCGTTGACCAGGACGGTCAGGCCGCCCTTGACCTTGCCGGAGACGGTGCCGGTCACGAAATCGCCCGATTCCAGGGCGGTTTCCAGCGACAGCCACGAGGCCAGGCGCTTGGCCTTGTCGCGCGACAGGATGGTGTCGCCGTAGCCGTTTTCGATCGCGTCGATGGCGACCGAGATGAAATCACCGACTTGGACTTCGACTTCGCCCTGGTCGTTCTTGAATTCGTCGACGGGCACGTAGGCTTCGGACTTCAGGCCGGCGTTGACGACCACGAAGTTGTGCTCGATGCGGACGACTTCAGCCGAGATGACCTCGCCGGCGCGCATGTTCGACTTCTGCAGCGATTCCTCGAAGAGGGCGGCGAAAGATTCCATTTGGGACATGTGAGATTTCCTTGCCAGGCACAGAGCGTCCGGCGGCTTGATGCGTCAAGCGGCCTGATCCGAGAGGTGCGAAGGCTTGTGTTGCAAGCGGACTTGCGGGTTAGGTTGTCGAATACGTCACCCCCAGTGGACTGGCGTCCGGAGGGAGGGGTGACGCTCCTGTTTGCGTGTCGACCTGAAAGCGCCTCAGACCTTGAACGGACCGCGTTCCTGCCACCACCTCAACACCAGATCACGGGATTCCCCGATGGTCTGCTGCGAGTTGTCCAGCTCGATCGCGTCCGCGGCAGCCTGCAGCGGAGACGCGCTGCGACCCTTGTCGCGAGCGTCCCGCGCTTCCAGATCAGCGCGCAAGCTATCGATATTAGCCGGAATTCCCTTGGAAATCAATTGCTTGTGACGTCGCTCGGCCCGCGTGGCGGCACTGGCGGTCAGGAAGACCTTGAGCGCCGCGTCGGGGAAGATCGCCGTGCCCATGTCGCGCCCGTCGGCCACCAGGCCGGGCAGGCGGCGGAAATTCAGCTGCAGCTGGTGCAGCGCGCGACGCACCGCCGGATGGGCGCCGACCTGCGAGGCCATCAGCCCGGTCGCTTCCTGGCGCAGCTCGGCCGAGACGTCTTCTTCGTCCAGCAGCACCCGGCCCGATTCGAACTTCAAGTCCAGCGTCGGCACCAGCGCCGCGACCGCCTCGCCATCGGCCAGGTCGACATGGTGGCGCGAGGCGGCCAGCCCGGTCACCCGGTACAGCGCGCCGGAATCCAGCACGTCGTAGCCCAGCGCCTGCGCGACCTCGTCGGTCAGCGTGCCCTTGCCCGAGGCGGTGGGGCCGTCGATCGTGATGACGGGAATGTCCTCCACGTTGGCGCGGACGACACCGAACAGCGTCTCGAAGTAGTCGGGGAAGGTCTTGGCGACGCATTGCGGATCCAGGATGCGCACCGGCACGGCGGGCCCCTGGCGGTCGTCCTGCAGGCCGTTGAAGGCCGCCAGCGAGAAGCACATCGCGACGCGGTGGTCGTCGTAGGTGTGGATGGCCGCCGGCTTCCAGGCCTTGAGCGGATGCACACGCAGCCAGTCCGGGCCTTCCTCGACCCCCGCGCCGAGCTTGCGCAGCTCGGTCGCCATCGCGGCGATGCGGTCGGTCTCCTTCACGCGCCAGGAGGCGATGTTGCGCAGCGTCGTCGGGCCGTCGGCGTACAGCGCCATCACGGCCAGCGTCATCGCGGCGTCCGGGATGTGGTTGCAGTCCAGGTCCAGCGCCTTGAGCGGCCAGGCGCCGCGGCGGACCTCCAGCCAGTTGGGGCCGATGTCGACCTGGGCGCCCATCGCCTGCGCGGCCTCGACGAAACGGACGTCGCCCTGCACCGAGCTCGAGCCCACGCCCTCGATGCGCACCGGCGCGTCGGTGGCGGCGATCGCGCCGAGCGCGACGAAGTAGGACGCCGACGACGCATCGCCCTCGACGTGCACCTCGCCGGGCGAGCGGTAGCGGCTGCCGGCGGGAATCACGAAACGCTGCCAGTCGTCGTCGCGCTGGACCTGGACGCCGAAGCGCGCCAGCAACTCCAGCGTGATGTGGACGTAGGGCTTGGAGATCAGCTCGCCGGTGACCTCGATGACGAGGTCCCGCTGCGCGACCAGGGGCAGGGCGAGCAGCAGGGCGGTGAGGAACTGGCTGGAGACGTCGCCGCGCACGCGCACCGGCGCGTCCAGCGTCAGCGCCGCCGGCCCGTTGAGCCGCAGCGGCGGATAACCCTCCTGGCCGAGGCAGTCAATCGGGCAGCCCAGCGCGCGCAGCGCGTCGACCAGGTCGCCGATCGGGCGCTCATGCATGCGGGGCACGCCGGAGAGTTCGAACTGGCCGCCCTGCGTGGCCGCCAGCAGCGCGAGCGCGGCGGTCAGGGGGCGCATCGCCGTGCCGGCGTTGCCCAGGAAGAGCTTGGCCTGCCGGGTAGTCAACCGGCCGCCGATGCCGGTCACCGACAGCACGCCGTCCGCGCCGGTCTCCAGCTGGCAGCCCAACTCGCGCAGCGCGGCCAGCATGACCTTGGTGTCGTCCGAGGCCAGCAGGTCGTGCACCCGGGTCACGCCCTCGGACAGGCCGGCCAGCAGCAGCACCCGGTTGGAGATGCTCTTGGAGCCGGGCAGGGACACGGTGCCCGCGGCGCCGCGCAGCGGGGGCAGGTCCAGGAAGGGAATCTTGTACATGGCGCGGTGGGCGCGCGGCGCGCCGCGCACACGGAAGGGAGGGTTACTTGGACTTCGACGGCGGCGCGGCCGGGGCACCGAGCTGCCATTGCGCGCGGCCTTCGGAGGCCTGCCGGATCATCGTCTCGAGCGCGTGCGCGTCGCCCTGGCGGATCGCCTGCTCCATCTGGTCCAGCACCTCGCGGAAGCGCTGCGACTGCGTCAGCAGGTCCTGCCGGTTGGCCATCAGGATGTCGCGCCAGACCGTCGGATCGCTGGCGGCGATCCGGGTGAAGTCGCGGAAGCCGGAACCGGCCAGGCTCAGGAAATCGCGGCCCGAGGGCTGTCTGGCGACCGAGCTGAAGTAGGCGTAGGCCAGCAGGTGCGGCAGGTGGCTGACCGCGGCGAAGGCTTCGTCATGGTGGTGCGGCGCCATCTTGAGCACCTGCGACCCCAGCGCCGACCAGACGTCGGTCGCCTTCTGCACCATCTCCGGCCGGGTCTGCTCCAGCGGCGTCAGGATGACCTGGCGGCCCTGGTAGAGCGCGGCATCGGCATGCTGCACACCGGCGCTTTCCTTGCCGGCGATCGGATGCGCGGGCACGAAGCTCGGGAACTGCTTGCCGAGCGCGCGCTTGGCCGCGTCGACGACATCGCTCTTGGTCGAGCCCACGTCCATCAGCAGCACGTCGGCCCGCACCAGGTGGCGGATGGCCTTGAGCGTGGACTCGGTCGCGGCGACCGGCACCGCCACCAGCACGATGTCCGAACCGGACACGGCCAGCAGCGCCGATTCGGCGGCGATGTCGATCACGCCCATGCGGCGGGCGGTGTCGGTCGTCGACGGGCTCTTGCTGTAGCCCACCACCCGGCGCACCAGGCCGGCTTTCTTCATGGCCAGCGCGAACGAGCCGCCCATCAGGCCGCAACCGATCACGCCGAGTTGGTTGTACATCGCAAGGAACCTCTTTCGCTCAAGACTTCAGCGTCAGGACTTCAGCGGGTAGGCGCCGATGACCTTGTAGAACGCGCACAGCTCCCGCAGCTCCGCCAGCGCCGAGGCGACGTGCGGCTGCGACGGGTGGCCATCCAGGTCGATGTAGAAGTAGTACTCCCACTGACCGGTGCGGGCCGGGCGCGACTCCAGGCGGGTCATGGACACGCCGTGCTTCTTCAACGGCACCAGCAGATCATGCATCGCGCCCGGGCGGTTCGCCACGGAGACGATGAGGCTGGTGCAGTCGCGCCCCGTGGCCGGGGGGGTGGCCATGGTCTGCGGCAGGCAGATCACGGCGAAACGGGTGCGGTTGTAGGCCTCGTCCTGCACCGCGTGCGCGGTGATGTGCAGGCCGAACAGCGTCGCCGCGCGCTCGCTGGCGATCGCGGCGTAGGCCGGGTTCTCGGCCGCCAGCCGCGCGCCTTCGGCGTTGCTGGACACGGCGCGGCGCTCGGCGTTCGGCAGGTGCTTGGACAGCCAGTTCTGGCACTGCGCGAGCGCCTGGGGATGCGCCAGCACCGCCTCCACGCCTTCCAGCGAGTTCTCCTTGCGCAGCAGGTTGTGGCGGATCAGCAGGCTGACCTCGCCGACCACATGCGTGGGCGTGTGCAGGAACAGGTCGAGCGAGCGCGTCACCACGCCCTCGGTCATGTTCTCGACGCCGACCACGCCGTACTGCGCGCTGCCGGAGGCGGTCGCGTGGAAGACCTCGTCGAAGCTGTTGCAGTAGATCAGGTCGGCGGCGCCGCCGAAGTACTCGATCGCGGCCTGCTCGCAGAAGGTGCCGAAGGGGCCCAGCACGGCCACCCGCTGCGGCGACTCGAGCGCGAGGCAGGCGGACATGATCTCGCGCCAGATGGCGGCGACGTGTTCGCCCTTGAGCGGGCCCTGGTTGGCCGCCTTGATCTTGGCGATGACCTGGGCGACGCGGTCGGGGCGGAAGAAGGGCGTGCCGTCGCGGCGCTTGATCTCGCCGACCTGCTCGGCGACATGGGCGCGCTGGTTCAGCAGCGTCAGTAGTTGCGAGTCGAGCGCGTCGATCTGGTCGCGCAGCGCGAGCAGTTCGGGGTCGGCCACCGGGGCCGGCGGCATCGGGGCGTCGCCGGGCGCCTCGGGGTGGGGGATGTTCGGCGTGTCAGCCATGTCGGGTTTCGAAGTCTTTCAGGTAGCTCACCAGGGCCTGGACGCCCTCCAGCGGCATCGCGTTGTAGATCGATGCCCGCATGCCGCCCACCGACTTGTGGCCTTTGAGTTGCAGCAGCCCCCGCTCCTTGGCGCCAGCCAGGAAGGCGTCGTTCAGACGCTCGTCGCGGAGGAAGAACGGGACGTTCATCCGCGAGCGGCACGACGCCGCCACGCGGTTTTCATACAGGGAGGAGCCGTCCAGCGCCGCGTAGAGCAGGGCGGCCTTGTCGATGTTGCGCTGCTCGATCGCGGCCAGGCCGGTCTTGCCGCCGTACGCGAAGCGCTTGAGCCACTGGAACACCAGGCCGGCGACGTAGATGCCGAAGGTCGGCGGCGTGTTGTACATCGACTGCGCCTCGGCCACGATCTTGTAGTCGAAGGCGGAGGGGCAGATCGGCAGCGCGTGGCCCAGCAGGTCGTCGCGGACGATCACCAGCGTCAGGCCGGCCGGACCGATGTTCTTCTGCGCGCCGGCGAAGGCGAGGCCGACCTTGGACCAGTCCACCGGGCGCGACGCCACATGGGAGGAGAAGTCGATCGCCAGCGGCGCGTCATGGCCCAGTGCCTGGAGGTCGGGCAGGGCCTGGAATTCGATGCCGTCGATGGTCTCGTTGGTGCAGACGTGCACGTACGAGGCGTCCCGGCGCAGCTGCCAGGTCGAGGGCGCGGGAATGTCGAGGTAGCGGCCGTCGGCGCCGGGAAGCTCGGCGGCATTGGCGGCGATGCGGACGTCGGCATAGCGCCTGGCTTCGGCGGCGCTCTTCTTCGACCAGGAGCCGGTGACGACGACGTCGACCGCGCCGCCGCGCGACAGGTTCAGCGGCAGGATCGCGTTCTCGCCGAGCCCGCCCCCCTGCATGAACAGGATGCGGAAATGCTCGGGCACCTGCAGCAGCTCGCGCAGGTCGGCCTCGGCGGCTTCGTAGATCGAGATGAACTCGCGGCCGCGGTGGCTCATCTCCATCACGCTCATGCCGGAGCCGTGCCAGTCCAGCATCTCCTCGGCCACCTGGCTCAGGACCTCGGGGGGGAGGGCGGCGGGACCGGCGGAGAAGTTGAAGGGGCGGACGGCTGGCATGGGGAGGGCGCGGTGAGAACGGGACGACAGCCGGGGCGCCGACGCCGGTCGACCGGATCGACGCGGCGGGGCGCCCCGGGCGGAGCGATGCCGGCCTGGGGCCGGCACCGGGCCGCGGTGGCGGACTTACTTCTTCGGCGTCGGCGCGGGCTTGGCGGCCGGCTTCGGGGCCGAGGCGGCCGGCGCCGGACCCGCTTCCAGGCCGAGCTGCTTGGCGACGTTCTGCTGCAGCGCGGTGAACTTCTCGTCCAACTGCTTGCCGTTGTCGTCGATCAGCTTCTTCGTGTAGAGGCTCTGCAGCTCCTGCGAGGACTCGGCGAACTTCTTGCTCACCGGCGATTCCAGCCAGGCCAGCAGCTGCTTGAGCTCGTCCTCGGTGAACTTCTCGTCCAGCGCCACGCCCATGGTCGACGGGGCCAGCTTCATGCCCTTGTCGACCAGCGGCTTGGCGTTGTCTTCCAGGAACTTGCGCAGGTCGGCATCGATCTGCTTGGCGGTGGCTTCGCGCTTGGCTTCGGGCACGTTGCGCAGGGCCGGCGCGGCCTTGGCGGCCAGTTCGTTGACCGGGCGGCTCAGCACGCCCATGGTCAGGGCCTCGATCGCGGGCTGCTGGATCTTCAGGATCTTCGCGATGACGTCCTTCTTGGACTGCGGGCTGTCAGCCTTCTGCGCGAAGACGACGGGGCTCGCCAGCAGCGAGGCGGCGATGGCGCCGGCTTGGATGGACTTCAGCAACAAGGTCATTCCTTCACGTCGGGGGTGGAGTCGCCCGCGGCGCTCGTGGCGTCGCCGGCATCGGAACCGGCGCCGCCCGCGGCGTCGTCGGTCGATTCTGTCGTCTCGTTCGCATCGTTCTCGACGATGCGCTGCAGGCCCGAGAGCTTGGCGCCCTCGTCCAGCGAAATCAGCGTCACGCCCTGCGTGGCGCGACCCAGTTCGCGGATCTCGGCCACCCGCGTGCGTACCAGCACGCCGGTGTCGGTGATCAGCATGATCTCATCCTCGGGGCGGACCAGCGTCGCCGCGACGACCTTGCCGTTGCGCTCGCTCTGCTGGATCGCGATCATGCCCTTCGTGCCGCGGCCGTGGCGCGTGTATTCCACGATGCTGGTGCGCTTGCCGTAGCCGTTCTCGGTGGCGGTCAGCACGCTCTGCGTCTCGTCCTCGGCCACCAGCATCGCGATCAGGCGCTGGTCGGGTTCGAGCATCATGCCGCGCACGCCGCGGGCCTGGCGGCCCATCGGGCGGACGTCGTCCTCGTCGAAGCGCACGGCCTTGCCGCCGTCGGAGAACAGCATGACGTCATGCTGGCCGTCGGTCAGCGCGGCGCCGATCAGGTAGTCGCCCTCGTCCAGGTCGACGGCGATGATGCCGGCCTTGCGCGGGTTGCTGAAGTCCTTCAGCGAGGTCTTCTTGACGGTGCCCAGCGCGGTGGCGAAGAAGATGAAGTGGTCTTCCGGGAACGAGCGGAATTCGCCTGTCAGCGGCAGCACGACGTTGATCTTCTCTTCGGGCTGCAGCGGGAACATGTTGACGATCGGCTTGCCGCGCGCGTTGCGCGAGCCCTGCGGCACTTCCCAGACCTTCAGCCAGTACACGCGACCGCGGTTGCTGAAGCACAGCATCCAGTCATGCGTATTGGCGATGAAAAGCTGGTCGATCCAGTCGTCGTCCTTGGTGGCCGTGGCCTGCTTGCCGCGGCCGCCGCGGCGCTGGGCGCGGTACTCGCTCAGCGCCTGGCTCTTGATGTAGCCGGTGTGGGACAGCGTCACGACCATGTCGGTCGGCGTGATCAGGTCCTCGGTGCCGAGTTCCTGGGCGTTGTGCTCGATCACGCTGCGGCGAGCGCCCAGCTTGGTCTGGCCGAACTCCTGGCGCACCGACGCCAGTTCGTCGCCGATGATCGTCGTCACGCGCGCGGGCGTGGCGAGGATGTCCAGCAGGTCGGCGATCTGCGCCATCACGTCGCGGTATTCGCCGACGATCTTGTCCTGCTCCAGTCCGGTCAGGCGCTGCAGGCGCATCTGCAGGATCTCGCCGGCCTGGTCGTCGGACAGCTTGTAGAGCCCGTCCTCCTGCATGCCGTATTGCGCCGGCAGGCCTTCGGGGCGGTAGGCGTTGCGGCCGCCGGCGGTCTCGCCCTCGGCGCGCGACAGCATCTCCCGCACCAGCGAGGAATCCCAGGCGCGCGCCATCAGCTCGGCCTTGGCCACCGGCGGGGTCGGGCTGCGCTTGATGATCTCGATGAAGTCGTCGATGTTGGCCAGCGCCACCGCCAGGCCTTCCAGCACATGGCCGCGCTCGCGCGCCTTGCGCAGTTCGAACACGGTGCGGCGGGTGACGACCTCGCGGCGGTGCTCCAGGAAGACCGTGATCAGGTCCTTCAGGTTGCACAGCTTGGGCTGGCCGTCGACCAGCGCCACCATGTTCATGCCGAAGCTGTCCTGCAGCTGGGTCTGCTTGTACAGGTTGTTCAGGACGACTTCCGGGACCTCGCCGCGCTTGAGCTCGATCACCACGCGCATCCCGGACTTGTCGGACTCGTCCTGGATGTGGCTGATGCCCTCGATCTTCTTTTCCTGGACCAGCTCGGCGATGCGCTCGAGCAGGGTCTTCTTGTTCACCTGATAGGGGATCTCGTCGACGATGATCGCCTGGCGCTGGCCGCGATCGATGTCCTCGAAATGCACCTTGGCGCGCATCACGACCTTGCCGCGGCCGGTGCGGTAGCCCTCGCGCACGCCGGACAGGCCGTAGATGATCCCGGAGGTGGGGAAGTCCGGCGCGGGGATGATCTCCATCAGCTCGTCGATCGGGCAGTCGGGATTCTTCAGCGCGTGCAGGCAGGCGTCGACGACCTCGTTGAGGTTGTGCGGCGGGATATTCGTGGCCATGCCGACCGCGATACCGGCCGCGCCGTTGATCAGCAGATTCGGAAGGCGCGCCGGCAAAACCAGCGGTTCCTTTTCGCTGCCGTCGTAGTTCGGGCCATAGTCGACGGTTTCCTTGTCGATATCGGCCAGCATTTCGTGGGCGATTTTCGACAAGCGGATTTCGGTGTATCGCATGGCCGCGGCGTTGTCGCCGTCGACCGAGCCGAAATTCCCCTGGCCGTCCACCAGCATGTGGCGCAGCGAGAAGTCCTGCGCCATCCGGACGATGGTGTCGTACACGGCGCTGTCGCCGTGCGGGTGGTATTTACCGATGACGTCGCCGACGATACGGGCCGACTTCTTGTAGGGCCGGTTCCAGTCGTTGTTCAGTTCGTGCATCGCGAAGAGCACGCGCCGATGCACCGGCTTGAGGCCGTCGCGGGCGTCGGGCAGCGCACGGCCGACGATCACGCTCATCGCGTAATCCAAGTAGGAGCGGCGCATCTCCTCTTCGAGGCTGATCGGCAGGGTTTCCTTGGCGAACTGGGTCATGCGCTGGGGGCCGCGCGCACGCGTGCGCAGCCTCTGGAGAGATCGGAAGTCGGTGATTCTAATTGCGCGCGCTTGTCGTGCTTGCGCAACACGTTCATGAACAGTTGCAGCGCGTGCCGCGAGAATGGAGGCGTCCTGTTGCCCTATGGCACAATCGGTTCGTCCCTAGGAGAAACCCTTGGTCAGGGAACTCCTGAGGTTTTAGTTCCGACATTGGACGTTTCGCAGGGCAACTGCGGCTTTCCTTGAGAGGAGAATCATGAAGAAACTGAACCGCGTGGCAGCGCTCTTTGCTGTCGCCGCTGTGGCCACCTCGGGCGTCATGGCCCAAACCGTGGACAACTGGCGCGCAACGGATGGCACCGTTTGGAAGAACGGCACCAACGAGCTGTGCTGGCGCGATGCATTCTGGACCCCGGCCACGGCCGCCAAGGACTGCGACGGCGCCCTGAAGCCGGTGGCTGCTCCTGTGGCCGCTCCGGCCGCTCCGGCTCCCGCCCCGGCGGTGACCCCGGCCCCGGCGCCCAAGCCGGTGGTGGCTCCGACCAGCGAAAAGGTCACCTACGCCGCTGACGCCTTCTTCGACTTCGACAAGTCGGTCCTGAAGCCGGAAGCCAAGGCCAAGCTGGATGACCTGGTCTCGAAGACCGGCGGCATCAACCTGGAAGTGATCATCGCCGTCGGCCATACCGACAGCGTCGGCACGGATGCCTACAACCAGAAGCTGTCGGTTCGCCGCGCTGAAGCCGTGAAGGCCTATCTGGTGTCGAAGGGTCTGGAAAAGAACCGCGTCTACACCGAAGGCAAGGGCAAGAAGCAGCCTATCGCCGACAACAAGACTGCGGAAGGCCGCGCCAAGAACCGCCGCGTCGAAATCGAAGTGGTCGGTACCCGCGCCGTCAAGTAAACGGTACGGTGGCGACTTCGGTCGCCATCCCGCAAACCCCGCCAGCCATCAGGCTCGCGGGGTTTTTTCATTGATGCGTCATTGGCGCGGCGCGCGCGGAATCGGGCCTCCCGCCGGTGGGCTCGGCTACCATTGCGCCCCATGGCGAATGTCGATGCAAAAGAGCTCGAGAAGTTCAGCGAGCTGGCCCACCGCTGGTGGGATACCGAAAGTGAATTCAAGCCGCTTCACCAGATCAATCCCTTGCGATTGAACTGGATCGACGGCCTCTGCGGCTTGCAAGGCAAGACGACGCTGGACGTCGGTTGCGGCGGCGGCATCCTGGCCGATGCGATGGCGCGCAAGGGAGCGAACGTGCTGGGTATCGACCTGGCGACGAAATCGCTGCGCGTGGCCGAATTGCATGCGATGGAGGCGGGTACCGAGAACGTCGCCTACCAAGAGATCGCCGTTGAGGACCTGGCGCGGGAGCGCCCCGCCTCCTTCGATGTGGTGACCTGCATGGAGATGCTTGAGCATGTGCCGGACCCTGCGTCGGTGGTCACCGCGCTGGGTCAACTCGTGAAGCCCGGCGGGTGGGTGTTCCTGTCGACGCTGAATCGCAACGCCAAGTCCTTTCTTTTCGCGATCGTCGGCGCGGAGTACGTCCTGCGCATGCTGCCCGCCGGCACCCACGAATACGCGCGCTTCATCCGCCCGTCGGAGCTGGCGCAGATGTGCCGAGACGCCGGCTTGGAAGTGCAAGGCGCGAAGGGCCTGACCTTCAACCCGCTCACCCAGCGCTATGCCTTGAACGCGGATACCGACGTCAACTACCTGCTGGCTTGCCGCCGTCCCGCATGATCGCGGCGATGCTGAATTCGCCTCCCGGCGTGGCCACGCGCGCTGCGATCAGAACCGTGCTGTTCGATCTGGATGGCACGCTGGTGGACAGCGCCCCCGATCTGGCCGGCGCGACCAACGAAATGCTCATCGCGCGCGGCCTGCCCGAAGTGCCGTTCGAGCGCCTGCGTCCGATGGTGGGCGCGGGCGCGCGCGGAATGATGGGCGTGGCCTTTGGCGTGTCGCCGAAGGAGATGACGTTCCCAGCGCTCCGCGACGAGTTCTTCGACCGCTACGAGCGTCGCCTGCTTCGCGCGACACGCCCGTTCGACGGTGTCGCTGCGATGCTGCAGGCGCTGTCCGACGACGGCTTGAGCTGGGGCATCGTGACCAACAAGTCGGAGCGCTTCGCGCTGCCGTTGGCGCGGGGGCTCGGTTGGTCCGAACGCGCGGCGGCGGTGGTTGGAGGCGACACGACGCCGCACAGCAAGCCGCACCCGGAGCCGCTCCTGGAGGCGGCCCGTCGGGCCGGCGTCGCGCCGGGTGAGTGCGTGTATGTCGGCGATGACGCGCGCGACGTGCTGGCGGGACGAGCGGCTGGCATGCCGACGATCGCCGTGCGCTGGGGCTATCTGGGGGATGGTGAGCCGATCGAGGCCTGGGGTGCGGACGTGGTTCTCGAGACCCCATCGCAGCTCGTCGAGTGGCTGAGAGCCGCGCGCTGAGCCTGTGGCTCAAGCGTTCAGGGTCGCCGCGAATCGAACTTCAGAAAGATTACTGCCGCCCGGGGCTTGAAGTCCGCGCGACTGGCATAATCTGCGACTTCTCTCTCTCTGGGGCCGACCTGGTTTCGACGTGGGTACGGATTCGGAGTAGGGCATGCCGAGGGCCAGGCACCTCGTAAATCCATCTGGAAAAAACCAACTGCGAACGATAACACGTACGCTCTCGCGGCTTAAACCCCGCGGACCTCTCACCGGTTGGCCGATGGGCCGGGTGAAGGGACGCAAGTCCTGACACAGAGAGGTTATTCACATTGGCTGGCTGTCATTCGTGCACCTTGGGTGACGGCGAGATTTAGGGTGCTGGCTGATCCCGCAGCGTGCTCCTGCGCGACGGGGTTGGCGAGAACCAAATCAGAGAGCTAAGCATGTAGAACTGCCCGATGAAGGCTTGCGGACGCGGGTTCAATTCCCGCCGGCTCCACCATATTCGAGTGTCATGACCGCTCATGACCTCCCAAGCGCCTAAGTGAACCAAGCACTTAGGCGCTTTTTGTTTTTGGGCTCGGTGCCCGAATTCCTGCATGGCGTCGCGCACCCTGGCCCCATCCGTCGCGGCCGACGGACAGTTCCTGGATTTTTCGCGACCTGCTCGCGCAGGGGTGTACCGGACCGCGCGGCGGTTGACGATACTTCCGCGCGTCGCGCCTCGAGGGAGCTGCCGCACGGTGCGGTGGAGCGAGGCCACAGTGCGTCCACCATGCTTGCATCCGTCATTGACCATCGCCGCCGTGGCGCTTCGCCGCTGCGTTCCTCCGGGCCCTGGCACCTCGTGGCCATCGCCGTCGCCGCCGCGACGCTGACGGCCTGCGGCGGCGGCTCGTCGGACGACGACCCCGCGCCCGAGGCCACGCCCCGGACCGCGGCGACCCTGGTGCGCGTCGCTGCGGAGGCGGCGGGAAGCCACTGCGCCGCGGGCGGCACGCGCGTGGAGTCCGGCGCGGATGCCGACGGCAACGGACAGCTCGCCGACGGCGAGGTGTCCAGCACGCAGTACGTCTGCAACGGTCTGAACGGCGGCGCGGGTGCCGAGGGCCGGTCGATGCTGGTTCGAGTCCGAGCCGAAGCCGTCGGCGCCAACTGCGCGCAAGGCGGCTCGGCGGTGATGGCGGGACTGGATGCCGACGGCAACGGCGCGCTGGATTCGGGTGAGGTCAGCAGCGTGGCCTATGTCTGCAATGGCGCGAACGGCTCCAACGGCTCGAACGGCACGAATGGCTCAAACGGCACGCCAGGCTCCGCCGGCCCCACAGGACCCACAGGACCCACAGGACCCACAGGCGCATCGGGCCTCGACGCCCTCGTCGCGGTCACCGCGGAGTCGGCCGGTGCGAATTGCACCTATGGCGGCCAGCGCGTGCAATCCGGCCAGGACGCCAACCGCAACGGCGTGCTGGATGCCGGCGAGGTGACGTCCACGGCCTATGCCTGCAGTGCCGCGCCGGCGGACACGCGCTGGGTGAATGTGACGTCCGCCACCGCGCAGGCCGACTCGAACACCGGCTATCTCGCCAATTCGAGCGGGCCCGTGGTCCTCACGCTGCCCGCTTCACCGGCCGTGGGCGACTGGATCAAGGTCACCGGAGTGGGCGCCGGCGGTTGGACGATCGCGCAGAACGCCGGCCAGCGGATCACGACGACCGGATTACCCGGCGGCAACACCGTGACCTGGACGGCCCAGGCACCGACCGGCACCTGGGTCGCGGTGGCGATGTCGGCTGACGGCGCACGCCAGGTCGCCGCGTCGGCATCCGGAGAGCTCTACACCTCCGAGGACGCCGGTGCGCACTGGACCGTGCGTCTCACCGGGCAGCCGTGGTCCAGCGTCGCGATGTCCTCCGATGGACAGACGATCCTGGCGGCGGTCAACGGCGGGGCGCTCTACCTGTCGACGGACGGAGGGAACAACTGGTCCAACGACGGCAGCAGCAGGGCGTGGACCGCCGTCGCCAGTTCGGCCGACGGCACGCGCCTGGTGGCCACGGCCTACCTCGGACAGATCTGGACCTCGGCCGACAGCGGCGGCAGTTGGACGGCGCGCGACAGCAATCGCGCCTGGCGTACCGTGAGCGCCTCGGCGGACGGCCGCGTGCAGGTCGCGGGCACCAACGGCTCGCAGCTGTATGTGTCGACGGACTACGGCGTCAGCTGGACCGCGCGGGCGTCCGCCCAGTTCTGGTGGGGGTCGGCGGCATCGGCCGATGGACGGCGCCTGTACGCCACGGTCGACACGGGCGCGATCTGGCGCTCCGATGATTTCGGCACCTCGTGGGAAGCCGTGACGGTGAGCCGGGACTGGCGCGGCATCGCCACTTCGGCGGATGGGCGTCATGTGGTGGCCGCCACGAATGGCGGCGCGCTCTACGAGTCGTCGGACGGTGGCCAGACCTGGCGGTCCACGGCCGATGCGGGCGCCTGGACGACGGTGGCCAGCAGCGCGAACGGCCTGACCCTGCTGGGCGGCAAGTCCGGCGCGGCGCTGTACGCCGGCACGCGGCGGACATCCACCACCTCGGGGGTGAGCGGCTCGCTGTCCGGGGGGCAGGGCGACACGCTGCAACTGCAGTACGTCGGCGGCGGCGTGTTCATGCCGATCAGCTATGTCCTGGCGAACCTGACGTTCACGCCGCAGTGACCTCGCTCGGATGAGCGGCCGAATCCCCCAGCAGGGGGCTTCGGGTCCTCGGGACGCGTGTCAGGCCGTCGACACGCACGCCATCGCGATGCTGACCCACACGCCCACGCTGAAATACGGCGTCAACCACAGCGCATCGGCCTTCCAGGCCTCCCAGGAGCCGCTGGGCACGCGCCGATGCCAGGCATCGCGGGCGCCCGCGTCCAGGCGCAGGTAGACCTGCCCGCTGGCGCGCCCGTGCCGGTAGCGGCGCCAGTACATCGGCATGTCGACGGTCACGACATAAGCGACGAAGGACATCGCGCCCACGATGCCCGCGACCGACAGCGCCTGCACCCAGCCCCCGCTGCCGAGGGCGATCACGCCCAGCAGCACGGCCATCCAGGTGAAGCCGCCGGCCCACAGCGCCGATTCCACGGCCTGCGTGATGTGGTTGAGCGTGAGCACGCTGTGCCAGCAGAAGGCCTGCGCCACCACCATGAACATCGGAACAGCCCAGGCGGCCGCCTGCACGGCCGGCAGGCCGGCATGGGCGGCCAGCTGATGGACGAACAGGCCCAGCTGCAACGCGAAGCAGATCTCGGCCACCGTGGCCGCGGTGCGGCCCAGGAAGATGCTGGACAGGTGGCTGTCCACCACCACGAGCCGCTCCAGATCCACCCGCGGCAGCAAGGAGCGATAGGCACACACCAGCACGTAGACGCCGGACAGCCCCAGCTGCACTCGCCCATGAACGCCGGCGACGGGGCCGGCGAGCGCGACGGCGAGCCACAGGCCCAGGTTCAGCACGGCCAGCGCGCGCAGCGCCCGGCACCATGAACGTACCTGCGTATCCATCGCTAGTCGATCACGATGTCGCCGTCGACCGTGCCCGACAGCGCGGCGAGGTAGCCCAGCTCCAGGCTGCGCGTGAAGGCCGGCGTGTCGAACAGCGGCGCGGTGTCGCGTTGCGCGCGCAGCCGGTCGCGCAGCGCCGCGAGTGGCTCCGGCGCGGCCGCGAGCGCGACGGCCCGCTCGACGTAGTCCTCGGGGGTCTCGACGATCAGCTCCGGCAGGCCGACCGCATGCAGCAGGCTGGCCGCCATGCGGCCGGCGAAGGCGCGCCCCCGCTGCGTGAGCACCGGCAGTCCCATCCAGAGCGCATCGCTGGCCGTCGTGCCGGCGTTGTAGGGCAGGGTGTCCAGGAACAGGTCGGCCGCGGCGAGGCGGGCGAGGTAGTCCTCGCGCGCGCAGCGCCGCGCGAAGACCAGCCGCTCCGGCGCAAGGCCGATCGCGGCGGCTTCGCGGCGCAGGCGGTCGATGGCCTCATCCTCCTCGGCCAGCAGCCACAGCACGGCGTGCGGCACGCGCGACAGGATCCGGCCCCAGGTGCGGAACATGGCCGGCGTCAGCTTGGCCGGGTTGTTGAAGCCGCACAGCACGACCGCGTCCGGCGGCAGGCCGAGCGCGCGCCGGTCGGCCGCGGCGGGTCGCGGTCGCTGGCGATCGTTGGCCTGGTAGGACGGCAGCACCAGCAGGCGTTCGTCGAAGCAGGCGCGGGTGTCGGCGTCGATGAGGCGCGGGTCCGCGACGAGGTAGTCGTAGGCGCTCGAGCCCGAAGTGCCAAGATAGCCCAGGTAGAGCATCTGCACCGGTGCGACGCGGCCGGCGAACAGCGCGACGCGGCCGCCCTCGGTGTGTCCGGTGAGGTCGACCGCGATGTCGATGGACAGCTCGCGGCACAGCGCCGCCACCCGTTCATCGCTCCAGCCGCCGACGTCGAGGAAGGCATCGGCGGCCGCGCGCAGCCGCTGCTGCATCGGGTCGTCCTTCGCCTCGCCATGGTTGATCAGCGCGACGTCGAAGACCTCGCGGTCGTGCAGCTCCAGCGCTTCCGCCAGCAGGAAGGCCACCGGATGGGCATGGAAATCGCGGGAGACGTAGGCGATGCGGATCTTGCGTCCGGCCGGGAAGCCGGGCCGCATCGGCGGCGTCGCGGCACGGGGCGACGCGTGCCGGGCCCAGGTCCTTGCCGCCGCCTGCTGCAGCGCCGGGTCGTCCGTCAGGTTCTGGACGACCAGCGGCTGCGCGACCGCCTCGCCACGAGCCACCTGGGTGAGCAGCGCATCGCGACGCGCGTCGAAGTCGCGCCAGTCGTAGACATGCATCGCCGCGTAGAGCCTCAGTCCGGCGAGCCAAGGGGCGTGCGGCGTGAGCCCCAATGCTGCGTCGAAATCGTCCACCGCCAGCGTGAACCGGCGCGCGCGCAGATGGAGATTGGCCCGGTTCTGCAGCGGCGCGGCGAAGGCCGGGTCGTGACGGATCGCGGTGCTGAAGGCGTCGAGCGCCTCGGCCTCCCGGCCGCCCTGGCGCAGCGCCATGCCCATCAGGTTGCGCGCGATCGCATGGCCCGGCGCCTCGGGACCGATGGCCGCCAGCGCCGGCAGCGCGTCGCGCCAGCGGCCCGCATCGATCAGCTGCTCCGCGCGCTCGAAGCGGAAGTCGTCGCAGGCGGGATCGGCGTCGATGGCCAGCTCGATTGCCATCAGCGCCGCGTCGCGGGCGCCCAGGTCCCGGTAGCTCAGGCTCAGGCCGTGGAAGGCGCGAGCGTAGGTGGGGTCCCGCGAGGCGGCCTGCTCGAACGCCGCGATCGCGTCCTCGATCCGGCCGGTCTCGCGCAGCGCGATGCCCCAGTTGTAGAGCAGCGCGGCGCCAGCGCCAGCCGCCTGCGCCAGCGCGCGGTACTCGGCCTCGGCGGCGATCCAGTCGCCGCGGTCGGCGAGGGCATGGGCGCGTGCCAGCGTGGCGGGCGTGCGCGGCCGTGCCGGCTGTTCCTTCGAAGCGCTCAATCACCACCTCCCGCGGCTCAACGCGGCGGATCATACGAGCCGACGTTGGCGCGAGCGCAGGCGAGCCTTCGCTGGTGCACCGCAGCATGCGTGGCGGCCCGCGTTTCCAGTGGACGGGCGCTATCCCATCGATAGCCACATCGCGTGGCGCGCCGGGAGTCGCGGGCGTAGCATCGCTTCACCCCGGCTCCAGGTCCCCGTCATGGCCGTCTGGCAGTTCGATCTGGCCTTCGCGCATGGCAGCGCCAAGGCCTCCTGGCATCCCTCCTCGCGCAGCGACGTCATGCACTACCTCGCGTCGCGCGTCGGCCCCAGCACACCGATGCTGGAGGGCTGGCGCTACTTCGGCGACGAGGCGCACAACTGCATCGACATGGTGTCCGATCCCGACGGCCACTACGAGCTGCATGCGCGGCTCGATGCCTGCGCCACCGAGACCGACCACTTCATCGACGTCGTCTGCGACGTGGCCCATGCGCTCGGCTGCGAGTTCTTCAGCGCCGAACTGGCCGCCTTGTTGCCGCCGCGCTCGCGCGCGCTCAAGGACGCGCTGCAGCGGTCGACGGCTTGGCGCTTCGCGCTGGACCCCGAGGGCTTCGACACCGACGCCTGACAGGCCGCGGACGTCATCCCATCAGCGCGCTGAACCGCAGCGCATCGTCGGCCGCCGCGCCCGACGCGGTGTTGTCGAAGACGCACCAGATCGAGGTGCCGGCCGGCCAGCGCGCGAGCGCCTGGGCCCGCGCCTGGAGGAAGGCGTCCTCGTAGCGCGACCAGTACATGCGCGGCGAGCCATGCCAGCGGTAGTAGACGACGGCGCCGCGGCCGTCGCCGTGCTCGCCGAGCCAGCCGCCCGGTTCGTCCGCGCCGGCGGGGCGGGCGGGGTCGGCGGCCACGCGGCCGATGCGTTCGTCCACCAGCAGGCGATCCGCCGCCGCGCTGAACCACGAGGCGTGCCGCGGCTCGCAGACGATCGCGCCGTCGAAGCTCGCGTGCAGCGAGCGGAAGAAGGCGCGCGCGGTGCGTGTCTCCAGCGGCAGGGACGGCGGCAACTGCACCAGCAGCACGGCCAGCCGTTCGCCCAGCCCGGCCAGCGAGTCGACGAAGGCGCGCACCTCGGCCCGCGGCACCTTCAGTCGCGCGTCGTGCGTCATCGCCCGCGGCAGCTTGACCGAGAAGCGGAAGCGCGCCGGCGTCTGCTCGGCCCAGCGCGCGAAGGTGTCCGCTCGGTGCGTGCGGCTGAAGGTGGTGTTGATCTCGGTCGCATTCAGCACGGCGGCGTAGCGGCTGAGCTGGCTGCCCTCCGGCGGGAAGGCGGCGGCGACGGCGCGGGGCACGCTCCAGCCCGCGGTGCCGATGTGCAAGGGCGTTGATCTCGACATGGGCGTCTGTCGGCAAGCGGCTTGCCCTGGTCGAGGATCGACGCCCGCGTCGCCGACACCGCTCCCGACCGATGGACGCCTTCCTCGATGCCCTGCAATGGCCCGCGATGGCCGTGACCCTGCTGGCCGCCTGGCTGGTGGCCGCGCGAAGCGCCGCGCGCCGCCGCTGGGGCTTCGGCGTCTTCGTCGCCAGCAACCTGCTGTGGAGCGCCTGGGGCCTGCACACCCAGGCCTACGCGCTCATCGTGCTGCAGGTCGGGCTGTTCCTGCTCAACCTGCGCGGCGTGCGGAAGAACCGGCAGGCCGACGATGGCGACGATGGCGGCGATCGCTCCGGCACTCGCGTCCCCGGCGAGGCGACGGACGCGGGGACCGCCCGCGCCGGAACCCGGGAGCGGGGCTTGCTGTGAGGAGGCACATGGCCAAGGAGCACGACATGAGCGATCAAGCGCTGAGCGACACCGAACGACGCGAGAAACTCTGGCACCTCATCAAGGACATGCGCTTCGGCATGCTGACGACGCAGCACTCCAACGGGCACCTGCATGCGCGTCCGATGACGCTGCAGAACCGCGGCGTCGACGAGGGCGATTCGCTGTGGTTCTTCATGTCCCGGGGCGGTGAAGCCTACGAGGACATCGTCGGCGCCGCGCAGGTGAACGTGGCCTTCGCCGACGCCGATGACGACACCTATGTCTCGGTATCCGGCACCGCCGAACTCGACGAGGACAGGGCGCGCAAGCAGGCCCTCTGGAATCCGGCCGCCGAGGCCTGGTTCCCCAAGGGCGTGGACGACCCCGACCTCGCGCTGCTGCGGGTGCGCATCAACCACGCCAGCTACTGGGACGTGAAGGCCTCGAAGCTGATGCAGCTGTATGCGATGGCGAAGTCGGCGGTGACCGGCCAGCCGCCGAAGGACCTGGGCGAGACGGGGCAGGTCCGGATGCGGTGAGGGCTTCCCCCGGGGTCGCAGGGCTCGACGCGCCGGATTTGCCTCCGATAGGATGGCCCGATGATGAGCCCCCTGGTCCTTCGCGGTCGTTGCGCCTGCGGGCGAGCCGAGTACGCCGTGCATGCCGCCCAGCTCGACGCCGCGGTCTGCTACTGCGCCACCTGCCGACGATCCTCGGGGGGCGCCGGGATGGCCTGGCTGACCGCCGACCGCGCCACCTTGCGGGTCAACGGCGCGCTGCAGACCTGGCGGTCCTCGGACCATGCCTTGCGCCAGTTCTGCCCGCATTGCGCGACGCAGCTGTTCTGTCTCGAGGACGATGCGCCGCCGGAGATCAAGGTCGCCGCCGGCACGCTGGACGACCAGAAGCTGGTCAAGAGCACCCACAGCGCCTTCGTGAACGAGCGGCCGCTGTGGGATGCGCGGCATACGCTGGCGCAGCACGAGGCCGACGCTCCCTCGCCGACGGCTGAACCGGCGCCCGGCGACGCACCGACCGGGCGCTCGCGGGCCGAATCCGACGCGGCCTTCCAGAGCGCGCTGGCCAGCAGTCCGGACGCCTTCATCAGCATCGATCCCGACGGCCTCATCACCGAGTGGAATCCACAGGCGACGGCGACGCTGGGCTGGAGCTATGCCGAGGCCATCCGCCGCCCGCTGCATGAGCTGATCATTCCGCCAGAGATGCGCAGCGCGCACCTGCGCGGCATGTCGCGGCTGCAGCGCACCGGCGACGGCCCGGTGCTGGGGCGGCGATTCGAGGTCGATGCGATCCACAAGCGCGGCCACCGGGTGCCGATCGAGCTGTTCGTCGCGCCGCTGCGCATGGCAGGCGGCACCGGCGCGACGGCCTTCGTGCGCGATGTCAGCGTCCGGCGCGCGGCCGAGGCCTCGATCGAGCGCGCGATCGGCGGCGAGCCGGTGAGCTTCGAGGTGGACCTGCGCCTGGGCGGCCGGCACCGCGCCATGACGGTCCGCCTCACGCCGCGCCGCGACGAGCACGGCACGCCGGATGGTTTCCTCATTCATCTTGAGGATGCCGCGGCGGGCGATCCCTGAGGGCCCGCGGCGGGCCGCCCACGCCTGTAGTCCTTCGCCCGACGGCCGGTCGGCGCGCGGGCTCACCCGCACTGGCGTCACGCCGGCCTCGCCAGGCCGTGATCGATCTCCCATGATTCGTTCAAACAGGGAGATCACCATGAAAGTCGCACTGATCGAAGACAACGCGCTGCTGCGCCGGCTGATGGTGACCCGCCTGCAGGCGGAGGCGTCCATCACCGTGGTGGGCCAGGCCTGCAGCGAGAACGCCGCGCTCAGCACCATCGCGCTGTGCGCTCCCGATGTGGTGCTGGTGGACCTGGGCATCGACGGCGGCTCGGGCCTGGGCGTGATCGAGCGCCTGCGCGCGGCGCGCTTCCGCGGCCGCATCCTGGTGCTGAGCGCGCAGGACCGGGCCGCCTACGAGCCGCGGGTGCTGTCCTGCGGCGCCGACGGCTTCTACGACAAGGCCAGCGACTTCGACCGTCTCGTGGACGAGCTCGGCATGCTGGCCAACAGCGCCTGGATGGCCGAGTGAGCGCGGCCCGCGGGTAGGCCCAGCGGAGGGATCCGGACTCGGCCACCTGGGGGATGACAGGGGGAGGCGGCACCCGCATCGTGGCGACTTCGTCCGCGCCCGCGGACCGTCACGCCAGGGAGTCCCCGCTCATGAACCGACCGATCAGCCATGCCCACGGCGCGCCCGTGGTCGACAACCTCAACATCCAGACCGCCGGCCCGCGCGGCCCCGCGCTGCTGCAGGACGTCTGGCTGCTGGAGAAGCTCGCCCACTTCGACCGCGAGGTCATCCCCGAGCGCCGCATGCACGCCAAGGGCTCCGGCGCCTATGGCCGCTTCACCGTCACCCACGACATCAGCCGCTACACGCGCGCCAAGCTGTTCTCGCGCATCGGCAAGACGACCGACGTCTTCCTGCGCTTCTCCACCGTCGCCGGCGAGCGCGGCGCCGCTGACGCCGAGCGCGACATCCGCGGTTTCGCCGTCAAGTTCTATACCGAGGAAGGCAATTGGGACCTGGTGGGCAACAATACGCCGGTGTTCTTCATGCGCGACCCGCTGCGCTTCCCCGACCTCAACCACGCTGTCAAGCGCGATCCCCGCAGCAACCTGCGCAGCGCGCAGAACAACTGGGACTTCTGGACGCTGCTGCCCGAGGCGCTGCATCAGGTCACCATCGTGATGAGCGACCGCGGCCTGCCCGACGGCTATCGCCACATGCATGGCTTCGGCAGCCACACCTTCAGCTTCATCAACGCCGACAACGAGCGCCACTGGGTCAAGTTCACCTTCAAGTCGCGGCAGGGCATCCGCAACCTGACCGACGAGGCGGCCGGCCAGCTCATCGCCGGCGACCGCGAGAGCGCGCAGCGCGATCTCTTCGAGGCCATCGAGCGCGGCGAGTTCCCGCGGTGGACGCTCTACGTGCAGGTGCTGAGCGAGGCCGCCGCGCGCGCGCTGCCCTACAACCCGTTCGACCTGACCAAGGTCTGGCTGCATGCGGACGCGCCGCTGATCGAGGTGGGCGAGCTCGAGCTCAACCGCAACCCCGAGAACTACTTCGCCGAGGTGGAACAGGCCGCCTTCTCGCCGGCCAACGTGGTGCCGGGCATCGGCTTCTCGCCCGACAAGATGCTGCAGGCGCGGCTGTTCAGCTATGGCGACGCGCATCGCTACCGGCTGGGGGTGAATCACCATCAGATCCCGGTCAACGCGCCGAAGTGCCCTTACCACCTGTACCACCGCGACGGCGCGATGCGGGTGGACGGCAACGCCGGCGCGGCGCCGGCCATCGTGCCCAACGGCCGCGGCGACTGGGCCGACCATCCGCAGCTGCAGGAGCCGCCGCTGGCCATCGACGGGGCCGCCGCGCACTGGGACCACCGGCTGGACGACGACTACTTCACCCAGCCGGGCCTGCTGTTCCGCCTGATGGACCCGGCGCAGCGGCAGGCGCTGTTCGACAACACCGCCCGTGCCATCAACGGCGCCAGCCCGGACGTGCAGCAGCGCCACATCGACCACTGCACCCTGGCCGACCCCGCCTATGGCGAGGGCGTGCGCAACGCCTTGCTGGCGCTGCGCGGCTGAGCCCCCGGCCCCGAGCCCACGCCGCGCGTGCAAGGCGGGCGCCGGTCGATCAGCCGCGGCGCAGCTTCACCGACGGGAAGTCGACCGGCACGGCGAAGGCCACGTTCACATAGTTCGTGAACAGGTTGAGCGCGACGTGGGCGAGGATCTCCACGATGGCGCCGTCATCGAAGCCCGCCTCGCGCAGCGACTGGACGTCGGCGTCGGTGACCTGCGCGCGGTCGTTGACGACCTTCAGCGCGAACCGAAGCGCCGCGGCGGTCTTGGGATCGGCGGACTCGCCGGCCTGAGCCGCGGCCATCTCCTCGGCGCTGGCGCCGGCCTTGCGGCCCAGCATCGTGTGCGCGGCCAGGCAGTACTCGCAGGCGTTGCGGTCGGCCACGGCCACGGCGATCTGCTCGCCGAGCCGGGCCGGGATCACGCCGCCGCCCAGCGCGCCGAAGCTGCCCCACAGGCTCTTGAGGGCGGCGGGGGAATTGGCGACCGCGCGGAACATCGCCGGCGTCGCGCCGAAGGCACCCTGGATCTGGTCGAGCACGACCTTGACATCGCCCTGGGCCTGCTTGGGATCGACGAGCGCGACGCGGGAAACGGTGGAGGTGGCGGTGGAGGTGGCAGTCATGGAAAGTCCTTTCAGAAGTAGGAGAAGAGGTCATTGGCGAGACCGGTCCGGCCCTTCCGGGGATCTCGCAGCGTGTGCCGCTGGACGTCAGTGTGGGTGAGGATGTCGTAGCATTGGACGCGTTTCATCCGATAAACATACCCAAACGTCCATGAGCGCCCCGGTCCGAATCCCGAGCCCGGCCCCTGCGACCGCCGCCGTCGTCGCCAGTCCCGCCGCCGCGCCGGTCGACCGGCTGTCGTCGCTGTTGGAGCACTTCCGGGTGCGCGCGCGGCTGTTCCATGTCGGACCGCTCTGCGGCATCAGCCCCTTCGATCCCTTGCCGGGGCGAGGCTTCCTGCATGTGATGCAGCGCGGCGAGATGGAACTGCGCCACCCGGCCGGCGCGGGCCTGCCGCGCAAGCTGCGGGTGAACGAGCCCTCGCTGCTCTTCTATCCGCGGCCGGTCGCGCATGAGTTCCGCAATCCGCCGCGCGACGGCTCGGACTTCACCTGCGCCGAGCTCGAGTTCGACGGCGGCGCGCTCAATCCGCTGGTGCGCGCCTTGCCGCCGCTGGTGCTGCTGCCGCTGGCGAAGGTGCGGGGCCTGGAGTTGTCGCTGCAGCTGCTGTTCTCGGAGACGGAGCGCGCGCGCTGCGGTCAGCGCCTGCTGGCGGACCGGCTCTTCGAGGTGGTGCTGATCCAGCTGCTGCGTTGGCTCATCGACCATCCCGCCGAGGCCGGCGTGCAGCCCGGGCTGGTGTCGGGACTGTCGGACCCCCGCATCGCGCTGGCGCTGGCCGCGGTGCACGAGGCGCCGGGGCAGGCCTGGTCGCTGGCGCGCATGGCCGAACGGGCGGGCATGTCGCGCAGCGCCTTCGCGGCGCGCTTCCGCGACCTGGTGGGGCAGGCGCCAGCGGCTTACCTCGCCGACTGGCGCTTGAGCCTGGCGCAGGAGCAACTGCGGCTGGGACGGCCGATCAAGCAGATCGCCGACCAGCTCGGCTACGCGAATGCGTCGGCGCTGTCACGCGTGTTCACGCAGCGCGTCGGGCGCTCGCCGCGTGAATGGAAGCAGGCCCTGGGCGCCAGCGATCCGGCGTCGAACTGAGTCCGGCGCGCCAAGGCCTCGCGCCTCAGGAGACGGCGCGCGGCGCGCCCAGCAACTGCTGCATCACCCGCTCGAGTTCGTTGAACTCCACCGGCTTGACCAGGTGGGCGTCGAAGCCCGCGGCCGCCGTCGCCTCGCGGTCGGAGCGCTGGCCCCAGCCGGTGATGGCGATCAGCGCCAGTTCGTCCCTGGGCGCCATCGCACGCAGGCGCCGCGCGACCTCGGTGCCGGAGATGCCCGGCAGGCCGATGTCCAGCAGCATCACCCGCGGGCGCAGGCGCTCGAAGTGCCGCAGCGCGTCCTCGCCGCTGTAGGCCACCGAGGCGCGGTAGTGCGCGCCGCGCAGCACCTCGGCCAGCGTGTTGGCGCCGTCCACGTTGTCATCGACCACCATCACGCAGGGCGCCTCGGCGGCCGCGGTCTCCGCGCCCACCGCCGTCTCCGCGACCGCCGTGGGCGCCGCCGGGTCCTCGGCGCGCACCGTCCCGCCCGGCGCGAGGGGCAGCTCGACGATGAAGCGGCTGCCGTGGCCGACGCCTTCACTCTCCACGGCGATGCTGCCGTCGTGCAGCTGCACCAGCTGCTTCGACACGGCCAGCCCGATGCCCAGTCCCGAGGGCGCGGCGCCGCGCGCATCGATCCGCGTGAACAGCTCGAAGACGCGCGGCTGCATCTCCATCGCGATGCCGATGCCGCGGTCCGTCACGGTGATGCGGGCCCGGTTGGCCTCGGCGGCCACGTGCACCATCACCTCGCCGGGCTCGGGGCTGTACTTGGCGGCGTTGTCCAGCAGGTTGCCCAGCACCTGCTGCAGCCGCGTCGGATCGCCGTCCACCAGCACCGGCCGAGGCGGCAGCGAGAGCGAGACCCGGTGCTTCATCTCGCTGTACAGCGGCTCCACCGCTTCCAGCGCCTGCCGCACCACGGTGCGCAGGTCGATGAGCTGGCGCTTGAGCTCGACCACGTTGCGGGTGATGCGGCTCATGTCGAGCAGGTCGTCCAGCAGCCGGGCCATGTGGGCGGACTGGCGCGCGATGATGTCGGTCGCGTGGGCGCGGGTGGCCTCGGTGCCGGACTGCCGCAGCATCGCCACCGCGTAGCGGATCGGCGCCATCGGATTGCGCAGCTCGTGCGCGAGCGTGGCCAGGAAGGCGTCCTTGCGCTGGCTCTCGCGGCGCAGTTCCTCCTGCGCGGCGGACAGCTCGGAGACATCGACCGTCGCGCCAATCACGCGCTGCACCTGGCCGTCGTGGGCCTGGACGGGGCGCAGCGAGGTCAGCAGCTGGTAGGTCCGGCCGCCATGCGACACCTGCTGCGCCAGGTTCATCGGCCGGGCCGTCGCCACCGCCTCGCGGACGATCTCGGCGAACTGCGGCTCGCCGACCAGGCTGCCGACCTCGGCCCCGATCAGCGCCTCGCGCGAGAAGCCCATCGGCGTGTTGAAGGCCCAGGTGTAGCGGCCCTGCAGGTCGCATTCCCAGGCCATCACCTTGCCGCTGTGCAGCGCCAGGTGGAAACGCTCCTCGGCCGCCTGGCTGGCGCGCAGCGCTTCCTGCTGGGCCGTCACGTCGACCGCGACGCCGTAGGCATGCGCCGCGCGGCCCTTCGCGTCCAGGCTGACGTAGCCGTCGAACTGCGTCCAGACCACCTCGGCGTTGTCCGGCCGCGTGATCGGGCAGGCCAGGCTGAAGCGGCCGCCGCTTTCGGTCGCGTAGCGGTAGCGCTCGCGGAAGCGCCCGGCGTCCTCGGCCGACATGTCGGCCAGCATGTCCTCCATCGTCGACCAATGGCGGCCGAAGAGCTGCTTCGCGCCGCCCGCGGTGTTGGCGAAGCCGGTGACCATGTCCCAGTCCCAGGTGACCATGCGGCCGGCGGCCAGCGCGAGGTTGAGGCGGCGCCGGCTGTTGCGCTCCTTCTGCATCAGCCGCCCGGCCCAGGCGGAGACCGAGGCGATCAGCGCGCCGGCGGCCAGGTACAGCACGACCAGCGTGGCGTCGGGCAGCGAGTTGACCGGGAAGATCTGGCCGATGGGCTCGATCCAGAAATAGAGGACGGCCAGCGCCGAGGCGGCGAGGAAGGCCAGCGCCGGCCCGAGGCCGCAGGCCAGGCCCACCAGGACCAGGGAAGGGAAATAGGGCAGCAGCGGTCCGCGGCCGTTGAGATAGGGCTGCAACTGCAGGTTGAGCCACGTCGCCGCGACGAAGACGAGCGCGGCGGCGGGCCAGCGCAACCAGTGCCTCTCGATGACCATGGAACCGACTCCGGGCTGGAACCTCCGGCGACGGCCGGCACGGGCGAGGCCTCCCGCCTCGGGCGGCGACGCGGTCCGCAGCATAACGGTCGCTGGGGCAACTTCCGTGCCCCGTACATCAGCGGGCGGGTGGGGCGCCGTACCGTCGCAGTCGCGAAAGGGGGAGAGGCTGGACCGACGCCGCGCGCGCCCGCGGCGGCCTCCCGGGCGCCGTGCGGAGGAAGGTGCGGCGGGGCGGGTCTCGCACGGGGTGACATTATTTGTCCCCTCCATCTGACAAAACCTGACCCTCATTTCGGCGGCAAGCGCCGGCGGCTACCTCTTTCGAATTAACGTTTTCGTTGTTGGATGGTGATGAATGTGTTTTTCGATGTCGGTTGTGACCGTCTGCAACCGGCACGTTCTCTGCATGAACGAGGCGAAAGTCCACCGGAGTTCCGCGCTCCGGTGTTTCGTTTTCCGGATCTGCAGGAGCGTCATGCGCCACCCCGTTTCAGAGGCTGACCCGAAGTTGGCTTGCCCGTCCCCCCCGCGCCCGTGGGGCCTCGTGTTCACCGCCGTGGTCGCGCTCAGCGCGGCCGGCACGCTGGCGGGCTGCGGCGGCGGAGGCGGCTCCTCCGGGGATTCGACCGGCACGCCGCCGGTGTCGGGCACGCCCGCCGCACCGCCACCCGCCGCGCCCGCGCCGCCGGCCTCCGCGCCCGTCGGCAGCGATGAACCCGAACTGCCGCCCGCCGCGCCGGCCCCGCCGACGCTGCCGACCGGCACCGACAACGCCGCGCCCGCGCTGCCGCCGGCGCTGCAGCTGCCCGCCGGCCTGGACCTGAGCCAGCCCGGCGCCGCGGTCGCGGTCGTCAAGGCGAGCTCCAGCGCCACCGAGAACGACGCCAACGGCCCGGACAAGGCGATCGACGGCAACCTGGCCAGCCGCTGGTCCAGCAAGCCCGACGACAAGGCCTGGATCCAGTTCGACTTCGGCGCCAAGAAGCCGCTCGGCTATCTGAAGCTGGTGTGGGAGAACGCCTATGGCAAGGAGTACGCGCTGCAGGTGTCCGACGACGGCGAGACCTGGTACCAGCTGCGCTACGTGGCCGGCGGCAAGGGGGGCACCGAGGAATTCTTCAACCTGAACGCCAACGCGCGCTACCTGCGGCTGCAGGGCGTCGCGCGGGCCACGCAGTACGGCTACTCGCTGTTCGAGGTCAGCTTCGCCGCGCCCGGCAGCGACAACACGCTGCCGACGCTGAGCACCTCGGCCTTCCCGGTGCCGCCCGCGGGCGCGACGCCGGTGACGCCCGCCGCGCCGGCGCTGCTGGAGCAGGTGCAATTCACGCTGCCGGACGGCACGCTGGTGACCCGCTTCGGCTTCGTCGGCCGCTCGCGCCATGCGCGCGAGCGCGGCGAGGACTGGAACGAGGTCGGCTTCGGTCCCAACGACACCGTGGACGCCAACGGCAAGCCGCAGGACAAAGGGCCGGGCGCCTACCTGAACTTCATCTCCAACTACTTCAAGAACCGCACCTGGGGCGTCGAGTTCATCGACAACAGCCGCGTGGCCGGCGTCACCAAGCCCCGCATCATCGTCAACCAGTACTACCAGCAGGCGCAGCGCGGCGGCGGCCATTCCTTCTTCCGCCGCTTCGACGACGCTGGCGTCACCGGCTATGGCTGGATGTCGCCGGGCCGGCTGCTGGACAACACCACCTACACCGACGGCTTCAAGGACCTGACCTCCTGCCCGGTGGTGCCCAAGCCGCCCGAGGGCGCGCTGCTCAAGCCGACCTCCGGCTTCGCCGGCGTCATCGGCGCGAATGACGGCTGCTCGGTGGTGCTGGACAACGTGCCGGGCCACCAGGACGTGGCCGCCAACGCCAATGGCGTGCTGGTGCCCAACGGCGTCAACGTGCCCTCGCGCGACCTGAAGATCGGCGACGCGATCGAGTTCACCGGCTCCTTCTTCGCGAGCCGCGCGTCGATGGACGCGATCGGAGACAACGGCAACTTCCGCTACTACACCAACGAGGTGACCTATGTCGTGGGCACCGGCCTGCGCCCCTGGTACGGCGTGCAGCCGCGGCTGCTGAACGCGCCGCTGCCGGCCGAGACACTGCTCGGCGGCACCGGCTCGATCTCCTACGACTACGCCGACAACGCGACCTTCATGTTCCAGCAGCCCAACACGCAGATCGGGATGCAGAACATGCAGCGCTTCGTCGAGGGCCGGCGCTGGTTCCACACCAACATGTGGACCGGCGACCACAACGAGGCCGGCAACGACCGCAACACCGCCGCGGTGAAGCTGCAGGGGCCGCGCTTCAACCAGACCAACTGCTTCGGCTGCCACATCAACAACGGCCGCAGCCTGGCGCCGCAGGTGATCAACCAGCGCCTGGACACGATGGCGGTGCGCACCGCCGCGATCGGCGCGGACGGCAAGCAGCAGGCGCATCCGGTCTACGGGCTGGCGGTCCAGATGAACGCGCGCTCCCTCACCACGGGCGCGGCGCAGGACTGGGGCAACGCGGTGCGCGTGGCCGGCTTCGACACCCGGACCGTCACGCTGGCCGACGGCACGGTGGTGACGCTGAGCAAGCCTCGGATCCGCTTCGATGGCCCGACGCCGGCGGCCTATTCGCTGCGCAGCGCGCAGCCGGTGATCGGCCTGGGCTTGCTGGAGGCGGTCCCGGACGCCGACATCCTGGCGCGCGTGCGCAGCACGCCGGACGAGGATGGCGTCAAGGGCCAGGCCAACCTGGTCTACGACCCGGAGACCGGCCAGGTGCGGGTGGGCCGCTACGGCTGGAAGGCGACCAAGGTCAGCCTGCGCCACCAGACGGCCAATGCGGCGCTGCTGGACATGTCGGTGACCTCGCCGATCTATCCGAACCGCGACTGTCTGGCCGGCCCGGCGCAGTGCGACAAGAAGAAGGTGGAGAAGGGCCTGAGCGAGGATGAGCTGCAGCTGATCTCGCGCTACGTCGCCCAGCTCGGCGTGCCGGCGCAGCGCAGCCTGGTCAGCGGCTTCCCGAAGGGCGTGACGCCGCTGTCCTACCTGGCGGTGGATCCGGTCAAGGTCGCGGCGGGCGCGCAGGTGTTCGCGAGCATCCGCTGCACCGCCTGCCACGTCGCCGAGATGAAGACCGGCCTGGCCAGCGAGCTCGCGGAGATGCGCAACCAGACGATCAAGCCCTACACCGACCTGCTGCTGCACGACATGGGCAGCGATCTGGCCGACAACCTGTCGGAAGACCAGGCCAGCGGCAGCCAGTGGCGCACCTCGCCGCTGTGGGGCATCGGCTATACCGAGGCGGTGGCCGGTCCGGCCGTGAAGGTGGGCTACCTGCACGACGGCCGCGCCCGCACGCTGACCGAGGCCATCGTCTGGCACGGCGGCGAGGCCGCGGCGAGCCGCCAGCGTTTCGTCAAGCTCAGCACCGCGGACCGGGAAGCCTTGCTGGCCTTCCTCAATTCGCTCTGAGGCGGGGCGGAGAATGGGCCTCCGGATCAAGTTCCGTGGAACAGGAGACCCTGATGACGCCTTTCCGATTGACGCTGATGGCGCTGGCGCTGGCCGCGGCGCCGGCGGCCTGGGCCGCCGGCCCGAGCTTCTCGTGCGCCAAGCCGGCCGGCCAGGCCGAGCGCCTGGTGTGTGAGGACGCCGAGCTCGCCCAGCTCGACCGGGAGGTCGCGCGGCTGTACGGCCTGGCGAGCACCGGCCCCGAGGCCCGGCGGCATCCGGAGTTGAAGGCGATGCAGCGCGGCTGGCTCAAGGGCCGCGATGACTGCTGGAAGCGCGACGACCCGCGGCGCTGCGTCCGCGATGAATACGCGCTGCGCATCGCCGAGCTGCGCGCGCTGTCGGACGCGCGGCGCGAGGACCGGCGCGGCATCGCGGTCGGGCCCGTGCCGCTGCGCTGCCCCACTGTCGACGGTGAGGTCACTGTCACTTTCGTCAACAGCGATCCGGGCGCCGCGGTGCTCAAGACCGCGCAGGGCCGCGTGGTGCTCGACCACGAGGTCAGCGCCTCGGGCGCGCGCTACGGCGGCCGGCTCGCGGACGGCGACTACCTCTTGTGGAACAAGGGCCGGGAGTTCCGCCTGGAACGGCCCGGCCGGCCCGCCGCGGACTGCACCGACGCCGCGGCGCGCTGAGCGCGCGCTGGCGGAAGGGGTTCAGGCGCTGAAGCGATCCTTATGGGACGAAGACCGGTCCGAGCAGTCCGTCCGAGGGGTCGGCGGCGAGCCGGTCGAAAGTCGCTGAGTTTGTCGACGCCTGAAGCCGGATACCGTATCTCGACAGATCCTCAGGCCTCACGAGCAACCAATCCCGGGGTTTTCCATCGTTGGCGCCGCGGTCGGGCCGCTGCGAGCGGACGATGATTTCCTTGAGGCGCGGATACTTGGACATGTATTCCTTGTCCTGACGCGCCACCCGCCAAAGGGTCAAATAATTTGAAAGCCCCCATCGCATGACGCCGTCGATGGCTGACGACTGCTGGAAACAAGCCCATGGGCTGCCGTGGAATCCAATGGTTGCATTGACGAGAATAACCGCCTTGGCCGCCGGCAGCAGGTAATTGGCGCAGGCGGACATGCAGAATCCAGCGATCCGCAGCGAGAGCCGGGAAGTTTCCAGGATCTGGGCGATGCGCATGGCGGCAATTGCATCGCCACCGAAGCTGTTGATTTCCAGAACCTGGATTCCAGGAGTTTCCTGGATTCTATTTGTCAAGGCACTGCGGAGTGCTCGCGTCGATTCGGCCTTCGAGACGAATGACGTCGTCTCCTGAGGACTTGAAACTGCTCAGGCGGGCGACTGGACGAATGGCCTGGAAATACTCGCGTGTGGCCGATGTGCCGCCCGCCGATTGCTGGAAGGAGTGAATCCTCTTGGGGATTTCGAAATCCGTCGGCGGAGACTGACCACAGAGTCCGACATGAATCCTCGCTGTTTCATCCGTCGTCGCTGAAACGCCTGGGGAAAGCATCGAGAGGGCGCTCAGGAAAAGGAATAATTGAAGCGCTTTCATTTTCTTCTCGGAAATCGCTTTGCTGAATCGCTGGCTCGGCGCTGGGAATGGATGCTAATCGGAAAGGCGATATCCGGTGTCAAGTGCTTGTCGTGATTGCTGTCTGCGCCGGTGACTAATGGGTTAAATATCGATGCGCCGAATCGCGTAGACTGCGTCGCCTTTTCGACTGGTGGCATCCGAAGGAGTGAGATGACGGTTCAGATGGACTCCGCCGTGGAGCAGCAGGTTTGGGCGGTGCGCCGCGCGCTGCCCTCGGATGCCGAGCAGATCGCCGCGCATGCGTGTTATCGGGAAGAGGACGCCGCGCGGCGCGCTGGCTATGCGGAATGGGTACGGCCTCGCATTGGCAGCCGCCGCTACATCGGCTTTTTCGCCATGCATGAGGGCCGGGTGATCGGCGGCGCGGGCGTCGTGCTGCTGGACTGGGGCCCGACGCGGGCGAATCCCGCTGGGCAGATGGGGCGAGTCGCCAACGTCTTCACCGACGCAGCGCTCCGCGGCCGCGGCATCGCGACCGATCTCGTCGCGCGCGCGATGGCCGCCTGCGAGGCGCTCGGCGTTCGCGAGTTCAACCTCGGCTCGACGCCGGAGGGCAAGGGCCTTTATCGATCGCTCGGCTTCGTCGAGTACCCGGCTGAAATGCGGCGGCGAGTGACGGCTGCACCATGAAAAACGGCGCCCCTCGGGGCGCCGCTGCGTCGAATGAGCCGTCCGCTCAAGCCGGCTTGACCAGCAGCGAGCGCGCCCAGGCGTCCGCCTCGCGGGCCGGCGTCTGACCGCTCGTCTTGACGCGGTCCAGCAGCTCGGCGACGCGACCGCGGATCTGGCCGACCTCGGCCATCACCGCCGATTCCTCGCCTTCGTTGCGGAACTCGCGCGCGACGCTGATGATGCCGCCGGCATTCACCAGATAGTCCGGCAGGTAGGTGATGCCGCGGGCCTGCAGCGCATCGCCGTCGGCGGCGGTGGCCAGCTGGTTGTTGGCGGCGCCGGCGATCAGCTGGGCCTTCAGCGCCGGGATCGACTGCGCGTTCAGCGTCGCACCCAGCGCGCAGGGCGCGACCACGTCGACGTCCGCCGCCAGGATCTCGGTCACGCTGACGGCCGTGGCGCCCAGCTCGGCCTGCGCGCGCGCGACCTTCTCGGCATTGACGTCGGCGACGACCAGCTTCGCGCCGGCCCGGTGCAGGTACTCGGCCAGATGCCAGCCCACCGCGCCCAAGCCCTGCAGCGCCACGCGCACGCCCTCGAGCGAGTCGCGGCCCAGCACGCGCTTGACGCCTTCGTCGATCGAGACGAACACGCCGTAGGCGGTCTTGGGGCTGGGGTCGCCGCCGAAGGCGCCGTCACGCGGGATGCCCGACACATACGAGGTGTGGGCCATCATGCCCTTCATGTCGGCCGTCGTCGTGCCGACGTCCTCGGCGGTGATGTAGGCGCCCTGCAGCGACTGCACCGCGCGGCCGAAGGCCGCGAACAGCGCCGCGCGGTCGAAGTCGCCTTGCGGCTTCAGGATCACCGCCTTGCCGCCGCCGAAGGGCAGGTTGGCCAGTGCGTTCTTCAGGCTCATGCCCTGCGACAGACGCAGCGCGTCGTTCAGCGCGGCCAGCTCGTTGTCGTAGCTCCAGAAGCGGCAGCCGCCGAAGGCCGGGCCGCGCGCGGTGCTGTGCACCGCCAGGATCGCCTTCAGGCCGGTCACCGGGTCGGCGGCCAGCAGCACGCGTTCGTGCGGGGCCTGGTCGGGCAGGCCGAAGAGCGAGGAGGGGAGGGAATCGGACGAGCCGGCGGCCAGCGCGCGGGCGATGTCGGTCAGGGCGTTCATGGGTGAACCTGCACTTGTGATGCTTGAAGGAAACCGGCGCCGCGGAGGGCGCCGTGCGGCCCGCAGGCGCTTGTGGCGCATGGGGGGTCGCCAGTGTAAGCGGTGCCCCCGCCGGGACCGACGTCGCGCCCCATCGCCCCCTCCTGGGGACGGGCACCCCCTTGGCGGGTCCCCCGGGCCCGTGATACACCTGCGCGCACAACTTGTGCGCAAGACGCACGCCCAGGGAGGGCACCGTGTCAGACAACCCCGCCGACGACCGGTTCCGGTCGATCGTCGAGGCGATCCCGAACGCCATCGTCCTGGTGGACCGGGAGCGCCGGATCCGGCTGGTCAACCGCAAGGCCGAGGAACTCTTCGGCTACGCGCGCGAGGACCTGCTGGGCGCGACGGTCGAGACGCTGATACCGACGCGTTTCCGTGAGGGCCATCCCCGCCAGGTGGACGATTTCTTCACGCGGCCCGAGACGCGCGCCATGGGCGCGGGCCGCGACCTCTTCGGCCGGCGCAAGAACGGCGAGGAAGTGCCGATCGAGATCGGCCTGAGCCCCATCGACACCGCCGAAGGCCTGTGCACGCTGGCCGCCATCATCGACATCACCGAGCGCAAGCGCGCCCAGGAGCGCTTCGAGCTGGTGGTGGAGGCCTCGCCCAGCGCGATGATCATGATCGACGCGGCGCGCCGCATCCGGCTGGTCAACCGGCGGGCCGAGGAGATGTTCGGCTACGCGCGGGCGGAATTCCTCGGCCAGCCGATCGAGATGCTGGTCCCCGAGCGCTACCGGGCCGGGCATCCGGGCCACGTGGCGTCCTTCTCCAGCCGGCCCGAGGCGCGGCCCATGGGCGCGGGCCGCGAGCTCTTCGGGCTGCGCAAGGACGGGTCGGAGATGCCGGTGGAGATCGGCCTGACGCCGATCGACGCGCCCGATGGGCATTACGTCGTCGCCTCCATCATCGACATCACCGAGCGCCGTCGCAGCGAGGACGAGCTGCGCCGCAGCAATGCCGAGCTGGAGCAGTTCGCCTACGTGGCCTCGCACGACCTGCAGGAGCCGCTGCGCATGGTGGCCAACTACACCGAGCTGCTGGCGCAGCGCTACGCCGGGCAGATCGACGACCGCGCCGACAAGTACATCCGCTATGCCTCCGATGGCGCGCGCCGCATGCAGCGCCTGGTGGCGGACCTGCTGGCGTACTCGCGGGTGGGCTCGCAGGGCAAGCCGCTGGTGCCGGTGGAGGCGGACCAGGTGCTGCAGGCGGTGACGCATGCGCTGCAGCGCCTGCTGCGCGAGTCGGGCGGCCTCGTCGAGAGCGACCCGCTGCCACGCGTGCAGGCTGACGAGGGCCAACTGCACCAGCTGCTGCAGAACCTCATCAGCAACGCGATCAAGTTCCGGTCGCAGGCGCCGCCGCAGGTGCGGATCACGGCGCAGCCGCAGGGGCAGCGCTGGCTGTTCCAGGTCAGCGACAACGGCATCGGCATCGACATGCAGTACGCGCAGCGCGTGTTCCAGATGTTCCAGCGGCTGCATGAACTGGGGCGCTACGAGGGCAGCGGCATCGGCTTGGCCATCGCCAAGCGCATCGTCGAGCGCCACGGCGGCACGATCTGGATCGACTCCGCGCCGGGCCAGGGCAGCACCGTGTCCTTCACCCTGCTGGCGGCCCGTCCCGAAGGAGCCTGAGCCCATGAGCCAACCGCTGAACATCCTGCTCATCGAGGACAACCCCGGCGACGCCGACCTGGTGGCCGAGACGCTGGAGCACAGCCGGCTGCGCCTGGACATCGCGGTCGCGGTGGACGGCGCGCAGGCGCTGTCGCGGCTGCTGCGCGAGCCGCCGTATGAGGCGGCCGAGCGGCCCGACCTCATCCTGCTGGACCTCAACCTGCCCAAGCTGAGCGGGCGCGAGGTGCTGGCGCGGATCAAGGCCGAGCCCGAGCTCAAGGAGATCCCCGTGGTGGTGCTGACCTCCTCCGACGCCGAGCACGACATCGTCAAGAGCTATCAACTGGGCGCCAACTGCTACGTCACCAAGCCGGTGGGGCTGGTGGCCTTCCAGTCCATCGTGCAGGCGATCGAGGGCTTCTGGTTCACGGTGGTGAAGCTGCCATGAGCGCGCTGCCCGACGACCTGGGCCGGGAGCCGCGCCGCGCGCCGCTGCCCATCCTGCTGGTGGAGGACAACGACGGCGACGCCGACCTGATCACCGACCTGCTGGCCGAGGCCACGCCCGCGGCGCCGCGCCCGGTGATGCGGGCGACGCGGCTGTCCGAGGCGGTGGCGCTGCTGGAGCGGCACCGCGTCGCGGCCGTGCTGCTGGACCTGCACCTGCCCGATGCCGCCGGCATCGAATGCGTCAGCGCGGTGCGTGCGCAGGCGCGCGACACGCCGATCGTCGTGCTCACCGGCATGGAGGACGACGCGCTGGCGATGTCCTGCATGACGGCCGGCGCGCAGGACTACCTGTCCAAGCAGGACGTGCGGTCGCGCACGCTGGTGCGCGCGATCGACTATGCCGAGGCCCGTAGCCGCGAGGCGCGCGTGCGCATGCGGGCGCAGGCCCTGCGCCTGCGCAGCGCGGAGCTGGAACTGGAGAACAAGCGCATCCTCGAGATCAGCCGCCACAAGGGACGGCTGCTGGCCAACATGTCGCACGAGCTGCGCACGCCGCTGAACGCGGTGATCGGCTTCTCGCAGCTGATGGCGGACGGCGCGGCCACATTGCCGGCGGAGCGGGTGCGCAACTACGCGGGCCACATCCTGTCCAGCGGCCGGCACCTGCTGGACCTGATCAACGACATCCTCGACCTGGCGCGGCTGGAGGCGGTCGGCCTGGAGCTGCATCCCGACCGGACCAACGTCGCCGAGGTGGCGCGCGAGGTGGTGGACGTGGTGACCGGCAGCTTCGCCGACAAGCCGCTGGCGGTGGACATCGAGATCGACGATCAACTGGGCCTGGTCTGGACCGACACGCTGCGGCTGCGGCAGGTGCTCTACAACTACCTGTCCAACGCCTGGAAGTTCACGCCCGAGGGCGGACACCTGACGGTGCGGGCGGCGCCTTGCGGCGACCAGCGCTTCCGGGTCGAGGTGGAGGACACCGGGCCGGGCATCGCCGAGGAGGACCTGGCCCGGCTGTTCACCGAGTTCACGCAGCTGCCCTCGACGGCCCGCCGCCAGTATCCCGGCACGGGGCTGGGCCTGGCGCTGACCAAGCGCATCGTCGAGGCCCAGGGCGGCCGCGTCGGCGCGAGCAGCGAGGTCGGACGGGGCTCCACCTTCTTCGCGGAGCTGCCCGACCCGGAGACGCCCGGCGAGGCGTCGCCGCCGGCCGGGCCCGCCGAAGCGCGTTGACCCGGGCGGCGCGGGTCGGGTCCCGGCGCTCAGCGTTCGCGCAGGCTTTCCTCGCGGTGCTGGACCAGCGGGGAGAGCACGTACTCGATGACGCGGCGGCGGCCGGTGCGGATGTCCACCGAGCCCGACATGCCGGCGCTGATCGGGACCGGCTTGCCTTCCACCATCACCTGGTTGCGGGCCAGCTCCACGGTGACCGCGAAGAGCAGCCCGCGCTTGTCGTCATGGACGGCGTCGCGCGAGACGTGCAGCACGCGGCCCGGCACGGTGCCGTAGCGGGTGTAGTCGAAGGCGTCGATCTTCACCGCGACCGTGTCGCCCGCATGGACGAAGCCGGCGTCGCGGTTCTCGATGAAGGCCTCGAACTGCATGCGGTCGCTGGCGGGCACGATCTGCATCAGTGCCTGCGCGGCGGGTACCGCGGCGCCCTCGGTGTGCACCGTCAGCTGGTGCACCGTCCCGTCCACCGGCGAGCGCAGCTGCAGCAGCGCGCGGTGGGCGCTGGCGCGGGCCACGTCCTGCTCGGCCCCCTGCGCGATGCGCAGCGATTCGGCCAGGTGGTCCTGGGCCGTCTTGCGCAGGCTGGCGCGCAGCTCGGCCTGCTGGGCGCGGGCCAGGGCGATCTGGCCTTCGAGCTCCAGCCGCGCGGTCTTGCGCTGCATCCACGCGTCGCGCGAGACGTCGCGCGTGGCGGCCAGCGCCTCGTAGTCCCGCTCGCGGTCCTGGGCCAGCGGCAGCGAGGCGGCGTAGCGCGCGATCTCACGGGCCAGGCGGTCGCTCCGGGCGGTGTACTCGCTCCAGGCGTCGGCCAGGAAGAACTCGCCGTCGCGGCGTCGCTCGGGCGTGATGTCCTCCAGCGGCGGGAGCCGCGGCGCGCGGCCGGTGCCCAGCGCATCGATCAGCGCGCGCTGGACGGCCACCTGCACGGTGGCGGTCTGGCGCTCGCCGTCGGCCTTGTCGAACTCGCTGCCGGCCTCGCGTCCGTCGAGCTCGATGAGCAGCTGGCCGGCGCGCACCCGCTGGTTCTCGACCACGTGGATGGCGCGCACCGAGGCGACCTGGGTGGAGGAGATGGTCTTGGTCTCGCCGGTGACGGCGATCTTGCCCTGGCCGACCGAGACCACGTCGACATGGCTGAAGGTGGCCCAGGCCAGCGCGACCAGGATCATCAGCACCAGGCCGCGCGCGACCCAGCGGCCGGCCGGCGAGACCGGGCTGGCCTGCAGCGCCAGCGCGGCGGGCAGGAACTCGGCCTCGTGGGCCTTCAGGTCGGGCGTGCCCTGGGCGGACTGCAGCCGCCAGGCGTGCCCGGTGACCTGGGCGTAGCGGCCGAGCAGCTCGGCCGCGGCTTGGAATCGGTGTCGCAGGCTCATGATTGCGTCTCCCGGGAGGTGTCCCGCAGCGTCTGCTGCAGCGAGTTCAGGTGGGTGTAGATGCCGTCGGGGTTGGCGAGCAGTTCGTCGTGGGTGCCGGACTCGGCGACCTCGCCGCGCTCCATGACCACGATGCGATGCGCGTCGCGGACCGCCGAGAGGCGGTGGGCGATGATCAGCACCGTCCGCCCCTGGCAGATCGAGCGCATGTTGTCCTGGATGACCTTTTCGGACTCGTAGTCCAGCGCGCTGGTGGCCTCGTCGAAGATCAGGATGCGCGGATCGCCGACCAGCGCGCGCGCGATCGCGATGCGTTGGCGCTGGCCGCCGGACAGGCCCGTGCCGCTCTCGCCGACGATGGTGTCGTAGCCGTCGGCCAGTTCGCAGATGAAGTCGTGCGCGCCGGCCAGCTTCGCGGCCTGGATGACGGCCTCGATGGACAGGGTGGGATCGGCCAGCGCGATGTTGTCGCGGATGGAGCGGTTGAAGAGCACGTTGTCCTGCAGCACCACGCCGACCTGCTGGCGCAGCGAGGCGGTGTCGATGACGGCGATGTCCTGGCCGTCGATCAGGACGCGGCCGCGATTGGGCACGTACAGGCGTTGGACCAGCCGCGTCAGCGTGCTCTTGCCGGAACCGGAGCGGCCCACGATGCCGATGACCTGGCCCGGCTCGATGCGCAGCTTCACGCCGCGCAGCACGTCGGACGCATCGGGGCGGTAGCGGAAGGCGACGTTGTCGAACTCGATCGCGCCGGACAGGCGCGGCAGGCGGGTCTTCTGGCCGGCGACCTCGGGGCGGGCGTTGAGCACATCGCCCAGCCGCGCCACCGAGATGCCGACCTGCTGGAAGTCGTTCCACAGCTGCGCCAGGCGCAGGATGGGACTGGAGACCTGGCCGGCCAGCATGTTGAAGGCGACCAGCTCGCCCACGCTCAGCTTCTGGTCGATCACCAGCAGCGCGCCCAGCCACATGATGGCGGCGGTGACCAGCTTGCTGATCAGCGTGATGCCGGCGTTGGCGACGGTGGCGATGTTGGTGACCGACTGGCCGGCGGTGACGTAGCCGGCGAGCTGCTTCTCCCACTTCTGGATCCAGCGCGGCTCGACCGCCATGGCCTTGACCGTGTCGATGCCGCTGATGGTCTCGACCAGGAAGGACTGGTTCTCCGCGCCCTTGTTGAACTTGGTGTCCAGCCGGGCGCGCAGCATCGGCGTCAGGACCACCGACACGATCAGGTAGAGCGGGATGGAGAGCGCCACGATCAGCGTCAGCGCCGGGCTGTACCAGAGCATCACGCCGAAGAAGACGACCGAGAACAGCAGGTCCAGCACCAGCGTCAGCGCGTTGCCGGTGAGGAAGGAGCGGATGTTCTCCAGCTCGCGGATGCGGGCGACCGAGTCGCCGACGCGGCGCGCGTGGAAGTAGGACAGCGGCAGCGCCACGAGGTGGCGGAACAGGCGCGCGCCGAGCTCGACGTCCAGCTTGTTGCTGGTGTGCGAGAAGACCCAGGAGCGGATGCCGGTGAGCACCACCTCGAAGACGGTGGCGCAGATCAGGCCGACGGCCACGACGTTGAGGGTGCTCATCGCATGGTTGACGAGCACCTTGTCCATCACGACCTGGAAGAACATCGGCGTGACCAGGCCGATCAGCTGGATGAAGAGCGAGATGAGCAGCACCTCGCCCAGGATGCGGCGGTAGCGGACGATGGCCGGGATGAACCAGGTGAAGTCGAACTTGGCCATCTCGCCGGCGAAGCTGGCCTTGCTGGTGAACAGCATCAGGGTGCCGGTCCACAGCGCGACGAACTCGTCGGTGCCGAGCACGCGCGGCGCCTGGCCGGGGTACTGGATCAGCACCTGGCGGCCGCCGTCGGGGGACTGGCGGCATTGGGCCAGGAGGAAACAGCGGCCCTCGCGGTCGCGGCCGATGGCCGGCAGCGGCGCCTTGTCCAGGCGCTCCGCGGGCTGGCGCAGCAGCTTGGCCTTCAGGCCGAGGTGGCCGGCGGCCAGCTGCAGCGTCTGGTCGTCGAAGGCCTCGCCGCCGAACTGGTGGCGCAGCTGGGCCTCGTCGGCGGGCAGGCCGTGCAGGGCGGCGATGGAGAGCAGGCAGGCGAGGGCGGGATCCGGGGCGACGGCCGAAGAGGGGCCCGCGACCGACGCGGCGGCGGCTGGCGCCGCGGAGGGTGTGCTGGATACGGTGTCGGACGCCTGGGGGGACCCGGGCATGCGCCGGGTCGATGGCGGGGCGACGACGGCAGCGTCGAGGAGGGTGTCCATGATGAGAGTCCTGGTGAAAGGGGGGCCGGGCGGCCGGAGCCGCCCGGTGGTCGTGCGATGACCTCAGCGAGGCCTCAGCGGCAACCGGTCATCGAGACGTCGCCAGCAGCGGCGCGGCGGTCTGGGGTCGGTCTTCCGGCGAGGCGGTCGTCATCGCCCCCGAGGCCTGCGCGAACCCGGCCATCGCCTGCACCAGCGCGGCCGTGTCGGTGAGCGCCTGTGCCATCGCCGTCGCGCCAGCGGCGGTCATGTCGCGCAGCGCCTGGCTGCCGTACTCGTCGCCCATCTCGGTGACCGAGAAGTTGCAGCTGCCAGGCAGGGCGTCCAGCTCCTGGGCCGACATCTCGAACACCATGCTGGAGCTCCACGGATTGCGGAAGATGTATTTCCCGTTGGTCTCGTTCACGCCAATGATCGAGAAGGCGTGCCCGCCGACCAGCGTCGTCTTGCCGTTCTCGTCCGTGGCGCTGCGCCATGAGCCGTGGGTGACCAGGCCGGAGCCGTCCTCCAGGGCCGCAACGACCGCCTCACGGGCATCGATGCCGGAGCCGTAGATCTTGTTCACGCCGCCGGTGAGCGAGCGCTGGGCGATCCGGCCGTAGTTACCGCCCATGCCGATGCTGTAGTCGTTCTCGATCTGGGCGTGGCCGTTGGCGACGAAGTAGCCGCTGGCCATGGCCTCCACATACGCGTCCTCCAGCAAGCGCACCCAGCTTCCCCCGGCGACGCTGGCGCCCTTGGACGAGGCGACGCCATCCACCGTGATGAAGAAGGGGTTGTCGGCGCCGCCGCTGTAGAACTTCACGGCGAAGGTGCCGTTGCCGTTCGCGCTGATCAGGCCGGACAGGCGGTCAGGAGCCACCGCGGCCAGCTCTTCGACGGAGGAGATCAGCCAGCAGTTGCCGTATCCCCCCTGGGCCACGCTGAGCGCCGCCTGGCCGGTGGCGCCCTTGAACAACACCGAATCCGACAGATCCACGTAGGAAGCCGCCTTCGGGTTGTTGGTGCCCAGGAACCACTTGTTGACCGAGGCGGTGAACGCGTCCGCGCTCATGCCGGCCGCCAGGCCGTCCTTGCCGATCATGCTGGTCAGCAGCGACGAGACGTAGGTCTGGCCGCCGTTGACCGCCTTGGCGCCGGACAGCATGCCGTTGATGGCGGCGAACTGGTCGACCGAGAGGCCGTCCGCGCCGATGCCCGACTGCATGCCGGTGAGCATCGCCAGCACCGAGTCGTAGCTGACGCCGGCGTCGCGCGAGGCGGCGGCCAGGTAGCCGGCGTGGGTCTTGTCGGCCTTGCCCATCGCGATCCCGCGACGGGTGGCGTCCAGGCCTTGCAGCGCGGCCAGCGACATCTGGTTGACGCCGTCGGCCGGGATGGCGGCGAAGGCCTCCACCGACAGCGCGTTGAGCCAGCGCGCGCTGACCGTGTCGAAGTCGGTGACGCGGCTCAGCTGCTCGGGCCGGATCGCGCTGGCGGCGGCTTCGGAAATCCAGCCGACGTTGGTCAAGGCCGCGAACTGCTCGGCGCTCATGCGCCCGACCGCGTCGGCCGACAGCCCGCGCAGGGCTGGGGCGGCGAGGTGGCCGAAGGTGCTGATCGGGATCGCCTGGAACGCGTCCGCCGACAACTGGTTGATCCAGGCCGGACCCACCTGGCCCCAGATGGCCGTGTTGACGGCCCGCACCTGGTCCGCGCTCAGCGACGCCACGACGCCCGCCGAGAAGCCCTCGGCATGGGTGAGCGAGGCGATCTGCTGGAGCGACAGGCTCGCGACCTGTTCCACGCTCATGCCGGCCATGCCGGCGGCGGACAGCGAGCCCAGGTTGGTGAAGACCGCCAGCTGCGCCGGGCTCAGTGCCGCGACATGGGCGGCATCCAGCCCCTGCGCGGCCGACTTGGACACCAGCTTCATCTGCGCCGCGGACAGCGCGGCGAATGCTTCGGGCGTCAGCGCGTTCAGCCAGGCGGCCGACATCCAGCTCATGCCGGTCGCGATGGCCGGCACCTGGGCCGGCGACAGCGCGGCGATCGCGGCCGCCGGCAACCAGTCGAAGTTGCCGATGCAGGCGATCTGCGCCGGCGTCATCGCCTGGATGGCGTTGGCGGTGAGCGAGCCGGTGGGGATGGACGTGATGTTGGTCATCGCGCGGCACTGCGCCGCGGACAACGCGCTCACCGTGGTGCCGGACAGGCCCTTGACGGCCGTGACGGAAAGCAGGGCCATCGCCTGACCGGGCAGCGCGGCCACCGCGTCCGGCGACAGGGCATTCAGCCACGCCGCGCCGACGGCGTTCCAGCCGGCGCGGATGCCGCTGACCTGGTCGGCGCCCAGCACGGCGACGGCGGCGGTCGAGAGCATCTCGGGGTTGCGCAGCGCCGCGACCTGCGCGGGCGTCATCGCGGCCACCGTGGCCGGCAGCAGGGCCTGGATCACGGTCGGCGGCACGAGCGCGAAAGCGCCGGCCGGCAACGCGGCCAGCGACTCGGCCGACATCGCGTTGAGCTGGTCCGCGGTGAACGTGGCGCCGTTGATCGTGGCCGCCTGGCCCAGCAGCGCGGTGCGCGCGGCCGAGGCGTCGGCGGACAGCCGCTCGGCGAAGGGCAGGCCGCTCAACTGGTCAGCGCTCATCGACGCGACCTGCGCCGGGGTCAGCGCTGCGACGGTCGTCGCGGGCAAGGTGGCGAGGGCCACCGGGGCCAATGCCGTGAAGGCCGTGGGCGACAGGGCCGCCAGCCAGGCCGGCGTGACGCTGGCCAGGTTCAGCAGCGCGCCCGCCTGCGCCGGCGTCAGCGTCGCGGTCGTCGCGGCGGGCAGGGTGCCGATCGCGGGCAGCGATGCGATCTGGGCCAGCGTCATGCGGCCCACCACCGCCGGGGTGAGCTTGGGCGTCATCGACGTGGACAGGCCCGCGATGATGCTCGGCGGAATCGCGGCCAGCGCGGCCGGCGACAGCGCGTCGAGCTTCAGCGTGTTCCATTCCGAGGACATGAACCACGGCGTCTGCACCGGTGTCAGCGCGGCCACCGCGGCCTGCGACAGCCGCGACACGTTGTCCATCACCTTGATCTGGCCGGGCGTCAGCGCGGCGGCCGACGCGGGCGACAGCCGGGCGACCTCGGCGGCCGACAGCGGCTCGATGATGGACGGTGGCAGCGCCGAGATCGCGGCGGGCGACAGGGCGTTGATCCAGTCGGCGCTGTAGGCGTTCATCCGGACCGTCAGGCCGGCCGTCTGCGCCGGGGTCAGCGCGGCGACGGCGGTGAGCGACAGGCTGTTGAGCGCGGGCAGGACCGCGACCTGAGCCGGAGTCATCGCGCGGACCGCGTCGGCGCTCAGCGTCGGCGCGATGGCGGTGGACAGCTTGCCGATCGAGGCCGTCGGGATCGTCGCGATGGCGCTCGCGGGCAGCGCGTTGAGCCAGTCGGCCGTCACATTGTTCCAGGCGATGGGCAGCGCCGCGACTTGCGCGGCGCTCAGGCCGGCGAGCGCGCTCGGCGCCAGTTGCTCGGGCGTGGGCAGCACGGAGAGCTGCGTGGCGCTCATCGCGGCCAGGGTCGCCGCGTTCAGCCCCTGGACCGTGGCGGTCGGCAGTTGCGCGATGGCCGAGGCCGGCAGGATCGCGATGGCCGCCTGGCCCAGCGCGTTGAAGGTCGCGGCGCTGACCGTCGACCAGTCCGGCGTCGCCAGCAGCAGGCCGCGCACCGAGGCGGCGTCGGCGCTCAGCGCGTCGGGCGTCGCGAGCGATGCCAGCTGCTGAGGGCTCATCGCGAGGATCGTGGCGACCGACAGGCCGGCCACCGTGGTCGCGTTCAGCGCGCCGATCGCCGCGGCGGGCAGCGCGGCTTTCGCCTCGCCGGACAGCGCATTGATCCAGGCCGCGTCGACGCGGGTCCAGTCGATGCGCAGGCTGCTCAGTTGGGTCGACGTCAGGCTGCCGACGACGGCCGCGGCCAGCAGCTCCGGATGAGGCAGCGCGGACAGCTGGGCGGGCGTCATCGACGCCAGCGTGGTGGCGCTCAGGCCGCGCAGCGTAGCGTCAGGCAACTGGCTCACCAGCGTCGCCGGCAGCAGCGCGATGACCGAGGCCGGGCAGGCGTTCAGCCAGGCGGCATCGATGCGGGCGGCGTCCAGCGGCAGGGCGGCGATCTGCGCGCTCGACAGGTTGGACAGCGCGCTCGGCGCGAGGGCGGTGGGCTGGCTGATCGCGGCGAGCTGGCGCGTCGACAGCGACTGCAGCGTGTCGGCGTCGAGTCCGTTCAGCACGCGGGCCGACAGGCGCGAGATGGCGGCCACATCGAGGCCCGGCAGCGCGTCATGCGACAGGTTGTCCAGCCAGTCGGCGTAGACCTCGCCCAGCCGCAGGCACAGTACGGCGACCTGGGCGGCGCTCAGCGCGGCGACGGCGTCGGCGCTCAGCAGCGCCAGTGAAGGAATGCCGGCGATCTGGTCCGGCCTCAGGCAGGCGATGGTGGCTGGGCTCAGGCCGGCAACGGCCCGGCGCGAGATCGAACCCAGCAACGGCGCCGGCATCGCCGCGAGGGCGTCCGGACGCAGAGCGTTCACCCAGTCGGCGCTCACGGTGGACAGCCCGCCGGACAGGTTGCGGGCCTGCTCGGCGGACAGCTCTCGGATCGCCTCGATGCTCAGGCAGTCGGCGCGGGTCAGGCGGGAGATGGCCGTCGGACTGAGGGCTTTCAGCGCCTCGGGCGTGATGGCGGCGATGGCACTGGCCGAGAGCGCGCCGTAGTTGGAGATCGCGGCCAGTTGCGCCGGCGTCATCGCGCCCACGGTGGTGGCGCTCAGGCCGACTTGGGCCGAGTTGGACCATTGGGTGACCGCGCCCGGCGTGATTGCCGCGATGGCGGCCGGCGACAGGGCGTTGATCCAGACGGCGCTCGCGGTGGCCCAGCCGTTGCGCAGGGCGGCGACCTGCGCGGGTGCCAGCGCGGCGGCGGCTTCGGCGGACAGCAGGTCCGGACGGGTGAACGCCGCGACCTGGGCGGGCGACATGGCGGCGATCGTCTCGGGCAGCAGCGCGGCCATCTGGGCGCTCGGCATCAGCGCCAGGCCGCCGGCGGGGAGCTGCGCGAGCTCGGCGGGCGACAGGCCATTGAGCCAGGCGGCGGTGGCCTGGGCCCAGTTGGTCGAAGCGAAGTTGCCCAGGGCGGCGTTGCGCACCTCGGCGGCCGTCGCGTTCAGCAGATCGGGACGGTTGATCGCCGCCAGTTGATCGCTGGAGAAGCCGGACAGCGTCGCGGCGGTCAGCGTCGGAATGACGGCGGTGGGCAGCGTGGCCAGCGCGCCGGGTTGCAGGGCGCCGATCACGCCGGGCGACAGCGCGTCCAGCCAGGCCTTGGTGACGCCGCTCAGGGTCGTGATGCCGGCGACCTGGGTCGCGCTCAGGACGGCGACGGACGCGGCGGGCAGCGTGTAGAGGCCCGGCAGCACGGCAAGCTGCTGGGGCGAGAGCGCCCGCAGGGCCTCCAGCGACAGCGCCGGCGCCACCGCCTTGTTGAACTGCTTGATGTTGTCCGGCGGGAGCACCGCCAGGGCGCTCGGCGACAGCGCCTGCATCCAGGCGACGGACATCGACCCCCAGCTGAAGCCGATGGTGCGGACCTGGTCGGCGGTCAGGGCCGCGATCGAGGCCGGCTGGAGTCCCAGGACGGCCGTCGAGCTCAGCTTGCCGAAGTCGACCGGCGCGATGCGCGCGAGATCGGAGGGCGCCAGCGCATTGAGCCAGTCCGAGTTCACCTTGCTCCAGTCCGTGGGCGCCAGCGCCGCAGTGCGGATGGCCGCCGCCTCGGGCGACAACAGCGACGGCGAGGGGATCGCGGCCAGTTGGGCCGCGCTCATCGCGGACACGACCGCGGTGCTCAGGCCCGGCACGACGTCGGTCGGGATCGACGCGATCTGCGCCGTCGTCAGGCCGCCCACGACCTCGCGCGACAAGGCGTTGATCCATTCAGCGGGGAGCTCGCTCCATCGCTCGTTGTCCAGCGCAGCGACCTGCGCGGCCGACAGCGCGCCGATCGCCGCCGGCTGCAGCGCGGCGATGCCGGTCAAGCCGCCGATCACCTCCGGACTCAGCGCGCGGATGGCGTCGGCGGACAGCCCGGCCGCGCCCGCGTCCAGCGCGCCCAGGGCGGTGATGGCGACGATCTGCTCGACGCTCATCGCGGCGATGGCGTCGGCGCTCAGCTGCGCGACGCGGGCGGCGCTCAGGCCGCTCAGGGCCGAGGTGCCCAATTGCGCGAGGCCGCCGGCCGGCACGGTGGTGAAGGCGTCCCTCGACAACGCGTTGATCCAGTCGGCGGAGAAGTCGCTCCAGCGGCCCTCATCGATGGCCGCCACCTGCGCGACGGACAAGGCGGCGACCGCGTCCGGACGCAGGGCATCCAGGCCTGCCATGCCGCTGATGAGTTCCGGGCTCAGCGCCCGGACGGCGCTGGCGGACAAGCCGGCGACGCCGGCGTCCAGGCTGCCCAGCGAGGTGATCGAGAGGAGTTGCTCGACGCTCAGGGCGGCCACCGCGTCGGCGCTCAGCTCCGAGACGCGGAAGGCGCTCAGCCCGGTCAGCGCGGCGCTGGTGAATTGCGCGACCTTGGCCGGCGTGATGGCGGCGAAGGCCTGCGGCGACAGCGCGTTGAGCCAGCGCGCCGACAGGTACTTGCCGTCGATGCCGATCGCGGCGACCTGCTCCGGCGACAGCGCCGCGGCGGCCCTGTCGCCCAGCCAGTGGATGTTGATCAGCTTGCCGACCTGGGCGGGGCTCAGCGCTCGCACCTGATCGGCCGTCATGCCCTGGACCGCCGCGCCCTTCAGATAGTTCAGGGGCGCGATGGCGCTCAACTGGGCCGCGCTCATCGCGGACACCATGGCGCCGGTGAAGGCGGCGACCTGGGTGCCGGTCAGCCATTGGCAGTGGGGGATGTCCAGGCCGGCGAGGTCGGCGGGCGCCAGCGCCGCGATCTGGGCGGCCGTCAGGGCGGTGAACTGGGCTTTGGTCAGGGTATTCAGGGTGGTCATGGTGTGGTGAGCTGGTGGCTCTTTCGAGGGTGGGAATGGCCGGAAAAGGTCGGCCGCGGGACAACAGCGGGCGCTTCTCCTCGGTCCTTCCGGGAGTCGCGCGGGCTTGGGGGGAATCAGGGGGTGGGCAGCGGGCCGTCGAGCGCGGCGATGCCGTCTCTATTCATTTCGCCGAGGTCCGACATCAATTTCAGCCGGGCCGCGTTCCACTGGTATTCGCACTGGGCTCGTGCATCGAGCGCGTCGACCAGGGTGCCTTGGGCGGAAATCAGTTCCAGGATGTCCGAGACGCCGCGTTCATATCGATTCGTCGCGGAATCCATGGCCGATTGCGCGGCCTGGAGCAATTGATTCGCGGCGTCGATGTTGTCCAGCGAGGCCGCCAATTCCGCGTGGGTCTTGACCAGCTCCAGCAGGACGCGGTTTTCGGTGTCCGTCACCTGCAGTTCGGATTTCTCCGCCTGCGCCTGGGCTTCCTGGATCTTGTTGCGACGGGAATCACCATCGAACAGCGGAATCGTGATCGTGGCGCCGACGGTGAAGGTGCTCGAGCGCGAGGCCTGGACGCTCTGGTTCGGATAACCATTGCGGTAGTTGGCCGCGGTGAAGTCGATGGTGGGGCGCCCGGCCGCCCGGGCGGCGGCGACGCCGGCCTGGCTCGCGTCGCGCTGATAGCGGGCGGCGAGGATGGCCGGGTGGTGGGCCCTGGCCTCATCCAGCAGCTGGCCCAGGTCGGGCAAATCGGCGCGCGACGGGGTCGGGCTCTTGTCCGGGAGGCGCAGCGCCGTGCCGGCCGGCACGCCTATGGTCTGGACCAGCACCGCGGTGGCCTTGTCCAGCTCCGCCTTGGCGCGCTGCAGGTTCAAGCGTGCGCGGGCCAGCGAGGCCTCGGCCTGCAGGGTGTCGGCGCGACTGGCGGCGCCCTTCTGCTCGCGGTCGCGGGCGGCGTCACGGGTGCGCTGCGCCAGCGCCACCGACTGCTGGCGCGCGCCCAGCGTGGCGCTCGCCTGCAGGGCGGAGAAATAGGCCTGGATGGTGTCGGAGACGGTCCGGCGCACGGCGTCGTCATAGGTGCTCGTGGCCGCGGTCAGCAGGCGCTCGGCCATTTCCTCGCGGGCGGCGCGCTCGCCGAAGTCGAAGAGTCGCCAGCTCAGGCCGAGATAACTGCTGTAGCCGGTGACGCGCTGGTTGCCGCCCGGCGACTGGGCACTCTGGCTGGTATTGCTTTGCGCCGTCAGCGAGGCATTGACCGTCGGGAGATAAGCCGCCTTGGCCGCGGCCAGCTGGATTTTCTGCGCCTTGATGGAAACCCAGGCCGTGGCGGTGCGGGTATCCCGGCACAGGGCGCGGTCGACGGCGGCGCTCAGCGTGACCAGGGTTTGGGCATCGATCGTGGTCGTGCAATCCGGCGGGGTTTCCGCCAGGGCGCCCATTTGAATGGCGCCGCCGATGCCGAAGGCCAGTATCGGCCGCAGCCAGTGGTGATTGATCGACCGCATGGAAACTCCCTGGAAACTGGCCCGGCGGACTGCTGGGTCACGGCGAAAATCTCAATTCGCCAGGCCAGTGTAGGAAGCGGAAATGGCTCCGGAGGTCGATTCCGTCAATGTGTTTCGGCGGCGGCCGAACCGATCATCGATTGATCAATTCAAGGGATTCAAGTGTCTTGATTCTGGTGATTTTGTTGAGGCCAATCACCCGAATGGGTGGGGCGCCTGAATATGTTATTGACGCGTTGAGAAACTACTAATGTTTGCTAGTTAATTTGAGTGGGTATTCCAGCAAATCCCGGCGCCGATTGGCTTGGCGTCGGGCGCGCCCACCCTCCGCGAAGCCAGACACCATCGGCGATTCGCGGCTTTTCGCGGACGAACGAAAGCCGGCGCGCGATGCAGGGCACCGGGCGCCGGCGGGCTAGCAAAAAGAAGGGAGTGGGTGGCTCAGCGGCCCATGAAGGCGTCGGCGCGCAGGGTCACCACCAGGGTGTCGCGGTGGCCCGGATGGGTGGGCTCCATCGGCTGGATGGGGGTGGTCTCGTGGATGACGCGCTCGTCGTCGAGCAGCAGCAGCGTCCAGGGCTCCATCATCGTGAAGCGCTGGCCGCGCGGACCGTCGGCCTCGAAGACGCGCGACTCGCCCCCCTTGATGCCATGGCGGGCCAGCATGAAGACGGCCACCAGGTCCACGCCGTCGCGGTGCGCGCCTTCGGGCGTCGGGCGGCCGATGCCGCCGGCGGTGTCGATGCGGAACTGGTGCGCCTCGACGAACCACGGGCGCGCGCCCTTGAGCCGGTCGGCCACCCCCGCCAGGCCCAGCAGCAGGCGCGGCCAGATGGGCAGCCCCACGGCGGCGGGCTCCATGGGCTCGAACCAGCGTTCGATGCCGCCGTGCAGCGCGTTGTAGTCCACCGGCTGCCAGTGCGCGCGGTGCGGCGCCAGGCGCACCGACGGGTCGGCCTGCGCGTCGACGACGAAGCTCGCGTGCCGCCGGAAGCGGTAGCGACCGCCGTCGCGCAGGTAGGCGTCGGGCGGCAGGTCGTTCCAGAAGGGTTGCAGCCCGCGCAGGTCACTCGCCTGGCAGTGCAACCAATGCGTCAGGCTCTCCGGCGCGATGACGGTGTGACCGAGGTCCTGCAGTTGCTGCTCGAACTGCGCGGCGCTGGAGTAGGGCGGCGGGAAATGCTTCATGCCCGCGAGTATCGGACGCCTCACCCGCCCTGGCGCATGTCACGCCGGCAACACGGGATTCGCGGTGCGCAAAGCGCTGCCGCCGGCTCAGCCGGCGTGCTTGTCGGCTTCGGAGGTGAACGCGTCGGCGTAGAACTCTTCCGCCGGCAGGCCGCAGCGGGCGACGAAGTCGCGCTGCGCCGACTCCACCATGACGGGCGCGCCGCAGGCGTAGACCTGGTGGCGCGACAGGTCCGGCAGGTCGGCCATCACGGCCTGGTGGACGAATCCGGTGCGACCGGTCCAGCCGTCCTCGGCCCTGGGCTCGGACAGCACCGGCACGTAGCTCAGCGTGGGCATCGCCGCGGCGGCCTGGACCGCCCAGTCGTGCAGGTAGAGGTCGGCCTGGCCGCGCGCGCCCCAGTACAGCGTCACCGGGCGGGTGATGCCCTGGTCCTGGATGCGCTCCAGGATCGCCTTGATCGGCGCGAAGCCGGTGCCCGAGGCCAGCAGCACGATCGGCTTGTCGCTGTCCTCGCGCAGGAAGAAGCTGCCGAAGGGGCCTTCCATGCGCAGGATGTCCTTTTCCTTGAGCGCGCCGAAGACGTGGTCGGTGAACTTGCCGCCGGGCATGTGGCGGATGTGCAGCTCGATGGCCGGCGGTGTGCCCAGGCGGCTCGGCGCGTTGGCCATCGAGTAGCTGCGGCGGGCGCCGTCGCGCAGGATGAACTCGACGTACTGGCCGGCGCGGTATTGCAGGTTCTGGTTGGCCGGCAGCTGCAGCCGGACGACGGCGACGTCGCCGGCCGGCTTCTCGATAGTGATCACGCGGCTGGGCAGCTTGAGCACCGGGAACTCGCCGGCGCCGGGCACCGTGCGGGCCTCGACGACGCAATCGGTCTGCGGTCTGGCGCAGCAGGTGAGGATCATGCCGGCGGCTTCCTCGGCCGGCGGCAGCGCCTTGGACTGGTGCTCGCCGTGCACGACCTGGCCCTCGACCAGCTTGCTCTTGCAGGAACCGCAGGCGCCGTCCTTGCAGCCGTAGGGCAGGCCGATGCCCTGGCGGATGGCGGCGGCCAGCACGGTTTCGTCGTCGTCGACGGTGAAGTTGCGGCCGGCGGGCAGGACGGTGACCTGGAAGCTCATGGTGCGGGGCGGCGCGGACGGACCCGCGTCATGTCGAGAGGGAAAGGAAGGCGGCGGAAGCGACACGGCCCGCGCGGTCCGGAGATCGGGGCGCGAGCCGTGCCAGCCGTAAACTGGCCCGCCATTTTGCCCCAGCCCCGCAGCGCCCCTCGTCATGCCTGGTTCCCCGTCCGCTTCGCCCGCCGCTTCCCGTCGCGCCCGCCGCGGCCGCCTGTTGATCGTCGGCTGTGGCGACGTCGGCCTGCGCGTGCTGCGGCTGCTGGCCGGGCGCTGGACGGTCTTCGCGCTGACCAGCAGCGCCGCGCGCGTCGACGCGCTGCGCGCCGCGGGCGCGATCCCGCTGATCGGCGACCTGGACGACGCGGTCACGCTCGGCCGCCTCGCCGGCCTGGCGGACCGGGTGCTGCACCTGGCGCCGCCGGCCGCGCAGGGGCGCACCGACGAACGCACGCGGCACCTGCTGCAGGCGCTGTCGCGCTCGGGGGCGCCGCGGCACCTGGTCTATGCCAGCACCAGCGGCGTCTACGGCGACTGCGGCGGCGCGCGCATCGATGAGACGCGCCGTCCGAATCCGTCCAACGAGCGCGCCTGGCGCCGCGTCGATGCCGAGTCGCAGCTGCGCCAGTGGGGGCGGGCGACCGGCTGCCCGGTGACGATCCTGCGGGTGCCCGGCATCTATGCGTTCGACCGCGCCGGCGGGCATCCGCGCGAGCGGCTGGGCAAGGGCCTGCCGGTGCTGGCGCGCGAGGACGACGTCTACACCAACCACATCCAGGCCGATGACCTGGCGCGCGCCTGCCTGCTGGCGCTGATGCGCGGGCCGGCGCTGCGGGTGATCCACGCGAGCGACGACAGCGAGCTGCTGATGGGCGACTACTTCGACCTGGCCGCCGCGTTGTGCGGCCTGGCGCCGCCGGCGCGGGTCGCGCGCGCGCAGGCGTCGGCGGTGTTCTCGCCGATGCAGATGAGCTTCATGAATGAATCGCGCCGGATGGACAACCGCCGGCTCAAGCGCGAACTGCGCCTGCGGCTGCGTTATCCGACGCCGCGCGAGGGCCTGCTGGCGGTCGAACGCTGACCGCTGCGGGGAAACCGCCGAGGGTTGAGCGTCCGGGCCGGCTTCAGCGCCGCCGTCCGCCGCGCCAGTAGTTCACCATCAGCCAGGCGCCCAGCATGCCGCCCAGGTGGGCGAAGTGGGCGATGCCGCTGGAGCTCGTGATGCCGAGCACCAGTTCGATCGCGCCGAAGATGGCGACGAAGACCTTGGCCTTCATCGGAATCGGGGGGAAGAGCGGCATGATGATCCGGTCCGGGAACATCAAGCCGTAGGACAGCAGCAGGCCGAAGAGCGCGCCCGAGGCGCCCACCGTCGGCGCGCCCGAGCCGATCAGCAGCGTGAACACGAGCTGGGCGGCGGCGGCCGTCAGCGCGCTGGCCACCAGCAACTGCGCGTAGCGCTTGCCGCCCCACAGCGCTTCCAGCTCCGAGCCGAACATCCACAGGCCCAGCATGTTGAAGAACAGGTGCCAGGCGTCGCCGTGCAGGAAGGCGTAGGTCAGCGGCTGCCAGGGCTCGAAGCGGCCGGTGTTCAGCGGCCACAGCGCCATCTGGAAGTTCAGCATCGCCAGCGAGGGCACGACGATGGGCAGGCAGAACAGGCCCACGCAGATCAGCATGAAGGCCTTGGTGACCGGTGGAATGAATGGCATCGCGGCGCGTCTTCGGGGGGAGACAAAGGAAAGGCGCCCTGCGGCGCCACCGGCGAATCCTGACCCCCGTCGTTGGGGGCAGGACGATCGGGCGAGTGTATCCAAGCTTGATGAGGGCAAGCACTGGCCCCCATCGGCGCGACCGCAGTGCGAGCGACGGCCGCGCCGATGTCGCGGGGGGCGCGGCGACGCCGAGCCGCGAATGCGGAACGAATGCGGAACGATGGGGCGTTGCTGAGACGAGAGCTGACCACTTTCCAGAGTGGTGCCCGGAGTCGGACTCGAACCGACACGCCTTGCGGCGGGGGATTTTGAGTCCCCTGCGTCTACCGATTTCGCCATCCGGGCGTCATCAGCAACGCGGCCCCGGTCGGATCGACGCTGGGGCCGCTGTGCGGGCCATCAACTGAAGCTTCGTCGTGGACAGAGCCAGAGGGGCCGCGAAAGAAAAGGCATTATGCCACCACAGCCATACGCCGACTGAGAGAATGCGCGGCTATGAGTGATGCAAGCGCCTTCGATCCCACGAGCTATCCGACCCTGGAAGACGTCATCGGCCACACGCCGCTGGTGCGGCTGCAACGCGTGCTGGGCCCGGCGCTGGCCGCGCGCGGCAATGTGCTGCTGGCCAAGCTGGAGGGCAACAACCCGGCGGGCTCGGTCAAGGATCGTCCGGCCATCAGCATGATCCGGCGCGCCGAGGAGCGCGGCGAGATCAAGCCCGGCGACACGCTCATCGAGGCGACCTCCGGCAACACCGGCATCGCGCTGGCGATGGCCGCGGCGATCCGCGGCTACCGGATGGTGCTGATCATGCCGGAGGACCTGTCGGTCGAGCGCGCCCAGACGATGAAGGCCTTCGGCGCCGAGCTGATCCTGACGCCGCGCTCCGGCGGCATGGAATACGCCCGCGACCTGGCCGAGCAGATGCAGCGTGACGGCAAGGGCCGCGTGCTCGATCAATTCGCCAATGGCGACAACCCCCGCATCCATTACGAAACCACCGGTCCCGAGATCTGGCGCGACACCGGCGGCCGCGTCACCCACTTCGTCAGCGCGATGGGCACGACCGGCACCATCACCGGCGTGTCGCGCTTCCTGAAGGAGCAGAACCCGGACGTGCGCATCGTCGGCGCGCAGCCGGCGGAAGGCTCGCGCATCCCCGGCATCCGCAAGTGGCCGCCGGCCTACCTGCCCAAGATCTACCGCCCGGAAACGGTGGACGAGCTGGTGCTGGTCGGCCAGTCCGATGCCGAGGACATGGCCCGCCGGCTGGCCCGCGAGGAAGGCCTGTTCGGCGGCATCTCGGCCGCGGGCGCCTGCTGGGTCGCGATGCAGATCGCGCGCCAGGTGAGCAACGCGACGATCGTGTTCGTCGTCTGCGACCGCGGCGACCGCTACCTGTCGACCGGCGTGTTCCCGGCTTGATGGTCGGAGGGCTGAGGGCCTGACTGCCTGACGGGCGGCCGGCGATCGGGGATGATCGCCGGATCGTGATCCGACGGCGCCGCGCGTCTTTGCCCATGACCTTCCGCTTCTGCCCGCAATGCGCCAGCGAACTGGCGTGGATCGAACTGCCGGAGGACGGCGGCCCCAAGACCCGGCTGCGCTGCCCCCGCTGCGACTTCACCCACTGGAACAACCCGACACCGGTGCTGGCGGCGGTGGTCGAGTGCGTCGACCGGGAGGGCCAGGTCTTGCTCGCCCGCAACGCCGCCTGGCCGGGACGCTTCTTCGGATTGATCACCGGCTTCATGGAAGCCGGCGAGTCGCCGGAGGAGGGCATCCGGCGCGAGGTGCTGGAGGAGACCTCGCTCGAGGCGCTGGGCGCGACGCTGATCGGCGTCTACGACTTCCAGAAGAAGAACCAGGTCATCATCGCGTACCACGTGCCGGCGCGCGGCGAAGTCACGCTGTCGCCGGAGCTGGTCGAGTACTCGCTGACGCCGCCGGAGCAGCTCGAATGCTGGCCCGCCGGCACCGGCCAGGCGCTGGCGGACTGGCTGCGCGGTCGCGGCCTCGAGCCGAAGTGGATGGCGCCGCGCAGCTGAGCCGGGCTGACTAGAATCCGCCACATCGCCGGTGCGCGCGCCGGTCAGGACACACACATGGACATCCACAAGGAACTCGACACCCGCGGACTGAATTGCCCGCTGCCCATCCTCAAGGCCAAGAAGGCGCTGGCGGAAATGGAAAGCGGCCAGCTGCTCAAGGTGGTCGCGACCGACCCGGGATCGATGCGCGACTTCCAGGCCTTCTCGCGCCAGACCGGCAATGAGCTGGTCGAGCAGACCAGCGCCGGCGACGAGTTCATCCACGTGCTCAAGCGCCGCTGAGCGCGGATCCGGAAACGAAGAAGGCCACGCGTTGCGTGGCCTTCGTGCTTCATGACGGGACAGTGACGGGAAGTCCTGCCGTCAGAAGTTCAGGGCGGTCAGATTTCCAGCGACTTCAGGTACTCGCGGAAGCTGGCGCCCAGTTGCGGGTGGTCCAGCGCGAGCTCGACGTTGGCCTGCAGGAAACCTTCCTTGCTGCCGCAGTCGTAGCGCTTGCCGTCATAGCGGAAGGCGAAGACCTTCTCGCGGCGCATCAGCGCGGCGATGCCGTCCGTCAGCTGGATCTCGCCGCCGACGCCGCGCGGCTGCGTGGCGATCTCGCGGAACACGCCCGGCGTCAGGATGTAGCGGCCGGCCACGCCCAGGCGCGACGGCGCGTCCTCGGGATTGGGCTTCTCGACCATGTGGGTCAGGTCCATCAGGCGGTCGCTGATGGCAGAGCCTGCCACGATGCCGTAGCGCTTGGTGTGCTCGGCGGGCACTTCCTGGACGGCCAGGATGGAGGCCTGCCATTCGGAGAACTGGTCCACCATCTGCTTGAGCACCGGCGGCTTGCCCACCATCAGGTCGTCGGCCAGCAGCACCGCGAAGGGCTCGTTGACGACCACGCATTGCGCGCACAGCACCGCGTGGCCCAGGCCCAGGGCCTTGGGCTGGCGGATGTAGATGCACTCCATGTCGTCGGGCTTGATCGAATGGACCAGCGCGAGCAGTTCCTTCTTGCCGGCGGCCTCGAGTTCGGTCTCGAGTTCGAATGCGGTGTCGAAGTGATCGGGAATGGCGCGCTTGTTACGTCCATTCACGAAGATCATCTGGCGGATGCCGGCCGCGTAGGCCTCCTCCACTGCGTACTGGATCAGCGGCTTGTCGACCACCGGCAGCATCTCCTTGGGCTGCGCCTTGGTGGCGGGCAGGAAGCGAGTGCCAAGTCCAGCAACCGGGAAGATTGCCTTGTTGATGAGGGCCATTTACGTACACTCCAACGGTAATTGCGCCGGCATTCTTGCATGGCGCTACTGAAAGAAAATCAAACAATCCTCTCCAAACCCCTCATGTCAGTGCTAGTCCTGGAACCGCTGGAGGCAGACGTCCTGGAATGGCTGGCGGAGCGCCATGCCGTGCAGGTCGCCCCCGAGCCGGCGGACGCGCCGCTGACGCTGAGAGAGCATGTTGCGCAGGCCCAGGCAATTTTCCTGCCCGCCTCCGTCGCGCTGGACGCGGACACCGTCCGCCGCGCGCCGCGACTGCGTGCCGTCGGGCGCATCGGCGCCGGCGCGGAGAACATCGATCTGGAAGCCTGCCGCGCCGCCAACATCGAAGTGGTGCGCGCGCCGACGGCGGCGGCCTCGGCCGAAGCGGAGTTCGTCATCGGCGCCTTGCTCGCGCTGCTGCGCCGCGTGCCGGTGCAGGGCGCGGACGGCCAGTGGGTGGGGCGCGAGCTCGGTTGCGCCACCATCGGCCTGGTGGGCCTGACGCCCTCGGCGCGCCAGCTCGCCACGCTGCTGCCGGTGTTTGGTGCGCGCGTGATCGGTTATGACCCCAGCCTGCACCATGCCGATCCGCTCTGGGCACAGTGGGGCATCGAACCCTATGGGCTGCGCGAGCTGATGCAGGCCGCCGACGGCGTCAGCGTGCAGCTGGCGTATTTCCCGCGCTACCGCGGCTTGATCGGCGAGCGGGTGCTGAACTTCTGCAAGCCGTCGCAGGTGCTGGTGTCGACCTCGCACTCGGCCCTGTTCGACGAACAGGCGCTGGCGGACGCGCTGCATGGCGGCCGATTGCTGGCCGCGTGGCTGGACCTGATGGAGCCCGGCCTGATGGAAGCCGGGCGCCCCTTGCATGGGGCGCCCGGTCTGCAGGTCACGCCGCGCGTGGCGGCGACGACCCGCGAGTCACGGATGCGCGCCGCGTGGAGCGTGGCGCGGCGGATCTCGGAGATCCTGTCCACGCCCGCGACGCAGGCCGAATTCAGGCCGACCCACCCAGGCGCGCTGCCTGATCTTTTAGCCGAACCACGGTGGCGCTGAAGTCGGCGATGCGCTGACGTTCCTGCTCCACGACGGCCGCCGGGGCGCGCGCCACGAAGCTCTCATTGCCCAGCTTGGCATTGGCCTTGGCGACCTCGCCTTCCAGGCGCGCGATCTCCTTGGCGATGCGGGCGCGCTCGGCCTCGACGTCGATCTCCACCTTCAGCGCCAGACGCGCCGCGCCATGCACCAGCACCGGCGACATCGCGCTCTGCTGGTTGAAGGCGGCCTCGTCCTCGATCAGCTCGACGCTCTGCAGCTTGGCCAGCACCTTCAGCGCCGGCGCGGCCTCGCGCAGGAAGGACAGGTCGCCGCCGGCCAGCAGCGGCACGCGGTCGGACGGGCTCAGGCCCATCTCGCCGCGCAGGCTGCGGCAGGTGCCGACCACGGCCTTGAGCTGCTCGACCCAGGCGATGGCCTGCGGGTCGATGCGCTCGGGCTGCGCGACCGGGTAGGGCGCGGTCACCAGGTAGTCGGTGGACTTGCGGCCGGCGATCGGCGCGACGGTCTGCCAGAGCTCCTCGGTGATGAAGGGCGTGATCGGATGCAGCAGACGCAGGATGGTCTCCAGCACGCGGATCAGCGTGCGGCGCGTGCCGCGCTGCGCGGCCTCGTTGCCCTCGGCCTGCGCGGTCTGCAACTGCACCTTGGCCAGCTCCAGATACCAGTCGCAGTACTCGTCCCACACGAAGGAATAGATCGCGTTGGCGACCTGGTCCAGGCGGTAGTCGGCGAAGCCCTGCGCGACGGCCTGCTCGACCTGCTGCAGCTCGCTGACGATCCAGCGGTCGGCCTGCGAGAACTGCAGGTAACCGTGCGCGCTGCCGCCCGGCGCGCATTGCTCCTTCGTGTGCTCGACCAGGCCGCAGTCCTGGCCTTGCGTGTTCATCAGCACGAAGCGGGTGGCGTTCCACAGCTTGTTGCAGAAGTTCCGGTAGCCCTCGCAGCGCTTGCTGTCGAAGTTGACGCTGCGGCCCAGCGTCGCCATCGCCGCGAAGGTGAAACGCAGCGCGTCGGCGCCGTAGCCGGGGATGCCTTCGGGGAATTCCTTCTCGGTGGCCTTGCGGACCTTGGGCGCGGTCTCGGGCTTGCGCAGGCCCTGGGTGCGCTTGTCCAGCAGCGGGGCCAGCTCGATGCCGTCGATCAGGTCGACCGGGTCCAGCACGTTGCCCTCGGACTTGCTCATCTTCTTGCCCTGCGCGTCCAGCACCAGGCCGTGGATGTACACATGCTTGAAGGGCACCTTGCCGGTGAAGTGCGTCGTCATCATGATCATCCGGGCGACCCAGAAGAAGATGATGTCGTAGCCGGTGACCAGCACCGACGACGGCAGGAACAGGTCCTGCTCCAGCGTCTTGGCGGGCCAGCCCAGCGTCGAGAACGGCACCAGCGCCGACGAGTACCAGGTGTCCAGCACGTCCTCGTCGCGCTTGAGCGGGCCGGTGTAGCCGGCGGCGTTGGCCTTGGCCTGCGCCTCGGCCTCGTCATGGGCGACGAAGATCTCGCCGCCCGTGCCGAACCAGGCCGGGATCTGGTGGCCCCACCAGAGCTGGCGCGAGATGCACCAGTCCTGGATGTTGCCCATCCACTGGTTGTAGGTGTTGACCCAGTTCTCGGGCACGAACCTGACCTCGCCGCTGGCGACCACGTCGATGGCCTTCTGCGCGATGGACTTGCCGTCCTTGCCCGGCTTGCTGGTGGCGACGAACCACTGGTCGGTCAGCATCGGCTCGACGATCTGCCCGGTGCGCGTGCAGCGCGGCACCATCAGCTTGTGCTTCTTGACCTCGACCAGCAGGCCTTGCTCCTCCAGCGCCTTGACGATCGCCTTGCGCGCCGCGAAGCGGTCCAGGCCGCGGTACTCGGCCGGGATCTCGTCCATCGTGTCGACGACGGTCGCGTCCAGCGTGAAGATGGTCAGCATCGGCAGCTGGTGGCGCTGGCCGACCTGGTAGTCGTTGGTGTCGTGGGCCGGCGTGACCTTGACGACGCCGGTGCCGAATGCCTTGTCGACGTACTCGTCGGCGATCACCGGCACCAGGCGGCCGGTGATGGGCAGCTTCACCTGCTGGCCGATCAGGTGCTTGTAGCGCTCGTCCTCGGGATGGACCATCACCGCGGTGTCGCCCAGCATGGTCTCGGGCCGCGTGGTCGCCACGACCAGCGACTCGCCGCCCTGGGCCAGCGGATAGCGGATGTGCCACAGCGAACCTTCCTCCTCCTCGCTCTCGACCTCGAGGTCGGAGACGGCGGACTTCAGGATCGGGTCCCAGCTGACCAGGCGCTTGCCGCGGTAGATCAGGCCTTCGTCGAAGAGCTTGACGAAGGTGTCGACGACGACGGTCGACAGCTTGTCGTCCATCGTGAAGTACTCGTGGCCCCAGGACACCGAGTCGCCCATGCGGCGCATCTGCTGCGTGATGGTGGAGCCGGACTGCTGCTTCCATTCCCAGACGCGGGCGACGAAGTTCTTGCGGCCCAGGTCGTGGCGGCTCTGGCCCTGGCCCTGCAGCTGGCGCTCGACGACGATCTGCGTCGCGATGCCGGCGTGGTCGGTGCCGGGGACCCACAGCGTGTTGTGGCCGCGCATCCGGTGGTAGCGCGTCAGCGAGTCCATGATGGTCTGGTTGAACGCATGCCCCATGTGCAGCGTGCCGGTGACGTTGGGCGGCGGCAGCTGGATGCTGAACGACGGCCTGGCCGGATCGAGCGTCGGCTCGTAGAGGCCCTTGGACTCCCACAGCGGGCCCCAATGGGCTTCGAGAGAGGCGGGTTCGAAGGACTTGGCGAGTTCGGTCATGGGGGCGCTCCGCCGCGAGGCGGTGTCATCTAGGCGAGGGACACGGAGCCGGCGATTGTAGAGGGCCATGGCTCCGGCGAGCCCCGTTCCGGGCGCGCGGAACGGGGGACAGCCGAGGGGGGAGAACAGTCGCCCGGGCGGGGGATGTCGAAAACCAGACCCCTGACGCGTCGTGTCAGCAGAGGCGCTGCCTCCCCCCTTGGAGGCATTCCGTCGGGTGGGCAGGGGGCGATACAAAACGAAAAGCAGCGATACCGCGGTGAGATGCCCCGACGAGGCGGCATGGGAATCATGGCGACATGGATTCACCGCCCGGACAACCGGGCTTTACCGAGGAACTGCACCATGCACCTGTTTCGACGCTGGAGCCACCACCATGAACGTCAGCACGCTCACTTCGGCCACGATGGTCGCTTCGGTCCTTTCGGCCCTGTGTGTGACGATGGCTTCTACGGCCCGCTGCCCGTCCACGGCCCCTGGCACCGGTTCGCCGGTTTCGGCGGTTTCCCGTGGGGCTGGGGCGGGCTCGGACGCGAGCAATTCCGACACGGCCGCCACCGCCACCACGGTGGCCCTGGTCACCACGGCGGTGATGGGTGGGGCGGCTTCGGCGGGGGCCTGGGACCCGATGCCCACGGTCGCCGCGGCGGGCGGCTGCAAGCCCGGGCCCGCGCCTTTCTGGACCTGAGCGACAGCCAGGCCGAGCTGCTGGAGCGCCTGGTCGACCAGCTCGGCACGGCGCGGCGCGCGGTCAAGGCGCTGGCCCGTGGTCCGGAGGTCGCCCGGCTGATCGAGAGCGACAACTTCCGCCGCGAGGAGGCGCAGGAACTCTTCGACGGCCAGGTCGAGGCGCTGCGGGCGACCGGTCCCGCGCTGTTGGCGGCCGTCGGCGACTTCTTCGACGCGCTCGACTTCGACCAGCAGCAGATGCTGCGTTTCCTGTTGCGCCGGCTGCGTCGCCGCGCCGGACGCGACGGACGCGACGGACGCGACGGCGGCCGGGGTGGCCGCGACCGTCGCGACGGTCACGGCGCTGCCAACGACCGGGGCCCTTGATGGACGGCCGCGACTGCCGGCAGCCTCCGGGGCTGCTGCGGCCGGTCATCGACCGCAACCGCTGCGAAGGCAAGGGCGATTGCGTCGAGGTCTGCCCCTATGGCGTGTTCTCGGTCGGCACCTTGCCGGCGGAGCGCCGCAAGGACCTGAGCCTCTTCGGCAAGCTGCGCGGTTATGCGCACGGCTGGCAGCAGGCCTTCACGCCGAATGCCGACGCCTGTCGGGCCTGCGGCCACTGCGTGAAGGCATGCCCGGAGCGCGCCATCACGCTGGTCCGGCACACGCGCGCCGCGGGCTCCCCGGGCCAGGCGGCTGGGCACAATGGACGGCACGATGCACCGACTGCTGCTGATTGACGACGACGAGGCGCTGGCCGCGCCGCTGGCGAGCTACCTGGCGCGTTTCGACTTCGCGCTGAGCGCCGTGACGCGGCCGAGCGCCGCGCTGGCGCGGCTGGCCGAGGAGCGCTTCGACGCGCTGATCCTGGACGGCATGCTGCCGGAGATGGACGGCTTCGCCTTCTGCAAGCGCGTGCGCGGCGGTAGCGAGCCGTGGCGCGAGATCCCGATCCTGATGCTGACCGCGCGGGGCGACCTGACCGATCGGGTGGTGGGCCTGGAGCTGGGCGCGGACGACTACCTGGCCAAACCCTTCGAGCCCCGCGAGCTGGCCGCGCGCCTGCAGACCATCCTGCGCCGCACGCGCCTGGCGCCGGCGGCGGCCGCGCCGGCGACGCTGCTGCGCTTCGAGGGGCTGGAGATCGACACCGCGCGCCGCCTGGTCACGGCCGGCACCGGCCCCGTCGAGCTGACCAGTACCGAATACGAGCTGCTGGTGATGCTCGCCCGCGAGCCCGGGCGGGTGTTCTCCCGCGACGAGATCCTGAACCGGCTGCGCGGTCAGGAGGCCGACCTGTTCACCCGGGCGGTGGACATCCTGGTGAGCCGCATGCGTCGCAAGCTCGAGCCGCTGGAGGCGCTCAAGACGCTGCGCAACGCGGGCTACTGCTTCGCGTTGCCGGTGGCGGGCGGTGCGGCGCCCGGCGGCGGGGAGGGCGGGTCATGAAGGGACCGCGTCATCCCTACGACCATTGGCTCGACCGGCTCGACCGGCGGGACCGGCGCGGCGATCGTGATGACGGCAATGGCGGCAACGACCGCGATGCGCCGTGGGAACGGCGCCCGGGCGGCGCGGCCGGCCCGGACGGTCCCGGCGGTCCCGGCGAGTGGGGCGACCCTCGCTGCGGCGATCCGCGCTGGCATGCGCCGCGCGACGCCTGGTGGTTGCGCCTGCACGAGGAACGGCTCAGGCACCACCGCAAGCGCCTGGACAAGATGCGGCGCTGGGCGGAGATGGAGGCCATGGGCGGCCCGTTCCCGCGGGGCCGCGGCTGGCGCTGGCATATGCGGGCGCGCAACCGCTGGCACCAGCGGTGGCATCGCCACCATGCGCATTTCAAGCATTCGCTGGGCGCGCGGCTGATCGCGATCTTCGTCGTGCTGGCCTGCGCGGGTAGCGCGATCCTGTGGGGCTCGATGAAGGTCGAGTACGGGTGGCTCTGGGCCGTGCCGCTGCTGTTGCTGGTGACCGGCCTGGCCTACGGCGGCATCCGCCGCCTGGTGGCGCCGCTGCGCGAGCTGGCGGCGGGCGCGGAGGCGTTCGGGCGCGGCGACCTCGCGCATCGCGTGCCCATCCGCCACCGCGACGAGATCGGCGACCTGGCGCACCGCTTCAACCAGATGGCCCAGGACATCCAGGCGATGCTCGACGGCAAGCGCGCGCTGCTGCTGGCGATCAGCCATGAGCTGCGCAGCCCGCTGACGCGCGCGCGGCTGCATGCGGAGCTGGTCGACGAGGGGGCCTCGAAGGGGGCGCTGCTGGACGAGCTGGCGCAGATGCGGGAGCTGATCTCGGCCCTGCTGGAGAGCGAGCGGCTGGGCAGCGGGCATCGCGCGCTGCAGGTCGGCGATTGCGACCTCGGCGCGCTGGCGCGCGAGCAGGACCAGCCCGGCGTCACGCTCAGCATCGATCCCGACCTGCCCGTGCTGCAGCTGGACCGGATGCGGGTGCAACTGCTGCTGCGCAACCTGGTGCACAACGCGCTGCGTCACAACGACGCGGCGAGCGGCCCGGTGCGGGTCAGCGTCGAGCGCGATGGCGACGGCGTGCGGCTCACCGTGCGCGACCACGGCCCCGGCGTGCCGCCCGAGGCGCTCCCACAGCTCGGCCAGCCCTTCTTCCGCCCCGACGAGGCGCGCGCGCGCAGCGAAGGCGGCGTGGGCCTGGGACTGTCGCTGTGCCGGCTCGTGGCCGAGGCGCACGGCAGCCGGCTCGAGTTGCGCAATGCCGAACCGGGGTTCGAGGCGGTCGTGCGATTCCGCTGAGCCGCCTCAAGCGAGTGGCTCTCGTCGCAGGTCCCACCGAGACAAGTCGGTCGCCCCACGAGGACTGGTGTGGCGCTCATGCCGACGGTTTCATCGAATCGATTTCATTGATCTTTTCGTGCCAGGTCTTGCGCCGGCCACGCTGAAGATGCATCCCCCGCGTCGCTGATGCGGTCCCTGTCATCCCCACGAAGGTGATGCCTATGCATTGATCCGATCCGAACTGGAGCTGTCCATGTCCACGATGTCCCTCTCTCCCTCCGCCCCGGCCATTCCGGCCGTCCCGATGACGCCGTCCGGCTGTCCCGTCACCGCCGCCGCGGCACTGCTCGACGAGGCCGACGAGCCTGACGAGCGCAACGAGTCCGACGGGCTCGACGAGCGCGACCTGCCCAAGGCGGCCCGCGGCGCCAGCGCGCCTCCGCCGGCACCGCCGCCGCCGCCCCCGCGTCCCCCGAAGCTGCTGTTCATGCAGGAGGTCCTCGAGCAGATCCGCCCCCTGGAGGGCATGACGCGCGAGGAGTTCGAGGCCTTCCTCTACAGCTCGCGGATGTATCCCTCGCTGAGCCGCTTCGAGCCCGCCTGCGTCGAGTATTTCGTCCCGCGCAGCGACATCACCGTCGGCCTGGCGATGAAGACGCTGCGCGAGCGCATCGAGCATGCGGCGGTCGTGGCCGAACTCGTCTACCGCCTCAAGCGCGACGATGACGAGGACGGCGCGCTGTGCAACGACGACGAGGCCGTCATCGCCTCCGCCGCGATCCGCGACGACCTGCGCGAGGCGCTGGGCATGCTCGGCGTCTACGAGCAGGCCATCCGCGACGGGGTGGCCGTCGTCCAGTACCACCAGCGGGTGCCGGCCGAGGTCGCTTGAGCGACGACCGGGGAGAGGGGAGCGGCCGCCGTGTCGCTCCGGTAAGAAACGGGTAAGGCGCTGGAGCGGACGATGGCCATCCCTTGCCTCCCTGCCTCCCTTACCATGTGCCGCTTCGGCCCCTCTCCCCATGAATCGAATCGCCCTGGTGGAGGATCACGTCCGGCTTGCCGGACTGATCCGTCAGGCCCTGCAGGCCGCCGGCATCCCGACGGACGTCTTCCATGCGATGGAGGCGGCCTGGGTCGCGCATCGCGAGGTCGGCTATGCGGCGCTGGTCATCGATCGGGGCCTGCCCGACGGCGACGGCCTGGCGCTGGTCAAGCGCCTGCGGGCCGAGCGGCAGGGCACGCCCTGCCTGATGCTGACCGCGCGGGATGCGCTCCACGACCGGGTCGAGGGCCTGGAGTCCGGCGCCGACGATTACCTCGCCAAGCCCTTTCCGATGGAGGAACTGGTGGCGCGGGTGCGGGCGCTGATGCGCCGCCCGGCGGCGGTGCGCCCGCCGCGCGCCCTGTTCGGCGACATCGAGGTCGACGTCGGCGAGGCGCTGCTGCTGCGCGGGGGCGCCTCGGTGGCGCTGGCGCCGGCGGAGCTGCAGATCGCGATCACGCTGGTGCAGCAGCAGGGGCGCACGGTCCGGCGCGCGGCGCTGGAGGCGGCGGCCTGGGGGCTGTCCGACGCGGTGACGCCGAATGCGCTCGACGTCGCGCTGCATCGTCTGCGCAAGAAGCTGGCGTCGCTCGGATCGAGCCTGCGCATCGTCAATCTCCGGAACCATGGATATGCGCTTCAAGATGCGGTGGCCGAATAGCCTGCGCAACCGGGTGCTGGCGGTGCTGGCGGCCAGCATGGTGCTCAGCGCGCTGCTGGTGGGCCTGGCGTCCACCGTGCTGTGGGAGCCGTTCACGCGCTGGGTGCTGCGCGATCAGATCGAGGACAACGGCGCCGCGCTGGCCCGGCACATGCGCTTCGATGCCGCGGGGCGTCCGAGCGGTTTCGACGAGGCCAAGATCGAGCCCTGGCTCTTCGAGAGCTTCCGGGCGGAGGTCCTGTTGCGGGTCATCGACGCCAACGGCCGCGCCATCTATGCCACCGACGGCGAGACGGCGGTGCTCACCCGGAACGGCAAGGGCTTCGAGCCCTGGCGCCAGTCCTTCACCTTCACGCACCGCGGCGTGGCCATGCATGGCGTGACGATTCCGCGCGAGCACGCCGGCAAGCGGCTGTTCGTCCAGTTCGCGGTCAGCGACCGCATGGTGCTGCAGATGCGCGAGTCGATCGGGCTGGACGTCCTGCGCCAGGGCCTCATGGCCTTGGCGGCGACCTTCGTGCTGGTCTTCTTCGTGACGATTCACCTGGCGCTGCGGCAGGCGCTGCAGCCGGTGCGCGAGGCTTCCAGCGCGGCGCGCCGCATCGCGCCGCGCACGCTCGATCAGCGATTGCCGGCCGCCGGCCAGCCGCGCGAACTGCGGCCGCTGGTCGAGGCCTTCAACGCGGCGCTGGACCGGCTGCAGGGGGGCTTCAAGACGCAGCAGGAGTTCCTCTCCAACGCGGCGCATGAGTTGAAGACGCCGCTGGCGCTGATCCGCGCGCAGGTGGAACTGGCGGAGCCGGGCGTGTGGCGCGAGCAGATCCTGGAGGACGTCGACCGTGTCGCGCGCCAGGTGCAGCAGCTGTTGCTGCTGGCCGAAGCCAGCGAGCAGCGCAACTACCGGGTCGAGGCGATCGATCCCAAGCCCGCCGTGCGCGAGGTTTTCGACTTCATGGAGCGGGTGGCCGGGCAGCGTGGCGTGACGCTGGGTCTGCGGCTGAGCCCGGAGCTGCGCTTCTGGCAGGCGGACCGGGGCGCGCTGTTCACGTTGCTGAAGAACCTGGTCGAGAACGCGATCCAGCACAGCCCGCCGGGCGGCGTGGTGACGCTGGCCGTGAGCCCCGACGGGTTCTCGGTGCTGGACTGCGGCAAGGGCGTGGCCGAGGAAGATCTGCCGCGGCTGTTCGAGCGCTTCTGGCGCGGCGTCGACCGGCGCGAGCAGGGCGCAGGCCTGGGCCTGGCGATCTGCACCGAGATCGCCGCGGCCCACGGCTGGCGGCTGAGCGCACACCGCCGCTCGCCGGGGCTGGAGCTGCGCTGCGACATGACCGCGACCGCGACCGCTGAGCCCGCCGCGCCGTCGGCCGAGGCGCCGGCGGACGCGCCGCCGCGAGTGCCGGTGCTGGACATCGCGCCGTCCGGGCGTGCCGCTGCCCGCGGATTCCAGGCGGACTATGCGCAGTCGATGCGGCGGGCGCTGTTCTGACGGGACCGTCTGACTTCCGGCACGGGCGCCTCCGGGATGGTCCCGAGCTCCCGGCTTGAGTTCCTCGCGTGGCGCTGGGTAGGATGCCCGGATGCCTGCCGCCGCCGACCCTTCGCCCGACACCCGCCTGCGCGACCTCGCCCGCCTGCGCCGCGTGCGCGACCGGATCGATCGCGAGTATGCCCAGCCGCTGGACGTCGAGGCGCTGGCCGCGGGCGTGCACATGTCCTCCGGTCACCTGAGCCGGCAGTTCCGCCTGGCTTACGGCGAGTCCGTCTACGCCTACCTGATGACGCGCCGCATCGAGCGCGCCATGGCGCTGCTGCGCCGCGGCGACCTCAGCGTCACCGAGGTCTGCTTCGAGGTCGGGTGCGCCTCGCTGGGCACCTTCAGCACGCGCTTCACCGAACTCGTCGGCGTCCCGCCGAGCGCCTACCGCCGCGACGCCGCGCGCGAGGGCGAGGGCCTGCCGTCCTGCGTGGCCAAGCAGGTGACGCGTCCGATCAGGAATCGAGAAGCGCCGGAGAAACAGCCCACCTAGACTGCGTCGCATGGGGCCGGAACCCCGGCGGCGACGGCCGCCGACCACGCTGACCGCAACCAATCTGGAGATTCACATGGACATCACCATCCACTCGACCTTCCTGCCGCACACCGACGCCGAGGCCTCGCTGGCCTTCTACCGCGACGGCCTGGACTTCGAGATCCGCAAGGACGTCGCCTTCGGCGGCAACCGCTGGATCACCATCGGCCCCAAGGGCAAACCCGACACCTCCATCGTGCTGTTCCCGCCGAACGCGACGCCCGGCGTCACCGACGACGAGAAGCGCACCATCGCCGAGATGATGGCCAAGGGCACCTTCGCGATGCTGCTGCTCGGCGCGAAGGACCTGGACGCGACCTTCCAGCGCCTGCAGTCGCAGGACGCGGAGATCGTGCAGGAGCCCACCGACCAGCCCTACGGCGTGCGCGACTTCGGCGTGCGCGACCCGGCCGGCAACATGATCCGTATCCAGCAGCTGAAGAACTGAGCGGAGGACGACATGCCCACCACGACCCCGAGCACGACGACCGAAGCGGCCGGCGCCGTCGATGCCGCCGCGATGATCGATGCCCGCATCGCCGAGCTCGGCGACTGGCGCGGCGAGATGCTGGCGCGGCTGCGCCGGCTGATGAAGGAGGCGGTGCCCGGCGTCGAGGAAACCTGGAAGTGGCGGGGCACGCCGGTCTGGGAACGCAACGGCCAGATCTGCACCGGCGAGACCTACAAGGAGGTCGTGAAGATGACCTTCGCGAAGGGCGCGAAGCTGGCCGATCCGGCCCGGCTCTTCAATTCCAGCCTGGATGGCAACGTGCGCCGCGCCATCGACATCCGCCAGGGCGACCCGGTGGACGAGCAGGCGCTCAAGGCGCTGTTCAAGGCCGCCGCTGCGCTGAACGACACGGCGGCGAAGCCGAAAAAGGCGACGCGCGCGGCGTGACGCCGGCCTGGGCCCCGATCAACCTTCGAGGGCCCGGCGACGGGCGGCATGCCAGGGGGGAGGAACCAGTCATGCATCGATTCCACGGGCGTCCCGGGCTTCCGGTGCCCTGACACCGTGACGGGCGTCTACGACCCGCAGCTGGTGGCGCTGTCCATCGTGACGGCGGTGATCGCCTCGTTCGTCGCGCTGGACATGGCGACGCGGGTGGTCGCGGCCGCCGGGTCGCCGGTGCGCACGGCGCTGTGGCTCGCCTGCGGCGCGCTGGCGATGGGCACCGGCATCTGGGCCATGCACTTCGTGGGCATGCTGGCGTTCTCGCTGCCCATCGCGCTGGCCTATGACGTGCCGGTCACGCTGGCGTCCCTCGCGGTGGCGGCGCTGTCCTCGGCGCTGGCGCTGCACACGATCGCGCGGCCGAGCCTGGGACGGCGTCGGCTGCTGATCGCCGGCACGCTGATGGGGCTGGGCATCGCCTGCATGCATTACCTCGGCATGGAGGCGATGCGGATGCAGCCCGGCATCCGCTACGACCCGGCGCTGTTCGCGCTGTCCGTGGTGCTGGCGGTGGCCGCCTCGACGGCGGCGCTGCTGATCTGCTTCCGGCTGCGGCACGAAACCATCGTCACCGGACCCTGGAAGAAGTCGACGAGCGCCGTCGTCATGGGCGCGGCGATCGTGGGCATGCATTACACCGGCATGGCGGCGGCTAATTTCCCGGAGGGCGGCGTCTGCGGCGCGCTGGCCGATGGCATGGGCGGCGCCTGGCTAGGTTTCGTGATCGCGGGGCTGGCGACGCTGTTCCTGCTGACCACGCTGCTCAGCTCCGTTTATGAGGCGACGCCGCCGACCATCCGGTCGCGGTTGGTGTTCCTGGTCATCGCCGCCGTCATGCCGGTGGCCGTGATGACGCTGGCGCTGGTGCTGCTGGACTTCCAGCGCGTGCGGGACGTGAAGGCCGGCGACCGCCTGAACACCGCGCGCGCCATCGCGGCCGCGGTGGACCGGGACCTGAGCGGGGTCGAATCGGGCCTGCGCGTCCTGGCGGCCTCGCAGCTGCCGCCGGGCGACGGGCTCGCGGCGTTCTCGCTCGAGGCGCGGGAGGCGATGCCGCTGCTGCACGCCTCCGGGCTGCGGTTGGAGGATTCCGCCGGCAACCTGGTGATGGACATCCGCCAGCCCCGGCATGGCTCGACGGTGGTCGCGGGCGCGTCCGGCGCGTCGTCGCCCGCGGTGGCGCCGAGGCCGGTGTCGGCGCCCACCGAGGCGATGGCGCCGCTTTCAGGAGAGCCTTCGCCAGAGCAGTTGATCGAGGTCTCGGTGCCCTTGCCGGCGGACAAGGTGGCGCTGCTTCAAGGCGCGACGGCGCTGCGCGCGCGGCTCGCGCCGGACCGCTTGAGAGACCTGCTGGCGTTGCAGCAGATGGACCCGGACTGGCTCGCGACGGTGTATGACCGCGAGGGTCGCGTCGTGGCGCGCACGCGGGGCGCGGAGCGCTACTTCGGCGTCGAGGCGCCGCGGGACCTGCTGCTCAAGCTGCGTGGGCAGTGGGAGGGGCTGATGGACACGACCAGCCTCGATGGGGTCGCGGTGCAGACGGCGTTCGTGCGGACGGAATCGTCGGGGTGGGCGGTGGGCATCAGCGTGCCGAGCGCGAGCCTGCGGCTGCCATTGACGCGGGCGTTGGCGTGGCTGGTGGGCGGCTTCATGCTGACGATCGCGGGCAGCCTGCTGCTGGCGTGGCGGATCGGCGGCCGGATCGCCGGCGCGGTCCAGGCCTTGACGCAGCCGGCGCTGGCCTTGGGCACGGGCGCGGCGGTGGAGGTGCCGCCACTGGGCGTGGTGGAAGTCGATCGGGTGGGGCGCGCATTGACGCACGCGGCGCGGCTGGTGGACGCGGCGCAGCACGAGGCGAATCACGACGCGCTGACGGGGCTGGCGAATCGCTCGCTGTTCCGGCAGATGGTGCAGCAGCAGCTGGCGCTCGCGCGCCGCAATGGGACCAGCGTGGCGGTGCTCTATGTCGATCTGGACGGCTTCAAGGAGGTCAACGACACGCACGGACATGGTGTCGGCGACCTGCTGCTGAAGGAGGCCGCGCAGCGCTTGCGCGCGGCGGTGAGGGCAGGGGACCTGGTGGCGCGGCTAGGGGGCGATGAGTTCGCCGTCGCGCTGGTGCACCCCGGACAGCGGGGAGCGGCCAAGGTCGCGGCCAAGCTGGTGCAGGCGCTCTCGGAGCCCTTTGAGCTCGGTGGGCTGCGGGTGTCGGTGTCGGCGAGCATCGGCGGCGCGTCGGCGCCGTCGTCGCCGGCGGAGGAGCCGGCTGACTGCGACGCCCTGCTGGAACAGGCCGATGCGGCGATGTATCAGGCGAAGCAGTCGGGGAAGTCGAGGTTTGTGTTGGCGGGGGTGTAGGTGGGGGCTCGCAAGACGGAATGACGTGGTGGAACGCGTTAGGAGTCAATGCGAATCGAGGCGCGCCATCCGGTTCGACTGGAGGCTAGTGCATTAGCGGATCGGGCTTGCACGTTTCTATCGGTAGCGGCAGGGCTCCATTTGAAGCTCCATCTTGAGAGGCGTCTTTGAGACGTCGCGGTTTCTCCTCGCGCGCGTTTGGAGGATCCTGCGCACGAAGTCCGGCAATGTGGGCGGCGTCCGCTGGACGGCACTGCAGCGGTCGCCGTCGTCCGTCGCACGAAGCTAGGCTTATGGGCGGCGACCTGAAGCCGTCATCGCCTCACCCGTCGACCTGCTATTGGCGGTGACCGCTGTCGGCTGTGATGCCGCCGTCCAAACAGTCGGTCCGTCGCATACCGCCAGCTCGCAGTGAGCGTCCAGTGCTGGAGTTGATGCCGTCGGCCCAAAGGCGGAGTTAGATGAACACGAGAGCAGCTTTCGGTAAGAGCCTCGCCCCATGCAGCCCCTGTAGATCTCAATCGAAGGCGGCTTGCCCTTTGGAGACTTCTTCTATCAATTCTTCCCACGGCCATTTCACAGTCGCGAACTTGCGGTATAGCAGCAGTTGCTTATCGACCACACTGATCTTCTCGTCCTGCGGGTCATAGGCAAGCACCAAGCCCCGACCATCAGCGTCAACCTGAAGCTCCGGAAATCGGGCCAACGCCGCCTTTAGGTTCCCGAGCTGAATTCGGGGTTGTCTAGCATGAGCCACGGCATAGATGGCCTTCGCCGAGAGGCCAGAAGCCAGGTCCGCATCGCCTGCCGACATCACTGCGGCCATACCGTGCGCGTAGATGCCTGTTGAGTTCTTTCTGGTCCGGATGCCGTCACACACTCGCTTGGCGAATGCTTGGTACAGCTGATTGAGCTGCTCCGCGACGTGCATCGCTGCGTCGTGTACGGCTCCAACCTTGTCAACAAGAATTTCTGTACCGTTGGGTGCTGCGTCAGTGATTTCGAGCTCATCATCGATCAATCGCAACGCCAGCTTCTGTAAGAGGCCAACACTCTCGTAAGAGTTCTGGGCTAACTCATTCGCGACCTGGTCTGTCGGCTTCAGGTTGAGTTTGGCACATCCCTTCACAAAGACTTGCTTCAACTCTGCCGGCTGCCAAGTGACAGACAGTTCTTCTATGCGATCTGACAAATCTGGATTGAGCGTGATGAGCATGTTCTCGCTGATCCACACGCCCACCACAACCACAAAGGTCTTGTAGTCCCACAGTGTCTTTAGGTCGAAAGCGAACTTGCGTTGCTCGTCGAGTGGGAGATAGTGGAAGTCCTCGATGACCAGGATGCGACCCGATGCTCGGATGAGCGAGGCGATGAACTCAAGGTCCCCGATGTCCTTACCTACAGGCTTTTCTTTCGTGGCAGTTTGATGCTCCCCGGCAATTTCGCCCGATCCGGTTGCCTTGGCAATTAGCTTAAGTCCCGCTTCGCCCGATGCAGCGATCTTTCCCTTGATAGCGTTTGTCGAAGTCTTCTCAAGCTCGACCCTGACGTCGAGACGCGCGAGCGCGTCACGGTAGATGTCGAGCGTTGTGTATGAGAGGCGGCACTGAACAACGAGCGGGTCAATCAGCACGCGCTGCCTAAGCCAAGACTTTCCAGCTTTCGAGGCGCCGCGGATCGCAATGTGCGTCTGCTGACGCTCCACGAGCTTGCGGAACTCGCGATCCAGCGAACCTCGATCGATGTATGAATGCTCGCTGACCGCCGGTTGGATCCCGAAAACGTCGTGTGTTTTCATGCCTTCTCCTATCTGTGAGAACCTCAGGATGGTACTTGGGCCTCGGCCATCGCCAGTGGCCGCGAACTCGAGGGCGTGTAGGCACGTCGAGCGGCGGCTTCAAGGCACCGTGACAGGCCACCATGTTTTGTGCTGCATGACGAAGGCGCGCGTCGCCACCTGGTCACCATGACACACATCCTGTACCTTCAGCGCAACGAGGTCGCAGCCGCGCAGCTTGCTGTCGATGCCCTGGTTGAACAGGGCTGAGTTTGCGAACCCATCCTTCCCCCTGGAGGCGTATCCGCAGCGCCCAGATGTCCTTCAGCTTGAACGGCGCCTTGCGGCCGATAAACCTGCCCTTGTTCCAGGGCTCGCGGTGAATGGAGGTGCCTGTGGTTCCCCATGATGGTTTCCGAGCAAGTTGAGGGTTCTACAGAATGCGCTCCGAGCCGTCCAGTGCCGTGGCGTTGTCAGCTTCACGGCATGCTGGGGAAATGTTCGTTCCGGCCATGAAGCGAAAATTGACGTTGAGCCCAAGACCCTCGTTCGTCGGACGAGGGGGCTGAAGTGGGCGATCCGCCGATGGTGCTAGAGACAAGCAACGTAAGCACGTAGTTCGGCAAGAGCCTCTGGTATAGCTACGCGCCCACTGCGCCATACAGCCAACGCTGCTTGACTGAGTGCTGCGGAATCTGCAAAGCCGCTCGGCCTTGCGATCGTGTTGAGAACCTGCTTTCCCTCGCACATCTTCCAGAAATCATCAGCAGTTCTGCGGCGCTCGTATGCCTCGACGGCAGCTTTCAAGATGCCTGAGAGCTTCGCGTTGTTGTCTTCGTCGAACTCCGAGGCGACCGCAAGTGCTGAAATGGTCTTCTCTCGGTCGGTTGTGAAATTCTGCCAAGACAGCGACTTGGCTCGATCTTTGGCGCTCGAAGGTATTTCCGGAAGAGACTTGGCATTCCGTGTTGCCAAGGCATACTGAAATATCCACGCGCCTGCGCGGCCGTCTGCGACGTTTCGAATCAAATCCTTCGGACTCGTCGAATCAATCCCGTTCTGCTCCAGTAAGTGCGCCAATGTAGGCGGGTGAAGGAACATGTTCTCGATCTCATGCGTGCCAAGAACAAGGACGTTTGAATGATTGACCAGTGCAGCTACTTCACTATCTGATCGGAAGTCTCGGTCGACAATGCCGCCGATCCGTAGTCCGGCTTCTGCCTCTTTGGCCAATGTCCTGGTATTCAGAACTCGACGTACAACCTCATTGCACGATCCACACTCCATGAAGCGCACGTTCTGCGGCGCACCTGCTAGCCGATGGAACCGCTCCCGCTCTCCGACGCCTTCCTCTCCTTCGACAAAGACGAACCTCAACTGAGAGATCGAGAATGCGGGTGTTCCCACGGCGCGAGAAAGAGCCGACAGAACGGGTCGAGTGTCCAATCTCGCCAAGCGATCAACTTTCCGCGTACTCTCGTTGCGCTCAAGTACGAAGGTGGCCTTCTGACCAGCAGCTTCAACCGCTTCCAACGAATGAGTTGCAAGCCAGATTTGGCCGGTTTCAACAGTGCCCTGAAGGTAGGAGACCCAGGTGCGAATGAGGTCCGCATTCAAGTGGAGCTCTGGCTCATCTATCAAGAGGAGACCGTGCCGTAAACCGAACCTGTCCATTTGCCCGATCAGGAAGGCGATCTCGCGCTCGCCGCCGCTGAGCTGGTTGAACGTTAGATGGAGCCCAGTAGTGTCGAACAGAAGCGTTCGCTGCTTCGAGTCGACCCCGGTGAACACAAGTTGCGGAAGGACTTTCTGAAGCGCGTTGGCATATGCCTCAAAGTGGTCTGTGAACTTCGGTGGCTCCACTCCCGACTTCTTCGCACGACGCATTTCTTGCATCAACCTGGAGCCAGACTGATTCTCCTGAGCTAGGAAGTACTTCAGCCACTCGTCGTAGAGCGTGGTCGTGGATCTGAAGGACCGTCCTCTCGTGTACTCCGCGCCTGCCCAATCAGTTTCGTAGGCCTGAGCGATCTCATTTATGTGCACGTTCTTCTTTGGGTAGGCCCGATCAGCATCAAGCGACAAGAAGTGGACGCTCTTCGACGTGTTTAAGCGTTGAACCACGCTGTGGGCGAACTCCTCTTGCCGGTCGCCTTGAATTCCACCTGCAGCAATTCTTGTCGAAGAATGCCCCGAGTCTCTGACGCTTCGTATCGTCAGGGTTCGATCCCAGGACGCAAAGTCAACGTGAGACGATAGGTCCTCGTCAACGGCGCTGCTCACTCCCTGTGCCAAGTAAAACTGAAGTGACAGATCGTGTTCGTCCGAGAAGGGATCGCCGCGAGGTATGTCGACACCTTGTGAGAGGCCTAGGCGATGCGCACAAGCCGAGATCAACTCTAGCAAATGGCTTTTTCCCGTGCCGTTAGCACCAACGATGCAAACGAGAGCCGCATCATCGTCAAGCTGAAGTCGAATGTTGCTTAGATGTCGCCAGTGATCTATGGCGATACTTCTGATCCGCATCAATTCCTCCGGCGGTTCCCATTCTCCGAATGTGCCCCAAGAACGCCGGCTGTTCAACCACGGTGGCCCGTGTGCGTCGTGTCTAACGAACGACGGCATATTGGGCCAGTGAGCGTCGGAACCGGGTCAGTCTGTGACGGTCGAGCCACCTTGCAGTGGTCACTCGAGCAGTCCATGCGTTGACGTCGGCGCCAACGGCCGGTTCCAGGGGTGAAGTAGTTGACCCAGCCGCCCGCGCTCAGTCGACCGCTCTTGACGGGGACAGTCGCCGAGGGCTTGATTTTCGGTCTACTCAGTTCAGCCTTGATCAGCCAGTGGCTCTTACCGCCGCGTCTGCGGCGCAGACATTGCCAAAACGGTTGATCATTCGCACCGAATCTTATGGCCGGTTGCGACCGAGATTCGCCGCTTGAAAGGGCGCGCATGGCGGGACTCATCAATCGCCTGACGGCCGATCACTGGAGTGGCGTGTTGTCCCAACTGAGTGAGCTCGATCACCCGGCCTGGGACGACGTGGTTACAGCGGTGACACCACTTCGGCCGCGCAGGACCCCTGAATCGTCTTGGAAGCGCTGGAGCCTGCCCTATCTGACCAATCTTGATGATGTGGTGATGGTGCGCTCCGCCGAAACTGTCTTCCGCTCACCTCAGCGTGAATCCAGCGGCTTTGCGGGCGTTCGAACGCGAGGTCACGAGACGAGGCGACGGACGCTGTGGCCTCACCCCCATTGAGCAGGGCCATCAAAACCTCAGCAGGTGATCATGAGCTTTCCCATCCATACCTACATGTTGTCGAACCGCGTCAACGGAGCGGATTGCTCCCCGCCGGGGCCCGTGGTCTACCTGAGCAACATGAACTTTCCATTGCAGGGGTACAACGAACTTCTTGATCAGCAGACCCTCGACAAGACGACATGGATCGCCCAGCTTGCCGAGGATCTCCATCGGGTCTGCACGGATCAGCAGCATCCCGTGGTGCTGGCGTTCTACGTGCATGGCTTCGACACCTCGGCGACGGACGCACGAATCGCACATGCGTATTACGGCTCGCGGCTCAACGCGACGGGACTCGGTCAGAGTTTGATCGTCGCTGCGAGTTGGCCGTCGAACTGCGACTTGCCGTCTTCGGCGCGGCAGTACGCCGAGCAATCCGCCAATCTCATGGCGGCGATGATCGAGGCGATCACGATGGTCAGGAAGCAGCTCAATGCGAAGTACGGAAAGAGCGCTCCGCAACTCATGACGGCGATCATCACGCACTCGATGGGCAACTACCTCATGAGCAAGACGCTCGCCAGCGGAAAGGTGCCCAACTACGCGGGCGCAGTGGATTGGGTGTTGATGCTGGCGCCTGACGTGGACCATGCCATCTTCACGAAGGGAAGCTCGGTCGAGAATCAAGGCAAGGCGATTTACCAGATGGCCAACGGCAAGGTCTGGGTGTTCTGGACCTGGAACGATGAGGTGCTGGAGGCCGATGAGTATGCGGGCGATTGGTACGTCCTGGGCTATCGCGGTCCACAGCAACCGATCTCGCCGGCGACGCCGAACGTGGTGTTCATCGATTCTGGCGATGTGGCGAATTCCGGCAATGCCGAGATCTATGTGCCGTACGACTATGGCGTGCTCGCTGTCGTACACAGCTCGTATCGCTTCATCACTCAGCTCGTGTTCTGGCAGATCCTGGCCTTGCGCTACGGCAAGCCCGACGAACAGTTGGAGCGCATCATCGCTGCGAACCTGCCCAGTGCGGAGGCACACGCGACTACGCCTGAGCGCGAGCCTCTTGATCAGTACATCTTTCGCAACTTCCGCAGGCGGTCGCACGCGTCGAAGAACGCGCACACCGCCTGTTGCGGCCAGGCCGGCGTCAGCCGGCCCCGCTCACCGGCCCGTCAACCCCGCTGACTCGCGAACGTCCCACGGAACTCCACAGCCGCATCCTCTCGTGTATTGACCTCCAGCATCACTCCCCCCGGCATCCAGCAGAAGAAACGCGAGCCGCGCACATGCGTGATCAGCTCCGTCTCCATGCGGATGCCCGCCGCCAGCATGTCGGCATGGATGCGCTCGAGGTCCGCGCGCGTCGCCACTTCGACGCCGACATGGAAGTTGCGCGGCCAGGTGCAATCGCGGTCGCGGCCGTCCTCGATGACGATGTCGAGCTGGTCCTTCTTGACGATGCGACTGTGGCCGAAGGCGGCTACGGAGAAGCCGAGGAAATGCTCGAAGAACGCGGCCGTCGCGGGAGCGTCGGGGGAGGGGAAGCTGAGGTGGTTGAAAGTGGAACGAACCGTGGTGGAGTGCGTGGTCATTGCAATGCCTATGCGCAAGCCGGCGCGACGCTGCTGCGTCGGGGAACCGGCGGGGTTGCGCGTTGGCTGACGTAAACGCTTACGGCTCGGTGCAGGTCATGGCGATGACTGCGAAGCGGGCGCGATCGTAGGGGCGAGCCGCGAGGACGGTCAAGCGGCTTGGTGCAAAGGACCGGCGTCGCGTGGGGCCATCGACGCAGGCTCCGTGTTCATCGATCACTTCGCTCGCGCGGTCCGGAATGTGATCGACCACCGCAGCCGCTCGACCGGCGCGACGCTGTGCTGCCACGCCCAGCGCGAAGGACCGCGCAGCGCGTAGATCGACCGCGGCTCGACGGTGAGCTTGAGGACGTCGGCGCGCTTGGGCGCATCGGGCGGGTAGGGGCGGAATCGCAGCGTCGCCGGGGCGCCGAGCGACACGCCGAACACGTCCTCGAAGTCCGGCACGTCGCGGTGCCAGCCGAGCGGCGTGCCGGGCGCGTATTCGGCGACCAGCGTGTGAACGAGGGCATCCGGCGCGATCCCCGCCCATTGCGCGACGCGCTCGCGCAGCGGATGCAGCGCTTCGATCAGCGGCTGCGCGGGGCGCAGGCGGTTGGCGTCGTAGTCGAAGCTGCCGCCATAGCTGACGACACGGCGGCGCGCGGTGTATTGCTTGTACTGCGCCGCTTCAAGCGGCAGCGTGCCGATGAGCGCGATCAGCGCGTGCTCCTCCTCGGGCGACAGGAAAGCGGACTCATAACGCATGCCGCCGGGCAGGGCGTCGGCCGGCGGATCGAAGTCGTCGAAGAGGGAGGGCTGATCGGCGCTGGGAGACATGCGGGGGAGTATTGCAGGAAGGACTTCCGCACCGTCTCGGAAGCAGCGCGAAGGCAGCAGCCATCCGGTTCTCGCGATGGGCCGCCGGGTGAGGCCTCGCCGTTGACGCTGTTGACGCCGTGCAGCGTGCGTGGGGTCAGCCGGACAGGGTGCCGGACAACTGCCGCAGTATGTCGTCGCTGCCACGCACGCTCGCCAGGCGCGCCGTATAGCCCTCGACGAAACCCTGCTTCATCTGCGCCGCGACCTTCTCCGCCGCGGGCGCTCCGTATCGCGCCACCAGCACCGTGCGCAGGCTGCCCAGGAGACTGTCCAGATCCCACTTCACGTGGCCGATGTCGCCCAGCTTCAGGTCGTCCACGTCGACCAGCCCGACCACGCCATCCATGGACAGCATCAGATTGGAGGCATTGAGGTCGCCGTGCACCAGGTACGAACCGTCCTTCACGTCGTTGCGCTCGATCGGCGCGACATGGAATGCCGCGATGCGCCAACCCAGCCCGCGGGCGGCCCCTCGTAGCCGCTCGACGGGGAGGTCCTGCACTTCCAACGCCGCATTCAGCGACATGACCCCATGCGCCTGGTAGGTCGCGAGACCGAAGGAGAGCGGTCCTTCCTGGATCTCCTCGAAAGCGAGGGGAATGCCGATGTCGATCGGGGCGCCTTCATCCGGGTCAATGAAGCGCTCGCGAAGCGCGGGGACGCGCGTCGCCGCGCCTGCCGCTGCGGGCAGGCCCTTCGAGAGCACCTTGATGACGATGGCCGCCGCGTCCTTCGCTTGAACGCGATAGATCCCGCAGTTGTTCTTGCCCTCCTTGGCCAGCGTCTCGATCTCGGCGCCCGGATACTTCTCTCGCACCCGTCGTTCCCCCGCCGACCGGATCCCCGCCAGTCGTTCCTCGGGCCCGAGCTCGACCACCTGGTGCTGCAGGACGTAGGCGTCGAACTGCTGCTTGAAGGTGGCGAAGTCGGCGGCGCCGTTCGCGCCGGTGTTGACGGCGCGACTGCGGCTGTCGTAGGTGTAGCCAGCGCCTGCCAGGAAGTCGATGAAGAGGTGCTGACGCGGCCCTGCGAGTTGCAGTTGCCCGACCTGGGGGAAGCTCAGCGTGAACTGAGCCCGCTGCACGACGGCCCCCACCGTTCCCGTTGAAGCGACTGGCAGGGCACGCTCGGCGCGTTGGGGCACGCGCAGCGGCGGACTGAGCAGCCGATCGATCTGCTGCTGTTGCGCCCGGATGCGCGGGCTGGCGTCGACTTGGCGCTGAAGGGCGTTCTGCCGAGGCAGTGCGCCCGGGGGGCGAGCTGGCGTGGCGCTTGGCGGGCTTCGGCTCGCCGCGCGTTCGGCACGTTCGGTATCTCGGGCGATCGACGCCGCAACCTTGGCTTGCATCACCAAAGGATGCGGACGCTACGCCTGCGCGGCCATCGGTGGCAGGCGGAGTTTCCGCTTCAGCATTGCGGAGTCGGCGGCAGCGCCAATCAGCCGCCCAGGTAGTTGTCCTTCACCCGGATGTAATGCTCGGCGGAGTACCTCAGGTAGGCGATCTCCTCGGCCGTCAGCTCGCGCACCGCGACCGCCGGCCGGCCGACGTAGAGGTGGCCGCTCTTGAGCACCTTGCCCGGCGACACCAGGCTGCCGGCGCCGATCATCACGCGGTCCTCGACGACCACGTCGTCCATCACGATCGAGCCCATGCCTATCAGGCACTCGTTGCCAATGCGACAGCCATGCAGGATCACCGAGTGACCCACCGTCACGTGGTCGCCGATGATCAACGGCGAGCCCTCCGGCTTCTTCGCCGACTTGTGCGAGACATGGCCCATCGCGAAGTCCTGGATGTTGCTGCCGGTGCCGATGACAATCCGGTTCACGTCGCCGCGCAGCACGGTGTTGCACCAGACGGAGCTGTCGAGGCCGATCGTCACGTCGCCGATCACCTGCGCGGAGTCGTGGATGAACACGCGCTCGGCAACGTCCGGCGAGGTGGAGAGGTAAGAGGACAAGGGCATGGCGGATGGCGTCGGAAAACGGAAGAAGAAGGCGATTGTGGCGGCAGGCGGCGAGGCCGCGCCCGCGCCCGCCGGGAAGGTGAAGACGGCCGCGGCACCCAAGGCGCCGCGCGAGAAGCGCCATCACCACCACGTCTACGTCGTCGAGCTCGCGGACCAGGTCTGGAACGAGCCGCGCTTTCGCAAGGCCAACCCGGACTACCGGCTCGGCATGCCCTTCGTCTACGTCGGCATGACGGGCCTCGATCCCGACCTGCGCTTCGACAAGCACAAGGCCGGCATCCAGGCCAACCGCTTCGTCTTCGATTACGGCCTGCGCCTGCTGCCGCGGCTCTACGAGGTCTACAACCCGATGCCCTACGAGGCCGCGCGCGAGATGGAGGTGGAATTGGCCATCGGCCTGCGCGAGGCCGGCTACGGTGTATGGCAGGCCTGAGCCTGTTGCGGTACAGCGCGCAGGCATGATGGCGCGTCCCATCGACCAGGAGCCGAGATTGACCGCCACGCCCGCCATGCCCTCAGCCTCCGTATCCGCCCCCGCATCCGCCGACGCGCCGCTGGATCTCCCCAGCTTCGACGACGTCGAGGCCGCCGCCCGTCGCATCGAGGGCCAGGCGCACCGCACGCCGGTGCTCACGTCCCGCACCGTCGATGAGCGGCTGGGCGCCCGCGTCTTCTTCAAGTGCGAGAACTTCCAGCGCATGGGCGCCTTCAAGTTCCGCGGCGCGTTCAACGCGCTGTCGCGCTTCACGCCCGAGCAGCGCCGGCGCGGCGTGGTGGCCTTCTCCTCGGGCAACCATGCGCAGGCGATCGCGCTGTCGGCGCGCCTGCTGGGCATGCCGTCCACCATCGTGATGCCCAAGGACGCACCCGCCGCGAAGATCGCCGCGACGCGCGGCTACGGCGGCGAAGTCGTCCTCTACGACCGCTACACCGAGGACCGCCAGCAGATCGGCCGCGACCTGGCGGAGAAGCATGGCCTGACGCTGATCCCGCCCTACGACCATGCCGACGTGATCAGCGGCCAGGGCACCGCGGCGAAGGAGCTGATCGAGGAGGTCGGCCCGCTGGACGCCGTGTTCACGCCGCTGGGCGGCGGCGGGCTGCTGTCGGGCACCGCGCTGGCGGTGCGGGCGCTGTCGCCGGCTGCGAAGGTCTATGGCGTCGAGCCCGATGCGGGCAACGACGGCCAGCAGTCCTTCCGCAGCGGCAAGCTGGTCCACATCGACACGCCGCGCACCATCGCCGACGGCGTCCAGACGCAGCAGCTCGGCGACCTGACCTTCGCGCTGATCCGGCGCCTGGTCGATGACGTCGTCACCGTCCCGGATGCCGCGCTGGTCGAGGCGATGGGCTTCTTCGCGACGCGCATGAAGATGATGGTCGAGCCGACCGGCTGCCTGGGTTTCGCCGCCGTGCAGGCGATGAAGGACCAGCTCCAGGGCCAGCGCATCGGCATCGTCATCAGCGGCGGCAATGTCGACCTGGCGCGCTTCTGCGAGCTGGTCGGGGCCTCGGCGGCCGGGACCGCCGCCGCCTGAGCACTCGTACACCGCCGCCCGGGCCGGCGCTCATGTCGGCGGCTTGAGGAAGCGATCCACGTCGCGCGCGACGACCGCGGCGCGCAGCCGCTCCACCCAGGCGAGCACCGCCGCGCGGCGCTCCGGATGCTCTCCCGCATTCACGGTGGCCATCACGGCGTCCTCGCGCGTCGTCGTCCCGCACAGGCCGTCGACGAGGCACGGACCCCAGACCGCCTCGTCCTGCCCGTCGCAGGCCAGCCCCAGCGAACAGGGCAGCAACAACGCTGCGCCCTCCAGCAACTGGCGTTCCTCGCCGTCGATGCGCCGGCCGTCGAAGACAAGGGCCTCGCCGTCGCGCGCCAGCAGGTTGGGGCCGAGCTCGGCGAGCATCAGCGGGTCCGGTCGCGCCAGGATGGCTGCCAGGCGCTCGCGCGCCTCGGCGCTGCCGGGGCGGGCGGGCTGGTCCATCACCGCGATCAGCGGATCGGCCGCGCCCGGTGGCACGTTCATCGCCTCGAGCAGTTCGTCCGGCTGCAACTGCGAGCAACCGGCCATGAGCTGGTCGCGCAGCGTGAGCGCGCGCTGCGCGCCCGGCTGGTTCAGGTCGATCGCCGGCTGGAAGGCGGCGGGCGCCAGGTGCTCGCGCATCTCGACCATCTCCAGCGCCGAGCACTGGCGCGCTAGCACGCGGGCGTACAGCCAGCCGCCTTCGGACCGGTGCCGCAGCGCGGTCAGCAGGCTGGTGCGGAGTTCCGACAGCGGCGCGCGCAGCAGCGCGCCGAGGTCGACGCGACCGTCCGCACCGGCCGGGCGCGGCGCGGGCAGGCTCGCCGATGCGGCGCCCGCCGCGAAGGCGGGATCCGGGCGCGCCGGCCGTGCCGTCGTCGGTGGGATGACCTGCTCGGCCAGCGTGACGGGCTCGCGGCCAGGGCCGACGAGCGAGCCGGCCACGAGCCCGGCCAGCGCCCCCAGCACCGCCGCGAGGACCGCGACGCGGCGGACGCTCACCACACGGGCTGCGGCCACCCGTCCGAGCCCCAGGTGACGTTGTTGATGAACAGCACCGGCGCGCCGTTGTTCTGCGCGTCGTAGGCATGCCAGGCGATGACCGATCCATCGGCCAGCAGCGACTGCCCGCCCGGTCCCTTGAAGCGCGAGCCGCTGGACGCCAGCACCGTGCCGCCGCCCGACATCATCGCCACGCCGGCCTTGTCGACATAGGGCCCGGTGATCGAGCTCGAGCGCCCGACGACGATGCGGTAGGTACTGTCCGCGCCCTTGCAGCAGGCGTTCTTGGACGCGAAGAGGTAGTACCAGGTCGTCCCGTTCGTCGCATGCGAGATCACGAAGCCGTTCTCGATGCCGTTGACGTTGTCGCGCGCGATGTTGACCGGCGTGCCCGAGGGCTTCAGCGTGGTGCTGCTGACCGGGCGGATGAAGATGCCGTTCCAGAACGAGCCGTAGACCAGATAGGGACTGCCGCTCGTCGTCTTGGCCAGCGCCGGGTCGATCGCGTTGAAGTTGTCGCCGGGCGCCGAGGTCACGACGGCGCCCTGGTCGACCCATTTGCCGGCGGCGATGCCGCCTGCCGAGGTGGTCAGCCCGATCGCCGACTTCTGCGAGCCGAAGCTCGACACCGCGTAGTAGCAGTAGCCCATCGATCCCCATTCGCCGCAGCCCGGCGCCCAGACCTGGGCCGGCTTGCCGGCGGCCACGTACTGCTGCCACCAGGACAGCCCACTGCCGAAGATCGGCACGCCTTGCGTCCACGCGTGGCCGTCGCTGGAGTACTTCACGCCGATGCCGTTGTTGTCGGTGGTCTCGAAGATCCACCAGGTCGTGCTGGTCTTGTAGATGCTGGGATCGTGCGTGCCCAGGGAGCCGGTGAGCGTCCAGGGCGCGGCGGCGACGCTGCCGCCGACGACGGCGGCACCCAGGGCGAGGACGGCGCGCGCGTGGCGCAGCCAGCGCGACACGCTCGCGCGGCGCGAAGGGGTGAGGGTCATGTCTTGTCTCCGGTCTTGTGGTTGTCGTGACCGGGTTCGCGCCGCCGCGGGTCGTGCCGCGGCGGTCTTGGAACCCGCGGAGGATGCTAGGAAGCGGGCGCTGGCCGCACCAATGAAATCGGCAGGGCCGTTGATGCCGGTTCCGGCATCGAGGGGAAACGCGCGGTCGCGCCGGCGGACATGGATACTCCGCCGTCATGAAGCTCCGTTCCTTCGCTCTTCTCCGCGTGCTGGCGCTGGCCGGCCTGACCCTCACCGTCGCCTGCCAGCCGACGCTGGCGGCCTGCACCGTGACCACCCCGCCCGAAGGCTGGGCCGCCGGCTCGGCCCGCTGGGACGGCGCCTGCGCCGGCGGCCAGGCCGATGGCCTGGGCGTGCTCAAGGAGCAGCAGGGCGCCGCGGTGAAGCGCATGTTCCTGGGCCGCGCGGCCAAGGGCGAACTGGCGCTGGGCGTCGTCGATATCCCGGACGAGGGCTACATGGCTGGCCGCTTCGCGGCGGGCAAGCTGCAGCCGAGCGATGACCGCCAACTGATCATCCAGGCCTTCGACGAGGCGGCCAAGGCGGCCACCGCCGCGGCGGACCGCTTCGAGAAGGCCGGCAACGCCGGCTCCGCGAAGTTCTATCGCGCCAAGGCCAAGGCCCTGCGCGAGCAGATGGACTGAACGCCGGCTGGACTGAACGGGCTGCACTGAACGCCGGCTGCACTGAACGCCGGACGGATTGAACCCCAGCCGCCGCTGCTGCCAATCCTGGCGGGGGCGGCTCGCTACAGTCGGCCGCATGACCGACCATCTCCGCGCCTGGATCCGCCTGCCCTCCGGGGCGGCGCTCGACCTGATCAATCCCTCGCCGCAGGCCTGGACCGACCAGGACCTCGCGCTGCGCCTGGCACGCACCTACCGCTGGGGCGGCGAATCCATCTGGCCGTGGCCGCTGTCCGTGGCGCAGCACTCGCTGCTGGTGCTGGCGCTGCGGCGCCAATGGGCGCAGGAGGCCGACGCGCCGCTCCCCCTCGCACTGCAACGCGCTGAACTGCTGCATGACGCCGAGGAAGGCTTCCTCGGCTTCGATTGCATCTCGCCGCTCAAGCGCGTGCTGGGCGAGCCCTTCCGCATCGTCGGCGACCGGCTGATGCAGGCCATCGCCACGCGCTACCGGATGCCGGACTGGACGCCGGACACCCATGCGCTGCACAAGCGCGCCGACAGCATCGCCGCCGCGACCGAGGCGGTGCACTGCACCGGCTGGTCCGAGCGCGAGGTGCGCGAGGTGCTCGGCATCACGCATCCCGTGCTGGACACCGATCCCTTGCAGGCACAGTACGGCGGCACGCCGTGGGAGCCGTGGCCGTCGGACGTGGCGGCGGCGAGATTCCTCGATGAGCTGAGGCGCCTGGCCGATTGAGCGTCATGCGTGGCGCGACCCGCTGCGCGGTCCGCTGATTCGCAAACTTCGCGGGACAGGTCGCCGGGCTGCGAAGCGCTTCGCCACTTTTCCTTTTCACAGCGGGGCGCGGGCGCGCCGCGCGGGCCGTTCGCCGATAGATTCTTCTGGAGCCCCTGACCGAGGGGAGCACCAGGAGACACGATGACCCGCGACGATGTGCCGCGCATTCCGCTGTTGATCAACGGCGAGTTCGTTCAATCCCGTAGCGCCGAATGGCGCGACGTGATCAACCCCGCGACGCAGCAGCGCCTGGCGCGTGTGCCGATGGCGACGCCCGACGAAGTCCAGGCCGCCATCGCCGCCGCGCGCGAGGCCTTCAAGACCTGGCGCAAGACGCCGATCGGCGCGCGGGCCCGCATCTTCCTCAAGTACCAGCAACTGATCCGCGACCACCTCAAGTCGCTGGCCGCGACGCTGACGGCGGAGCAGGGCAAGACCCTGGCCGATGCCGAGGGCGACGTGTTCCGCGGCCTGGAGGTGGTGGAGCATGCGGCGAACATCGGCTCGCTGCAGATGGGCGAGCGCGCGCACAACGTGGCGGGCGGCGTCGACACCTACACGCTGCTGCAGCCGCTGGGCGTGTGCGCCGGCATCACGCCGTTCAACTTCCCCGCGATGATCCCGCTGTGGATGTTCCCGATGGCGATCGCCTGCGGCAACACCTTCGTGCTCAAGCCCTCGGAGCAGGATCCGATGGTGACGATGCGGCTGGTCGAACTGGCGCTGGAGGCCGGCATCCCCAAGGGCGTTCTCAACGTCGTGCATGGCGGCGAGGACGTGGTCAACGCGCTGTGCGACCACGCGGACATCCGCGCGGTGTCCTTCGTCGGCTCGACGCGCGTGGGCACGCTGGTGCACGACCGCGCCACGAAGGCCGGCAAGCGCGTGCAATGCATGATGGGCGCGAAGAACCACGCCGTCGTGCTGCCCGACGCGCACAAGGAACAGACGCTCAACGCGCTGGTGGGCGCCGCCTTCGGCGCGGCGGGGCAGCGCTGCATGGCGGTGTCGGTGGCGGTGCTGGTCGGCGCGGCGCGCGACTGGCTGCCCGAGCTGATCGAGAAGGCCAAGGGCCTGAGCGTCGGCGCCGGCGATTCGGCCACGACGGACGTGGGGCCGCTGATCTCGTGCGCGGCGCGCGACCGGGTCGAGCGGCTCATCGCGCGCGGCATCGAGGATGGCGCGACGCTGGCGCTCGATGGCCGGCTGCCGCCGCTGAGCGGTCAATTGAAGGAAGGCAACTTCGTCGGCCCGACGGTGTTCAGCGGCGTGAAGCCCGGCATGAGCATCTATGAGCAGGAGGTCTTCGGCCCGGTGCTGTGCGTCGCGGAGGCCGCCACGCTCGACGAGGCGATCGCGATGATCAACGCCAACCCCAACGGCAACGGCACCGCGCTGTTCACGCAGTCCGGCGCGGCGGCGCGGCGCTTCGAGGACGAGATCGACGTCGGCCAGGTCGGCATCAACGTGCCGATCCCGGTGCCGGTGCCGCTGTTCTCGTTCACGGGATCGCGCGCGTCCAAGCTCGGCGACCTGGGCCCTTACGGCAAGCAGGTGGTGCTCTTCTACACGCAGACGAAGACGGTGACGGCGCGCTGGTTCGACGATGCGTCCACCGGCGGCGTCAACACGACGATCAGCCTGAAGTGAGGCGGAGCCGCCCATGGACTTCGAGTTGAACGAGCAGCAGCGGGCCTTCCAGCAGGCGGCGCGGGACTTCGCGCGCGACGAGATGGCGCCGCAGGCGGCGGCGTGGGACGCGGGCGGGATCTTCCCGCGCGACACGCTGCGGCATGCGGGCGAGCTGGGCTTCTGCGGGCTCTATGCGGATGAGGCGGCGGGCGGGCTTGGACTGCCGCGGCTGGACGCGACGCTGGTCTTCGAGGAGCTGGCCGCGGCCTGCCCGTCGACGACGGCGTTCCTGAGCATCCACAACATGACGACGTGGATGGTGACGGCGTTCGCGCGGCCCGAGGTCGCCGCGCAATGGGGGCCGGCGCTCTGCGCGGGGAGCAAGCTCGCGTCCTACTGCCTCACCGAGCCGGGCGCGGGGTCGGATGCGGCATCGCTGCGCACGGCGGCGCGGCGCGACGGCGATGCGTACGTGCTCGATGGCGGCAAGGCCTTCATCTCCGGCGCGGGCGCGACCGACGTGCTGGTCGTGATGGCGCGCACCGGCGGGGCGGGCGCGGAGGGCATCTCCGCCTTCCTGGTCGACGCGCGGGCACCGGGCATCGAGTACGGCCGCAAGGAGGACAAGATGGGCTGGAACAGCCAGCCCACGCGCGCGATCACCTTCGACGGGGTGCGCGTGCCGGCGGCGCAGTTGCTCGGGGAGGAAGGGCAGGGCTTTCGCATCGCGATGCAGGGGCTGGACGGCGGCCGCATCAATATCGCGACCTGCTCGGTGGGCGCCGCGCAGGGCGCGTTGACCGCGGCGCAGCGCTACATGCACGAGAGGCGCCAGTTCGGGCGGGCGCTGGCGGACATGCAGGCGCTGCAGTTCAAGCTCGCCGACATGGCCACCGAGCTCGTGGCCGCGCGGCAGATGGTGCGGCTGGCCGCGTCCAAGCTGGATGCGAAGTCGCCCGACGCGCAGGTGTACTGCGCGATGGCCAAGCGGCTGGCGACGGACATCGGCTTCGGCGTTTGCAACGAGGCGCTGCAGATCCACGGCGGCTACGGCTACATCCGCGAGTACCCGCTGGAGCGCTACCTGCGCGACGCGCGCGTGCATCAGATCCTCGAAGGCACGAACGAGATCATGAGGGTCATCGTCGCGCGGCGGATGCTGCAGGACCACGCGCCTGAAGCGATTCGGTGATCACTGCGCCTTGCTCCCTCTCCCGCTTGCGGGAGAGGGCGGGGGTGAGGGCCAGCGGCCTTCGCCAACCACACTTCTTCTTCCATTCATCACCATGACCCTCCCAACCGAAAGCGACATCCATTACGCCGGGCTGCGCCTGGAGCGACGCGGCCACACCGCCGTCGTCACCTTGACGAACCCGCCCGCCCACACCTGGACCGCGGACAGCCTCGCGGCGTTGACGCGCCTGGTGGCCGATCTCAACGCCGACCGCGAGATCCGCGCGCTCGTCATCACGGGCGAGGGTGAGAAGTTCTTCAGCGCCGGCGCCGACCTGAAGCTCTTCGCCGATGGCGACAAGGGCGTCGCCGCAACGATGGCGCGCCGCTTCGGCGAAGCCTTCGACGCGCTGGCGGGTTTCCGCGGAGTGAGCATCGCGGCCCTCAATGGCTACGCGATGGGAGGCGGCCTCGAATGCGCGCTGGCCTGCGACCTTCGCATCGCCGAGCCGCATGCGCTGATGGCGTTGCCCGAGGCGGCCGTGGGCCTGTTGCCCTGCGCGGGCGGCACGCAGTGGCTGAGCTGGACGGTTGGCGAGGCTTGGGCCAAGCGCCTGGTGCTGCTGGGCGAGCGTGTCGACGCCGAGACGGCGCTGCGCATCGGGCTGGTGGATGAACTGGCGCCCAAGGGCGGGGCTCTGACGCTCGCGCTGCAATGGGCCGAGCGCGCGCAGGGCCAGAGCCCGACCAGCGTCGCCGCCTGCAAGCAGCTGATCCAGGGCGCGCGCACGGCGCCGCCGCGATCGCAGCTGGCGGCCGAGCGTGAAGCCTTCGTCGCGCTGTTCGATTCGGAAGACCAGCGCGAAGGCGTGCAGGCCTTCCTCGACAAGCGCAAGCCGCAATGGCGCAACGCGTGAGGAGGGCACGATGACTTCTTTGATGAAGAGCGCGGACGACGCGCCAGTGCGCTTTGGCACGCTGGTGACGGCGTCCGGACACCGCTTCGGCCACGCGACGCTGAACGCGCCGGACAGCCTCAACGCGTTGACGCTGACGATGGTCGACGCGCTGCAGGCGCAACTGGACCAGTGGGCCGAGGATCCCGCCATCGCCGGCGTGCTGCTCGATGGCAGCGGCGAGAAGGCGTTCTGCGCGGGCGGCGACGTCGTCGGCCTGTACCGCGCGATGCGCGAAGCCGGCGCCGGCCGCGTGCCGAAGGACGCGGCGGATTTCTTCGAGCGCGAGTACCGCCTCGATCACGCGATCCATCGCTATCCGAAGCCGCTGCTCGTGTGGGGCCACGGCATCGTGATGGGCGGCGGCATCGGTCTGATGGCGGGCGCGTCGCATCGCGTGGTGACGCCGCGCAGCCGGCTCGCGATGCCGGAGATCACGTTAGGGCTCTATCCCGACGTGGGCGGGAGCTGGTTCCTGTCGCGCCTTCCAGGCCGCGTGGGTCTGTTCCTCGCGCTGACCGGCGCGCCGCTGAACGCGGCTGATGCGCTGTGGGCCGGCCTCGCGGATCGGGCGGCGCGCGCGGAGGATCGCGGCGCGCTGCTGGAGGCCGTTGCCCGCACGCGCTGGACCGGCGAGCGCGCCAGCGACGTCGAAACGCTCGACGACCTGCTGCGCGCATTGCCCGCGGCGGCGCTGGCGCCTTCGGCGCTGACGGTGCATCGCGATCGCATTGACGCGTTGATCGGTCCCCACGACGGGCTGACGACGATCGCGCCCCGCCTGCGCTCGCTCGCGGGCGACGCCGATCCGTGGCTGGCCGCGGCCGGCGCGGCCTTCCTCAAGGGCTCGCCGACCTCGGCCGCGCTGGCGCTGTCGCTGCAGCGGCGCTTGCGACATGCCTCGCTGGCGGAGGTGCTGCGCCTCGAGTACCAGGCGTCGGTGGGCTGCTGCGTGCATCCGGACTTCGCCGAGGGCGTACGCGCGCTACTGATCGACAAGGACAAGTCGCCGCGCTGGCAACCGGCGGCGATCGACGAATCCGGCGAGGCGCGCGTGGATGCGCTGCTCGCGCCGCGCTTCGACGGGGCGCACCCGCTCGCCGATCTGCGCTGAGCCTTCACCGATTTCGAGGAGCCACGCGATGAGCAATACGACGAACAGCACAACAGGCAACCCGACGAACAGCGCCACGAACGGTGTGACGAGCAACGCTATGAGCAGCGCGATGAGCAGTGCGATGAGCAACGTTACGAGCAGCACGACGAGCAGCACGACGAGCGGCACGACGAGCGGCACGAACGCGGTGGAGGAGCGCATCGCCTTCATCGGCCTGGGCCACATGGGCGGGCCGATGGCGATGAATCTCGCGAAGGCGGGATACGCCGTCACCGCATTCGACGTGAGCCCGGCCGCGCTGGAGCGCGCCGGCCAGGCGGGCGTGATGGCGGCGCCATCGGCCGCGGCGGCGGTGGAGGGCGCGACGGTGGTGATCTCGATGCTGCCGGCGAGCCAGCATGTCGAGGCGCTCTACCTGGGCGAGGGCGGGCTGCTGTCGCATCTGGCCGCGGGTGCGCTGGTCATCGACTGCAGCACCATCGCGCCGGCGAGCGCGCAGCGCGTCTCGCTGGCCGCGGAGACGCGCGGCATCGCGATGCTCGATGCGCCGGTGTCGGGCGGCACGGCGGGCGCGGCGGCGGGGACGCTGACCTTCATCGTCGGCGGCGAGGCGCAGGCGCTGGAGCGCGCGCGGCCGGTGCTGGGCGCGATGGGAAAGAACGTCTTCCACATGGGCGGCGCGGGCGCGGGGCAGGTGGCCAAGCTGTGCAACAACATGGCGCTGGGCGTGATCATGGCGGTCACCGGCGAGGCGCTGGCGCTGGGCGTGTCGCACGGACTCGATCCGCAGGCCCTGTCCGCGATGATGGCCGTCAGCACCGGCAGGAGCTGGGCGACCGAGGTCTGCAATCCCTGGCCGGGCGTGAAGCCGGAAGCGCCCGCCTCACGCGGCTACGCGGGCGGCTTCGGGAATGACTTGATGCTCAAGGACCTCGGTCTGGCGGTGGAGGCGGCGCTGCAGGTCGGCGCCGCGGTGCCGCTCGGCGAGCTGGCGCGCAACCTCTATGCGCTCAACAGCCGGGCAGGGCGGGGCAGGCTGGATTTCTCGAGCGTGCAACAGCTCGTGGCGGGGGATGGCGGGCCGCTGGGGTGAGATCGCGCGCGCTCACCGGGTCCCATACGGCTCCGCCGTGCGCTCGTTCTCATCGATGCGCAGGTGCTTCCCGAGCGCCGGGAACGCCCGCTGCGCGCAGCCTTCGCGCTCGCAGAGCTTGCAGCCGGGGCCGATCGGCGTGGCGCTGTCCGGATCGCCCAGGTCCAGCCCCTTTGCATAGACCAGCCGCTCCGCGTGCCGCAGGTCGCAGCCCAGGCCGATCGCGAACTCGCGCGCCGGTGAGCCGTAGCCGCCGGTGGCGCGTAGCTCGCAGTGGGCGATCCAGAGATAGCTGCGCCCATCGGGCATCCGCGCCACCTGCGTGAGCACGCGGCCCGGCTGGCCGAAGGCCTCGTAGACGTTCCACAGCGGGCAGGTGCCGCCGCTGCGTGAGAAGTGGAAGTCCGTCGCCGACTGCCGCTTCGAGATGTTCCCCGCCCTGTCCACCCGCACGAAGAAGAAGGGCACGCCGCGCGCCTCGCGGCGCTGTAGCGTCGACAGGCGATGGCACACGGTCTCGAAGCTCACGCCGAAGCGCTTGGCCAGCAATGCGATGTCGTGCCGCAGCGCCTGCGCCGCCGACAGGAAGGCGCGGTACGGCAGCACCACCGCGCCGGCGAAGTAGCTCGCGAGACCGATGCGCGCCAGCGCCGCGGCCTCGGGGCTGAAGCTGGCGGAGGCGATGAGCCGGTCCATCTCCGCGCCGCATTCGAGGTAGGCCAGCTGCGTGGCCAGCTGGAAGGCCCGCTGGCCCGGCGAGAGCGAGTCCGACAGCAGCAGCAATCGCTGCGCGGGTTCGTAGCGCCGCAGGCGCTCGTCGGGCACGACCTGCACCTGGATCCGATGGGCAGTCATCAGGTGGGTCTGCAGCCGCTGCGCCAGGTCCTGCTGCGAGAGGGGCAGCGCCGGCGTTGCCGCAGCAAGCGCAATGGCTGCGGTGAGCGCGGTGGTCGTGCCCGCACCCGCGGCGGTGGCCGTCTCGCCTGCGAGCACCATCGCCAGCGCCTCCGCGGCGCGGTCGAGCGCGTCGATGTGGTTGTGGTGCGCGTAGAAGAAGTCCCGCACTTCCTCGTGCGGCCCGGGGCCCGCGATCACGCCGGTGCCGCGCTCGTGGCCGCCGAGGTTGCTCACGCGCTGCTCCGCGCCGCGCGCCCGGCCGTGCAGCCGCAGCATCAGCTGCGCCATGCCCGGCATCTGCTGCACCAGCGTGCGCAGCTCCGACTCCGGCACGCCGCCGGGCACCGGCGTCTCCGCGACGATCTCGTGCAACTGCGCGAAGAGCCGCGCCTCGTCGTCCTCCGAGAAGAACTGCAGGTCCACGCCCAGCGCCGACTGCAGCCGCAGCAGCACCGCGACGCTCAGCGGACGCTCGTTGTTCTCGAGCTGGTTCACGTAGCTGGGCGACAGCTTGAGCGCCTGCGCCAGCGCCGCCTGGGTCAGGCCGCGCTGCTCGCGCAGGGTCTTGAGCTTCACGCCGAGGAAGGTCTTGCGCATCGGTTTCGCGTCGGGAGATGGAAGGACGAAGACGGCGGCTGGTGAGCGCGGCCGGCGAGGGCGACTGCTGATCTGTGATTCGCAAAGTTTGCAGAATGCGCGAATCACCTTCGCATTTCATTGCCAATTCAGCCATTGAGGCCCAGCGAAGTGGCTGCAAAGATTGCGAATGACGCGACTATCCCATGCACCCGTCGACGGGATCAAGGCCTGGACCGTCGCGCCGGTCGATGGCTCGCCGCCACGCCCGCCCGCAGTTCCCCGATCCCCAGGAGGAGACCCCATGAGCGAGACCCTCGCCCCCGCCTTCAAGCCCAAGAAATCCGTCGCGCTGTCCGGCGTCGCGGCCGGCACCACCGCGCTGTGCACCGTCGGCCGCAGCGGCAACGACCTGCACTACCGCGGCTACGACATCGTCGACCTGGCCCAGGCCTGCGAGTTCGAGGAGGTCGCCCACCTGCTGGTGCATGGCAAGCTGCCCAACGCCGCCGAGCTGCGCGCCTACAAGGCCAAGCTCAACGCGCTGCGCGGCCTGCCGGCCAGCGTCAAGGAGGCGCTGGAGCGCCTGCCCGCCGGCGCGCATCCGATGGATGTGATGCGCACCGGCGTGTCCGCGCTGGGCTGCGTGCTGCCGGAGAAGGACGACCACCCGCTGCCCGGCGCGCGCGACATCGCCGACCGGCTGATGGCCTCGCTGGGCTCGATGCTGCTGTACTGGTTCCACTGGGCGACGCAGGGGCGCCGCATCGAGGTCGAGACCGACGACGAGTCCATCGGCGCGCATTTCCTGCACCTGCTGCACGGCCGCCGGCCCGATGCCGGCTGGGAGCGCGCGATGCACACCTCGCTGATCCTGTACGCGGAGCATGAGTTCAACGCCTCGACCTTCGCCGCGCGCGTCATCGCCGGCACGGGCAGCGACCTGTACTCGGCCGTGGCGGGCGCGATCGGCGCGCTCCGCGGACCCAAGCATGGCGGCGCCAACGAGGTGGCCTTCGAGGTGCAGAAGCGCTACGACTCGCCGGATGAGGCCGAGGCCGACATCCGTCGCCGTGTCGAGGCGCGCGAGGTCGTCATCGGCTTCGGCCATCCGGTCTACACGATCAGCGATCCGCGCAACGAGATCATCAAGCAGGTGGCGCGGCGACTCTCGGTCGAGGCCGGCACGACCAAGATGTTCGACATCGCCGAGCGCCTCGAGCGCGTGATGTGGGAGGTCAAGCGCATGTTCCCCAACCTCGACTGGTTCAGCGCGGTGAGCTATCACCTGATGGGCGTGCCGACGGCGATGTTCACGCCGCTGTTCGTGATCGCGCGCACCAGCGGCTGGGCCGCCCATGTGATCGAGCAGCGGCAGGACAACAAGATCATCCGCCCCAGCGCCGTCTACACCGGCCCCGAGGACCAGGCCTTTGTGCCGCTGGCGGCGCGTCAATGAGCCTCGCACCCGCTGCCACGATCACCGCCGCCGCGCCCGTCAATGCCGCCTGGCGTCGACCGCTGCCCGGCACCGACCTGGACTGGTTCGATGCCCGCGCGGCCATCGAGGCGCTGCGCCCCGGCGCCTGGACCCGCATGCCCTACACGGCGCGCGTGCATGCCGAGAACCTGGTGCGCCGATGCGATCCGGCGCTGCTCGACGCCTGTCTGCTGCAGCTGGCCGACGGCCTGGGCGAGCGCGACTTCCCCTGGTATCCCGCGCGCGTCGTCTGCCACGACATCCTGGGGCAGACCGCGCTGGTGGACCTGGCCGGCCTGCGCGACGCGATCGCGGCGCGCGGCGGCGATCCGTCGCGGGTCAATCCGGTGGTGCCGGTGCAGCTGGTCGTCGACCACTCGCTGGCCGTCGAGTGCGGGGGCGACGATCCCGGCGCCTTCGACAAGAACCGCGCCATCGAGGACCGCCGCAACGAGGACCGCTTCCACTTCATCGACTGGTGCCGGCGCGCGTTCCGCAATGTCGAGGTGATCCCGCCGGGGAACGGGATCATGCATCAGATCAACCTGGAGCGGATGTCGCCGGTCGTGCAGGTGGAGCGCGACGCGCGCGGCGGCATCGCCTATCCCGACACCTGCGTCGGCACCGACAGCCACACGCCGCATGTCGACGCGCTGGGTGTGATCGCCGTCGGCGTCGGCGGACTGGAGGCGGAGAGCGTGATGCTGGGCCGCGCCTCGTGGATGCGCCTGCCGGAGATCGTCGGCGTCGAGCTCACCGGGCGGCGCCGGCCCGGCATCACCGCCACCGACCTGGTGCTGGCGCTGACCGAGTTCCTGCGTCGCGAGAAGGTCGTCGGCGCCTACCTCGAATGCTTCGGCGACGGCGTCGCCGGGCTGACGCTGGGCGACCGCGCGACGATCGCCAACATGGCGCCCGAATACGGCGCGACCGCCGCGCTGTTCGCGATCGACGAGCAGACGCTGGCCTACCTGCGCCTGACCGGCCGCGCCGAGGACCAGGTGCGCCTGGTCGAGACCTATGCCAAGGCGGCGGGCCTGTGGTCCGGCGTGGGCGGCACGCTGGACGACGTGGCCTACCGGCGTGTGCTGCGCTTCGACATCGGCGCGGTCGAGCGCGCGCTGGCCGGCCCGTCGAACCCGCATCGCCGCCTGCCGACCGCGATGCTGCGCGAGCGCGGCATCGCGGCGCCCTGGGTGGACGAGCCCGGTCGCCTGCCCGACGGGGCGGTGATCATCGCGGCCATCACCAGCTGCACCAACACCAGCAATCCGCGCAACGTCATCGCCGCCGGCCTGCTCGCGCGCAACGCGCGGCGGCTGGGGCTGGTCCGCAAGCCCTGGGTCAAGACCTCGCTGGCGCCCGGCTCGCGCGCGGTGACGCTCTACCTGGAGGAGGCTGACCTGCTGGCGGACCTCGAAGCGCTGGGCTTCGGCGTCGTGGCCTATGCCTGCACCTCGTGCAACGGCATGTCGGGCGCGCTGGACCCGGCGATCGAGCGCGAGATCGTCGAGCGCGACCTCTATGCGACCGCGGTGCTGTCCGGCAATCGCAACTTCGACGGCCGTATCCATCCGCGCGCGCGGCAGGCCTTCCTGGCCTCGCCGCCGCTGGTGGTGGCCTACGCGCTGGCGGGCACGATCCGCTTCGACATCGAGCGCGACGTGCTCGGCGTCGTCGACGGGCGCGAGATCCGGCTGCAGGACCTGTGGCCGGACGACGAGGAGATCGACGCGCTGGTGCGCCGCTGCGTGAAGCCGGCGCAGTTCCGGCGCGTCTACGACCCGATGTTCCCGATCGCGCCGGTCGCGACCGAAGCCAACAAGGTGGCCGGGGCGGCCGGGGCGACAGCGCCGCTCTACGACTGGCGCCCGCGCTCGACCTACATCCGGCGGCCGCCGTACTGGGAGGGCGCGCTGGCGGGCGCGCGCACGCTGCGCGGCCTGCGCGCGCTGGCGGTGCTGCCCGACAACATCACCACCGACCACCTGTCGCCGTCCAATGCGATCGAGGTCGACTCGGCGGCTGGCGAATACCTCGCGCGCATGGGCGTGCCAGTGGAGGACTTCAATGCCTACGCGACCCACCGCGGCGATCACCTGACCGCGCAGCGGGCCACCTTCGCCAACCCGACGCTGTGCAACGAGATGGTCCGCGACGCGTCGGGCGAGGTCATCCCGGGCTCGCTGGCGCGGCTGGAGCCCGACGGCACCGTGATGCGGATGTGGGAGGCGATCGAGACCTACCTGGCGCGCCGCCAGCCGCTGATCGTGATCGCCGGCGCGGACTACGGACAGGGCTCGTCGCGGGACTGGGCCGCGAAGGGCGTGCGGCTGGCCGGCGTGGAGGCGATCGTGGCCGAGGGCTTCGAGCGCATCCATCGCACCAACCTCATCGGCATGGGCGTGCTGCCGCTGGAATTCCTGCCCGGGACGACGCGGCGCACGCTGGGCATCGACGGGTCGGAGCGTTTCGACGTGCTGGGCATGCCGGCGCCGCGCACGGTGATGACGCTGGTGCTGCATCGCCGTGACGGCGTCCGCACCGAAGTGCCGGTACGCTGCCGGATCGACACCGCCGAGGAGTTGTCGATCCACCAGGCGGGCGGGGTGCTGCAGCGCTTCGCCCAGGATTTCCTCGCGGCCGCGACGCCGCCAATGCGCCACGCAACGACATGAGCTTTCCACCTGCCTTGAAGATCCCCGCCGTCTACCTGCGGGGCGGCACCTCCAAGGGCGTGTTCTTCCGGCTGGAAGACCTGCCCGCCGATTGCCGGCGCCCGGGCGCCGCGCGCGACCGGCTGCTGCTGCGCGTGATCGGCAGCCCCGATCCCTACGGCAAGCAGATCGACGGCCTGGGCGGCGCGAGCTCCAGCACCAGCAAGGTGGTGATCGTGTCGCGCAGCGCGCGGCCTGGCCATGAGGTGGACTACCTCTTCGGCCAGGTGGCGATCGACCGGGCGCTGGTGGACTGGTCCGGCAACTGCGGCAACCTGTCGGCGGCCGTCGGGCCGTTCGCCATCGAGGCCGGGCTGATCGACGCGGCGGCGCTGCCGCGCGACGGGCGGGCGACGGTCCGCATCTGGCAGGCCAACATCGGCAAGACCATCGTGGCGCAGGTGCCCATGCAGGACGGGCAGGTGCTGGAGCACGGTGACTTCGAACTCGACGGCGTGACCTTCCCGGGCGCGGAGATCGAGCTGGCGTTCCTGGATCCGGGCGAGGAGAGCGACGGCGCCAGTGCCAGTGCTGCTGCCGGTGTTGGTGTTGGCGGGGAGGGCACGGGCGCGCTCTTTCCCACCGGCCGCGTCGTCGACGAACTGGCGTTGCCCGAGAGCTTGGTCGCTGGTGGCCGTCTGCGCGCAACCCTGATCAACGCTGGCATTCCCACCGTCTTCGTCGACGCGGCGGCGCTTGGCTACACCGGCATCGAGGCGCAGGACGCCATCAACGGCGACGCGTCGGCGCTGCGGCGACTCGAGGCGATCCGCGCGCACGCGGCACTGCGCATGGGCTTGATCGGCGCGCTCGAGGAGGCCGCCACCCGTCAGCACACGCCCAAGCTGGCCTTCGTGGCGCCGCCGCAGTCCTACCGCGCGTCGAGCGGCCGGCTCGTCGAGGCCGGCGACATCGACCTGCTGGTGCGGGCGCTGTCGATGGGCCGGCTGCACCACGCGATGATGGGCACGGCCGCCGTGGCCATCGGCGCCGCCGCGGCGATCCCCGGCACCGTCGTGTGCGAAGCGGCCGGCGGCGCGCCGCGCGCGTCGGTGCGCTTCGGTCATCCCTCGGGCACTTTGCGCGTGGGCGCGGAGGCCGCGCTCGTCGATGGCCAATGGCGCGTGACGCGCGCCGTGATGAGCCGCAGCGCGCGCGTGCTGATGGAAGGCGTCGTGCGCGTGCCCGCAGACGCGCTCTTCGGCGCCTGATGCCGTCGTCCCGCCGGGCGGGTCGAGACCACTTTCCTTCCCCATTCCCCTTTTCAGCTTTCCGATCGAGAAGAGCAGACCCATGACCTCTCCCCGCCAGACCCTGCGCACGCTGGTGCAAGCCCGCCGCGGCGTGCTCGTGCCCGGCGCGTTCAACGCGCTGTCCGCCCGGGTGATCGAGGACCTCGGCTTCGAGGCCCTCTACATCACCGGTGCCGGCGTGACCAACATGTGGTTCGGGCTGCCGGACCAGGCCTTCATGGGCCTGGCCGAGATCGCCGACCACACGGCCCGCATCCGCGACGCGGTGGCGCTGCCGCTGATCGTCGATGCCGACACCGGCTTCGGCAACGCGCTCAACGTGCGGCATGCCGTGCGCACGCTGGAGCGGGCCGGTGCCGACTGCATCCAGCTCGAGGACCAGGTGGCGCCCAAGCGCTGCGGTCACTTCAGCGGCAAGGAGGTGATCCCGACCGAGGAGGCGGTGGGCAAGATCAAGGCGGCGGTCGACGCGCGACGCGACCCGGACCTGATGATCATGGCCCGCACCGACGCCTGCGCGACCTTGGGTTTCGAGGCCGCGGTGGAACGCGCGCTGCGCTTCGCCGAGGCGGGCGCGGACCTGCTGTTCGTCGAGGCGGTGACCACGCCGGACCAGATCCGCGCGCTGCCGGGGTGCCTGCCGGTGCCGCAGCTGATGAACATGGTGATCGGCGGCAGGACGCCGATCACCGATGCGCAGCAGCTGGAGTCGCTCGGCTACGGCATCGTGCTCTACGCCAACGCGGCGCTCCAAGGCGCGGTGGCGGGCATGCAGAAGGCGCTCGGCGTGCTGAAGGCGCAGCGCCGGATCGACGAAGACCCGGCGCTGGTCGCCCCCTTCGCGGAGCGCCAGCGGCTGGTGGGCAAGCCCGGCTGGGATGAACTGGAGAAGAGGTACAGCTGAGGGGGCTGGTTGCCAATGGCTCTGGTCAGTATCGATGGGGGGAATGACCCCCGTCGATCACTTCCCCCCTCAAGACCACATTTCGGAGGAATGACGTTCGCCGGCTCCACGTGGAGACTGCAGGCCATCCATCAGGACTTGGGCAAGAAGGAGCAGTTTCATGACGAGGACGACAAGCGACGAGGGGACGGGCATCGAGGACCTGTCGAGGGCGCTGCGATTTCCCTGCACGATCTTCGGGGCGATGGCCGACGACGGTCTCGAAGCGCGATGCGAGGATGCGGACTGGCACGAGGTGCCGAACGAACTCAGGCGCGTGCTGGCGCATCACGGCGCTTCGGTGGATTACATGCGGCTGATCCTGAAGCGCGCCGCGCGCTTCGTCCGGCGCCATTCGCTGCGCCTGGCCGGGCCCCCCTGGTTGGACATCACCTGCGTGGAGGATGTTGCCGCCGGGGCGATGTATGTCGTGCCCCTCGACATGAGTCCCAAGCGGTCGCTGGCCTGGGACGAGCGATTTCTCTCCCGCCTCGCCGACCAGGACCTGCTGAAGGGGTTCTTCATGGTCAGCTTCTGCGGACGCTCGGCGGCCTGAACGGCCAGGCCGCATCCAGTCCCGGAGAGTTGCCATGAGCGTGAGCGCCGAAGACTTCCTGTACGTGTCCTGCGCCTTGATGAACAAGGACGGTGAGACCTGGCGACGTGTTGCCGCCAGTCGCGCCTCCGGAGCGCGCATGGACAGCCCGCTCACCGCTGGCGTCCATGCCGCTTGGAGGGCCCGGCTCAGAAGCCCTTCATGTCATAGCGCACGCCGACCCAGGCCTGGCGGCCGAGGCCCTGGTAGGCGTAGACCGGCTCGACATCGCGGTCCGCCGCGTTGAGGACCTTGGCCTCCAGGCGCCATTGCGGCAGGAAGCGCCAGCTGGCGCGCAGGTCGAGCAGCGCGTAGCCGCCCAGCGTGGCGCCGGTGTCCGGCCGCTTGCCGATGTCGGTCAGCGTCGCCCCCGCGCTCCAGGCGCCGGTGTCGTAATCGACGGAGACGCTTTCCTGGTGCGCCGCGCGACGGATCAGCCGCGCGCCGGTGTCGGTGTCCTTCGCATCGAGGAAGTCCACGTTAGCGGCCAGGTTCCAGTTGCCGATGCGGTGCGCGCCGGTCAGCGTCGCGCCGGTGAGCTTGGCCCGGCCGACGTTGGCCGCGCAGCCGAAGGCGAAGTCCGGTGCCGGCGGGCACAGGGCCGGATCGGGGTTGTAGATGATCAGGTCCTTGACCTTGTTGCGATAGACCGTCGCCGACGCGCTGCTCGCGCCGGAGCGCCAGTTCAGGCCGATCTCCGCGCTGCGGCCCTGCTCGGGACGGATGTCGCGGTGGCCGTAGAAGGGGAAGTCGGTGTCGTTGAAGGTCGGCGCGCGGAAGGTCTTGCCCGCCAGCGCCCGCAGCTTCAGCGTCGGACTCAGCGCGATGCTGCCGCCCAGGCTGCCGGTGGTGTTGTCGCCGTAGACCGAGTTCTCGTCGCGGCGCAGGTTGGCCTCCAGGGCGGCCGGGCCGAACAGGCCGCTGTAGCCCGCGATGTAGGCGTTGTTGGTGCGCTTGAGCGTGTCGCTGGTGACGCCGTCCGCCTTTTCCTCGAGGCGCTCGTAGGCCAGCACCAGTTGCTGGTCCGGCGCCAGGCGCAGCGCGTTCTGCCAGGTCGCCTGGTCGCGGGTGGTTTTGAAGCGCGTCGCGTCGGTCAGGCCGCTGACCGAGTCGTCGGTGCCGCGCGCGAACTGCAGCGTCGTCGTCCAGATCGGCGAGAGCGTGCCGCGGTAGTCGAGCGCCGCCTGGCGCGTCTTGAGCCGGTTGCGGAAGTCGCCTTCCGGATGCGCGACGAACTGGTCGTCGAAGGTGGCGCTGTCGTATTGCGCGTTCAGGCGGCTCTGCGTCGCGCTGACGCCGATGTGGTGGCCCTCGGCCGGCGTGAAGCCCAGCCGGGCCGACGCCACCGTGCGGGTGAAGCCGTCCTTGTCCGGGTTGTAGGAGCTGTTGCCGCGGTCGCCGCGGATCGCGGTCGTGCCGTCACTGGTGTCGCGGCTGAGGCTGGCTGCGTAGTCGAAACCGGCCCGCGCGCCGCTGACCGAGACGTCGCCCTGGCGCGAGCCGTATTCGCCCACGGCCGCACCGGCACGCAGGTCCAGCGGGCCCTGGCCCTGCCGGGTGACGATCTGGATCACGCCGCCGACCGCATCGGCGCCGTACAGGCCGGAGGCAGGACCGCGCAGGACCTCGATGCGCTCGATGTTGGCCAGGCTCATGGCCTCGAAGGACACCTGGCCCAGCGTCGCCGAGCCGACCCGCACGCCGTCGATCATCACGACCGTGGCGCTGGTGTTGGCGCCGCGCAGAAAGTAGCCCGCCGTCTGGCCGGGACCGCCGTTGGCCGCCAGCTGCAGGCCGGCGTAGCGGCGCAGCACGTCGGCGACGCTGCCGGCGCCGCTGTCGCGCAGGGTGTCGGCGTCGATGAGAACGACGTCCGCGACGCTGCGGCTCAGCGGCTGCGCCTCACGGGTGCCGATGACGATGACCGGGTCGAGCGAGGACTGCGCGACGGCGACGGAGGGGACGGTGGACAGGACCGGGGCGGCGATCAGCGCGGCACGGGCAACGGCGCGCAGCGCGGCGCAGGGGCGGGAGGCTTGCATGTCGGAATCACAAAGCGGCGGCAGACAGCCGCTTCCCCGCGGCCGCATGCGGAATGGACCCATCGCGGGGCGATGGGTCCGCCTGTTGGCCGGTATCCGGGCTGTCGGAAGAACGAACCCGTGGTGCCTTCCCGGACGACCGTCCAGTGGATCCAGCCACGAGTCGCGCGCCGCGGGGGCCGAGGCCATCGGGGGTCGACGGCGTCGGCCGGGCGCGCCTTCCGCTTACCGTTGCGGGGGCAGCTCAGGTTGGGGCCGTGGCCGCGGGCGGGCGACCCTTCCTGATTCCCGTTGAACTGCGCCGGCGGAGGGCCGGGCGCGAGCACCAACGGGCGGCATCATAGCGGCGGCCCCGTGGCGCCGATGCCGCATCCGGGCCTGACCACGGGGCGGGGCGCTCGGCACGCCGCCGGCCTCACCGGCCTCACCGGTTCGGCGCGCGCTCACAACAGGCTCACGCCGCCCAGGTTCACCAGCGAGGTCTCGCGCATGATCCGCACGAAATCGGCCAGGAAGGGCTTGGCCGCCAGCCGCCCGGTGCTCACCGCGTAGAGCCGGCCGGTCAGGCCCGATGGCCCGATGCGCTGGCGCGCCACGTAGCCCCGCGCCAGGTAGCCCTCGACCGCCCACAGCGGCAGCGCCGCGAAGCCGCGCCCGCTCGCGACCAGCTGCAGCATCGCCACCGTGAGCTCGCTGGTGCGGCGTGGCGGCGTCACGCCGGCGGGCTTGAGCACGCTGCGCACCAGGTCCAGCATCTCGTCGGGCACCGGGTAATGGATGTAGGCCTGCGCGGCGAAGTCCTCGGCCTCCAGCCAGGGCTTGGCCAGCAGCGGGTGCCCCTTGGGCAGCAGCGCCACGATCTCGAAGCTGAACAGCGGATGCACCGCGACGCCCGCTTCCTCCGCGTCCACGTCCGAGACGATCGCCAACTCGGCGCGGTCCTGGTGCAGCAGTCCGACTGGATCGGCCTGGAAGCCCGACACGATGTCGAGCTCGACCTCCGGCCAGCGCTCCCGGAAGGCATCCATCGCCGGCATCAGCCAGTCGAAGCAGGTGTGGCACTCGACGGCGATCCGCAGCTGTCCGGCCGATCCCTCGACCAGCTTGCGCACGTCGCGGTCCGCCTCGTCGATCTGCGGCAGCACCAGCTCGGCGAGCTTGAGCAGCCGCTGACCCGCCACGCCGAAGCTCAGTGGGGAGGACTTGCGCTCGAAGAGCTCGGTGCCGTAATGGTCCTCCAGCCCCTTGAGCTGGTGCGACAGCGCCGACTGCGTGAGGTTCAGCAGTTGGGCGGCGCGGGACAGGTTGCCGGCCTCGCGCAGGGCCAGCAGCGTGCGCAGGTGGCGCAGCTCCAGAGGTGTCTGCATGAGCGATCCTAATGACGAAGGCAAAAAACTTTCGTTTGAATCATAGTTCGCTGGCAGCGAACATTCCGAATCCCATTCAATTTCGAAGAGAACAACATGATTCGGACTCATGTGCTGGGCTTCCCCCGCATTGGTGCCAACCGCGAGCTGAAGTTCGCCCTGGAGCGCCACTGGCGCGGCGAGATCGACGAGGCGGCGCTCCAGGACGTCGCCGCCGAGTTGCGGGCCCGCCACTGGCGCCTGCAAGCCGGCGCCGGGCTGGACCACGTCACCGTGGGCGACTTCGCGCTTTACGACCAGGTGGCCGACTTGATCCAGCTGTTCGGCTGCGAGCCGGCACGCTTCGGCTTCACCGGCGAGGAGTCGCCGCTGCGGCGCTACTTCGCCATGGCGCGGGGCGTGGCGGCGCATGAGCATGGCGAGGGCTGCGGTTGCGGCGCTTCGGCGGGCGAGGGCGCGGCGGCGCTGGAGATGACCAAGTGGTTCGACACGAACTACCACTACCTGGTTCCCGAGTTCGACGCCGCCACCGCCTTCACGCTGCACGCCGACCGGCTGCTGGCCGAGGTTGACGAGGCGATCGCGCTCCCGGCGAGTCCCAAGGCGGCGCTGCTCGGGCCGGTGAGCTTCCTGTTCCTGGGCAAGAGCAAGGAGGCGGGCTTCGACCGCCTCGCGCTGCTGGAGCGCCTGCTGCCGGTGTACGAGCAGCTGCTGGTGAAGCTCGCGGCGCGCGGCGTGACCTGGGTGCAGCTCGACGAGCCCATCCTCGGCCTGGATCTGGCGCCGGCCTGGCAGGACGCGCTGCGCCGCGCCTACGAGCGGCTCGGCCAGGTCGACCAGCAGGTGCTGCTGGCGAGCTACTTCTCGCCGCTGGCGGGGAACCTGGCGCTCGCCTGCGGGCTGCCGGTGGCCGGGCTGCATGTGGACGCGGTGCGCGCCGCCGGTGAGCTGCTGGACGTCGCGCGGACGCTGCCGCTGGACCGGGAGTTGTCGGTCGGCATCGTCGACGGCCGCAACGTCTGGCGCGCCGATCTGGACGCGGCGCTCGAGACCGTGCGCGAGGTGCGCGAGCTGCGCGGCGGGCGGCTGTGGCTGGCGGCGTCGTGCTCGCTGCTGCATGTGCCGATGAGCCTGCGCGACGACCCGGTGGTCGATGCCGACGTGCGGCCGTGGCTGGCCGGCGCGGTCGAGAAACTGGAGGAGCTGCGCGTGCTCAAGCGCGCGTTGTGGGGCGACGAAGCGGCGGTGGCCGATGCGCTGATCGAGGCGCGCCAGGCGCGCGCCTCGCGCTTGGCCAGTCCGCGCGTGCGCCGGCTCGACATCGCCCGCCGCGTCGCGGCGCTGCCGGCGGATGCGGACCGGCGCGCCTCCCCGTTCCCGCGGCGCCAGGCCGCGCAGCGTGAGCGGCTGCGCCTGCCCGCCTTCCCGACGACGACGATCGGCTCGTTCCCGCAGACGCCGGCGATCCGCGCGGCGCGCGCGGCCTTCAAGCGCGGCGAGCTCGATGCCCAGGCCTACCGTGCCGCGATGCGCGGCGAGATCGAGGACGCGGTGCGGCGCCAGGAGGCGCTCGGGCTGGACGTGCTTGTCCATGGCGAAGCCGAGCGCAACGACATGGTCGAGTACTTCGGCGAGCAACTGGACGGTTTCGCGTTCACCGCCAACGGCTGGGTGCAGTCCTACGGCTCGCGCTGCGTGAAGCCGCCGGTGCTGTTCGGCGACGTCGCGCGGCCAGCGCCGATGACGGTCGAGTGGACGCGCTTCGCGCAGGGCCTCACCGAGCGGCCGATGAAGGGCATGCTCACCGGGCCGATCACGATCCTGCAATGGTCCTTCGTGCGCGACGACCAGCCGCGCGCCGACACGGCGCTGCAGATCGCGCTGGCCATCCGGGACGAGGTCGCCGACCTGGAGGCCGCCGGCATCGCCGTCATCCAGATCGACGAGCCGGCGATCCGCGAGGGACTGCCGCTGCGCCAGGCGGAGCGGGCCAGCTACCTCGCCTGGGCGACGCGCGCCTTCCGTGTCGCCGCGTCACCGGTCGGGGACGCGACGCAGATCCACACGCACATGTGCTACTCGGAGTTCAACGACATCCTCCCGGACATCGCCGCGATGGATGCCGACGTCATCACCATCGAGACCAGCCGCTCCGACATGGAGCTGCTTCGCGGTTTCGGCGGGGAAGGGGGCGGCTTCCGCTATCCCAACGAGATCGGTCCCGGCGTCTACGACATCCATTCGCCCCGGGTGCCCGGCAGCGACGAGATGCTGCGGCTGCTGCGCAAGGCGGCGGAGGTGATTCCCGCGGATCAGCTGTGGGTCAATCCGGACTGCGGCCTGAAGACGCGGGGATGGCCGGAGACCGAGGCGGCGCTGCGGCACATGGTGGAGGCAGCGAAGACGCTGCGCGGCGAAGGGCTCGTCCGCTGAGCGACGACGCGGGGGACGACCACTTCGCAGTGGGGGGGGCCCACCTCGATGAGGGGCTGGAAGGGCGACGGGCGCTCATTTCAGGGCACGCCGGACGTGTTGAAGAACTGCGCTCCGGAGGCTTTCCTTGAAGTTCGACACGGGGGCGCGTCCGGACGATGGCATCACCAATATTTCCACTGTCGTCATTGATTTCGGCTGAAGAAAAACCCGGCCTGAGCCGGGTTTCTCGTTTCAGGTTCCTCGTCAACCAGCGGGCAGCGATGTGTTACATGAACAAATGTTCTCCGGCGTTCTCACCGCCTAGCACCACGTAATTCACCTTGCGCAGATCCGCCAAGCTGCGACCGCCAGCGTAGGAAATCGAGCTCTGCAGGTCCTCTTCCATTTCACGGAAGGTGTCGGCCAGCTTGCCCTTCACCGGCTCGAGGATGCGCTTGCCCTCGACGTGTTTGTATTCACCCTTGTTGAAGTCGGACGCGGAGCCGTAGTACTCCTTGTAGCGCTTGCCGTCGACCTCGACGGTGTTGCCCGGCGACTCCTCGTGGCCCGCGAACAGCGAGCCGATCATCACCATCGCCGCGCCGAAGCGCACGCTCTTGGCGATGTCGCCGTGATGGCGGATGCCGCCGTCGGCAATGATGGGTTTGGTCGCCACCCGCGCGCACCACTTCAGCGCCGAGAGCTGCCAGCCCCCCGTGCCGAAGCCGGTCTTGAGCCGCGTGATGCAGACCTTGCCCGGGCCGATGCCGACCTTGGTCGCGTCCGCGCCCCAGTTCTCCAGGTCGATGACGCCCTCCGGCGTGCCGACGTTCCCCGCGATCACGAAGGTCTGCGGCAGCTTCTGCTTGATGTGGGCGATCATCCGCTGCACCGCGTCGGCGTGGCCGTGGGCGATGTCGATGGTGATGTAGTCGGCGCCCAGGCCCTCGGCCGCGAGGCGGTCGATGAGCGCGTAGTCGGCTTCCTTGACGCCGGCGCTGAGGGAGACCAGCAGGCCCTTGTCCCGCATCGTGCGGGCGAAGGCGACCGCGTCCAGGTCGAAGCGGTGCATCACGTAGAAGTAGCCGTTGGCGGCCAGCCATTCGGTGATGGACTCGTCGACGACCGTCTTCATGTTGGCCGGCACCACCGGCAGCCTGAAGCGGCGGGGGCCGAAGTCGATCGAGGTGTCGCACTCGCTGCGGCTGGTCACGCGGCACTTGCGCGGCAGCAGCAGGATGTTGTCGTAGTCAAAGATTTCCATGGTCCAAAGTCGCAAAGTCGGGCTGCGTTGATGCAGTGCATGCCCTGGGCTGCGAGCGCTTGACTTGGGACCCGGCCAAAAAAAACCGGGTCCCAAAATTTGGGCCCGGTGGCTCATTCTACGCATGCCCCGGCGACGGTCTCGCCACCTTGCGGTGCAGCATGCACGGATCGGGGGCTTTTGAGCGCAGTTCGCTAAACTTCGCCCCCTTGGCCCCTCACCGGGCGACCTCAAAAGACCAGCCCCATGCATTCCGTCGTCATCAGCGGCACCGGCCTGTACCAACCGCCGCACGTCATCACCAACACCGAGCTGGTGGAGGCCTTCAACCGCTACGTCGACCTGCAGAACGCCGAGCACGCCCAGGCCATCGCTGCCGGCACGCGCGAGCCGCTGGTGCATTCGAGCGTCGAGTTCATCGAGAAGGCCTCTGGCATCAAGCAGCGCTACGTGATCGAGAAGGAAGGCGTGCTGGACCCGACGCGCATGTACCCGCGCTTCCAGGAACGCGCCGACGACCAGCTGTCGCTGATGGCCGAGATCGCCGTCGACGCCGCCCGCAAGGCGCTGGCCGCGGCGGGGCGCCAGCCGGAAGACGTCGACGCGGTGTTCTGCTCGGCCGCCAACATGCAGCGCGCCTATCCGGCGATGGCGGTGGAGATCCAGCAGGCGCTCGGCGCGGGCGGCTACGGCTTCGACATGAACGTGGCCTGCTCGTCGGCGACCTTCGCGCTGGAGCAGGCCTACAACGCGGTGCGCTCGGGTGCATCCAAGTGCGTGCTGATCGTGAATCCGGAGATCACCTCGGCCCACCTGGAGTGGAAGGACCGCGACTGCCACTTCATCTTCGGCGACGTCTGCACGGCCATCCTTGTCGAGCGCGCCGACCTGGCGGTCGCCCCGGAGCAGTGGGAGATCCTGGGCACCAAGCTGGCGACGCAGTTCTCCAACAACATCCGCAACAACTTCGGCTTCATGAACAAGGCCGAGGACAGCGATCCCGACGCGCGCGACAAGACCTTCCGCCAGGAAGGCCGCAAGGTGTTCAAGGAAGTGGTGCCCATCGCCGCCGCGCACATCGAGCAGCACCTGGCCGCGCTGCACATCCAGCCCACCGACGTCAGCCGCTACTGGCTGCACCAGGCCAACCTGGGCATGAACCAGCTGGTGATCAAGAAGCTGGTCGGCGGCGAGGCCGGCGCGGAGATCGCGCCGCTGATCCTGGACACCTATGCCAACACCGCCTCGGCCGGCTCGGTGATCGCCTTCCACGAGCACCGCGCCAACCTGAAGCAGGGCGACCTGGGCGTGATCTGCTCGTTCGGCGCGGGGTATTCGGTGGGCAGCGTGATCGTCAGGAAGCGCTGAGACCCCACCGGGCCCCCTGAACAGGTGGCCCGCTCCCCCGGCGGAACGGCGCAGCATTGCGGCGGGAGCGCCGCCCCTGTCGGGCGGTCGCGCCGTTCACCAAGGAGCGAACCATGGTCCCGTTGCTCCGCGTGCTGCGTGCGCTGTGTGGATTGGCCTGTGGCGCCGCGCTGCTGTCGGTCCCGGCGCCGGCGTCCGCGCAGCCTGAGCCGCCGCCCCGTCACCGGATCGTGATCATGCCCAAGCTGGTGGGCATCGCGTACTACGACGCGGTGAAGACCGGCATCGACGCCGCCGCCCGCGAACTGCCCGATGTGTCGGTGACCTGGACCGGGCCGACGCAGGACCAGGTCGAGAAGCAGATCGAGATGATCGAGCGGCTCATCCCCACGAAACCGGACCTGATCGCCGTCGCGTCGAACGACCCGGTCGCGATCGCGCCGGTGCTGGCCAAGGCGCAGCGCGCCGGCATCCGCGTGATGAGCTGGGACGGCGACAGCCAGCAGCGCGAGTTCTTCGTCAACCTGGTGGACTTCGAGGAATTCGGCGCGCGGCTGGTCGAGTCCGTGGTGCGCGAGATCGGCCCCAAGGGGGACATCGCCCTCGTCACCACCAGCTTCACCGCGCCGAACCAGACCAGCTGGATCGACGCGATGAAGCGGACGATCTACCGCAAGCATCCGGAGCTGCGCATCGTCGACATCCGCCCCGCGGGCGAGAGCACCGAGGAGGCCTACCGGATCGCGCAGGACTACCTGAAGTCGATGCCCGGCCTGAAGGCCATCGTGGCGCTGGGCGCGCCCAACCTGCCCGGCGTCGCGCGCGCGGTCCGGGATGCGGGGCGCGTCGGCCAGGTGGCCGTCATCGGCAACTCGACGCCCAACCTGATGCGCAGCTTCCTCAAGGACGGCACGGTCCGGACGGTGCTGCTCTGGAACGCGCCGGACCATGGCTACCTCACCGTCTACTGCGCGCGCCAGCTGCTCACCGGCGGCCTGAAGGCGGGGCAGGCCTTCGACGCCGGCCGGCTCGGCCGCTTCACGCCGCGCAAGGACGCGATCAGCCTGCAGGTGGCGTTGCCCGTCATGGTGTTCACGAAAGACAACGTGGACCAGTTCAGGTTCTGAGGCGAGGACCGGCCGTGAAGGTCTCGACGCGACTCAACCTGCTGTCGCTGCTCATCGTGCTGGCGATGACGGCCCTGGTGCTGGGCGCGGCGGTGGTGTTCCTGCAGTCCGACCTGCGGCAGTCACGCGAGCGCCTGATGCAGCTGGAACTGCAGGGCGCGACCCAGGCGATCCGGCAGCAGCTGTACCGCTCCGGCGTGCGCGCGGCCGCCCGCGAGGCCGAGGAGCAACTGCGTCAGCTGCGCCAGAAGGAGGGCTTCGCCTCGGCCACGCTCTTCATCGTCGAGCGCAACGACCTGCGCGTCGTCTACCACCCGCAGGGGCCGATCGGACAACGCGCCCGGCACGCCTTCGTCGCGGAGATGGTGCGGCAGGGGACCGGTTCACTGGAATACGACTACCTGGGCGACCGCCGCATGGCGGTGTTCCATGGGCTGGAGCCCGTCGGATGGGTGATCGGCGTGGCGGTGTCGCAGCAGGAGATGTACGCGCCGATGGTCCGGTTCATGCAGGCGATCGGCGGTATCACCTTCGGCGCCTTGTGCCTGGGCGGGGTGGTGGTCCACCTGTTCGGCCGCTGGCTGATGCGGCGCGTGCGCGTGGCGCTGGACTGCGTCGAGCGCATCGAGCACGGCGACCTGACGGCGCGGGTGGCGCAGGCGGGCGTCGACGACGAGATCGGCGAGCTGCAGCGCGGCATCAACGCGATGGCCGGGCGCATCGAGGAACGCACCGTCTCGCAGCACGAGGCGCAACAGGCCCTGAGCGCGAGCGAGGCGCGCCTGCGCCGCGTGATCGAGTCCAGCATGATCGGCATCTTCTTCTGGGAGGTGTCGGGCGCGGTGACCGAGACCAACGACGCCTTCCTGGAGATCATCGGCTACACCCGCGAGGACCTGGAGGCGGGGCGCATCGACTGGACGGCGCTCACGCCGCCGGAGGAGGCCGAGGCCGACCGGCGGGCGATCGAGCAGTTGCGCGCCACCGGTCGCTGCGCGTCCTACGAGAAGCACTACCTCCACCGGGACGGGCACCGGGTGCCGGTGCTGATCGGCGGCGCGCTGCTGAGCGACTCGACGCGGCAGGGCGTGGCTTTCATCGTCGACCTCAGCGAGCGCCGCCAGGCCGAGGCCGACCGGCACGCGCGTCGCGTGGCCGAGGCGGCGAGCAGCGCCAAGAGCGAGTTCCTGGCCAACATGAGCCACGAGATCCGCACGCCGATGAACGCGATCCTGGGGATGTCCTACCTCGCGCTGCAGAGCGGGCTCAATCCGCAGCAGCACAACTACATCCAGAAGGTGCATGCCTCGGCCGAATCGCTGCTGGGGATCATCAACGACATCCTGGACTTCTCGAAGATCGAGGCCGGCAAGCTGGACATGGAGGCGATCCCGTTCAACCTGTCGGACGTGATGGACAACCTGGCCAACCTGATCGGGCTGAAGGCGGAGGAGAAGGGGCTGGAGCTGCTGTTCGTCGAGCCGCCGGAGTTGCCCGAGGCGCTGGTCGGTGACCCGTCGCGGCTGGGGCAGGTGCTGCTGAACCTGGGCAACAACGCCGTCAAGTTCACCGAGCGCGGCGAGGTCGTCATCGGCGTGGCGGTGCTGGCGCGCGACGACGCGTCGGTGCGCTTGCGCTTCGAGGTGAGCGACACCGGCATCGGCATGAGCGCGGAGCAGCAGGGCCGTCTGTTCGAGCCGTTCACCCAGGCGGACGCGTCGACCAGCCGGCGTTATGGCGGCACCGGCCTGGGCCTGGCGATCAGCCGCCACCTGGTGCGGCTGATGGGCGGCGAGCTCGAGGTCGAGAGCCAGCCGGGGCAGGGCAGCCGGTTCCGTTTCAGCGTGCGGCTGGAACTCGACGCGGCCGCCGACCGGAGCGCCGCGGCGGCGGGCCGTGCCGCGCCCGACCGGACCGGGCTGAAGGGCACGCGCGCGCTGATCGTCGACGACAACGCCTGCGCGCGCGAGGTGGTGGCAGCGATGACGCGCGCGCTCGGGCTGAAGGTCGACACCGCGGCGGACGGGATGGAGGCGCTGCGCCAGGTGGCGCTCGCGGACGCGCGCGACGAGCCCTACGACCTGCTGCTGCTGGACTGGCGGATGCCTGGCATGGATGGCGTCATGTGCGCGCGGCTGCTGGCCGAGCGCGAGCGTCCACGCCATCCGACGCCGCCGGTGCTGATGCTGACGGCCTTCAGCCGGCACGAGGTGCAGCAGCAGCTGGACGATCAAGGCGTGACGGTGGGGGCGCTGCTGACCAAGCCGGTGACGCCGTCGACCTTGTTCGACGCCTGCGCGACCGCGCTCGGACTGGCGGTGGCGCCGACGACGCGGCGCGCCCGGCGCGAGGAGTCGCTGCAGGGGGACCGGGCGGCGCTCCGGGGCGCGCGACTCCTGCTGGTCGAGGACAACGCCTTCAACCAGGAGCTCGCGCTGGACGTGCTGGGGCGGGCCGGCATCGAGACGCGGGTGGCGGCCAATGGCCAGGAGGCGCTGGCGATGCTGGCCAGCCATCCCTTCGACGGCGTGCTGATGGACTGCCAGATGCCGGTGATGGACGGCTATGCCGCGACGCAGGCGCTGCGGCGCCAGCCGCAATGGCGTGACCTGCCGGTGATCGCGATGACGGCCAATGCGATGGTCGGTGACCGGGAAAAGGCCCTGGCGGCCGGCATGAACGACCACGTCGCCAAGCCGATCGACATGGAGGAGCTGTTCGCGACGCTGGCCCGCTGGATCCGTCGCGATGCCGGGGCGGCGCGAGCCGGTGGGAAGGACGCGTCCGCGGGGAGTGGTCCGTCGGACCTGCCGGCGCTGCCGGGCGTCGACCTGAAGGTGGGGCTCGCCGGCATGATGGGCGACCGCGCGCTGTATCGGCGCCTGCTACGGCTGTTCCGGGACCGCGAGACCGATTTCCTGCCGCGCTTCCTGGCCCTGCGCGCCGCGCACGACGCGGCGGCGATGCGGATGGCGCATGACCTCAAGAGCGCGGCGGCGGCGCTTGGCATGAAGGAGGTCCACGCCGCGGCGCAGGCGCTCGAGCAGGCGTGTCTGCGCGATGCGGACGAGGCCGCGCTCGGGCCGCTGGCCCAGGCGGTCGATCGCGTGCTGACGCCGGTGCTGGCCGGCCTGCAGGTGCTGGGGGACGAGGTCTCGTCGAAACGGGACCCGCCGAATGGATGAACCTGAATCCGAAGCTCTCAGCGCCCGCTCGCCTCGATCCGAATGTCATCCCCGCGGCAGGTGCCGCCGCCGCTGCCGCCGGGCTGGTCGCCGAGCAACTGCTTCAGCGACCCGCCGGCCTGGTAATCGCGCGGCAGCTTCACCTGGATCTCCGTCAGGTATTGCCCCGAGCACATCAGCTTGACGCTGTCCCGGTACGCGTCGCTGCCGGTCTCCGCCTTCAGCTTGTCGTAGAACGCGCGGCGCGAGATCGACCCGCCGATGTTCTGCCGGATGTATTGCCCGACGCCCGAATCGTTGAACTGCTTCACCAGGTCCACTGCGCGGCGGAAATACGCGTCCGGATTCATCGCCTGGCAGGTGCCGTGCTTGCGCCACTCGTGCTCGCCGAAGTCCTTCTCGTACAGGAAGTTCGGCATCCACGGCCCGATGTAGGCGATCGTCTCCTTCGACAAGGTCATCGGCGCCGTGCTGCAGTTGCCGTAGCTGATGCCGCATTGCTGGCGGTTGGGCCACAGCCCGTGCAGCGTCAGGTTGCTGACCTTGAGCTTGCCGCTCTCCATTGCCTCGCATTCCGGCTTGCCGCGCTTGCCGCCCGCCGTCCATTCGCAGAAGCCGGGCTGCCACGACATCGCCAGCACGAAGCTGTCGTACTCGTTGGCCGTGGAGCACATGCCGCCGCGGCCCGACATCGACGGCCCATTGCCTTCGGCCGGCGCGCGGCCGGACTTCGCCGCGGCGGAGACGTCCGACCCGCCGCCCGCGCTGCCGCAGTCGTTCTGCACCCAGCGTTCGGACGGCCGCGCGCCCGGCACCTGCACGCGGGTCCAGCCCGCGTCATGCGTCTCCAGGATCGTGTAGCCGATGCCCGGCGACAGCTTCGCGCCGTCGGGATTGGTGCTCTTGCGGAAGGACTGGAAGGCCTCGCAGGCGCGCGAGGCGGTGAAGGTGCCGCTGGCGGGCACCGCCCAAGCGGGCAGGGCGCAGCAGACGAGCGAGAGGAGCGTCGAGCGAAGAACGGAGCGGAGAGCGAGGCGCATGGGCATCCAGCAAGGCTGAAACGACAGCCGGCTTTGTACGTCATCCCGGGGGCGCCGGGAATCATCCAGCGAGGGGAGGGCGTCGCGTGGTTCAGAACCCGACCGACACGCCCAGCCCCAGCACCCAGTCGGGCGTCTGCTTCGTCAGCCCGCGGTTGAGCGAGGCATCGAGCTGCACGCGGCGGTCGACCAGCCAGGTGACGCCGGTGCCGGCCGAGACGCTGCGGCCGCCGTTGCGCGTTGACGCGAGCTGGTCGCCGGCGATCTCGACGTAGCCCTTCCAGCGCTCGGCGATCGGCCAGCCCAGCGAGGCGCCCAGGATGCCGCCGACGAAATGCCCGCCGTCCTCGCGCCGGTCGCGGTACAGGCCGCCGATCACACCGGCCGACCAGTCGCGCGGCAGGTCCCACTCCGCCGTCAGCCGCAGCGACGGCCGCAAGCCCTGGCCCCGGAACGCCGCCGAGCCGCTGTCCATGTCCATGTGCAGCAGCCACGCCAGCCCGGGCTTGCCGCGTTCGCCATCGCTGTCCTGCAGGTGCCACTTCACGCCGAGCGCCGTGTCGGCCCAGCCGCTCGCGCGCGTCGTGCCGTCGGCGTCGGTCGCGCGCAGGCGCTGGTAGCCGTCGGTCTCGACGCGGAACTCCCAGTCCTCGGCGAAGCCGAAACGCAGCAGCGTCGGCGTCGACCACAGCCGGCTGCGCACACCGTCGCTCTTGTCGCGTTGGTAGCCGAGCCCCGTCTCCAGCAGCGCGCGGCCCTTGCCGACGGTGCTGCTCGATTCGACGATGCCGGGCTGGTCGGGCTCGATGGCGTCGGCCTCGTCGGCCGCCCAGGCGGACATCGATGCGGCGGCGATCAGCAGGGCGGTGGCGGCGCCGCGCAGCAGGCTGGAGGTCATGTCGGAAGCTCCCTGTCGATGCGGATCACTGACCGCCGCTGCGCTCGCCGCCCATCCACCACGACGGCGGCGCGCCGGAGGCGCCAGGCGCTCCCGGGAAGGCGCCAGACGCCGCGTCGGACGCGGGCAAGGGCGGCGGCATCGGGCCGATGGTCTTCAGCCCGGCGTCGCCGGCGAATTCGCTGTACACCCAGTCCGGTCCATACGGCCCTTCCTCCTGCACCAGCCCGCCGTCCTTGGGCGGCTCGATCTCAGAAGGCTTGATGTCCCGCAGCGCCACGGCCATGTAGTCGATCCACGCCGGCAGCGCGATGCCGCCGCCGGTCTCGCTGGCGCCCAGGCTGCGCGGCTGGTCGTAGCCGATCCACACCACCGTCGCCACGCGGCGCTGGAAGCCGGCGAACCAGGCGTCCACCGCGTCGTTGGTCGTGCCGGTCTTGCCGTACAGGTCGTAGCGCTTGAGCGACTGGCTCGCCCGGTAGGCCGTGCCGCGGATCGCCACCTCGCGCAGCAGCGAGCCGGTGATGAACGCATTGCGCTCGCTGATCGCGCGGCGCTCGTCGGTGAGCTTCTCCGGCTCGGCCTCGAACAGCACCTGGTTCTGCGCGTCCACGATCTTCGTCACCAGCAGCGGCTTGAGCAGGTAGCCGCCGTTGGCGAAGACCGAATACGCACTGGCCATCTGCAGCGGCGTCACCGAACCCGAGCCCAGCGCCAGCGTCAGGTTCTCCGGCTGCTTGTCGACATCCAGGCCGAACTTGCCGGCCCAGGCGCGGCCGCGCGCCGGCGTCAGCTGCTCCAGCACCCGGATCGTGACCATGTTCTTGGACTTGGCCAGGGCCTGGCGCAGCGTCATCGGACCGTCGAAGTTGCCGTCCGAGTTGCGCGGGCTCCAGTCGCCCACCGAGATCGGCGCATCGTCCACCAGCGTCGCCGGGCTGGCGCCGTTCTCCATCGCCGCCGAGTAGATGAAGGGCTTGAAGCTGGAGCCCGGCTGGCGCCAAGCCTGCGTCGCGTGGTTGAACTGGTTGCGGTTGAAGTCGAAGCCGCCCACCAGCGCCAGGATCTTGCCGCTGTCGGGCTCGACCGAGACCAGCGCGCCCTCGGCCTCCGGCGACTGCGTCACCGCCCAGGCGCCCTTGGGGAACTCCTTGGTCGGGTTGCCGCGCAGCACCCGGACGATGGCGCCGCGATGGATGCGCAGCTCCGGCTTGGCCTTGGCCGACAGCGCCGACTGCACCGAGCGCAGGCCGTCGCCCTTGATCTCGATGTCCTCGCCATCGGCCAGCGTCGCCTGGAGCCGGTTGGCCGCGACCTGCGTCACCACGGCGGCGCGCAGGTCGTCGTTGTCGGGATGCTCGTTGAGCGCCTGCGCGATCGCGGTGTCCTGGTCCTGCGCGTCCATGCCCTCGGGCAGGTCGACCTCGCCCTCCGGGCCGCGCCAGGCCTTGCGGCGCTCGTAGTCCATCAGCGTGCGGCGCAGCGCCTTGTACGCGGCGACCTGGTCGTCCATGCGCAGCGTCGTGGTCACCCGCAGGCCGCGGCTGTAGGCCTCGTCGCCGTACTGGGCGTGGACCACCTGTCGCACCATCTCCGCGGCGTACTGGCCGTAGGGCAGCCGCTGCTCCTGCGCGCTGCGCAGCCGGACCGGCTCGTCGCGCGCCTGCTGCGCCTGCGCCGGCGTGATCATCCCCACGTCCACCATCCGCTGCAGCACCACCGCCTGGCGGCGCTGCGCGCGCGGCAGGTTCATGATCGGGTTCGCGTAATAGGGGTTCTGCGGCAGGCCCGCCAGCATCGCGGTCTCGCCGATCGACAGCTCCTTCAGCGGCTTGCCGTAGTACGCATGCGCGGCCGCCTCGAAGCCGTAGGCCCGCTGACCCAGGTAGATCTGATTCATGTAGACCTCCAGGATCTTGTCCTTGGACAGCTGGCTCTCGATCTTGAAGGCCAGCAGGATCTCGACGAACTTGCGGGTGTAGAGCTTCTTCTTGGTCAGGTAGAGGTCGCGCGCCAGCTGCTGGGTGATGGTCGAGGCGCCCTGGCTGCGCGACGAGAACAGGTTGGCCAGCGCCGCCCGGAAGATGCCGGTGAAGGAGACGCCCTGGTGCTCGTAGAAGCTGGCGTCCTCGACCGCCAGCAACGCCTGCTGCATGGTCTTGGGGATGCGGTCCAGCGGCAGGTAGCTGCGGCGCTCGGCGCCGAACTCGGCCAGCAGCTGGCCGTCCTCGGTGTAGACGCGCAGCGGCTGCTTGGGGTTGTAGTCGGTCAGCCGGTCCAGGTCGGGCAGGCCCGGCCAGACCACCGCCGCCGCGCCCGCCAGCAGCAGCACCACGGCCAGCACGCCCGCGCCCGACCAGACCGCGATGCGCTTCCACGCCGGGAGCGTGCGCAGCGAGGCCCGCATCGGCGCGGTGCGGCGCCACAGCGCCTGGAAGAAGCCGGCCACGGCGGTGGCGACGGTGCGAGCGAATTGAGCGAGCTGCTGCATGCGGGGCGCCGAGTTCAGGTCGGCGGATTATCGTCAGACATGCTGGCCTGTCCGGGGCCGCGTGCGGACGGCAACAATCCGTACACGGGAGACACACGAACCGCGTACGCGCCCGGCGGACGGCGGCGGTGGACCGGCCCAGGGCAGGCGCCGTGCCCGCGCGGCACGGGGCCGTCGCGGCGCTGGCGGCCCTGGCGGCGTCAGCCGATGCGCAGGTCCAGGGTCAGGAACACCAGCGCGTTGAGCGCGAAATGCAGCGCGATGGCGAGCTCGATGCGGGCGCTCAGCGCATAGGCCAGGCCGTAGCCGAGCCCGGCCAGCATCGCCAGCCCGACGTAGAGCGGCCCGCCGGCCGCGTGCGCCAGGCCGAAGAGCACCGCCGCCAGCAGCGCCGGCAGCCAGCCGTTGACGGTCCGCAGGTCGGTGCCCAGGCGCCGCGCCAGCAGTCCCTGGATGACGCCGCGGAAGGCGGCTTCCTCGGCGACGCAGGTCAGGAACAGGTTGGACGCCAGGAACAGCCCGGCGTTGTCCGGCCAGCGCAGCGTCGGCCGGCCCAGGCCGCCGGCCACCGCCAGCAGCCAGGGCAGCGCCAGCGTCGCCGCGACCGTCGCCCAGAGCGCGACGGCCGGCAGGCCGGGCGCGACGGCCGCTGCGGGCGCGAGCCCGACGCCCTCGTCGCGCCGCCGCTGCTGCGCGGCCAGCACCGCCAGCATCAGCATCCCGGCCACGCCCTTGTCGAAGTTGAGGTAGCGCAGCGTCGGCGGGCGCGCGTCCGAGGCCGCCACCAGGTAGGTCGGGTTCAGGAAGCCCGGCAGCAGATGCAGCGCCAGCGCCAGGCCGATGACCAGCATCAGCGCCATCAGCACCGCCTCGCGCCGGGGCCGGTGGCGCGCGGCGATCGCCATCCAGGCCAGGGCCGCCATCGCGGCCACCGGCACGAGCGCGGCGATCGTCAGCTGGCCGTGGATCTGTCCGGCGGTGACCGCCATGATCAGCAGCGACAGCCAGGGCCACGGGGCCCTCACCGGCAGCAGGGTGGCGAGGATCGACAGGCACAGGAGCAGGTGGCTGAGCGGCATCTCGGGTCTTCGTCCGATCTTGGGGGGAGGGCGCGGGGGCGGTTCCCCCCGAAGTTCCCCCCTCGGAAGGCCCACGCCAGGGCGCCGAAGTATCCATGAGGTCTGAGGTATCGTGCCGCCCCATGCATGAGATGACTTTCTACTGGCACGACTACGAGACCTTCGGGCGCGTGCCGCGCCGCGATCGCCCGGCGCAGTTCGCCGGCATCCGCACCGATGCCGAGCTGAACGAGATCGGCGAGCCGCTGATGGTCTATTGCCAGCCGCCCACCGACACGCTGCCCGATCCCGAGTCCTGCCTGCTGACCGGCATCCTGCCGCAGACCTGCGCCGAGCACGGTCTGCCCGAGCACCGCTTCGCCGCCGACATCCATGCCGAGCTGTCGCGCCCCGGCACGGTGGGCCTGGGCTACAACACCATCCGCTTCGACGACGAGGTCACCCGCTTCCTGTTCTGGCGCAACCTGATCGATCCCTACGGCCGCGAGTGGCAGAACGACTGCGGCCGCTGGGACCTGCTGGACGTCGTGCGCTGCGCCTACGCGCTGCGGCCCGAGGGCCTCCAGTGGCCGCGGCACGAGGACGGCCGGCCGTCCTTCAAGCTGGAGCACCTGACCGCCGCCAACGGCCTGGCCCACGAGGCCGCGCACGACGCGCTGTCCGACGTGCGTGCCACCATCGCGCTGGCGCGGCTGATCCGGCAGGCGCAGCCGCGGCTGTGGGACTTCTGCCTGAAGCTGCGCCGCAAGGACGCCGTCTGGGCCGAGATCGGCACCAACCGGCCCTTCCTGCACGTGTCGGGCATGTACGGCCCGGAGCGCGGCTGCATCGCGCTGGTGTGGCCGCTGGCGCCGCATCCGACCAACAAGAACGAGCTGATCGTCTGGGACCTGGGCAGCGATCCCGCGGAGCTGCTCGGCCTCGACGCCGAGGCGATCCGGCTGCGTCTCTACACCAAGCAGGAGGCCCTGCCCGAGGGCGTGACGCGGCTGCCGATCAAGACCATCCATGTCAACAAGTCGCCGATCGTGATCTCGTCGCTGAAGATCCTGTCGCCGGAGATGGCCGCCCGCTGGGGCCTGGACATCGCCCGCGGCCTGGCGCATGCGGAGCTGCTGGCCTCCCGCGGCCGCGAACTGGCCGAGCGCTGGCCCGAGGTGTTCCAGCGCCCGGCCGGCGAGGGCGGCGTCGACGTGGACGAGGACCTGTACGGCGGCTTCGTCTCCAACGACGACCGGCGCGCGCTCGAGCGGCTGCGCGGGCTGTCGCCCGAGGCGCTGGCCGATCGCGTCGCGCAGGGCAAGGTCGCGTTCGAGGACGGGCGGCTGGAGGAGATCCTGTTCCGCTACCGCGCCCGCAACTTCCCGGACAGCCTGAGCGGCGACGAGGCGGCGCGCTGGGAGCACCACCGCGCGGCGCGGCTGCATGCGGGCGAGGGCGGGGCGCAGACGCTGGAGGCCTTCTTCGAGCGCATCGACACGCTGGCCCAGGCGGCGGAGGAGTCGGAGGACGAACGCGCCGGGGAGATCCTGTCGGCCTTGTACGACTGGGCGGAGCAGATCGCACCGCCGCCACCCTGATGCCGCCTTGGGCGCCGCCGCCCCGAAGCGGCCGTCCGGCGCCGGAACGGGGGCCTGTCCGGGGTTCCCAGGCCTGATCAAAACAGGTACACCTGCGCCATACGCCAGGAGACGACATGCAATCCCAACACGACGCCGCCGACCCGATCGCCGCCCGCATGCGGGCCTTGCTGGTGCGGGCGCCGCTGGCCGTGGCCTTCGTGGCCGCCGGCCGTTTCGAGGTGGTCAGCGAGCATTTCAACCACCTGTTCGGACATGGGGACGACACCGACCTGAGCGGCACCGACCAGCGCGGCTCGGTCGTGTCCGACGCCGCCCACCAGGCGCTGCAGACCCGCATGGGCACCGCCTTCGGCGCCGGGCGGCCGCTGGACGAGGAGGTCGAGTTCGTGCGCCGCGACGGGTCGCGCTTCTGGGGCCGGCTGCAGGCCACGCCGGTGCACTGGGAACAGCCGGCCGGCGAGGCGATGTGGATCGTCGAGGACGTCACCGCCGCCCGCCAGCAGCGCCTGCAGCCGACCTGGTCCGCCAAGCACGACGAGGTCACCGAACTCGCCAATCGCCGCGAGATGGAGCGCCGCCTGGCTGAGCATGTCGGCAGCCGCCGCCATGAGCCGGTGTCGGTGCTGTTCGTCGACATCGACCGCTTCACCGAGGTCATCCAGGGCATGGGCGCCGAGGTCGCCGACCACTTCCTGTACGGTCTGGGCCAGATGCTGATCACCAAGGTGCGGGCGTCGGACACCGTCGCCCGGATGGAGAACGATCACTTCGTCGTGCTGCTGCCAGATTGCGACCAGCACTACGCGCAGATCGTGGCCGAGAAGATCCGCTCGTCGATCGCCAGCTTCCGGCTGCGCTGGGGTTTGCACCGGGCGCGGGTCAAGGCCAGCCTGGGCGTCGTGCAGTTGCAGCCGTCGCTGGACACGGTCGATGCGGTGCTCGGCGCCGGTCAGCTGGCCTGCACCGAGGCCAAAGCCTCGGGCGGCGACTCGGTCCGCGTGTTCATCTCGAGCGGGAGCTTCGAGGAACTGGCGGGCGCCTGAGCGCGCCGGGCGCGTCAACCGGCTGGGGCAAGCCACTTGCGCGGCCTGACGACGCCGGCCGGCGGGCGGTGAGTCGCAGGGTTTGGGCGAATAGCGGATTGGCAATCAAAAGAAATGGCGGGGAAAGCCATTTCTTTTCTAAAGATCGTCCGGAATCTGCCGATGACGGCGGCATGCCCGCGCGCTTGAGGCCGGGTTACTGGAAAGAAACCCATGTCCACCGTCAGCCTGTCGACCGCCTTGTCCGGGATGTCCGCCGCCAATGAACGGCTGCGGGCGTCGGCGAACAACATCGCCAATGTCGCCACGCCGGGCTACCACCGCGAGCGCATCGAGGCGGAGACCGCCGCCGACGGCAACGGCGTGACGACCCGGGTGGAGAAGCTGCCCACCCCGGGCGAGGACCTGGCGACCGACCTGGTCGAGCAGAAGTCCGCCACCTACGCCTACGTCGCCAACCTGCGCGTGCTGCAGACGCAGCTCCGCGCGGAAGGCGCGCTGCTCGACATCCACGTCTGAGCCCCGCCCGGGCGCCTGAGGCCCGGTAAAGGCGTCCAGTCAGGGCGCGAGCTCGAACAGCGACGAACCGTCGCCGTTGTCCTTCACCTGCCGCACCTGCGGCGTCTCCTTCAGGTGGGCGAGCGCCCCGTTGCCCGAGACGAACTGCATCGCCACGCCCGGCACCGGCCGGATGCGCCAGGACGGCGCCGCCACCGCCGCGCTCAGCGAGGGCTGGGCGGCCAGGAAATGGGCGACCGCCTCGCGGGTCTCGTCCGGCGCGTCCACGACGACCTTGTCCGCCGCCAGCGCCGGGAAGTGGCCGCCGCCGTAGGCGCGGTAGTTGTTGGTCACGACCAGGAAGTCGGCGCGCTCGTCCAGCGGCTGGCCGCGCCAGTTCAGGTTCACGACGCGGTGGCCGTCGCCCTGGCGCTGGCCGTCCTTGTCGAAACGCGCCGGCTGGGTCAGGTCCAGCTCGTAGCGCAGTGCGCCATCCTGGCCGAGCATCATGTCGAAGTTGAAGCTCGGATAACCGGCATCGACGAGGTCCTGCCGCGCCGGCCCCTGCGGATCGATGCGGCGGAACTGGCCGGCGGACATCTCCAGCCAGTCGCGCACCTGGGCGCCGGTGAGCTTCACCACCTTGATGGTGTTGGGGTAGACATACAGGTCGGCCACATGCTTGATGGCGACCGGGCCGGCGGGGATGTCGGTGTACTGCGTCCAGCCCTGGCGGCCGCCCGACTTGAACGGCGCCGCCGCGCTGAGCATCGGCAGCTGCTCCAGCGCCGTGCCCTGGACGGCCTTGCGCGCATAGGCCAGCTGCGCCTGCGCGACCAGCCGCACCGCGTTGCCGTCCAGCACCTGCGAGAAGTAGCTGTGGATCGGCTGGTCGGCCACCGCGACCTGGCTGCGGACGTAGTCGAGGGTCGCCTGGTGTTCCTCGGCGATGACGATGGCCGGCATCGGGTCGGCGTCCGCCAGGGGCCGGCGCGCGGCGCGGTCGAAGATCGGCCGCAGGCTGGACTGGCTGTCCGCGACCCGCCAGCGCGCGCCGGGGCCAGCCTGGCCGGTGGACCGCAGCGTCAGGTCGACGACGCCCAGGTGGTCGCCCCAGCGTCCCGGCATCACCGCCGGCGTGCCGTACAGCCGGCCCTTGGCCAGGTCCACGCCGGGGTAACCGGCGAAGCCCGGGCCGGGGAACTCGGTGTGCGCATGGCCCAGCAGCAGCACGTCCACGCCCTTCACGCGCGCGAGCTGTGCGGCCATGTTCTCGGACAGCCGCGGCAGCTCGGTGCGGTCGATGCCGGTGTGGGCGATGACCACGACCAGGTCGGCGCCGCGCCGGCGCAGGGCCGTGACCTGCTCGGTGGCGGCTTCCACCATGTCGCGCACCCGCACCTTGCCGGCCAGGTGCTGGCGGTCCCATTCCAGGATCTGCGGCGGCGTGACGCCGACCACGCCGATCCTGAGCGCATGGGCCTGGCCCGCCTCGTCGCGCATCTCGCGCTCGAGCATCACGCTGGGCGTGAAGGCGTGGCGGTGGCCGTCGGCCTCCATCACGTTGGCGTTGAGGTAAGGGAAGGCCGCGCCGGCGATGGCCTGGCGCAGGAAGGGCAGGCCGTAGTTGAACTCGTGGTTGCCGAGGTTGGCGGCGTCCACGTCCAGCAGGTTCAGGATCTTGTAGGCCGGGTGGACCTGGTCCGCCGCGAGCGGCCGGACCCGGGCCACGACATCGCCCAGCGGATTGCCCTGCAGCAGGTCGCCGTTGTCGAACAGCAGGCTGTTGGGCGCCTCGGCGCGGGCGCGATGGATCAGCGTGATGGTGCGAGCCAGGCCGAACTCCTGGACCGGTCGGTCCTGGTAGTAGTCGTAGCTCAGCAGGTTCATGTGGATGTCGCTGGTCTCCAGCACGCGGAGCTTGAGCTCCGCCGCCGACAGCGGCATCGACACGACCGACAGGGCCGAGGCGGCGACCAGGCCCAGCGCCGCGAGGGCGCGCATCGTGCGCGTGCGCATGCGGCTCAGGCCCAGTCGGTGCCGGCGATCAGCAGGTCCAGCGCGCGCCGGAAGCCCTCGGCGTCGATCGCGTCGAAGCGGGCGGGCTCGGGGCTGTCGAGGTCGAAGACCGCGCGCAGCGCGCCGCCCGCGACCACCGGCAGCACCAGTTCCGAACGCGAGGCCGCGTCGCAGGCGATGTGGCCGGGGAAGGCGTGGACGTCCTCGACCAGCTGGGTCTCGCGCGTGCGGGCGCAGGCGCCGCACACGCCGCGGCTGAACGGGATGCGCACGCAGGCGACCTTGCCCTGGAACGGGCCGAGCACCAGCTCCTGGTCGTTCTTCGGGTTCACGAGGTAGAAGCCGGCCCAGTTCAGCGTCGGCACGGCGTTGAAGACCAGCGCGGCGAACTGGGCGAGGTTGGCGATCGCGTCGCGCTCGCCATGCAGCAGCGCCTGCGTCTGCGCGACCAGGGTGTCGTAGGAGGCCCGCTTGGCCTCGGGGCTGGCCATGTCCAGCAGCGGGGTGGGTTCGAAGCTCATGGGGCGGGATTGTGGCGGGAGTCGCCGATCCCGCTCCCGCGCCGGGGCGATCCCCGGCTTCACCCAGGGCGACCCCATGGGCACCCCGGGGTCACCTGGCGCTCACCCCCAGAGGGCGGGCTTGTTCACCATCAGGTAGAAGACCACCAGCACCGCGAGGAAGGCCGGGTAGCCCAGGCCCTCCCACCAGCGGGCGTAGCGCCAGTAGAGCGCCGGCAGCGGCTGGCCGCTGGCCAGCGCGGCGTCCGCCATCTTCGAGAGCTGGATCTGCAGCCACACCACCGGCAGCCAGCAGGCGCCCGCCAGCAGGTACAGCCCGATGGACAGCGCCAGCCAGGGCGTGTCCAGCGTCCAGCCCGCCTGCATCGCCAGCCACACGCCGGTGAGCGGCTGCACGATCACCGCCGGCGTGGTGAACCAGTAGTCCGCGCGCTTGACCAGCCGCGCCACCACCGCCTGCGCGGCGATGGAGCCGCTGCGGTTGGCGAAAAACAGGTAGAAGGCCGAGCCGAAGCCGGTGCCGGCCAGCAGCACGCTCGAGACGATGTGCAGCCACTTGATGACGAGATAGGTGTTCATGGTGTTTTCCCCCTGAGGTCTTGTTGTTGGATGTCGAAGCCTGCCGCCGGACTGGCCAGGCCTCAGGCCGGCGCGTCCTCGTCCAGGATCAGCAGCAGGATCGCGATCGGCAGGTTCTTGGTCAGGCTGCCCAGCGGATCCAGCCACAGCGTGGGCAGGATGATCGTCGCCACGGCGGTCATCAGCAGCATCACCGCGCCGGCCAGCCGGTAGACCCAGCGGCGGTGCCAGCGCCACATCGCCAGGCCGATCAGCAGGTCGGCCAGCGCGCCCGCCACGATCACCGGCGCGATCCAGGCCTCGGGCGTGCCGGCGGACACCATCAGCGCGCGGCTCTGGCCGTCGAGCCTGATCAGGCTGACCACGCCGGTGGCGAGCCACAGCGCGATCAGTCCCGCGCGCGCCACGATCCGGGTGCGGCGGTGGCGGAAGTTCACTCGCCCGATGCCCATGCGGCCTCCACGAATCGTTCGACCGGAACGGCCGGGCGCCCGAGCACGCGCTCGAAGGCGGCGGCGTCGCCGATGTTGTCCTGCTCCAGCAGCGCCAGGGCTTCGCTGCTCCAGGGCTGGGCGCTGACGAGGTCGCCCAGCCGGGCGCTCCAGCGGCTCGGTGCGTCCGGCAAGGGCAGCACCCGCGCGGGCGCATGGCCGTGCTGGCGGCGCAGCTCGCCGATGAAGGCCGACAGGCTGAGCGCGCGCGGACCGACCGCAGTGACCAGCTCGGGCCCGCCGTCCTGCACCAGCCGCAGCACCGCCTGCGCGACGTCCTGCACCGCGACCGGCTGGACGCGCGCCTGCACCGCCGCCCGGGGCAGCACCAGCAGCGGCAGCCGGGCCAGGTTCATGAACAGCGCCGCGCTGGCGCCGCCGCGGCCGAAGACGATGCTCGGGCGCAGCACGGTGGCGTCGAGGCGGCCCTGGGCGCGCAGGCGCAGCAGGGCCTCGTCGGCGGCGCGCTTGGTGGTGGCGTAGCGGGTCGGGCTGTGCGCCACGCCATTGGCCGAAACCTGGATGACGCGCGCGACGCCGGCCCGGGCGCAGGCCTCGAAGAGCGCGGCGGGCGCCTCGTGGTGGACGGTCTCGAGCCGGCGGCGCGGCGTGTCGCGCAGCAGGCCGACCGCATTCACGACGGCATCGAAGCCGGTGACGCGCGGCAGCCAGACATCGGGGCTGAGGTCGCGCTGGAAGTCCTGCGTGCGGGAGTTCCCGGCGGTGACCGACAGGCCGGCCTCGCGCAGCGCGCGCACGACGCGCCGGCCGACGAAACCGCTGGCGCCGCAGACCAGGACGGAGCGGATCGGAGCGGCGCTCATGACGCGACTCCGGCGGGGCGGTCCGACGTGGCCGACGTTGCCGACGTTGCCGACGTTGCCGGCGCGGCCGAGGCCCCGTGCGCCGGGCCGTCCGGCCGCGTCGAAGCCGCCTGTTCGGACGCGACCGCGCACGCACCGGCATGGCAGGCCGAGGCGCCGGCGCGGCGCTCAGCGGCACGGCGCAGCGCGGTCTCGAGCACCAGCCGCGCGAGCGGCTTCGGCACCAGGTAGCGATGGCGCGCGACCAGCGGGTAGGCGTGGTCGAACAGCCAGCGCAGGCCCGGCAATTCGGTGAAGCGGACCAGCCTCTCGAGCTGGACGCCGCGGTAGGCCAGGCGCAGTACCTCCGAGCCCGTCGACAGGCGCCCGTCGGCCCGCACGCCGTGCAGGGTGCCCATCAGCGCCGCCATGTCGGTGCCGGCGGGGAAGGCCGCGAAGCCCGGCGCGGAGATGTCCACGAAGCGAAGCAGCCCGGCCGTGTTGCGCAGCATCAGGTTGCGCATCTCGCCGTTGCAGATCGGGCAGGCGCCGTCGAAGTAGAGCGTCAGCGGATAGGCGCCGGGGTCGCGCTGGGTGGCATGCCGGCCGGATTCGGGGGTGAAGCGCATCGCATCCTCCTTCGTTGCTCGATATTTCAGTAAAGACAGAAATTCATTGCCAAAAAAAGGGGCGGATCAGGATCCGTCCCCGCGCACGAAGCGCTGCACGCTGGCGCCGAGCTTGAGCACCTTCTCCAGCGTCGACGGCGACAGCCGCATCATTTCCTCCGACCAGGCGCCCAGCGTCTGCATCAGCCGCAGGCACTCGCGCACGCGGTCCTGGGCGTCGGGCGACTCGTCCTGGAAGCCGTCCTCGGCGACAAGCTCCGACAGCATCCGCACGGTCGGATCGAACTCCCGATGCTTGCGCTCCCGCACGATGGTGCGCAGCAGTTCCCACACGTCGGCGGTCGTCTCGAAGTAGTCGCGCCGGTCGCCCAGCACATGGGTGACGCGGATCAGGTTCCAGCTCTGCAGTTCCTTGAGGCTGGTGCTGACGTTGGAGCGCGCCACCGACAGCGTCTCGGCCAGTTCCTCCGCATTGAGCGGGCGGCCGTGGAAGTAGAGCAGGGCGTGGATCTGGGCGACGGTGCGGTTCACGCCCCAGGCGCTGCCCATCTCGCCCCAGTGCAGGACGAATCGGCGGGCGGTGTTGCTGAGCTCCATGGTCGCGACTGTAGCGGGACAGAAATTTCTGTCAATACAGAAATCAACGCGACGAGCTCAGGCTGCCGACCCGTCCTATCCAGGCCTGCGCCGGGCCGGCCAGCCAGACGCGGGCGGTTTCGGAGCGCTTCACCTCGTGGTCGAGGAAGGCGACGCTCACCTGCTGCGCGGCGATCAGGCCCAGTTGCTGCGCGTGGCGTTGGCGGTAGTCCGGGATCGGCGGCACCGGCGCCATCCGCACCGGCGCGTCCTGTCCGCGCTGTCCGCGACCCGCGCCCCGGCGGCCCTGGGGCTGCGGTTGCGACTGCGCCTGGTCCTCCGCCGCCTGGATCCGCTTGCGCTCGCGCTCGGCGTCTTCCGGCCGCGGCTCATTGCCGCCGAACGCGGCATGGCGGACCTCGTTGGCGCTCAGCAGCCAGCCGCGGCCCGGCGGCATCGCGGCGAAGGGGGCTTGGCGCCAGGCCAGGTCGCGCACCAGCTGCAGCACGTCGCTGTCGTCCGGGCCGGTCAGGCCGAGCACTGGTACGGCGACGTCCCGGTAGCGCGCCGGATCTGGCGTCGCGAACAACTGCGGGCTGATCACGATCGCGGCGACCGGCCGGACGGTCTTGAGGGCGAGCATCGCGCCATCCGTCTGGCGCTCGCCCGCAAGCGCCATCGCCATCTGGGCGCCGAGCTCATAACCGGCGACCGTGGTGCGCGACCAGTCCAGCGCGCGCCACGGCGCCTCGCCCTGGCGGCCGAGCCGCTGGGCCTCGGCGAGCAGCTCGTCGAGCCGCGCCAGGCGCCGACGCATTTGCGCCTCGGCGTAATGCCGGCGGCCCAGCTCGGTGAACTCGGCCGAGCGGGCCAGGTCGGAGGACCATGCCATCGCGTCGTCGTCCAGCGGCTGCAGCGACAGCACCGCGTAGCCGGCGGCGGCCCAGGCGCGGCGCCAGACCAGGCCGGCGTTTTCGGACTCGCCCAGTCCCGGCAGGTACAGCACGACCGGGCGCGGTGAAGCGCCGTCGGCGGCACCGGCCGGCAGCGCCAGGCTCAGGCGCACGTCGTCGCCCCGCAGCCGCCAGGCGAGCGACTGCACCGTGACCGCCTCGCCGGACGGCGCGTAGCCGCGCGCGGCGAACTCGCGCTGTTGCTGCTGCTCCTCGAGTCGCGCCTTCGGCGGTCCGCCGCCGCAGCCGCTGAGCAGCAGCGCAGCGGTGAGCAGGGCGCCAGCGGTCCGGGCGAAGGCGCCAGCGCGCAGGCGCGGGCGCAGGCCAGGTGCGGGCGACGGGGCGGGACGGTCGAGGGTCGGGTCGATCATGGGCGGCGACGCTAAGCGGGCGATGTAAAGCCGGGATTGCTGGCCGGGAAGGGCGCGCTGGGCGCCGTGGTGCGTTGTGTTGCGGCAAGCGTCCCCGATGGGCCGCTTGCCACGCCCGGCCCGGGCGCTCAATGCGCGGGCGTGGCCAGCGGCGCGAGGTTCTCGGGCAGCTCGGCATTGAAGCGCCGCAGCACATGCCGGCTCATGCCTTTGGCCAGTTCCTCCTCGCCGTAGAACACGGTGCCCAGCTGCTCCTTGCGCAGCAGCGCGGACTCCTCCTCGCCATGGGTGCGCAGCACGATCTCGATGCCCGGGTTCAGCTGCCGGGCCGTGTCGGCCATCTGCCGGGCTCGCATCGAGTCGGGGATCGCCACCACCAGCATCGCCGCATTGGCGATGTGGGCCTGGACCAGCACCATCGGGTCGCTGGCATCGCCGCTGACTGCCGCCAGGCCGCGCTTGCGCAGCGCTTCCACGGTCTCGCGGCTCTGGTCGGCGACGACGAAGGGGATGTCGCGCTCGGCCAGCGCGTCGGCGATGCGCCGGCCCACGCGTCCGAAGCCCACCAGCACGACCTGGCCTTCCAGGTACTGGCGTTCGGTGGTCTGGGGCAGCTCGGCATAGGGATCGTCCCGGGCCTCGAGCTTGCGCGCGAAGGCCGAGCGGCTCAGCACCCAGCGCTGCAGCGGCTGGATCATCGCGAACATCACCGGGTTCAGCGCGATCGACACCAGCGCCGCCGCCAGCACCAGGTTCATGCCGGCCTTGGGCAGCAGGCCCAGCTGCAGGCCCAGGCCCGCGAGGATGAAGCTGAACTCGCCGATCTGCGCCAGGCTCGCCGACACCGTCATCGCCGTGTTCAGCGGGTAGCGGAACAGCAGCACGATGGCCGTCGCCGCGATCGCCTTGCCCAGCATCACGATCGCCACCACGCCCAGCAGGTGCAGCGGCTGGTCCACCAGCGTCATCGGGTCGAACAGCATGCCCACCGAGACGAAGAACAGCACCGAGAACGAATCCCGCAGCGGCAGCGACTCCTGCGCGGCGCGGTGGCTGTACTCGGACTCGCGCATCACCATGCCGGCGAAGAACGCGCCCAGCGCGAAGGACACGTGGAAGAGCACGCCGGCGCCGTAGGCGATGCCGATCGCCACCGCGATGACCATCAGCGTGAACAGCTCCCGCGAGCCGGTGCGCGCCACCTGCCACAGCAGCCAGGGCAGCACGCGCCGGCCCACCACCAGCATCAGCACGACGAAGGCCGCCATCTGCGCCAGCGTCTCGGCGATCGTGCGCCACAGCGGCACGTCGGCGCTGCCGGGCTGCGTCGCGCCGCCCAGCACCGGCGCCAGCGGCGGCAGCAGCACCAGGATCAGCACCGTCGCCAGGTCCTCCACCACCAGCCAGCCCACCGCGATGCGGCCGTTGACCGACTCCAGCGTGCCGCGCGCCTCCAGCGCCTTGAGCAGCACCACCGTGCTGGCGCAGGACAGCGACAGCCCGAACACCAGCGCCGCGCCGGTGCTCCAGCCCCACCACATCGCCAGGCCCAGGCCCAGCAACGTGGCCGCGCCCATCTGCACGACCGCGCCCGGCAGCGCGATGCGCTTGACCGCCATCAGGTCCTTGAGCGAGAAGTGCAGCCCGACGCCGAACATCAGCAGCATCACGCCGATCTCCGACAGCTGCGCGGCGATGCCCACGTCGGCGACGAAGCCCGGCGTGGCCGGCCCGATCGCGATGCCGGCGAGCAGGTAGCCCACCAGCGCCGGCAGCCGCAGCCGCTCGGCGATGAATCCGAGGATCAGCGCCAGGCCGAAGCCCGCCGCCAGCGTGGAGATGAGGGAGACGTTGTGTTCCATCAGCGCGCCGCTCCCGGACCGGCGACGGCGGCGAAGGCCTCGCGGTGGCGGGGACCCTGCGCGAAGGCGCCCAGGGCGGCGGCGATGCGGCGCTCCGCGTCCGCCGCGTCGGGCAGGGCGGGGCCGTAGATCTCCATCCAGGTCTGGAAGACCGGATCGTTGTCATGGCGCTGGAGCAGCCGCACCGGCTGGCCGGCGCGCGCCTGCTCGAAGGCGGCCAGGGCGGCCGCCAGGTCGTCCGTGTGGACGCGGTAGTAGACGTAGAGCTCGACCGGCGCGCCGGCCGGGCGATCGGGCGAAGCGGTCCCAGGGGCCGAGGCCCGCGTTGGCGGCGACGAGGTCATTCCGGTTCTCCGATGGCGTAGGGCAGGGGACGGGGCGTGAGCACGGCGCCTTGCGCACTGCCCAGGTGCAGCGTGCCGGACTCGAGCGCGGCCAGCTTCACCTCGGCCAGCAGCAGCGGACGGCCTTCCAGGCGGCCGAAGCCGGCGACCATGCCGGCGGGCTGCTCCGGATCGGCGCTGTGGAAGATCTCCTGGCCCGGCGTGGCATCGGCATCGCTGCCGTCCATCGCGAACAGGTGGGTGCGGCGCTTGATCGTGCCGCGGTACTGGCTGCGCGCGACGACCTCCTGGCCGGGGTAGCAGCCCTTCTGGAAGTTCACGCCGCCCAGCAGCTCGAGGTTGAGCATCTGGGGCACGAACTGTTCCACCGTCGCCTGGCGGATCCAGGCCAGGCCGGCGGTGACGTCCAGCCCCTGCCATTCCTCCGGATCGATCGACGGCAGCGCCGGCGCGGCGGCATCGGCGGGCTGCAGCAGCAGGAAGCGCGGCGTGAGGCCATCGTCGGGCAGTCGGGTGGCGAGCGCCTCGCGGCCATCGGCCAGCGCCAGGCGGCCCACCGTCCAGACCCCGGCCGGCGCGGCGGCGCCCAGCCAGTCGCGCGCCTGGGCGCCGGACAGCCCCCAGACCGACCAGGCGGCGCTGTCGTCGCTGAGCTTGCACTTGGCCCGCAGCACGAACATGGACAGCCGCTTGACCGTCGCCGGCAGCACCTCGGCCGGCAGCGCCAGGAGCACCGATTGCTCGTCCGGCTTGACCGCCAGCATCGTGGCCAGCAGCCGGCCCTTGGCCGAGCAGTAACCCGCCAGGCGGGCCTGGACCGGCGTCTGCAGGGCCAGGTCTTGCGTCAGCTGCGTGTGCAGGAATTTGGCGGCTTCTTCGCCCTGGGCGCGGATGACGCCCCAGTCGGCGAGACGGACGGCACCCAGGGCCGAGGACGGCACGGGCGGCGGGGCGTGGTGGAGGTCTTCGATCATGGGGCCGATTATCATCAGCCCCCGCATTTCACGAAGGGCCCCGGGTCTTGTCACGCGCGAAGCACAACCCTCGCCGCGCCGCGAGGAAATCGAAGAAGCAATCGGGCCGGATCGGACGCTGGCTGCTGTCCGTGCTGGTCGCGCTGGCGGTGCTGGCCGCGGGCGCCGGCGGCGCCGTCTGGTGGTGGCTGCAGGCGCCGCTGGCGCTGGAGAAGGACAGCCTGGAGCTCTCGATCGAACCCGGCACGCCGCCGCAGCAGGTCGCGCAGGCCTGGGTCGGGGCGGGCGTGCAGACCGATCCGCGTTTCCTCTACGCGTGGTTCCGCTATTCGGGACAGGCGCGCAAGATCCGCGCCGGCAGCTACGAGGTCCATGCCGGCATCACGCCGCGCGAGCTGCTGGACAAGATGGTCCGCGGCGACCAGGTGCTGGAGCAGCTCCGCCTGATCGAGGGCTGGAACTTCCGTCAGCTGCGCGCCGCGATCGCGGCCGCGCCGGCGCTCAAGCAGACGACCGCCGGCATGACCGACGCCCAGATCATGGCGGCGCTGGGCGCGCCCGGCCAGGCGCCGGAGGGCCGCTTCTTCCCCGACACGTACGCGTACAGCCGCGGCGTGAGCGACCTGACGGTGCTCAAGCGCGCCCATGCGCTGATGCAGAAGCGTCTGGAGAGCGCCTGGTCCGGCCGCTCCGACGGCCTGCCGCTCAAGAGCGCGGACGAGGCGCTGATCCTGGCCTCCATCGTCGAGAAGGAAACCGGCGCCGCGGCGGACCGCGGGCTGGTGGCGGCGGTGTTCATCAACCGGCTCAAGGCCGGCATGCCGCTGCAGACCGATCCGACGGTCATCTACGGACTGGGCACCGACTTCGACGGCAACCTGCGCCGCATCCACCTGCAGACGGACACCCCGTTCAACACCTACACCCGCGGCGGGCTGCCGCCGACGCCGATCGCGATGCCGGGCCTGGCGGCACTGCAGGCGACGCTGCACCCGACTCCGTCCAAGGCGCTGTACTTCGTGTCGCGCGGCGACGGCACCAGCCAGTTCAGCGAGGACCTGGCCGCGCATAATCGCGCGGTCAACAAGTACCAGCGCGGCCGCTGAGCGTCCGCGCTGCGCTTTTTTCCGAGAGAGCATCCACGCGTGAGCGGCCGATTCATCACCTTCGAGGGCATCGACGGGGCGGGCAAGTCCACCCATGTCGAGTCCGTGGCCCAGCGCCTGCGCGAGCGCGGCGCGGACCTGGTCCAGACCCGCGAGCCGGGCGGCACGCCGCTGGCGGAGTCGCTGCGCGACCTGTTCCTGCACCAGGACATGGATGGGCTGACCGAGGCGCTGCTGGTGTTCGCCGCGCGCCGCGACCACGTGCAGCGCGTCATCGCGCCGGCGCTGGCCGCGGGCCGTACGGTGCTCTGCGATCGCTTCACCGACGCCAGCTTCGCCTACCAGGGCGGCGGCCGCGGCATGGACCTGCAGGTGCTGGGCACGCTGGCACAGTGGGTGCAGCAGGGCCGGGAGCCGGACCTGACCTTCTGGTTCGACGTCGACCCCGCGATCGCGGCCGGGCGCCGCGCCCAGGCGCGTGATGCCGACCGGCTCGAGCAGCTGGACCTCGACTTCTTCACCCGCGTGCGCGAGGGCTACCAGCGCCGCGCCGAAGCGGCGCCGGGCCGCATCGTCCGCATCGATGCCGGCGACACCATCGAGGGCGTCGCGGCCCAGATCCGCGCCGAGCTGGAGCGCCGCGGATGGTGATCGAATCCTCCGTGACCGCCGACGGCGCCGCCGCGCTGGCCGATGGCGGCCAACTGCCGCTGCCCTGGCTCGCCGCGCCGCTGCACCAGGCGCTGACCCAGGGACGCAGCCACGCGCTGCTGCTGCAAGGGCCCGCCGGCGTCGGCCAGTTCGACCTGGCGCTGCTGCTGGCCCAGGCCTGGCTCTGCGAGGCACGCCCGGCGCCGGACCAGCCCGGCTGCGGCCGCTGCGCGAGCTGCCACCTGCTGCGCTCGCGCTCGCATCCGGACTTCCAGGTGCTGCTGCCCGACGCGCTGCGGGAGCCGCTGGGTTTCGGCGCGATGGAGGCGGACGGCGAGGGCGGTGGCTCGGCCAAGGCCGCCAAGACCAAGCCCAGCAAGGAGATCAAGATCGAGGCGGTCCGCCAGATGCTCGCGTTCGCGCAGGTCAGCGCGGCGCGGGGGCGGGCCAAGGTCGTGGTCGTCTACCCGGCGGAGGCGCTGAACACCATCGCGGCCAATGCGCTGCTCAAGACGCTGGAGGAGCCGGCCGGGCTGCTGCGCTTCGTGCTCGCGAGCGCGGCGCCGCAGCAGCTGCTGCCGACCATCCGCAGCCGCTGCCAGCCGCTGCAGATGGCGTTGCCCGCGCGCGAGGCGGCGCAGGCCTGGCTGACGGCCCAGGGCGTCGACCAGCCCGGCGTGCTGCTGGACGCCACCGGCGGCCGGCCGCAGGAGGCGCTGCTGTGGAGCGAGGAGGGCGTCGGCGCCAAGACCTGGCTGGAGTTGCCGCGCCGCATCGCGCGGGGCGAGGCCAGCGCGCTGACCGACTGGCCGGTGCCGCGCGCGATCGCCGCGATGCAGCGTCTGGTGCATGACCTGATGCGCATCGCCCATGGCGCCGGGCCGGCCTACTTCCCGCGCGACGCGCTGCCCAAGCTGCCGGCGGTGCGCGCGGCGCTCGACCAGTGGGCCCGCACGCTGCAGCAGGCGGCGCGGCATGCGGACCATCCGCTCAATGCCGGCCTGCTGATGGAATCGCTGGTGGCCCAGGGGCAACAGGCGATGCGGCCGGCGCGGTAACCGAATCTGACCCGCGGGCGCGGCGAGTAGACTCGGCGCCCATGAGCGAACTCAGCCTGAAACCGATGAGCACCACTCCGCCCGCGTCCGCTCCCGTCCCGGCCCCCGCCGGCGGTGCCCGACCCAGCGTGATCCAGCTGGTGTTCAAGGAGAAGGGCGCCCTCTACGCCGCCTACATCCCGATCTTTTCGGAAGGCGGCGTGTTCGTGCCGACCACGCGCGAATACAAGCTGGGCGAGGACATCTACCTCCTGATGACCCTGCCCGAGGATCCCAACCGCTATCCGGTCGCCGGCAAGGTCGCCTGGCTGACGCCGGCCAACGCGTCGGGCGGTCGCACCCAGGGCGTCGGCGTGCGTTTCCCCGGCGACGAGAAGACCCGGCTGATCAAGCTGAAGATCGAGGAACTGCTGGGCACGGCGATCTCCTCGGCCAAGCCGACGCAGACCATCTGATCCCGATCGAGGGCCGGGCGCCCGGTCCGCGCCATTGCCTGATGGGCCCGATGTGGCCCGACCGGTGCCTCGGCGGGCGGGGCGCGGCGGTCCATGGGCCCAGACCGCCCGAGGTCATTTCCGCCGGAGGCCGCGCCGCGTCGCGATCCGGCCCAGAGTTCCCGCGATGTACATCGATTCCCACTGTCACCTGAGCTTCCCCGAGCTCCAGTCCCAGCTCCCCGACCTGCTGGCCGCCATGGACGCGGCCCGGGTGACCCAGGCCATCTGCATCTGCACGACGATGGAGGAGTTCCCCGAAGTGCAGGCCCTGGCCACCGCGCACGCGCCGCTGTTCGCGACGGTCGGCGTCCATCCGGACAGCGACGAGGTCCATGAGCCCAGCGTCGACGAGCTCGTCGCGGGCGCGGCGCAGCCCAAGGTCGTCGCCATCGGTGAGACGGGCCTGGACTACTACCGCCTCAACGGCCGCACCGTCGAGCAGATGGAATGGCAGCGCGAGCGCTTCCGCAACCACATCCGCGCCGCCAAGCGGACCGGCAAGCCGCTGGTGATCCACACCCGCTCGGCCGCCGAGGACACGCTGCGGCTGATGCGCGAGGAGGACGCCGGCCAGCCCGGCGGCGTCGTGCACTGCTTCACCGAGACCATGGACGTCGCCAGGGCGGCGCTGGACCTGGGTTTCCACATTTCGTTCTCGGGGATCGTGACCTTCAAGAACGCGGCCGATCTGCGCGAGGTCGCGAAGATCGTGCCCGCCGACCGCCTGCTGATCGAGACCGACAGCCCCTACCTGGCGCCGGTGCCGTTCCGCGGCAAGCTCAACCAGCCGGCCTACGTGCCGCACGTGGCGAAGCTGGTGGCGGAGGTCCGCGGCGTGCCGGTCGAGGACCTGGCGGCGCAATGCACCGCCAACACGCGGCGGCTGTTCCGGCTGCCGGAGGCGGCCTGAGATGGCGGGGCGATCGAGGGCGCCGCGTGGCAGCCGGTGGTCGGTGTCGGCGAAGCTGGCTGCGTTCAAGGCATTCAAGGTATTCGCGGCGGTGGGCGGCTTGACGCTGGCCGCGGGGCTGCTCGCGCCGGCGTGGGCGCAGGGGCGTCTCGACGGCCGGGCGCCCGTGGCGGCGGCGGCGTCAGAGGCCGGCACGCCACCCGAGCTCCATGTCGCCGCGCGGAACGACCACGCCGCCACCGTCATGAAGCTGCTGCTGGCGGGCACCGATCCCAACGTCCGCGACGCGCAGCGCAACACGGCGCTGCACGTGGCGATCCGGGAGGAGTCCGGCAAGGCGGTGGAGGCGCTGCTGAAGAGTCCCGGCACCGACGTCAACGCCATCAACCAGGCCGGCGAGACGCCGTTGATGCTGGCCGCGATCAAGGGCAACCTGGACATCGCGCGCGAGCTGGTCAAGCGCGGCGCGCTGGTCAACGAACCGGGGTGGTCCGCGCTGCATTACGCGGCCGCCGGCCCGAACGAGCACCTGGTGCGCTGGCTGGTCGGGCAGGGCGCGGACATCGACGCGCGGTCGCCCAATGGAACGACGCCGCTGATGATGGCGGCCGGCTACGGCGGGCTGAGCGGCGCCGGGATCCTGATCGCCGCCGGCGCGGACGTCACGCTGCGCAACGACCATCAGCTGAGCGCGGCCGACTTCGCCCGCCGCGCCGGGCAGGACGAGATGGCCGACAAGCTGGACCAGCTCGCCCGGGCGCGTCCGAAGGCCGCCGTCACGTCGGCGCCGTAGGCGGCGCCCCCCGGCGCGACGCTTTCCCGCGCCTTTCCGAGGCATCGGTCACACGCCGCACGGCGCGGTGAGGCAGCTGCTGGCATTCCCCTAGGAATCCGTCTGACACGCGGTTTGGCGGCCCGCCCACTGTTGGCGGCCCGGGTCGGTCTCTACAGTTCATCCCATGCCGACACGGTGTCGGCGCCGGAGACCGAGATGCTGACCACGACCCAAGACTTCGCCGCCAACCCGTTCGCGATGCTGCTGGATCCCGAGCGCGTCGCCCTGGAAGTGGCCGGTTCCGAACGCCTGGCGCGCCTGCGCAGCCGCATCTACCGCCCGCTGGACAAGCCGCTGATCGCGCACCGCGACGCCGGCGACCAGGCCGCCTACGACGAGGAAGTCGATGCGGCCGAATTGTCCGAAGCCGATCTGCTCCCGCTGGACGACCAGCCGTCCATCGGCACCGAACTGAGCGCCTGAGATTCGCTGCCGGGGCAAGGGTCCGGAACGAATCGGCGCAGCGCTTGTCGGTGCTGTCTGACCGGCGCTTCCGCCAGCCGACTACACCCGGCCCCCCGCGATCTCCCTAGCATGACGCTCAACCGAGGTCCCTCTATCGTGTGACCGAGCCCACAGCCCGCCTGGAGACTGTCATGCGCCGCCCCCGAGTCCGCTCCCGTCACGTCGTCGAAGCCGCGCCAGGCGTCCTCGCCGGACCGCGCTGGCGGTGGCTCGCGGCGACCAGCCTGCCGGTCCTGGCGCTGGCCCTGATGCTGCTGGGCGGCTGTGCCTCGATGGGCGACCACTCGGGTGCCCCCTCCACCTCACCGTCGACCACCGTCACGCCGGCGCTTCCCGCCGGCTCCGTCATCGGCGGGAATCTGTGGTCCCCCCGCATGGAGGAGCGCCGCCTGGCGGTCGTGCAAGCCAGCGGAGGCACCGGCATCGGCGTCGTCCGCACCGCGGACAACCAGCTCAAGCTGACCCTGCCCACCGATGCGGCCTTCGACCTGGGTCGTTCCGAGCTCAAGCCGGCGATGCGCCCCGCGCTGGATGAAGCCAGCCGCGACCTGGACGAGCAGGTCCGCATCACCATCGTCGGGCACACCGACAGCTCGGCCGGCGATGCGGTGAACGGGCCGCTGTCGCTGGATCGGGCCGAGACCGTGCGCGAATACCTGGTCCACCACGGCGTGCGGCGCGGCCGCTTGCTGGTGGAGGGGCGCGGCGGACGCCAGCCCGTGGCCAGCAATGCCACCGAGGCCGGAAGGGCCGCCAATCGTCGGATCGAGATTTTCCTGTCACAACCCGCGTCCTAAGTTGTCATCAAGTACGGGAGTTGAGTCATGAATGCCTGCTGCCCCCGCCTGCTGATGGCCGTGCTGGCCCCGGCCGCCCTGAGCTTCGCCCAGGCCGGCCCCGCCAGCGAGCTGTCGCCGACCTCGCTGGATGACCATGTCGAGCTGACCGGCCGAAGCCTGTCCGAGCGGTCGCGACAGGCGGCGACCAGCCGGAGTGCCGCGGCGAGCAGCCGCTACACCGTGACGCAGCATGCCGCCGAGCCGCTGGCGACCGCCAACCAGCCCGTCGGCGCCGCCGCCTGGTACGGCCGCGCGCCGCAGGCCACGCAGACGATGCTGTGGGCGCGCCCCTGGTCCGGCAGCGGGCTGCGGCTGGGCGTGGGTGTCGAGCAGCGCGGCGCCGCGATCGGCGGCGGCCTGTATTCGACGCCGTACCAGAACGCCAGGCCGGGCGCGGCCGGCGACGCCGGCGTGCTGGTCGGCCTGGCGCTGCCGACCGGGCCGCGCTCGCATGCCTACGTGCAGACGCCGCTCGTCGACGCGCAGCGTGCGCAGATCGATGAACTCACCGTCCCCGGCATCAACAACCGGGATCAGCGCCAGGTGCGGGTGGGCATGGTCTTCAACACCCGCAAGCCCTACGCGGACCTGCGCAAGGGTTTCCGCATGGAGCTCAGCGGGCAGTCCTCGTTGACCTTCCGGCCGCGTGGCGGCCGCGTGGGCGTGACCTTCCAGAAGGTCTGGTAACGGCCCCATCGCACCACCGCATTTCCTTCTCTTTGCAAGCCGGCGTCAGCCGGCTTTTTTGCATTGGCGCTGCCGTTTTCGAGCGGGCGCCGGGGACGCGATTCCGCGCAGTCCGGCGCGGTAGGTCCTCTCCTACAGCGCGGCGGTTGACGCTCCGACGCGGGGTTGCGGTGCGGGACTGCCCGCGGCGGCCGGGCCAGTCCCTACAGTCATTCCATCGCGGCACGGTGCCGCGCAGGAGAACCAAGATGCTGCACTACGCCGTTGTCTTCTTCGTCATTGCCCTGATCGCCGCGTTGTTCGGTTTTGGCGGCATCGCCGCCGGTGCCGCCGGCATCGCGAAGATCCTGTTCTTCGTGTTCGTGATCATGGCCGTGGCGACCTTCGTGATGAGCCTGTTGCGAAAGTGACGACCCCGTCATCGCTCGAACCGCTGACTGAACTGCTGCCCTCCACAACAAAGAAAGGATCGCCATGAACAAGCCCGCTACCGCCGCCCTGATCGCCGCCGCCCTGAGCCTGTGCGCCGGCATGGCGCAAGCCGCCAACTTCTCCAAGTCGGTCTACGACGGCGCGAAGGACGACATCAAGAAGACCTACAAGGTCGACAAGGATGCCTGCGACAAGCTGTCCGGCAATGCCAAGGACATCTGCGTCAAGGAGGCCAAGGGTCGCGAGGACGTGGCGCTGGCCCAGCTGGAATACAACTACAGCGGCAACGCCAAGGACGAGGCCAAGCTGATTGAGGCCCGCTACGAGGCCCGATACGAGGTGGCCAAGGAGCGCTGCGACGATCGCTCGGGCGAGGCCAAGGATGTCTGCCAGCGCGAGGCCAAGACCGCCTACGAGAAGGCGAAGGCCGAACTCAAGATGAACAAGAAGGTCGCTGAGGCCGTCGATGACGCCGAGGAAACCCGCGTCAAGGCCGACTACAAGCTGGCTTCCGAGAAGTGCAACACCCTGTCCGGCGACGCCAAGGACGTGTGCGTGAACTCGGCCAAGGCCCGCTACAGCCAGCGCTGACCCAGCGCTGATCCAGCGCTGATCCCGTTCAACCAGACAACCCCGGTGGGGGCGCGAGCCGGCCAGGTCCGGACCGCGCTGTCGTTGAACCGGCGGATCCGGGCCAACAACTCGAACATCGCCCGGATCCCCCTGTCGACACCTGTTGCAACGGCGCCCCAAGGGCGCCGTTTTCTTTTGCCGACGCGGATCTTGCCGGCGCGGCTCAGGCCAGGCCGGCCTTGTCCAGTCCGAAGGCCTTGTCCTGCGTGCCGGGCACGCTGCGGACCGCGACATTCAAGCGGTTCCAAGCGTTGATCGAGGCCACGAGCCAGGTCAGGTCCGACAGTTCCTTCTCGCTGAACTGCTCGCGCACTTCGGCGTAGACGGCATCGGACACGCCGCCGTCCGGAATGCGGGTGAGGACCTCGGTCCAGCGCAGCGCGGCGCGTTCGCGGGCGGAGAACAGCGGCGATTCGTGCCAGATGGCGACGTGGTGCAGGCGCAGGGCGCGTTCGCCGCCCATCACCGCCTGCTTGACATGCATGTCGAGGCAGAAGGCGCAGCCGTTGAGCTGCGAGGCGCGGATCTCGATCAGGTATTGCAGGCCGGTTTCCAGGCCGCTTTCCTTGAGGCCCATGGACAGCTCCACCAGTTTCTTGAAGGCGGCGGCGGACTGTTGCATGTAGTTGAAGCGTTGGCTCATCGTGGGCTCCGGGGTGAAAAGAGGGTTGGTAACGACAAGACGAAACAGCCCGCGCACGTGTGACATCGCCCTGCGCCCAGGCGGGTGGACCGGCTGGCTAAACTGGCCGGCGCCCGACCAAGAAGGCCCCGAACACACCGCCGCCGTGACTGCTCCACCTGCTTCCACCCCCGATCCCGCCTCCCCGTCCGACGCTTCGCCAGCCCCGCGCGTCAGCGTGTTCCGGCATCCGGGATTCACCGCCTTCCTGGTGTGCCGCCTGGCCGCCGTGTTCGCCGGCCAGATCCAGGCGGTGGTCGTGGCCTGGCAGGTGTACGACCTCACGCGCCAGCCGCTGGCGCTGGCCTATGTCGGCCTGGCGCAGTTCATCCCGATGCTGCTCTTGCTGCTGCCGGCCGGCGACCTGATCGACCGCTTCAGCCGCAAGCCGATCCTGGCCCTCAGCTGGGGCGTCAGCGCGTCCTGCAGCTTGGCGCTGTGGTGGCTGGCCGGGCACGGCCATGCCGGCGTGACCGGCATCTACGCCGTCCTGGTGGTGTTCGGCTGCGCGCGGGCCTTCTCCGGCCCGGCCTTGCAGAGCCTGTTGCCGCAGATCGTGCCGCGTGAGCAGCTGGCCCAGGCCATCGCCGCCAACAGCATGCTGTTGCGCGTCGCGAGCATCGGCGGCCCGTTCCTCGGCGGCCTGCTGTACGGCTTCGGCGGGGCAGGGCTGACCTACCTGGTCTGCCTGGTCTGCTTCGCCCTGGGCACCGCGCTGCTGGTCGGCGCGGTGCCGGTGCGCTTCGCCGCACCGCCGTCGCCGGCCGGCGGCACGATCTGGCAGCGTTTCGGCGCCGGCATCCACTTCATCCGGTCGCGACCGATCATCCTCGGGACGATCTCGCTGGACCTGTTCGCGGTGCTGCTGGGCGGCGTGGTGGCGCTGCTGCCGATCTATGCGCACGAGGTGCTCCACGCCGGGCCGGAAGGCCTGGGCGCGCTGCGCAGCGCGATGGCTGTCGGCGAGGTCACGGCGGGCTTCTACCTCAGCCTGCGGCCGTTCAACCGCCATGTCGGCAAGGCGATGTTCGCGGCGGTGGCCGTGTTCGGGCTGGCGAACCTGGTGTTCTCGTTGTCGACGACCTTCTGGCTGTCCTTCGGCGCGCTGGCGATCGCTGGCGCGGCGGACATGGTCAGCGTCTACATCCGCGGCGCGCTGGTGCAGTTCTCGACGCCCGACGAGATGCGCGGCCGCGTGAACGCGGTGAACATGCTGTTCATCGGCTCGTCGAACGAGCTGGGAGAGTTCCGCGCCGGCAGCGCCGCCGCGGCGCTGGGCGCGGTACCCGCGGCGGTGACGGGCGCGGTCTGCACGCTGGGAGTTGTCGCTGGCTGGGCGGCCCTGTTCAAGCCGCTGCGCACCGTCGACCGGTTCGAGGAAGCCACCCCGGCCGTCACACGCTGAGCGCGCTCCGCCGCGCTCGCTGCAGAGCGCGCTGGCGCAAAAAAGCCGCGCCGACCTGGAGGTGCAGCGCGGCAACAGGGAGGAAGCAGTCAATCATCAAACGCCCGGGGCGGGTGCCCCGGGCGTTCCGCCGGACCGTGCCGGCGCAGTCAAGGACCCGGAGCGGAATCAGCTCAGCCAGCGGTCATCCGCGCGGGTCTGCCAGTCGTCGAGCTGCTTGTCGGCCTCGTCCTTGGCGATGCCGTAGCGCTCCTGGATCTTGCCGGACAGCTGATCGCGCTTGCCGGCGATCACGTCGATGTCGTCGTCGGTCAGCTTGCCCCATTGCTCACGGACCTTGCCCTTGAGCTGGGTCCAGTTGCCTTCGATGCGATCCCAATTCATACGAACTCCTTTCAGAAGCGAGTAAGTGACGATGGGACTTGGCAATTACCGGACCCGGTGCCGCCGCGGCGTCGGGTCCGCAGGAACGGATCAGTGGTTGGTGCGACCGCGCACCGCGGGCGGAAGGTAATCCTTGCCGACCATGGCGCGGGCGAACAAGTAGTTGTTGCGGGCGCGAGCCGGGAGGCTGTCGAGGTCGACATGCCCTTGGGGATCGCATGGGAAGGACATCGCGCGGCCGGCGTCGAAGATCGATTCGAAGCGCACTTCGAATTGTGGGGCGGCGGCGTCGGCGGCAATCTGGAGGAGGCTCATGTCGTTCTCCTGGTGAGTTCCTTTGCTTTCACTATCGGCGTTGGCCATGGCCCTTCCCATAAGCGCAACTCGGTGCGCGATGTCGGTGCCGGACGGTGGGCCATGTCGGGTGTCGTCCTACAGCGTGTGGGCTCAACGGAAGGTGTTTCGTTGACGTTGACGGCGCGCGCGGTGGCCGCCCCGGACTTCACCCAGCTTTGCAAAAGGGGCTGGCGAGCGCCTTGCTTCCTGGTGGTTGGGGGCGCGCCCCGGCGCGTCGCGCCCGCTGTGGGACAGCACCTACAGCGCCTCGCGGTGCCCGCTGCTTCGTCCCGGTCGCCACCGCGGCGAGGATGCGTCCATCGCAACCTGATTCCGCTCCGGTTCGAGGCCCATCATGGACGACAACATGCTGATGCTGATGACGCTGTCCACTTGCACCGCCACCGCGTTGGCGCTGCGCATGTGGCAGTGGCTCGATGAACTGGGGCGGGACGATTCCCAGGAGGACCTGCCATGAGCGCCCGACCCCCGCTGCCCCCCGAACACCCCGCCGACGCCTCGATGGGCGACGCGTCCTCCGAGCGCCAATCGCTCAACGAGCATCCGCTGAGCCAGCAGGCCTTCGTCTGTGGGGAGGTCACCTACCGCACTGGCGACGGTCCGCTCGTGACGATCCGTCCGGGACCGGTGGCCGTGGAGATCAACGAGATCGACGTGACCATCGGCTGGGACGACGGTGATGCCCGGCTGAGCGCCGTCGTGCCGCGCAGCGAATATGCGCGCTTCATCGGCAGCGGCGCCATCAAGCCGGTGGTCGTGCATCGTCCCGAGGCGTCCGGGGAGGGCGCTGGCGAAAGCGCTGGCGACGGCGGTGGCGCCGCCCCCAGCGCCCATCCGGAGCTGGACAAGGCCCAGGGCCGGACGCCGCACTGATCCCGCACGGGTCCCGCGTCCCGGACAAGAAAAAACGCCTCGGAACTCCGAGGCGTTTTTCGTTGGGAGGATGACCGGTCAGTCGCGGTCGCCGCCGAAGATGCCCAGCAGCTGCAGCAGCGCGGTGAACACGTTGTACAGGTCCAGGTAGATGTTCAGCGTGGCGCTGATGTAGTTGGTCTCGCCGCCGTCGACGACGCGCTTGACGTCCACCAGCATGAAGGCCGAGAAGATGCCCAGCACCGCCACCAGCAGCGCCAGGTGCACGCCGGTCGATTGCAGGAACACGTTGGCGATGCCGGCGATCATCGCGATCACGGCGCCGACGAACAGGAACTTCTGCAGGCCGGACAGGTCGCGCTTGACCACGGTGGCCAGCGACGCCATCGCGAAGAAGATCGCGGCGGTGCCGCCGAAGGCGGTCATGATCAGCGTGCCGCCGTTCTTGAAGCCGAGGATGGCCGCGAGCAGGCGCGACAGCATCAGGCCCATGAAGAAGGTGAAGCCCAGCAGCGCGGCGACGCCGACGGCGGAATGCTTGGTCTTCTCCACCAGGAACATCAGGCCGAAGGCGCCGACGAAGAACAGGATCATGCTGGCGCCGGTGCCCATCGCGGCCAGGAAGCCGGTGGCCACGCCGATCCAGGCGCCCAGGACGGTGGGGATCAGGGAGAGCGCGAGCAGCGCGTAAGTGTTGCGCAGGACGCGCTGGCGGTCGGCGGACAGCGAGGAGCCGTAGCCGCCCGGGTTCAGGTCGATGATGCGGTCGTTCATGTGCGTGCGCCCCATGAAGTGAGAGTTGGCGTCGATTGTAGGCACGGCCCTTAAGGCTTCGTTAAAGTGATCGTCTTTCCTTCAATCACCGCCACGAGGCCGCAGATGAAACAGAAGCCCTTCCTGACCCTGGACGATGTCAAGCGCATCGCCGCCGCGGCCGAGGCCGAAGCCCTCAAGAACAACTGGCCGGTGACGATCGCGATCGTCGATGACGGTGGTCACCTGCTGTGGCTGCAGCGCCTGGACAATGCCGCCGCGACCTCGGCGGTGATCGCGCCGGCCAAGGCCAAGACGGCGGCGCTGGGCCGTCGTGAATCGAAGGTCTACGAGGACATCGTCAACAACGGCCGCAATGCCTTCCTCAGCGTGCCGCTGGAAGGCCTGCTCGAGGGCGGCGTGCCGGTGATGGTCGAGGGCTTCTGCGTGGGCGCCGTCGGCGTCAGCGGCGTGAAGTCCAACGAGGATGCGCAAGTCGCGAAGGCAGGCATCGCCGCCCTCGGCTGAAGCCCCCGGCGCGGCCCGGATTCAGACTTCCGACCCGCGCCATCGACCGACCCCAGTCCACTTCATCCCCGCAGTCCTGCGTGGCGCGGTCCTCGGTGGATCGGGGACGGCAAGGCGTGAGGTTTCTGCGCTTGACGCAGGGGCCTCATGCCTTGGCGGCCAAGCGCTCTGAAGGTGGCAGTCCAGGTTCCCCCACCACCACCGGTTTGCGCAAATCTTCTCCGTAGATACCCCGACGGGTTATACTCAGCAGGTTTACCCGCAACCTACCGCGTCCCGCACACTTCACCCCCGATCGCATCGGATCCCACACGGATCGACTCCCTCACAGGAGACCCGGTCGCACCCGCGCGCCAGCCGTCCACGGCGCGTGCCGGCGGCGGTCCAGGGCCCTGAAGCAGAGCCGGGCGCGCGCACAACAACGGAGTTTCCCGTGCTGCCCGATCTGCTTTCCGCTCCCCCCGCGATTCTTGCCCTGGCAGACGGCACGGTCTTCAAGGGTTCCGCGCTCGGCGCCGCCGGCCGGACCATTGGTGAAGTGGTGTTCAACACCTCGCTCACCGGCTACCAAGAAATTCTCACCGACCCCAGCTATTGCCGGCAGATCGTCACGCTGACGTATCCGCACATTGGCAACTATGGCGTGAACGATGAGGACGTCGAGGCGTCGAAGATCTTTGCCGCTGGCCTGATCATCAAGGAGGCGCCGGTCCTCGATTCGAACTTCCGCAAGGGCCGCACGTTGCGACAGTATCTGAAGGATGAGGGTACCGTCGCCATCGCCGACCTGGACACGCGTCGCCTGACGCGCGTGCTGCGCGAGAAGGGCGCCCAGAACGGTTGCATTCTGGCGCTGAACGCCGGCGAGCAGATCACCCAGGCCCACATCGACGAGGCCATCGCCGCCGCCAAGGGCGCGCCCAGCATGGCGGGCCTGGACCTTGCCAAGGTCGTCAGCCGCACCGAACGGGAGACCTGGACCGAAACCGAGTGGACGCTCGGCAAGGGCTACGGCGAGCAGACCGCGCCCAAGTTCCACGTCGTTGCCTACGACTTCGGCGTCAAGAGCAACATCCTGCGCATGCTGGCCTCGCGCGGCTGCCGCATCACCGTCGTGCCGGCGCAGACGCCGGCCTCGGAGGTCTTCGACCTCGAGCCCGATGGCGTGTTCCTGTCCAACGGCCCCGGCGATCCGGAACCTTGCGACTACGCGATCAAGGCCACCGCGCAGCTGATCGAGGCCGGCATCCCGACCTTCGGCATCTGCCTGGGCCACCAGATCATGGCGCTGGCCTCGGGCGCCAAGACCTTCAAGATGAAGTTCGGCCACCACGGCGCGAATCATCCGGTGAAGGACCTGGACAACGGCCGCGTCAGCATCACCAGCCAGAACCACGGCTTCGCGGTCGATCCCGACACGCTGCCCGCCAACCTGCGCGCGACGCACGTCAGCCTGTTCGACGGCACGCTGCAGGGCCTGGCCCGCACCGACAAGCCGGCCTTCTGCTTCCAGGGGCACCCGGAAGCGAGCCCCGGCCCGCACGACATTTCGTATCTGTTCGACCGCTTCATCGGTCTGATGTCCAAGGCCTGATGAAGGGGGAGCCGACACATGTCCAAGCGTACTGATATCAAGAGCATCCTCATCATCGGCGCCGGCCCGATCATCATCGGTCAGGCCTGCGAGTTCGACTACTCGGGCGCCCAGGCCTGCAAGGCGCTGCGCGAGGAGGGCTACAAGGTCATCCTGGTGAACAGCAACCCGGCGACCATCATGACGGACCCCGATACGGCGGACGTCACCTACATCGAGCCCATCACCTGGCAGGTGGTCGAGAAGATCATCGCCAAGGAGCGCCCCGACGCGATCCTGCCGACCATGGGCGGCCAGACCGCGCTGAACTGCGCGCTCGACCTGCACAAGCACGGCGTGCTGGAGAAGTACCAGGTCGAGATGATCGGCGCCAACGAGAAGGCGATCGAGAAGGCCGAGGACCGGCTGAAGTTCAAGGACGCGATGACCAAGATCGGTCTCGATTCCGCGAAGTCGGGCATCGCGCACTCGCTGGAAGAGGCCTGGTCGGTGCAGAAGCGCATCCACGCCGAGATCGGCGGCAGCGGCTTCCCGATGGTCATCCGCCCCAGCTTCACGCTCGGCGGCACCGGCGGCGGCATCGCCTACAACCCGGAGGAGTTCGAGGAGATCTGCAAGCGCGGCCTCGACCTGTCGCCGACCAATGAGCTGCTGATCGAGGAATCGCTGATCGGCTGGAAGGAATACGAGATGGAAGTGGTCCGCGACAAGGCGGACAACTGCATCATCGTGTGCTCGATCGAGAACCTGGACCCGATGGGCATCCACACCGGCGACTCGATCACCGTGGCCCCGGCCCAGACGCTGACCGACAAGGAATACCAGCTGCTGCGCAACGCCTCGATCGCGATCCTGCGCGAGATCGGCGTGGACACCGGCGGCTCCAACGTGCAGTTCTCGATCAATCCGGACAACGGCCGGATGATCGTCATCGAGATGAACCCGCGCGTGTCGCGCTCGTCGGCGCTGGCCTCCAAGGCCACCGGCTTCCCGATCGCCAAGATCGCCGCGAAGCTGGCCGTGGGCTACACGCTGGACGAGCTCAAGAACGACATCACCGGCGGCATCACGCCGGCCTCGTTCGAGCCCAGCATCGACTACGTCGTGACGAAGATCCCGCGCTTCGCCTTCGAGAAGTTCCCGATGGCCGACTCGCGCCTGACGACGCAGATGAAGTCGGTCGGCGAGGTGATGGCCATGGGCCGCAACTTCCAGGAATCGTTCCAGAAGGCGCTGCGCGGCCTGGAGACCGGCATCGACGGCCTCAGCGAGATCAGCACCGATCGCGAGGAGATCGTGCAGGAGATCGGCGAGCCCGGCCCGTCGCGCATCCTGTTCCTGGGCGACGCCTTCCGCATCGGCATGACGCTGGACGAAGTCTTCGAGGAAACGAAGATCGACCCGTGGTTCCTGGCCCAGATCGAGCAGCTGATCAAGATCGAGCAGAGCCTCAAGGGCCGCGAGCTGGCCGGCCTGTCGGCCGACGAGCTGCGCCTGCTGAAGAAGAAGGGCTTCTCGGACAAGCGCCTGGCCAAGCTGCTGGGCACGAATCAGCACGAGGTCCGCAAGACCCGTCACGCGCTGAACGTGCGTCCGGTCTACAAGCGCGTCGACACCTGCGCCGCCGAATTCGCGACGCAGACCGCCTACATGTACTCGACCTACGACGAGGAGTGCGAGGCCAACCCCACCGACAAGAAGAAGATCATGGTGCTGGGCGGCGGTCCGAACCGCATCGGCCAGGGAATCGAGTTCGACTACTGCTGCGTCCACGCGGCGCTCGCGATGCGCGAGGACGGCTACGAGACCATCATGGTCAACTGCAATCCGGAGACCGTCTCCACCGACTACGACACGTCGGATCGCCTGTACTTCGAGCCGGTGACGCTCGAGGACGTGCTGGAGATCGTGGCCAAGGAGAAGCCGGTCGGCGTGATCGTGCAGTACGGCGGCCAGACGCCGCTGAAGCTGGCGCTGGACCTCGAGGCCAACGGCGTGCCCATCATCGGCACGACGCCCGATTCGATCGACATCGCCGAGGACCGCGAGCGCTTCCAGAAGCTGCTGCATGAGCTGGGCCTGAAGCAGCCGCCCAACCGCACCGCGCGCAATGAAGACCAGGCCGTCGCGCTGGCCAACGAGATCGGCTACCCGCTGGTCGTGCGTCCGAGCTACGTGCTGGGCGGCCGCGCGATGGAGATCGTCCACGGCGACAAGGACCTGGAGCGCTACATGCGCGAGGCCGTGCGCGTCAGCGAGAAGTCGCCCGTGCTGCTGGACCGCTTCCTGGAGGATGCGGTCGAGGTCGACGTCGACTGCATCTGCGACGGCGAGGACACGATGATGGGCGGCATCATGGAGCACATCGAGGCGGCCGGCATCCACTCCGGCGACTCGGCCTGCTCGCTGCCCCCGTACACGCTGTCCAAGGAGCTGCAGGACGAACTGCGCCGCCAGACCGCGGCGATGGCCAAGGCGCTGAAGGTCGTGGGCCTGATGAACGTGCAGTTCGCGATCCAGGGCGACGTGACCAAGGGCTTGGCCGAGAACACGGTGTACGTGCTCGAGGTGAACCCGCGCGCCTCGCGCACGGTCCCCTTCGTCTCGAAGGCGACCAGCCAGCCGCTGGCCAAGATCGCCGCGCGCTGCATGGCCGGCGTCAAGCTCAAGGACCAGAAGGCCGCCGGCGGCAAGCCGCCGGTCGAGATCCAGCCGCCGTACTTCAGCGTCAAGGAAGCCGTCTTCCCGTTCAACAAGTTCCCTGGCGTGGACCCGATCCTGAGCCCGGAAATGCGTTCGACCGGCGAAGTCATGGGCGCCGGCCGGACCTTCGGCGAGGCCATGCTCAAGAGCCAACTGGGCGCGGGCTCGCGCCTGCCGCGCCAGGGCAATGTGCTGATCACCGTGAAGAACAACGACAAGGACCGTGCCGTCGCGCTGGCGCGTGACCTGGCGGCGCTGGGCTTCGGCGTGGTGGCGACCAAGGGCACGGCCGCGGCGATCGAGGCCGCCGGCGTGCCGGTGCGCGTCGTCAACAAGGTCAAGGACGGCCGTCCGCACATCGTCGACATGATCAAGGGCGGTGACATCCAACTGGTGTTCACGACCGTCGACGAGACGCGCACGGCAATTGCCGACAGCCGTCACATCCGTCAGGCGGCGCTGGCCAACCGGGTGACCTACTACACGACGATGGCCGGTTGCGAGGCCGCGGTCGAAGGCATGAAGCACAAGGACGGGCTGCTGGTGCAATCGCTGCAGGAACTGCACGCCGAACTGCATTAAACTGCGCCATCCATTCCGCCGCCGCTGCTCAGCGACCCTGAGCGGCAGCGGCGGTTTGTTTTGTTTTTCAAGGTTCTAGAGACATGGCCACGACGATTCCATTGACCAAGCGCGGCGCTGAGAAGCTCAAGGAAGAACTGCATCGGCTCAAGACGGTCGAGCGGCATGCCGTGATCAACGCCATCGCCGAGGCGCGCGCGCAGGGCGACCTGTCGGAGAACGCCGAGTACGAGGCCGCCAAGGACAAGCAGGGCTTCATCGAGGGCCGCATCCTGGAGATCGAGGGCAAGCTGTCGTCGGCCCAGGTGATCGACCCGGCGTCGGTCGACGCGGGCGGCAAGGTCGTGTTCGGGACCACCGTGGACCTCGAGGAAGAAGAGTCCGGCAACGAGGTGACCTACCAGATCGTCGGCGACGACGAGGCCGACCTGAAGCAGGGCCTGATCTCGATCAGCTCCCCGATCGCCCGCGCGCTGATCGGCAAGGAAGCCGGCGACGTGGCCGAGGTGGTGGCCCCGGGCGGCATCAAGCGCTACGAGATCGTCGAGGTCCGCTACATCTGAGGCCTTCGCCGATGCTGCTCCGGATCCGTGCGCTGCTGGCGGCCCTGTGGGCCGGCGAGCTGCTGGCGGTGGCGCTGCTGGCCGCGCCGAACGCGTTCGCGACGCTGGACCGCGCGATGGCCGGCAAGTACGTCGCGCGGCTGTTCGAGATGGATGCCCGCTTCGCGCTCGCCGCGGGCGTGCTGCTGATCCTGATGGAACGGCGCCTGCACCGGGATGGCGTGGTCGGCGGATCGGCGATGAATCCGGGCTTCTGGCTGCCCTTGCTGGCGATCGGTTTCACCGCGGCCGGCTATTACGCGCTGCAGCCGATGATGGACGCCGCGCGTCAGGGGCAGGGCAGCTGGACCTTCCTGCAGCTGCATGCGGTGTCGCTGGTGTTCTTCGGGCTACGAACGATCGCCGTGCTTGCGCTGGCGTGGCGCGTGAGCGGACCCCAGCCCCGCTGATCGGAAGGGACAAAAAGGAAAGACGGCCCGCGGGCCGTCTTTTCGTTGGTGCCGGACCTGGCCGCCCGCGCGTGGCGGCGTCGGCTTCAGCCCTGGCTGGACTTCTTGAGGCTGGTCTGACGCGGCTTCTTCGCGCGCTTGACTTCACCGCCTTGGGTGACGCGCTGGTTGCCCAGCACGGTGACCTTCTTGATCTGCGGACGGTTGTTGCCGCTCTTCGAGAACTTCACGATCTTCACGACCTTGGGCGCGGAGCGGGCGTCCTCCTTGACGGCCTTTTCCTTCTCCGGCACCGGGCGCCACAGCACCAGCAGCTTGCCGATGTGCTGGATCGGGGCGGCGTCGAGCTGCTCGGCCAGCGTGGCCAGGATCTCCTCGCGGCCCTGGCGGTCGTCGGACATCACGCGGACCTTGATCAGGCCATGGGCCTTGAGCGCGGCGTCGACCTCCTTGGTGACGGCGGCCGTCAGGCCATCGGCGCCAATCATCACGACCGGGTCGAGATGGTGGGCGTCGGCGCGCTTTTCCTTGCGCTGGGCGGGGGTCAGTTGAATAGCAGGCATCCGCGCATTATCCGTGAGCGGAACGCTCCATGGCGCTGCGCATCGGGTTTCCGGCGAAAAGGCGGGCTTGCGACACGCCTGCGCCGGGCTCAGCGCGTTGACTCGACCGCCGCCTGCGGCACGCCGAACTGCTTCACCAGGGCTTCCTGCAAGGGCCGGTAGTCGGCGCGCGCCGCGTCCTTCATGGTGTCGAGGATGTCCTGGGCGCTGCGCTGCGCCGACTTGTCGGGCCGCAGTCCGCCGGCGGCGTCCTCGGCGTAGTGGCCGGCCTCCGGATAGGCCTGCCGGACCAGCGCGTGCACCAGGCCGCCCAGCGTCGGGCCGTCGCCGGCCTCGTCCATGCGGACCATCTCCCGGCGCCCGCCGCGCACCTGCGGCGTGAAGACGCCATCGGGCGACACCACGATCACATGCGCCGGCTCGTGGCGCTTGTCCGACAGGTCGCTGAGCGCGGCTTCCCGCTTCAGGTCGATCTTGTCGTAGGTCATGTCGAAGGGGGTGTGCTCGGCCCGGCCGGCCGCGTCGAGCACCACCAGCTCGATCCGCTTGCGCAGCAGGCTGGTCATGAGCCAGCTGAAGGACGCGGCGTCCTGCGTCGACAGCGGGCTGGACAGCGCCTTCTCGCCGATGGCGTCGGCCACGGCGCCCGCCTGCTCCCGGATGGCCTGGCGCTGCGCGGCGGCCTCGCGGGCCGCGTCGGTGGCGGCATAACCGCCGGCCTCGCGGAAGTGGGCGTGATGGACGTTCTCCGTCGCCAGATCCAGCAGCCCCTCCGACGCCAGCGGGTCCTTGCCCAGGATCAGCGCATGCGTTGCCTCCTTGATGGCCCGCATCGACTGGTCGCCGCTGTAGGGATGCAGCCAGCGCGCGCGCTCGGGCGGGCCCTGCTCGCCGGCGCGGTCCATGTCCTCCAGGCCGCGGCCGAGGAAGTAGCTCTTGTTGTTGGACCATTCGAGCACCTGCCGGCCCGCGTCCTTCACGGCGTCCAGGCGCCGGAAGCGGTCCTCGCCGAGGTCGAAGACCCAGGCGTCCGGCGCCGGCTGGCGCGTGGCCTTGAGCAGATGGCCCGAGCGCGGCTCCATCGCCTCCTCGCCTTCGCGCAGGTCCACCGACGGCTGCGTCTTCTTCGCCTGGAAGCGCTGCTCCAGCTCGTAGGTGTTGACCTGCTCGAAATAGACCACCTGGCCCAGGTCCTGCACGTCCTTGCCGGGCGCGTTGACGGCGGAGCCCTTGCCGGCGTTGGCGTCGATCTTGCGGACCCGCATCAGCACGCCGGGCACGGCCACCACCTCGCCCTGGGCCAGGTCGCTCACCTTGGCGAAATTCACGCCGCTGAGCAGCTTGGCGTGGATGCGCAGGCTGCGGTCGCGCGTCGCCCCGGCGTTGATGCCGGCGCCGAAGTAGGCCGCCATGCGGCTGGAGGTGGTGGCCGAATACATCTCGGTGAGCGCCACCACCTCGCCCTCGGTGACGGTCTTGTTGGGCGCCTTCCCCGGTTCCACCGGCTGACCGAAGCGGGTCTGGCCGCCGGGCGCGATGTAGGACGCCTCGGTGACCGCGGCGCGGTCGAGGTTGGCGGGGAACTTCGGCGCGTAGCGCGCCGCCAGGTTGACGTCCAGGATGGCGCTGGGATCGACCAGGCCCTCGCCGCCGTCCGGCTTGTGGGCCGAGGCGGTGAGCACCATGTGCGGCACGCTGATCGCGCTCTTGGGGCGGATTGGCTGGTACTGCAGCTGGCCGACGTAGTCGAAGCGCAGCGGCAGGTGGAACATGCCGGACTCGACGGTGTAGAGGAACGCGGAGTTGGTGGCCCGCTTCTGCAGCAACTCGGACACCGGCGGCAGCCCGGCATCGGTGCGCGGCGTGTGGATGCCGGGCGCGCCGGCCATCAGCTGGGTGGTGGGCCACGCCGCCGCCTGGCCGCGCCGCGTCCAGGTGGTCACGTTGCGCGGCACCTCCGCCGAGTCGAGCAGCAGCCCCGGGCGCGCGTCGACCGGCCGGCCGCGGTTGCTGTAGTCGTTGACGATCTCGTGGAACTGGCTGGTCTGCGGCAGGCTGCCGCGCGAGGACCATTGCTCGCGCGCGGCGCGGCTCTGGCGCTCGAAGGTCTCGCGGTCCTTGGCATCCAGCAGCGCGACGTCGTAGCGCAGCGCTTCGGGGCGGTCCTGCGCCTCGTCGGCCGCCGGCCCGCCATCCGCCGCCTCGATGAGCGCGTCCAGCTTCTCCTGCAGGCGCAGGTCCATCTCCTTCTCGCGCTCGGGATGCAGCGGCTGCGAGGCATGCTGGATCGAGGCGTGGACCGCCGCCAGCTCGGCGCCGATCTCGCTGAAGCGGCCGGCCTCGTGCTCCAGCGGGAAGCGGCTCAGGTACTGCCGCACGCCCTCCATGCCTTCGCGCACGTTCAGCAGCATCATCATCGCGGTCCGGTTCTCCTCGAGCTTGCGCCCCGCCAGCCCGGCGGCGGCGTTGGAGACGTCGGTGATGGCGCGGTCGATGATGGAGATCGGGTCGCCCATCCCGCGGGTCTCGCGGCTCATCTGGTGGTCGTAGGCGCTGGCGTTGTCGCCCACGAAGCCGGCGCTGTTGAGCATCGTGGTCAGCATGGGCTCGTACATCGTGTCGAGCCGGCCGATGGCGCGCGCGGCCAGGGTGGCGCCGACGGTGCGCGCGGACGGATGGCCGTCGCCGCCCGGCAGCGTGAACGCGTTGGAGACCCCGCGCGCGACGTTGTAGATCGTGTTGTAGAGCAGGGTCAGCGACAGGTGGGCGGCGGCGTGGTTCGCGGGATCGCCGGCGCGCGACTTCATCCATTCGACGCCGCCCTTGGCGACCGAGGCGGAGGCCAGCGCCATCACGTCGACCGCGTTGCCGCGGTGCAGCCCGAAGGCCTGCTGCAGCTTCATGTTGAGGGACAGGCGCAGCATCTCCTCGGCGCTGGGCAGCATGGCGCGGACGGCGAACCGGCCCATCCGGCCCTCGGGCCACTGGAAGTGCGCCGGCATCATCTTGCCGAACTGCGCCATCGCGAAGGTGGTGGCCTCCTGCGCCGCCACCATGCAGCCCACCGCCTTGGCCAGGCCGTCGAAACCGATGTTGCCGCCGCCCTGGCTGCTGAGCCCGGCGACGCCGATGCCGGCGGACGCCATGCGGCCCAGCATGTTGAATCCGTAGACCACGCCGGTCTTGGCGGCCACCTTGACGGCGGTGTTGATCGTGTAGTCCAGCGGGCGCTGGTTGCCGAGGCCGAACGCCGGCTGCGAGGTCGCCAGCCGACTCGCGGCATGCAGGGTGCGCTTGAGGACCGTGGGGACCAGGGGGCCGGCCCCCTTGATCAGCGGTCCGGCCGGCAGCGCCTCGCCGGTGGAGAGCACCAGCGCCGGCTCGGGCGTGCCGGACTTGCTGGCGCGCAGGCCGTTGTACTGGCCCTCGTAGGAGTACAGGTCGATGTCGGCCGCGGCGCCATGGCCGGCCTGCATCATCCCGGCGCTGTCGCTGTGTCCGAAGCTCGGTGTCGGGTTGACCAAGCGCAGTCGGGCGCCCTGGGTGCTGGCCGTCAGCTCGTGCACCGCCTGGTCGTCGGTGGTGAAGCGGATGACGACGGGCTTGGCGCTCGCCCCCTCCGCGCGGGCCTGGCCGAGCTGCTCGCGCAGCGTGTCCATCAGCGCCTCGAAGGCGCGCGCGCCCTTGGCGGACTTCACGCCGGTCAGCTCGGCCGGGCCGACGACCTCCCATTGCTTGACCCCCCGGATCTTGGCCAGCACCGGCCCGCCCACGTTCACCGCGGAGGGCGGATGCTCCAGGTCCCCGGCGGTCTGCGCGCGCAGCGCGGGCGGCCGGTCGGACGGCGGGGTGGGGCGGCCCTGGAACTCCTCGTAGCCCTCCATCGCGGTGATGAGGAACAGGCGCTCCGACTTGTAGAAATGCGGGGTGAGCGCGGTCAGGCCATTCGCGAGCGTCGGGCCGAAGCCGGGCAGCGTCGCGGTCTCGGGACTGGACCACCACTGCGCTTCCTTGGGCATCGCGCTCGGGTTGGGCGGCATCTGCATGATCGGGTCGTCGGACTCGGCCAGGGAGCGCCGCGCGTGCAGCGCCGAATCCATCGACAGCTGCTTGATCGAGGAGCGCAACGAGGTCTCCATGTCGCCGCGGGGCAGCGAGGGGCGGTCCGCGCGGGGCGAGCCGGCCTCCAGGTCGGGCTCGGCGCCGCCGCGCGGCGGCCGGTGGGCGAGCATGCCCGAGCCTTCGAGCGCCTCCAGGTCGGCCAGCTTGATCAGCCGGTCGCCATAGCCCTTGACGAAGAAGCGCGGTTCGGCCTCGCCGGGCAGCGTCTGGCTGATGACCGGCAGGCGCTCGGCCACGGTCATGCCGTGGGGGCCGTGGGCGGTGAGCTTCAGCACGTGGCTGTGATCGTTGAGGTCGGCCAGCTGCGCGCCCGCCGACGCGGAGGGCACCAGCGCCGCCTCGAAGCGGCCGAGGAAGCGGGTCATGTCCTCGCGGGTGGCGCCGTACTCGGTCTTGAGCTGGGCCAGCCGCGCCGGATCGGCCGGGGTCGTGGCGAGCACGCCCTCGAGCGCGGTGACGGGGTCGGTGCGCTGGATGGGCTGGGCCTGGGCCACGGCGGCGGTGGATGACGTCGCGGGCGCTGGTGTCGTGGGGGGCGGGTTCTGCGTCAGCAACTGCGCCAGCGTGGTCACGTCGGCGCGGGGCGGGGGCTGCATGGACTGCGACGACGCCCGCGGGTTCGGCTCCAGCGCCTGGCCGCCCGAGCCGGTGGGCATCGAACCGGAGGTGTCGGGGCGGGGCGGCGCGCCCGTGGTGGCGCCCGGCGGGGGCGTGAGTTCGACGGCGGAGGACGAAGAGGTTGTCGGACCGACGGGCGTCAGCGTGACCATGGCGGGGCGCTCCAGGATGCGATGCGCGAGGACTCGCGCGCTGGAATGCAGGCTAGGTCAAGGCCGCGTCAGGTCGGCGCCGCATGCGCAGCGCGGAGCGGGGAGGCGAAGCGGCGCCCGGACGGGCAGGTGAGGGTCTTGCCCCCTCTCCCGCTTGCTGCGGGAGAGGGTTGGGGTGAGGGTCTTGTGAGTCACCCGAGCCGCGCGTCGACCGCCGCCCGCGAGGGCAGGCCGGCGCGGGCGCCGACCTCCGCGATCACGAAGCTGCTGACCGCGCACGCGAAGCGCAGGCTGGCCGCCAGCGGCTGACCCTCGAGCCGGGCGAGCACGAAGGCGGCATTGAAGGCGTCGCCCGCCCCGGTGGTGTCGCGCACCGGCGCGTCGAACGCGGCCTGCCGGACCACGCCGTCGCGGTCGGCCGCCATAGCGCCCTGGGCGCCCAGCGTGACGACGACGCAGGACGGCCCCTGGTCGAGCAGGCGGCGAAGCCCGTCTGCCGAGGGCGCCTCGCCGGTGCCGGCGCGGAAGCCGGCCTCGTTGAAGAACACCAGGTCGGCCAGCGGCAACTGCTGCGCCAGCGCCCGCGCGTCGCCGACCACCGAGGGTTCGAGGTCCAGCGCCACCCGCGTGCCGGTGCGCCGCGCCAATTGGCTGATGCGCGTCAGCTCCGCCAGGTCGCGCGGCATGGCGTAGAGCACGCGCGACTGCAGCAGCGCGTCATGCAGGCGCTGCACGGGGAAGGGCGGCGGCGCGGCGGCCATTGGCGCGACCACCAGGCCGCGGTCGCCGCCCGGCGGCAGCAGGGAGAGGGCCAGGCCCGACGCCACACCGGCCACGACCTGCAGGTGCTCGACATCGACGCCGTCGTCGCGCAGCGAGCGCCGCAGCTGCTCGCCGAACAGGTCGGCGCCGATGCGGCCGAACACGGCCGCGCGGCCGCCCAGCCGCGACAGCGCGCAGGCTGCGTTGGCCGTGGTGCCGCCCGCCGAATGGCCCGCCGCGCGCGCCATCACCTTGCCGCCCGCCTCGGGCCACCGGTCGACGTCCAGGCTCAGGTCCATGCAGGGATCGCCAAAGGCCAGCAGGTCCCAGCGACGGCGCTCAGCCATGGCCGCGCTCCTGCCAGTGGCGCCAGGCCAGCCCGCCCAGGCCGGCCGCGATCGCGTCCAGGTCGAAGTCGGCGCGGTTGGCGGTCTCGAACTCGGCGCGCATCGCCGCCGGCACGCCGGCCAGTCCGCGCCAGGCGCCGGCGATCGCGCCGGCCATGGTCGCGATGGAATCGGTGTCGTTGCCGATCGAGGCGCCGAGGGCGATGGTCCGCATCGGATCGCCGCCGGTGTAGGCGACGATGCCCACGGCCGCGGGCACGGATTCCGCCGCCAGCACCGAGTTGCCGACCAGCCCTTCCATCCGCGACATGAAGCTGCGGTCGTCCGGCGCCTGGGCGGCGATCGCCAGCGCCGCCTCCAGCCGCGCCAGGTAACGGGGGCCGGCGACGTCGCGGGCGCGCTGGCGGGCGATCGCCTCGCCGCGGGTCGCGCCTTCCACCGCGGCGGCCAGCACCTCGCCCAGCGCGTCGGGCGATGGCGGCGTGACCAGCGCGCGAGAGACGGCGGCGGCGATCGAGCAGGCCGCCGAGATCGCGACGCCGGTGTCGTGCGAGGGCATGCAGGTGACGAAGGCCTGCTCGCAGGCGGCGGCCAGGTCGCCGGGGTGGATCAGGCCGGCCGGCGCGACGCGCATCGCCGCGCCGTTGGTCGTGCCCATGCCGGTGAGCTTGCGGCGCGACTGCCCGATCACGCCGACGCTCGCCAGGTCCGTGCCCTCCTGCAGCGCCTTGACGATGCCCGCGGTGCTGGGGCCCATGAAGCCGGCCTTCGGGCTGGTGCGCACCCAGTCCAGCAGGCACTCGACCCAGCCGGCCTGGTCCAGCCGGCCCTCGGCGGCCACCAGCGCGCGCGCCAGGTAGTACATCTGGCTCGCGTCGTCGGTGACCTCGGCCCGCAGGCCGCCATTCACGCCGGCGAAGGTGTCCGGCGTGGGGGTCTCGAAACGCGTGACCAGTCCGCCGAAGTGGGCCGCGATCTCGTCGATGCTCCATTGCTCGGTCGGCGCGCCGAGCGCGTCGCCCATGCCGGCCAGCGTCAGCGACGCCTGGATGCGCTCGCGCAGTTGCTCTTGGTTCATCCTGGGAAGGTCCTTCAAGGTCTCTGGGAAATCTCGGGCGTGGCGGGCCTGGGCCGCCGCGCGCGGCGCGCGCCGGCCACGGCCATGGCGAGCAGGGTGACGATGGGCGGCAGCATCTGCGGCAGCTGGGGCCGCCAGGCCAGCGCGCCGAGCTGGGTGGCCAGCACCGCGCTGGCGCCGAACAGCAGCGCCGCCGCGGTGGTCCCCGCCAGCGCGCGGGCGCCGAGGAAGACGGCCGCCAGCGCCAGGAAGCCGCGACCGGCGCTCATGTCCGCCTGGAACAGGGTCACGTAGCCCATGCTGAGGTAGACGCCGCCCAGTCCGGCCAGCGCGCCGCTGGCCAGCAGCGCCAGGTACTGCATGCGCTTGACCGGAATGCCGGCGGCGAGCGCGGCGGCCGGGTTCTCGCCGGTGGCGCGCAGCCAGCGGCCCCAGGGGGTGCGCTGCAGCAGCAGCCACACCGCCGCCACCGCCAGCGGCGCCAGCAGCAGCGGCAGGGGATGGCCGCGGCCGCCTTCGCCGTTGACCAGCAGGTCCAGCGCCGGCCAGCCGGCCAGGCCGGGCACCCGCAGCGCGGGCAGCGCGGGGCTGACGAGCGTGGCGGTGGAGCCCTTGTCGCCGACCCAGCTGGCCATCAGGAACACGGTCAGCCCGGCGGCCAGCAGGTTCATGGCGATGCCGGCGACGATCAGGTCGGCGCCGAACTCGAGATGGAAGACCGCCAGCAGCAGCGCCAGCGCGAGCGCCGCCAGCAGCGCCGCGCCGCCGCCGATCAGCGCATGGGCCGAGACCGGCAGCGCCGGCCAGAGCTCGGCGGCCTGCACCGCGCCCATGACGCCGAAGAACGCGGCGACCAGCATCAGGCCCTCCAGCGCCACGTTGACGCAGCCGGCCAGGTCCGACACCAGCGCGCCGAGCGCCGCGAAGAGGATGGGCGTGGTGGCGCGCAGCAGCGCGACGACCAGCCCGGCGACGACGAGGGTCCAGGTGTCGGTCATGTGGCGACTCCGGGGGAGGGCTCGACGGTCTCGACGGCGGGCGCGCCGCGCCGGCTCCGCCAGCGCGCGAGGGCCTCGGCCAGCCGCGGCCACAGGCGCTCGGAGACGACGAACAGGATGATCAGCGCCTGGATCACCAGCACCATCTCGCGCGGGACGTCGGTGCCGCGCTCCATCGCCTGCCCGCCGGCCCGCAGGTAGGCGTAGAGCAGCGCCGCCATCGGGATCGCGCGCGGCTGGTTGCGCGCCAGCAGCGCCACCACCAGGCCCTCGTAACCGAGGCCGGCGGGCAGGTCCACCGGCAGCCGCCCGAGCAGCGCATGGCTGACATGCAACCCCGCCAGTCCCGCGAACAGCCCGCCCAGCGCGGTCGAGAGCATCACCGTGCGCGCCACCGGCAGCCCCATGCGCCGCGCGAAGTCCGGCGCCTGGCCGACGGCGCGCAGCGCATAACCGGCACTGGTCCGGTCCAGCATCGCCTGCGCGGCCCAGGCCAGCAGCGGCACCGCGATCAGCATCGCGCTCACATGCGTGCCGGGGATCAGCGCGCCCAGCGACGCGGCCGGCGGCAGCAGCGGCGTGGCGATGAAACCCGCGCCGGGATCGCTCATCCACTCGCTGAGGATCAGCCGGAACAGCTGCACCGCGACCAGGTTGAGCATCAGCGAGGTGACGATCTCGCTGGCGCCATGGCGCACCCGCATCCATCCGGGCAGCAGCCCCCAGGCGCCGCCCACGAGCATCGCCGCCAGCAACGAGGCCGGCAGCACGACCATCGCGGGCCAGGCGGCCAGCGCCAGGCTGGTGGCCACAGCGGCCAGCGCGCCGAGGAACATCTGCCCGTCCGCGCCGAGCGTGAACTGCCGGGCGCGGAAGGGCAGCGCGATCGCCAGGCCCAGCAGCGCCAGCGTGATGGCGTCCTCGATCGCGGCGCCGAAGAGCACCACGCGCCGCAGCTCCCAGCCCTGCGTGCCGAGGTGGAACTCCGGCAGCGGGCCGGTGAGCAGCGCCAGCCAGGCGCGCAGCGGCTCATCGCTGACCAGCGCGGTCAAGGCGAAGCCGACCAGCAGCGCTGCGGCCAACGACAGCGGCAGCGTGCCGATGCCGGCACCGACGCGCCGGAGCAGGACGGTGAGGCCGGCGCGGCGCGAGGCCCGGGGCGCGGGAGGGGCGGCGGACGTCACGGCAGGCGTTCCTCGTCGGGGGCGGACGGCGTGGAGGGGGCGGAGGGCGTGGAGGGCGCTGAGAGCGCCGAGCGTGCGGAGGGCGCGACGGGTGCGGAGGGCGTGACGGAGGCAGAGGGCGAGCAGGGCTCGGCGGGCGTGAAGGGCGCGTCCAGGTCGGCGCGGGCGGCCGGGTCGTGGCACACGCCGGTCATGTAGAGGCCGAGCCGCCGCGCATCGACCTCGGCGGCCGCGAAATGCCCGACCAGTCGGCCGTGCGACATCACCGCGATGCGATCGGACAGCGCCAGCAGTTCGTCCAGGTCGGCCGAGATCAGCAGCACGGCCGCGCCGCTGTCTCGCAGCGCGCCCAGGCGCTCGTGCAGCGACTCGCAGGCGCCGATGTCGACGCCCCGCGTCGGCTGGCTCGCGACCAGCAGGCGCGGGGCCAGCGCGATCTCGCGGGCCAGCACGACCTTCTGCATGTTGCCGCCCGACAGCGAGCGGATCGGGACCTCGGGCGACGCGGCCACGACGCCGAAGTCGCGCAGCAGGCGGGCGGTCTCGCGCGCCGCCCCTCCCAGATCCAGCGCGCCGAACCAGCCGGGCACGCCGCGCCGGACCACGGGTGGCTCGGCATGCCGGTTGGCGATCGCGTTCTCGGTGATGCTCATGTCCGGCGCGACGCCGTCGTGCAGCCGGTCTTCCGGCAGCGCCGCGACGCCCGCCGCCCGCGCCGCGCGGATGCCGGCGTCGCCCTGGCCGCGCAGCGGGACGCCGTCGACCGAGACCTGCCCGCGCTCCGCGCGCACCAGGCCGGCCAGCACGTCGGCGAGCAGTCCCTGCCCATTGCCTTCCACGCCGGCGATGCCGAGGATCTCGCCGCCGGCGATCTCCAGCGTCAGGTCCTCCAGGGTCTGGCGGCCGCCGGCGTCCGTGACCGCGACCGCGCGCATGCTGAGCACCGGCGTGCGGCGCTCCGACGCCGGCGACGGCCGCGACCGCCGCGGCACGACGGCGCGTCCCACCACCATCGCGGCGATCTCCGCCTCGCCGACGTCCCGCGTCGCCGCGCTGCCGGCCACGCGGCCGCCGCGCAGCACGGTGAAGCGGTCCGAGACCTCGCGGATCTCCGCGATCCGGTGCGTGATCAGGATCACCGCCAGGCCGTCGTCGGCGTAGCGCCGCAGCGCGGTCATCAAGGCCGCGGCCTGCTGCGGCGCCAGCACCGCCGTCGGTTCGTCCAGCATCAGGATGCGGGCGCCCTGGTGCAGCGCCTTGAGCAGCCCCACCGCCTGCTGCTCGCCCAGCGAGAGCCGCGATACCGGCGTGCGCGGATCCAGCGGCAGGCCGAAGCGGCGCGCCGTCTCGGCGACCTGCTCGATCGCGACGCGGGTGTCGAGCAGCGGACCGCGGCGCGGCTCCTGGCCGAGCACGACGTTCTCGGCGACGGTGAAGGAGGGCACCAGCGTCACATGCTGCGGCACCAGGCCCATGCCGGCGGCGATCGCCTCGCGTGGCGTGCGCCAGCGCACCGGCCGGCCATCCAAGCGGATATCCCCGGCGCTGGGCTGCTCCAGCCCGTAGAGCATCTTCATGACGGTGGACTTGCCGGCGCCGTTCTCGCCGACGATGGCATGCACCTCGCCCGGCGCGATGGACAGGCTGACCTGGTCCACCGCCAGCGTGCCGGTCGGGTAGCGCTTGGAGACGCCGTGCAGCGACAGCCGCCCGGGCGTGGCGGCGCCGATCGGCGCGCTGCCGGGCGGGGTGTCCGATGAGGCGCCCATCGCGATGTTCATCGCGGCGCTCGTGGCGGTGTCCCACGGCGTGTTCATCGCGGCGCTCATCCGGGCGTCCTCGCCGAGAAGGCGCTCGGCACGCGGCGCTGGCCGGCGACGATCTCCGCCCGCACTTGCTCGAGCTCCTGCCAGAGCGCGGGCGGCCATTGCGCCAGCAGGCCGGCGCGGGGCGCGAGGCTCACGCCGCGCTCCGCCAGGCCCAGCGACACGACGCCGCCCGGCGCCGCGGGCTCCCGCAGGGACGCACGCAGCGCCTCCAGCACCGCGACGTCGACGTTCTTGACCACCGAGGTGAGGATGCGCGCCGCCAGCGCCGGCTGGCGCGGACGGTAGAGCGCGTACTGGTCCACGTCCACGCCGATGGCGTAGCGGCCGGTCTCCAGCGCGGCCTCGTTGACGCCCTGGCCGCTGGCGCCCGCGACATGGAACACGATGCCGGCGCCGCGGCCGAACAGCGTCTTGGCGATCTCCTTGCCCAGCGCCGGATCGGAGAAGGAGTTGGCGTACTGGGTCGCGACCGGCAGGTCCGGATCCGCGGCCTTGGCCCCGGCGCGAAAGCCCACGATGAAGTCGTCGACGACCGGGAACTGCATGCCGCCCATCACCCCCAGGCCGCCACCAGGCGCGACGCCCGGCAGGCCGGCCCGGTCGAGCCGCGCCGCCAGCCAGCCGGCCAGATAGGCGCCCTCGTTCTGGCGGAACAGCAGCGAGCGCACGTTGCGGCAGGCGCAGCGACCGGCGTCCACGGCGGCGTCGTAGAGCACGAAGCGACGTTCCGGATAGGCCCGCGCCAGCTGCTCGACATAGGGCGCCATCGTGTAGGTGCCGGTGACGATCAGGTCGTAGTCGCCGCTGTCGGCCAGCGCGGTCAGAGCCGGTAGCCAGCGCGTGGGGTCGGTGCCGCCCTCCACGATCTTGACGGTGACCGGCAACTGCCGCGCCGCTTCGCGCATGCCCTTGGCCGCGCCGTCGAAGAAGGACTTGTCGCCCAGCGTGCCGTTGATGAAGAGCACGGCGCGCACCGCGTGGCCGGCCTGGGCGCGCGGCAGCAGCCGCTCGCCCGCGGCCTTCAGGCCGTAGAGCACGGCCACGGCCGCGAGCAGCCACAGGAGCTGACGCAGGAGGAAGCGGAGGGCGGGGCGCATCGACGGCGGTGCCGGGAGGGGGCGGCCGGGCGCGCTCAGGCGAGCCGGCTGGACTGCGTGATCCGCGCGCTGTATCGGTAGCTGGACACGTACTTCATGAGGCAGTACTCGATGGGCTCGCGCCGCTCGGACAGTGTGATGCGCTCGCAGACCAGCAGCGGCGCGCCTTCCGGCACGCCAAGCAGCCGCGCTTCCTCCGCGTCGGCGCTGGCGGCGAACAGGTTCTCCACCGCTTCCACCGGCGCGAAGCCGGCGCGTTCCATCAGCAGCTGGTACAGCGAGCGGGCGCGTTCCACCTCCTGCAACTCGAGCTTCACGCCTGGCGGCAGCGGGAAGTAGGCGTCGTGCAGGCCGACGGGCACGCCGTTGGTCAGACGCACGCGCCGCACGCGGGTGAGCGGGTGGCCGGATTCGAGCTGCAGCAGCTGGGCGATGGCCATGGTGGCCGGGCTGAACTCGAGGTTGAGGATGCGCTGGCTGGGCAGGCCGCCGCGCTGGCGCGTGTCCTCGGAGAAGCCGTCGATGTAGCGCGACATGCGGCGCACCAGCGCCGGCGCGACGAAGGTGCCGCGGCCGTGGTCGCTGTAGACCAGCCCATGGTCCTCCAGCAGCCGCACCGCCTTGCGGATGGTGTCGCGGCTGACCTGGTGCTGCTCGGTGAGCTCGCGCTCGGAGGGCAGGGCCTCGTTGTCGGCGAGGCGGCCGTCGTCGATGGCGGCGCGCAGCGCGTCGGCGACCTGGCGGTAGCGGGGAGGGGGCGCGGAGGCCTCGGCGGGTCGTTTGCTCATGTCTGGCAATGCTCTCATGGTACGTACCAGATGGTCAACAGGGTTGCTCCCAGTCCGCATCGCATGGCCGTTTTACGAGGCTGTGACAGCTGTTGCTTCCGAAGGAAAACCCGAGGTTCTGCGGAAAACATGCTGTGACCAGATTGACGTGGTACGTACCAGTGGATGATCATCCGGCCCGATCCGCGCAGTACCCCTCCACCCCGTTCCCGGTCCTTCCGCTGAAAGCTCCTCCACCATGCGCTCTCTCGCCCGCCTTCCCTTCGCGCCGCTGCCCCTGGCGGCCCTGCTCGTCGCCGTCCACGCCCCGGTCCTGGCCCAGGAGGCTGCCGCGCCGGCCCGGCCCGCCAGCGAAGCCGCTGGCGACACCGCGCCTTCGGCCGCGCCGGTGCCCGCCCGTTCGCAGTCGCTGGGCCAGGTGACGGTGACCGGCGAGTCCATCGGCCTGCGCCAGTCGCGCGCCAACGTGAAGATCACCGCGGCCGACCTGGAGCACTACCCGACCGGCGTCTCGGCCGACAAGCTGCTGGAGCGCGTGTCCGGCATCCAGGTCGGCTCGTCCAACGCCTTCGGCGGCGACGGCTTCGAGAGCACGATCAGCATGCGCGGCTTCGGCAAGGACAGCATCGGCTTCTCGATCGACGGCATCCCCAACGGCCGCACGACGCTGGGCGGCGGCTCGGTGCCCACGCGCTTCTTCGACAGCAGCAACCTGGCGGCGATCGATGTGTCGCAGTCGGCCGGCATCGTCGGCGCGCCGTCCCACCAGGCGCTGGCCGGCCACATCGATTACCTGACCCAGGATCCCGGCCGTGCCTTCGGCCTGCGCGTGGAAGCCGCCGCGGGCAGCGCCGAGCTCGGCCGGCTCTATGCCCGCGTGGACAGCGGCGAACTGGCGCCCGGGCTCACCGCCTACCTGAGCGTGTCCCGGCAGCAGTGGCAGGTCTCCTACGTCGACGATCCCTCCGGCCACGACACCCGCGACCATGCCGACCTGAAGCTGGCCTGGCGCCTGGGCCAGGACACCACGCTGAAGCTCTACTCCAGCTTCAACGAGCGCAAGGAGACGAGCGCCAGCAACATCGTCACGCTCAGGCAGTTCCAGACCGATCCCAAGCAGGACGGCTACACCGACCACTGGATCGGCGTGCCCGGCGTCGACCGCAACTACCGCGGCCTCAAGGGCAACCCGCGCGAGGACCGGCTGAGCTACCTCAGCCTGAACACCACGCTGGGCGGCCTGAAGGTCTCGGCCAAGGCCTATCACCACGGGCAGGACGGGACCGGCAAGGAAACGGGCCTGGGCAACGGCGGTTATCCGGGGCTCGATGGCTCGGCCCGCAGCCTGTACTTCCGCGGCAATGACTACGACCTCTCGCGCAACGGCGCCTTGGTGGAAGTGGGCGCGCGGCATGGCGACCTGCTCGACTGGCGCGCCGGCGCCTGGTACGAGAGCTACGAGCGCGGTCAGGTGCGGCGCTGGTATCCGGTCCTCGACGAGTCCGTGGGGCCGGCCCTTGCCGACACGCCGGTCGCGATCAGCGAGGACAAGCACTGGAAGAACCGCTCCACCATGGTCTACCTGGCCAACCGCAGCAGCCTGCTGGATGGCGGGCTCAAGCTGGACTACGGCGTCACCTACCTCGACAACCGGGTCGACTACCGCGCGCCGATCCAGGACTCGCGCACCGGCAAGCTGGATTTCGTCAACCAGGCGCGGGTGAACTCCGGCGTGCTGCCCAAGCTGGGCGCGCTGGTGCCGCTGGGCGCGAACACCGAGCTGTTCGCGGGCTACGCCAAGAACGCGGCCACGATGACCGACGCGACGCTCGAGGGCGGCGCGGCCACCACGATGGCGGCGGCGCTGCGGCCGCAGGACATGGACACCGCCAAGGCCTTCGACCTGGGCCTGCGCCACAAGGGCGACGGCTACGCGCTGAGCGTGCAGGGTTTCTCGATCCGCTCGAAGGAGACGGTGGCCGCGGACATCGCCGGCACGCTGCAGTCGGAGAACGTGGACCAGGGCCGCCGCATCGATGGCATCGAGCTGAGCGGCAACGCGCGCGTGGGGGCGGCCTGGCGCCTGTATGGCGCCTTCACCTACCAGAAGGCGCGCTACGCGCTGGGCGACGTCGATGCGCAGGGTTATCCGGCCAAGGGCTTCATCCGCGACGGCGCGGACCTGGTCGGCATCGCGCCGCGCAACCTGTTCCTGGAAGCGACCTGGCGGCCGGGCGATGCCTGGCGGCTCGGGGCCAATCTCCGTCACGTGTCCAGCCAGGCCGGCTACTACGCGAATCCGCGGGTGGCGAACAGCGGCGTCGACGAGCGCATGCCGGCGTACACGCTGCTCGGCGCGAGTGGGTCGTACCAGTGGGATCACCTGACCCTCGGCCTGAACCTGGAGAACATCACCAACAAGCACTACCTCTCCGGCGTCGCGCCCGAGCTGATGACGAGCCCCTCCAGCATCGGGCGCTACTTCATCGGCGCGCCGCGCACGGTGGTGCTGTGGGTGAGGATGGAGCTGTGAAGCGCTCCCCGGTGACCCGCCCCGGCGGCGCGGCGGTCCTCGCCGGGGCCGTGGCCGCGGTCGCGCTCCTGCTGGGCGGCTGCGCGCCGGTGACCTCGACGGTCGATGCGCGCGCGACAGCACGCGTTTCGGTGGACGCCGCGGCGGGTGCGGCGGCGGGTGCGGCGGCAGATGCGGCGGCAGGTGCGGCGGCAGGTGCGGCGGCAGGTGCGGCGGCAGGTGCGGCGGCAGGTGCGCCGGGCACGGACGCCTGGGCGCAGCCGCCCATGCGCCTGCGGCTCATCGGCGAGACCGTCATTCCGCGCGTGGCGACCGATCCGCTGCTGCGCCATCTCGGCGGCATTTCCGGCCTCGACTACGACCCCGTCGAGGACACCTGGTACCTGCTCAGCGACGACCGGTCGGAGCACGCCCCCGCGCGCTTCTACACCGCCAGGATCCGCTGGAACGCGCAGGGCCTGGAGGAGCTGCGCGTGACCGGCCTCACCCCGTTGTTGCAGCGGGACGGCCAGCCCTATCCGAATGTCCGCGCGCCGACGCGGCCCGGCGAGCCGCCGCCCGACAGCCCCGATCCCGAGGCCTTGCGGCTGGACCCGCGGACCGGGCGTCTGCTCTGGTCCAGCGAGGGCGACCGCCCGCGCGGCCTGCAGCCCTTCATCCGCTGGTCGGAGCGGGACGGCCGCTTCGCCGGCGAGCTGCCGCTGCCCGAGCGCCTGCGCGTGCATCCCGACGAGCCGCGCGGGGCCCGGGACAACCTCAGCCTGGAAGGCTTGGCCCTGGCCGCGGATGGCTCCGTGTGGGCCAGCATGGAGGCGCCGTTGATCGAGGACGGCGAACCGCCGACGCGCGAGGCGGGCGCGTTGGCCCGCTTCACCCACCTGGACCGGCAGGGCCGGGTGCTGGGGCAGTACGCCTATCCGGTCGAGCCGATCCCGGAGGCGCCCACCGGCGGCCAGCGCCGGTCCGACAACGGCGTCAGCGATGTGCTGGTCACGCCGGCAGGCACGCTGCTGGTGCTGGAGCGCTCGGGCCGGGAAGTCGCCGAGCGGGTCTTCAAGTTCCGCGTGCGGCTGTACGAGGCCAGCGTCGATGGCGCCACCGACGTCTCGGCCGTGGCCTCGCTGCGCGACGCGGCGCTCGTGCCGATGCGCAAGCGGCTGATCCTCGACCTGCAGGCCGCCGGCGCGCGGGGACCGATCGACAACCTCGAAGGCATGGCCTGGGGACCGGTGCGGCCCGACGGCCGGCGCACGCTGGTGATGGTGGCCGACGACAACTTCTCGCCGCAACAGGTGACGCAGGTCCTGGCCTTCGAGGTGGCGCCATGAGGGACGAGGACATGGAAGGCCTGCTGGGAGCCTGGCTGCAGGCGGCCGGCGCGGGGGACCGCGCGGCGTTCGAGCAGCTGTACCGCCACTTCCAGCCGCGCCTGACGCGCTTCATCCAGCGCTGCTGCTCGCGCCCGCATGTGGTGGAAGAGGCGGTCAACGACGCGCTGTGGGTGGTCTGGAAAAGCGCCGCCAACTTCCGCGGCGACTCGCGGGTGACGACCTGGGCCCATGGCATCGCGTATCGCTGCATGCTCAAGGCGCTGCGGGATCGCGAGGTCGGTCAGGAGATCAATGCCTCGGCGGTGCCGGAGGCGGAACTCGCCGAGGCGGAGCCGTTCTTCGACGACGGCCCCGACCGCGAGCTGCGCGACTGGGTGCGTCACGGGCTCGCCACCTTGTCGCTGGAGCAGCGCACGACGGTGGAGCTGGCCTACTGCCAGGGCGAATCCTGCGAGGAGATCGCGCGGATCATGGCCTGCCCCTCGGGCACGGTGAAGGCGCGCCTGGTGCGCGCGCGGGAGAAGCTCAAGGACGTGCTGCCGGCGCTGGCGGAAGCGGCGGTCGGGACGCGCGGCTACTGAGCCGACTGAGCCCGACGACCTGTCGGGCCCCGCGGTCGACCGCGGCGGCGCGTTCGCTTCGACGCCAACCGCTTCGCGTCCGTCTCGCTGTCGTCATCGCGGTGTGCCTATCGTCATCACCGGCCGAACCCATCACCCAACAACTCGGCCAGGGAGCTTCCATGACGACCATCCTTGCGTCTACGACACCTCCGGCGAACGGGACGATCCCCGCTCATGCCGACACCGTTTCAGCCGGCACGCCCGCCGACGTCATCGCCGACGTCACCGGCGTCATCGGCGACTGGCGCCGCGAGGTCGCGCTGCGGCTGGGCGCCAGCCCCGAAGTCGCGCGGCACTTCGCCGCCACCGGCCTGATCGAGCTCGCCGGGCAGCCGCTGTCGCTGCATCCGCTGCACGACGAACCGACCGGGTCCTGGCTGGCCGTCACGCGCGCCGCGCGTCCGGCCGCGGTCGACGAGGCGGCCTGGTGCGATGCATTGCTGCTCGCCACCGGGCAGGCGCTGGTCGCCACCCACGCGGCTTTCGGACTGAACGACGACGGCGAGGCGGTGCTGATCCTGCGCACCGCCGCCGGGCATGCGCATCCCGATTTGCTTGCCGTCGAACTGGCCGGGCTGCTGCAGCTGCGGCAGGCGCTGCTCGAGGGCGTGACGGCGAGGGCCGGAGCGGCCGCAACGGCAGCCGCGGCAACCACGGCAACCACGGCAACCACGGCAGCCACGGCAGCCACGGCAGCCACGGCAGCCGCTGCGGCCGATGTCGACGCGCCGCTCCTGGAAGCCCCCGAGCGCGTGCTCGTGCGCGTGCATGGGGCCTTGCTGCAAGCGGGGCTGCCCGCCGCGGACGCGCTGGCCGGCGCGCGCAGCGGATCGTTCACGCTGGACGGCGTGTCGATCGGCCTGGCCTGCGAGGACGGGACCGACACGCTGGTGCTGGTGTCCGACCTCGGCGCCGAAGCGCTCGACACGCTCGAGCGCCGGCGGCTCGCGCTGCAGGCCAACACGACGCTGATGGTCTTCGCCGGCGTCGCCGTGGCCCGCGAGCGCGGCCGCGCGCGCCTGATGTCGCGCTGCCCGGTCGACGGCCGCAGCGCCGCCGATTTCGCCGACGGCTTCGCCGCCTGGTTGCGCGACTTCGCGCGCCTGGCCCGTGCCACATCGACGTCCCGCGACACCGCGGCCGCGTATTGAAGGAGGAAGCCGACATGCCTGCATCCATCCCCCCTTCGACATCCAACCGCATCGAATCGTTCCGTCTGCCCGCCGAGGCCGGCACGTCCGTGCCCGGCGCCACAGCGACCGCGGGTCCTTCAGGTACAGCAGGCACCGCTGGCTCGACGGGCTCGGCGGCCGGCGTCGTTGCCCCGACGCTTGAGCGGCCGCACAACGCGCCGTCGTCGCGAACCTCCGCGCCGCTGGCATCCTCCAGCGGCGAGGAGCTGCGCGAGCGCCGGCCTCTGCCGGAGCTCGTCGGCACGAGTCCGGGTCGCTCGTTGCTGGACGACTCGCACAGCATGTCGGACTCGCGCGAGTGGTCGTCGCGGCGCCTCGACACCCTGGCGCGGGAGCGCGGCCTGAGCGGCCCGCTCTCGGCCACCGCATCGGACATCGGCCGGCAACTGCGGGCCGAGCCAACCTTCAACCTGTCCCGTCCCGCCGCGCCGGAGCGCAACTGGCGCTCCGTCGCGAACGCGATCTCCAGCGAGGTCGCCCGGCTGGCCGGCGTGGCGGGCAGTGAGGTGGTGCGCACGCTCGGGTCCGTCGTTCCGCCGATGCCCGAGGCCCGCCTAGCCGGCGTGGTGGCGGGACACGCCATCCACCAGACGGTCGCGGTGGCGCTGCCCACCTTCGCGCGGGAGATGCTCGCCAGCGCGGTGACCCACGCGCTGCGGGCCACGCCGGCGCCGGCCGTGATGGGCCTGCAGGCGACGGTCGGCATGACCAACGTGGTCCTGCAAGTGGTGCGGGAGCTGCGCGAGCGGCGCAACCCCGACGAGGCGGCGCGCGCCTACCACTCGCTCACCCCCGAGCAGTGGCAGGCGAAGACGCCCCGCGAGCAGACGGCGATGCGGGAGCACACGCTCAAGGTCTCGCGGCTGTTCACGGTGATGCAGGTGTCCTCGTCCTTCACCAACCTGATGCTGATGCATCACGGGTTCCAGCAGGGCGACCGGGCGGCCGCGCTGCAGCCGCTGGCCAACGAGTTGAAGGTCGGCGTCTACGCCGCGATGCGGGACGGCCTGCAGGCCAGCTTCAGCATGGTCAAGGTGAACAAGCCGCCGGCGCCTGCGGGCGGCGGCCCGCAGCCGGAGCTGGCGGCCGGCATGTCCGGTGCTGCGCAGGCCGCCGCCGTGGCCACCTACGCCGGCGTGAACGTGGTGAACGGCTTCCTGGGCGATGCACTGAAGGGCGCGTGGGTGCCTGATCGAGGCACGGCGGCCGCGGTGCTGCTCGGGCAATCCACGGCCATGGGCGCGGGCGAGGCCTGGCGCGTCGCGGCCGGGACGGCGGCGATCAGCACGCTGACCAACACGCTGGGCGAGACGACGGACTGGTTCCAGCGCCTGCAGCTCTTCGCCAACCAGACGCCCGGCGCGAAGCAGGAGTGGGCGCCGGTGCTCACCGGCACGGACCGCAGCCGCGTGCTGGACCAGGCGCAGGCGCGGACCTCGCTCACCAACACGCTCTTCTCGGCGCTGACCGCGGCGGGGCAGGGCATGGCGCACAGCCAGCTGCCGCCGGCCGTGCAGCAGTTCATCGGCAACGTCGGGGCCGCGGCGCTGGGCGCGATGCTCGATTCGCCGATCACAGGCCTGTGGCAGGCGCAGGAGGCGGTGCGGGCCAGGCCCGTGCCGGACGCGCCTGTCGATCTGGAGCTGGCACTGCGTCCGGACTCGCCGCGTCTGCCGTCGAGCTCGGCCTCGTCGGTGGCGGACATCCCGGTGCCGCAGCAGCGCCGGCCCCGCGTCAACGTCGACGAACTCGATTGAAGGTGCCATGACCGGTCCGATCCGTTCCACCGCGGGCCGCGTGCCCTCGCGAGCCACCGTACCGGCCAGCGGCCGGCAGCCGGTGCCGGCGTCCACCACGCAGGCCCGTCCCGCGGCGGGATTTGCTGATCTGGATCGGCCGCCGGCGCGGCCGGCCGGCGCGCCGGGCACGTCCGGCACCGGCGAGACCGAGAGCGCATCGAGCGCCTCGCAGCGACGCGCGTCGCTGCCGATGCCGACGGGGACGGGGGCCCTGGCATCGATGGGAGCCTCATCGAGCGGGGCGGCATGGGTCGCGATGTCACCGTCCGCCCAGCTGAGGTCGCTGGCGGAAGATCTCTCCCAGTTGGAGGCGGAGCGGGCGACGCTGCAGGCGAGCCTCGACGAACTTCAGGCGCGGCGTCGTGACGCGGGCGTTCCCGGCGCGGGCGAGCGGGGCGACGAGGTCGGCCGCCTTCAGTCGCGCACCGATCAAGCGCGAGGCCAGCTGGCCTCGCTGCAGGCGAGGCACGACAAGGAGTCCGGCGAGCTGGCCGATGTCGAGCGGAAGTTGGCGTCCGCCCGGCAGCAGCTTGAACGTTTGACGCTGGCGGCTGATCCGCAGCCGCAGCCGCAGCCGGCCCAGCCGCCCCGGTCTGCCCGCGCGCGGGCGGGCCGGCGGGGCGGCGCCAAGCCGGCGCGGCCGATGCCGGCGGCCGCGAAGCCGGACCCGAGAAGCGCTGCGGAGGTCGAGGCCCAATCGCGCATCAAACGGCTGGAGGGAGAGCGCGACAGCCTCAAGACGCAGATGGAGGCGGCCGGTCGCCGCGTGGCGGAGGCGCGCGCGGCGTTGAAGCGCGATACCGACTTCGCGGCGCTGGTGCTGGATCCCCGTTCCTACGAGCCGCGGATCGATGAGGCCGTCGCCACCAACCTCAACCGGTTCCTGGCGCATTACGAGCTCCCCGCCATCGATCGGGTGCCACAGGGCGAGGACACGCGGCATGCCAGCTACCTGGACATGTTCACCAACGTCGACCAGGGGCCGCGGCGTCTGGACGAGCCGCTGCTGGAAAACCCGGCGCACAGCTTCTCGGCGTTCTCCGCGCTGTACAGCACCTTGTGGCCCGGCCGCGTCAACGAGAGCCTGCTGAGGAATCTGCTTGGCGGCGACATGAGGGCCGTGATGGCGGCTGTGCGCGCGGGCGGCGAAGGCCTGGGGAAGGAGGTCGGCCGGCACGTGGTGGCCCAGTTCGCGGAGGAGATGAGAGGCTGCGCGGGCGCGGCCGCCGCCACGGGCACGCCCGACGGCACGACGGCGCGCCGCGTGAGGATGCCCAGCGGCAACCGGGTGACGCAGACGGCGCTGGCCGAAGGTCGCGCGCGAGCCCGCGATCTGGTGCCGCTGCAGGAGCTGCCGGCGCATCGCGGCCGCATCGTCCTGGGCGCGATCCAGCAGGCGACGTCGATGATGAAAACCATCGCCGATGACTACCGCGCGGCGTCGGGCGACGTGCAGCGATCCCAGTTCGCGCTTGACGGCGCGCTGAAGGACCAGACAGCCCTCGTCGAGCGCGGTGAGCAGCTGACGAGCGAGCTCGGCGCCGCGCAGGCGGCGCTCAGCGGCCTTCGCGACGAGCGCCGGCAGCGGGACGCCGCGCAGTCGTCGCCCTCAGCGCAATCAGCGCAGCCTGCCTCGCGCGATGCCGCGCCGGATGCGGCCATTCCGCAGCTCCCGGCGGCGGCCGGGTCCTCGTCGCCGGATGTCGACGCTCGCCGGATGCGGCTGCGCGGCGACGTGGACCGCCACGGCGCCCAGGCGGACGAGGCGCGCAGCCGCGTCGACCAGACCGCGCGCGACATCGGCGAAGCGCAGGCCGAGCTGCGCCGCTCCGCGCAAGCGCACGAGGCGGCCGCCGCGGCACTGGCGCGGGAGGCGGCGAATGCCAGCCGCGAGCACGACGAAGTCCGTGCCGCCCAGGCCGGGCTGCGCGAGCGGCTGGCGGTGACCGAGGCGCGGATCGGCGAGCTGCGCGAGACCTTGCATCAAGCGCCGGCGCGCCGCGCCGCGATCAGCGACCTGGCCTGGGAGCGCACCATCGATCGCCACGTCGGGATCAGCGACGAAGCCATGCGGGAGCGCGCGCCCGAGACCGGCCATGTGGGCAGCTACGACGCGCTGTCGACGCTGTCCCAGGTGGTCGCCGACCTGCACGCCCATGTGTCCGGCCATGCCGACCTGCGGCCCGTGCTCGCGGCACGCAACCGCCGCGAGTTCGACAGTGCCGTGGCCCGCGTGCCGGGCGGCGTGACCGACCTGGTGCTCGACCACGGCCGCCAGGTGGGACGCGGCTTCAGCAACGCGCTGGACCGCACCGAGCGCGCGACGCCGCTGCAGCACAGCAGCTACTCGCTGGACTTCGTGCAGGGCAGGGTGGTGGTGTCCCACCTGCATCCGCATGTGCCGCGTCGCACGCTGCAGGTTGCGGAGCTGAAATGAAGCGAGGGCCCCGAGGGGCCCTCCGCGCCGGCCTGCACGCGCGGGTCACTCCAGCCGGATGCCGCTCTCCTTCAGCAGCCGCCCGTTGGCGGCGTGCTCGCGCCGCAACTGGTCGGTGAATGCCGCGATCGTCGCCGGACTCACGAGGTAGTCCAGCTGGCGCAGCCGCTCCTGCACGTCGCGCTCGGCCAGCACGCGGTTGATGGCCTCGTGCAGGCGCTGGATCACCTCGGGCGGCGTGCGGGCCGGCGCGAAGACGCCGAACACCGAATTCATGTTGGCCTCCGGATGGCCCAGTTCATCGATGGTCGGCACATCGGGCAGGCCCGGCATGCGGCCGGGTGCGGCCACGGCCAGCACGCGCAGCTTGCCGCGCTCGACCAGCGCGTTCAGCGCCGCGCCGGGATTGGCGGTGAACAGCTGGAACTGGCCGCCGGCGGCGTCGGTGGCGATCTGGCCGCCGCCCTTGTAGGGCACGTGGGTGAAGCGGACCTGCGCCTTGCGCGAGATCTGCTCGAGCATCAGGTGGCCCAGGCTGCCGACGCCGCTGGTGGCGAAGGTGACCTGGTCCGGCTGCGCGCGCGCCTGCGCGATCGCGTCGGCGAAGGTCTTGCCGGTGAAGGCCGGCGTGGCCAGCAGGTACACCGGCGACACCATCACCCGCGCCACCGGCGCGAAGTCGGTCAGCGCGTTGTAGGGCACCTGGTGCGTGTGCGGGCTGAGCGTCAACGGGCTGATCGCCGAGAAGGCCAGCGTGTGGCCGTCCGCGGCGGCCTTGGCCACCACGCCCATGCCGATGACGCCGCCGCCGCCCGGCTTGTTGTCGACGATCACCGGCTGGCCCAGCGCCAGCCGCTCGGCCAGCAGGCGCGCGACGGCGTCGCTCAGCCCGCCCGGCGCATACGGCACGACGATGCGCACCGGCTTGCTGGGCCAGGCGCCGGTTTGCGCTTGAGCGGTGGGAGCGAGCAGCGCCATGGGCGCCGACGCCGCGGCGATCGACGCCTGGATGAAGGCGCGGCGGGAGGCCAGGGGGAAGGTCATGAATGAAGGCTCGATGAAGGGTCGGTGCAAGCGCGGCGGGCCGGCCCCACCTGCGCTACTGCGCGATCGGGTCGGCGGCCAGCAGCTCGATGTAGCGCCGCGGGCCGGTGTCGTAGCCTCCCGCCGGTTCGGCGTCGCCGCCGGCGCGGGCCTCGGACGTCAACCGTTCGGCGGGAATGCCGCGGCTGGCGAGTATCGCCTCGGTGCCGCGCGCCCAGCCCAGCGCCTGGTTGCGGCCCTTCGCGGCCGCCGGGGAATTGGCGGGCGAGCTGACGCGGATGCCTGCCTCGACGCGCACCCGCACCGCCGGCGAGCGCGCGAGCACCTCGGCGGCGCGCTCCACGAAGTGCCGGAAGCGCGGCTGCAGGGCATCGCGGCGATCGACCGCATCGGCCGCGTCGATGCGCACGCGCACCTGGTTGCCGGCCGTGCGCATCACCTCCACCTGGCCGTTGTCCAGCGCCAGTTGCTGCAGTTCCCGCGCCACCGCCGCGATGTCCGGCGACCAGACGTGGCCGTCCTTCACGTCGAGCGCAGGGGCCGGCGGCGGCAAGGGGACCGGCGCCGGCGCGACGACGGCCAGCGGCTCCGGCGGCGGGCGGCGCGAGGCGCAGCCGGTCAGGCCGACGCCCAGCGCGAGCAGTGCGATCGCGAGCGCGCCGCGCGGGCCCAGGCGGGGCGTGCGAAGGCAGCGATGGCGGTGATGACGGTGAAGGGAGGCATTCATCGGGTCACTCCGGATCGTTGAAACAGCCCGGCCGCAGGGCCCAGCGCCGGCGGTGCGGGGCGGGGCGCGGGAGCGGCATGCGCGTCGCGCACGTATCTGCCCTCATCCCGCCACGACCTGGCCCAGCGACCCCAGCGTGCGGTCAAAGGCCCAGAGGTCGTCGGTGGCCTGGCACAGGAACTCGCGCACCGGCTGCAGCTTGCGCATGGCCTCGTCGGCGAGCGCGTCGTTGCCGGGCTTGTACTCGCCCATCTGCACCAGCGGCTCGATCTCGTCGTACTTGGCCATCAGCGCCCGCAGGTGGCCGGCGGCCGCCTGGTGCGGCTTGGGCACGATCTGCGACATCACCCGCGAGAGGCTGCCCAGCACGTCGATCGCCGGGTACTGGTTCCGCGCGGCGATCTTGCGCGACAGGATCATGTGGCCGTCCAGGATGCCTCGCACTTCCTCGGAGATCGGGTCGTTGCCGCTCTCGTCCTCGTACAGCACGGTGTAGAGCGCGGTGATCGAGCCGCGCGCGCCCATGCCGGCGCGCTCGAGCAGCCGCGGGATCTCGGCGAACACCGACGGCGGAAAACCGCGCCGCGCCGGCGGCTCGCCCGCCGCCAGGCCGATCTCGCGCTGAGCCCGCGCGAAGCGGGTCAGCGAGTCCATCATCAGCAGCACCTTCAGGCCCTGGTCGCGGTAGTACTCGGCCACCGCGGTGGCCACGTGCGCCGCCTTCGCGCGCTCGCTCGACGAGCGGTCCGAGGTCGCGCACACCACCACCGAGCGCGCCATGCCGGCCTCGCCCATGATGAGCTCGATGAACTCGCGCACCTCGCGGCCGCGCTCGCCGATCAGCGCGATGACGCTGATGTCGCACTGCGTGCCGCGCGCCAGCATGCCCATCAGCGTGGACTTGCCGACGCCGGCCGGCGCGAAGATGCCCATGCGCTGCCCCTCGCCCAGCGTGATCAGCCCGTCGATCACCTTGACCCCGGTGGGCAGCGGGCGCTCGATCATCTCGCGCTCCATCGGCGTGGGCGGCAGCGCGAACACCGGACGCGATTCGGTGGTGCGTACCGGGCCCTTGCCGTCGATCGGCCGGCCCAGGCTGTCGATCACGCGGCCCAGCAGCGCCTGGCCGACCGGCACCGACAAGACCTGGCCCAGTCCGACCACGCGGGTGCCGCCGCGCACGCCCAGGATCGAGCCGAAGGGCGAGAGGATGCTGCGCCCGCCGGCGAAGCCCACCACCTCGGCCGTCTGCAGCACCGCGCCGTCGTCGTCGAGCACCTCGCACAGCTCGCCCAGGCGAGCGTCCAGGCCGCTCACGCGCATCAGCGTGCCGATCACCTCGGTGACCTTGCCGGTGCGGCCCACCATCGTGGCCGAGGCCAGCTCGGCCTCCATCAGGTCGGTGAATCCCTGCAATGCCTTCATCGGCGCTCCTGGTCAGTGTTCGGCGAGGTCGTGCGCGTGAAGGATGTCCTCGGCGTCATCGGTATCGGCCCGCGCGCCCGCATCCGTGTGCGGGAATCCGAAGGACGCGTGGGCCTGGGCCTGGGCGTCGACGCCGCGGTCGCTGACGCCGCGATCGCCGACGCCGTCGTCCCGCCCGTCATCGAAGCCGTGGTCGGTGGCTTCGTGGTCGCCGGCATCGGCCAGCGGCAGGCTGCTCGCCAGCGCCTTGCGCACCGCGCGGTCCATCGCCGCGCGCAGGCCGTCGAGCTGCGTCTGCAGGCTGGCGTCGAGGATGCCGACCTCCGACTCGAACACGCAGCTGCCGGCCCGCAGCGCCGGGTCGACGCTGACCTCGATGTGAACCCCTTGCGTCTGCAGCGCCTTGAGCGAATCCAGCGCGGCGCGCGCGTGGGCGTGGTCATCGGCGCTGACGCGCAGGGCCAGCGTGCTGGCGCCGCGCGCGAAGCTGCGCACGCTGCGCAGCGCGCGCTGGTACAGCGCCGCCCGCTCCTCGGTGTGGACGATGCGTTCGACGGCGCCGGTGACGATGGTCGCCAGCTTCTCGTGCATGCCGCGCAGCACCTGCGCGTTGTCGATCACCTGCACCGTCTGGCGCTCATGCCATTCCAGCGCGGCCTGGCGCCGGCCGGCCTCGCAGGCCTCGACCCGCAGCCGCTCGGCTTCGGTGCGAGCCTCGGCCAGCAGACGGTCCGCCTGCTCGCGCGCATCGGTCATCAGCTTCGAGGCCTCTTCGCGCGCCTGCGCCAGCACCGCATCGCGCTGCTCGTCCATCGCGCGGCGCAGCGCGTCGAGCTCCGCGGCGCCGTCGACTTCGGCGGCGCGCAGGATGCCGTCCTCGGCCCCCAGTCCGCCCAGGCGGTCCGCGCCGCCGCCCTGCAGCCAGATCATCATGTCGGTTCCTTCGCGAAAAGCGCGTCCAGGCGGGCCAGGCCATCGAGCGCGCAGGCGTGACGCACCGGCACTTGATGGCGGCCGTCGGGCACCGGCCATCGCGCCGGCAGCGCGAGGCGCACCAGGCGCCGCAGGCCGCGATGCGGCCAGGCGCCCGCGAGCGCCAGGTCCGCGTAGCCGACGCAGGCCCACTGGATCGGCGACCAGGCCGCCACCTGCGCCGGCACCACCGCGCCCTGGCGCGCGGATTCGCGCAGGGTCGCCATCGCCGGGCCGAGCGCGCCTTCGAGCGCCCGCCGCGCGCGGATCTCGACGCAGCAGCGCAGCACGCCGGGCCGGCCCGCCAGCGCCACCGCGCACAGGCGCGACAGCAGCCCCAGCCGCCCGTGCAGCGCCAGGCGACCGCCCGGTGTCGCGAGCAGGCGCGGGTCCGGCAGCGGCCCGCACCAGCGCCGGTACAGCGTGAGCATCAGGCGGCGGCGCGAGGGGCCGTCCGGCATCTGGTCGAGCGCCGGCCGCAGCGCATTCAGCGCCGCCCAGCCGTCGTCGATGTCGTCGGGCAGCCGATCCAGGCGGCGCTGGAACACGAGCGCGAGTCGGGCCAGTTCGCCGGGATCCACCGGCGATACGGGCGACATGGGCGATCCGGGTGGGGCGGCCCTGGCAGGCCGATCGACCGTTGTGGGCGTCGCCGGCGCGATGGGGCTCGGTGTCGTCAGGGCGGCATCCATGGCCGACCTCAGGTCGCGGAAGCCTGCGCCGCCGTGGGACTGCCGTTCAAGCCCGCGCTCGCGCCGGGGGCGCCGCCGCCCTGTGCGGCGTTGGCTTGCCCGTCGGCCGCGCCTGCGGTGCGGGCCGAGGCCACGGTGCCCGGCCGCAGCCGGCGCGCCAGCGGCTCGGGCAGCCACTCCGGCTTCTTCCATGCGACCCCGGCGGCGCCGCCCAGGCCTAGCAGCGCCAGCGCCGCCGCGATCCAGATGCCCATGCCGCCGGGCGCGGGTGGTGGTGGCGGCGCGATCATTGCGCCGGCCACCAGCGTCACCGAGACGTTGTCGTAGGACAGCCCCTCGACGCTGCGCGCCACCATGTTCTTGATCGCCGGCGTGAGCGCGGTGAGGTTGGCCTGCGGCCGGTACTTCACGAACACCGACGCGCTCGAGGGTTTGGCCTCCTGGGCCATCGGGTCGTTGTTGGGCAGCACGATGTGCACCCGCGCGGTCACCACGCCGTCGATCTGGCTCAGCGTCTCGGAGAGCTCCTGCGAGACGCCGTGGATGAAGCGCACGCGCTCCTCGGTTGGCGAGGAGATCAGGCCTTCCTTCTTGAACATGTCGCCCAGGCTGACGTGCTTGTCCTGCGGCAGGCCCTGCGCGCGCAGCACCGCCAGCGCGCGCACCACGTCGGCCTCGTCGACCTTGACGCTCCAGGTCTTGCCGCTGTCGGGCGTCTGCTTGCTGGCGGTGATGCCGCTTTCCAGCAACGCCGACACCATGTGGTTGGCGTCGGCCTCGGTCTGCTTGGTGTAGAGGTCGGTGTCGCAGGCCGCCAGGCACAGCGCCAGCACGGCGCCGAGCAGCAGTCGCCAGGGCCGCGGGGCGCGGTCGTTGATCGTGGAAGGCATGTCGGAACTCCCTGGGTCCGTTCATCGCGGCCGGACTGCGCCGGCCGCCGGGACACGTCACTGGTTCTTCATCAAGGTCTGCAGGCCGCTCTTGCTGCTCTGCGCGACATAGACGCCGGCGTTGAACTGCACCTGCACCATCGACAGCTGGTAGCTCAGCGCGATGTGGCGCGAGGCCAGTTCGCCGGGATTCATCGCCGGCGCCTCCTGCGAGAACGCGCGCACGCTGTCGAAGGTCTGGCGCAGCACGCCTTCCTGCGCCTCGATGAAATGCGAGACCGGCGAGCGCTCGCCGACCTCGGTGCCGTGCGGCGCCGGCGCGGCCGGATGCTCCATCATCAGCCGCTGGAAGCGGTCGGACAGGCCGCCGAGCGCATCGGGCGCGGCGGCGGCGCGATCCAGGACCTGCGTCGGGGCGGCGCCGGACACGGCGCCGATGGCGGGAACAGTCATGCGGATCTCCTGCGGGTGACTTCGGATGCGCGTCGCTTCAGGCGCGCAGCAGCGGCGCGTGCGGCAGCGAGCGCGGGTCGTAGTCGGCGAAGCTGGTGGCGGCCGGGGCCTCGGGCTCGGGCTCGCCGACATTGACGTCCTTGCCCAGCAGCAGCCGCACCAGGCTGCGCGCTTCCTGCGTGGAGTCGCCCTCGATGACCTCGTTGGCGCTGACGCTCCAGGCCGGATCGCCGACGGCGAACTGGCAGAAGGCCATCAGCGCGCGGCCCAGGCTCCAGTTGCGCGTGTTGGCGTCGAGGTTGTTGAGCGTGCGGATCGCGTCGTGCCAGTGGCCGCGGCTGATCGCGATCCAGGCCTCGAAGGTGTCGAGCTCGGTCAGGTGGGGGCGCAGCTGGCGCACCGCCACCAGCACCGTCTCGGCGTCCTCGGTGCGCTTGTGCGTGATGCCGAGGCTGACGATCTCGATGAGGGCGCGGACGAAGGGTTTGCGATGAAAGGTCGGATCCATCTGTGTGCTCCTGGGGAAGTGCCTGTCCTGAACGGACGCGTGTCCGCTCGGGACAGGCACGTCGCGTGCGAGGACGCGGCGTGCCTGGCGGGGGCCGCGAACGGCCCCCGCGCATGGACATCAGAACAACATGCCGGTGGTGCGGCCGTTGAAGATGTTGAACAGGTTCACGCCCTGGGTCAGCTCGCTCTGCGACAGGTTGGGACCGCCGTAGGTCTGGGCCCAGTTCAGCGCATCCACCTGGGTGAACGGCTGGTTCAGGCTGGTGAACGGCTGCTGCGCGAAGGACGCGTTGTACGGCGAGGCCACGCCACCGGCGTAGGGCTGCTGGAAAGCGGTGAACGGCTGCTGCGCGTACGACTGCGTGTAGGGCGAGGCGTACGGCGAGGCCGCGAACGGCTGCTGCCCGAAGGGCTGCTGGTAGGCGGGGATGCCACCGCCGAGGCCACCCAGGCCGCCGCCGAGGCCGCCCAAGCCGCCACCGAGGCCACCGCCCAGTCCGCCGCCGAGACCGCCGCCCAGCTGGTTGGCCACCGAGCTGGCCAGCGGATTGGCGTTGCCCAGGCCGCCGAGGCCGCCGCCGCCCAGCGCCTGCAGCAGCGGGGTCAGCGCCTGCAGCAGCTGGACCACGCTCTGCAGGATGCCCTGCAGGCCCTGGCCGGCGCCTTGCGGGCCGCCCAGTCCGGGCGTGCCCAGACCCGGTGTGCCAAGACCCGGCGTGCCGAGTCCGGGGATGCCCGAGCCGGGCAGGCCGCCGCCGAACTGGCTCTGCTGCGCCTGCAGCAGGTTCTGCAGCAGGCCGGTGCTGAACTGCATCAGCGTGGAGGCGATGTCCATCGTGCTGGACAGGGCCGAGCCCAGCGGCGACTGGGGCGCCGCGTACGACGGGACCGAGGAGGTCGGGGGGATCGAGAAGCTCATGGTGTGAGTCCTTTCAAGCGGTTGGTGCGAGCGTTCCGATCAGTACAGGCGGACCGAGGTCGGCACGTTCTGGAAGGTCGTCGCGACGTTGTCCTTGAAGGCTTGCGACGGTTGCGGCACGTTGTCATTCAGGCCGCGCAGCAGCAGGCCGGCAAGCGAATCGGCGCGCACGTTGCCGAAGATCTCGCCCTTCAGGCCGCTCGGGCCGGGCTGGGTGTCGGCGCCCTTGAGCACTTCACGCAGGTCGTCGGCGCTGACCAGGCCGTCGCCGCGCTGGTCGCCGCGATGCTTGACGCGCACCTTGAAGGCGTTGTCCATCTTGTCGAAGAGTTCCGGCTGGCTGAGGATCAGCTTGGCGGCGTCCTTCATGTCCTGCGGCGCGGCGGTGCCGTCGGGCATCTTGCCGGTCTTCACGATGGCGTCCAGGTCGGACTTGCTGACCATCTTGTCGCCCGAGGTGAAGAAGCTGTTGCCGTACTTGGCCAGCGTCTGCAGCGCTTCCTTCTCGCCCACGCTGAAGCTGACCTGCTGCATCGCGGCGGTGGTGTCGCCCTTGCCGATCTTGCCGTCGGCGTGGCCCTTGAAGCCTTGGGCCTTGGAGTCGGCGGTCTCCAGCGACTTGAAGTCGTCCGGATGGTCGAGCAGGTACTTGGCGGCGGCGCGCAGCTCCGGCGTGTAGTTCGCCGAGACCTGGAAGCGCTGCATCTCGCCATTGGCGATCGCCTTCAGGTCATCCTTGGTGATGAAGTTGTCCTTGCCGGCGGTCAGCTGGTCGAAGTTGCGCGCGATCTCGCGGGTCGCGCGGTCCTTGTCCATCTGCACGTTGCCGGCGGCGTCGAACTTGACCTCACCGGTCGGCGCGGCCGTGGTCGGCACGTTGGGCGCGCTGCCGTAGGCGTTGGTCTGCGGCGCGTTCGGCAGGTTGGCGTTGGGCAGGCCCGCGCCGTTGTAGACACCGCCCGGGGGCAGGCCGCCCTGGGGCACGGCACCGCTGCCGCTGAGCAGCTGGAACACCTGTTGCAGCGCGCTGAACGCATTGGCCTGCGTCGGGTTCATCGCCGGGGCGAAGGGCGTGGTCATGGGCAGGCCCAGGGCCGGGTTGCCCATCAGCGGATTGCCCATGAGCGGGTTGCCCATCATCGGGTTGCCCATCATGGGATTGCCGATCATGGGGTTGCCCATGGCCGGCACGTAGGACTGCGGCAAGCGCTGCAGGCCGGGCATCGGCTGCTGCGCGAAGGGGTAGGCGCCGAAGGCGTTGGCCGGCAGGGTCGGCAGCATCGGCATGCGCTGCATGCCCGCCATCAGCAGCGGCGAGACGGCGGCCAGCACGTCGCCGATCGAGCTCAGGACGTTGCCCAGCCGGGTCGGGTCCAGCGACAGGGGCACGTTGCCCAGCGGGCTGGACACAGCGGAGGAAGCGGTGCTGCCCAGGCCGAGGCGCATGTTGTAGCTGTTGACCTGGGTCTGCTGCGTGGAATTGACGCTCATGAAGATCTCCCGTGGGAATGAGGAATGAATCGAGAACGGATTCGGAGGGATGAGAAGGGGTGCGAGGGGTGTGGTGGTGCTTACGCGAGACCCTTGATCGCTTCGCCGATGGCCTTGAAGAGCTTGGCCAGCGCTTCATTCATCTTCACGATCATCTGGATGATCCCCATCTGCGTCTGGAACTGCATCTGCATCGCAGCCGTCTGCTGGATCTGGTCCATCATGGCCGAGCCGTCCTGGCCGGCGGCCTGGGTGCCCTGCGCGCTCAGGCCGGCGGCGCCGGACTGGAACATGTTCATGGAGTTGCCCATGCTCGCGCCGGTGCTGCTGCTGGTGCTGGGAATTGACATCGTCTGCTCCTGAGGAAATGCGGAAGGTCCGCGTTGGGGTGCGCCGCGAGGTGCGGCCTGCTCGAGAAGGGAGCCGGGACAGCGCTCCCGGGGGAATCAGTGGGAGGTCCGGAGGCTGGCCAGGTAGGCGAGGACGCCGTTGGCGGCTTCGCGGGCCTGCTGGTCGGTGCTGGTGGCCAGCACGTTGTTGAGCCAGTGCTTCCACTCGGGGTCGCCGCTGAGCATCATCGAGACGCCCAGCGCCACCTTGGAGTTGTCGTCGTCGGGCTGCTGCTCGATGCGGCGGCCCAGCGAGGTCTTGGCATAGGCCGCGTCGCCGCCCATCGCGACCGCGATGGCGCGGTGCATGACGTACATGGTCGGGTCTTCGAGGGTCATCTCGATGGCCTCGTGCACGATGGCCGCGTCCTCGCTGGCGCGATAGATCGCGCCCAGCAGTCCGATGGCCATCAGGTTGCGGTAGACCTCGGGGTACTGCGCGCCCGGCGCGCCGCCGCTGCTGACTTGGGTGTGTTGCATGGAGGGCCTCTGCGGGTCAGACGGCGAGCGACGCGTTGTGCAGCGTCTCCCAGATGTGGCGCACGATGCGCTGCGCGGCGTGGAAGGCCTCGATCAGCTGGGAGATCAGCTGGCGCTCGGCGGCGGCGGCGGTCTGCAGCAGGCCTTCGCTGCTCTTGGCCACGTCGGCGAAGTAGGACAGCATGGCGCGCGCGCGGTCGCCGGTGGCGTCCTCGGCCAGCGACTTCTCCAGGTTGGCCAGGTCGCCGAAGACGGTTTGCTCGAGTTGCTCGTTCATGGTCGAAGTTGCTCCGTGAAAAGGGGAGGGTCGGGTGGAAGTCCGGAAGGGATCAACGGGCCGGCGGCGTCGGCGGATCGCTCAGCTCGCCGATGGACTCCGGGATCAGGGAGAGGTGCTTGGCGCCATCGCGCGTCTGCACGTACTGCAGGCCGTCGGTGGCGAGCATCGCCCCCACCGGCACGCTCTCGGGGACCGGCGCGGGGGCGACGGCCACTTCGATGCCGCGCACCAGCGGCGCCAGGTCGGCGGCCACGCGCGTGGAGGCGTCGCGCACCCGGTCGGGATGCGCGGCGCGGCCGCCCACGATGAACACGCCGCGGTCGCGGTAGCGCACCACCAGGCCGGGCGTGTCCAGCGCGTCGGAGATGCTCTGCGCGATGTCGGCGGCCGAGGCGTAGCGATGCTCGATGCGCTCGACCGGGAAACGGTCCAGCAGCTGGCGCAGCGTCTGCGCGGCGGCGGCGTCGGGCAGCAGGCCCTCGACGATCACGCGCTCGCCGGCGGCGCGCACGGTGATCTCCGGGATCGCGGCGCTGGCGATGGCGCGGTACACCTGGCCCACCAGCGGCTCGGGCTTGACCGCGGCCCGCGCCGCCTGCGCATGCCGCGAGATCACCGTGACCAGCAGGCCACCCAGCGTGAGCGCGGCCACCAGGCCCCAGGCCAGCACCCGGCGGCCGCCGGTGACCGCGGCCTCGACCACCGGCGCGGCGGCCTCGACCACCGCCTGCACCGGACGCATCAGCCGTTCCATCAGCTCGATGTCGGAGGGCCAGGCCGCGTCGTCCGCCGGACCGACGCAGAGCACCACGTCGGCGAAGCGGCGCGGCTCGAAGTCGGCCATCGACGCGGCCGCGCCGGCGGCATCGTCCACGGCGGCGCCGGACGCTGCGTTCAGCGTGGCGCCGGGCGTGGCGATCGGCGAGCCATTCAGCGAGCCGTTCAGCGGGGCGGCGAGGACCAGCACTTGACCGTTCTCCGTGAGTTCGAGGATCAGGGGTTCCGCGTGCCAGTCGACGAGCTGGATGTCGGCCTGCTCGTCCGCGGCGATGCGGTATGTCGATGCGCTCAACGGTAGGTGGACCCCCGCATGCACGCCGGTCAGGACACGAAGCTGTTTCATGGATTGCGAATGCCTGCGCGGGGGTGGCGGACGGGGCGCTTCAACGGGCCAGCGGCGCGGTCGGCGCGCCCGGATCCACGTCGCCGGCCGGGGGCTGCGACAGGGCGGGCGCGGCGTTGCCGCCGACCAGCTTGGGCGTGATCAGGAACAGGCGCTCGGTGCGCGTGGCGCGGCTGCCGCTCCATCGGAACAGGCCGCCGACCAGCGGCACGTCCTTGAGCAGCGGCACGCCGGACTGCTGGTCGGTGCTGGCCTCGACCATCAGGCCGCCGATGAGCAGGCTCTCGCCTTCGCGCACATGGGCCTCGGTGCGGATCTCCGTCTTCTTGAGCACCGGCACCGCGTCGACCGAGGTGGCCTCGAAGTTGCCGTCCTCGATGTAGAGCGAGAGCTTGATCTGGTTGACGCCGCCGCTGGACACCACCTGCGGCGTGACCTGGAGCAGGGTGCCGGCCTCGATCTGGTAGAGCTTCGCATCGAGGTTGCCGGCCACGCGCACCGTGGCCACGCGCTTCTCCTTCATCACCGCGGGCCGGTTGGCGACGCCCAGCACCGAGGGCTTGGAGACCACGCGGGCCTTGCCTTCGCCCTGCATCGCGTTGATGCGCAGCATCAGCTGCCGGCCGGCATCCGCGACCAGCGTGCCGATGGTGTAGGTGCCGTTGCCCAGCATCCCTTGCCCGCCGCCGGTCTGCGGCGGACCGCCACCGGGCGAGGTCACCGACAACTGGCCGCGGTTGCCCTGCACCGACCAGTCGATGCCCAGCGAGCGCGCGTTGTCCTCGCTGACGTCGATGATCATGGCCTGCAGCTCGACCAGCACCGGGCGCTGGTCCAGGCGCTGGATCAGCGCCTCGTACTCGCGCATGCGGTACGCGCGGCCCTGCACGATGACGGCGTTGGTGCCCTCGTCGGCTTCGAAGCGGGGCTGGTCCTCCTCGAAGTTGACGGGGCTCTTGAGCGTGCGCGCGCTCTGCCCCGGCTTGTCGGCGCCGGCGCCCGGCCCGTGGCCTTGCCCGGCGGAGGGCAGGTCCGGCACCAGCTTGCCGGCGCCGTACATCGACTGCATCGCCTTGATCTTCTGGTCGACCGGATTGGCCGGCTGGCCGCTCACGGTGTCGGGCTGCAGGCTCTGGGCGGCATAGAGGTTGCGCAGGATGGACGCGACGCCGGGCACGTTGCTTTCGCCGAGCAGGCGGTCGTTGGCGGACGCGAAGCGCAGGGGGAACACGCGCACGACGCGCTCGTTGCCCTCGGCGGCGCCCAGGTCCAGCGAGTCCAGCGCCTGCGCGATGAGGTCGATGTGGCGCGGCGGACCGTAGGCCAGCAGCGTGCGCTGCGCGTCGTTGAAGCGCAGCGGATAACGCTTGTCGCCCAGGTTCAGCGAGTTCAGCAGCTCGGTGACCTCGCGGCGGCTGTAGCCCTTGAGCCGGAACATGCGGCTCTGCACCGCGCGCGCCGGATAGAAGTACAGCGCGGTGCCGTCGTCGTACCAGATGAGGCCGTAGGCCTTGGCGATGGCGCTGAGGAAGACCTGCGGCGAGCTGTCGAAGCTGGCGTTGACCACCCCGTCGACGCCATCGCCGACCACCGCCGGCACGCCCTGGCTCGCGGCGAAGTCCTGCAGCACGTCGGACAGGCGGCGGCTCTCGGCGCGGTAGACGAAGCGGCGCTCCAGGCGGCGGTCGCTGGTGGCCGCGCGGGTGCGAGGCTTGGCGGCGGCTGTCGCCGTGGATGGGGCCGCGGAGGTGCCCGCCGGAGCGGGCGCCATCAGGGATGCGGCGGAGGCGGCGGACGTGGCGGATGCGTTGGACGCGGCCGGTGCCGCGCCGCGCGCGTCCTGCGCCAGCAGCGTCGCGGGCGCGCTGCCCGAGCCCGCGACGGCCATCGCCACGCAGGCCGCGAGCGCGCGGCGCTGGAAGTCGGGCGCCCGCATCACAGCGGCTCCGCGTCGGGGTCGTCCTCGTCGGGCTCTTCTTCCTCGAAGAACTTGCCCAGCGCGTCTTTCATCATGCCCTGGCCGCCCTGGAAGATGCCGCTCACCACCTGCTGGAAGGCCTTGGACTGGGTGATGTCGCCGCCGCCGTCATCGCTGGGCGGCACCGGCGTGCTGCCGGGCGTCGAGGGGCTGGGGCCGCCCACTCCGTTGACACCATTCACCGACATGGTCAGCTCCTTCTTGTTGACGATGAGGAGGCTAGGGCGCGGGTCGGCGGTGAGAGGTCGGTGACACGAAGCGGCGTCCGTGACCGCGAACCGGTGGCGGGCGGGGGGCGGTTGCGATCGGTGCAGCCCGCGTTCGCATGCGCAGACGGGCCTTCGCCCGGCGCCGGCCGGGCCTGCGGTCGATGCGGACACTGCGACGGGACCGGGCCGCGCGCATGGCGCTGGCGTCCCGCGCCTTCCTTCAAGCCTCAACAGGAGCCCCCATGCTGACTGCCCCCTCGCTGGCCGCCGCCGGATACAACGACTTCTTCGCCTCGCTGCAAACGGTGCAGATGACCGTGCAGACGCAGGTCGAGCGCTTCCAGGCGCTGATGCTGGAGATCAAGCGCGTCAGCGCCGCGCGCCAGGACGACGAGAGCCTGCGCCGCGCCGGCGAGATCGCGCTGAAGCTGCATCGCGTGCACACGCTGCTGTTCGGTGGCGCGCTGATGGCGCAGCCGCAGGACGCGACGACCGGTGCCGGCACCGCTGCCGCCGACGGCGACGCGATCGACCTGGACGGCGCGATGGCGGAGTTCTCTTCGCTGCTGAGCCGCACCCGGCTGGCCTCGACCGAGGCCGAGCTGCTGCTGGCGCAGGCGAGCGAGGAACTGGCCGCGCTGCGCGGCGAGGCCTGATGGAGTCCCGGCGATGACAGCCGGACCTCGCGCCTTCCGACCCGCCCCCCGCCCCGCCTTCCGCCCCGCCTTCTGGCCGGCCGTGTGCGCCGCGGCGATGGTCGCCGGCCCCGCGGACGCCGGCGTGCGTTATCGCTGCGAGTTGCTGGACGGCAGCGAGCGGGTCGCGCTGGAGGACCTGTCGGCGCGGTTCAGCGCGGCGGTGCGTCGATGCACGGCCTTCGAGGTCGCCGACCTGCCGGGGCCACGCATCGAGACCGAGTTCACGACGCTCGCCTTCACGCGACCGAGGCCGTCGCCCGCGCCGCTGACCTGGCGGACCAACCCGCAGCCCCTGGCGCTCGGCGCGCCGCACCTGCAGCGCATGGTGCAGCAGGCCAGTCGCAAGCATGGGCTGGATCCGCGCCTGGTGGGCGCGCTGGTGCATGTGGAGTCGGCCTACCAGACGCAGGCGCGCTCGCCCAAGGGCGCGCTCGGCCTGATGCAGATCATGCCGGCAACGGGCGCGCGCTACGGCGTCGCGTCCAGGCAGGACCTGCTCGACCCGGCCACCAACATCGACGTCGGCGCGCGTTACCTGCGCGACCTCAACGAGATGTTCGATGGACGCGTCGACCTGGTGCTGGCTGCCTACAACGCGGGCGAGGGCGCGGTGAAGCGATATGGCAACCGCATCCCGCCGTATCGCGAGACGCAGGACTACGTGCGCAAGATCCTGAAGCTCTACGAAGGGGAGTGAGCGGCGATGGGCATCCACCGCCTGCCGCCATCGCCGCGCTTGCCGACGACACCGGCGACGGTCGGTGCGCAGGCCGGCGCGTCGACCGGAGGGGCGTCCAGCGCGTCGTCCTCCTCGGATCCCGGCGGCATGCCGGCCTGCGGCTTGCTGAACGGCCTGCTGCGGATCGGTCGGCCACCGTCGGCCCGGTCGCCCGCCAGCGAGGCCCGCGCGGCCATGCGCCAGGGCGACATGACACGGCTGGAGCAGGTGCTCGTCGCTGAGCCGGCGCTCGCCGTGGCGCAGGACGCGCACGGCGACAACCTGCTCGGGGCCGCGGTGCGCGGCGGGCATGTCGATGCGATCCGCGTGCTGCTCGACTACAGCGGCCTGTTCCCCGGCGGCGAAGCGGCCCTGGTGAATCACCGCAATGCCAAGGGCGAGACCGCGCTGGGCCTCGCGGCCGCGGGCGGCGATGTCGACGTGGTCCTCCTGCTGCTGTCCGCGTCCACCCTCGACGTCAACGCGACCAATGCCAAGGGCAGGACGCCCTTGCACCAGGCGGTGGAGCGCTCGAACGCGCTGATCGTCGGCGCGCTGCTGGCGCACGAGGCGATCCGTCCGGACCTGCGCGACGCCCAGGGCGACACCGCCTTGCATGTCGCCACCGCGCGCGACGACGCCTTGTGCCTGGAGCTGCTGCTCGATGCGCCCGGGGTGGCGGTCAATCCGGCCAATGCCCGGGGGCAATCGCCGCTGCGGCTCGCGATCGAGACCGGCAAGCTGGAGGCGGCGCGTGCCTTGCTCGAGAACTGGCGGGTCGATGTCGACGCGCTGGAAGGGCCGCAGGGGACGCATCTCCTGCATCGCATGGCGGCCGAGGGCGGCTTCGAGCCGGCATTGGTGACCCTGCTGGCGTCGCATCCGCTGCTGGCCAATCGCCCCGATGGCCACGGCCATACGCCGCTGGACCTGGCCATCGCCAACGACCAGCATGCGGCGCTGGCCGCGCTGCTGGGCAGCGACCGGGTCGAGACCGAACGGCTCGACGAGCAGCTCCGCGGCCCGCTGCAGCAGGCGCTGGAGCGCATCGCCGAAGCATCTGCGGGCCATCAGCGAGACCGCCGCATCAAGACGCTGCGGGTGCTGATGAACGCGCGCACCATCGATCCCAACGAGATCTTCGCCAATGGCGAGACCTTGCTCACCCAGCTGTGCGCCCGGCCCGCGGGCGACGATCCGCGTGGCGGGCAGGCGCTCGCATCGGCCACGCTGGCCGAGCTGCTCAAGCGCAGCGACGGCCGGCTCGACCTGAACAAGGCCAACGCCCATGGCAGGACGCCGCTGGAGGTCGCGGCCGGTACGGCCGACACCGCCGACGCGGGCAACGCGGGCAATGCGGCCAACACGGGCAACGCCGATCTGCTGCGCCTCCTGCTGAAGGACGCCGGGGCCGATCCCAACGTGCTGGTGGGCTGGCTGACGGCCTCGCCGGAGCAGGCCCATCGGTGGCTGCATCCGCATGGCCAGCGACTGTCGCGGGCCGAGATCGAGCGCTTCGTCGACAGCACCCTGGCGCAGTGGGCCGACAAGCCAGATGCCTCGGGCCGGCGCAACCGCCTGGCCCATGTCGCCAATGCCGCGCTGGGCGCGCGGTTGGCCGCGCGCGAACGCGCCGACCTGGCGGCGGGCCGTGCGCCGCCGGCGGACTGCGCCAAGGGCGCCGTGTTCCGGTTGTCGCTCGCGGTGGAGCAGTGCCTGGACACGCAGCAATATCGGCCGCTGGCCGAGCGGGCGGCCGCGCTGCTGGCGCAGGCGCCCGCCGGCCAGCGCGCCTTCAACCTCCAAGGCGTGGAGGTGTCCCGCACCGAGATCGAGTCCTGGGCCGCGGGCAAGCTGCCGGAGGGCGGCGTGAACCGCCTGATCGATGCCCGCGTCGCGCGGGACCGGCTGGCCAACGCGCACAACATCGGCCTGACCGCGCGCGGCCACCTGATCATGCAGGCCATCCGCGAGCGGCTTCCCGCCGAGCGGCTGACCGAGGCGCAATGCATCGCCGCGGTTCGGGCGGCCATTCGCGAGGCGCCGGATGTCGATGCCACCTGGCGGCGGCAGGCGGCGCTCGGCCTGGACAAGGCCCTCGCGCATACCACGCGGGTGGGTGAAGGTCTGAATGCCACGGTCGGCGAGGCGCTGACGACGATGTGGAACCACATCGCATCGCACGCCGCGCCCGCGTCGCCGGACGAGTCCGAGGCCGACGCGGCACGGCGGCAGGCGTTGCACGGCGCGCTGACGCGCTCGCTGCTCGACAGCATGGTCGACATGAGCGCGGGCTACTGCGATACCGGCTGCGTGCAGCGCATCCTCTACTGCGTCGACGGCATCGACCTCTCGCTGCTGCCCGCGGAGCCGACCGCCGAGCTCATCCGCGACGAAATCGGCACGCTGGCGGGCCGGGTGAACAACCGGTTCGAAGCGCTCTACGGCGACAGCGAGGCCGACCTGAAGGCCAAGGGCGAGGGGGTGGCCAAGGCCTGCGCCGATGGCACGCCATTGAGCGCGAAGGAGCGCAAGCTCATCGCGCGCTACCAGCGCCAGCGGCCGATCGACGAGCAGTTGGTGATCCAGCTGAAGCAGGACCTGCTCGAGGCGGCCGTCGTCGGCGAGCTCGTCGAGCGCCGGGGCTGGAGCCCGGCCGCCGTGCGGCCCGAGCTCGACCGGACGAAGGCGTTCATGAACGACCTGTGATCGCCCCGGGACCGTGAAGGCCCCGGGCGCCGCTCAGCCGTGCAGGCGCGTCGCCGTGGCTTCGTCTTCGGTCGTGCCGCGCAGCGTCTGCGTCGGCGTCTCGTCGAAGCGGCTGCGGTAGTTGTGGACCAGCGTCGAGCGGTTCTTCACGCCCCAGCGGGAGGCCACCTCGAGCACGCCGGCCTCGCCGCCGCCGGCCTGCAGGTCGCCGTGGATGCGCTCGACGCGGCGGGTGCGGATCATCTCCGCCGGCGTGACGCCCAGGTGGGTGCGGAAGGCCAGTTGCAGCGCGCGCTCGGTGACGCCGACATGCGCGGCGACCTGGCGCACCGACAGATGCTCATCGGTCAGGTGATCCATCATGAACTGATAGGCGCGGCGATAACGCAGCGGCAGCCGCAGCTTGGCCGGATCGCCGGCGTCCGCGCCGGCCTTGGCCTGCTGCAGGAAACCCGGCGCACGGCCGGCGGCCGCGTAGGTGCGCAGCGACTGCACCGCGTGCTGCGTGTGCAGGCGGTACAGCCGCAGCGCGTCGAGGTGGCGGCCCTGCTGCTGGTGCAGCTTGGCCTGGCAGTACTGCAGCTCCAGCGCGTGACGGCTGCGGTGCATCTGCTGTTCGTTGAAGGTCAGCGGCGCCAGCAGCTCCGAGGCGGCGTGCGACGCGCCGCGGCCCATCAGCATCAGCGCGCCCTCGATGCGGGCCTGGGTCTCGAACTCGCTCAGGCGGCGGTCGCGCAGCCAGGCCAGCTGGTGGGCGACCTGGGCCGCGGCGGCCGGGCCGGTGCAGTCCGCGGCGAGCATGCGCCGCAGGTGATCCATGCGCGCCGCCACCAGCGGCGACCAGCTGCGGACCGCGTCCGCGGCCGCGCCGAGCTGCTGATGCATCAGCGTGTTGTCGGGCGCCTCGGACGCGCCTTCCCGGTAGACCGAGCCCAGTGCGTGGTCGTTGAGCGCGTCGCCGCCGCGCTCGCGGTGCAGGGTCGCCAGTTCCAGCGCCATGCAGTCCACGAGCTGCGCGAAGCGCGGGTCGCCGAGCGAGGCGGCCAGGTTGCGCGCCGCGTCCAGCGAGCGCATCGCGCTGCCGCAGTCGCCGGCGCGCAGCATCGCCTGCGCGACGCCAGCCATCGCCTCGACACGGGCCGCCACCGGCGCGCGGGCGTCGTCGCCGACGGGGCCCAGGCAGTCGATCGCGCGGCCGGGCTTGTTCAGGTGCAGCAGCATCGCGCCCTGGTCCATCGCGCCGTACCAGCGCACCATGTGGCGCGACATCGCTTCGTAATGTCGCAGCTGGCGCTGGAACAGCTCCTCGGCGTCCTCCTCGCGGCCGCAGGCCAGCATCGCGCGGCCCAGCAACTGGCCCAGGGCCGCACGCTGCGGCGCGGCGTCGGGCGTGCGCTGCAGGCGCTCGAAGTGGTCGCCGCCCATCCGCAGCGCGGCGGGCAACTGGCCCTCCAGCGCCAGGCGGGCCAGTTCGCCATGCAGGGGCGCGGCGCGCAGCGAGGTCATTGCAAGCAGAAGCATGGAATCTCCATCGGGGTCGTGAACGGAATGACGCTCATGCTAGGAGGGAGCCCCTCGACGATGGATCACAAGGCCTCGGCGAAATCCTCACGAATCCTCTTTTCGTTTCCCGACAGTTTCACGGTGTTGCCGTGTCATTCGTGAACGGACGCAACAGCGCTTGCCGGTGCGCGGCACGCGTGCAAAAGCGACGAGGCCCGCGCGTCTGTCGACGGGCGGGCCCGGGGGAGCGGCGGATGCCGCGCAGGACAAGAGGCGCCGGCGTCAGCCGGCCGCCTGCGCGATCTTCGTGCCGATGTCCTTGATCGCCTTGGCCTGCGCCTCGACGAAACCCTTGACCATCTGCAGCTGCGCCATGTCCATCTGGAATTTCATGTTGATCTCGTTGATCTCCCGGAGGTTGTCCATCGAGGTCTTGGCGTCCTCCTTGGCTTGCGTCGTGGACTCCTTGCCGCCGTTGGCCAGGATGCTGTTGGAGCTCTCGTTGTGCGGGCCCGGCTTGTTCGGACCGTCGGGGCCGCCGGGGCTCTGCGGCACCAGCCCGAACTTTTCGCCGATGCTCGCGCGCGGCGCCATGCCGGTGTCCGCGGAGGCGCGCGTCTGCAGGCCGATCGGCGCGTCCTGGGTCTGGGGCGGTGCCTGGAGGTCCGACGGCTTCAGCGGTGTCGGCTGGAAGTCCGACGGCCGGACCAGCGGGGTATTGATGCCGGAAATTTCGGGCATGGTGAGCTCCTGGGGATGGCTGCGTGGCAGCCGGGTAGGGAGGTGCGCGTCCTGGCCGGGCGCGCGGACGGGGAAATCAATCCTTGGGCAAGGGCCGCGCGCCGGTCTTCCACCGGGCCGCGAAGGCAGCGGTGACCGCGCCGGTGTCGCCCTCGGCACCGGTGAACAAGGCACGCGCCACCAGGCGCGGGCCGACCTCGCGCGCCAGCGGCTCCGCGGTCTCGCCGAGCTCCAGCCCGGGCTCGTTGAGCACATGGCGGGCAACGCGCCGCGCGGCCTCGAGCAGCGCCCGCGTGGCCAGCGCCACCTCGGCCTCCGAGGCCGTCGCGCCGAGCGCGCAGCGCAGGCGCTTCACCACGGTCAGGCACTGCGGGGACTCGGAGAGCGCGGCCAGGCCGGCGATCGCTTCGGCCGTCAGGCGCGCGGTCTTCGCGACGAAGCAGCGCGAGGTGTCGACCACCAGCCGCCGCGACAGCGTGTCCACGTGCAGCGGATGGGCCCCGAGATCGCCGAGCACGCGCGGCGCGGCATCGACCAGCCGGCGATAGGCGAGGGCGTCCACATAGGCCTGGTCGAGCCCGCCGCGCAGGAACATCGCCAGCGACGGCGACAGCACGCCGGCGTGGCCGTTCACGAGTTGAGCCAGTCGCAGCTGCAGGCCTTCGACGCTGAAGCAGCGCACGGTCAGCAGCGTGTCGCCGCCTTCGGCCGCGCGGGCGGTCTTCCAGACCGTGCCGACGTCGACGTCGAACAGGCCGCCCCGGGCCGCGTCGTCGCGGCCGCGCCGCGGCAGCGGCGGGTCGAGCATCAGGTGCGGGGTCAGCGTCGCGTGCGCGGCCGTTGCCGCGGCGCCGCGCAGGGCGGTCGATGGTGAAGCCAAGGTCATGACGGGTCCTCCTTCCAAGGGACAGCTTGGGTGGGGACAGCATCCGCCTCGCGGCGGCGGCGCGCGCCTCGCAGGCGAAGCGGCACGGAAGGATACGAAACGCAACAGCCGCGCGCGGCGCCTCAATGGGCCGACTGGAACCAGGCCCCCAGGTCGCGCGCCATCGTGTGCAGCGCCAGCTGCGGCTTGACCTGGTCGAAGAACACCGCCACCAGCAGCACCAGCATCAGCAGCGCCACCGCGCCCTTGATCGGCTGGCTCAGATTGTTGGGCTCGAGCTTGTCGGCCGTCTTGGAGATCAGGCCGATGCCCAGGTCGATCAGCAGCAGCACCATCACGACGGCGCTGCAGATCTTGATCATGGCCTGCAGGTAGCCGGTGATCTGCGCCTGCAGGAAGCGCTCGAGCAGGTTGGACCACTCGGGCATCGCGCGGTCCAGCGGCCACCACTGGAAGGACTCGAACAGCAGCCCCACCAGCGCCAGCAGCCCGCCCAGCAGGTAGAAGCCGCAGATCGCCAGCTGCGAGAGCAGGTTGCCCACCGGCGTGCTCTGCTCGCCGCTGAGCGGATTGGTCTGCTGGACGTTGTTGTAGCCGGCCTGGTTGTCGATCAGCACGCCGATGCCCTCGGCCACCCAGAACACGGTGGAGACCGCGTAGCCCAGCAGCAGTCCGATCAGGCCCTCCTTGGCGATCAGCACGCACAGGGCGAAGGTCGACAGGTTGTCCACCACCTGCAGCGGCTGGCCGCAGGCGATGAAGATGCCGATGGTCAGGGCCAGGCCGTTGCGCACCACGCCCTGCAGCACCTGGTCGTTGGTGACCGGCAGCACCAGCATCGCGACGTAGCCGCGCAGGCTGCACAGCGCCAGCAGCGTCAGCAGGCTCTTGACCGATTCGCCGAGGTGGATGAGCGCCTCGGTGCCGCCCAGCGGATCCGGGGCCGCCATCTCAGGCCGCCTCCGGCTGACGGTCGGGTCGCGCGGCCAGCAGGCGCGCGACCGAGGCCTCCTCGGCCTCCTCGTCCTGCTGGTCGTCCTGCTCGGCCTGCTGCGTGCGGAGCGTGGTCTCCAGCCGCTGCCGGCAGCCGTCGAGCTGCTGCTCGCCGCGCCGGCGCGCGTGCTGGGCGGACACGACGGCCTGCTGCGCCGCCTCGACCTGCCGCTCGCCGTCCCGCACCCGCTTGGCCGCGGCCAGCGTGGTGCGCGTGGCTTCCTCGAGCAGGTGCTGCAGCGTCACCAGGTCGCTGGGGCGGAACCCCGCCGCGGTGCCGGCCAGGGCCTCGAGCTTGGCGCGCTGCGCGTCCTCGCGCGCGCGACAGCCGTCGGCCTCGGCCGTCAGCGCCTCCAGCTGCTGTTGCCGCTGGCGCGCCTGGGCCCGGGCGGCATCGAGGGCCGCGTCCAGCTGTTCCAGCCGGCGCTCCTTCAGCCGGACGAGGGTGCGCCATCCGCGCGTGCTGCTCATGGGTCGGGCCTCCGTGAATGGGAAGGGGTGGCCATGCCGCGTCGGGACAGCCGCTGGCGAGCTTGCGCCGCGCGAGGGCATCATCCGGCGCGCGGCGCGAAGCCGTCCGCGCGACCGCGAAGCGCCGATTCGCATCACCGTTGGAGGCGTTCGGGGCGGGTGGCGGAATTCATGGAGATAAGTTGGTGATGAGACGGAAATGAACAGGAGATGAACCGGACGTGAACGTTACAGAGCGTTGACCTGAACCCTGTATGAACCGCCTCAGGATGTGCTTCTTGTCACAACAAGGGCCATCGAGACGCAACTGAACGTGAGCCAAACTGGAACCCTGATAGATCAGGAAATGAACTATTTCGCTCAAGGCGACGGCTTCGGGATGGGCCGTCATTTCGGAACGGGGAGCCGTTCCCAGCCGTCACGCCGGCCTGCAATGGAAGACACATTCCACCGTCGTGGCACAGGAGAAATTCAGTGAAGCTCGTTGGACTGTTCATCAACAAGGCCCGGCAGGCGGCCTTGGTGCGCGACCTGTCGGCGCATGGCGTCGAGCTCCGGCCGATGCCGTCGTCGGCGGCGCTGCTGCAGGCGATCAAGCGCGGGGAGGCGCAGGCGGTGCTGCTGGAGGATGCCGACACCAGTCTGATCGACTGGCTCGCCATGCTGCAGCTGCGCCTGGGCGGTGTCGTGCCGATCCTGGTCGTCGGTGGGGACAACGCTGTCGGCATGGTCGACGCGATGGCGCATGGCGCGACCGACTACGCCGACTACGTGGACTCGGTCGAGCCGCTGCTGACGCGGCTGCGAGCCCGCGTCGGCCGGCCGCAGCAGCTGCGGCGCATGGGGCTGGAGGTCGGCCCGTACTCGCTCGATGCGGCCGCGTCGGCGGTGCGGCGCGACGACCAGGAGATCAGCCTGACCGCGCGCGAGTTCGCGCTGGCCTGGGTGCTGTTCTCCAATGCCGGGCGGGTGGTCAGCGCGTCCAGCCTGACCGCGCGGGTCTGGGGCGGCGGCACCGACATCTGCAAGCGCACGCTGGAGCAGCATGTCTACCGGCTGCGGCGCAAGCTGAGCGGCGGCGCGACCGGGGCGGTGGTGCGGATCCAGGCGATCTACAGCATCGGCTACCGGCTCGACCTGCTGCATGAGCAGCCGCTGGCCTGGGCCATGCCGGACTACGGCGGCGCCGCCGCCGCCCAGCTGCCGCTGCATGCGCGCGGCCTGCCCCAGGAGCAGCCGCCCGGCTACCTGCGCCACCTCTGGCCCGGCGAGTTCTGAGCGCGCCTCAGGCGCGGATCCAGAAGTAGTCGCCGGCGCAGATGCCGGCGAACATCTCCTCGGTCGCATTGGCGATGTTGTCGCGCCAGTAGCGACCGTGCTCGGCGTAGTGGGTCAGGGTCTCGGCCAGCCAGGGCGCGTCGATGCTGTCGCCCAGCGGCACGCGCACGATCAGCACGATGCCGCCGGTGTCCGCATGCAGGCCCAGCTGCGCCTGGTCCTGGGCGTAGACGCTGAGGTTGGCTTCCAGCAGCAGCCGGAACACGCGCAGCGTGCGGCCGGCGGTGACGATGCCGTAATGGAAGTTGAGGTACATCGCGCCGGGATCGTTCGAGAAGTTGGCGAGGTTGACCTCGAAGCCCTCGACCTCGATGGTGCCGCGGCGCAGCACGGCGTCGGCATCCGGCAGCTCGATGAGCTGGCAGAGGTCGCGGACCAGCGACTGGAAGCGTTCCTGGCTCATGGGTCACGCGGCCGGCGCGGCCATCGAGGTCGCGCAGACCATCTCGATGCGGTCGCAGCTCAGGCGGGTCTGCTGCGGCGTCCGCGGACGGTCCGCGTTCAGCAGCAGCAGGGGCAGCAGGGCGTGGCGGTTCTGGCGCGCTTCCTCGGCAGGATCGGCGGAAGCGGCGGGATCGGTCGGCGCCGCGACCCGAGGGCCCGGTTCGGAACGCTGGTCGAGCAGCGCCTGCTTGACCCGCGCGAGCGTCGCCAGCGGTCCCGGCTCCGGGCGCGACTGCAGGTAGGCGCGCACCGCCACCAGGCGCAGCGCGGCCAACTGCGTGACCAGACCCACCGGCTCGCCGGGAGCCGTCGGGGCGCCGCGTCCGGCCGCCGCCGCCTCGAGTTCGAGCAAGGCGCCGACGAGCGCCATCGCCCGGTACTCGGGCGACGCGGCGGCGATCGCGTCCGGCGAGGCCGGCGCCAGCGCCCGGGCGTTGGCGCCGGCCAGGGCCTCGAACGCTGATTGCCACGCGCCGGCGCTGGCGCTGGCGCTGGCGGCACCGGATGGCGGCGCGGAACGCGCGCCGATGCGCCAGCGACGGTCGTGGCGCGCCTCCTCGCGGCGGTCGTCCTGCTCGCGCTCGCCGGGATCGTCGTGGCGCGTCAGCGGTCCCAGGTCCAGGCCGGGCGCGCGCTCCGCCTGCTCGGCCGCGGCGAAGCCCGGCATCGACGGCAACGGCGGCGCGTTGGCGTGCTCCTCATGGTCCGGTCCCGCCGCGCCGGTACCGGGCGGCGACGGCGGACGGCGGCGCAGGGGCGTCGGGCGGCGGGGCGGCGGCGGCGCGGGTGCGCGGACCGTGCGGAACACATAACCGCGGAACTGCCCCCGGTGCCCATGACCGGCCTGCGCCAGCGCCTCGTGCGGATCCAGGTTGTGGCGGTGCGCCACCGCGGCGCTTTTGGCCTCGGACACGCGCGCCGCCGCGGCGGCGGCGTCTGCGGCCAACTGGCGGCGGATCGATCCGGCGCTCATAGGAACATCGCCGCGAGCAGGTTCTCGGAGAAGCGCAGCAGCGTCGAGCCGGCCCAGGGCGCGCAGATCGCCACCACCACCGTCACCGCCAGCAGCTTGA
>Ga0102591_1000107_pt1 | contig 200127 bp, 195 predicted proteins | sample AraplaCol_mCL_r2_2_FD_76860 | JGI IMG/M metagenome (GOLD analysis project Ga0102591, IMG submission 76860) | Arabidopsis root microbial communities from North Carolina, USA - plate scrape MF_Col_mCL_r2 (SPADES assembly) (version 2) | ecosystem: Host-associated > Plants > Roots > Endosphere... | reverse complement strand
CGAGGCCGGGTTCGAAGATCGGAATACGGCCCTGCATCAGCGCGTCGATCTTGCTCTCATCCTTGTCGAGACAGACGACGTCGTGACCGAAATCCGCAAAACACACACCGGAAACGAGGCCTACATAGCCAGCGCCGATCATCGTGATATTCATGTTTACCTAGCTCTGAATTTCGATTTTACCGATGGCTGCACACGAAATAGTCAAAGCGCCTTCGGACAGCACAATAGATTGAGTGTGGTCGGAATTTCCGCCTTTTCTCAACGAGTTTGCAATTTGGCGTTAAACTGCCTCTCACTGAGTTACCCAGACGTTACTGAAACTCCAGCCAACTTAAGAAGATATTTTCCATACGATGTTTTAGCGTACGATTTTCCGTGTTCGATAAGTTCGTCGCGACTGATGTATCCGTTGGCGTATGCAATTTCTTCGATGCACGCTATGTTTGTGCCTTGGCGATGCTGGATTACGCGCACAAACTCCGACGCCTCTAAAAGACTATCGTGAGTGCCAGTATCAAGCCACGCGTATCCGCGCGACATAATTTCGACAAAAAGGGCCCCCTGCTCCATGTAGAGTCGATTGAGGTCAGTAATCTCATACTCGCCGCGGCTAGACGGCTGTAGCCCCCTTGCCAACTCAACCACGTTATTGTCGTAGAAATAGAGACCCGTTACGGCGAACCGCGACTTCGGTTTTTCGGGCTTTTCTTCTAGGCTGAGCGCGTGTCCATCTGTTGCAAGCTCGACAACACCGTAGCGCTCTGGATCGTCGACTTCATAAGCGAATACCGTCGCACCACTCTTGCGATGCCGCGCTTTTTCGAGGAGTTCCCCTAGTCCGGCGCCAAAGAAAATATTGTCCCCAAGCACGAGAGCAACGTTATCGGCACCAATAAATTCTTCGCCAATTGTAAATGCCTGCGCGAGCCCCTCGGGTTTGGCCTGAACAGCATACGACATTCGAAGCCCCAAAGATGCGCCATCGCCAAAAAGACGCTTGTAGCTTTCCAAGTGCTCTGGAGAGGAGATGATTAATATATCTCGAATATCGGCCTGCATCAAAACAGACAGCGGATAGTAAATCATTGGTTTATCATAAACCGGAATTAGCTGCTTGTTAATAGCCAGCGTCGCGGGATGGAGCCGCGTACCGGAACCGCCAGCGAGAATTATTCCCTTCATACAAACCTCTACTCTCTTTGCCCGAAACTGCGCACACCCGATACTTTACTCGGTCAATGCAAAGTAGCTTCGCAGCTTTTCCAGTTCTCAGTCCGAAATAGAAGCAAGAACTTGTTGTAACGCAACAGCCCATTCACGCGCTTCGATACCAAAATCCCGCGAAAGCTTTTCGGCTGATAGACGCGAATTTGTGGGGCGTCGGGCAGGTGTGGGATAATGCTGGGTCGAAATTGCCGTCACGGTCGGGACTATATGCCCCGCCTCACTCCGCAGCCGGAATATTTCACATGCAAACTCGTACCAAGTCGCATGACCAGAATTTACAAAATTGTATGTGCCAACGGGAGCGTTCTCATCCTCAATCAAACGATGCGCGATAGTGGCCAGAGCCAACGCAATGTCTGACGCGGCCGTCGGAGAACCAGTTTGGTCACTCACAACGCTTATCAACGCTCGTTCGCGCCCGAGGCGCAGCATCGTCCTGACAAAGTTTGCACCGTGGGCACTGTAGACCCACGCGGTACGTAGAATAATATGTCGCTGGTTTCCGGTCCGGATCGCCTGCTCTCCGGCTTCTTTCGATGCACCGTACACTCCCAACGGCGCGACCGGATCACACTCGACATAAGGCGCAATTTTTGTCCCGTCGAAAACGTAGTCGGTCGACACATGGATGACCGGGATATCGAGCGCCTTGGTCGCAGCGGCTATCGCCGCGGGCGCCAAAGCATTTACTTTCCAAGCAGCCAAGACATCGCTTTCGGCCCGGTCGACGGCCGTATAGGCAGCGGAATTGATGACCGCCGAAAAGTCACCTGAGGCAATATATTGACCTATCGTATCGCAATCATTGAGATCGAGTTCATGCCGGTTCGGCGCAACTAACTCAACATCACTCGGCCAGCGGCACCGCAGCAATTCGGTTCCAACCTGTCCGGTGCCCCCAGTGACGAGTATTCGTCGCTTACTCATGCGCCCAAGCCCCGCCTCTTGGCTGCTTGACTACGATCAAGGATTTCCGCCCACCAGTCTCGATTGCTCAGATACCAGGCTACGGTCTTTTCAATCCCGCTTTCGAAGCTCTCCGAAGGATTCCAGCCGAGCTCACTACCAATTTTGCCCGCATCAATGGCATATCTCTGGTCGTGGCCTGGTCGGTCGGCGACATAGGTAATCTGTCCCAAATAGGACCGACCATCTTCCCGGGGCTGAAGGCGATCCAGTATAGTGCAGACGGTTTTTACAACATCGATGTTCCGACGTTCCGAATTGCCGCCAACATTATAGGTCTGTCCGGGAACCCCTTTCTCAAACACGCATTGCAGCGCGCGAACATGGTCTTCCACGTACAGCCAATCGCGAATGTTCGCGCCATTTCCATAAACTGGAAGCGGTTCGCCGGCGAGGGCCTTTACGATCATCAGAGGAATAAGCTTTTCCGGGAAGTGGTAAGGGCCGTAGTTATTCGAACAATTGGTAATCAGGACTGGCAGGCCGAATGTGTGCCCCCAAGCCGAGACGAGGTGGTCCGAACCGGCCTTGGATGCCGAATATGGCGACCGAGGATCGTAGGGGGTTGTCTCAGTGAAGTAACCTGTCTCACCGAGCGAACCGAAAACTTCATCTGTCGAAATATGATGAAAGCGGAATGCCTGTCCGCGATCGGCTGGGAGCTTCCGCCAATAGTCCAGGGCAGCGGCCAGCATAGTGTACGTGCCGACAATATTGGTTTGAATGAACGCACCAGGGCCGTCAATCGATCGATCGACGTGTGACTCTGCTGCCAAATGGGTGATTACGTCAGGTTGGAAATCCTCAATCGCCGCGGCAACTGCTCGTTCATCGCAGATATCGCCCTGCTTGAATCGATACCGTGGAGAAGACGCTATCGCGGAAAGGGACGTCAGCGTACCGGCGTAGGTCAGTTTGTCGAAGTTCAAGACTTCGTGTTCAGTATTCTCAATGAGGTGTCGAACCAGGGCCGATCCGATGAACCCGGCGCCGCCGGTAACGAGAATGCGCATGGTCAGTCCTTCCGACACTTACATTTCAACGAGTTCGAGTGGCACCCCATCGTACTCAAAGGGGCTGTCAAAATCACGCAACAGGGGCTGACGTCCATCCTTGGGGCTTAAGATTGGCTCAACACCACGGGGTAAGGGCCATTCAATACCGATCTCAGAGTCATCCCATAGAATCCCGCCATCGTTCTCGAGGGAATAGAGGTTGGATACCTTATAAGTCACCTCGGTCGACGGTTCGAGGGTCACGAAACCATGAGCAAAACCAACCGGGACGTAGAGTTGATTGCCGTTCTCCGCTGAAAGCTCGGCACCGACCCAACGCCCAAATGTCGGAGACGCTCGACGTATGTCGACAGCGACATCAAAAATTCGACCGCGGATGCACCGCACGAGCTTGGCTTGCTCGAAAGGTGGAGTCTGAAAATGCAATCCTCTCAAAGTCCCGACTGGAACCGAGAGCGAATGGTTGTCCTGAACGAATCGATCCTCGATGCCATAACCTGAGAAAACCTTCTCGTTGTAGACTTCAGAGAACCATCCCCGATCGTCGCCAAATCGCTTGGGACGAATCAACACAACCTTGGAAGTCATTAACACTACCCTGCATGCAATAAAGTTGTGGGCCATAGACCCGGCGACACGTGCGACAACGCATTTACGATTGCCGCTCCTTAAAGACTTCAAGACCCGTATCCGCTGCCGCCGTCATTTGCAAGACTGCACGGCATGTCGCAACCGCAACCCTTCGGCGCATTTCTTTATCATCAACAAGTTGTACGATGGTTCGATACCAATCATTAATGGCATAGGGCATCCGCAACTCACCTCCATCGCTGGAGGAACCATATGCGAGGCCATCAGAGTACACACCCGCCGCCCGATATCGCGCCACGTCAATGCGTTTCGTCGGCGCGCGGCTGTCGTTGACATCAGATGGCGCCAGCGGAACGAGCATAATGTCAATGCGCCGAGCGTTCGCGTCAGCCAGATACTCCATCCACGGCATCGGCTCACGGACTTGTACGCGATCGAGGCCTCGCCAGATCGCTGCTGCACGTCGATCTACAAACACCTCAAACCGCGCTTGCGGACGTTCACGCAGAACCTCCGCTATAATCGGTTGGAGGAACCGATGTTCTTCCACGTGTACCCCGGTCGCGTGATAGGCGATCAAGACCTCTCCGTTCGCCGGACCACGCGTTTCAACATCGTCGTCCGCGTTCGACCAAAGCGATTTCGGTGGCGCCGGCGGCAATATCACGGCCTTCGCCTCCCCGAGGCGAGACGCGAGGTGTGGTGTGGAGGCCCAAACTATATCTAAATGCCTGTTCAGGCGGCCAAGCGGCCAAAGGGCACGGTACCAAAGGAATAGCCGATAAAGAAAATCCGCGTCCTTCCCCGTTATGACAGCAGGGATGTCGTCGTCGACAAACAACCCCACGCCGGAGAGACGCGCCGCATTGTGTTCAATCCAGCGAAGGACGGACGGAGATGCGTAGCGGCAAATAATGACGAAGGCACCGTCGGCATCCACGGGCGGCGTTTCGCGACCGCGGATGTCTGTCACCTGATACGGTGGCATATCCGGCGCTTCAAGACGCGCGGCGAGGTAGTAATCGAAGGTGGGGTTCGGTATCCGCCCGAATACGATGATCCGCTTCACCGACTGCCTCGGACGACCGGTAGCACCCTCCCGCAACCGCGGCTGAGGCAACCGCCGCTCGATCCAGCGGGCCAGCCGTTCGCGCGCGCTACTCAAGCGCTCGACCTCGCAGCAAGATTTCTCGGATGGGCTTCGAGAACGAACTCTTCGGCGATAAGTGAAAGGTTCGGATTGTAGTAAGGATCGGCTTTCAACTTATCGCTCCAGCGCTCATGCATGGCTCGTTCTTCCCGCGCAAAGCGCTGAAGCTTTTGCGGCGTATCGTCGGCGCCACGCGAGACGCTCTCTCTATGCAACATCGCCGCCTCCGGCGTCCAGACAATACGGAAGCCCGCTTCACGTAGCTTCAGGCAGTAGTCCACATCATTGAACGCGACCGTCAGTTTTTGCTCCTCCATGCCGCCCAGGCGGCGCCACAGGTCCTTGCGTGTCAGCAGACAGGCGGCGGTTACGGCCGACAAATCGCGTCGCTGGTTTAAAAGCCCCCTGTCGCGGTCGTCCTTCGGATCAAGAAAGTGAAAGCTGTGTCGGGCGACCGTGCCTGCGCCAAGCGTTACGCCCCCGTGCTGAACGAAGCCATCGGGGAAGAGCAACAAGTTACCGGCGGCGCCGACCGTTGGATCATCTAGTTCGCCCGCCAGGCACTCGAGCCAATGGCAATCAATCGGTTCAACATCATTGTTCAACAAGAGGATGAGGTCGTGCCGGGCGGCATCGACTCCGATATTGCAGGCGCGGGAGAAGTTGAAAGCTCCTGGAAGAGGTATCCGACGGATGCGTTCTGACTGCTCGTACCGCGAGAACAACGCCAGCGTGGCTGGTTCGGTGCTATCATTGTCGATGACGATGACGTCAAGATCCGCCGGCGCCGTGTTCTCGAAGAGACCTTTCAGACAAGCCCCAAGCAAGTCCGCCCGGTCACGCGTCGGAATGATGACGCTGACTGCCGGGCGTTCCCGTTTAGGCTGTACAAGCGGGTCGCGACGGTCACTCCGACGGCAAGATGACCCCCGATGTACCAGCACTCTCGGCAGATGCATAATCGTTCCGGACGACACCTGAGCCATCGCGAGGACAATTTCGGCGGTGGATGCGTTTTGCAGAGAGACCCCATCGGGGATGCTGGCCAAGCGAAGAAGGGCGCCTTCGAGGGGAAGCCATCCAGAGCGGGCGAGTGGCTCATTCCAGGCTGGCTTGAAGAAGGGGGCAATACGCGCGCCGCGGGTATCGATCTGATCTTCGTCGCAGTAGACGACCGCGACGTCGGTGGAGAATGTAAAGGGACGCGCCAATCGCTCCAAGGCCCTTGGGGCGACGCGCATTCCCGCCGGAAGCCGTAGCCACAGAAGATCGTCGGTCGGCTCGCCTCGCTCCAGCGACTGTTCGATCTCTGCCGCGGACGCCTCCTGCAAGTCGCGCCACGTCTGGCTTTCGAGCGATTGTCTGGTCTCCGCGACAGCGGCCGCATCGGTGCCTTCGATCGAAACGAGGATCCGCGGCCTTCGCGGCCACGCGCGCGCATCGTCTCCCGTCTCGCTCGCCTCCGCCAGCGCTTGGGCTTCGACCCAAGCGCGATAGTCTGGGGCGGAAAGGGCGTCGCATTGCCGAACGAACCGAAACTCGGCTCCCTTTCTGTTACCCACGAGGAACAGTCTGATAATCTGCAGGAACGCCAGGGTTCTCCGGAATGCGATCAGGAGTGCCGCCTCGGCGAGAGACAGACGGCGGATCTTGATCTGCGGCTCAATGCTTGCTGTGTCGTTTGCCGTCACGACGTCGGGCACCAAGGCCACTGCTTCAAGCTGCACGGGTGTCCACCCGTAGAAGCGCCCCCGCCCCCGCCCGTCCATCAGGAACGAACGGAAGACCGTATGGGGCGTCCGGTCGCGGCGTTTGAAGGCAAGCTGTGGCCGGCGGCCAAGGCGGTTGTCGGGATCGCAGACCGAAAGCGTAATCGGTCGATCCGCGTAATGCGCCGGGCCACGCCTTAGCGCGACCTCAATTTCATTCTGCGATGGCTCGACCATCTGCTCCAATCCATCACCGCCGGGCGGGTATTCAATTCTCAGTCGAGCCATTGCCATCGCAGAAAAATGGATTGGAACGCAAGCAGCCTCAGTCGGCAGCAGAGGTCTCAGCCGCTCCCGTCACGTTGGACGCCTTCCGCAGATTGAGCGCCGGCGCCTCGCCTTCAAACGCCTCCACACGCCGATCATAATTCGGCGCGACAGTTCCCATCACGCGGTCCCAGAATGAGAAGTAGTTCGCGTAGTTGTATTTGAATTCGGCGTGGTGCTGATCGTGATAGGTGGTGCAAAGCATCGGCGAGGGATACCGCGCCGTTCGTGAGGCGAAATATTCGAAGCCTGCATGGCCGAAGGTGCCGTTGATCTGGTCGAACAGCCGGTGCGCCAAGAGAATGATCGGCGGGAACGGGACGAGGAAGACGACCACCGCGTAATAGCCCTGAGACAGCGCCGTATCCACGAGGCCGATCGAATCGTTGCTCCAGGCCGTGGGCGCGACGCTGCGGTGGTGGAGCACGTGGTATTTGTAGAAAAGCTTCGTGTGCAGCAGGCGATGGGCGAAATAGAACCAGGCGTCGAAGAGCACCATGCAAAGTACGAAGAGCGGAACGGCCGTCCACCAGCTGAAGGACCAGGGCGAGAACAAGGTCCAGCCCTGATATTGGGCAAAGAGACCGATCGCAACGGACGTGCAGGTGACGAGGATCGAGGCCATGCTCTGGCGGATCTCGATGGCCTTGCGCTTCTCGCCGCGCCGCCCCTTCTGGATGCGGCGTTCGGGGTTGCGGTCGTTGAGCCAGGTGATGCCGTAGCCCAAGATGAAATACAACAGCACGGTCGCCGCATAGATCGCGGCAAGCAAGGCAACAAAGGTGAGACTGTCCTGGAGAAGGGCGCTCAAATCGGGATCCGTCGCGGAGATAAGTTGAATTGGTGCGTGGACTATACCAACCGCCCTCTCCGGCGCAAGTCGTTCGGTCCTAGCCGCGCTCGAGCTCTGTCAGAAACGCGCCCAGTTCCGCCTCTTCGATGCCGATGAGATGCCGCTGCTGCGGATAGACCCCGGACCGGACGTCTTCAGCAAACTCCGAAAAGGCGGCAATCCGCTCCCGCTGCAGGCGGTCATACTCGGCAGCGAAGTTTCGATAAGTCTTGGCATGGCGCGGCACGTGGCCACGATTGCTGCCGAGCACGTCATCGGCGAACAGATACTGGGCGTCGCAGCCCGCCCCCGCCCCCATCGACAGCATCAGCATCGAGGTTCGCGCGCTGATCGCCGATGCGACGTCGCCAGGGACGACCTCGATTTCGGCAGCAAAGGCTCCAGCTTCCTCAAGCGCCTTCACCTGCTGCCAGATCTCCAGCGCGCTTGCCGCCGTCTTGCCGACTGCGCGGAACCCACCGGTCCAGGTGGCCTTGGAGGGGATGAGCCCGACATGGCCGCAGACCGGAATGCCCTCTTCCCGCATGCGCCGGACGGTCGAAAGCCCGGCAGCGCAATAGACGGCATCGCCGCCGGCCTTCAGCGCCTTGAATGCCGCACGGATGTATTCTTCCGCCGAAACGTAGTCGCCATACTCAAGTCCGGGAAAGGCAAAACAGGTCGGCGCCACTTCCCGAAACTGCGGCCCCAGAAGTGCCGGCGGCACGGAGACGAGGTCGATGCCGGCAGCTTCCGCCGCTTGCGCTTCGTCAAGCGTTTCCACACGCAACATGGTGAGCTGGCGCTTGCCCTTCATCGAAAGGAGGTCGGCAACAGTCGGGCGGCGGCTTTTCATGGGAAGTCTCCGATATCAGTGATCAAGTAAGGGGTAGCAAAAGGCTCTCGCACTAGGCGGCAAGCAGGGCCTTGAGTTTGGTTTCCGGCGAGATGAGCGCCTGAGGGTCGGGCCGCTTTCCGGCCGCGATCAGCATTTCCGCCAGCCGGATATCGCGCGCGACGGCATTTCCCTGGCCGATGCCGGAAGCGGCAAGCAACCGCCCAGTGTCGTCGAGATGGAAAAGAATGAAAGCCCCGTCTGCGAGATCGCGCCGCACGGTCACAGTCGCGCCGTCTGCAAGTCCGGCAATCTGCAATGTCAGGTCATATTGGTCCGACCAGAACCACGGCACGCTGGTGACCGTCTCACTCGCACCCAGCAGATTGCCGGCGACGAGTGTTCCTTGGTCCTGCGCATTGCGCCAGGCCTCAAGACGCACGCGGCGGTCGCCATAGTGACAGAGCGGATAGGAGCAGCAATCGCCGGCCGCGAATATGTCGGGATCCGAAGTCCTGAGCGTCGCGTCGACGGCAATGCCATTGTCGAGCATGAGGCCAGCGGCTTCTGCCAGTTCCGTGTTCGGCGATGCACCGATGCCAACGACCAGGAAATCTGCATCGACCGATTGTCCGTTCGCAAGCAGGATACGCACGCCGTTCTCATTAGTATCGATGCGATCGATTTTCGTGTCGCAACGTATGTCGACGCCTTCCGTGCGGTGCCGTTCTGCGACGACGGTCGCGATCTCAGCCGGCACGCCGCGTGAAAGGATGCGTGGCAGCCCTTCGATCAGGACGACGTCTGCACCGAGGCAGCGCGCCGTTGCCGCGAGCTCCAAGCCGATAAATCCGCCACCGATGATGGCAAACCTCCGCCCGGGCAGAAGTTCGCGGCGGATTTCTTCTGCGTCGGCATGCGTTCTGAGCGTGCGAACGCGCCGAGACACATCACCGGTTCCCGCTATCGTTCGCGCTCGGGCGCCGGTCGTCAGCAAGAGCCGATCATAGGCAATACTGCCGCCGTCGACGAGTTCCACGCGCTTGGCGACTCGGTCGATGGCCTTGACTGGGGTATCGGTCAGTACGTCGATCCCTGAAGCAGCGTAGCGCTCGGCATCGGCGACATATTTCGGTTGAAGCTGATCCTTAAGGCCCTCCTTCGAAAGCGGCGGTCGTTCATAGGGAAGATGCGGCTCGGCGCCGATCAACGTGATTGAGCCGTCGTAGCCCCGCTCCCTCAGGGCAAAGGCGGCTCTTGCGCCACATTCACCGGCACCAACAATGACAATTCCACCCATCTCAACCTCCCTGCCCGCTCTTGCTGAGTTCTTCGCGTTGAAGCCGCGATCAAGCGATCGCGATGAACACGCTTCCTGACTCGACCTTCACTGGATAGGTCTTCAGGTTGACGCAGACCGGGGCGCCCTTGGCCTGGCCGGTCTTGTAGTTGAAGCGACCGTTGTGCTTCGGACATTCGATGATGTCGTCCATAACGAGGCCATCCGCCAGATGGATGTGCTCGTGCGTGCAAAGCCCGTCGGTTGCGAAGAATTCGTCGTCAGGACTCCGGTAGACCGCGAAGGTGCGCCCTTCGTGATCAAATCGGATGACGTCTTCCTCATCGATTTCGTTCGCCGCGCAGACTTCGACCCAGCTTCCGCTCATGACTTTCTCCCATTCCTAATTTCGTTGGCTATTCGGCTGCATGCACGATCGCGTCGCTGTGAAACTCTTCCCGATAAGGCTTCGCCGTCGCCGGCAGTTCGCGCTTCAAGAAATGGTCCTCATTGCGCAACTGCCGCAGGAAGGCCGGGATCATCTCGCGATAGCCATGCAGCATCGACGGGTTCGGCTCTGGCAGATCGTGCTTGATCATGGCGTGAAGCTTCGGCAGCGCGTGATAGGGCACCATCGGGAACATGTGGTGCTCCACATGGTAGTTCATGTTCCAATAGACGAAGCGGCTCACCGGGTTCATGTAGACCGTGCGGCTGTTCAACCGATGATCCGTGACGTTGTCGGCAAGACCGCCATGTTGCAGCAGCCCGGTCAGCACATGGTGCCAGGCGCCGTAAAGCCGCGGCAGACCGATCAACATCAGCGGCAGGATCGAACCGAGGTAGAGCGAGAGCGCGATCGTTGCGGCGTAGATGGCAAACCAGATGCGGGCAACGAGGATCGCCTTCGGCTGTTCCATTTCCGGGATGAATGTCGCTTCCTCGGAACTGATGATGCCAAGCGTGTTGCGAACCATGTCGACCATTGCATGCCAGACATCGAGAATGCCGAAGAAGTTCAAGACCAGGCGCAAGAGATCCGGCGGCCGCATGACGGCGATCTCAGGATCGCGGCCGACAATGACCGTGTCTGTGTGGTGGCGGGTGTGGCTCCAACGCCAGGTGACGGGATTGCGCATGATCATGAAGCAGGCGATCTGGTAGACGGCGTTGTTCATCCACATCGTCTTGAACGCGGTGCCATGCCCGCATTCGTGCCAGCGACTATCGGAGGCCGAGCCGTAGAGAACGCCATAGGCGAGGAAGAACGGAGCGGCCCACCAGGTGCCCCAGAAGGTGATGCCGAGCCCACCGAAAAGAACGAGGCAACCGAGCCAGATCACGGTATCGCGGATCGCGGGTCCGTTCTCACGCTTCATCAGTTCCTTCATCTGCTTGCGCGGGATCTCCGTGTGATACCACTCCGCCGCTGAGAGGCCGTTGGCGACAGCCGCCTGGGCATCGCGCCCAAGCAGACTGTAATCTCGCTTCGTTGGAACCATCGCCATTTGCTCTCCTCCCTGCGATCCGGCCAGTTTGACCAGGAGCGTCCGATGTCGTGCAATGACGATAGGTTGACTTTTGCTAGGTCTCAATGCAGCAATGATATATTCTCTCAAATGATGTCATCTGACGCATATCATCTGTGATGCAAACCTATCAGGAGAAGCAATGAGCAACCGTCCGACCATTGCCGACCTTGCGCGGACCGCCGGTGTCAGCGTCGCGACTGTCGATCGCGTCCTAAACGGACGGCATCCGGTGCGAGAGGAGACTGCGCGCCGTGTCTACGAGGCAGCCAAGTCTATCGGCTACCACGCGGTTGGCCTCATCCGGCAGCGCGTCTTCGAGGACCTGCCGCAGTACAGACTTGGCTTCGTGCTGCAGAAGCCGGAGCAGTCGTTCTACAAGGCGGTTGCAAAGGAGATCGAAACCGCGGCGCTTTCGCTGTCAAACGCACGAGTTTTCGCCCAGGTCGACTTCGTAGCAAATTCGACACCAACGGCGATTACGGAAAAGCTTCGTGCGGCTGCGGCGCGAAACCAGGCGGTTGCGCTCGTTGCTCCTGATTATCCGGCGGTGACGGCCGCGATCGAGGAGTTGAAGGAGCGCGGGATCCCGGTTTTCTCGCTGCTTTCGGACTTCGCGGCTGGCGTGCGTGAAGGTTATGTCGGGCTCAATAACCACAAGGTCGGCCGTACCGCGGCATGGATGATCGCCAAGGCAGCCAAACGCCCCGGCAAGGTCGCCGCCTTCGTCGGCAGCCATCGCTTCCTCGGCCACGAACTTCGAGAGATTGGGTTCCGCTCCTATTTTCGTGAACATGCACCGGACTTCGAAGTGCTTGATACCATGGTCAATCTCGATACGGCCGAGATCACGCACGAGGCAACACTGAACCTTTTGCAACGCCATCCGGATTTGATCGGCTTCTACGTCTGCGGCGGGGGCATGGAAGGTGCCATCTCTGCGATCCGCGAGGAAAAGCTGGAAGGCAAGCTTATTGCCGTCGTCAACGAATTGACGCCGGAGTCCCGGGCGGCCCTCGGAGATGATGTCGTCACGCTGGCGATCTCAACCCCAACAGCGACGCTTGCGCGCGAAACGATCAATCTGATGATCCAGGCGATCGACAAAGGTCCGACGGGCGCCCCTGGGCAAACCTTCCTTCCCTTTGATCTCTTCACGCCAGAGAATATCTAGCGGGATATGATAGAATTCCATCATTGACGAAAGACAATGTTGCGGCAATGCAAGTCCTTTGAGCCACTCGCTCTTTGACTGTCCTCCAGCAGTTGGTGAAATGTCTGCGACGCTGTAAATGGAATGAACGTTCTATTTGCAAAGCGTGACCCGTCCCACTGGAGGAGACATTCCCGTGACAACCCTGCCCTTCGCCCTCAATCATATGACCACGCCCGGTCTTCCGCTCGGCGCCTTCTTCGAACTTGCCAAATCCCTCGGGATCTCCTCCGTCGAGATCCGCAACGACCTTTCCGGCAATGCCATCATCGACGGCACGCCGGCCAAGGATGTAGCGGCTATCGCCAGTCGCAATGGCATTACGATTATCTCGATCAACGCGTTGCAGCGCTTCAACGAGTGGAATTCGGATCGTCAGAAAGAAGCCGGAGAGCTGATAGCCTATGCGCGCGATTGCGGTGCCAAGGCCCTCGTCCTCGTGCCCGTCAACGACGGCTCCGGCCAGGCGGACGGCGAGCGACAGGCAAACCTTCGTGAAGCGCTTGCCGCACTGAAACCGATGCTCGAATCGGCCGGAATTATCGGCCTTGTCGAGCCGCTGGGCTTCGAAATCTGCTCGCTGCGCTCGAAGACGGAGGCTGTCGAGGGGATCAAGGCGGTCGGAGGAGAAAGTACCTTCCGACTGGTGCACGATACGTTCCATCACCACCTCGCCGGCGAACCCGCAACCTCTCCTGAGATGACCGGGCTCGTGCATATTTCCGGCGTAACCGACGGTCGGGTCGCCGTTTCCGATCTGCGCGACTCGCATCGCGTTCTGGTCGATCAGGATGACGTTCTCGACAATGTCGGCCAGATACGGCGCCTGCGTGCCGAGGGCTATAGAGGGCCGCTTTCCTTTGAAGCGTTTGCCGCCGAAGTCCACGCGGTCGCCCATCCGGCGGCTGCGATCAGGCAGAGTGTGGACCACATTCAAACCCGGATCTGATCCGCCGCGGCCTGGCTGCGGGAAAACGATGCGTGGCGCCGCATCAGGTCTTGACGACGCCCCCATAAAATGGAATACATATTCCGTAATTGCAATTTACTGGTTCGTTTATTCCGTTTTATCCGAAGGCGTAACGGGAGTGACGCTTTCGATGTGAATGAGCGCAATCCGACAAGGATTTCGCTCCCGGCAGGAGAAGGTGTCGCCGGGCACCATTGTGGAGGAGAGAGACAATGAAGAAATTCGTGCTGGGTACAGCGCTGGCCGTGATGATGTCGACGGCTGCGCATGCCGAGACCATCGGCGTGTCGATGGCCCTTTTCGATGACAACTTCCTAACGGTCTTGCGCAACGGCATGTCCGATTACGCCAAGACGCTCGACGGCGTCGAACTGCAGATCGAAGACGCGCAGAACGACGTTTCGAAGCAGCAGAGCCAGATCCAGAACTTCATCGCAGCCGGCGTGACCGCCATCATCGTCAACCCGGTCGATACCGATGCGACGGCAGCCATGTCGAAGATTGCCGCCGACGCCGGCATTCCGCTCGTCTACGTCAACCGCGAGCCGGTCAACGTCGACACTCTGCCGGAAAAGCAGGCTTTCGTCGCGTCGAACGAACAGGAATCCGGCACGCTGCAGACGCAGGAAATCTGCAAGATGCTTGGCGGCAAGGGCAAGGCCGTCGTCATGATGGGCGAACTGTCCAACCAGGCCGCCCGTATGCGCACGAAGGACATTCACGACGTGCTCGCGACCGACCAATGCAAGGGTATCGAGATCGTCGAGGAGCAGACGGCCAACTGGTCGCGTACGCAAGGGTCGGACCTTCTGACGAACTGGCTCTCCGCCGGACTTGAGTTCGATGCGGTCATCGCGAACAACGACGAAATGGCGATCGGCGCGATCCAGGCGTTGAAGGCCGCCGGCCGTTCGATGGACTCCGTCGTCATCGGCGGCATCGACGCAACGCAGGATGCGCTTGCCGCCATGGCTGCGGGCGATCTCGACGTGACGGTGTTCCAGAACGCCGCCGGCCAGGGCAAGGGTTCGGTCGACGCCGCCTTGAAACTCGCCAAGGGCGAGGCGGTCGACAAGAAGGTCTACATTCCCTTCGAGCTGGTGACCAAGGAAACCCTCGACAAGTATCAGGCCAAGAACTGATCGCCTGCAGCGGGAGCGCAGGATCACCTGCGCTCCCGCTCAAATATGCAAGTCCCGCTGCGGATGTCTGCGTCCTTTTGGATGCGACCTGCGATTAAATGGGCTGGTGACCCGCCAGCGATGAGGACTTTTCCGCGACAGCCGGAAACGACGGGGGAGGCAAGGAACATGACGCTCAGTCCGACAACGATGGCAGCCGTGCGCGCCAGCGGCGCCGTACCGAAGGCCGAATATCTTCTTTCGGCGGAAGGCATCCGCAAGGAATTCCCGGGCGTCGTCGCCCTTGACGACGTCGAATTCAAGTTGAAGCGCGGCACGGTCCATGCGCTGATGGGTGAAAACGGCGCCGGCAAGTCGACGCTGATGAAGATCCTCGCCGGCATCTATACGCCCGACAAGGGCGACATCAGGTTGAAGGGCGTCGACATCCGACTGAAATCGCCGCTCGACGCACTCGAAAACGGCATCGCGATGATCCATCAGGAACTGAACCTGATGCCGTTCATGACGGTCGCGGAAAACATCTGGATCCGCCGTGAGCCGAAGAACCGCTTTGGCTTCGTCGACCACGGCGAGATGAACCGCATCACCGCCCGGCTGTTCGATCGCCTGAAGATCAAGATCGATCCGGAGATTGAGGTCCGCCATCTGTCCGTTGCGAGCCGGCAGATGGTCGAGATCGCCAAGGCGGTCTCCTATGAATCCGACGTGCTGATCATGGACGAACCGACCTCGGCGCTGACCGAGCGCGAGGTCGCGCACCTCTTCGAGATCATCCGCGACCTGCGCGAGCAAGGGATCGGCATCGTCTACATCACCCACAAGATGAACGAGCTGTTCGAAATTGCCGATGAGTTCTCGGTGTTTCGTGACGGCAAATTTATCGGCACCCATGCCTCGAGCGACGTCACCCGCGACGACATCATCCGCATGATGGTCGGCCGCGAAATCACCCAGATGTTCCCGAAGGAGGAAGTGCCGATCGGCGATGTCGTCCTTTCGGTAAAGAACCTGGCGCTCGACGGTGTCTTCCGCGACGTCTCCTTCGATGTCCGCGCCGGCGAAATCCTCGGCATTGCAGGCCTCGTCGGCTCCGGCCGCTCCAACGTCGCCGAGACGCTCTTTGGCGTGACACCGGCAAGTTCCGGCACGATATCGATCGACGGAAAAACCCTTTCAATCAATAGCCCTAACACTGCAATCAGGCACCGAATGGCGTTCCTCACCGAGGACCGCAAGGACACAGGCTGTCTTCTGATCCTCGACATCCTCGAGAACATGCAGATTGCCGTGCTGCAGGATCGCTTCGTCAAAGGCGGCTTCGTCACCGAAAAACAGATCACCGCCGCCTGCGAAGAGATGAGCCGCAAGCTGCGCGTCAAGACGCCGAACCTGCAGGAGCGCATCGAGAACCTCTCCGGCGGCAACCAGCAGAAAGTGCTGATCGGCCGCTGGCTGCTCACAAATCCGCGCATCCTGATCCTCGACGAACCGACGCGCGGCATCGACGTCGGCGCCAAGGCGGAAATTCACCGGCTCGTCACCGAACTCGCGCGAAACGGGGTCGCCGTCATCATGATTTCTTCGGAAATGCCAGAGGTGCTCGGCATGAGCGACCGCATCATGGTCATGCACGAGGGCCGCGTCACCGGCTTCCTCGACAGGGCGGAAGCAACCCAGATCAAGGTCATGGAGCTCGCCGCGAGTTGAGCGGGAAGCGACCCGACGAAAGGGAGGAATGAAAATGGATACCAATGTCGCCGCACAGGGCGCGAGCACATCGCTTACCGGCGCAAAGCGCCGCCTGCCCCCCGAATTCAACATCTTCCTCGTATTGATCGGCATTGCGCTGGTTTATGAGGTTCTTGGCTGGATCTTCGTCGGCCAGAGCTTCCTGATGAACCCACAGCGCCTGACGATCATGATCCTGCAGGTCTCGGTGATCGGCATCATCGCCGTCGGCGTGACCCAGGTCATCATCACAGGTGGCATCGACCTTTCCTCGGGCTCCGTGGTCGGCATGACGGCGATGATCTCGGCAAGCGTCGCCCAGGCCTCCACCTGGCCCCGAGCGCTCTATCCGTCCCTGACCGACATGCCGGCGATCGTTCCGATCGGGCTTGGCGTTAGTATCGGCCTCCTCGCAGGCTTCATCAACGGCCAGCTCATCGCCCGCACCAAGATCCCGCCCTTCATCGCGACGCTCGGCATGATGGTGTCGGCACGCGGTATCTCCAAGTGGTACACCAAGGGCCAGCCGGTCTCCGGCCTCACCGAGCAGTTCAACTTCATCGGCACCGGCATCTGGCCCGTCATCGTCTTCCTCGTCGTCGCGATCATCTTCCACATCGCCCTGCGCTATACCCGCTATGGCAAGTTTACCTATGCGATCGGCGCCAACGTTCAGGCAGCCCGCGTCTCGGGTATCAATGTCGAAGCACACCTCATCAAGGTCTATGCCATTGCCGGCATGCTGGCGGGCCTCGCCGGCGTCGTCACCGCTGCCCGCGCCCAGACCGCACAGGCAGGCATGGGTGTCATGTACGAACTGGATGCGATCGCCGCGACCGTCATCGGCGGCACGTCGCTCACCGGCGGCGTCGGCCGCATCACCGGCACGGTGATCGGCACCATTATCCTCGGCGTCATGACTTCTGGATTCACCTTCTTGCGCGTCGACGCTTACTACCAGGAAATCGTCAAGGGCCTGATCATCGTCGCAGCCGTCGTCATCGACGTCTACCGACAGAAAAACCGCAAGAAGGCTTGACGCTCAAAAGAATAACCCTCCTCCCAGTGAAGCCAACTGGCCGGGATGATGAAAATCATCCCGGCATTTTCTTTTTCGCCGGCAGGTATTTCGTCCGCCATATGCCGTTTTCCACATATGCTTGGCGCGCAGAGCTGCCCCGGCGCGAGCGCTCTGGCAAAATCCCCGCCAATGCACTATACGACAGGCGTCCAAAACTATCGGAGACTTATCATGTTGTCGCAGCGCAAGCTTGCGAGCCAGTTTCATCCGCGTTTCGTTCTACAGCTTTGGAACGCGATGCTGCGGGTACAGACCCGCGAGACAGCTTCCCTCTTCGGCCACCGCGGCCGCTAAGCAAACAATCGAAAATGCCGCAACCATTTTGGGCGTGTCGACCTGACGGCCTGCAGATGGTTTTTGCTCATCCGGCCCGCAATCGCGGCGCCGGACAGAGCCGGCCCGACAGAGCCGATCTGTGACTAGCCCGCTGGAAAGAGGATGGTCACCTTGAGGCCCCGGCCATCGGCCCCCTCGCTGAGACGGGTCGTCGCGCCGTAGAGTTCGGAAATCTCCTCGACGATCGGCAGACCAAGCCCCGAGCCCGGCGCTTCGCTGCCTCCGCGCTCGAAGCGGCGGAGCACCGATTCGCGCATTTCCGGCCGAATTCCCGGCCCGTTGTCCTCCACCTCGAGCGACACCGAACCGCCTTCGGCGAGTACGCGCGTTGTCACCTCTGCACCCCGGCCGGCATAAAGCAGCGCGTTGCCGATCAGGTTCTTCAGCATCTCAGCCACCAGCAGCGGCTCGGCGCGAATGAAGGCTTCGCCCTCGCCGTCAAAGCCGAGATCGATATCCGCTTCGCCTGCAGCGGGTACATGTTCTGCCGTGATCTCCCGCACGAGATCGACGAGATCGACGCGCACCAGCATCCGCGCCTCGTTCTTCCCGGCCGCGTCGATTTTCGCCATCAGCAGCAATTGCCCCAGGATGCGTTCGGCATTGGCGACCGCTTCATCGGCCTTTTTCACCGCGCCATGCGTTTCCTCGATCGACCCTGCGCGCTGCGCCAGGGCGAGCTGGGTTCGAATAATCGCCAGCGGCGTGCGGAGTTGATGGCTGGCGTTGCCGGTGAAATTGCGTAGCGCATCGAGGGCCGACTGCAGGCGTCCCATGAAGGAATTGACGGTATCGACGAGCCCCTGAACTTCGTTCGGTACCCGTTCTCCGATAGGGTGCAGATCATCCGGATTACGCTCCGAAATCGCATCTCCGAGCCGGTAGAGCGGGCGCAGCGAAAACGTGACTGCGATCCAGACGATGACAGCAGCACCTGCGATCATCATGCCGAGGCGCAGCGCCGAGCGGAAAAGGATGGTCTGCGCAAGTTGCCGCCGCGCGATCGTCGTTTCGGCAACGGTCACGACAAAGGGTACCGAATTGATCCCGGTCGAGGCGGAACGGCGAAGCGCTGCGATGCGGATCGGCTCGCCGCGGAAGGTAGAATCCGCAAAGGTCGTGGATGTCCCCGGCTCCTCCGCAAGCGACGGCAGCGTCTGGTAACCCGTAATGAACTGGCCGGGCGGTCCGTCGACCCTATAGAAAACGCGGTCCTGGGCCGCGGAGGTCAACATCTCCAGGGCAACATAGGGAATATCGACCTCAAGCGAGCCATCCTCCGCGACGACCACGCGTTCCGCGATCGCCAACGCGGAGCCGGCGAGCACGCGGTCGGAGACAACGTTGGCGGTCGTCACAGCCTCGCGGTAGGTGTCCATGAGCGCAATGACGCCGATGACGACCGTCGAGATCAGCAGCCAGCCAAGCAGGCGCCGGCGGAGGGAGTAGACCGCCGCCTTCATTCCGGCCCGGCCATCTTGTCAAGGTAGTAGCCGATGCCGCGGGCCGTGCGAACTGTGAGGCCATGCGGCGCCAGCCGCTTGCGCAGCCGACTGACATATTGCTCGATCGCGTTGGAGCTCAAATCATCGTCGAAGCCGGTCAGCGACTGCATGATCGCGTCCTTGGCGACGACCTTGCCGGCGCGCATGAACAGGAGTTCGAGTAGCCCGAGTTCGCGTGCCGGGATCTCGATCGGCACGCCGCCTGACGAGAAGCTGCGCGTATTGAGATCGAGCGAAACATTGCCATAGCTCACGGTCGAGGCCCGGAGCCCCGCCTGCCGGCGCAGCAAAACGCGCACCCGCGCTTCGAGTTCGCCGACGTCGAACGGCTTGATCATGTAATCGTCGGCGCCGAGATCGAGACCCTTGATCCGCTCCTCGGGCGCACCCCGCGCCGTGAGGATCAGCACCGCCGCGCGGTTCTGCCGGGCACGCATCGCCCGCAAAACATCGAGCCCGTCCATCTCCGGCAGGTTGAGATCGAGGATGACCAGATCGAAGGTTTCAGTTGCCGCAACCGCATGCGCCGACGCGCCATCACTCACAACATCGACGGCGTAGCCGCTGCCACGCAAAATGGCAGACAGGCCCTCGGCCAGGTCCTGGTTGTCCTCAACAAGCAAGATACGCAAATATCGTCACTCCCCGATCCACCTTATCCGGCGACGCCTTGCTTGTGAACGGTGACACGCTGAGGCATTGTGAATTCATGCGGTTCTTGATTTCTCTTATTTTTTTTGCACTTTGCCCCCGGCTGCTCCTTGCGGCGCCGATCATATTTCCAGCCCTTTCCGGCAACTCCGATGCGCGCACGCTGGTGGTTTATTCCTCGCTCGATGAGCCTCTCGCCAAGCCGATGATCATCGGCTTCCAGAGGGCCAATCCGGATGTCACTGTGCGCTACGAAGACATGCTGACCGGCGAGATCTACGACCGCATCATCAAGGAGACGGATGCCGGAATGAAGACGGCGGACTTCGCCTTTTCTTCCGCCATGGATCTGCAAGTCAAGCTCAGCAACGATGGCTATGCCCAGCGCAGCGACCTGCCGATGAGCGACCGCTGGCCCGCATGGGCAAACTGGCGCAACACGGCCTATGCGCTCACCTTCGAGCCGGCCGTCTTCGTCTATCATAAGCCGAGTTTCACGACGGAAAAACCACCGTCCACGCGTTCCGAATTCGTCGACTACCTGAAGCGCCAGGGCGCCAACGTCTTCGGCCGTATCGGGACCTACGACATCGAGCGCTCCGGCGTCGGCTTCCTCTTCATGGCACGTGACCAGGAGCAGTTCGGCGATATCTGGGATGTGATCCAGGCAATGGGTGCCGCTGGCGTCAAGCTCTACTCCACCAGCGAGGCCATCCTTGAGCGGGTGGCCGACGGGCGCTTCGTGCTCGGCTATAACATCCTTGGCTCCTATGCGGCGGACTGGGCAGCGCGGCATCCGGATGTCGGGATCATGCTGCCCAAGGACTACACGGTGGTGATGTCGCGAATTGGCCTCGTTCCCCAGGCTTCGGCCTCTCCGGACCTTGGACGCCGCTATCTCGAATTCTTCATGTCCAAGGAAGGACAGACGATCATGGCGCGCGAACTCCAGATCGCCGCCGTCAGCCCAGAGGTCGCCGGAGAAAATACCGCAAACACCATGCAGGAAATGTTGGGCGCTCAATTGCGCCCGGTTCCCGTCAGCCCCGGACTGATGGTCTATCTTGACCAGGTAAAGCGCTCGCGTCTGATTGCCAAATGGAACGAGGTCCTGCGGCTCCACTGAAATCAGGGGCGCGCCAATTCGGCGGCGCCCTGAACGGGGACTTCAGGTCTTCTTGCGGGATCGACCGCTACGCTCGGCTTGTACCGACTGGTTCAGATCCACGGCAGCGCGAATGAGGGCCTTCAAAGCGTCCTCGTCGATCTCTTGGCCTTCGTGGATATCGATCGCCCGCCGGGTATTGCCGTCGAGGCTTGAATTGAAGAGACCCGAGGGATCTTCCAGTGATGCGCCCTTGGCGAAGGTCATCTTGACCACCGCCTTGTAGGTTTCGCCTGTACAGATGATCCCCGCATGTTCCCAAACCGGAACGCCTCTCCATTTCCATTCCTCGACGACCTCGGGATCGACCTCTTTGATGAGCTTCCGAACCCGCCCAAGCATCTTTCCCCGCCAGTCGCCCAGTTCAGCTATCCTGGCATCGATCCGTTCGGAGGCAGGCGCTTCTCCCTCCACCGCATCAGTCTTCGTCATCTTTCCCGTTGCTTTCTTCATCCGATCATCTCCACGCAGGTATCACACATCACGCGGGGTGCGCTCTGCACGACGTCACTGACATTCCGCTCACATACGTTCGCCGGGCAATTGACTCGCTTGTTTTACCCAATCGCTGAATTGCGCCTCATCGATCTCTTCCTTCTCATGGATATGGAAATAGCGCGCATTCTCCATCTTGGATTCGACGGGTGGCGGCGGGCTGAGGGACGCGCCATTGAAGAACGCGACCTTGATGTATTTCGCAAAGCAATGGATGCCAAGGAACCATCGGTCGCCCTCCATGCCATAGAGCGGCGAATTCCACTTCACGGCCTTTTGTGCCTTCGGGACGGCGCGCATGATAAGCTGGTCGAGATGGCGCCCGACCGCATTCTTCCAGCCCGGCATGGCGGCGATATAGGCCTGCACCGGCGCATCGCCATAGACCTTGGCGATCTGGGGATTGCCGCCTGAAAGCAATTTCGGCTGATCTGCAACCGCCTGTCCCTTCTCCTCTTTTTCGCCTTCCATTTTAGCTGACACTCGCGTCCGCGTGGCGTCATACTTTGTTGGTCGCTTCGATGTCACATTGGCGATCTTGGAGTTGGCTGTCTTGGTCATTGCTCCATCCTTTCGAACAGGTCTCGGGGCGAACAGGTCTTCGGGGTGGCCGGCGCGACACTACCACAGCTTGCCGTCGTCGCGATATCGCTGCCATCATACGTGGAACCGGCACCTCGGCTCCGAGGTTTCGATTCGCCCATTTCCCGGTGGATCAACCTCTCCGAATTCGGCCACCGAGGCTGACAGAGGCTATCTCCCTCGTTGGCGCGGCCAAGAATCTAAGATTTCGTAAACGTCACGCACAGAAAAGCGCATTCGGGGCTTGATGTCAGCTAAATGTCAGCTTTCTATGTTGCCTTAGGGTCACTGGCACCCGTGGAGGCGGGTCGCCGGTTGCGCACTGGGAGGAAGCCACCAATCCGGTCAAGCGACAAGGGTCGAAAGAACCCGTCGCCGTCTTCCCGTTCGCACTGAGCAACAACGTGCGCGGTGAAAACGCGCCTCACGGAGGACTGACCTTTGAAACATTTTTTCCTCGCAACGATTCTCGCCGGCGCCATGTCGCTGCCGGCCTTTGCCGCTGATTACACCATCATCGCACCGGCAAACCCGGGCGGCGGCTGGGACCAGACGGCACGCTCGCTGCAGACGGTCATGCAGCAGGAAGGCATCTCCGGCAACGTTCAGGTTCAGAACGTGCCGGGCGCCGGCGGCACCATCGGCCTCGCGCAGTTCGCAAGCCAGCAGAAGGGCAATCCGAACGCCCTGATCGTCGGCGGCTATGTCATGGTCGGCGCGATCCTGACCAACAAATCGCCGGTCACCCTCAAGGACGTCACGCCGATTGCGCGCCTCACCGGCGAATACGAAGCGGTCGTCGTCCCGGCCTCGTCTGACATCAAGACGATGGGAGACCTAGTCGAAGCCCTGAAGAAGGATCCGGGCGCGGTCTCCTGGGCCGGCGGCTCGGCCGGCGGTACCGACCACATCGCCGTTGGCCTGATCGCCAAGGCTGCCGGTGTCGACCCGACCAAGATCAACTACATCGCCTATTCCGGTGGCGGTGAAGCGCTTGCCGCAATCCTTGGCAGCCAGGTGACGGCTGGTGTATCGGGCTACGGTGAATTCGAATCGCAGATCAAGGCCGGCACGCTCCGCCTGCTCGCCGTATCGGGCCCCGAGCGCATTGCGGGCGTCGACGCTCCGACACTCAAGGAATCGGGCCTCGACGTAGTCGTCGAAAACTGGCGGATGGTCGCAGCCGCTCCGGGACTGTCGGATGAGCAGAAGGCTGCCGTCTCGGCCGATATCGAGAAGCTTGCGAAGTCCGCCGGCTGGCAGGAAGTTCTGAAGACCAAGGGCTGGCAGGACAGCTATCTCGCCGGTGATGCCTTCAACGCCCAGCTCGAAAAGGACGTTGCGGCAACCGAAGGTGTTCTCAAGGACATTGGACTGGTGAAATGACCAAGGGGCATCACCCTTCAACCGCAACGCGTCGCCCGGATCGGGCGGCGCTCTTCATCGCGGTGGTTCTCGCCGCTATCGCTGGCCTCATTTTTTGGGATGTGTCGCGCCTGGCAGGCGCTGCCGGCTACTCCCAGGTCGGACCGACGACGGTCCCTTATGCGATCGCCTGCTGTCTTCTGGCTCTCGCTATCTGGACGGGATTCGAAGCGTTTCGCGGCGATTTTCCGGAGCGTGAACGCCAGGAGGTTGCTCCGGTCATCTGGATCGTTGGCGGCCTGGCTGCCCAGATGCTTCTGCTGAAAGTCGCGGGTTTTTCGATCGCCACCGGCATTCTGTTCGCGCTGACCGCGCGCGGTTTCGGCAAACGCAAGCTTTGGTTTTCTCTCCCCGTCGGCATCGTGCTCTGTTTCGTCGTCTGGGTGATTTTCGCCAAGCTCCTGCAACTGTCGCTGCCCGCGGGGCCGCTTGAACGCCTGTTCTTCTAAGAGGGCCGACGACCATGGCTACTTTTGATTTCCTGCTGCAGGGATTGCTGGTTGCTGCCCAGCCGATGAACCTGCTCTATGCGCTGATCGGCGTCACGCTCGGAACCGCCGTCGGCGTTCTGCCCGGCATCGGGCCCGCACTGACCGTGGCTCTCCTCCTGCCCGTTACTTATCGGCTCGATCCCGGCGGTTCGCTGATCATGTTCGCCGGCATCTACTATGGCGGCATGTATGGCGGCTCGACCACGTCGATCCTCCTGAACACACCAGGCGAAAGCGCGTCGATCGTGACCGCGCTCGAGGGCAACAAGATGGCGCGCGCCGGACGCGGCGGCCCGGCGCTGGCGACAGCTGCGATCGGCTCGTTCGTCGCCGGCCTCATCGCCACGCTCGGCCTCGCTTTCATCGCGCCCTATATCGTCAAGCTGGCCCTGGTCTTTGGTCCGCGCGAGTACTTCGCGCTGATGGTGCTGGCGTTCGTCACCGTCTCTTCGGCCTTCGGCGATTCCACCCTTCGCGGCCTGACGTCGCTATTTGTCGGGCTGGCACTTTCCGTCGTCGGCATCGACCAGTTGACCGGCCAGGCGCGCCTCTCCTTCGGCGTTCCGGAACTGCTTGACGGCATCGAAGTTACGACGCTCGCCGTTGCCATGTTCGCCATCGGCGAAACGCTCTTCATCGCTGCGCAAGGCGACAAGGGGCCCGACAAGGTCGAGGCAGTTCGTGGCTCCGTCTGGATGAGCGCCAACGACTGGGCGCGTTCCTGGAAGCCCTGGCTGCGTGGCACCATCATCGGCTTCCCGATCGGCGCCATGCCGGCTGGCGGCGCCGAGATCGGCACCTTCCTCTCCTATGCTGCAGAAAAGCGTCTGACGAAGCATCCGGAAGAGTTTGGCAATGGCGCAATCGAGGGCGTTGCAGGTCCCGAGGCCGCCAATAACGCGTCCGCCGCCGGAACGCTCGTACCTCTCCTGACGCTCGGCCTGCCGACGACAGCAACAGCTGCAATCATGCTCGCCGGCTTCCAACAATACGGCCTGCAGCCGGGCCCCCTGCTGTTTGCGACCAACCCGCAGCTCGTCTGGGGCCTGATCGCTAGCTTGCTCATCGCCAACTTCATGCTGCTGGTCCTGAACCTGCCGCTGATCGGTCTTTGGGTGAAGCTACTGACCATCCCGAAGCCGTGGCTCTATGCCGGCATTCTGCTGTTCGCGACGCTGGGAACCATCGGCGCCAACCCATCCGTCTACGAACTCGGCATGCTGCTCGCTTTCGGCCTTCTCGGATACGCCATGCGTGTCTTCGGTTATCCGATCGCCCCCGTCGTCGTCGGCCTGATCCTCGGTCCGCTGGCCGAACAGCAGCTTCGCCGGGCGCTCGCCATCAGCCAGGGTGACTACAGCGTGCTGTTCACCTCGCCGATCGCAGCTGTACTTCTGGTTATTGCCGCTGCTGCGCTGATCGTACCGCTGATCCTCAGGGCCCGCGGTCGTGGCGAGGTGCTTTCGCAACTGGCGGCGAACGAAGACTAAGTCGTCTTCGCAAAACAACTCCGGGAGCCCCTTTCGGAGTTGTCCGAATTAGCGCCTCCTCCCAAGGCCTATCCGCAGGCCCGGTCGATTTCACTACCGACCGGGCCTGCTTCGTTTGCATGGCTGGAGTGTCCAATTGTGCATTGCAAAAAGACCGGGCAGACCCCATCTTTTGCTCATCAAAGAGAAAACGAAAGCGAGCAAGAAGATGGCTACCACAACTTACCACAAGGGTTTCATCGGCCGTGCGTTCGCAGTTCTCGGCGCTGCCAGCGCTGCCGCCGCCGCTGTCGAAGGTCACCGCCGCCCGAAGGCAAGCGACCTGCGCACCCTCGGCATTGACCCGGCGAACTTCCCGGACACGCGCCGCGGCTAACAAAATTCCGGCGCCCAATGGGTGCCTTATCCTCCCAAGGATGAAAAACGGCTCGGGATCGGAAGATCGCCGGGCCGTTGTGCGTTTATGGGGTAGTGCCTCGACGCGAGCAACCGGACTGCTTTCCCTGCATGGCTGACGTGCCAAATTGTGCATTGCAGCAAGACCGGCCAGCCCCCATCTTTTTCTCATCAGAGAGAAAACGAAAGCGAGCAAGAAGATGGCTACCACACGGGTTTCATCGGTCGTGCGTTCGCAGTTCTCGGCGCTGCTAGCGCTGCCGCCGCCGCTGTCGAAGGTCGCCGCCGCCCCAAGGCAAGCGACCTGCGCACCCTCGGCATCGACCCGGCGAACTTCCCGGACACGCGCCGCGACTAATGAATTTCAACGCGCCTAAGGCGCGCCAATCCTCCCAAGGATAAACGGCTCGGGATCGGTAGATCGCCGAGCCGTTGCTATGTTGGAAAAGCGCGTCCCTGCCTCATCAGGCTTAGCGAACGCCTTCAACCCACTGTCGGCGTACGCAGGACATAACGACGCGTCGCGCTAAGTCGCCTCATTTCTTCGCGCGATAGATCAATACCGGTATCGTCGAATGAGCCAGCACCTTGGCAGCTACGCTGCCGAGCATCAGGCTTCCGACACCACCGCGACCATGCGACGCCATGATGATGAGATCGGCATCTTTGTGTGTCGCCTGGTCGATGATTGCGCGGTAGACCTCGTGGCTGCTGACCTGCTCCGTCTGGCACGCCACGCCTTCCGCCTCTGCCTTGCGCGCCAAAGCCGCGAGCATCTCCGCGGCATGCTTGCTGGCCAGCGCTTCGTATTCGTCGCGCGTGCCCGACACCTGCTCGGGATCGACCGAAAAGAGATGGAATGGTTCGGTAACGGCAAGGATGGTCACTTTTGCGCTGGCCTCCTTCGCGAAGGCTATGCCTGCATCGACCGCGATTGTTGCCAACGGCGAACCGTCGGTGGGTATAAGAATATTGCGAAACATGGGATCCTCCTTCTCCAAGTTTCATTCAAGCCTACCGCCATCAGCGGCTTATTCCTTGATCCCGATCAACGTTCCGGACTTCAGCACGGAGACGCCGACTACGCCTTGAGGGGTGCCTTGCCATCGCCTGGATAAAGCAGCCCGCGCTCGCGAGATCGCGAAGCAGTTTTGCATTTTGGCGAAGCCTCTTAGCGGCCTTTGCCGAAGAGGAAGAAATCCCGCAGTCGCCGGCGCAGGATGTAGGACCAGGGCACCTCGGCACCGATCGCCTCGTAGCCGGCTTGCGTCAGCGAGAACTCGACACGGCCGCCGTCTCCTTCTCTTCGGGTAATGTATTGCATGTTGAGGGCGCGAAAGACCGCCGCATGCAGTTCTCGTGGCCAATAGACTTCGTCGGCCGGCACCCGATAGGCACCAGCCTTGTAAAGCTCCTCAAGCACATTCCTTAAATCACTGGCCAGCATTGAATGTTTATCCGGCGCGGCGCGCGGTTTTGCAATGCGCGGCACGACGACCCAACGAGATAGGTCGAGTTTCCAGCGCCGTTCCTGAACATCTGTCCGCTGCGCGCCGGCTTGGCCTCCTCGGCCGAAGCCGACGAGCGCCACGTGCAAAAGCAGCTTGGCCATGCGAGTGCGGAAATGAACCGCAGATACCAGCGCCGACGCGACCGATTTAGGGTCAATTTGACGAAGGCCACGGGGCTGTAGGAATCTTACCCCGCCAGCATACGTGCGAGCATATTTCTGATGTGGTCCTGCGCGCCGTAGAAAATTGCCGCGACAACGATTGCGCGGCTATGTTCCACCGGAAGAAACCAAATAGCTGCTTTGTCCCGCCGAAGAAACCGGATCCCGGGATGAATATCGGGGCGCAGGGTCCCGATATAAGGCGTATCGACGAGACGATCGATTTCGACACGCAATTTGCGGATCCGTTCAGCGGTACGCTCCACCGCCTCGTCAGGCGCGTCCCCGAGTTCGACATAGGCGTCGAACAGATGATCGAAGATCAACTCGAAATCGCGTTTGGCATCCTCAGAATATTCAAGAGCCCACACGAACAACCCGTCGCTTCCGCTCAATCATTGCCGCGACGCGGCTTTCCATTTCCGTCGCAGAAATCATTGGTCCGTTCAATCGCCGCTGGACCAATTCGCGAAGCGCTGCCGTTTCGACGGCCTCAGTTTCGGTCTTTTGGCGAAGTAGTTCCAGGCCCTGTTGAAGAACGGAACTCATGCTGGAATACCGGCCGCTCTCCACCAGCGAACGGGCAAACGAATCCTGCTGCTCAGTCAGCGAGATCGACGATTTCACACTCATCGGCTTAACTCCTTTGAGCCTAACTTGCTACTCAGTAGCACATTTGTCAATCTGATGAGATGCCCATCAGGGTGGCAGTGCCAAGGGCGTCGGCCCGGATCATCTCAATGACCAGGAAGTGGCGCACTTAGTCGAGCGACCGCAGATTGCCGACCGTCGCGGGTGGCGCGCCCGCCGAGCTTGAGCGGATCTAGCGTCTTCGGCGCAGATCGACGAGCGATATGTGCAAAGCAACTGGGGCACGTTCCGGACGAAGTGACTTGCAAATACTGCCGCGACCGCTTCCCTACCCATCCCGCCAATGCGTCGGGGCTTTGTGCGCCCCTCCCCTGCTCGCGGCGTGAAATCGTTAGGTCACAATCTACGGCTCGATCTCTCGGCTGAGCGACAGAAGTCGTTCATTCAAAAACGACAAAAATGTATCTTCGCACGTAGCCGTTTTAACGCAAAACCACTCCACCCCGTCGAAGGGTCTCGAAAAAAATAAGCCCGGCGGACATGTCCGCCGGGCTCGTTGTCACATCCAAAGATCTTATCAGGCTCGCAGTTGCTGCGAATCCCGCGTTTCCATCTGTTCCATTTCGCGTTCGCGCTTGTTGTACCGGATCGAAGACCAGAGCGAGATGCCGATGAGCGCCGCGCCACCAAGACCGGTGATCACTTCCGGAATGTGGACGAGCGTCTGGAAGTACATGACGACCGAAAGGATCAGGATCGCGTAAAACGCACCGTGTTCCAGGTAGCGGTATTCGTTGAGCGTTCCCTTCTCAACCAGCATGATCGTCATCGAACGGACATACATGGCGCCGATGCCGAGGCCAATCGCAATGACGAAGAGGTTCTGCGTCAGGGCGAAGGCGCCGATGACGCCGTCAAACGAGAAGCTGGCATCGAGGACTTCGAGGTAAAGGAAGGCGCCAAAGCCGCCTTTTGCCGCCGCACTCATGGTTTGTTGTGAGGCATCGAGCAAACCGCCGACCACCTCAACCACGAGGAACGTCAACAGGCCGTAGATCGCCGAATAGACAAACGTGTGGACCTCTGCCGGTTCGAGCAGAGTCGAAAAGCCAAGAATAAGGGCGAGAACGAAGGCGATTTCGATGCCCTTGATGGTCGCAAACCTGGCCATCTTGCTCTCGACCCACTTGATCCAGTGCACGTCCTTCTCGTGATCGAAGAAGTAAGTCAGGCCCACCATCATCAGGAAGGTGCCGCCGAAGGCTGCGATCGGCAGGTGCGCGTCGTTCATGATACGCGCGTATTCCTCAGGCCTACTTGCGGCGAGAACGATCGCTTCGATCGGGCCGATCTTCGCCGCGATAACGACGATCAGCAGCGGGAAGACGATGCGCATGCCGAAGACGGCGATGATGATGCCCCAGGTCAGGAAGCGATGCTGCCACTCGGGCGTCATGTCCTTGAGCTTGTTGGCATTAACGATCGCGTTATCGAACGACAGCGAGATCTCGAGCACCGCAAGCACGGTGCAGATGAAGAAGACCGAGGCCATACCGCCGATGGTTCCGGTCGATTGCCAACCGAGCCAGGCGCCGAGCACCAGGCCCACCACCGTGACAATGAAGGCCCATTTGAAATAACCGAGAGCGCTTGTATGCGATTGAGGCTGTGTCATCGACGGGCCTCCTTCGCGCGAACGACGCCGGATTCGGTGAAGAAATGTGGTTTCAAAACGGAAATGCGCACGGCCGAAGGGGCACATGCGTGAGGCATGAGATCAGTTTTCATTGGAGCTAATCCGCCGGCTAATTTGCTGGCGGTACCGACATCACGAGAGCGCCGTAAAAACTCTCGCCAGAGGGGCCCGGCACCAGTGTTCATCCCGCGTCCGATGTCTTAAGGGCGGGACCACTTTCTAATTAGCAGCGTCCGGTGGAACGTCAAGAGGGCGCTTCTCGCTTTAGGAAGTCGTTCACGCAAAGGCGCCGTGTTTCGGTCCGACGCAAACGACTCTCGCGATCGCGGCCTTGTCGAGATCACAATTTGATGAATGGTGCGCTGCGATACTCACCGCGAATGGCTAGTCGCCATCGCACCTCGCCAGCCATATCCCGGAACTTGACCAATGAGGCGGGCATCAATCAATCGCCCTCAGGATTGCCAACCGGTGGTCGCCGCCGCCAATCCCTGGCCAATTCGTTGTCCGCCATACTTGGAGACGAACTTAATTCCGAAAACGCATCGCCTTGAAGCCTGCCCTGACCTCTTCGGCGAAGAGTTCCGGCTCCTCCCAGGCAGCAAAGTGCCCGCCCTTCGAGGCGTGACTATAGTACACGAGCTTCGGATAGGCTTTTGACAGCCATTTTCTTGGCGGCCGATAGACCTCCCCCGGAAACACGGTTACGGCGACAGGAACTTTGGCCGCGGTAAGCTTCGCTCCAGCCTTGAGGTTCTCCCAGTAAATGCGTCCGCTCGACGGACCGGTGTTCGTCAGCCAGTACAATGTGATGTTATCCAGGATATCGTCCCGGCTCAAAGCCTGTTCCGGGTGACCTCGTGTGAACACCCAATCTGCGATCTTGTCGTAGAGCCAGGCCGCCAAGCCCACCGGAGAATCCGCAAGCCCGTAGCCGACCGTCTCCGGACGCGTGCTGAGGATCGACGCGTAGCCAAAGCCGTTGTTCAGGAAGTCGCGAGCCTCGTCGAAAACTTGCCTCTCGTCGGCCGACAAGCTTTCGGGAGCCGGCCCTCCGCTCTTCAGCGCCTGGGCGGCGTCGGGTGGGAACGTCGTCGCGCGCTCGATCCGGTTGACGTGGATACCGAGCAGCCCTTCCGGAGCCTGACGCCCGAGGGCGTCGCTGATGATGGCGCCCCAGTCACCGCCTTGCGAGACATAGCGGTTGTAGCCGAGCCGTTTCATCAGCGTGTCCCAGACCATGGCGATCCGCTGTGCGTCCCAACCTGTCGAGGTTGGTTTCTGCGAAAATCCGAAGCCGGGGATAGAGGGAATGACAAGATGGAATGCGTCTTCAGCCTTGCCGCCATGAGCGGTCGGGTCGGTCAGCGGGGCGATGACGTCCAGCAGCTCAAAGACCGAACCCGGCCAGCCATGGGTCATGATCAGCGGAAGTGCATTCTCATGGCGCGAGCGGACGTGGATGAAATGAATGTCCAGCCCGTCGATGTTCGTCAGGAATTGAGGAAACGCATTGAGCTTTCGTTCCGCTTTGCGCCAATCGTAGGCGGACAGCCAATAGGCCACGAGGTCCTGAAGCGTCTGCTGATCGACACCCTGGGAACGATCCTCGACGGTCGCACTGTCCGGCCAGCGCGTCGCCGCGAGACGGCGTTTCAGATCCGCGAGGGCGGTCTCGGGAATGTCGGCCTTGAAGGGGCGGATGTCGTCGCTGCTGATCGGCGCTTTCGCGACGTTGGAGGCAACGCCGGACGTCGGTAGTACCGCTGCCGCTGCACCGATCGCAGCGCCTGAAAGCAGAAACGAGCGTCGCGTCACCTGGCGCTTCCCAGCCTTGTTTTCCAAGTCCATTTGAGAGATCCCTTTTGAACACTCACAATCGGCATCGAACGGGTTTGGGCGTAAGCCGGGGCCTCACCGATTACAGCGAGGTCCCGAGCTACGCTGATCGTCAGGCTTCGTCGGGACCCGTGCGGTAGATGAGGAACTTGTTTCCTTCCGGATCGCGAAAGTAAGCGCAGTAAGGGTCACCGCCGTCAGGGCCTCTTGGACCGGGAGCGCCTTCGTCCGAACCGCCCGCTTGCAAAGCCGTTGCATGAGCGAGATCCACCTGCGCGCGAGAGCGGGCCTCAAAGGCGATCATCGTACCATTGCCAGCAATGGCCGTCTCGCCATTGAACGGCTTGAGCACACCGAACTCGAGGGCCCGGTGCCCGTAGTAGACGGCACGCCCCGGCTGAACGAGCACGCGACCGATGCCAAAAACGGCGAGGAATTTGTCATAGTAGGCAGCGGCAGCGTCGAGATCGTTCGTACCGACGGTCGAGTGGCCAGGGAGCGCTCGGGCTTTTTCCAAAGCCGCTTTTTGCGAAGAGGACGTCATATCGTTCATTCTGATCTTCCTTTATTTAAGCGAGCGATTTTTTCGGCTCGCTGGTTCGCTTGGGATCGCCGTCGAAAACGAACGATCCGCGAATGAACGGAAATCTAAGAACGAGGTCGGGCGGCCAGCACCCAGCGAAATTGAGAGCCATCCTCTCATGCGGATACATGGTTCGATCGGGACGGCTGATAGCGAGGCGCCGTACGCTGGGTCGCAGCCGCGGCCAGTGCCGCTGCGCCTAGTCTGCTGGAGTCCTTTTGGGATTGAAATAGGCAGGATACCGCTGCGGAGTATTTGGTAACTTCAAGAGGGTTCCTCTCAGAAACACCATCTGCCAGCGACCAAATGGATATAGGATCTTCTCGTCAGGATCAGATTTACCAGAAGGACGCCTGACATGGTTATCCCATCGCTCAAGAACTTTGTCGCAACCGCTTCGGTGGCAATGGCATCGGCGGCATCGGCTCACGCCGGCGCCATCTCCGTGACAGGACCGAAGATCGACTTCATCAAGATCGACGAGACCATCACGCTGCGGCGCATGGTTACCCATCCCAGTGATCCCAAGGGCACGGTTCTCTTCCTCCACGGCTTCCCGGAAACGTTGGCCGTCTGGAAAGAGATCGCGGGAACATTGGGCAAGGAATACGAGGTGCATGCTTTCGACTGGCCCGGATATGGCCAGTCGTCACGCCCCTCACCGCCGCAGTTCTCCTATTCGCCGAGGGACTACGCCGAGATTCTCAAGGCCTATATCGACAAGGCGGGCGTCGACCGAGCGAATTTGGTCATCTACGCCTCAGATATCGGCGGCCTTCCCGCACTGCTGCTGGCACTGGACGACCCAACCGTGGCAAGGAAGATCATCGTCGGCGACTTCGCCCCGTTCAACAGGCCGCAATGGATGTACGAGAGCCTGCAAAACCTCAAGACAGAGCCGGCGGCGACGCCGACGCGGGCTTACATGAACAAGACCAGCGACGAGATCCTGCAAAACGTACATCGCCGAGGCCTTGCACCGGATGCCCAGTACGAATTGCCGCCCGAGGTACAAGCGGACATGAAGGATTCCTGGGCACGCGACGGTGTAACAAGCGCCGACGCCTTCGCCTTCTATTATTCCCATTTCACGCGCGACGAGGACTATCTCGAGGCGAACCTCGCCAAGCTGAGAACGCCGGTGAAAGTGATCTGGGGCGAAAAAGACATCTACATCAGGCCGGAGATGGGCAAGGAGTTTGCCGAGCGCACCAATTCGGAGTTCGACCTTCTGGCAGGTATCGGCCACTTCCCGCATCTGCAGGATCCGGCCGGTACTGTTGAAGAGGTTCGGGCTGCATTTGCAAACTAGGCCTGCGATGCCTCGCCTCGTTTGCAGAAAGCGCGAAGGCGGGGCAGCGCCCAGTCGACGAAGGACCGTACCTTCAGCGTGAGCGGACCCTGCCCGGAATAGACAATGTGGATCGGTCGGGGCGCTTGGTCGAAAGGTTCCAAAACCGACACGAGGGCGCCTGAAGCCAACTCGTCCGGGATTTGATAATCGAACAAACGGGCGATGCCGGCTCCGCCGACCGCTGCTGCCACGCAATTGGCCGCAGTGTTCAGCTCAAGACGGTTGCGAGGGACTGACTCGAGTTGTTGGCCGGCGACATCGAAGGTCCAGAAGAAAGTCCGCTTGTTGAAGAATATGCCGTCATGGTCCGCGAGATCGCTCGGATGCTCCGGCACGCCCCGGCGCTGCAGATATGCGGGGCTCGCGCAAGTCAGCAGGCGGAACTCACCGGCCTTGACCGCGTAGAGAGAACTGTCAGCGAGGTCGCCCAACCGGATGGCGATGTCGACCTGTTCTTCCACCAGATGCACCGTCCTGTCGAGCGAGAGGAGATTGAGCGACACCTCCGGATACATCTCCATGTAGCTGAGCGCGATCGGCATCACATAGCGGGCGCCGAACTCAACCGGCACGGTGATCGTCAAAGTACCACGAGGCGTCTGATACTCGCCCGATGCCCGACGCTCCGCTTCCTCGAGGTCTGCCATGATCTTGCGGGCTGCCTCGACATATTCCCTGCCGGCATCGGTGAGCTGTAGATTGCGGCTGGTGCGCACGATAAGGCTCGCACCCAGGTGCCGTTCGAGTTCGGCAACCTTGCGACTGACGCTGGGCAAAGGAGCGTTCAGCTTCCTGCTCCCTGCCGAAATGCTGCCGGCATCGACGACTGCCAGCAGCATCTTCATTGCTTCAAGACGATCCATCGTATCCCCCGCAAGCGCTTCCGACGTTGTCTATGACATTGTGATCCTATGCTTCGCCAACATCTGAAGCCGTCGCCTGCAGTTCTGCACGCGCGCTCCTGGCCGACAGTTCCAGAGGAGAGCGTACCTCCTGCGCGAGCAGGCTGACCGCCATGCGTTTGCTCTGCCGAACCGGCTCGCCTGTTCGCGTCATTTGCGCAATGGCCGTCGCCCCCTCGTGCAAGAGGTTGATCGTGTCGGCAATGCGTTTCGGTTCCGCGAACCGGGCCGCATGCGCGAGCTCCTCGAAATAGGCAAGGACCAGACGTTTGTGCATCAAAGCGGCGCGGAACACCGGATCGACGGCCTCTTTGTGCTCCCCCGCCGCGCTCATGAAAATGCAGCCGCGGAACTGTTTGTCCCGGACCGAAGCTTCGAGGAAATCGAAGGTCGCGAGAAGACGCTCATAGGGATCGTTCGTACGCTGCTCGACAAAGATGCGCATCTCGGCGCGGGATTGTTCGTCACGCCGCTCAAGTGCGGCCAGGATAAGATCCTCTTTGGTTTCAAAATGCCGATAGAGCGTCGTCTTGGCCACCCCGGCTTCGGCGATGAGGAGATCAATGCCGGTCGCGTGGTAACCGTGCAGGTTGAACAGGCGCAAAGCGGTATCGAGCAGATGACCCCGGATCTCTGAGCGGCGCATATTCACTCCTTAAAACAAAACAGATTTGTATCATTCTATCGCGCTCGGCGAGAAATGCAAGCCACGCGCGCCGGCCGCCCAGGCGGCCGACCCCAACGTATCTCCCACGCCTTCAGTCTTTATTTCTCGGGTAACATTACAACAAATTCCCGCATGCGGGATTGCCAAACGATACAGATCGGTATATTTAGGCACCCATCGATACAGACCTGTATCGTTTACTAGGCCAATCGGGAGAATGGCCCGACGCCGCCAACCGGGAGAAGACAATGCCTCGTGATCTCGCACACCACAGCGCGGCGCGTCCGCGTGTCCACGTTCGTTCCGCCGCCTCCGCGCTCGACCTGATCGATAGCCACGGCCAGGCCGTCACTGCGGCTGGCCTTTATGGCTCGCTCGCCGTGGTTTACGGCTGGTTCGGCGGCATGAAATTTACCCGTTACGAAGCGGAAGGGCTGGTTGGCCTGGTCAGCAACAATCCCTTGCTGAGTTGGACCTATTCGCTCTTCAGCGTCGAAGGCTTCTCAAACCTTCTCGGCATCCTCGAGCTAAGCATCGCCGTCCTCATCGTGGCCCGGTTCATAAAGCCGATCTACTCGCTCGTCGGCGGCTTGCTCTCGGCAGGGCTTTTCGCAACGACCATCAGCTTCATGGTGACGACACCCGGTGTGTTTGTGCCTGAGCTCGGCTTTCCAGCGATCTCGGTCGCTCCCGGGCAGTTCCTGCTCAAGGATGTCGGGCTCTTCGCCCTCTCCGTCTGGATCGCCGTCGACTCGTTTGCGGCGCTCCGTTCGACACGGGCCTGATTGACGAATTGTGCGACCCAACGGTCCGCCTCATCCACTGCAATCTACGACTACACCATCTCCGGCGACGTGGCCGGCTGAACAAAGGAACGTCTCATGATCATGCACTATCTTTTGTCGAGAATCCGCGCTCACCAGCGCTACCGCCAGACCGCTTTGGAACTTGGGCGATATAGCGATCACCAACTCGACGACATCGGCATCGACCGCTTCGAAATCGACGATATCGCTCGCCGGCAGTTCAACCAGTGACCAAGCCACGACGCGGGCCGGTGCAACGAGGTACTGCGCAAGAGATGCATCGGCCAGCGTCCTGGCCAGGAGGAAACTGGCCGCGCGCCGCGGATGTGGCGCCTGCCAGTCAAGTCGCAGCTTCCAAACAACACGCCCCCAATGGAGACAACGAAATGACCTACAGAAAGACCGACGAAGCGATCCGAAAACTGACGCCCGAGCAGTTTCGCGTCACTCAACAGAGCGGGACCGAGCGTCCCTTCACGGGCGAGTACAATGACAACAAACGCCCGGGAATTTATGTCGATATCGTCTCCGGCGAGCCGCTGTTTGCGTCTTCCGACAAATTCGATTCCGGCTGTGGCTGGCCAAGCTTTACCAAGCCGATCGTGCCAGCAAACGTCGAGGAACTGCATGATCGTTCCCATGGCATGATCCGCACCGAGGTTCGCTCGAAGCATGGCGACAGTCACCTTGGCCATGTGTTTCCCGACGGGCCACGGGATCGAGGCGGCCTACGTTATTGCATCAATTCCGCCTCCCTGCGCTTCATTCCACGCGAGGAAATGGAGAGCGAAGGTTACGGCGCGTTCATCAACCAGGTGGAGGATATCTAAATGACCGATAGAGCTGACAGAGCTGTTTTGGCCGGTGGCTGCTTCTGGGGGATGCAGGATTTGATCCGCAAGCTCCCCGGGATCATTGCGACGCGCGTGGGCTATACCGGAGGCGATGTGCCTAACGCCACCTACCGTAACCACGGCACCCACGCGGAGGGTATCGAGATCGCCTTCGATCCGGGGACGATCAGCTACAGGCAGATTCTGGAGGTGTTCTTCCAGATCCACGACCCCACCACAAAGAACCGCCAGGGCAACGACATCGGCATGTCCTATCGCTCGGCAATCTACTACGTCGACGACGAGCAGAAGCGAATTGCCGAGGACGCAATCGCAGATGTCAACGCTTCGGGCTTGTGGCCGGGCAAGGTCGTGACTGAACTCGAACCGGTCGGAGACTTCTGGCAAGCGGAGCCGGAGCACCAGGATTACCTGGAGCGTTACCCCAACGGCTACACCTGCCACTTCCCACGCCGGAACTGGGTGCTGCCGCGGCGGACCGCCGCTGAATAGCCGGCCGCCGATGTCGCAAAGAAGTCGGGCAAGCATGTTAGCTTGCCCGACTTCACCTTAGCCTGAGGCGACATCAAGCGACCACCGCGTCATTGCGACGGCGCTTCGCCACACACCTCTAGGTTCCGCACACGCATGCGAAGTCGTCCTTCATCTTCGCCTACGTTCTCTCCGGAGAAATCGTGTCCAAGGTCAATGACGGTGCGACGCAGACCTACCGCGCCGGCGAGAGCTGGTACGAGCCGCCGGCGTCCACCCACCTCGTCAGCCGCAACGCGAGCCATGCGAAGCCGGCAAAGCTGCTGGCGGTGTTCGTCGCCGACACGGATGAAAAAGAACTCACCACCCCGATCAAGTAGACCCGAACCCAAGGAGCAGAACAATGAGCAAGCGTCTCGACTACAACCAGATTGCACCGGCCGGCGCCAAGGCCCTTGGCGGTGTCTACGGCTACGTCCTGCAAAGTGGCCTGGCGCCAGTGCTGGTGGATCTGGTTTATCTTCGCATCTCACAGATCAACAATTGCGCCTATTGTCTCGACATGCACACCCGCGACCTCCTGAAAAAGGGCCAACCGATCGAAAAGATCGCATTGGTCCAGGCGTGGAGGGAAGCCGGCAACCTCTTCGACGCGCGTGAGCGGGCGGCCCTTGCCTGGGCCGAAACAGTCACACGCGTCGCCGAGACGGGTGTGCCGGACGAAGCCTATGCGGCTGCGCACGCCGAGTTCAATGAGCGCGAACTCACCGACCTCACGATCGCGATCGGCCTGATGAATGCCTACAACCGCATGGCGATCAGCTTCCGTAACACGCCACAAGCAGCACTTGAAAAGTAATCTCATAGCCCGTTGCGGGCGCAATCACTGCGCCCGCAACGGGCTATGCTAATTCCTGGGATCTAAATGTTTGAGGCGGCGAGCTTTTTTTGGATCGGAACATGCGCCGTAAACGGTGAAATCAATTTAGCCCCCGGTCGGAACCAATTTTGTCCCGTGAGGTCGAGGCGCAATACCCAAACCGATTCATTCGCAAAACTTATGGTTCCATATGCAGACGGCAATGGATCGGCCCGGCGGAATATGTCATGGCGTGCGCAACTTGCTGAAGGCCCGAACATGACCGTGATCACCGCTCCCGTAACCGCCCCGAACGCCGCCCGAACCGGCGTCCTCATCATGCTGCTCGGCATGCTGATGTTTTCGTTGAACGACGTCATGGGGAAATGGCTGGTCGCGACCTATTCCGTCAGTCAGTTGATGGTGATCCGCAGCATCGCGGCACTTCTGTTCCTGTCGCCTTTCATCCTAAGGCGTGGCCTGCGCTCGATGTTCAGGGTCGAGCGGCCGGGACTGCAGGCGCTTCGCTCGCTGCTCTTCGCAATCGATGCCTCGGCCTTCTATTTCGCCGTCGCCTATATGCCGCTTGCCGATACCATGACCTATTGGCTGGCAGCGCCGATCTACGTTGCAGCCGCTTCACCGTTCCTGCTGGGCGAAAAGGTCGGTTGGCGGCGCTGGACGGCGATCCTCGTCGGTTTCGCCGGCGTGTTGATTGCGCTTGAACCCTCCAAGGAGAGCTTCAGCCTGCCGGCGCTGATCGCGCTTGCAGGCAGCACAGCCTTTGCCTTCGCACTGATGCTTGGCCGCACGCTGCGCTCGACACCGGACACCACCCTCGTCTTCTGGCAGATCGTCGGCGCATTGATCTTCTCGCTCATCGGCGTTGCGGCCAACCCTTCCGGCTGGGCGTCTGTCGACGGCGAGGCACTTGTGCAACTCGGCATGCTCGGTATCGTCGCGATGCTGGCGCACATCCTCGTCAACCGCTCGCTCAAGCTTGCCGATGCCGCGACCGTCGTGCCCTTGCAATACACACTGCTTTTCTGGGCCGTGGTCTTCGGCTGGTTCTTCTTCGGCGACACGCCCCGCCCGACCGTGATCATCGGTGCGGCGTTGATCGTCGCCTCGGGCCTCTTCATCTTCTTCCGCGAGCAACAACTGAAGAAGCGGCAGGCGAAGGCTTGAGCAGCCAGGCGGGGTTTCGTGGAGCGTCGTTCTCTGCTACCCCGCCCGCAATCAACGCTGAAGGAGAGGTAGATGGCCAAGGCGATCCATTCGATGATCCGGGTTCGCGATGAAAAAGTCGGTCGATTTCTATCGCCTAGCCCTTGGGCTTGAAGTCGCCGCAAGGCTGGACTTCGAAACCTTTACCCTCATCTATCTCAGCAATGAGGAGAGCGAATTCGAGCTCGAGCTCACGGTCAACAAGGATCGAAGCGAGCCCTACGCGCTCGGCGATGGCTACGGCCATCTGGCGCTCTCGGTCGACGATCTCGATGCAGAGCATCAACGTGCCGCCGATGCGGGCCTCAACCCTGGCAAGATCGTCACCTTCAACCGCGATGGCGCCCTGCTCGCTCGTTTCTTCTTCCTGGTTGATCCCGACGGCTACAAGATCGAGGTGCTTCAGCGCCACGGTCGCTACAAGTGACACCTGACAGACAACACCAATCAACCAAAACAATAACGGTTATCGCGCCTATCTATTTCGCTTATAGGCCGGAGCGACATAGTCTTCCCTGGAAGCATCAAGAATGATGCAAACAAAGGGGAACGCGAATGAAGAAGCAGATTGCAGCAGCCATGCTGGCCATCATGGCAGCGACCGCGTCGTCGGCTCAGGCAGCGGAAAAGATCAAGATCGGCACGGAGGGCGCCTATCCTCCCTTCAACTTCATCGATCCTGCCGGCAAGATCGGCGGCTTCGATGTGGATATCGGGCTTGCGCTCTGCGAGCGCATGAAGGTCGAGTGCGAAGTGGTCGCCCAGGATTGGGACGGCATCATTCCCGGCCTGCTTGCCAAGAAATACGACCTGATCATCGCCTCGATGTTCATCACCGAGGAACGCAAGAAGCAGGTCGCCTTCACCAATCCCTATTATCTCGCCGCGATGACGCATGCCGCGCCGAAGGGCTCCAGTATCACCGAATTCACCAATGAAGCCCTCAAGGGCAAGGTGATCGGCGCGCAATCCGGCACCACCCAGGCCGAATACATCACCGCCACCTATCCCGATGCGGAGATCAAGCTCTATCCGACCCAGGACGAAGCCAATCTCGACATGGTCAATGGTCGTCTCGACCTGCAGGTTGGCGACATGCTGCCGCTGCTCGACTGGGTGACCAAGAACGCCGATGGCAAGGACTGCTGCGAACTCATCGGCGAGCCGATTACCGACAAGAAGTTTGTCGGCGATGGTGTCGGTATCGCCGTTCGCCAGGAGGACAATGACCTGCGCGAGAAGCTCAACAAGGCGCTCGACGAAATCCGTGCCGACGGCACCTACAAGAAAATCAACGACAAATACTTCTCGATCGACGTCTACACGATGAAGTAAGGCGCCTGGCATCAGCCAGCTCCTCGAGAAATCCGACCGCGCCGTCATGGTGCGGTCGGGTCACATCCCAATCGTTACCAAGTCGTGGCGGGCGCTGGGATCGAGGTCCCCGACATGTCCCGCCGGGGGGTGCCGCCCTAGGCTATCTGCCTATCCACCTCGACAAGGCCACTTGCCCTGACGATCGCGTCCGCCCTTTGTTCGAGGCATGCGTGTGCCATTCGATCCCCGAGAGTACACGCCGAACGCATTCGGAAATTGGTGCCGCGGCTGCACCGAGGTTGGCGGGTGGAGAGACAGGCGCTAAACCTCATTCCTGAAGATTTGATTTCGCTTCGACCAGGAAACAACGGGCACCGAGGGGCCGGCATGTTCAATCTCACCGGAAAGACGGCACTGGTCACAGGCGGCGGTCGCGGGCTGGGCCTTGAAATGGCAAAGGCTCTCGTCTCAGCCGGCGCGGCGGTGGCAATCAACGGTCGCAACCACGAGACACTTGAAGCTGTGCGCCGGCAGCTTGCCGAAAATGGCATCGCACTCGATATTGCCCCGGGCGATGTCGCGACGGATGCGCCAGAGATTGTCGACGCGGCGGTAGCGGGAACAGGGCAGCTCGACATCCTGATCCATGCGGTTGGCGAACGCGACCGGCGTGGCACCGACGCCATGGATCCCGCCTCCTTTGCGGCTCTGATCAACGCGGATTTGACGGCGGCCTATGGGATGGCGAAGGCTGCGCTTCCTTACCTTCGCCGTTCGGTTTCCGGGCGGCTGATCTTCGTTACCTCCATCGCCGCCTTCGCCGCGCGCCCTGGAGACCCAGCCTACACCGCCGCAAAAGGCGGCCTTGATGCACTCACCCGCTCGCTTGCAGTCGAGCTTGGCTCCGACACGTTGACGGTCAACGCTATCGCGCCTGGCTGGTTCGCGACAGAGACCAATGCGGCACTTGCCGCCGATCCGGCGCTCCAGGCTTTCGTTGACGTCCGCATTCCCCTGAAACGCTGGGGCCGACCGGAAGAGATCGCGCCGGCGGCCGTGTTCCTGGCTTCGCCCGCTGCAAGCTTCGTCAACGGCATTACACTGACCGTCGATGGCGGCATGACCGTGCAAATGTAGCTGCCGTTGGCCCCCAAGATAACATCAAGGTCTGCTGCTCTCGTTCGGCAATCCTTCTGCGAGAAGCATCGCGAGACTGGAGGCTGCCCTGTCCGCCTTCGGCTTGAGCCGCAGGCTGAACTCCGCTTTCGGCAACGCCGGCAACGAGGCTTGGGGCGCGACGGCGACCCCCTCGCCTACAAATCGCGCGGTCCGTGCCGTGATCGCGATGCCGCTGCGGACCGCAGCACGCAACCCGGAAAGGCTCGGACTGGTCGCCGCGATACGATAGGCAAGGCCGGCGTCTTCGAGCGCACTGGTGGCCGCCGAGCGAAACCCGCAGGGCGGATCCAGTACCGCGATCGGCAGCTCACCACCGGCGGGCACCGGATCTGCCGATGCGGATAACCACAGCATCGGTTCGCTCAGCATCGCGATCTCGTCCGGTTGCGCGCCGTCCCGCATGACGATCAGGACATCGATCGCTCCTTGGTCGTAGCCTACCGTCAGCTCCCGGGAGCGCCCAACCCGGAGATCGAGGCGCACGCGCGGATGTGTGCGCGCAAAGAGACGTAAGAGATCAGGCAGATTGCTGTCGGCAAAGTCCTGGGTGCAGCCGAGCGTCAGGCGACCATCGGCCTTCGCGCCCTTGAGGCTGAGCCACGCATCCCGATGGACTTCGAGAATCCGCCGCGCATGAACGAGCAATTCCTCCCCAGCCGGCGTCAGAACACGTCCTCTCCCCGCCTGTGCGAGAAGCGGCTCTCCCACCATTGCCTCCAACCGCTGCATCTGAGCGGTGACAGCGGAAGCGGTGCGGCCCACTGCGGCAGCCGCATGAGCAAGCGAGCCGCCTTCGGCAAAGGCGAGGAACGTTCGGAGCAGGTCGGGATCGAAAGTTTGCATACTTCACAATAATCGAAGCATCGATATTAAACAATTCGATTTTTATTCACGAAGTAAGATGGCACATTGAGTTCAACAACGGATCACAATTCACCAAAAGGAGCCTTCCATGCCTATCATCAACATCACGGTCAGCGGCAAGGCCGACGCGGCTCTCTCTTCCCGGATCGCAGCTGCGGTCAGCGAGCTGACGGCCACGCACCTGCGCAAGGACCCGACGATCACCGCGATCGCCATCGCCTACATCGATCCCGCCCATTGGTTCGCCGGCGGCACGTCGTTGGCGGCACAGGATTTGAACAGCTTCTGGCTGGACATCAAAGTTGTGGACGGGACAAACACGAAGCCGGAAATGGCTGCCTATCTGGAGGCGGTATACGGCCGCTTCGAGCAACTTCTCGGCAGGCTGCATTCGGAGAGCTACATTCTCGTGCACGAGGTGCCGGCCGCCGCCTACGGCTACGGCGGCAAGACGCAAGAGTTTCGATACATCAGCGGGAAGCTGAACGTCACCGCATAGCAGCGGACATCCTCTCATCTGGCGACCCCTCCGCGCAGTCCGAATTGCGCGGAGGGGTCGCCAGTTTCATCACGCGGCAAAGTGGGAGCGCCGGAGAGCAGCCTGATGGGAGGGAACAATCGCTTGGCAAGGCCGTTCGACGCTGAACTGACACCAGTAACGGAGGGCCGATCATGGTGGATCCGGTCCGGCAGACGAGCACATTTGACAAAGATGGCGACGATGGAAAGCATGGGCGGCGTTCATCAACGACTTTGCCCGAACAAAAGGGCGGCAGTTTCTCACGCAAATTTGGCGCGGGCCTGATATCGGGTGCTGCCGATGATGACCCAAGCGGGATAGCCACCTACAGCCAGGTCGGCGCGCAATTCGGCTTTTCCCTCGGCTGGACCGTGCTGTTCTGTTACCCGCTCATGGTTGGGGTGCAAGGGTTGAGCGCCAGGATTGGTGCCGTCACCGGTCAAGGTCTCGCGCGGAACCTGCGACGGCACTACCCCGCGTCATTGGCGCGCGTGGCCACGTTGATGTTGTTGGTCGCGAACGTCATCAATATCGGCGCCGATCTCGCAGCCATGGGCGCCGCCCTACACCTGCTCGCCGGCGGGCCACAGCTCGTCTATGCCGTGCTGTTTGGCATCGTCTGCGTGTTGCTAGAGATTTTCGTACGATACAGACGCTATGCGATGTTTCTGAAGTGGCTGACACTTTCACTCTTTGCCTATGTCGCGGTCGTCTTCATCGTCGACGTTCCCTGGATGGAGGCGGCGCGTGGCGTTTTCATTCCTTCGTTCACATTCGGCGGCGAGCAAGCCACGGCGTTCGTCGCTGTGCTGGGAACGACGATCAGCCCCTATCTGCTCTTCTGGCAGGCGGGCCAGGAAGTGGAAGAACTCGGACGACGGCATCACCAGAGATTGGGCGCCAACCCGCAGGCCGCCAAACCGGAGCTCGTGCGCATTGAGATAGACACGATTGTCGGCATGGCGTTGTCCGGCGTCGTCGCCCTGTCGATCATGATTGCGACCGCCGCGACACTGCACGCCAACGGGACCACCCACATCGAGACATCCGCACAAGCGGCAGAAGCTCTGCAACCGATCGCCGGCAATGTCGCCTTTGCGCTCTTTGCCGCTGGCATTATTGGAACGGGCATGTTGGCGGTTCCAGTGCTTGCGGGTTCGGCGGCCTACGCCGTTGCCGAACTGTTTCAGTGGCCCGAAGGGTTGGATCGCGCACCGCGCAGGGCAAAGGCCTTCTATGGCACAATCGCCGTGGCGACGCTTGGAAGTGCCGTAGTCTTTCTCGTCGGGGTAGACCCGTTCCTGCTGCTCTATTGGAGCGCGATCACAAACGGCATGCTCGCAGGCCCCCTTATCGCCATGATGACGATGATGGCCGCCAATCGTCACATCATGGGCCAGCTCAAGGCGCCCTGGTGGATGTTGACGCTCGGCGGCGCGACTGCCTTGGTGATGCTGGCTGCAACGGCCGGAATGTTCTTGCTCTAGAGCATTTCCCTTTCATGCTGGATCGTATCCGCATGAGTTGAAGTAGTTTCTGCATTCTTTTGGCGCGACGAGATGGACGAGCTTGCCAATCATGTCCCACAGACCAGACACGGTCCGCTCAGCCGCCTTCCTCAGATGTGCCTTGAGCTTGGAGAAGGCCTTTTCGATGGGGTTGAAGTCGGGACTGTAGGGCGGCAGGAACACCATCGTTGCGCCCGCTGCTTCGATTAACGCTCTTGCTGCTGGCCGTTTGTGGCTGGAAAGATTGTCGAGGATCACGACCTCACCGGGTTTCAATGTCGGGACCAGGACCTGAGCGACATAGGCCTCGAACCACTCGCCATTGATCGGACCGTCGATGACCAAAGGCGCGACCATTCCGGTGTTTCGTAGACCGGCGACAAGCGTCGTCGTCTTGCGATGGCCATGCGGGAAACCCATCCGCAGCCGCTCACCTCTGGTGCATCTTCCATGAGTGCGGGCCATGTTGGTCGCGGTCCATGTTTCGTCGATGAACACGAGCCGCGACGGATCAAGATCAAGTTGCTCGTCGAACCACCGCTGACGGAGTTCCAAGACGTCTGGGCGTGCTTGCTCTATCGCGTGGCCAGTCTTTTTTTGCGCGTCTGATTGTGCCGGACAAGGAAACGGTGCAGCGCCGACTTGCTGATGGCGATGCCCTGAGCTGCAAGGGCATCACGAAGTTCGAACAAGGTGCCGTCCCGGTGTTCCTCAAGCCACGACATGATCGCGTCGGCGTTGGCTTCGGTTTTGTACGAATGACGGTCTCCACCCAGCGGACCCGGTCGAACATGGCCCTGACGGACTTGCAGGTTTCGCCACCGGCTCACGCTGGCCGCACTGACGCCAAAGCGCTCGGCAGCCTCCCGGTGCGACGCTCCGGCTGAGACGGCGGCAAGAACACGTGCGCGAAGATCAACGGAAAGGGCTTTCGACATTATCTGCCGACCTCCATCGGCAGAAAGTTTGAATCAGAACCCATCTGATTTGCAAAGCCCAAATGATTCAATCAGTCAGGGAAACGCTCTAGGAGGGTCGCCGAGCGCTTGGCGAAGCGATGACGGTTCCGCTACTTCCCTTCGGTTTCATCCCCGGCGCTCGTAGCGCGGAGGCGGAACATAAAGGCCAACCACGCATTGTTAAAACAGCAACAAACTATCCCGAAAGGCAGTTTCCCCATGCCTTCCACCCTCAAGAAGGAAGAGCATACGCAGCCGCTGGAAACCCAGGTCGTTGATCTCATTCCGGCGTTGCGAGCGTTTGCACGCACATTTGTCACCTCCAGCTTCGAGGCGGACGATCTCCTTCAGGAAACGCTTTTTCGCGCGCTGCGCGGTATCGATGGTTTCGAGCCCGGCACAAATTTGAAGTCGTGGCTCTTCACCATCATGCACAATGCGTTCCGCACCCAGTACAAGTTGCGCCGGCGCGAAGCGCCAGGCGTCATCGATTGCGCAGAATTGCCATACCCATGGCGCCGCCGCAGGAGTGGTGTGTGCTGAATTGCGAATTGCGCACTGCGCTCGAAACGCTGGCCCCCGTCCATCGGGAGGTCCTGGTCCTCGTCGCCGGCTACGGCCTGAGCTACAAGGAAGCCGCCGATATCTGCGACTGCGCCGTTGGAACCATCAAGAGCAGGCTCAGCCGAGCTCGTGACGAGCTCGCCTACCGCATGAACGGCGTGCCGGTTGAATGAACCGGCACGTTCGGATCACTGCATGAAAATCAAATAGAACGCACCGACGATCGCCAGGCCGAAAAGAACGACGAGAGATCGTTTCGCGACACGAGCGGTATACTGGCTACGAAGTGCGCGGCGAGCGGCATCAATGCGGGCAAGCCGCGCTTCGCTCGTCAGGCCTACATCGCCGGGCTCGAGGCCCGCCGCCGCGCCTTCCTTATCGCTGACCACTTCTTCAAGCAGGTGAAGTCTGCGCCTGTATTCGGCGCCGCTTTTGCCTTGGCGTTCAAGCTGGGCAAGATTGTCGCCGAGATCCGCCCGCTTCACCTCATGCGTAAGCAGGTTGGCGGCGGCACGGATCGTCAACGCATCCTTCGTTTCTCCAGGCCGCCGCGTCAGACATTCGACGGCGGCAACGACCTCTGGCGAGAAGCCGGAATCCAGCAGCCTTTCAGCCGTCCATCCCGGCGACTTTTCCAGGACATCGTGCAGGAAGGCAACGGTCTTGGCCTTGTCACCCTGAACGGCATCGGCGACACGTTGACAATGCCGTATATAAGGTTCACCCGCCTTGTCGCGCTGGCCGGCGTGGGCGTGAACTGCGACTTCTCGCGCCCAAGCATGCTCCTCGGACGCGGACAGCAGGACTGGGGAGCGCCATAGTGAGCGCCGATCGCGGGTGTCAGCCATCGTTATGGCCTTTGGTTGTGAGCGCCCCCCGGAGCGGTCACGCCTTTAAGGCCGATGCCCGCGAGCGCAGGATCGCGACGCGCCGCATCTGCCAGCGAAACGATGCCGACGAGGCGCTTGTTGCGATCGACGACCGGCAGGCGGCGCACCTGTTCGTCGCCCATGTTGCGGGCAACCTCGGACACGTCTTCGTCGTCAAAGCAGTATTTGACGTCGGCAGTCATGATATCGCCGACACGGGTCTTGTCGTCGCGACCATCCGCGACACAGCGTACGACGATATCGCGGTCGGTGATCATGCCGACCAGGCGATCGTTATCGCTGACCGGCAGGAAGCCGATGTCGTTATCGGCCATCTCCCGCGCAACCGTTGAGATCGTGTCGTCCGGACTGGCAATGTGAACGTCCCTTGTCATGATTTCGGCAATTCGCATGGATGTTCTCCTTTCCCGTTCAAGATTCATCGGCTCCGCGACCGGCTTTTCCGTGCGGAGCCGTCGACGGCGCAACAATGGTGCCGGTATCGTCGTCGGCTTCTTGCGTGGGATGGGGGCGCTCAGTTTCAGCCAGTTCGCGGCTTGCCTGTTCCCAATGTCGCTCGTCCTGCCCCTCGGGCCGTCCCTCGCTTTCCCATATCGCATAGGCACGCCGGCGAATGAGTTCCTCCCTGTCGTCCATAACGCTGACCCTCCTCAAGTGTTGCGCTCTGCAAACTCTGAAAACATGGATTTGTTCCGTTTCCACCTCGGCGGATCGCCGCGCCGACAAGGGTTCTGCGACAATGCCGGAATCCGGCGATTGCGCGCCAGGCGAGCCACGCATGCCGTTCCCGCGTGGTCTTGCGAGCAGTCTCCTCTCGTCTGCGGTGCCCCGTTTGACGACCAGCAAGCCGAATTGGCGGATCCATCGAATACCCTCGAAAGCGCCGCCCCCAACGATCCCCAAAAACTTCTCGGAACCATGCGGGAAAACGCCGGTTCTTCATGGAAACGAGGAGAGCGAAATGAGCCCGAGCCCATATAGACCCGGCGAACAGCCGCCCCCGGTACCAAAGCCGAACCGGACACCGCGCCCGATCGAGGAACCAGAACCCGAAGATCTGCCGGATGAAAAGCGCACGCCCAACCCGGACGAAGTCCGTGAACCACCAATTTACACTCACCCATCATTTGGGTAACCGGGTATGGTCGCTCTCAGTTCTGCCCGTATGGGCCTTCGCTATAAATGATCGTCATCAACTCATGTAGCCACGTATCGAGCGGCTGTGCCCTCTCTCTCGTGGCAGCCAAGGCAATCGCACGTTCGAGTGTCCGCTCGACGAGAAAATCCGCCGCCTTGGCGCTCGACATCAGCACCCTGGCCCGGAGACGCAAACCAGGAACGAGATCTGTGACGAGTTGATCGGACAGGCCGCCGTAGATCGGCGCAAGGGTCGACACATTGAGGAGGTATTGCTCAAAAACGGCGCTAACCAGGTCTGAGGAGCCAGCGCACTTGCTCAGACGCGCTGCCGACCTGAACCGCTCCGGAACGCTCACATCATCGTAGCCGCTGAAGAAGATCAAGGGCACCGAACGGCGCGCGAGTTCGTCCGCTACGGGAAAAACCAACTCTCCATTCAGGTTGATGTCGAGGATGGCAACCTGAATATCGTCCGCCTTCGACAGGCTCTTCAAGGTTTCTTGCACTGTTGGTGTGGGGCCAATGATGGTCGCCCCGGCCCGCTCGAGCCATAGGGCGATGTCATTTGCGACATAGAACTCATCCTCCGCCACCAGCACCCGCAAATGCTGCAGGCCCGGCATCATCGTTCGTCCTCGATCTTTCTGTCCACCTCAGTTCTGGCGCTGTGCGCGGTTGCGGCTCGCCGGGAATCGAGAGCCCTCTGCAGCCTGTTGGCGAGTATCAACAGCCGGTCCGGGACATCATCGACTCGTTCCACCTCCGGCTCGACCGCACGAAGAGCCGGATCGCCCATCAGCAAGCGATCGTTTTCATCATCTGTCTTCTTGCTCGAAGCCATCGCTTCTACCTTGGTCGTTCCTGCCGTGCTCTCGTCGCCTGTAGTGGCGAAACCGTGCGAAGGATACGCCCCCCGGAAGTGGAAGCCAAGCTTCCCGGCTGCGAGCATGACTGCAGGATGCCCTGGTGCGGAGCGCATGCCAGCCACCTCAGTGCCGCGTGTTGCTCTTCGGGACAAAGTTGGCGCCTTCCACGGCTGCTTCCACAGCTGCTTCCAGCGGCCTGCGCATGGCGGCAACATAATCATCGGTCAAGTCCAGCAAAGCGATCGCGATTTCGTCCCACGACCAACCGGCGCGTTCGGCACATTCCGTCAGGAGCCGAAATTGATCGCTCATCGCCAACTGACACTCGAAGCCACGTTCGGCACCGGCATCGACATTCGTTTCGATCGTTTTCACCATCGTTCCTCCTGTTCGACAAATAAACTCGGAGGACGACCGCGGGTTCCGGCCAAGTTGATCGACCGGCCGCAGTCCATCGAACCGGAACCGGAACCAAAGCGCGAAAAAGCGCAATATTTCCGTTGGATAGGCAACCGATGCTGAGCCGCTAATAGACATCGTCACGGCACCCTTGCCGCAAGACGCTCGCCCACCCGCCCCACTCCGCCCCGCCTGTTTGCGGCATTCGGAACCATTCCCGTGCTCGTCGGTTAGTCCCCCGCAAGTTAGGAGGCTTGATCATGAAGAGAATCATCCTAGCAAGTGTATTCGCGGGCCTCGCCTTCGGCGGTATCGCCGTGGCGCAGACGACCGTTGTCGTGCCCGGTGAAGTTAAGACATACGTCCTTGAGCAGAGCAGCCCTTCCGTAGTCTATCAGGGCGACTTGGTGGTCGGAACGCGCCTGCCCGACACCGTCGAGATCCATACGATCCCGGATCAGCCTACCTATGGCTACGTGGTCCTTAACGACCGGAGAGTGCTCATCAATCCGCAGACCCGCGAGGTCATCGAGGTCCTGCAATGATTATCAACCAACGGCACAAATAGCGGAAGGACCTTAAGATGCTTGGAACCGTACTGCTGATCATCCTGATCCTGCTGCTGGTTGGCGCATTTCCCGCATGGCCCCATTCTTCGAGTTGGGGCTACGGGCCATCCGGTCTCGTGGGCGTTCTGGTCGTCGTCGTGTTGGTCCTCTTGTTGATGGGGCGGATCTAATTGAAGATAGGCGAGAGTGCATCACCGGCTGAACCCGACCTTGTCTACGTTTCAGACAGGGAACCGGGCTACAGCCGGTCGCGCACGGCCAACGGCTTTTGTTATCGACGCCCGAACGGCGCGCCCCTGAAGAACCCCGGCATCATTGCGCGCATCGAGGCGCTTGGACTGCCGCCAGCCTACGAGCGTGTCTGGATCTGCATGAACAAGAACGGTCACCTTCAGGCAACCGGTTATGATGCGCGCGGCCGGAAACAATATCGCTATCACGATGCCTGGCAGAAATTGCGTAGCCGCGCCAAGTACGACCAGCTTCCTACCTTTGCCAAAGCGCTTCCACGGATGCGGCGAACCGTCCGCAAACAGATGAATGGGCCGATTGACAACCCGACCACAATTCTTGCTGTACTGACAGCTCTGCTCGATCAAGCACCTCTTCGCATCGGGAATTCGAGCTACGTGGAACAAAACGGCAGCTACGGCGCCGTTACGCTTCTCAAGCGACATCTCAGGATCCGCGACGGCCGCATCGAGCTGAACTTCAAGGGCAAGGGCGGGCAGCGGATCCGAAGGCGCCTGCGCAATCCCCGGCTACAGCGGATTCTGGAGGAGATTGCCGAGCTTCCCGGGCGGCAGCTCTTCGTGTCAGTGGGGCCCGACGGCAAGTCTAAACCTATCGAGTCCGGCCGTTTCAATCGTTACCTCGCCGATATTTCCGGCACCCCGATCTCCGCCAAGACGTTCAGAACCTGGGCGGGAAGCGTTGCTGCCTTTGCTGTCGCGCGGCAAGCTCTGCAGGAGGGCCGGCACCCGACAGTCAAGCAAATGTGCGAGGCGGCGGCGGGAGTCCTCCACAACACGCCTGCCGTTTGCCGCAAGAGCTATGTCCATCCGGCTGTCCTCGCTCTTTCAAAGCCGGGCGAAACAATCCCGCGTGCAAGCCGCAACGTGAAGCCGGCCAGCGGCCTTCGAACGGATGAAGCCCAGTTTGCTCGATTTCTGAGACGGCGCGGGCCGAAGAAGTCGCAATAGAGCCAACGATGCCGCGCATGTTTGTTTCGATCGGGCGTCCGTGATCCGGAGGCTCTGGATAAGATCAATTGCAGCCCTCCGGACCGCACGTTGAGCGAGCGAAATCAAATGCTGGGAACCAATTGCGTGCTAGCCGGTTCGGCTGCCGGAGGAGTGCACGCTGATGGGTAAGGAAGCGCCGACACTCGATGTTGGACCACACAACCAGCCTTATCTCGATTCAGATGCGGATGCACATCGGCTCGAAGACCAATTGGTAATGCTACGGCAAATGACGAAAGGGCTCGAACACGAGATCGACGCAATCCTTGCGGATGCGAGCGAGGTCGTTCGCGCGGCGCCCGGCATCAACCGCGCCAAGGTGATCAAAGCGCTCGTTGCCGACAATCGGAAGAAGCTTCTCCGCCTGCAATCCTGCCTGGTGATGCTGGAGGAACGTGTGGGCCGCGAGGCGATCAATTCCGATTGAGCGCAGCTTGCGACAGCCCCTGTTGCCAAAGGCACTCGCCTCTCATCCACGGAGGTGGAAAATGCCTAGCTTGTTGCGTTTTCTCTTTTGGCACCTGTCGTCCGGCTTCCTGTTGGGAACAATGACCGCTCTGGTGATCGTTGCCCAGAACCCCCAGGCGCTTGGACACAATGGCTCAATCGAACCCGTCGCCCTACTCATGCAAATCTTCGCCTTCGGCGCTTCGTTCGCGATGGGCAGTCTCGGCACGGCGCTGATGGGAAAGATCGACTGACCAAATCGACCGACCGCCCCTGCCCACCCTGACGATGCGACAGCGGCGAACCATTTCTTCCGTAGCGCTCGAAGGTTTCTACAGGGAACAAAAAGCCGTTTGGAGCACTTCGGGTGTCCCACAGGTCGGCGCTGCGAAGCGAACACCGACGTCATAGAGCATCAGGAGATCTGAGATGGCACAGCACCAGCCCGCTTCCGATGGGAGCACACCGTCTGCACCTGCAAAACGAGGGCGCGCGAAGATCATCAATCCGTCGGAAGCCGTCTATTACGGGCATTACGACCTCGCGGAATTCATTGCCAAATACGGTTTGACGCCCTTGGTCGCGCGCGAGATTTTCGGTCGTGTCGGGCCAGCGCGCAGTGATCTCGACAAATACATGAATGAACCTCGCCAGCACCTGGCAAGGTGACTGCGCGAGCCGCAGAGCCGCTATAACCCATCGGTCGCGCGCGGCTCCGAGGCGGTCTGGTATGGCTCCAGGAAACGATCCGCCTGTCCCGCCAACCGCCACCGGAGCACCCCGTCACCGCAGATGACGTCCACCGTCGCGCTCAGCGCTTGCGCCACGCTGCGCCTCAGCACGACTGCTCCGAACCCGGAGTGCGGAAAACTCGGACCTTTGCTTCCCGGTTCGGCACGCTCTTCCCATGTGATTGAGAAGCCTCGGATCGGCCCCCGTTGGGCAAGCGCCCATTGCACGGAGATCGCGCCGGTTCGATTTTTCAGGACACCGTTGCGCAGCGAATTCAGCGCCAGCTCGTGGATCGCCATGCCGAGATTCTCGATCGCGACTGGTGCCAACGCAAGGGACGGCCCTGCAATCTCATAGGTGTCACCCGCATAGAAGGGCGCCATCTGTGTCTCGACGAGATCACCGAGATCGGCCCCCTTCCAGTCGGCCGACGCAATCAAATCGTGAGAGGCCGCCAATGCCCAGATGCGCTCTTCGAGACGTTTTTGGAAAGTGGCGGCATTGGATGCCTCACTGCGGCTCTGCCTGATCATTGCAAGGATGATTGCGTACTGGTTCCGAACCCGGTGGTTGACCTCACGCAGAAGAAGGCGAATGCGCCGTTCCTTTTCTTTGGTCGACGTTATGTCGCGGGCAACCACCGACGCACCCACGATCTTGCCCACGCCGTTTCGAATAGGCGAGACCGTCAGCGAAACGGTAACGTAGCTTCCAGCCTTGCGTTGGCGTACCGTCTCGAACGGCTCGATCTGCTCCCCTCGCCTCAGGCGGTCGAGCAGTCTCATCTCTTCTTCGTGAAGATGCGGCGGGATAATGGTGAGGATGGACTGCCCCATCATTTCGTCTGCCATGTAGCCGAAGAGCCGCTCCGCGGCTCCGTTCCAAGTACGGACAGTGCCATCCAGATCCTTGCTGACGATGGCATCGAAAGACGATTCCACGATCGCAGCGAAACGCGCCCGAAGGACATCGTCGGCGACTGCGTCCTCATCGAATAGGCGTGACGGCATCGGTTCTGCTCGCTTCCGACCAGGCATTCATTTGCGGATTCGTGCTACCTGACCCAACTAGTACGTCCGACCTCCCAAAATGTTCCGCTGCACGGCAGCTCGAACCAATATGCTTTCCCAATTTTCCTGAACTTCGGACAGGCGAGCGGCCTGGCGAGAACCAAATCGGCATCCGCGAGTTGGGGTGGCGTCTCTAAATTGAGGAGGATCCTAGAATGGACTGGAACCGTATCGAAGGAAATTGGAAGCAGGTCAAAGGCAAAATCAAGGAGCAGTGGGGCAAGCTCACCGACGACGATCTGGATCAGATCGCCGGTAACCGCGAACAACTCGAAGGCCGAATTCAGGAGCTTTACGGGATCGAACGAGACCGGGTTCGTCGCGAAGTTGATGACTGGTACGGTCGCCAAACCTGGTAGTTCGAGGTGGAGGCGATATGGCCGCCCCGGCCAAAAGGATAGCCGGGCGCGGCCCTCTTTTTCCCTATCCCCGGGGTCTTTTCCAGTTGACTAATTCTGCTCCGATGCGCTTCGCGCCTTGTCAGTTCTGCGGCGTTGCAAGTCCGTTCAATGCCATTCCGTTGGGCTCGTTTAGGTCTAATTCTACTTGGCACAAGCTTCAGTGTGAGATTATGTTAATGCAACTATCGCGTCATACCCTCAGCGGCCGTAGGCGTGGCTCCAAAGTGGGAGGTGACATGATGTTGCCATCCTGGGAGCATTGCACCAAACTGCGTAGCTTAGGGGTGATGAAGAGCCTTTATTCGCCTCTTCCAGGGAGTTAGGTCTCGTTTCGCACAACTCGAGTATTTGGCCCGACTTACAGTACTAGATTCATAACTCGATGTGGCGGGACCGATAGAAAGTCGACTTGGTATGATTATCTTTTTGCGGTCGGAAACGGGTCAAAATGAGCGAAATCCGTTCGCTTGAACGCGCGGACATCCCGGCAATCGCAGGCATGTTCCAGCGGGTGTTCCGCAACGACCAGAACACACCGCCGCCGGCACTTGCCGATTACATGCAGCAGCTTTACCTCGATGCGCCCGGCTGCGATCCGCAGATACGCCCCCTCGTGCACGTGAACGACAAGGGCGTCATTTCCGGATTTGTCGGCGTCAACGTCCTGCCCATGGTGCTGAATGGCCGCCGGCTGCGTGCGGCCATCTGCGGCTCGCTGATGGTCGAGGATCGCGAGAGCGACCCCCTGGCCGGAGCGCGCATCCTCAAGGCCTTTCTGGCCGGCCCACAGGATCTTTCCTTCAGCGAAACCGCAAGCGACGTCTCGATGCAGATGTGGACACGGCTGCGGGGCGTCGTCCTGCCGCAATACAGCCTCGACTGGGTGCGCGTCATCCAGCCCGCTTCCTTCAGCCTGAGTGTTGCGTCCAACCGCATCAAGCCGGCGCGACTTGCCGCACCTTTCGCGCGGGCCATTGACAGCGCCTACCGCAAGCGGATGGCGCCGGGCGAACAACGTTGGTCCGCCGTGTCTGCCGCCGGCATCGGCCAGGCCGGTTTCACGACACAGGAAACCGATCGCAACGGCTTTGCCGCCGTGGTCGATCGTTTCATCGCGCAGTTTCCGCTGCGCCCCGAATGGGCCGAAGGGCAGCTCGACTACATTCTCGGCGATGCGGAGCAAAAGCCCGAACAGGGAGATCTCGTCTACGCTCTGGTCGCGGCGCGCACCGGCACGCTCGTTGGCGCTTTCGCCTATTACGCCAAGGCGGGCGAGATCGGGCGGGTACTGCAGGTTTTGGCGCTGCCGGGCCAGGCCGGCCCGGTCATCGACTGTCTTGTCGATCATGCCGCCAAGCGCGGACTTCCGGGCCTAAGGGGACGGACACAGCCGGTGCTTATGGAAGCCATGCTCGGGCGTCGGATTGCCTTCGCCCATGTTTACTCAACAGTACTCCACTCCCGTGACCCGGCAATCGTCCAGGCCTGCCGGGACGGACAAGGCTTTTTCAACGGCATTGCCGGAGAACACTGGTGCCGGCTGATCGCCGGGACTTTTGGTTGATCTTGCTCGGTGATGCGTATCCGTTCCTATGTTGTTCGATCAACCGTGCAGACCTAGTGAAGCACCTGGGCCGCGACTTAGCGCCCGCCGCATCGAACGACGCGCGGAACCGGACCTTGTCAACCGCTCCCTTTTTCAGAGTTAACTACGATAGCCACAAAACATGTGCTGCGGCTGCCGAACTCACGGCAACCCATCGTCACTGGCGTAATTCCATGAAGAGGTATAGATTGACCGGCCGGTCGTCACCCCGGAGCCGACGACCGGGAATGACTGCAAGGGAGTCCGAGCGATTGAAGCCTGTCTCCCTCAAAAAGGTCCGCGGGGCGAAGCCAATATCAGCGATACCCCCGCGTGAAAGTGAAAGCGTCAACTGGAAGATGCGCCGGGAACCGCGGCCGCCAGGGAGGTTTCAATGCAGTGGGCAGTCAATGATCTCAATGGCCAATGGAATGCAACTGAGCTTGAAATGCTCCAGCGCACCTTCGACCGGGTCTGCCTGTGGCAGAACATCCCCGCGAACAGTCTGCGTGCAGGGCGCCTGGTTCGGTATCTGACAGATCAGCTTCGCGGCGGCATCTGCGACGAGGGTACCCTGTTTGAAAACGCCATGTTGCTGGAGCGATCGCGTTCGGAGGCGACGTCCTTTCCCCGACGCGGCGCGCCGATGCGTGTGCTCAACTAGCTCCGCCCGATAGATAGATCCGCGAGACCTGCAAGGTTGATCCCTTTTGAGGGCAGAGCGCTTCCGCGCCGGCCATCGGGACGGTGTGGAAAGTGGCTGTTGCCGCGATCAACGGCGTGTCGGCTTTCCGAGCTATGATCCCGGCCGGCTGCGGTATCTCGATGGGCGGGAACAAATCCGGCGCCCAGTTGATTGAATGGTCATGAAAAACATGACCCTGTCGACAGCACTGTTGATGCTGTTTCCCGCCGCTATGGCTCTGGCCCAGCCGCTTCAGCCAGATGCGATCAACAACGCTTCGATCGCGCCCACTTCGTTGGAGCCGAAGACTGGAGCAACTGACGAACCCGACCCCACCATCGTTCGGCTTCAAGTTCTTCTGGATCGCGCGGGTGCGTCGCCTGGCGTAATAGACGGCTACGACGGCGAGAACGTCCGCAAGGCGATTGCCGCCTTCGAGACCATGCAAGGTCTGCCCGCAGACGGCAAATTGGACCCGGATGTCATTGAACGACTTTCGGACCGGACGCCGGCGGTACAGCCCTATGTCATCTCCGAAGAAGACACCAAAGGGCTCGTCGCTACCATACCCAAAGACTACTCCGAACAGGCGAAAATGGATCAGCTCGGATATACAAGCGTCGCCGAGAAGCTGGCCGAGCGCTTTCACATGGACATCGATCTCCTCAAGGCGCTCAATGCGGCCTCGATGTTTTCGGTCGGCAATAGCGTGTCCGTCATGGTCCCTGGAGCCCCAAGGCAGGGGACAGTCAAACGCATCGAAGTGCACCGACGCTCCGGCCAAGTCATGGCCTTCGCAGGCGACGGGACGCTAGTCGCCGCCTACCCAGCCACGATCGGCAGCCGCGAGGCCCCGTCGCCTTCCGGCACGCATAAGGTCAAGGGGGTCGCTCGCACGCCTCCCTATGTTTACAATCCGAAGATCAATTTCCAGCAGGGCGACAACCGGAAGAAACTGACCCTCCCCGGCGGTCCGAACGGCCCTGTCGGCAGCGTCTGGATCGACCTGTCAAAGCCAACCTACGGAATTCACGGCACGCCGGAACCATCGATGATCGACAAGTCCGGATCGCACGGATGCGTTCGCTTGACGAACTGGGATGCGGAAGAATTGGCGGGGATGGTCAAACCTGGCGTCATCGTTGAGTTTGTAGACTGAGCCACCTCAACGCTGCGAAGGGCTGAAACGACCTCGCGAATGAGAGCGTGCAGCCGCGCAAACGAGCGGTCCGGCCGAGGTACTCCGTGAAACGCCTCTTTCGAGCTATCAGCGTATGCGCGTCTGAACGCGCACGATGTTCATCTGAAGCTCATGACTCGTCGCGTATCTGCCAAGCACCTTGATCAGGCGCTGCTCTTCGGTCTTGTGAATGCCAGTGCGCCGGCAATAATCGGCGACATCCCAGATATGCCTGGCCTGGGGGTTGTCGACTGTTCGGATATCCGCGTGTTTCATCCTGCACCTCCCCTTGCGAGCGCATAACGTTGGGAGGCCGCTTTGGTTCCGCGCGAGCCGCTGAAAGCCAACGCGCGGACGGCAATTGTCGCCTTCAAGGGAACGTAGTTTCCGCCCGCTGGTTTGGGGCGCGAAATACCACCCAAAACAGGAGGCAGATGCGATGTTCAACAAACTTCTAATTGCAGCCGTCATGGCCACTTCTTTCACCGGCGCCGCCATGGCCCAGGCCGATATGACGTGCGATGAGGCGGGCATGACAAAGCTGGAAACGGACGTGGGCTCCATCACCGACGCCACCAAGAAGGACATGGCAACGAAGGAACTGGCCATGGCCAAGGAAGCAATGGCGGCGAAAGATACGGCAAAATGCAAGACCCACATGGAGAATGCCATGAAGGGCAAGGACGCCATGTGATTTCAGGTTACGGCGTCCACTGCATGTTTCCTTTGATCGTAGCCGGTTAAAGGACAAAAACATGCAGCGATTCAAAGTGCTACAGCGAACTTTGCGCGTCTGATAAGACGCGCGGCGCTGTAGGGTGTTTCGCCACGTCCCGCGTAGCGTGACACCCAGACCGGCGGCTCCTTGCAAGAATGCGGGGTCTTCGCGGGCTTTGACTAATCGATCTTCTGCAGAATGCGGCGGGCACGCTCGATGATCGGTGCATCCACCATCCTCTCGCCGACAAGGAAGGCGCCCCTGCCCTCGGCCGCTGCACTCGCCGCGGCGTCGAGCACGGCGCGCGCCCAGGCAACCTTTTCTTCGCTGGGTGAAAATGCCGCATTCATGATCGGCACAGCAGAGGGATGAATGCAGGTTGCGCCATCAAAGCCATGGCGGCTTGCTTCGCGGGCGGCGGCTTCAAGGGCATCGCGCTGCTGATAGTCCGCAACGGTCGTCAGAGTGCCGAGCGACAGCTTGCCCTCCGCCTTGGCTGCGAGATGCACGAGCAACTTCGGCAGACGCAACACCTCGGGGAGCGGTTCGGCCCCCATGCTTGTGGCAATATCCTCTCCACCGGCCACAAGGCCCAACACGCGCTGACAGGCGGCAATTGGTCTTGCGTCTACCACCGCGCCGGCATCTTCCAACAGCGCCACGAAGACGAGCGGTTCGCGCCCGAGTTCGCGTTCGGTCGTTTCCAGGTGTTTGCCAAGATCGCACACCTGCTGTGGCGATTGCGTTTTGGCGATGAAAAGACCGAAGGCGCCTGCGCGGCAAGCGGCCTCGGCATCCGCCTTCTGCATTTCCGGTTCGGCATTGATCCGCACGAACACCTTGGCGCCGCTTTGCCCGGCCATGGGGACCGACTGTGCAAGTCCAGCGCGTGCCGCCTGCTTATCGCCTTCGGCGACGGAATCCTCGAGGTCGAGGACGATGGCGTCGGCGCCACGTTCGTGCGCCTTGGCGATGAAGCGTTCGGACGAGGCGGGCACGTAGAGAAGAGACCGCAGTCTCATGCCGCCTCTCCCTTCAGAATAAAGTCGATTGCGCTTGCATCCAACCCGGCTTCTGTGAGGACCTCAGCCGTGTGTTCCCCAAGCGTTGGTGCCGGTCGCCGCCATGCACCCGGCGTCTCCGAAAGCCGTGGCACGATGTTGTGCATCGGCAGGCTGCCGAAGTCCGCGTCCTCTACATCGACGATGATCTCGCGCTCGGTAAAATGCGGGTCGGAAACGGCATCTGCGATGTTGTAAATCGGTCCAACCGTCGCGCCGGCGTCGCGCATGATCTTCAGCGCTTCGTCGTGGTCGTGCCCGGCAAACCAGCCGCCAACGGCTTCATCGATGAGGTCCCGGTTCTTGACGCGCTCCGAATTGGTTGCAAAGCGCGGATCCTGGTTCATGTCGGCGCGGCCGATGATCTCGAAGATCCGCCTTGCGACCTGCGGCGTGGAACCGGACAGCGCCACGTATTTGCCGTCGCGGCACCGGTAGACGTTGCGCGGCGCGGCTGTGTTGGAGGCGCTGCCCACGCGCTCCTTGATCTTTCCGGTCGTCTGGTAGATCGCGGCTTCCGGTCCGAGCACCGAGAACATCGGTTCCAGCAGCGACAGGTCGATCACCTGCCCCTTTGCGTAGCCGCGATCACGCGCGAGCAGCGCCGTCACGGTGGCCGAACTTCCGTAGACACCGGCGATCATGTCGGCGAGCGCCAGCGGCGGCAGCACCGGTTCGCGGTCGGGAAAGCCGGTTCGGTAGGCAAATCCGCTCATGCCTTCGACGATCGTGCCGAAGCCCGGGAACTGCGCATAGGGGCCGGTCTGTCCGAAACCAGAGATCCGCACGATGATCAGGTTGGGGTTGCGGGCATGCAGCGCTTCCGGCGAGAGGCCCATGCGCTCCAGCGTCCCCGGCCGAAAATTCTCGATGAAGACGTCCGCCGTTTCGATCAGCGCCCAGAGCGCCGCCATGGCCGCCTCCTGCCGAAGGTTGAGCACGACGGAGCGCTTGTTGCGGCTATAGGTCTTCCAGTAGAGCGAGTGGCCGTCGTCCTTCCAGTCCCGCAGCGGATCGCCGGCCGGCGACTCGATCTTGATGACGTCTGCACCGGCATCGGCAAGCTGCAGCGACAGCATGTTGCCGGCGACGAGGCGTGAGAGATCCAGAACCCTTGTGCCGACAAGCGGCCCCGTGGCGGCGGGATCGAACTGTCGCTTGGCAAACCCGCTCATCGAATACGCTCCCCGGTTTCCTTGTCGAAGAGCAGAACCTTGTCGACGTCGATCGTGAGCGTCACATCCTGGCCGGCCGAAAGCAGCTTGCCGCCGTGGACAACGACGGAAATATCCTCGCCGCCCATATCGACGACGATTTCCTGATCTTCGCCGGTCGGTTCGACCAGGCTGATGCGGCCCGGCACGCCCGTTGCTCCAAGCGTGATATGTTGCGGGCGGATGCCGCAGACAACGCGCGTACCCGGCTGCACCTGTCTTCCAAGCGGCAAGGAGACCCCGCCGCGGGTCAATGCCGTTTCGCCGTCAGCGATCGCCTCGATGAGGTTGATCTCCGGCGAACCGATGAAGCCGGCAACGAAGAGATTGGCGGGATCGTTGTAGAGTTCGAGCGGCGCGCCCGCCTGCTCGATCTTTCCGCCGTTCATCACCACAATCTTGTCGGCCATGGTCATGGCCTCGGTCTGGTCGTGGGTGACGTAGACCATCGTCCGGCGCAGCCGCTGGTGCAGCTTCTTGATCTCGCCGCGCATCTTCACACGCAGCTTGGCGTCGAGGTTCGACAACGGTTCGTCGAAGAGGAAGGCGCGCGGGTCGCGCACGATGGCGCGGCCCATGGCAACACGCTGGCGCTGGCCGCCGGAGAGTTCCCGCGGCAAGCGGTCGAGCAACTTTTCCAAGCCGAGGATCTCGGCGGCCTCGATCACGCGCTTGTGGATCTCCGCCTTCGGCGCGCCGGCGAGTTTCAGCGCGAAGCTCATGTTTTCCGCGACCTTCATGTGCGGATAGAGCGCGTAGGACTGGAAGACCATGGCGATGTCACGCTCCTTCGCCGGCATGTCGTTGACGATCTTGCCTCCTATGGTGATTTCGCCGGCTGAAATATCTTCCAGCCCGGCGATCATGCGCAACAGCGTGGACTTGCCGCAGCCCGAAGGACCGACGAGCACGACGAATTCGCCATCGCCCATCTCCAGCGAGATGTCGTTGAGTACGGCGACACTGCCATAGCTCTTGCCGACACTTCTGAGCTCTATCTCGGACATGTTTCCTCCCTTCCTTTCCTCGTCGCGCGACTAGCGCTCTGCGACCTCGAGCCGGCCGATCGACATTCGTCCGGCCGAGGTCATGCGTAGACCCGCCATGCCGTAGCGGAGCGTCGCATCGTCCGCTTGGAGCACTCGCTCGCCATCGACGGAAAGCGTCAGCTTGCCACCTTCGACCGTGAGATCGACCGCGTAGCTTCGGCCGTATTCGATACGGAACGGGCTGCGGGCGAGGATCGTGGTGCCGTGATTTTCCAGAAGGATCACGGCCTCGTCATTCTCAAAACCGGCGGCATAGAAGCGGCTTGTTCCTTGAGCGCGTGCCACCACCAGGTGCGAGGCACCGGAGAGCGGCTGAAGCTCCGCTATGACACTGACGTCCCGCAGGTAGGCATTGCCGGTCCAGGCGTCCGCATCGGTCGCCGTATGCGCGTGGATGCGGCCCTGCTGCAGGCTCCAATGGCCGCGGTTCCAGGTAAAGCGAGTGATGCCGCCCCATTCATGCGCTTCCCTTGCCGGGTCGATGACGGCACGTCCCTTGCCCGATACGGAGAAGTCGGCAAGGAACAGCCGGCCGAGGAACTTCAGGCGGCCGAAATATTCGACCAGGATACCGATCTCGTCGACCGCCTCGCCATTGCCATCGGGGATGGTGAACGCATAGTCCTGCCAGCCGCTCGCCGATGGCACGTGCCAGGCGCCTGTTTCCTGAATGGTGCCGCTCATGGCGCGACGGACGTAAGGCGCTACGCGCAGGTTGCCGTCGCCATTCCACGGGTCGAGCCAGAGCTTGAACTTCACCGTCTGGCCGTCATCGGCAAGCGGCGTGAACATCGGGCGGTAGCGCTCGTCGTCGAAGTCGGAGCGGCGATAGAAGGGCTTCCAGAAGATCCGCCCACCCTGCCCGCGTTCCAGCCGGTCGAGCAGGATCTCCAACGATCCCCCCGCATTCTCCGTATGGCGCTCCGCCGATGCCTTGACGGCGATCTGGTTGAACGGCTCGGTGCGAAAGCCGTGGGTTGCGCCTGGAGCGTCGAAATCGAAGCGCACGCCGCGACGCTCGAAATCCTCGACCCAGAGCGCCGGAGCTTCTCGCTCCTGCAGGCGGAGCGCCAGCACGGTCAGCTCGCGGGCAAAAGAGGGAATATCGACGACGTTGATCGTGCCGGTAACGCCCGAGGCGACGACGAAATCGTTTATTGGCTTGCGGTATTTGTCCCAGCCCGGCTGCACCTGCTGCAGGGTGCCGACGATCGCGCCGGCGTTGCCGGCGTTGCAGTCCGTATCCCAGCCGGCCATGGTCGCGATCTCGACCGTGCGCGGCAGGTCGCCCTGGCCATAAATCAGGCTCATGACAAGCACGCCGGCATTCGGAATGATGTGGCAGACGCCGGGATAGCGGTCATAGCCCCATTCCGCAGTCAGCATGTCTCGGCAGGCGCGCCAGTCGTTCCGATTGCTGTCGTGGAAACGAAGCACCGCGCGAGAAACTTTGGCGTAGATGGAATCGGCTGGGATCGTCGCGAGGCCCGTCTCGATGACTTCCTCGATGCTTTTTGCAACGAAGGCCTGAGCGATCGCCGCGGCGCAGAAACGCGCGCCATTCAATCCCTCGCCGTCATGGGCGACACTTGCCGCGCGCGCCGAGGCCTTGGCCGCCGTCTTGGGATCGGCCGGGTGCACCCAGCCCCAGCTATCGATGAAGATCTGGCCGCCGATCTGCTCGGCAACCGTGGTGCCGTTCTGGGCGATCGAGCCGGACTGCGGCGCCGGGATGCCGGCCCGAAGGTTCTGGTAGGCGGTATGCTCGGTCGAATTGCCGAAGCCGCCCCACCAATACATGCCGTGTTCCTCGGCCGCATAGTTCAGCCAGGTCTTGCCGACCTCTTCCGCGGTCGCGCCGAGGCCGTAGTCGCGCAGCGCCCGGATGAAATAGACCGGACCGTTGGTGTCGTCATCCGCCGCGAAATTCTTGAAATCGCGCAGATATTCCGTCACCTCGCCATAGGTGTCCCGGATGCGTTCATAGCTCCAGATGGTCGGCTCGACAGGCGCGCCGAGGCGCACGCCGATCGCCTTGCCGATGAAACCGGAATAGATCCGCTCGAAGATTTCTGTGGTGCTGAGCATCGGATACTTTCAAAGACTAGAGACTGGAAACCTGGGTGAGTTCGGGGACGGCAACGAGGCCCGCGCGTGCCTGCGCCCGCGCTGTTTCGCGTTTGCGGTCTGCCGCCTGGATGGCAGTCACCGTTTCGGTGAAGGCATCGGCGGAGCCGAAGAGGTCGAGCTTGTTGACGCGGTCGAGCTGGGAGGCCATCGCCCGGTCTATGATGCTTTCGCCATGCATGGCGCCGAGGATCGCGCCAGCCATGACGCCGATCGAATCCGTGTCGCGGCCGGAATTGATGCCGTCGACGATCGTCTTGTAGAAATCCCCGTCATTGACGACGGCAAAGCCGAGGGCCAGCGGCAATTCCTCGATCGCGTGGAGGCGCGACGGCTGGTAGGCGTCCGTGGCAATGCCTGCCTTCTGCGGCGTATGCTGCACATTGTCGCCCATCGGCGAATAGCGGGCGATGATCCGATGGAACTCGGCGACGACCGTCTGATGGTCCGCGCCCCTCAGTGAGCGCGCGGCGCCCACAATGTCGGCGATCGCATCACGCGTACCGTCCTTGGCAACGGCAAGCGTTTCTTCGATGACGGTGTCGAGCGTGGTTCCCGGCACGAACGCGGCAGCAACTGCGGCCGCGAGCACGCCGGCGGCCTCGAGACCGAAGCTCTGCTGGTGGCCGGAGGCAAAGGCGATCGCCTCGTCATAGGCTGCCTTCGGATCGCAGGCGTTCGCCACGCCGATCGGCGCGATGTACATGGCCGCGCCGCAATTCACCATGTTGCCGACGCCACCCTGTCGCGGGTCGCAGCCGGAAAGCTGATGACGCTGGAAGATCCACTTTTCCGGATAGAACAGTCGCTCGATCAGCATCGTCTCGCGCTGCAATTCCGGCACCCAGCGCGGCGTCCAGGCGATCTCGCGCACCATGCCGGAAGCCATGTCCCAGGCATCAAGGTGACGCTTGACGTCGTCGTAGATCGACATGACGCAGAGCGTCATCAGCGTGTCGTCGGTGACGATGCCGCCACCGCGGACACGGCCGTTGCGGGCCGCTTCGCTCTGCTTCATCCGGTGCCACTCGGTATCGAGCGACGTCACCCGGCCATAGCGCTCGCGAATTTCTGCGGCGGAGAGTTTTTCGACCGGCGCCCCGATGGCGTCGCCGTAAGCGACGCCAAAGAGAAGCGCCCGGACCCTTCCCCTAAGGGAGAGCCCTGCAGCATCATTTGTCATTGAGAACCGTCCTTGCATATTCGGTCATTTTCTCGCCGCCGGCAGCGTTCCATTCGGAAACGAACTGGTCCCATTGGTCCATCTTGGCTTCACCGGAGACGAACTTGTACACCCAGGCCCGGTAGACGTTTTCGGTCGCGTCGATGTCGGTGGCGTATTCGGCAGGCCAGACGAAGGCATTGTCCGGCTTGAAGTCAGCTGAAATCGTCTTCAGCGATTGCTGCGCGGCCTCGCTCAGCCATTGCACCGGCGGCTGCCAGTTGGCGGCAACGAGGAAGCGGGCATACCAGGTGGCGAGCTTGTCGGTCGGTTTGATGGTCTCGCCGTCCTTGGTGTACTGCTCGCCTTCAAACCCAAGGCGTTCGATCGCCTGGCCCTGGGGACTGGCGATGAAATCGAGCAGCTTGACGACCTCTTCCTTGTGCTCCGAAGTCGTCGCGATGGCGAGGCCGCGCGCTTCCTTGGAAACGTCGAGTGCCATCAGGCCCTGGCCGGCCGGCCCCTTCGGCGGAGACAGCAGGCTCAGCGTCACGTCAGGATGCGCCTGGCGCATCTTGCCGCCATAGATGTCGATGACCTCTGCGGAAGAGCCGAAGATCACGCCGGCCCGGCCGGAATAGAACTTGTCTTCCTTCACGTCCCACTTGGTGGTGATGAACTCCGGGTCATAGAGGCCCTGCTCGCGAAGCGAGGCATAGAAGGCGATCTTCGCCTTTTCCGCTGCCGAGACGCGGGCATGGATCCATTCGCCGGCATCGTTCTTCAGCCAAGTGCCGGTGACGCCGAAGGCCTGGTTGAAGATCGCATCGAGCTCCTGGGTGTTGTCGGCAGTGGTGACGCCATAGCTGTCGGCCTTGCCGTTGCCGTCGAGATCGCCGTCCTTGATCGCCTTGAAGAGGGTGACGTAATCGTCTGTCGTCTTCGGCGCCGCAACGCCCGACTTCTCGAGCCAATCCGTGCGAATGACCGGCTGCGGCATGCGCGGCGGATAGACATAGAGCAGATAGGGATAGTTCTTCAGCCGCTCGACATTGTGCGGAAAAAGCGCGTCCTTGAGATAGGTCGTCTTCGGCAGCCAGTTGTTCCAGTCTTCGAGCACGCCCTGTTCGGCCATCTTGGCGTCGCCGCCCTGGAAATAGATGAGATCCGGGATATCGCCTGACAGAAGCATGGCGCTCAGCTTGTCGGCGTAACCCGAGGACGGCAGGTCGATGACCTGAATATGGATGTCGGTGCCCTTCGCCTTTAGCGCCTCCTCGTAGGCCTTCATGAGCTTGACGTCGTCAGGATTGCTCGTCGTGAGGTCCTTCGAGACGACGCGGATCGTTACTGGATCGGCGAAGGCGGGCATCGCGACGCTCGCCATCAGTGCCACGGCGGTCGTTGCGCCAAGGATCAGTCTTCCAAGCATGTTTGTTCCTCCCAATATGCTTTGGCCATTTATGTTCGGTTCGACATCGTCAGCCCTTCAGCGCACCGCTCATGGTGCCCTTGGTGAAGAACTTCAGGATGAGCGGGTAGATCGCGAGGATCGGCGCGATGGTGAGCAGGATCATGCCGGCCTTCAGCGCACGGATGTTGATTTGGCTCGCACCCGTGTAAGTGTTGCTTTCGACGACCCCGACCATGGCGAGCTTGTCGCCCTCGACCACGAACTGGCGCAGGACGACCTGCAGCGGCCACTTCGACTGGTCGTTGAGGTAGATCATCGCCCGGAAGAACTCGTTCCAGTGGAAGACGAAATAGAAGAGCGCGATGGTTGCGAGCGCTGATTTGGCGAGCGGCAGCGCCACGTACCAGAAGATCTGGAACGGATTGGCGCCGTCGAGCTCGGAGGCCTCGATCAGTTCCTTCGGCACCTCCTCGAAGAAGCGCACCAGGATGATCAGGTACCAGGCGTTGACCACCTTGAAGAGGATCAGCGACCAGTAACTGTCGAGCAGGCCGAGGCGTTTGTTGATGAAGTAGTCCGGGATGATGCCGGGCTCGAAGACGATCGTGACCAGCACGAAGACGAATATGATGCGCCGCCCGGGCAGACCGGGACGCGAAAGCGCCCAGGCCATCAGCGCCGTCAGCACGACACCAAGAACTGTGCTGACGAGCGTGATGAAGATCGAGTTGAGGAGGCCCCGCTGAACGGCGGAATTGTTGATCAGCAGATCCCAGACCTCGGTCGAAAACCCATTGGGGATGACCGTCAAGCCACTCATCCCTGCGACCTTGCCCGGGTCGGAGAACGAAATGGCGAGCAGGTTGAGGAGCGGCTGGACCGTCAGGACGACGAGGAACAAGAGCGTCGAAACGATGATCGCATATTCGAGCCGCTCAAGCGGTGTTCTGCGGACGTTGTGGGCGGCCATCACCATACCCCCTTGCCGGTAAGACGTTTGGAAAGAAGGTGCGCTGCGACGATCATCAGCATGCCGAGCACGGCCTTGAAAAGGCCGGCCGCTGTCGCCAGCGAGTATTCGCCGGTCTGCAGGCCGATGCGGTAGACATAGGTGTCGATGATATCGATCTTGCTGCGCACGACGTCGTTGGAGAAGTTGATCACCTGGTTGAGGTCGGCGTTCAGGAACATGCCGGCGTTCAGGATGAAGAGCGTCGCGATCGTCGGCACGATGCCGGGAATGGTAACGTAGCGGATCTTTTGCCAGCGGTTCGCCCCATCGATCTCGGCCGCGTCATAGAGCTCCTGGTCGATGGCGATGATGGCAGCGAGATAGAGTAAGCTATCCCAGCCGGCTGACCGCCAAATCTCCGAGAAGACCAGCACCCAGCGGATCGAGCCGGTATCGGTCATGAAGGAGACCGGCTGCATGCCGAAGAAACCAATGATGTCATTGACCGCGCCGTCGCTCGGCGAGAGCACTGCGATGAACACGCCGGCGATGACCACCCAGGAGAGGAAGTGCGGCAGGTAGATTGCCGACTGGATGAATTTACGGAAGGCGCCTCCCCGGATCTCGTTGAGCAAGAGCGCGGTGATGATCGGGACCGGGAAGAAGAAGACAATCTTCATCGTTGACAGGATCAGCGTGTTCGCCAGCACCTGCCAGAAGATCGGAGACGAGAACAGCGTCTGGAAATGCTTGATACCGACCCAGATGTTCGGCGGGATGATACGCAGCTGCTCGAAAGCGATCTTGGCTTCCCAGATCGGAAAATAATGAAAGATCACGAAGAAGATCAGGCCAGGAGCCATCATCAGGTAATAGGGCCACCATTGCCGAACGCTTTTGGCGAAGCTCCGGCGGCGAGCTTTGGGAACGTTCCCATTTCGTGACATAGTTGCGTTCACCACAAGCTCGTTGCTTACCGTCATTGCTTACCTCCCTGCCGCCACACGCACGGGTGCCGAGGCCGAAACGTCGGCAAGCGAGCCGCGCTCCACCAGTCGGCACGGCAGATAAATCCGCTCGCGCTGGCGCCCACCAGCAATCTGATCGATCAGGCATTCGACCGCACGAATGCCGATCTGCCGGCCGGGCTTTTCGATGGTCGTCAGGCCCGGCCAGGAAAAGGCCCCTGCCGGGATGCCGTCGAAGCCCAGGATCGAGATGTCCTCCGGGCATCTCAGCCCCGCTTCGCGGACCGCTATCATGGCCCCAAGTGCCATGAGGTCGTTGGCGACGAACACGGCGCGGTTTCCTCTCCACGGCTTCGCAAGCAAGCGGGCCATCGCGCTGCGACCGCCCTCGACGGTATAATCGGACTCTTCGACGAGCAGAACTTCGGGGTCGACATCACGGGCGACGCAATGCTCATGAACGGCCCGCAGGAAGCGGGCGCGCGCCAGACGGGAGCGCGGGCCGAGCATCAGCGCCGGCGCCGGATGTCCGCGCTCAACGAGAATATCCATGCCAAGCCGCACCGCCTGAGCGATATCGGAGCCGACGCTCAACGTATCGGGGAAGCGCTCGGCGCTGGAGCCGATGAAGACGAAAGGCATGCCGAAACGGTCGAGGTCGTCGAAATTATCCGCAACGGGATTGATGATCGCCCCGTCAACACGGGCCCGGCGCAGGGCGCGCAGGTGGGTCGCCTCCTTGTGCGCATCCCAATCCGACGAGAAGATCAGAAGCGAAATGTCATCCTTCGCCGCCCGATCCTGCGCTCCGCGGGCAACTTCGGCCCAGAACGGGTTGGTGATATCAGGAATGACGATGCCGAGCAGGCCGCTGCGACCCGAACGCATTCCGACGGCAAGTTGATTGGGCTCGTAACCGGTGGCAGCAACCGCCTTCAATACGCGGTCGCGCGCTTCCTCGGAAATGTTGGCGGAGCCGCCGAGAACACGCGCGACGGTGCTCTTCGAAACGCCTGCGCGTTTGGCAACGTCGATAATGGTCGCCCTTCGACCCGTCGTGTTGTTCATGAAGCTTCCTCCCAAAGCTCAAGCAATGCCTCTCAAGGCATCACCCGAACTATGTGGGAACGTTACCATAACGAAAGATACTTTGGCAATATGCAGAAGAAAATATCCCGATCTTTGCTGCTAGGCCGCCAACGATCTTGCGGAAATATCGATCCTGGCTCGAAATTGCCCTTCGTCCCTTCGCGCACTGTCGAAGCGGAAGTCGCGGCTGTGGCTTTGCAGCCTCCGACGGACATTGGGAATGCTCGATGCCCTTGATGTCCTGGCGGCGTCTTACGATCCATCGGCGAGATGTGGCGGGCTTTCGATCAGACATAGACGAGAGGCAAGTCCCCTACGCCGCCGAACGCTAGGCTCGGCGGCGTCTCATGAGCGGCACGACAGCCTAAGCGGCCAGGTGCTCGAACAGCCGGGCGACGGCCTCGGCACCGGGGTCGACATGGCCCTCGAGCTGCTTTGCATTGATATAGGCCGCGCGACCGGCCTTGGCACGCGTCAAGGTGGAGGTGAAGTTCGCCCCCGTTCGTGCGGCAGCCGCTGCCGCGACCACGCTGTCGCCGAGCGCATCGAGCGCCGGAGACAGAGCATCGATCATCGTTCGGTCGCCGATCTTGGCGCCGCCGATCTCCTGCATGCGCGCAAGCCCGGTTCGAAGCGCCTCGCGCATCGGTAGACCGCTTGATGCTCCGTCGCCGGCGGCTGCGAAGAAAATGGCAAGCAGCACCCCGGAGGAGCCGCCCATAGTCTGGCTTAGCTCCTGGCCGATCGCACGCAAAAGCTGGGTGTGATCGGATAATGGCAGCCGATCGATCGCATTGATCAGGGCGCGAGCGGCTCCCGCCAGCGTCGAGCCCGTATCGCCATCGCCGGACTTCGCGTCGAGCGCATTGAGATCCTGCTCGGCGGCGATCAACACCTTGCAGCAGTCGATCAGGAATGCACGCGTTGCCCCATGATCGGATGCCATCGGCGTGATCGGAGTCAAGCCATCCGGCAACGCGCTGACGGCGATCGGTCGGACCTCCGAGACACCCGGCCAGGCGGCGATCGCCACCGGTGCCTTCAAAAGTTCAAGTTCCGCCTGGTCTGCTGCAAAAACCGAGACCGAGAAGCCTTGCATGTCGAGCGATGTCATCAGCGGCGCTGGACCAATCGTGTGAGTGATCCTTTTGCCGAGAGGCAAATTGATGAAGTCGTGGGCGAGCACCGACATTTCGAGCACCGAGGTGCCGCCCAGATTGTTGATCAGCGCGACGTGCGTGCCTTCGCCCATGACGGCTGCCAGACGCTCAGCCATGGTCGCCACCGCCGAGCGGGCGCCCGCAAAATCGATCTGTTCGACACCGGCCTCACCATGGATGCCGAGGCCGAGCTCCGCCTTGCCCGAAGGTATCCGTTCCTCCTTTGGCGACCCCGGAACCCGGCAGGTGTCCAGCGACATGCCGATGGTGTGCGTGCCGGCAATGACCTTCTTGGCTGCCGCCGTCACCGTGTCGAGATCGGCACCGCGTTCAGCGAGTGCGCCGGCGATCTTGTGCACAAAAAGGGTGCCGGCAACGCCGCGCGCCTGCGGCAGGTCGGGCAGCGCGATATCGTCCCCGACGACCACCATGCTGACCTTCAGTCCGAAGGCGCGGGCGCGCTCTGCCGCAAGACCGAAATTCAGCCGGTCGCCGGTGTAATTCTTGACGACGAGCAGGCATCCGGCCGGACCGGTCACGGCGAGAATGCCGGCAAGAACCGCGTCGACGCTCGGCGAAGCGAAGACATCGCCGCAGACCGCAGCCGTCAACATGCCGTGTCCAACGAAGCCGACATGAGCGGGTTCATGACCGGAACCGCCGCCTGAGACGATCGCGACCTTCGATTTATCCCAGTCGCTGCGCAACACGACCCGGATATGCGGATAGCCGTCAAGGCGGGTCAGCGCGCCGCCGGACAGGGCCAGAACACCGTCGATCGCTTCTGTCACGACATCTTCCCGCTTATTGATGAATTGCGCCATATCGAGCTCCTTAAGCCAAACGCATGCCTGCCGCATCGAAGTAGAGCGGCTTTAGAGGTTGAATCTTGATCGTTTCACCGCCCCGCAGCGGCGTGTGGGCGTCCGTGACGGTGATGAGATCGTGTTTCCTGAAGGTCAGATGCAGACGCGTCTGGTCGCCCAAGTGCTCGACGCGCTTGACCAGAGCATCCTCCCCCGCACCCTGCTGGATGTGCTCCGGTCTTAGGCCGATGCTTGCCGCGCCTAAGGGGGCGCCGGCAAAAATGTCGGCCGGAAGCACATTGATCCGTGGCTGTCCCAGCCGCGTCGCCGCATAGACGCTGACCGGCTGCTCATACACCGCGCGCGGCGAGCCGAACTGAACGAGCTTGCCCTCATTCAGCACCCCGACATGGGTCGCCATCGTCATCGCCTCGATCTGGTCGTGAGTGACGTAGAGCAGGGTTGCGCCCGACCTCGCCTGGATGCGCTTGAGCTCGATGCGAAGATCGGCCCTGAGCTTAGCATCGAGCGAACTCAACGGCTCGTCCATGAGGAATATCTGCGGATCTCGGACAAGAGCACGGCCGATGGAAACGCGCTGCATCTCTCCACCTGACAATGCCGTTGCCTTGTTGTCGAGCTTGTGCGCGATCTGGAGAACCTCGGCAACCTCCCTCACCTTCCGGTCTATCTCTTCCCTCGGCGTCTTCAACAGCGGAGATTTCAGCGGGAACTCCAGATTCTGACGAACCGTGAGGTGTGGGTAGAGCGAGTATTGTTGAAAGACCATGGCTACGTTGCGTTCGGCAGGCGCCAGCCCTTTCACTGGTTCTCCGTCGATATAGACGTCGCCGCGATCGGGGGTGTCCAAGCCGGAGACCATTCTCAGTGTCGTGGTCTTTCCAGCACCGGTCGGCCCGAGCAGCACGACGAAAGAACCGTCCGGAACCGTCAGTGAGACATTATCGAGAGCAACCGTACCAGCAAACGTCTTCGTCACGTTTTCCAAGACGACTTCAGCCATGTCTCAGCACTCCTTGATTGCCGTCGGATAACAGCACCTTGCCGGTTTCCGCATCGAAAACCGAAAGCGTTCTCGCATCGAATTCGAGGCCGATCTGCTCGCCTTCCTGAACCCGGTGGCCCGATGAAATGCGTGCCTTGAGGTCGCCGTGGCTCGTTGCAAGCGTCACGATCTGGGTGGTCCCGAGATATTCGACAGCGCTCACGCGGCCCCGATAGCCGCCGTCACTGACGAACTTCACATGTTCCGGCCGGACGCCAAGCGTCAGCCTTCCGGCGCGTCCTTCCCGCGAGGTCGGCACCTTGACCTCTATGCCGCCGAGATCGATAGCGGCGCCGCCCACGCCGATCATCCCCTCGAATTCCAGGAAGTTCATCGGAGGAGAACCAATGAACTGAGCTACGAATTTCGTCGCGGGCCAGTCGTAGATCTGCTGCGGCTTGCCGAACTGTTCGACGACCCCATGGTTCATGACGACGATCTTGTCGCCCATCTGCATCGCTTCGAGCTGGTCATGGGTCACATAGACGGTGGTCGCACCCATGCGGTCGTGCAGTGCCCGCAGTTCCTCGGCCATGTGCTCGCGGAACTCGGCATCGAGTGCGCCGAGGGGTTCGTCCATGAAGAAGGCCTTGGGGCGACGCACGATGGCGCGCCCGAGCGCGACGCGCTGGCGGTCGCCGCCCGAAAGGCCGCCGACGGGCTTGTCGAGAATGGTCTCGATCTTGAGAATGCGGGCGACTTCGGCGACGCGCGACCTGACTTCCTCGCCGCGCAAGCCCTGGCTGACCAGCGGATAGGAGATGTTCTTGCGCACGTTCATATGCGGATAGAGTGCAAACATCTGGAAGACGAAGGCGATATCGCGCTTGCTGGCCGGTTTCATCCCGACCTCTTCACCGTCGATGAAGATCTCGCCGCTCGTCGGCAGTTCCAGGCCGGCCATCATGCGCAAGGTCGTCGTCTTGCCGCAGCCGGATGGGCCGAGCAGCATGAAAAACTCGCCATCCTCAATGGTGAAGCTCGAGGAGCGCACCGCGGTGAAGGCGCCGAACTCCTTGCGCACATTCTGAATTCTGATCTGCGCCATCGGTTTACTCCGGAAAATGGCTGACGATGATGAACATCACCGTACCCAGCAAGGTTATGACGAAGGACCAGGAGTAGAGCGCGAGAGCGAAGGGCTGCATGAGCATGAAGACGCCCGCTGCGATCAGGGCCGATGCCAGCATTTCCCAGGCACCGCGGCGCAAGTGCAGCAATCCATTGAAGAATCTCGTCATTTGCGTACGGCTCCGAAAGTGATGCCGCGCAGCAGGTGTTTGCGCAGAAGAATGGTGAAGACCATGACCGGCACGAGGAACAGGGTCGCCCCGGCGGCAACAGCCGGCCAGTCCTGACCGCTGACGCCGATGATGGTCGGAATGAAGGGAGGCGCCGTCTGGGCGTTGCCCGAGGTCAAAAGCACTGCGAAGGCGTATTCGTTCCAGGCAAAGATCAGGCAGAAGATCGCGGTTGAGGCGATGCCCGTCGCCGCCTGCGGCAACACCACCTTGTAGAAAGCCTGGAACCGGGTGTAGCCATCGATGAGCGCCGCCTCCTCATACTCGACAGGTATCTCGTCGATGAAGCCCTTCAGCAGCCAAACCGACAGCGACAGGTTGACCGCCGTGTAGAGCAGGATCATGCCCGCATGGGTGTCGTTCAAGCCCAATGACCGGAACATCAGGAAGATCGGGATGGCGACGGCGATCGGCGGCATCATGCGCGTCGATAGAATGAAGAACAGCAGATCATCCTTCAGCGGTACCTTGAAGCGCGAGAAGGCGTAGGCGGCGGCCGTGCCGAGCACGATGCAGAGCACGGTCGAGCCGAAGCCGATGATCACCGAATTGGTGAAGCGCTCGGCAAAGCGCGACGGACCGGAGATGACGAGGCCATCCTTGCGAACCAGCCGGTCATACCATGTCTGCGGCTCGCCGACCGCCTTCAACTGCTCCTCGGTGAGCCGGGTACGCGTCGTGAAGACGTTGACATAGCCTTCCACCGTCGGCGTAAAGAAGGTCTTGGGCGGATAGGCGATCGCGTCGGCCGGCGACTTGAAGCTCGTCGCGATGATCCAGACAAGCGGTAGGATCGTGATCAGCGCGTAGCCAACGACCAGGATCCCGGCGAACCACTTTTGCCGTTGCGACGGCTCGGTAACGGAATAGCTCATCGTTGTTTGACCTTGTTCAGGGCTTTGACGTAGATCGACGCCAGGCCGAAGACGGTGACGAAGAGGATGACGGCGTAGGCGGATGCGTAGCCGGTGCGCCACTTCTCGAAAGCTTCACGCTTCAGGTTGATCGAGGTGAGTTCGGTGATCGATCCCGGTCCGCCGCCCGTCAGCTGCACGACAAGATCGAACATCTTGAAGTTCTCGATGCCGCGAAAGAGCACGGCGAGCATCAGGAACGGCAGTACGAGCGGAATGGTGATCGTCCAGAATTGCCGCCATTTGCTGGCGCGGTCGCATTCGGCGGCCTCATAAATGCTGCTCGGAATGGAGCGAAGGCCCGCAAGGCAGATCAGCATCACGAAGGGCGTCCACATCCAGGTGTCGACGATGATGATTGCCCAAGGGGCAAGCGACACATCGCCGATCATCGAGAAACTTGAGGGATCAGCCCCTGTCAGGAAACCGACTGCGTAGTTGAAGAGACCGATCTGTGGCTGGTAGAGGAAGGTCCAGAAATTGCCGACCACCGCCGGGCTCAGCATCATCGGCAGAACGATGATCGTGGTCCACAGATCGTTGCCGCGGAACTTCTTGTTGATCAGGTAGGCAAGGGAAAAGCCGATGAGCACCTGAAGGACGATCGTCCAGATCAGGAAATGGGCCGTCGCCTGCATGGTCAGCCAGATGTCCTTGTCGGACAGGATGCTCAGGTAGTTCTTGAGCCCGATGAACTGGACCTCGGCATTCGGCCTGTTGACGCGAAAATTCGTAAAGCTCAGTCGGACCGTCCAGATCAGCGGAAAGATATTGACCGCGAGAAGCAGGACGATGGACGGGGCAACGAACAGCCAGGCCAGCGACCGATCCGAGAGACCTCGGACCCGTTTGGCAAGGGCATGCGGTGTCGCTCCCGCGACCCGGTCCACTGTTGATTTCAGCATGGGTAGTTCCCTCATTTGACTGCCGCGCCGCGCGTCTCAATCGAGGCGCAAAGGCCGTTGCAGCACTTTGAATTACTGCATGTTTTCGTCCTTCAATCGACCACGATCGAAGGAACCACGCAGAAGGCGGCGACAGAACCGGGGAAAATCCCCGGCTCCGTGTCGCGCCATGGCGCGCTGGGAGGTGCACAGCCATGGCCTGATGGCGGTCAGTACTTGCCTTCGTCGTCGAAGATCTGCGTCCAGTCCTTGACGAGACCGTCGAGTGCATCCTGCGCAGAACCCTGGCCGGCGACCACATAGTCGTGGAAGCGCTTCTGCGTCGCCTGAAGCAGCGAGGCATAGGATGGCTCAGCCCAGAAGTCCTTCACGATCGCCATGGAGTCGAGGAAGGTCTGGGCATAGGGCTGACTGGTTGCAAAGCCAGGATCTTCGACGACTTTGCGCAGCGCCGAATAGCCGCCCATCTGCCACCACTTCTGTTGGATTTCCGGCTGGGCGAACCACTTGATGTAGGCGAGGGCATCGTCCTGCTTCTCGGACGCTGAGACTACGGAGATGCCCTGGCCGCCGAGCTGCGCGAAGGCAACGCCATCGGGACCGGCCGGGTTCGGGAAATAGCCCGACTTGTCGCCGCCCACATTGGCATCGGCATTGATGCCGGGCCAGGTAAAGGCGAAGTTCATGTGAAGGGCAACCTGGCCTGACTTGTAGGCGTCGATGTCCTCGGACATGTAGGCGTCGGAATGCCCAGGCGGCGTGCAGCAGTCGTAGAGCGCCTTATAGAATTCCAGCCCCTTCACCGCCTTGGCGGAATTCACGTATCCCTCGAGCTCGTAGGGCTTGTCGGGGTTTTGATACTCGAAGCCGAAGCTGTAGAGCACGTCCATCGCACCCATGGTGATGCCTTCGGATCCGCGCTCGGTGTAGATCGCAGCGCCGTAGACCGTCTTCCCGTCGATCTCCCGTTTCTGGAAGAATTCGGCGATTTCCTTGAGTTCGGCAAAGGTCTTCGGCACAGCAAGGTCGCGGCCGTACTTACTCTTGAATTCCGCCTGCAATTCGGGGCGGGCGAACCAGTCCTTGCGGTAGCTCCAGCCGACGACGTCGCCGAATGCCGGCAGCGCCCAGTAGTTTGGTGAGTTCTTTGGCCATTCGGCATAGCCGACGACGGTTGCGGGGATGAAGTCGCTCATCTTGATCCCTTCCTTGTCGAAGAAATCGTTGAGCTTGACGTACTGGCCGTTTTCAGCCGCACCGCCGATCCACTGGCTGTCGCCGATCATGAGGTCGCACAGCTTGCCGCCGGAGTTCAGCTCGTTCAGCATGCGGTCGGCGAAGTTCGGCCATGGCACGAACTCATATTTCATCTTGATGCCGCTCTTGGCCTCGAAATCTTTGCTGAGTTCGACCAGGGCATTTGCCGGATCCCATGCCGCCCAGCAGAGCGTCAGCTCAGCTGCGCTTGCGTGGCCGGTGTTTGCGACACTTGCCGCCAGCAGGGCACCCGATGCGGCCAATGATTTGAAATGACGAAGTTCCATAGCTGGGGCCTCCTCCCCTTCCTCCCGACCTCCATCGGAAGCTGAAAACGCCTGTGGCGAATAGCGGGCGCAAAGCGACGTTTCTTCGTGGGCAGGCCTCCCTCGCATCGCTCCGTGGCCTCACGCACTCCTCTGCCGGCCACAGCACTATTTTTATTGAGGTGCGCACCTCAATGCAAGCAAATTTTGAGGTGCGCACATCAATTCTTGCTTTTCGATTGCTTTTGTTGGAGGAATCGCCCTGAAGGATCGAGAGCAAAGAGAAGCGATTGCATGCGCCCTACCGCGAAAGATCTTGCAGAGGCAGCCGGCGTGAGCCTGGCCACCGTCGACCGCGTGCTGAACGACCGGCCGAATGTCAGCAAGAAGGCGTTCCGCAAGGTCAACGACGCCATCGAGCGCATCGGCTTCGTCAGGAACCCGGCGGCGGTAGCACTTGCGCGCAACAAGACCTACCGGTTTCGCTTCGTCCTTCCCGTCTCCGGCGACCAGTATCTGAGCGAACTGATCGGGCGCGTCACCGAGGCACGCGACGCGCTGCGCGCCGATTCCACCGAGGTCGAGGCCGTGCAGATCCCGATGGCAGACCCGCACCACGTCGCCAAGTATCTGAGCCTCATCGATCACGAAACTCTCGATGGCGTCGCGGTGATGGCACCGGAATCGCCACAGGTTCGCGATGCGCTGGTGCGGCTCGTGGAACGAGACGTGAGGGTCGTGCAGTTCCTGTCAGGCCAGGAACGGCTGGAAAGGGCCGACTATGTCGGTATCGACAACTTCGCGGCCGGCGCCACGGCCGGCAAGATCGCAGGCCGCTTCATCGGCAACCAGCCCGGCAAGATCATGGTCGTGGCGGAGACCATGATGGCACTCGACAGCATCCAGCGCCGTCTCGGCTTCGACAGCATCATCAATGCGCAGTTTCCGCATCTCCAGTGTCTGCCTTCCCTCGAAACCTATGCTGACGAGAAACGCGCCGAATTGATCATCAACAGGACGTTGCAACACAACCCCGATACGCTTGCCGTCTATGTGCTGAGTTCCGAGGCGCGAGCGCCGTTAACGGCGGTCTGGAATGCGCAGGGCTCGCGTCAGCTCACCGTCGTTGCTCACGAGCGCACGCCGTTCAGCGAGCGGGCGTTGATGGACGAACGCATTGATGCCCTGATCGCCCAGGACCCCGGCCATGCGGTCAGAAGCGCACTGCGCATCATGCGCGCCCGCGCAGATCATCGCGAGCTGCTGGCTTCGCAGGAGAGGATTCGCATCGAGATCCTGCTCAAGGAAAATCTTCAGTTTCAGGGCCCCTAGAAAGGCGTTGGCAGCCGCAGCCGGCCTATACAGGCAGTGGCGATCAGGGTCGCACGGGAAGACGGGCTTCCCCCAATCGCGATATTGCTTCAGAACATCTGGGCAAGCGTCTCAACGACCCGCGGCGTCGAGAGACCTTGATTGCATTGGCGCCCCGGAAGAAGCGTGCGGCATTGCCGGGCCATTGCCCTTTGGGCGGCCGCGTTAAGCCGTCCGTCAACCGGCCCGACGCGCACACCGTTTTGGCGCAATTGTGCTTCTATCAGGTAGGCAAACAGTCGAGGGTTGGTCCTTGCCAAATCACGCACGACCCTTTGGCGTTCCGGTTGTGTCAGGGACTTAAACCTGTTGCTGAGCGCCGCAAACGCGCTGGCTTTTGCCGTCGAGGCATCCAACAGAAAGGTTTGAATGCTCTTTTCGGGGCCTGAGAGCAGGTCGGCCGACGCGAGCAAGACCGACTTCGCTTTCGCGTTGTCCCTTTTTACGAGTTGTGTGCGGCCATCGCGCTTGCCATCACGATAGGCTTCGATCAAATCGATTGCCGCAATCCGATCGCCCTCCTTGGCAGCGTTCTGCAGGACGGCGAGAGCCGTCTTGCTGCTGCGCGTGACGCCTTGACCGTAAAATAGGGCCTCAGCGACAACCGATGATGCTCCGACCACTTTCTCGTCTGCGGAGCGTTGGAGCAAGGCCATGCCCGCAGCTGCATTCTTGCGTGTCTTTGTCAACGCCTTGAAGCGGCCGAGCGCCACATTGGCACCCGGGTTCCCCGTTTCGAAGGCCATCTGGTAGTACCTTTCGGCCTCCTTCGTATTACGCGGGACAAGACGTCCGTTGTTGTAGGCATCACCGAGTCTGAGCATCGCTGAAACGCTACCCTGCTCCGCTGCGGCCTTATAATGTTTCACAGCCAGCTTCGGATCTTGCGCAGTAACTTGCCCCCCGCCGTAAATGTCACCGAGGGAGAGCAGGGCGGAAGCTGAGCCCTCGGCCGCCAGCGATGAAAGCACATTGACCGCCGAAGCGACGTCCTTCTTTATGCCTTGGCCGCGTGCTTCCATCTCGGCAAGGCGTATTTTGGCGTCCACATCGCCCTGCTCGGCTGCCTGGCGATAGTGCTCAAGCGCAGCGCTGTAGTCCGCCTTTACATCATCTCCCTCGGAATAGAGGTCGCCCAGCCGTACATGCGCCCGGACGGATCCCAAATGCGCCGCCTTCTCAAGCGCCGCGACGGCAGGCGCTGGCTGCAAAGGGATACGTCCGGAGAGGTAGAGTTCGGCGAGTGTGACCAGGAGATCCGGGCTCTCGCTTGCTCCGAGTGCACGAAGCTCCGCCATTCCGGCATTCACATCTGGCTGTGTCCCCTCGCCCCTGATTGTCAGTTCGGCGACACGTAGCTGGCCTTCCAGGTTACCTTGATCTGCTGCTGTGCTATAGACCGCAAACGCCTTACCTGGATCGTCCGACCGATAGCCGTCACCAAGCCTCAACATGGCCCTCACGCTGCCTTGATCTGCGGCTTGCTGGTAATATTGCCGAGCCCGCAGCGGATCAGCTGGCACCGTTTGACCCTTGGCGTAAAGGTCGCCCAAAGAGTAGGCCGCGCCCGCTTCACCTTGGGCGGCAAGCATCGCGAGTTCGCCGGTGGCGCTTCCCGCGTCGGGAGCCATGCCCCGGCCGAGTGCCTTCATTTCAGCGAGCCGCACCTTCGCCTCCAGGCTGCCTTGATCGGCCGCCTGGCGATAGTGCTCTAGCGCGAGAGCATGGTTGACCGTTACGGCATTCCCGGCGGCGTAGAGATCGCCGAGCCGTACATGCGCCGGCACCGAGCCGAGGCGCGCAGCGCGCTCCAAGGTTGTGATGCCGAGTTCCGGCTGCATCGGCACGCGACCGGACAAGCAGAGGTCGGCCAGCGCTTCCAGTACGTTCGGATTATCACTTTCGGCGAGCGAACGCATCGTCGCAACGCCTTGCGGGACATCGCGTAACGTCCCTTCGCCACGGATCGTCAGCTCCGCAACACGCAGGCTGCCGTCTAGACTACCCTGCTTGGCCGCTGCGCTAAAGGCGGCGAAGGCCTTGCCTGGTTCGCGACCTCGATAAACGTCGCCGAGCCGCAGCAGCGCCGTCAAACTCCCTTGTTTTGCGGCTTGTTCGTAGTAGTGGGCGGCCCGGATCGGATCATTGGGCATCACGCCTGCACGTCCATAGAGATCGCCAAGGGCGAGTGCAGCGCTGGCTTCGCCTCTGTCGGCAAGCACCGCCAATTCGGCACTGGCGGCCTCCATGTTCTGCTCTCCACCTTGGCCTCGGGCCTGCATCTCTGCAAGCCGTATCTTCGCCTCGACGTTGCCCTGTTCTGCCGCCCGGCGGTAGTAGCTTTGGGCCAGCGGAAAGTCGGTCGTGGCTGCCTCGCTTTTCGAATAGAAATCCCCAAGCCGCAGCAATGCGGCGACATTGCCTTGCGCGGCGGCCTGTCGATAATAGTCCGCCGCACGGGCGCGATCGGCCGGCACCGCCTCGCCCTTGCTATAAAGATCGCCGACGGCAAGCGACGCCTCGGCCCCGCCGCGCGCGGCAAGGTTTTCCAGCTCGGTCTTGGCAGCGGAGAGGTCCTGGGGGATGCCCTTGCCCTGCGCCCGCATTTCCGCAAGCCGAACCTTGGCCTCCAAATTGCCCCGCTCTGCCGCGCGGCGATAGTGATCGAAGGCGGCCGCAAAGTCCGTCCTCCCCCCCTTGCCCGCGTAATAGAGGTCGCCCAATCGAATATTCGCCGTTGTGCTGCCTTGCGACGCGGCTTGCCGGAAATATTGCACTGCTTGCGCGGGATCAGCCGGCACAACTTTTCCGTCACCATAAAGATCACCCAATGCCAGTGAAGCCTCCTGTCTGCCGGATGCAGCAAGGCTTTTAAGCTCGGCCTGGGCCGCCGCGAGGTCCTGCGGAACGCCAAGGCCCCGGGCTTTCATTTCCGCAAGCCGGACCTTCGCCTCAACGCTACCCTGGCTTGCCGCCTGACGGTAGAAGTTTTGCGCGCGAGCGTAGTCAGTCATGGCCGTCTGGCTCTTGGAGTAAAACTCGCCGAGACGTATCATCGCCGTCACGCTGCCGCGCTCGGCCGCCTGGCTATAGTACTCGACCGTGCGCCCAGGGTCGGCTTGCACAACCTCCCCCTGGCGATAGAGCTCACCGAGAGAAAGCGCGGCTACTGTCTCTCCCTTTTCGGCCAGGGCAGCCAATTCTTGTGTGGCCGATGCCACATCCCGCGCCATGCCCTGTCCCCGGGCCTTCATTTCGGCGAGCCGGACTGCGGCCTCTGTGTTCCCCCGACCGGCAGCCTGCCGATAATAGTTTTGCGCCAGAGCAAAGTCCGCCACTGGCGACCCGCTTTCGGAGTAATAGCTCCCCAGTCTCAGCAACGCGGTAATGCTGCCGTTCTGGGCGGCCTGCCGGTAGTAATGCAGCGCTCTCACCGGATCGGCTGGGACCACGTCTCCCGCGCCATAAAGGTCCCCGAGCGAGATCGCAGCGGCGGTCTCTCCCCTGTCGGCGAGCGCAATCAATTCACGCGTTGCCATTGCTACGTCGCGGGCAGTCCCCTGGCCCCGCGCCGTCATTTCAGCCATCCGGATCTTTGCCTCGTTGCTGCCGCGCTCTGCCGCCTGGCGATATTGGTCGAATGCTCCGGCGTAGTTCGTCGCCAAAAGACCGCCGGCAGAGTAAAGATTGGCCAAGCGAAGATGTGCGGTGGCGCTTCCCTGCGAGATCGCCTGCCTATAGTAGTTGACGGCGGCTGATGGATCTTGGGGTACGACCTTTCCTTCGGCATAGAGATCACCAAGGGCGAGGGACGCGCTGGCCTCCCCTCCCTTGGCAAGCGCCGCCAGCTCGGCGGTGGCAGCCGTCACGTCTTGCTTGACGCCCAGCCCTCTTGCCTCCATCTCCGCAAGCCGCACCCTTGCCTCAACGCTGCCAAGCTCTCCGGCGCGGCGATAATAGCCGGCAGCAAGGGTTGGGTCGGCAGGCACGACCTGTCCATTGCTGTAGAGTTCGCCAAGCGCAATCGCTGCGGCTTTTTCTCCTCCTTTTGTCAGGGCGGTCAATTCGCTTGTCGCCGACGCGACATCCGGCGCCATACCCTGGCCGCGCGCCTTCATTTCGGCGAGCCGAACCTTCGCCACCAAATTCCCTCGTTCAGCAGCGCGGCGGTAGTGGTCTAGCGCTGCCGCGTAATCCGTCGCCGATGTGGTGCCGGCGGAATAGAGGTCGCCAAGCCGCAAATACGCAGTCATGCTGCCTTGCGTGGCCGCCTGGCGATAATATTGCAAACCCTGCGTCGGATTGACCGGTACGGCTTCTCCCCTGCCATAGAGGTCGCCCAACGCCAGCGCGGCAGCCGTCTCACCTCGCTGCGCGAGCTCGGTCAGTTCCCGGGTCGCGGCGGATACGTCCCGCGCAATACCTTGCCCGCGTGCTTGCATTTCGGCGAGCCGGATCTTGGCGCTCACATTCCCCCGGCCGACCGCTTGACGGTAAAAGTCCTGCGCAAGCCCGTAGTCGAGCATCGTCGGTTGGCCTTGTGAATAAAAGTCGCCGAGCCGCAATAAGGCGGTCACGCTGCCCCCATCGGCAGCCCGCCGATACTGGCTGAGAGCTTTCTCAGGATCGAACGCGACAACTTCGCCCTTACCATAGAGGTCGCCGAGAGCCAGTGAGGCATCTGCCTCGCCCGCTGCTGCGAGCTGCTCGAGTCCGGCTTTCGCGGCGGCGATGTCCTGGTTGATGCCGCGCCCCCGCGACTTCATCTCCGCCACCCGTATCTTTGCGTTGACGTTTCCTGCATCTGCGGCCTTGCGATAGAACTCGATGGCGCGCGCGTAATCGGCGGCGGTCCGTTCACCGTCGGAATAAAGGTCGCCAAGGCGAAGAAGCGCCGTGACACTGCCCTGTGCAACTGCCTGCTGATAGTAGAGGAGGGCCTGAGCTGGCTCGGCTGCCAGAGCCTGTCCGTCACTGTACAGATTGCCGAGCGATAGCGAAGCGCCCGCGTCCCCGGCCGACGCGAGAGAATCCAACTCTGCCTTCGCGGCTGCAACGTCCTGCGTTGTGCCGCGTCCTCTCGCCTTCATTTCCGCGAGCCGCACCTTCGCACCGACGTTTCCCCTCGCCGCTGCCTGCTCATAGCTTACTCTTGCGGCCCTATAGTCGCCCGTTAGTGCGCCCTGGGTGAGGTAGAGATCGCCCAGTCGAAGCAAGGCCGTTATGCTTCCAAGCGCGGCAGCGTGCTGGTAATATCCGGTTGCGCGTGCCGGATCCGCCCGGGTGACTTCCCCGGAGTAATAGAGATCACCCAAGCTAAGGGCGGCAGCCGGTTCACTCCGTTCGGCAAGCGACGTCAAAATTCGCGTCGCCGTCGATACGTTGCGAACGAGCCCCTGCCCGTGAGCCTCCATTTCTGCGAGCCGCACCTGGGCGCTCACGCTTCCTCTGCTGACGGCGCGCCGATAGTAGTCCTGCGCGAGGGTATAGTCTGGCTTAGCCCTACCGTTGCCGGCGTAGAGATCGCCAAGCCGTGTCAGCGCAGCGACGCTTCCCTGATCGACAGCACGCCGATAGTGGAGCCAGGCTTGGGCAGGATCGGCTGGCATGACATCCCCACGGGCGTAGAAATCACCCAAAAGAAGGGATGCCTCCCCCTCGCCGCGGGCTGCAAGGTTTTCCAGTTCGGCTTTGGCGGCGGCGACATCCTGCGGCACACCTCGGCCCATGGCCGTCATTTCTGCCAACCGGACCTTTGCACTGACGCTGCCCCTAGCGATTGCGGCACGATAGTATTCCAACGCACGTCCGTACTCGGGTCGGGATAACTCGCCTTGCGAATGGAATTCCCCGAGCCGGAGCAACGCCGTGACACTGCCCTGAGCGGCGGCCTGTCGATAGTAGATCAGAGCTTTGGCGGGCTCGATGGCTAACGCGCGCCCTTCGCCATAGAGATCGCCAAGCGCCAAAGAGGCACCGGCCTCCCCTGCACTTGCAAGCGTCATCAGTTCCGTCGTCGCCGCGGCAAGATCCCTCGGCATTCCGCGCCCTCGCGCCTTCATTTCCGCAAGCCGTACTCTCGCGCCTGGATTGCCGTTCGCTGCGGCCTGTTGATAGCTTTGAACGGCTGGACCATAGTCGCCAGTCACCGCCCCCTCATCCGCATAGAGGTCTCCAAGCTGCATCAGCGCCGTCCCGCTGCCACGGGCGGCGGCCTGACGGAAGTATTTTGCCGCACGAACCGGGTCGGCCAGCACGACATCGCCTTTCAGATAGAGACTTCCAAGGGAGAGGTCGGCAATCGGTGCGCCGAGATCGGCCAGAACCTGCAATTCGCGCACCGCCTTCGTCACGTCGCGGGCCATGCCTTGACCACGCGCCTGCATTTCGGCAATCCGAACTTTTGCATCCACATTTCCGTGTCCCGCAGCCAGACGGTAATGAACAAGCGCGGCGGAATAGTCCGAAACCAGGACTGTTCCGGCGTAGTAGAGTTCGCCGAGCCTGAAGTGCGCCCTTGCGGAACCCATATCTGCCGCCTTGCGCAGCGCCGAAACCGCCATATCGGTCTGTTCCGGTATGCGTCCGGAAAGGCAAAGCTCAGCTACTAGCTCCAGCACGCTGGGATTTTCGGATTGACCGAGCACGCGCAGGCTCGCCTCGCCTGCCGTCACATCGCGTTTCGTGCCCTCACCCCGGATCATCAATTCCGCCATCCGCAACTGCGCCGCGGGGATCCCCTGATTTGCCGCCTCGGCATAAGCGGCAAATGCCTTTTCGGGATTGCGAGGGACGAGTTCGCCACGACTGTAGAGATCACCGAGACCAAACAGCGCGCCCCGATAGCCGTAGGCTGCCGCACGTTCGTAGAGAGTAAGCACGCGGGTGCCATCGGGCGCTTCGTTGACAACCTCACCCGAGCCTCTCGGCTGCGATACCGCGACAATCGCATCCGGCCCGGCATTGCGCAGCATACCTTCATACTCGCCGAGCAGACGATCCACGGTCGTGGCATCGACCTTGCGTGCAATGTAGAGGTCAGCCAGTTGCGCCAATGCCCGGCCTAGGTTGGGCTGGAAGACAACCTGTTGCCCTCCTTCAGACCGATCGTGTTGGGATAGAGGGTCGATCGCTGAGGTTTCCGGCGCGGCGGCAGACGCCGACCCGGCCCACAGGACACCGACAGCGACAAGTCCGATCCAGCCTGAGGAACTCATCACGCCCCACTTTCTGCTCCGGCCACTTGGCGCCTTGGAAACACCGAGCGGTGCAAGGCGCGCAGGCGTCTTGCTGCGCGCCAACCGGTGGCAATCAGCCGATCGGCTGGTGGTGCGACGGGAAGCTGCGGCGTCTCGATCATATCCAAGAGCGCGTCTGGCGTTACTTCACTGGTGACAACAATGCGAGAAAGAGCGAAGAGATTTTCCGTCTCGTCGCTGAGCGCGTGACGAACACGGCAGGCGGCGAGGTATCCAGCATCTTTTGCAATCCTGCGCGTTGCGCGGGACGCGTAGCCATGAGGGTATGCGAATGTGGTGACTGCCGCGCCCAACCCGTCTTCCAGGGCCTTTTTGCTATCGCGAAGCTCGCTGGTAGCCTTTGCAAAGGACAGCGTGTCAAGTTCGGGATGAGTTACAGAGTGCGCGCCGATCTCGATCCCGGCGTCGTGCAGGTCACGCAGCGCGGACCAGTTGAGCATTGGGCGATTGCCTTCACCGAGATCCGCAAGCCATCGGGCGGTCGCCCCCACGAAACCGGTGGCGACATAGAGTGTGGCGGCAAACTTCCGGTCGACCAGAACCGGCATTGCGGCTTCGGCAAAGTCGCGAAGTCCATCGTCGAAGGTAATGACGCAGGTGCGCGGAGGGATCGGTTGTCCGCTGCAACGCAATAGCGCAAGGTCGCGAACCGTCATTGAGCGGTAGCCGCGCTGCGTCAGGGCCTGGAGATGTGCGTCCAACTCCCGCTCGGTCACCAGCCAGCGTCGATAGGCCGGGCCGCAAGTGCGGCCGACGCTGTGATAGACCAGGATCGGGATAGCTTGCATGTCAAACCTCTCTTTCTGCCGGTCGTCTTTCGTCAACGCCATTACGCGGTCGATCGTCGCGCCGACGTTTTGCTAGGCTGCGCAAATAGCCTGGTACACCTGCAAGGATGCCAAGGCGCTCCATCCAGACGAGTCGTAGCGGGTAGTCGCTTGGTAGCCGCGCGGTTTTCTGCGATGTCGGCCCGGCCATGTGTAAGATGCCTGCTGGAATTGCCGCAGCGAGCCGAATAGCCCGACGTGGTTCGTCGACAACGATCTTCGTCAGGTAGGCGCCAAGCCCCATGCCATAACAAAAGGCTTGCCGACGCATGCCGTCTTCGCCGCGGCGGTGGTAGTGCCAGATAATGCCCTGAGGCTGGTAGACCAGTCTAAAGCCGCCGCTAACGATGGCGAAGAAGGCAGCAAGGTCATCGCCGCCACGCGCCAGCGTTCCAGCACCGAGTGCTGCATCGAAGCCGCCAAGCCGGCGCAACGCACTTGCCCGGAACGCCATGTTGGCACCTGAACCGAATTGACCAGCGGTGAAGGGAAAGAGCATGCTTTTGGGACGGTTCGCCTCCAAATCGTAAACTCGACGTTGCAGCCCCTTCCCGAAGCCGCCATGCCGCTCCGTCCAGACCTGCGCCCGAGTTTCGAGTTCGGCTGGCAGGATCAAACCGGTCACGCAACCGACAGCCTTATCCTCCTCCATCGGCGCCGCCATCGCTTCGACCCAATGTCGGTCGAGCACGACGTCATCATCGGTAAAGAGAACGATGTCGCTGGACACGTAGCGCAGGCCAGTATTGTGTGCCCGTCCGAGCCCCGGGGTTGGCTCGAGCACATAGTGCACCCGTCCGCGGTAATGTGCCGAAATCAGATCCAATGTCGCCTTCGAGGCCGGAGCGTTGTCTACAACGTGCACCTCATCGGGGGCGCGGGTCTGATCAAACAGCGACGCGAGGCAGCGATCCAGGCTCTCTGCGCGATCACGCGTTGCAATCACCACCGCCACTCTTTCACGCGCAGGCGCACGGTTGGAGTTAACTGAAGGCAAGGACCGCACGGAGCCGATCTCCGCGAGCAAGTCTGCAGGCGCAATCATGGGGCCAGAATGCTGCAACTCGACGAGTGCGAGCGGCTGCGCGCCAGAGCGGATCAAACAGAAAACGCCGCCATAGGGCACATCGCCGCTCGGCCTGGTAAGGTCGATCGCCGGAAGTGGCTTGGTATGGTCTATGTCTACGATCTTAATTGGGCGGAAAGGACTTGAGCGTCTGGAGAATTTTGCGGCAAGATAGGCTGCCGTCGTAAACATAAGCCCCGCGACGATTGTGAACGCACGCATCGGCCCCGAAGGGTCAAGTCGCGTCACCATATCCATTAAGCCGCGAAAGACGCCAGCCGGCAAGGTGCGGGTAACATAGGCACGCTCGGCACCAAGCTTGTCGCCCGCCCCTGCGGTTTCGACCACAGCACTTTTCGAGCGTCCCTCAGCCTGGCATCGTCTGCGGAAGTAGGCCCACCGCGTCCGTTCTCTGGTAACGTGGTGATGAACCACGGCTAGCGGATCGTAGAGAATGACTGCTGCCGGGAAGTGCCGGCGGGCGCGAATGCAAAGCTCTGTTTCCTCGCACCCGGCGGCATCCTGGCCACTGCGACCGAGACCCTCGCGAAAGCCGCCCACGGCATCGAAGACGGTCCGTCGGAACGACATGTTGCAGCCAATCGGATTGCGAACCGGGCTCAGCCTGTTCGGCAGGCCCTTGTAACTGCAGCCGACCACCCACTGGAATTCTTCTGGAAACCAGCGCGGTCGCTGATCTGGCCAAAGTGGCAGCACCTTGCCACCGACGCCGATAATGTTTGGATCCACAAAGTGCAGCGCGAGCCGTTGCAGCCAGTCGGCTTCGGCGACAGCGTCGTCGTCAAGAAACGCAACGATATCGCAGGGCGCGGCGGCACGCACGCCGGTGTTTCGCGCACCCGAGAGGCCTCGCGCCCCGTCATTGGCGATCACCTCGACACCTGGGTAAGAGGTCCGCATCTCCCGCAGCAGGTCGTCGTTGTGGTCGATGACGACGACGAGCCGATCAGGTTTGCCGTCTTGTTTCAATACCGAGTTAATAGCGTCGCCCAGTTGTAGGCGGCGCTCATCGCAGTAAGCGCAGATCACAACCGCAATCGAAGACATGGCAGGCCTCAACCTGCCCGCTGCGTACGGTTTCTGACCATGGCACCGGCGCGACTGCGTTGACTGAGGCCCAGCCGAGCAATTGTCTTCAGGACGCGCCAGCCATCGGGAATCGTGCGTAGATTGCTGACGCCGTGGATCCGCGCATATTCCCGGCTCGGAAGCTCCGCTATGGCGAGGCCTGCTTGTAGCGCGCGGATATTCATTTGCGTTTCGATCTCGAAACCGGTCGCGGACTCGACCCGCAAATGGGGTAAAACGTCACGCCAGAAGGCGTTGTAACCGTAGCAAAGATCGCTGTAGCGACCGCCGAAGCGCAGACGCACCAATTGCAGCAGGCCCCAGTTTCCAAGACGTCGGTACCATTCCATGTCACGCGTATCGCCGCCTTGGAGAAACCGCGAACCCTTTACGAAATCGGCGCCTGCAAGCAATGCACCCACAAAACCAGTCATCTCTTCGGGGTCAGCGGAACCATCCGCGTCAAGGGTGATGAGGATGTCTCCGCGGGCCGCGGCGAAACCAGCAGCAAGCGCCACCCCTTTTCCAAGGCGCGGCTGCTCTATTACGACGATATCGGGCATAAGTTCGCGCGCAACGGCGACGGTGCCATCGGTAGAGTTTCCGTCGACAAGGATGACCTCGTCTATCCAGGCGGGTATGCGTGGCAGGACATGCGGTAGGTTTTTTGCCTCATTTACCGTAGGGACGATGACACTGACCCTCGGGACAACGATGGCCCTGTCCATGGTGGACGGGCGGAGGGCTGCTCTTAATGAATTGTGAAAATGCTCACCCATCTTATTCAAAATCCTCCAACCAAAAAAAAAAGAAAATTGAAAACAATAAGCGTTCATCCCCGGTCATGCAGATGGCCGCGGAAGAGAAAAGTGTGTATTACTTGTACATATTCAGTTTTATTACAATATTCTAACTTTGTAAACTACCGCGTGAATTTCTTGAAAAAGAGCACTTTATAGTAGAAGCCGTTATTTTCCTTGGTTTATTCCAAGATAGGCTCGATGGTACCGTTTTATTGCAGAAATATGTCACAGTATAATGGATGGAATAGTTCCGTTCACAAAAAAATTTAGGAAACAAATTCTCTCTCGGACGCAATTTCTCCGGCATCGTTATATTTATACCCTTTATTTTTCTCTGGAAAATAAGATATTTTCCGAATTTCAATACATACACCTCAATATCAGCAACTCCTTAAATGAGAGAATTCGCCGGAGATCCATAACGAGCGGAGCCACACTGTGAGCGCATATGGCTGACTGCTATCCACACACGTTGTCGTGACCAGAGCGCCTCGTCGCCGCGTCAGTTAAAGAACAGCTCGCCCTCGGATATCCTGGTTTGTGTGCCGTAGAAGCACAACATAGCGCCGCGCAAAGCTGAGCGCAGTCGAATCTAACCGATTGAATTTGCCTAGTTATGAGGGATAACGGAGGATTGCGACCCACGAAGGTTGCAAGATCGATGGCTTATCAAGCGGGAATCGCGTATATTTGCAGCGCGAGGCATGATGCAGATTACCGTGCAATCAAAGGTAAGCGAGGCTGATGCAGTCGGAAGAACATATCGCCAAGGCACCGACAACGGACCCAGTCAAGCGGTGGATGAAGCTCATGGAAGAGTGGAACGCTCTGATTGCGGACTTGAGGGAATTGCGACGTTCCATCGCAACAGCCGCGAGCGCGGATAACGCTACCTTAATCCAGGCCGAGGCGGCGCTCGTCGCCAAAGGCCAGGCGCTTAAGGAAGAGATTGACGCTGTTCTCGGCGAGGCTGCCAGTCAACGCCAGCCAGTCAACGGCCCACTGATTGTCGGAACCCTTATTCCGACGCCCAAAGGCGAGCAATAGCACACGTTCAGCCTAACGCATGCCGTGTCAAGCTAAGAAGCTAACGAGCCGGAGAGCCGCCAACACTGCAAATATCAATAGGCAGCCACCTGTGCACCATATTAGTGGGCGCAACCGGGATCGCGGCAAGCCAGTCTGTGCGCCCATCTGAACAAAAAATAGACCTGCGATCGCGGCGAGGCCACTTCCAACGTCGAGCGGGTTCGTATGGCGTAGCGTCTCGAGATTTGCAGGCGCTTCGCGGATCCTGACATCGATCGGGACCATTCCGTCTTCGTCTTTACCTATGGCAATCCTTACAGACTTCACAGTACCAAGGGCCTCAATATTGTGACGTAGCTGTTCGACAGCTGCGGCGCTGTAGCGGTCGCCGGAACGAAAGGGAACGAGGCGCTGGAGTTCGGATTGCATGCGAAGACCGCCACTAAATCGAACCTCACCGAAACGGTTGCGGGGGCCCAAGTCGAGATCAATGACAGCAGTCGCGACACCCTCGCCCTTACGGACCCAATCCGTTGCCCGTCGCCGTGCGTGCGCGAAATCTTGAGCGGTGACGATTTGGAGGATACGCCGAGTGAACGTATCAACGACGAATGTCGTCGCGGGCTGCCCGACAAACTCATCAATGATCGCGGCGAGCCGATCGAGGACCTCACGGTCCAGTTCCGATGGACGAATGCCCTTGAGTTCAACGGACGTCACCCTGTAGATATCACCAAGCTTGGGGTGGAGAACTATTTGCCCTTTCTGATCCTCCTCGGATACCTCCGCGTCCAAATAGCCAAAGCCGGCGATCACGCCCTTGAGCCGGGCCTTTTCGGTCGCGAGCGCCTCCTTTCGTTCGGCCGGCGAAGCGCCGGCGTCTAACAGAAGCGGCAATTGGTAAGCCTGCTCAAGTGCCCGCGCGAGATACGGCAAGGAAATTTCCTGCGTGTCGAGTACCACCGATTGGGCTGACGCCGGTAAGACCGCAAACATCCAGACGGCGCCAGCGGTAAGGAACCTTGTGACGCACCAGTTCATCTTTTTGAGCTTCTGTTTCGCCGTTAATATTCGGTTTTGCGATCGATGCGGCATTTGCTGGCTCCAAACATAACCTGCCAGTGTGCTGTCCTATATTAGTAAAGCACAAAATTGTGAAGATGCACGCCCCCTAAGAGATCATTCTCGGGCATTTCATTTCCTGCTTATTCGTCCTATGCTTGTGAAACGCATCGATGAACGACCATGAGGGAAGCGCTGGATCGGCTGTATGAGTTTGGAGACGGCATCAACGCAACCGATCGGCCCCAACGCCTTTGGTCACCTCATCCAATCAAGTGGGCCGGCCTCAGATGCCGTTTGGCTTGACCTCTATCAAAGTGACCCGACCGCGCTCGTCAGCCAATCGCACCAATGGGCACAAGCCGTCACCGCCAGCGGCAACTACCAACGCAGCCCGCAGTACTTCCATTTCGCCGACGGTTCCCAAGCGGTATTGCCCCTATTTACCAAGGGTGTTGCCTCATTGCGTTACGCTTGGTCGCCACCGCCGGCCTGGGGGTTCGGTGGCCTGCTTTCTGACGAGGGAATTTCACCTGACAAGTTGCGTTGCGTTCTCGCTCATCTTGAGACGTTGTCCTATGTCGGACTTAAAATCCGACCAAACCCTCTTTTAGCGAATATCTGGGCTGAGGCTGCCCGCCCCGGCTGGGCGACCATTCCCCGTCTGGCGCATGTCGTTGACTTGGCCGGAGGGACTGAGGTTGTACGGGCGCGCTTTCGCTCTAATGCTGGAACCAACATCCGACGCGCCCAAAAATGTGGCGTTGAGGTGGAAGCAGGTAACAGCGCTCGACTGATCGATGACTTTCACAGCCTGCTCGAACTTTCGTTGTTGCGTTGGGCGCGCAAGCAGCATGAACCTGCAGTACTTGCACGCTTCCGTGGGTTGCGCCGTGATCCACGTTCAAAGTTCGCCGAAATGGCGAGCCATCTCGGCGAGGCTTTTCGGCTCTATGTGGCGCGCATCAACGGCCGGCCCGTTGCCGCAATATTAGTGCTCATGCATCACCAAGCCCATTACACGCGCGGCGCGATCGATGAGGAGCTCGCGGGCGAAAGCCGCGCCACATACCTGCTTCAAGCCCGGGCAATCGAAGATGCCTGCCGGCTCGGCAGTACACATTATCATATGGGCGAGACCGGCAATTCCGCTTCGCTCGCCCAATTCAAATCTCGCTTCGGCGCGGTCGCCATCCCCTATGCGGAATACCGCTATGAGCGACTTCCCCTCGCAAGCCTCGACAGTTTCGCCCGAAGTACAGTCAAACGCGTGGTGGGGTTTCGTGATGCATCTTAGGCAATCGATCACCCTCACCGCCATACTCCTGTCTCTCTGTCTCGCAACATCGGCGGCGCGTGCTGACGGAGCGGTTCCGATCGCTGCCAAAGGTTCGTGGCGGCTGATCTTTGAAGATAACTTCGACGGACCCGAACTTGACCGGGAAAAGTGGACCACCTGTTATTGGTGGAACAAGGACGGCTGTACCAATCTCGGCAATGCCGAATTGCAATGGTACCGACCAGAAAACGTCACTATGTCCGAAGGACTTTTGCGGCTCACTGCTCGACGACAAAAGGCCAAGGGCATCGAAGACCGGACTTTCGACTACACTTCCGGCATCGTCACCACGGGGCGCGACTACGACGAACTGCCTCGTCCCTCGCGTGTTCGGTTCCGTTACGGCCACGTTGAAGTCAAGGCAAAAGTTCCTGCGGGCACGGGGCTCTGGGCCGCGATATGGCTTCTGCCTGAGACACGCAAATCCCGTCCGGAAATCGATATTATGGAGGTTCTTGGCGATTCATCCTCCACGTTGCGAATGCACTATCATTACCTTGACGCGGCCTCTGAGAAAAAAAGCGTCGGGAAGGACGTCGAGACATCAGACTTGACGGCGAACTGGCACGTCTACAGTCTGACCTGGGACGCGGACAAGATCATTTGGTACCTCGACGGCAAGGAGGTCTGGCGACACGCGGACGTCCCGACGATATCGAGTGAAGAGATGTACCTGCTCCTCAATCTGGCTGTTGGCGGTGAGTGGGCGGGGGCTCCATCGAAGACTACGAAATTTCCCTCCGCATACCTCGTCGACTACGTACGTATCTGGCAGCGGGACGACGGCTGATGTTGCAGCGTAACAACCACGACCACGTCAACTTCATGGCCCGAGTCTCGGGGGCCTATCCAGCGTTGGCTGCGCTTGCCCACTCGTCACTCCTAAAAAACGGCTACGCGCTAATCGCGAGCGCCGGACTCACTTCGGTGCTCGGACTCGCCTTCTGGGGCCTGGCTTCCCGCTTTTACTCCCCCGAACAAGTCGGGCTTGGGGCAGCACTCATCTCTACCATGCTGGCGCTTGGAAACATCTCGCAGCTCAACATGGGCAACTTTCTGAACCGCTATCTACCTGCGACCGCGAAGGAGGGCGTCCGGCGTCTGGTGCTTTGGGCCTATGCATTAGCCGCCATTGCGGCGGCTTTTCTTTCCACGCTCGCCATCATTTTCATCTCCCGTATCACACCCGAATTGGGTTTCCTGCGAGAGCAGCCCATCTCAGCCGCAGCCTTCGTGGTCGCAACGGTCGCCTGGACCCTCTTTGCCCTACAGGATAGCGTGTTAGCGGGTTTGCGGCGCGCGACGGTCGTGCCTATTGAAAACGCCATATTCGCCGTTGCCAAGCTTTTGTTGCTTACACTATTTGCAGGCTCCTCCATTCTCGGTGCTGGCCTCTATGCGGCGTGGATCTTGCCGCTGCCACTCTTGTTGGCCGGCATTAATTGGCTGATTTTTATCCGTTTTCTTCCGAAACACCGCATCAACGGCGAGTCCCAGAGAGCTGACCGCAGAGCGCTCACTCGATATTTTGGGTGGGACTATCTGGGTACGCTCGCCTCAATGACGGCAATGGGCATCGCGCCTCTCGTCGTCCTGCATTATGGCGGCTCGGCCAATCTGGCTGTCTATTATATCAGCTGGGAAATCGTCTACGGGGTCTATTTGATCAGCCGTTCGATGGGCGTCTCCCTCTTGGCAGAAATCGCGTTCGATAAGTCGAAATTGCATCGGCTCGCCGTAGATGCCTTGCTCTACACGATCGCGCCATTGGCAGCTGTTGTGTTGGTGTTGATCATAGGCGCGCCACTTCTGTTGACGGTGCTCGGTATCGATGTCTCGTTTACAAATTCGACGCTGCTGCGCCTACTCGCTATATCCTGCCTGCCTTGGAGCCTCGTCACGCTCGTTCTCGCCGTCCACCGTGCGACGGGTCGGACACAAGTCGTTGCACTGGCACAAGTCGTAACGTTAGTCGTAGTGCTTGGTCTTGGCACTCCGCTTGTCGCAGCCTATGGCGCTCTAGGGATGGCGGCCGCGTGGCTGATCGCCCACAGCTTAACGGCGGTCGGCCTGTTAGGCGACCTGTCGCGCCGTCTCGGACCGTCCGGTCGGATCGATCTTACATTGCGTTTGTTATCGTCGCTGGCGCGGATCTGGAGCAATGTCGCACCGCGGCGGCATTCAGCGCCGCCACTCGAGGCGTCAATTGCGAGCTTCTGTGCCGCCACCGGGCTTGCCATGCCAGCTGTGCAGTCCGTGCGGGAATTTTACCGTGAAAGCGACGTACGAACAGGCATGTTCCGGACGGATGACGCTGCGAACGAACTCCTCGTCTTCAAGGCATCGACCTCGCCAGAAGGGCACCGAGCAGTTACCCGCCACATCGAACGCAGCCGTGAGCTCGCCACCAATCCCGCGTTCCGACACCTTGATTTTGCGGTTTCAACGATTATCGCGAGTTCTGTTGACCCATCAGGAGCGAAGCTCGCGGAGCGCGCGTTGCCGGGTGCCGACGGTCGTTCGGTTTTTGCCAAGTCTGAACAGTACCTTTCCGCACTCACCCAGGCGATAGACGCCATCCACATAATGCACTCGCGCACAGGAACAAAAGGGGTAATCAACCAGGATTGGCTGGAAAGCTGGCTCTATTATGGATCCGATATTGTATGCGCATCGCAATCGCATTTGCTCGGCCCGGCGTCGCGCGCAGAGGCACTTGCTGTCTTTCAGGCGCAGCAACGCGAGTTCTGGAGCGGTCGTTCGTTGTCTCTCAGTCTCGGCCATGGGGATTTCGCCCCCGGAAACTTGCTTTTCACGTCCGGCCCAGATGAAGCTGATGTCCGCCTGAGTGCAATTATTGACTGGGAGACGGCCACCCAGGATACCCCGCCCGGCCTTGATGTCATCTTCCTGTTGCTGACCGCGCGCGCATTGCGCAGCGGCGAAGACCTGGGTTTCGTTGTACGCCGCTTTTTGGAAGTGCCGCAATTGTCACCCGAGGAGGTGAAGGCCATGGCACCAATGCGTGCCACACTTGAGGAGAGCTACGGTGCACTTACGGACCCCGCCGTGTTGCGCGCGCTTTGCGGGTTGGCGTGGTGGCACCACATTGCGACCAATTTGACCAAATCGTCTTGTTTTGCTGATAAGGCGCTATGGCTAGCGGTCAACATCGACCTCGTCCTGGCCTGGTATGGCGGTAAGGTGAACGCGGCACCGCACATACTTGCGATCGGCTGCCTCCGCAGACAAAAGCGCAAGACAAGCGCGACGTCGTCCTACCCCATTCCTGCCGGCTCCACGAAGAGGGGGTAACAGGTAATGACCGTTCTTGCCCGCGTCGAAGACATGCCATTGAACACAGGCGCTGACACAGTCTCCAAGCGATATGGCGTAGCCCTGGCCGCTATACTCTTTGCGACGCTCCTCCTTTGGGCGATATCGTTGCCTGCGATCGAGCCCGATCGGATGACCGACGTCGGCTTGGTTTCGGTTTTGCCCAGGAGCTTCTTTCTGTCACTGGCGTTGCTAGCAGCAGGTTTTGCCTGGCTGGTATGTGCTGGGCGTACCGCTGGCCCCTTACCCGTCTTCTATCTGATCGCGCTCGTCATCGTCCTTCACGCGACCCCGCCGATCGTTTACGGAACATTGCGCTATTCCTGGGCCTGGAAGCACCTCGGCGTCGTCGACTACATCCAACGTTATGGAGCCGTTGACCGAAATGCATCTTTCCTCGCGGCCTATCACAATTGGCCCGGGCTGTTCGCGGCGACGGCTTGGTTGGCCGACCGCTTCGGCTTGAGATCGGTCGATCTCGCACCAATCGTAAGCTTCACCCCGCCGGTCCTCACGCTCGGGCTTGTCGGGGCGTTTCTGGGAATTGCCAAACGCCTGTCCGCAGATCGCCGCCTACAACTGACGGCCTGTTGGCTATTCGTAGTCGCCAACTGGGTCGGCCAGGACTATTTTTCGCCGCAAGGCGTTACATTTCTTTGTTACCTCATTCTCATAGGCCTATTTCTTGGCCCCTTGCGCAAACGCGAAACGACTTGGGCGGCGCGACGACCTGGTTTTCTGTATGTGTTCGGCCCTGTCTCACGCCCCATCGGGCTACCTTCCTGGACGGGCAGCCGCTTTGTGCGTACCTTCTCCGCGTTGCTGGCGATGGTGCTCATTTGCGTGGTCGTGGTCACGCATCAGCTGACGCCTCTCATGATCATCCTCGCGGCGGTATCGCTGACCCTCCTCGGATGGCTTTCGCCCGCCTATCTGGTGTTTGCTATCGTCGCTGAAATTGGATGGCTTCTCTGGCCAGCGGCCCCCTTTGTCTACGAGCAAATTTTGAGCGAACTGGCCAGCATGGGTACGCTGTCAGAAGCCACCAGCAAGCTCGCGAATGTGGCCGACGTGAGTGCCGAACGTGCATGGGTGGTTTTGTTCGGGCGCGCGCTTTCGGCAGGCGTCATAGTCCTTGCGCTCCTCGGCGGTTTGCGTCGGCTCTTAAATGGCCACTGGGACCTCACCGCCGCCGCACTCTTGCTCTCACCAATGCCGCTGATAGCGGTTGCGTATGGCGGAGAGTCGATATTTCGCGTTTACCTCTTTGCGTCGCCCTTCCTTGCCTTCTTCGCTGCCGCCGCGTTCTTTCCATCGACGCGGGCGGGAAAGCCGGCCTATGTCTTCCTGCCGCTTGCTATCGTGCTTCTTTTTTCGACCATCGGTTTCCTATTCGCAAACAATGGCAAGGACCGCGAATACCGCTTTGCGCAAGATGAGGTCGCCGTGGCCGAATGGCTCTATCGCACAGCTCCGGAGGGCACACTCCTCATCGAAGGTTCGCGTAGTTACCCGTCGCAGTTCATGAACTACGAGAATTTCTACTATTTGGCGATTTCGTTGGAAGCGAAGTCAGCGCGAGAAGAAATTGCCGCCGACCCATCAGGTGTCTTTTTGCGGTGGATGGATAGTCCCCAATGGCGTGACGCCTACGTGATTCTCACGCGCAGCCAGAAAGCTTCTCTCGAAGCCAACGGGCAGTTGCGGCCGGGCGACTTCGACCACATCGAACGGGACCTGCTGACCTCGCCTCGCTTTAAGCTGGTGCGGGCATCGACCAATGCGAAAGTATTTCGCTTACTGCCCGCGACTGCGGACGGCAGCGCCCGCGACAATCGGTACCATTGAGCGGAGCTCAACCAACATCAGAAAGGTGTGTCGCATCGGAGCGCACATTGGTGTGGTCATGCGTGGGGGCCGCAACAAGGCCTTTCAGGCTATTGCCGCCCTTGCGTAAGCAACTGTGCCAGTCCAGTGCGAAGATCCGTACGGCATCGTTGGTCGAGCTCTGCCTGGAGCGCTTGGGTGCACCCTTGAGAACGCCTGACTTCGCCGAGCAGTCCGTCCACGTAACTGATTGCGCATTGAGACTTGGTTTCTTCGATCATGATCCGCGCGAGCTCATTGATCGATGTCTCGACACCGCTGCAAACATTTAAGATCCGAGCACCGTCCGGAATCCGCTCCGCTGATCGGATAAGCGCCTCGACGACATCGGCGACGTAAACGAAATCACGGGTCTGCTTGCCATCGCCGTAGATCACGATGTCCTCGTTGTTTCCCAGCCGCTGCGCAAATTTGGTGATCACACCGGAATAGGGTGACTGCGGATCCTGGCCCGGTCCAAAGACGTTGAAGAAGCGAAGGCCCGTCGTCGAGAGACCATAGACTTCGTAGGCGGCTCGGGCGTGCAATTCGCACGAAAGCTTGTCGGCGCCGTAGGGCGAAAGCGGAACGCACTTGCCTTCCTCCGAGAGCGGCAGGTTCTGGCTCGCGCCGTAAACGGCGGCTGAGGAGGCGTAGACTACTGTTCGCTTGGTGCCAGACTTCGCAATTTCCTCAACCAGATTTAGGAACCCGGTGATGTTGATTGCGTGAGAATGCGTCAGCTCTCGATTGCATTTTTCGACGGAAGCGACAGCGGCCAGATGAATGCAGGCATCGACACCGGAAAGCGCACCGCGAACGACCTCTTTATCCAGAATAGAACCGTTAATAAACGTGGCTGCCTTCGGCACATTGTCACGCTTTCCTGAACTGAGGTCATCCAGCACCACAACCTCGCGGCCAGTTTCCAGCAATCGCCGCGCCAGATGCGCACCGATGAACCCTGCCCCCCCGGTAACCAAGATCGTTTTCAACCCGTTTCCCCCATGACATTTGGTCTCGGCGAAAGTTGTCGCGGCAATTAGCCAACCAGAACGCGCAAATGAGTTGCGAACGAAACCAATACTTTGCTGTCTCTGCGCCACCACCGACGCTCTCAGCGTCTCTATTCAATCCTCTATTTTCGCTGCCTAGCAGTCAAGTCACCGATGCCCCCCATCCTTGCTACTCGCGTCCAGGTAGCGGGCATCGAGAGAGGGCATGCGAAGCGCTAAATCCTGGCTGCCAAAACTTGGGGCCGTTCCTGGTCGTAAACTAGTTGTGGGTCTACTCCGTGCCGGGGGGCGCGCGAATGTAGTCTGCGCCCTCTTTCCTTAAATTAAAACATACGTAATATATATCATGCGGAAGTTTGTACGGCCGAAGTGAATTATGGGTTTTAGCTTCTTCGCGGACCGACGCTTAAGTGTCGGATTCCACGCGATTTATTTGCATAAAATGATTTTCTTGTTCTTGCGTGTCCACTCTTCTTGCGTATTGGGCCAATGCAACACACTTACGACAACCGGATCGCACCCACGATTTGCTATCGCGTCACAAGCCCCGCACCGCGTGACGCGTGGAGGCAATTGATGAACCATGACCCCGAGGCGATGCCTTATCAATCGCCAGAGTGGAACAATGCAATCTGCGCTGAGGGCAGGCTCAGGGACATCAGCCGCTACTACCAGTTCGAAGACGGGTGCCAGATCCTAGTTCCGCTCGTGACCGTGACGGCCATTGGTCCCGTGGACCTTGTTGCGGGGTCGTATCCCGATGGTTGCGGTATGGGCGGGGCTGTCTGCTGCGAGAACACGACCAACCGCCACCTCAGGGAAGTCCTGAAGGATCTCATGGCTTTGCGTTTCCTCAGCATTCGGATCAGGCCCAACCCATTACAGGGAAAACGATGGTCCGAAGCGGCGGCCGGCCTAGGTCTGATGACGAAACCGCGACGCGCGCACGTTATCGATCTCAAGGATGGTTTCGATCACGTCTACAGCAAGCTCTTCACCAAGGCGACAAGGGTCAGTATCCGCAAGGCCGAGAGGGAGGCCGTTGTCGTTAAGAGCAGCAGCAGCGGCGAGTTAATCCCGTTGCTCCACAGCTTGCTTGAGACGTCCGTCAAGAGATGGGCCGAACAGCACAACGAACCGCACTGGCTGGCGAAGTTTCGCTTTGGGAGACGGGATCCCATCAAAAAGCTCTATCGGATTCAGGAGGCGCTCGGAGCATCCTGCAAGGTGTGGGCAGCCTGGGTGAACGGACAACCCGTTGCAGCGTCCCTGGTCTTGATGGGGAAGAATGTGAACGACGCACGCGGCGCAATCGACCGGGTTGCATTGGGTACGTCGCGCGCCAACGATCTCCTTCAAAAGCTCTCCATCGAAGATGCGTGCAGGGCGGGCTGCCGTTTCTATCACCTTGGCGAGAGCGGCAATTCGGCCTCACTTTCACATTTCAAGGAGCGCTTTGGCGCGACACACTACGACTACTCCGAGATATTCATCGAGCGATTCCCGATTTCCCGAGCCGAATACCTGCTTAAATCAGGCGTCAAGCGAGCGATCGGCTTCAAGGACTGAATCCGCGTTCGTCCCGTTCACCGCGCCCCGCCCATTTAACGAGAATGTGCCGGGGGCCGTTAAACGGGGCACAAGTTTGCGTCACTTATACGCATTGAATCGCCGCGAGCGCACCAACAAATCGGCATTTGATCTCGGCAAGCCGGAAATGGATGCCAAATGGAAGGCCCGGATGGCTCCCGAGGAGCTGCCCACCCGCGCAACTGTCGGCGTTGCCGATCTTGGCGGCGACACGCTGATCGCAGTCGTCGTCGGCGTTCAAGTGACGCCTCGGTCGTAACGGCACTCTGCGGGGCCGCCGCGTCCCGCAGAGTGCTCTACTTTCATTTGCACACACGCCACTTCGCAGGCCCCGATTTGTCAGCTTGCTCCCGGGCCTCGCGCGAGTGTCGAGGCCATCGTCCTTGGTGTATCAGCAACCAATTGCGCGTGCCCATCCGGCCGCGCGCCGCGCCGCTTCCGTCAACACGGGCTTTGGTGCCTTGTACCATTCCTCTTCAGGAAGGTTGCGCCTATCACGAACGAAGTCGATCGCGGCCTCCAGGGTTGGGAACTGCTCAGGTAGTGTAAGATGCAGAAACAGCGACACGACGGCTACGGACCGCGAACGGCCGCCGCGGCAATTGACGAGAACCCCACCGCGCTCGCGCCTTGGGTAGGACGGCTTTTCCGGCAGGATCTGCTCCAGCGCAGCGCGTAGGATATAGTACGCTGCCAACATCTGGGTATCCGGATTCCCGTCCCCGTCGATCAGCCCGACCTTGTAGTAACGGATCTCACCTGGACCATGGACACTGTTGCGATGATCCGAGACGAGTTGCGGTTGGCGGACGAAATTGAAATCCAGGTTGACCGCGCAGTTGACGACGGCGGTAATGCCATTGCTGCGCAGGAGATCGAGATCGCTCGCCCCCTCCTTGCCCGCGATGAAGATGTCGACCCCATAGGCCGGATGCTTGGCGTATATGAGGCTGAGCTTTGGCAACACGCTGCTGGTCTTTTCGGTTGTTGGGGTGTCGGTCGCGCTAATTTGCATGATTTCCTCATAGGCAGTCATGGTGCGAGGACTTTAGCAACACGGCCATCCGAAATGGCCATGGCGACACGGTTCAAGGTCGGATAATCCGCGCCGGCGCCGTATGCTATGTAACCCGGGCACAGATAATCGGGGGAACCGGCCGGCACCTTGCCGAGGGTCAGAGGCACATAGCGGCCGCCGGCGTTCTTCAGGATCAGCGTGGCGGCCGCCACGTCCCATGCATTGACACCGAAGCCGGCGGCGGCATCGGCGAAGCCCGCGGCCACATGCGCGATGCTGAGCGCGGCGCTACCGGGCCTTCGCAACGTTGAGAAGGTCTCGACCAGATCGCCGAAGCGGCGAAGCGCGACATCCTGCCCATCGAGGCGAAAGTCCCTGGAAACGGGATATCCTGTGATCAAGGTCGCACGGTTTTCATCGCTGACCGACTTTGAGACGATGACGTGCCCATTCAAATAGGAGCGCTCGAGATCACTCGCGAAGAGCATGTCGGCGACCGGGTCGTAGACGACCCCTGCCACGACGGCCCCGGCTTCGACCGCGGCGATCGACACGCACCAGAAAGCAAGCCCTCTGGCGAAATTGGCCGTTCCGTCGATCGGGTCGACATACCACTGGATGTCACCCTTGCCGATCTGGCCCCCTTCCTCGCCAAGCATGGTGGAGTTCGGTTCGTTCGCGAAGATGACGTCGCGGATCAACGCCTCGGCATTCCTGTCATGTATCGTCACGATATCGTGCAGGTCGCGCTTGTAATCGACCGCCATTTCGGCCCGAAAGGCGGCAATCAGCGACGGTCCGACGGCGCGGGCAGCGCCCTCGGCAATCTTCATCAGATGACGCGAGCGGCCAAATCGGCCCGCATCGTCCGATCGGCTCTGGCTTGCCTGCGGATAGGCGTTGTCCATGCTCTTTTTCCGTTCATTCAGAAACGGCCGGCGCGACCCGCATTCGTGAGGCCGCGCCGAGCCCAAGTTTCTATTTGCCGTAGTTAACTCGCCAGAAGTCCTGCCATTCCTCGCGCCGGTCGAAATCCTCAAGACCCGTTGCGGCATCGTAGGGGAACAGGCGGTCCGCCACTTCCATGATCCCCGACGGCTCGTCCGCCGGCATCTTGATATCGGAGTTGGTCGGCAGCTTGCCGTCCTTCATCTGCGGCGCGATCCCCTCTTCCGTGAGCACGTAATGGATGAAGAGCCTTGCGGCGTTCGGGCTCGCGGTCTTTGCCGCGACCAGGCCGAGCTTGGTGTAGGTCCAACCGACCCATGGCCGGAGTTCCGTACACAGCCCGAGCTTATAGCCCTTGCCTTCATTGTCGCGGAACTTGGCCGAACTCAGGAGCCCGAAGAAAGGCTCCTTCTGGCCGGCGGCGCCAACCGCTTCAGCCACCGGGTCGTCGCCTTCCGTGACGAGCGGTCCGTTCTGGGCGAGCGCCTTGATCCATGCCGCCGCGGCGCTCTTTTCACCCGTCTCCAAGTCCCTGCCAAAGTGGACCTTGTAGGCCTCCGCGACCTTGGCGTCGGCGTGTCTCTCCAACTGGTTGAACCAGTCGGTATAGGTACTCTTGGTCAGGGGATCGACGAGCGCGATCTTGCCTTTCCATTTCGCCTCCGTCAGTTCCCAGATGTTGCTGATGGGGCATTTGTCATAGACCTCGGTGTTATAGGCCCAGACATTGGCATTGGTCGAAATTGCCAGAGGGTTCTGGAAGGCCGCCGGTATTTTTTCCTTCATATCACCGGGCAGATAGCTTTCGACAAAGCCCTGCGGCAGAAGCTGCGCCAGCGCGCCGGGTGCATCGGTGATCAGCGCGACATCGCCCTGGACATTGCCGGCCTGCGCCTCCCGGATGATCATCTCCAGCTGGCTGTTTGCCGACACTTTCACGCCCGTTGCCTTGACCCCGTATTTGGCAGTGAAGGCCTCGGCCATTTCGACGATCTTGCCTGTACTGTCATAGACGTTGATCGGTTTTTCCTTCTTCGCAGCCTCGACCAACGCTTCGAGATCGAAGGCTTCTTCGGCGCGCGCCTCAACTGCGACAGCGGTCGCAAGGGCGGCAAACGCCACCCCCATTACAAGAAACTTGCTGTTGCCTTTTTTCATGGTTTCCCCTCCCAAGGAGACCGTTTCAAATTCACGAAGCTATTTCTGGTAGTTGATCCGCCAGAGGTCTTGCCAGGTTTCGCGCTTTTGGAGATCGTCATCGGCCGTCGCAGCATCAAAGACCATCAGTTCACCGAGGTGTTTGGAGACGCCGGAAGGCTCGTCCGCAGGCAGGGCAATCGTCCTGTTGCCGGAGACCTTTCCGTCAACGGTCTGCGGCGCGATCCCCTCGGCGGTCATGAGATACCGAACAAAAAGCTTCGCCGCGTTCGGGCTCTTCGTCTGGGCGGCGATCAAGCCAAGGCCGGGATAAAGGAAGCCCGTGAACGGCTCGACCCCGGCACAAATACCGAGCTTCAGTCCCTTGGTGACATTCTCCCGGTACTTTGCAGTCGAGGTAATCGCAAAGAACGGCTCTGCCTGACCGGGCGCACCTGCGGCCTCGGCCACGGTTGATGAATCGGCGAGCAGCGGGCCATTTGAGGCGAATGCCTTGACCCAAGCGACCGTTGCGCTCTCGCCTTGCGTATCGAGCGTCTTGCCGTAGTGCGCCTCATAGGCGCGCGCGACGTCGTTGTCGCGATGAGCAGCGATCTGATTGAACCAATCCGCATAGAGCGGCTTGTCGAACAGATCGAGCATCGCGACCTTCCCCTTCCATTCCGGCTCGGTCAGCTGCCAGATGTTGGTAATGGGGCATTTCTCGTACTTCTCCGTGTTGTAGGTCCATACGTGCGGATCGGAGACGACCACCAACGGGTTGCGCGACGTCTCGGCAATGTCACCCGCAAGATCGGGCGGCGTCCAGCTGGTGGCGATGCCCTCGGGAAGAATCTGCCCAACGGCGGAAGCAACATCCATGGCGAGGCTGACATCGCCGACGGCGTTGCCCGCCTGATGCTCGCGGATCATGAGTTCGACCTGCGTCGCCTCATTCACCTTCTTGCCATTTGCTTCAATTCCGTATTTTTCGGTGAAGTCTTTGACAGTATCGACGATTTTGCCGGTCACGGCATAGACAGTGATCGGCGGTTCTTTCTTTGCCGCCGCGATCGTCGCTTCAATATCGAAGATTTCCTCGCCCTTGGCTGCGGAAGCGAAGGATATAACGGCCGCCATACCCAAGGCGGTGACGGACACAACCGCTCCGAGCCGACGGGACTCCATGATTTGAGTGCTCATAAAATTATCCTCGGATCTCGCTTCACTTCTGGTAGTTAATGCGCCAGAGGTCCTGCCAGGTTTCGCGTGCGTCCCAGTCGTCGAGGCTGGTCGACATCTCATAAGGCATGACCTGGTCGAGGACGGCGCCGATGCCGGACGGTTCGTCGGCAGGCAGCGAGACATCCTTGTTCGTCGACATCTTCCCGTCTTCGGCCTGCGGGGCGATGCCATCGGCGGTCATCACATAGTGGATGAAGAGCTTCGAGGCGTTCGGGCTGTTGGTGCCCTTTGTGATCAGCCCGACACCCGGATACATCCAGCCGAGCCACGACTTCAGGTCCTTGCAAAGCCCGAGCTTCATGCCCTTCTCGGCATTGTCACGAAACTTTGCCGAACTCATCAGTCCCATGAACGGCTGCGATTGACCGGGCGCCCCGACGGCATCGGCAGCCGCCGCATCGGCATCGGTCAGGAGCGGAGCATTGGCGGCAAGCGCCTTCACCCAGGCGGCGGTTGCACTGCCGTCGTCGGTTTGAAGGTCCTTGCCATGGAGCTCCTTATAGGCGGCGGCAACCTTGTCGTCGCCGTGCTTGGCCATCTGGTTGAACCAGTCGACATAGGACGCCTTGCCGAGCGGGTCCTGCATCGCGACTTTACCCTTCCACTCCGGTCCGGTCAGCTGCCAGATGTTCGTGACCGGACACTTGTCGAAGAGTTCGGTGTTGTAGGCCCAGACATTGGCGCTGGTGACCACGGTGAGCGGGTCGTGGTATTGCGCGGAAATCTTCGATGCGAGGTCCGGCGGCAGCCAGCTCTCGGCAAAGCCCTGCGGTATGAGCTGCGCCATCGCGGCCGGCGCGTCGCTGATGATCGAGACATCGCCCTGGATATTGTTGGCCCGGGCTTCGCGAATGATCATCTCGAGCTGTGCTGTCGCCTTGACCTTGGAACCCTCGGCGCCCACACCGTATTTCTCGGCAAAGGCCTTGGCCATTTCGACGATCTTGCCGGTGCTGTCGTAGACCGTGATCGGCGGCTCCTTGCGCGCAGCCTCGATCAGCGCGTTGAGATCGAACGGCTCCTCCGCCAGCGCCGGGCCACCCAGTGTGGCGATGGCCGATGCCAGCAACGCGCGTCTGATTGCCCGTCTTGTCCTGTCAGTCTTCCGAAATTGCATCGTCTGTTCCTCCCTCAGAGCGTGTTTCTGTTTATCGCTGTGGCGCCTTAGTTCAGCGTGCGCGCACGCAGAAGCGCGTCCGCTTCGGCGATGCGCTGGCCGTCTTTGTCGAAGACGTGCAGCGCATCGGATGGCGCAAAAAAATCGACCCTGGATCCGGTCTCGACGCGCGGGAGCGCGTTGGTTGTCAGGAACAGCGTGTCGTTGTCGTTCCTCAGTTCAAGGATCCAGCTGCCGCCGGTCGGCAAGACCCCAGTCACCGTCATCTCACCTGTGAAGCTTCCGGCCGGAACATCCCCGCCCTTTGTCGCGTAGCCGATCGCTTCCGGCCGGATGCCGACCGAACCGACGCCGCGCGACGACGGATAGCGCTCGCCGAGATAGGCTGCGGCGGCCCGCGACATCGCCGATGCGGACGATCCGAAGGTCAGGATATTGATCGGCGGGCTGCCGACGAATTCTGCAACGAAGCGATTGGCGGGGCGGTCGTAGATATCGTTCGGCGTGCCCATCTGCTGCAACGTGCCTTCGTTCATGACGGCAATCGTCGTCGCCAGCGTCATCGCTTCCCATTGGTCGTGTGTCACGAAGACGATCGTCGTCTTGAATTCCTTGTGGATGCGCTTGAGCTCCGCCCGCATTTCGAGACGCAGCCGCGCATCGAGGTTGGAGAGCGGCTCGTCGAGCAGAAGCACGCCCGGATTGACCGCGAGCATCCGGGCAAGCGCCACACGCTGCTGCTGGCCGCCGGAAAGTTGCGAGGGGTAGCGGTCGCGATATTTGGCGATGTCGAGCGCTTGCATGACCTTCTCGACCCGCTGCTCCCGCTCTTCCTTCGGCAGCTTGCGCAGGCGCAGACCGAAGTCGGTATTGCGTTCGATGGTCAGATGCGGCCACAGCGCGTAGCTCTGGAAAACAAGCCCCATCTCGCGCTTTTCCGGGGGTATGAACACACCTGCCCTGACCGAGTCAACCACACGCTCGCCAATGCGGATTTCTCCATCGGAGAGGTTTTCGAGGCCGGCGATCATACGCAGCGTCGTGGTCTTGCCGCAGCCGGACGGCCCGAGCAGACACATGAACTCACCGTCGCGGATTTCGAGGTCAAGGTTCGAAACGGCATTGGCGGAATTCACGCCATAGTTCTTCTGAGCACCGCTGAGATTGATGGTGGGCATCAGCTTCCGAGTCCTTCTGCGAGGTTGGTCTTGGTCAGCTTCTGGGCTGCCAGGGTTCCGAGATAGGCGATGGCGGCGATGATCAGCACGACCGCGTTTGCCGCCTGGGTGTAGTGGTAGTCGACGAGCCGGAGCGAGTAGGTCGTCAGCACATCGGTGCTCGGCACGGCGAGGATGACGAAGAGGCTCAGCCCCTTGATGCCGGAGATGAACGGCAACAGCACGCCAGTGACGAGCGACCCCTTCTGGATCGGGATGACGATCGAGATCATCCGTCGGAACCAGCCGGCGCCGGCGATCTGGGCGGCCTCTTCGGGATCCTTGCCGAGTTGGGTCATGGCGGAAATACCGGCGCGCGAGGCATAGGGCATCTGGTCGGCAATCAGCGCCAGGATCAGGATCGTGACCGTGCCGTAGAGAGCGGGCATTGGCCCACGCGGCACGGCGAAGAGCGAGAGGTAGGCGGCGGCGAAGGCGATGCCGGGCACCAGATAGGGCAGGAAGGTCACCTGGCGCAGATAGACCGACAGCGCTTTGACCGGTGTGCGGATGACGACATAGCCGACGAACAGGCCGAGGATGCCGGAGGTCAGCGAGGCAAGACCGACGATCATGAGCGTGTTCTTGGCGGCAGCCCACAGGTCCGGGCTCAAGAGTATGCCTGTCTGCAGCGCCACAGTGTTGAGATCACGGCCGATCCAGTAGTCGAGCGTGAAGTTGTCGAGTGTAAACTGTGCCGGCAGCTTCATGATGGTGGACAGGAACAGGGTGAGCAGCGGCAACCCGACGCTCAGCAGGAAGATAAGCGCGGCGAAACCCGTCGCCGGCAGACGATACTTACCAAGCCGGCTCTGGCGGTTCATCGAGCCCTTCGAGCCGACGGTGACAAACCGTCTAGCTTCGCGGACAAGCCGGGCGTCGATCATCAGGGTCATGATGCCGATCAGCATGATCGAGGCCGCGACGACACCGGCAACGCCCGTCTGACGGGAGGCGATGCTGCGGAAGAGAGACGTCGAGAGCACTTCGAACTTGACCGGCAGGCCGAGGACATAGGGTACGCCGAACTCGCCGAGGCATTTGGCGAAGATCAGCACCATGGAGGACAGCAGCGCCGGGCGCATCAGCGGCAGGATGATCTGGATCGCCACCTGGTAACGCTTGGCTCCCAGGATGCGCGCGGAGTCTTCGAGCTGCGAGTCGAAACGGCGAAGAGCCGAGCCAAACAGCAGGATGACGAACGGCGTATAGTGCAGCGCCAGGATAACGATGATCGGGAAGCGACCATAGGCGACCCAATCGGGCGGCGTCAGCCCCATCGCCTCGAACCACCCTGGTTGGCCGCCAACCGTCCTGTTCTTGAAGAGCGTCGTCCAGGCGAGCGCGAAGGTCCAGGCTGGCAGCATGTACGGCACTATGAGCGCGGTCGCGAACCAGCGGCGCCCAAACATATCTGTTCGGCTGATCAACCATGCGAGCACAGTCCCGATCAGCAGCGACAGGCTGATGGCCCCGAGGGCGACCGACAGGGTGTTCAGGAGGGGCCGCCAGAAGAGATCAACCGAAACAGGTGAAAGGAACGCACGATCAAGATAGTAGAGCGTCAGATCACCAAAATCCTTGCCGAGCCGCCGCTCGTGACCGAACTGAACCCGAACTGAATCCAAGACGATCGAAATAATCGGCACGACGATCAGATAGGTGAACAGAAGAGCCGTCAGGATTCCGATCAATGTGGTCGGCTCCCGGGAAGCGACCTTCGCGCGATAGCGCCAGCGCTGCCATGGCGTCGGCGCGATCGCGCCATCTGGCACTGTCGACGCCTTGGCTGTTTCACTCAATAAGGCCATGCTCTTCCCCTCGGAACTCGACATGCGCAATCTGTCGCGGCGATCGAAGCCGGGCAGCGCTCCAGTAATGTTGATGGGGAAGCAGAGTTCGCGCTTCGCTCTACGCAGCGCGCGCAGCGCCGCACACGGACACAAGATACCGCACCCGCCCGGCTCCAATCCTCCCCACTCGCGGACAGGTACGAACGCCCTGCCAAAACGACAGCTCCAACTCCTCAAAGGCGCCGCCATTGTCGCGAACACAGACGGAACAAATATTCCAAAAACTCTCCGGCTGTGGAATGCATGATCCAACGCAGACTTAATCTTGTCAATAAAAAAATGCACACGTGCGCAATGATTTATCCGTCTGTTTTAATTGATATTTTTTTGATGGTTGGCTATTCAGTTTAGAACACGTGATCAATCGCCTATCGAGGGGTCTTTCCGAGGCTACGATCAATGGCGAGCGCGGAGGTAAAAGTACCGTGGATAGAGGCTGTCGAGCGGGAGCCGTGGACTGTCGGTCCTAAGCGGGTGCTTGCACTTTTTCGTTGGAATGGGGCAGCTTTTATGGCCCTGATGGAAATGTCTGATTCAATGGGGGAAGGCATGGCAAGAGGGTTCGTGACGGCCGAGGAAGTCGCAAAGCGCGCGGGCGTCTCGCGCTCGGCGGTCTCTCGGACCTTTACACCTGGAGCCAGCGTTTCCCAGTCCGTGAGGCGCAAGGTTTTGAAGGCTGCCCGGGAGCTCGGCTACCGTGTCAACCGGCTGGCGCAAGGCTTGAACAACGACCGATCGAACCTGATCGGTGTCGTCGGCGCCAACCTCAGCTCACCCTTCATTTCGAAACAGCTCGATCTGCTGAGCATCGGCCTCTTGCGAAAGGGTTTGCAGTGCCTGCTACTCAATGCCGCGGATGCCCGCAAGGATATCGCGCCGCTGATCGAACTGCTCTTCGAGTTCCGCGCGCAGGCCATCGTGGTTCTTTCCGGAGAGCCGCCGGAATCGATCGTCGACCAGTGCATCGCGAACGGCGTTAGGTTGATCCTCATCAACCAGAAACTCGAACGCACCGATACGAGCATGGTCTTGAGCGACGATTCCCGTGGCGCCGATCTCGCGGCCGTTCGGTTGATTGAGGCGCAGTGCAAGAAGGTCGCGGTCATTTCAAGCGGCAGTCAGACACCGGCGCAGGTTCGTCGGGCAACGGCTTTCAAGCAGAAGATGGCTACGGCAGGCGTTGAAGTCGTTGCCTGGTCGGGCGGCCCGACCAGCTACGAGAGTGGCTATCAGGCCGGTTGTGAGGTGCTGAAAGATGAGGCCATTGACGGCGCATTCTGCGTCACCGATCTGCTCGCCCTCGGCTTTCTAGATGCGGCGCGTACCGAGATGCATCGCCGCATCCCTGCCGACCTTTCCGTCGTTGGCTTCGACGATATTCCGCAGGCGAGTTGGAAGAGCTACGAGCTCACCACCGTCGCGCAATCCTTTACCGCGCTGACCGATCACGTGCTGGCCGCGCTTGATTCCGACGATGCCGAAACCCGTCTCCAGGTCGTGCCCGTCGCGATGGTCGAGCGCAAGACGGCAAGACGCTAAGCCATTTCCTCAAGAAGCCGCCGGCCTGATGCGGCTGTCGATCAACAGTCCGCTTTGATCCAGGATCGGATGCGCAACCGACGCGATATGCGCATTGATGCGCTTCAAGTCGCGCAACATGTCGAGATGAAGCGAGCTGGTTTCGATGCTTTCGGCGCGTCCGTCGCGTAGCCGTTGGAGATGCCGTTCGGCCGATTGCCGCTCCAATCTGCGAACATCTTCTTTCGCTTCGACAAGGCGGCGCGCCATGGCGTTGTCGCGCGTGGCAAATACCGCCTGCGCCATGCGCAGGTTGTCGATCGTGACCGCGAACAGCCGCGATAGTTCTTCGTGGCCGTCGCGGGAAAAGGTAAGGCCTCGAGTAATCTTCTTCGCGAGTTCGGCCAACAAACCCTTTTCGATGATGTCGCCGATGTGCTCGAGGTTGATGGCATAGTCGACGATGTCCGTGGCCCGGCGTCGGTGCTGGTCGCCGATTTCGGTCTGGCCCACGCGGGAGACATACACCTTAATTTCGTGCTGAACGCGATCGACCCGCCCCTCGAGCGCACTGATCGTCGACAGCTTGGAAATGTCCGTCTGCTGTAGCGCGTCGTTTGCCTGCACGAGCATGCGCTCGATCATGTCCCCGACGCCGAGGACCTCGCGGCTGGCGCCAGCGAGGGCTGCAACAGGTGTCTGTAGATCGCTCTGTTCCAGAAACGACCGGCCATTCTCGGCTTTAGCCGGGTCCGGCAAAAGCCGCGTGGTCAGGCGAGAAAGCGAGCCAGTGAAAGGAGCAGCCAGGACCGCCAGCGCAAGATTGAAGCCGAGATGCGCGTCGACCGGCAGCTTGTCGTGCGACAGGGGCAACAGTTCGAGCAATTGGGCTGAATAGCCAGCGAGCGGCAGCGCCAGAAAGCAACCGACCGCCCGTACGATCAGGTTACCAACCGCAACGCGCCTGGCGCTCAGCGCTGCAGGCAGCGTGGCCAGCACCGGCGGCACGGCCCCGCCAAGATTTGCGCCGAGCACAAGGACGATGAGCAGACCTGTCGAAAGGTGCCCGGACGCCGCAAGCGAGAGGATCAACACCACGATCGCGAGGCTGGACGAGGCAAGCACGGCGAGGACGGCGGAGATGATGAGGGCGACCGGCCAGGCGTTGTCGAGCAGCGCGAGGAAGGCCGAAAGCGCGGCCGATGTGCGAAGCGGCTCCGTCGCGGCGCCGATCAGATGCAGCGACAGCAACATCAGCCCGATGCCCACAAGGGCAGCACCTGCCCCCTTGCGTGCGTTCGAGCTTCCACGCCCCACGACAAGGCCAGAAAGCAACAGAAGCGGCGAAAGCCGACCCACGCCCATTGCGACGATCCAAGCAGTCATTGCCGTTCCGACATTGGCGCCAAGCAACACCACTTGCGCCATGTGGGGCAGGATGAGGTCACGCTCGACGAAGGACGCGACCATGAGGGCGGTGGCGGTCGAACTCTGAAGTGCGACGGTCGCGACAAGGCCGGCAAAGAAGGCGCGCGGACCATCGCGCGTTCCGGTCGCCAGGCCCGCCTTCAGGCGAGCACCGAAGGCGCGCTGCATGCCGTCACGCACCAGACCGAGACCGAACAGAAGCAGGGCCACGGCGCCGAAGAGATTGATGCTGACGATCGCCGAATCCATGGCCTCTCCCCTGAACGCTACTGTCTGCCGCGCTTCAACTCGGCCCGGAAGAGCCGCTGAAACGCCGCGTAGCTTTCGAAGCCAAGATCGCTGACCAGGCGCATCACGGTCGTCGTCGAGACACCACTGCGTTCGGCCACTTCGCGCGCACTCGCAAAGGCGACATCATAGGGGTGAGCAAGCACGAACTTCGCCACCTCGAGGCGCCCGCCCTTCAATCGCCGAACGCCGAGGCGGCAGAACTCTCGCAGTTCGATGAAGGTCGCAGGCGCGGCGGTGGAGGTCGCGCGGACGGACAACTGATGCGTCATGTTCAGGCCGCCTCCTCTTTCGCGGACGCGTTCTCAATGCGGATGCGAAGACCGCCAGCCTCGGCGCGATCGAGGAAGGCGTCAAACGCGCCGAAGAAGATCGAAAGGAACCCGTCCGTCGAGCCATCCCAGCCGCTTTCCGGAGGGCGCCCAAACCGTTCAGCGAGTGCGCGATAAAGCCAAAGGCGTGGCGCGGGAATTTTGTCGAGTGCAAGCACCGAGGCCTGCCGCAGGCAATACCAATCGGCGATCAGCTCGAGCATATCGAGGCGAGCCAACTGACCGGCATCTTCGAGCGCGCATGCCGCGACCACATCTGTTATCGTGCCGGGACCACCGAGGCGTTCGCAGACACCTTCGACAGTGAGCCCGGAAATTTCGTCGACGACTTCCTTCGGCCATTCCTTCGGGAAATAGCGGTGCTGGACCAGAGCACGCTTGTGCGCCTTCAGGAGCGCTCCGTAGTCAGACGGATCAAAGGCGGGATCAAGGTTTTCTTCCAGTTGCGCCATTTCGCGTCGATAGCCGTGCAGGATGCGCGGATCGACAGCAGTGGAATACAGTTCAATAGTTTCAACCAACAAATCCGATGCGGATGACTCGACAACCTTGAAGGCTGGTGGAAAGGCCACCAGTGACGGCACGGCAATATTGGTGAGTTGCCGACCGCCCCGTTCTCGGCGTGTGACGCCCTCGACATGCAGATGTCCGCTGAAATGCACCGTCATCCCGCCGTCGATGAGCACTTCCGCGACGGCCTCGCGTGGCGTCCTACGGGCAATGTTGGTCTCGCCGAATAGCACGCCTTCGGCTCCCGTCGCGCCGTCGAAGGGGTCGAGCACCGGGTAATGCGAGAAGGCAAGAAGCGTTTTGCCGAGCCTCCTGGCCCGCGCCGATACGTCGGCGATCCACTCGATGATGAACGCCTTCAGCCTCAAGAGTGCGTTCCAGCCGGCGCCGGTACTGTCGACGAAGGCGGCCTCGCCGCCCTCCTCGAACGTTCCGTCGCGCGGCTCGAACACGTTGGCATCGATCATCATCAGCCAGAGGCCGGGCGCCGGCTCGACCAAATAGGAAGCGTCCATCAGCGTGTAGCTGTTTCGGCCATCGGAGGATGAAACCTGATATAGCCGGTCCTCGGCCTTGTCCGAGGTGCCGAACGGCGTCTCCCAATGGATGTCGCCGGGCCTCCGGAAGTATCCGAACGCGGCCATGGGGGCGAGACCCTTCGGATATCCCTCACAGTACATCAGCGGCGTTGCGTACGTACCAGGGCCAGCCTTCTCGCCGTCGCTCGTGACAATGACCCTCGCGGCGTTCGCACCAAGGAACTGCTTCGTGTGATGGCGCCCCTTCGGGCCGAAGATGTCGTGGTTGCCGGGAAGCGCATAGAAGCGCGTATCGTGCTCGCGTTCGTGTCGCTCCAGGATGGCGCGCAGCCGTTCGGTGGTTTGCCTTTGGCCGTCATCCGTGTAGTCGCCGAGAAGGACGACATGCCGGATGTCGCGCCGAAGCACCTCCGCAAGCGCCTCGTCCAATGCCTTCGCACTCTCGTTGAAAACGCGGGTGGACTCGCGGGTATCGGCCCAGCTTCTGATGGCAATCCTCTCGCCATCGACCTCGATGGCGGGAAATTCGAAGTTACCCTCAAGATCATGAAAGTGAGCATCGGCAATGACGGCGATCCGCGGCAAATCAGCCATTGGAATTGACCTGCGCACGCGATGTTTCGACGAGATCGATCCAGGCGGAGGCACGCCTTGCCGCTTCGTACAGCATGGGCTTCGGCGTCTCGAACCATTCGTCCTGCCTCAGTTCGCGGTGCTCCCGGATGTGGGCGACTGCGGCGTCCAGCGTTGGAAACAGATGCGGCTGTTGCTTGTGCAGAAAAAGCGCCACCAACGATACGGAGCGACTACGCCCACCGCGGCAATTGACCAGAATGTTGCCGCCGTCGACGAATGGGTAGGTTGAGCGTTTCGGCATCGTCTGGCGCAAAGCGCCATCGAGAATGTAATAAGCGCCGAGCATCATCGTGTCCGGGCTGCCGTCACCGTCAATCATGCCGAGCTTGTAGTAGCGTATGTCGGCGTAACCACTCGCACAGAGGTCATCGTTGACTGCAATTTCCTCTTCGCGCACCAGATTGATATCCAAGTTGACCGCGCAATTGACGACGATGGTGATCCCGTGGCGCTTGAGCAGATCCATGTCGCGCGCGCCGTCGCTACCGCCGATATAGAGATCGGCGCTGTGCGGTCCGAGCCCTTTTGCGATCAGACTGATTGCGGGGCGCGCATATACCGGTGCATTCATTGGTGTTTCCTTCTAGGGCGGCGAACGCGTCGTTCGGCCGGTGATCCCGCCATTCGTTGATTCAGGCCGATTGAAGCGCAGCCGTCATTTCGCGGGCGCTGACCGGAATGCCCGAAGCCTCGCTCACACCAGCAGCGATGGCCGGTGTCGACGCAAGCACCGGCCCTCCCTCCTGAAGGCTGCCGATCTCCATGAAGGGGCACACGACGCCGCCCGCTTCGGCCACGAGCAGGAGCCCGGCGAGACAATCCCATGAGTTCATATGCAATTCCACATAGGCGTCCGAGCGCCCGTCGGCAACATAGGCAAGCGCAAGTGCGCCCGACGCGCCGCGTCGGACATTGGCTCCTTTGGCGAGCATCCCCCGCATGGTTTCGAGGTAGGCCTCGTCCGGCACGCGGCGTGACCATCCCATTTCGATGGAGGCCGCATCGAATGCGACCGTCGACGAGATGCCGATGGGTTTTTCGTTCAATGTCGCTCCAGCCCCCCTTCGACAAAAATAGAGTTCGTCCTGAGCGGGATTATAGATGGCGCCGATCTCTGCCCTGCCCCGCTCCACATAGGTGATCGAGATGCAGAAATGCGGGATCCCGCGCGCAAAATTGGCAGTGCCATCCACCGGGTCGACGACCCACATGCGCTCGGCGATCAAGCCGCCGCCTTCCTCTCCCAGAAATGCATCGCCAGGGAAGTGTGTCGCAATCGCCTGACGGATGTGAGCCTCGGACGCAGCATCGGTCTCGGTCAGAAAGTCCTGAGGGCCCTTCAACGAGAAGCCGCGCCTGAAACTCTCTTTGAAACCGGCGAGCACCAGCTCGCCAGCGGAGCGAATGACGTCCCGACATAACGACGCTCGCCCTGCGAGATCATTGGAATAGTGCGGATTTTGATCGTTCATCAGTGGGACTCCAGTGCACACGCGTGCACATTTGCACGCGTGTGCACGGCGCGCAAGCAGAATCTGCGCCGCCGCCTCGTCGTCTCTACGGCCGCATGGGGCGCTTAGTACTGGTTCGCGTCGCGAGCACGTTACGGATCGCAAAACTCGAATGTATTCGCGAAACACCGGGAAGAGCCGAGAGGATTTCCTTGTGAATGCGCTCGAACTCACCGGCATTGGCGACTTCGACGCGCAATAGATAATCCGATCCGCCCGTCATCAGGAAACACTCCTTTATTTCGGGGTGCCTGCGTATCGCCGCCTCGAAGCGGTCGAGGTATTCCTCGGTCTGACGATCGAGCGTGATGTTGATGATCACGGCGATGGTGGCTTCGATGTTCGATGTGTCCACCAGCGCAGTATAGCCGCGGATAACTCCAGCCTGCTCCATCAGTTTTATGCGCCTGAGGCAGGCCGATGGCGAAAGGCCGACTTCGGCGGCAAGGCTCGCATTGCTGCGTCGGGCATCGAGACGAAGCAGGCGAAGAATGTTGCGGTCTATCGCATCAAGTGCGGCCATTGCAGATTATTCCAATTTATCATCGTTTCTTTCAATGAACATGATTTCACGCAACGATCAATCATTCTTTCCTTGGCAATTTCACGATCGTTTCACTAATCTCCCGGCAACATGGGGAGGCTGGAATGGACGCGGCAATACAGGCAAGAAGGCAAGGTACGGCGACCGCCATGGGCGGCGCATCGGGCTATCTGACCATCGATCTAGGGGCCATTGCTCGCAACTATGAAAAGCTGGCGGCTGAGGTAGCGCCTGCGCGCGCAGCCGCAGTCGTCAAGGCGGATGCCTATGGGCTCGGCGCCAACCGGGTCGCCGCCAGGCTTTACGAACATGGTTGCCGTCACTTCTTCGTCGCCCAATTTGTTGAAGCCCTGCGCCTGCAGCCAAGTCTCGCCGCGGACGCGACCGTCTACGTGTTGAACGGCCTCCAGCCCGGCAATGAAACTGCCTGCGCCGAGCATCGCATCGTGCCGGTCATCAATTCGCTGGAGCAGTTGCAGCGCTGGAGCGAGACTGCGAAGGCGCTCGGCGGCAAGCTGCCGGCGGCTCTGCAATTCGATACCGGCATGTCTCGCCTCGGCGTTCCACCGGCAGAACGCGCCGCCGTTGCTAGCCTGCTGGCGGCAAGCGGCGGCATTGATGTCCAGTTCATTATGAGCCACCTCGCCTCCGCCGACGAGGCCGAGAACGAGCAGAACGGAAGCCAGCTCGCCGAGATGAACCGCATCACGGCCGAATTCCCCGAGTTCCACCTTTGCTTCGCCAATTCGGGCGGCATCTTCCTCGGCAGGCCCTATCACGGCGTACTTGCCCGTCCCGGCATCGCACTCTACGGCGGTGCGCCGACCGCCAACCAACCCAATCCGATGGAACCCGTCCTGCGCCTCGATGTGGCTATCGTGCAGACCCGCACCGTGCCTGCCGGCGCGCGCGTCGGCTACAGCGGCACCCATATTGCCGCGGGAGAAACCCGCCTCGCCACCATTGCCGCCGGCTATGCCGATGGCCTTCCGCGCAGCCTGAGCGGCCGGGGCGCGGTCTATTGCGACGGCATTCGCATGCCGATCGTCGGCCGGGTCTCGATGGACAGCATCACCATCGACATCTCCGCTTTGCCGGGCGGTCGCCTGCATCTTGGCAGCCTTGTGGAAGTGCTCGGCTCCAATCAGGCGCTTGAAGACATTGCGCGCGACGCCGGTACCATATCCTACGAAATCCTGACCGGCCTCGGCCAGCGCTACGAGCGGCAATACCGCTGACCCCTTCTCTTCTCCCGTGAGGACACCATGAAAGTTATCGTTCTCGGCGCCGGCATCATCGGCGTGACCTCGGCCTACCAGCTTGCCAAGGCAGGACATGAGGTGACGGTCATCGACCGTCAGCCCGGTCCCGCCCTGGAGACGAGCTTCGCCAATGCCGGCGAAGTCTCTTTCGGCTACTGCTCGCCCTGGGCCGCGCCCGGCATTCCGATGAAGGCGATGAAGTGGCTGTTCATGGAGCATGCACCTCTGATCCTGCGCCCGAAGGTCGACACCGCCATGCTGTCGTGGATGGTGAGGATGCTCTCCAACTGCACGTCCAAGCGCTACGCCATCAACAAAAGCCGGATGTTGCGCCTCGCCGACTACAGCCGCATCTCGCTCGCCACACTGCGCGCAGAGACCGGCATCGCCTATGACGAGCGGATGCAGGGCACGCTGCAATTGTTCCGCACGCAGCAACAACTCGATGCGTCCGGAAAGGACGTCAAGGCACTCGCCGCCGACGGCATTCCCTACGAGGTATTGGACCGCGACGGCTGCATCCGGGTCGAGCCGGCGCTGAAGCATGTTCGCGAAAAGATCGTCGGCGGCCTGCTGACGCCGAAGGACGAGACCGGCGATTGCTTCAAGTTCAGCAACGCGCTTGCGAAAAAGGCTGAAGAACTCGGCGTGCGCTTCAATTATGGCAGCATCATCCGTGGCCTCGACGTCGAGGGTGGCCGCATACGTGGTGTCGTCACCGCGCACGGAACGCTGCAGGGCGACGCCGTTGTCGTGGCGCTCGGCAGCTTTTCGCCGCTGCTCGTCAGGCCGCACGGCATCCGTCTGCCGGTCTATCCGGTCAAAGGCTATTCGCTGACGATCCCGATCATCGACGCGTCGCGCGCGCCGGAATCGACTGTGATGGACGAGACCTTCAAGATCGCCATCACAAGGCTCGGTGATCGCATCCGCGTCGGCGGCATGGCCGAAATCTCCGGCTACACCAACGATCTCGGCGAGCCCCGCCGCCTCACACTGCAGCATTCTGTCACCGACCTCTTCCCCGGCGGCGACGTGTCGAAGGCGAGCTTCTGGTCGGGCCTTCGCCCGATGACGCCGGATGGCACGCCGGTCATCGGTGCGACGAGGGTCGCGGGCCTCTATCTCAACACCGGTCACGGTACGCTCGGCTGGACGATGAGCTCCGGTTCGGCCCGGGTGATCGCCGATCTGGTCAGCGGGCGCAAGTCTGAGATCGACGCAACCGATCTCGCAATAGCTCGCTACGCTTAAGCAGCTCTCTTAATCACTTTCGAGGAAACAAATCATGATCCAGGAAATCCACACAAACGACGCGCCGGGCGCCGTCGGCCCTTTCTCCCAGGCGATCAAGGTCGGCAATCTGCTGTTCGTCTCCGGCCAGCTGCCGATCGATCCGGCAACCGGCGAATTCAACTCGGATGACGCGATCGCGCAGGCCGATCAGTGCCTCAAGAACCTTGCCGCCATTGCGGCCGCCGCCGGCACAAGCCTCGCCAACACCGTCAAGACGACGGTCCTTTTGACCGACCTCGGCAACTTCGCCGAAATCAACACGGTCTATGCCGGCTTCTTCTCCAAGCCGTTCCCCGCACGCGCCTGCTACGAAGTCAGCGCGCTTCCAAAGGGTGCAAAGGTCGAGATCGAGGCAGTCATTGCGCTCTAAGCGCCTCGGGTAGCAGACGTCAATCAAATGGGCGGCCAACACCACCGCCCAACCTCTCCAGGCATGGCGCGGCTTGATACCACGCCAACAGCGCTCATCAGTATCCGGCGCGTTGTTGTTCGAGCCATTCCCCTATCACGGCGGCGAGGCGCTGCGGCGCCTCCATAGGAACCATGTGTCCGGTGTGTTCGATAATTTCGAAGCCTGAGCCGGCGATGCCCTGGTGAAGCTCAAGCGCTTCGGTTCGAGACCTCAATCGGTCCTGCTCCCCCGCGATGACGAGGGTTGGACACCGGATCGTTTTCAAATCATCCCGTTCGTCTCGTCGGTCGATCATCGACTGCCTGCGAAACACGTCGCCGCCCAATCGCTGCCCTGCCGCCTGGATGCGGGCAATGATGTCCACCCGCTCGGCATTGTCAGGGTGCAGCGACGAGACCACAGCCGTCCTGCTCAGCCCCTTGAAGACGGCACTGCCAGTCTGTCCAGCGATTGCTTTCTCCCGCTGAAGCTCGACATCACTGTCGCCGCGTGCGGATGTTGCGATCAGGATAAGGGCGGTTACCCGGTCGGCAGCCTGCCGGACGATTTCCCGAGCCACGTAGCCGCCCATGGAGAAGCCGACGAGCACGAATTTGGACGGCGCTTCCCCGAGGGCGCGGCGGGCCATAGCCGGTATGGAACTGTCCTGCGAGAGATCAGCGTATGTGGCGGGGCCAAATTCGCTCAGCGCGGGAACCACGTCACGCCAAAGATCGGCGTCGAGCATGAAACCCGGAACCAGAAGCATCGCCATATTTCGCCACCTCGCCGTGCACGTTGAGTGACGGTATTGGAAGAAAGGGGCGAGTCGTCAAGGAAGGACCTCGCTTCGAGCCAAAAGCCGACACGAGGAAGTTCAGTTCGGGATCCCTCCACGGTCGGCTATTCCGGCGACCTGACCTGGCGCAGCTCCGGGCTTGAAAACCGCATGCTGGCGCGAATTCTGCAGGTGAACATTGCCTGGCTTCTCGATGGGCAAGGCAGAGGTCCTGCCGAGGCGAGGTAAAGCTCAACGTGCAAACGTGGGAACGTCTTCATGACTCGGTCCGGACGCTCCAATGCTACCCGAGATAGCCGGGAACGGTCTGCCTTCGCAGCCGACCGTCATCTCGCGAAGCTCAATCGGGCCCGGCAGCCGACTGATCCATTCGCATCTGGCGCAGCATGTTCCTCCCAGCGATGAGCATCTCAAACAAGAACGCCAAAAGCGATACGATGAGCGAGACGATCGCACCGCCGAAGAACCAGAAGAGATTTTCCTCGCGGAACCCGAACGCGAGCGCGCCGGCAAGCAGGTTAAGGATCGCGCAGCCTGTACAGATCGCAGCCAAGGTTCCCAACGCGACCGCTATCTCCAGGGCAAAGGTTCGCCTGCGCAGATAGTCCAGTTGTATGCGCCGCGCCTCACTGTCCCCATCCTTTTCCCCCACCTCATTGACCCGATCCGAGACCCTGCCGAGACGTGTCGCATAGACATTGACAAAACCGGCTGTACCGGCGAGCAGGAAGACGGGCGCCAGGGACGTCTGGATGATCGAGGCCAAGTCGTTGACGATTGCTGGTGGCTCCATGAGTGCTCTTAGTAACTTCCGCGCAGGAGTATTCGCCTTGATGTGAGTAGGGTCCGATCAACCTACAGCCGCAAAAATAGACAATTTTCCGGCGGCAGATCAGACGACTTGCCGCAGCTCCCTTGCCGAGAGCCGCCTGCTTGATCGCATAACATCAGATCAATGCGTGAAGCGATATCCTCGATCCCGGATATGAAGTTCGTGAATTCTCGTTGAAAAGACATCCTCGGCAGGCTCATCATTTCATTTGGTGCAATGACGAGCGAAACGGATGCTCTTGATGAGCGCCGCATGAGCGCTAAGGCAGGCCAAGAGGATCAGAACGAACAAGGCGAACGCCACAGACGAGCCATCGACGAATGACCAGCCAACTGGCGGAAGTTGCGAAAACGAAACACTGGCGAGCCCGGCGCTGTTTTGCGATATCTGAAGTACAGCGAGCCCGGAGGCGATGAGCGCCGCGTGCGCATGAATGAAGCGAAGCTGAAGATTTCGCTCCGGCCGAACCGCGAGATAACCGCCAACGGCGGCGGCGACAAGAAGCGTAAAGGTCACGCCCCAAAAGACCATGTCGGAAGCGGTCACGAGCGTCAGTATAAGCGTGCGCGTCGTCGGCAACATGGTCGTGTACAAAGCCCAGGCGAGCGGGCTGGACGGAGTGTTGCCAAGTAGCGCGACACTCAGAAGCGAGATGGTTGCGAGCAAGCAGGCTCCGCAGGGCCCAAGTCGAATGATTGTCAGCGCTAACGCTCGCATGGCTCCGTTCCTTCATGCCCGTCCACCCGATGTGGGATGTGTGAGACATAAAATATAAGATGATGCTTAATTGAGGCTTACGGGATTGCAGCCTGGATTCGGAATATCTCGCGGTTTCACGGGGCCGCCCTCATCGAAGTCTGTCGGCTCCAACCCCTTGATTTGCGGGGCTGAAAGGCGAAATTACGGAGGCAGATGCGGCCGGCCAGCCGGCATGTGTCTCTTTATTGCGACTCTCAGTTTCAATTCTATCTTTATTAGTTATTTTTCTGGAAGATTTCCGGTGAGCTCATTTCTAGGCGAGGCTAGGATGCCCGCAATCGGGGGAATGTAATGGAAATGTCTCGGAGCAAAATAGGCCGCGTTACGCTGCTCGCGGGGGCGCTGTTGCTAGGCGGGTGCCAATCGGATGCACTCGACGATGTCGCTGCCTTCGGCGATAGCGCGAAAACGCTCAACGATGATTCGGCGGTCGCCTTCTATAAGGACGATGAGCTGGTGACCACGGGCAAGCTCCAGTTCCAGGAGAAGAACTACGGAAAGTCCTACGCGATCTACAAGCGGGCGGTTGAGGTCTTTCCGCGAGATCCTGCGGCATGGCTGGGCTTTGCGGCCTCGTCCGACATGGTTGGTCGCTTTGATACGTCGGATCGTGCCTATGCGCAGCTTTCTAAGATGATCGGTGGTACAGCCGTCTACTACAACAATATCGGCTATTCCCATCTGCTGCGCGGTGACCTGCCCGGGGCTCGAACCTACTTCCTGAAAGCATATGAGATTGACCCTTCGAACGAGACCACGGCGAGGAACCTCGAACTGTTGAAGAACAGCGTCAAATACGCCCAACGGTAAGGACCTGACGCCACCGACTCAGGTCCGCCAGGCGCCAAAGCGCTTGGGTGAGTTCCCTCATGCGGTTTTGTTTCACGCTGAACGAGGTGGTGGTATCGCTGGCGCATGCGAAGTGCGCCGAGCCAACACGACAGCTATTGCCTCGGCGGCTTCGGTTTAAAGAATTTGCGGGGCGAGAATCGATTTCAACGTGGCTTTGCCCTACCGGACCTTTCGCAAAACTAGCTTCCCATCCGCTGAGACGGACCGTTCATAGCGCGGCAAGTTAGCGACGGAACCGCCCTGAGGATCGGCTGCGGCCAAGACATCGTCGACGGCGGTTTCCGGAGAGGAGGCCGAATAGGATGATGGCGCCAGCCGCTGTGTTACTTCCTTCCCAGGCGCACTGATGATCATGCTGCCGCCGCTGGAGGTAAAGATACTCGGGCTCATGCGGTCATCGAGATCGGCGACATCTTTTTGCAGGTCCTCGACAGTCTTGCGAACGGCCGCTATATCGTCGGCCTTGGCGCCGTTTGCGATGTTCACGGCCTGCTTGCTGATCTGCTGCTTCAAGCCGTCGATCGAACGCTTGAGGGCAGAAAGGGTCTCCCGGCTTTCTCGCACATCTGCGGCGTTCTTGGCTGTGTAGAGCAAGATGCCGGCGTTGAGCGGCAGCAGCATGAGTGCCAGCGCGATGATCGACATGTTCCTCGAACGGCCTAGCTCCTTCGCGGCGTGCTCGTTGCGCCGCAGCTTGGCGTCCGGCTCGATCTCGATATCGACATTCGAAATATGAGTCATCGAATTCCTCCGTCACGAAGCTGAGCTGCAGCCCTGACTTTCCGTGTCCCCGAAACCCCGAATGATCCCCCGGGATCACGCTCACTCAAGACATCCCTCGCTATCGCGCCGATGGCCGGTCTGCAACAGTATTTCGTACATTCCTTAACGACATGCTCGCCCGGTTCAGTTCCCGCCTCAGTCCAGTGTGAACACCCCTCCCCAAGCCCGATCCAGCATCTCTAGCGACGCGACCTTCGGCAGGTCGTTGAAATCGCAATAGGAGGAGATGAAATCCAGGAGGTATTTGGGATGGTAACAAGACGCTAGCGTATCTCCCTTGTATTTTCGATCGTAGAACAGGCGCAAATCATCGCTCAACAAATTTACCGCGACCTCGCGCGCGTAGGACTCGAAGATGCGGATATATTCATCTCGCGAAGGGTTATTCACATATATCTTATATTTGAGGCGCCGGAGGCCGGCTTCATCGGAGAGTTCCCGCGGCGCAATGTTGGTCGAAAAGACGACGAGCTCATCGAACGGCACCTTGAACTTCTTGCCGGTATGCAATGTCAGGAAATCATAGCCGCGCTCGAGCGGTACGATCCAGCGGTTGATCAGCGCCTGCGGCCGATCCTGCTGGCGACCGAAATCATCGATGATGAAGACGCCACCCGATGCCTTCAGATGCACCGGCGCTTCGTAGACATTGGACCCCGGGTTGTAGGTCAGGTCGAGCAGATCCAGGGTGAGCTCGCCACCGGTTTTGATGACCGGTCGCCGGCATTCCACCCACCGCTGATCGGCCTTCGGATGCGGCCTAACCGCGGGCTCGCGCACAGGCTGGTGCGTCGCTTCATCATAGAAACTGATGACATAGCCGCCGACCTCGATGGCGTAGGGCACCCAGATCGTCTGGAGGAAAAGCTCCGAGGTTCGCTCGGCAATGCTGGTCTTGCCATTTCCCGGGGGGCCATAGAGCAGGATGGAACGGCCCGAATTGACGGCAGGCCCAAGTTTCTCGACCAGCGCCGGCGACAGCACCAACCCTTCCAGACTCCGAATCAGCCGCTCGCAGGTGACGCGTTCGTGGTGAATCGACTGCAAGCCGATCTGGCGGCAGAAGACATCGAGAGACACGGGAGCAGGGCCGACATATCCCGACTGCCGCGCCGCCGTCTGCGCGTAGTCCAGGCCCTTCATCGAAAGCGCATAGCGGATGTCGGACTTGATGTCCTCTCCCGCAAGCCCTCTCGCTTCGAGATAGGACAGCTTCACCAATTCCTTGATGAGGAGGTTTGCCAGTACTTTCGACAGCTTCATCCGTTCGGCTAGGTGCGAAGCTGTAACGGTATCCTGTTCGGTCGCACATTTGGCAGCGAGCCGCAACAGGAACGACAACTCAAGCCCGGTCTCTTCAAGACTCAGCGGTATTACCGGCATGCGCGGGTCAAGCGCGACGGCGAAGTCTTCACGATCCTGACTGGGCGAATATTGCATTTGGACCTCGCTCTTGCCTATCCGCCGACCTTCAAACCACTGAGAAGACTGACGACACGAATGACGATGGGGACGAGCACGATGATGAGGCTGACAGGAAACAGGAAGGCGCCGAGCGGCAGCAGCATCTTGATCGGCAGGGCGTTGGCCTTCTCCTCGGCCCGCACCATTCGCAGATCGCGCATTTCCTTGCTGTAGACGCGCAATGTCTGCGTCACACTCGTTCCGAGTTCCTCCGACTGACGGAAGAGCACGGCGAGCGCGCGTGCTTCGTCGATCCTCAAGCGCGTCGCAAGATTGGCCAGGGCCTCGCGCAAGCGGCGACCACCACGCACCTCCAGCATCATGATCGAGAGATGCAGGCCGAAATCCTGTCGCTTCTGGACGAACTCGCGCGCGACACGGTTCGCCGCCGCCTCGATGCTCATGCCCGCATCAAGGCAAACGATCAGCATGTCCATGAAATCGGGGAAGATCCGCCTATATTCCCGCTCCTTGGCGTCGCCACGGCGGTCGATGTAGATATTGACCAGCACAAAGGTGATGCCTGCAACAATCATTGCGACGAGTAGGATCGCAAGCCTGGACATCTCCGGGACGAACCGGTCCAGGGCCCAGACCGCCGCGACCATGGCCGCGCCGCAAGCAAGCGCGCGCACGACTTGGAACACGGTGACCGCGGGGGCTCCGAAATATCCGGCCCGGATCAGCCGGTTCTGGATGGAATTGGCATTTTGGTCGCGCCGGGTGATTTCGAAATAGCGGCGGATCAAGCGGTTTTCCGCCTCGCCGAGGTCGACAAGGGTGCTATCGCCGAGCTGGAGGTCGTCGCCGCTCGTCTTCGCCGTCGTTTCCGACAGCCGGATACCGACCTCGCGTCGCCGGAAGACAAGCTCGGAAGCGACACCGGAGAATATCAGCACCGCGAAGAAAACGACGAGGTAGATTCCATATTCACCCATCATCGCGGCCTCAGTATTCGAAGTTGACCATCTTGTAGAGAATGACGTTTCCGATCGCCATGATGGCGAGAAGCACGGCGACGATTGTCGCGCCGTGGCCGCTCGCCCAAACAGCATCGAAGTATGTCGGCGAGAGTGCCTTGATCATCGCATAGAGCATGAACGGATAGACCGACATGAAAATCGCGGTGATCCGCCCTTCCGACGAAATTGCTTTGACCTTGGCCTTCAGCATCGTGCGATCTCGCAGGGTCTTTGAGAGATTATGGAGGATTTCGACGAGATTCCCACCCGTGCCCGCCTGGACGCTCAAGGCGATTGCCAGCAGGTTCAGGTCTTCCGCGCCGACGCGGTGGCTGAGATTGACGAGGGCGTCATCTAAGGTGGTGCCATAGGTCAGTTCATCCGTGAGCAGGCCAAATTCCGTTCCGACCGGATCGGGCATTTCGCGCGCTACAAGGGAAATCGCGGCCGGCAGCGGATGACCTGCGGACAGGCTGCGATTGGCAACGTCGAGTGCCTCGGGGAGCTTGAGGGTAAATTTGCGGATCCGGCTGGCCCGTATGCGCCAGACGGCGATGACCGGGATGAGAAGGCAGATTAGCAGGAAGACGGGAATCCGGACCAGGGTGCTCGGAATCAGGAATTGGACGACAAACCAGACCAGCACCGCGCCGGAGATCCCGTAGAGAGCAAAACGCTGCGCGTCGAACTTGATGCCTGACTGTGTATAGAACTGCCGGATGCGCTGAACCGGCGGCAAGGATCGCCAATCTTCGTCGGCGCCGCGCTCCTTCAGCATCGCTCGGTAAGTCTTGAGGTGGTCCTCGCTCGCATTGAGCAGGCCTAGCCGATGATTGACGGCGCGCTTGCGCTCGGACTTCCGGAAGTAGCTGCGCAGCAGCGCCTCGACAGAAACCAGCGACGCGATGAAGACCGCGGCGTAGAGAAGCAGCAAGGTCATGGTTCAATCGCCCCCGTCTGCAATGGTTTTCCCGGATCGAAGATCGCCGCAGGGATCACGATCCCGAGCTGCGCGAACTCCTCGACGAAGCGGGGTCGAAGGCCGGTCGCCCGGAATTCGCCGTGAATGCGGCCATTCTCGTCGGTAGCGGTTCGCCTGAACCGCATGATCTCCTGCATCTGCACGACCTCGCCCTCCATGCCGGTGATCTCGGAGATCGAAACCACTTTGCGGCTGCCGTCACTCAGGCGCTGAACCTGAACGATGATCGTGATCGCCGAGGCGATCTGCGAGCGGATGCTGAGCTGCGACATGGGCATGCCCGCCATGCCGACCATCTGCTCGAGCCGGCCGACTGCGTCGCGCGGCGTGTTGGCGTGAATGGTCGTCATCGAGCCTTCGTGGCCGGTGTTCATCGCCTGCAGCATGTCGAACGCCTCTTCGCCACGCACCTCACCGACGATGATGCGATCGGGTCGCATGCGCAGCGCATTCTTTAGGAGTTCGCGCTGGCGCACTTCATTGCGGCCGTCGAGGGTCGGCGGCCTTGTTTCCAGCCGTCCGACATGCGGTTGCTGCAGCTGCAATTCGGCCGCGTCTTCGATGGTGATCAGGCGCTCCTTAACCGAGATCTGCGATGACAAGGCGTTGAGCAGGGTCGTCTTGCCCGAGCCGGTGCCGCCGGAGACGACCATCGACACCCTACCCTTAACGGCGGCGCTCAGGAGGATCCGCATCGCGTTCGCCATCGCGCCATTCTCGACCAGACGCTCCAAAGTCAGCGGCTTGCGCGTGAACTTGCGGATCGAGACGAGCGGCCCGTCGACCGAGATCGGCCTGATGGCGACGTTGACACGCGATCCATCTTTCAAGCGCGCATCGACCAGCGGCGTCGATTCGTCCACTCGGCGCCCGACAGCGGAGACGATCTTGTTGATCACCCGCAGCAGGTGGTCTTCATCCTTGAAACGCACCGCCGTGCTTTCGAGCTTGCCACGCCGTTCGACATAGACGCTGTTGTAACCGTTGATCAGGATATCGGCAATCGAGTCATCGGCAAGCAGCGGCTCGATCGGCCCGAGCCCTAGCATCTCGTCGGTGATATCGCGGATCAGGTCGTTGATTTCCTTCGCATTAAGGGGGAAATTGTTGCGCCGGATATAGTCCTTGACCAGCGGCCTGATCTCGGTTGCGATCTCCTCGTCGTCCATCGTGTCGAGAATGCCGAGGTTGATGCGATCGAGCAGGTAGCGGTGCAGACTGACCCGCTCCGCGACCATGTCGAGCCCGAGCGACTCCTCCAGCCTGGCGCTTGCCGCGGCGCCGAAAGCCTCCGGATCGGAAATGACGGCAGCTTCGGCCGCTGACATCGGAGAGGGTTCCGCGGCTTCCCTGAGGTCCCCGCCATCCGGCTGTCGCTGCTTGTAGAAACGTCCAATGAACCCGGTTGCCATTGCTTCCTACCCTGTTCCACTATTTGACGATCACCGTTGCTCCGACCTTCACCCGCTCGTAAAGATCGATGATGTCGGCATTGCTCATACGAAAACAGCCCGAGGACGCGAACTGCCCGACGGTCGACTGCTCGTTCGTCCCATGAATGCGATAGAGCGTGTCTGCGCTCCCCCGGTAGAGATAGATGCTGCGGGCGCCGAGCGGGTTGAACGGACCAGGAGGCACCAGTTCCGGCAGTTCCGGTGCGCGCGCCTTCATCTCGGCCGGCGGCCGCCAATCGGGCCATTCGGTTTTTCGCCCCACCTTCACGACGCCGCTCCAGCGGAAACCGTCGCGGCCGACGCCGATCCGATAGCGGATCGCACGCTTGCCGGAGAGAACGAGATCGAGCGTCCGCTCCTGACTGCCGACGACGATCGTGCCGGTCGGATACTTTTTCTCGATCGTTACGACCGTGCTCGTTTTCGGCCCGAGACTACGTGGCACGGTCCCGCCCGCCAATGTCGCGGCTGGCGTGAGCGCCAGCCCACTCAAGAGCAGCACGGCCAGCGTCCACCGACCACGCCCGGATCCAGTGCCGCTTCGGTCCATCGATCCACTGCTGCCGTGGAGGAGTGCCGTCATCTCACGAGTGCTCCCAGCTTGCCGACGGCACCGCAAAAGGGCGAGCGCGAGTTGACCTCGTTGGGCAGAACGCCGCGGTTCACCGCCTCGCTGAGCGTGTCCCAGTCATAGGGGATGATGTGCGCATGCGTATCCTTGAACACCTTGTCCACCTGCTCGCGGCGCACCCCAAGGCTGAAGAGCTTGGTATGATACTTATTGATGACGATCTGGATCGAATCCGCGCTGCCCCGCAACCGTACGAGATCGAGGTAAAGGTCTTTGGCTTGATGGAGCGCCGGGATCGTCATCTCCGTGACGATGGAAACGCTGTTGACCGACCCCAGCACATCGCTCTTCCAGGGGGTTTCGTAATAGGGCATGTCGATCACCAGGTGATCGCTCTCGAAGGCGGCGACATCCAGCATGCGCAGCACGAGTTCGGCACCTTTGGGTTCGAGCAGCACCGACGGCTGCTTGAACGAGAGCAGCGTGAAGCCACCCGGGTGATGCTTGCGCACCAGATCGATGAATTCGAGATCGACACGCGCCGGATTGGCGATGACGGTCTTCAGATCGTAGTCGTTGAGAAGGTTGAGGTAGTAGCCGAGCGATCCGGACGAGAAATCCAGATCGAACAGGCCAACACGCGGCGTAACGCCTTTTATCGGCTGCGCCAAGAGATGGGCAAACGACGAGGAAATGACGCTCGCGCCGGCACCGCCCACGGCAGCAACGATGGCATGAACCCGGCTCTCGTTGCCGCCGACGCCTGGCGCATGGGTCGAGATCATCTCGATCAGTGCACGGCGCTCAAGCGGCTTCTTTAGCCAATCGTCACCGTTCAGCCGAAAGAGCGGCCGCATCAGCTCATCGGACAGAACCTCGGAAACGATCACCATCGGAATATTGCGATAGCTGGCTCGAAACGCAAAAATCTCCGGGTGGCAGAGCATGTCGCCGCAGTCGACGTCGAGCACGATCAGGTTGAACTGCGTCGGATCGAGCTTTCCCGCCTCGCCAAGCGCGCTCAGCGCCATGTGGCGCACCTCGTAACGCGACAGCGAGCCAAAGGTGTCGAGCATAAGGCTTGCCGCCGCCGCATCGTCGGAGAGAACGAGGATCTTGGTGGTCGTTGCAAAGTTCATATGTGCGGTCATCTCGCTCCCCAACGCAATATTGCAGGGTTCAGCAGCTTGAACATGTTTCGAGGTCTTCCGTTGTCAGCGTCACCGGATGGGCAGGGACTTCGATCTGATCCAGTCCCAGGAGGCCGCCAAGAAGCGGCAGGTCGAAGGTAACGTCGCGCACTTCCAGCCGCATGGTGAGAACCGGCCCGTTCGGCCGTCCCCAGTAGCCAAGGCCGGATCGCTGATAGGTCACCACGAGGTTTGCGGGCTGGATGCGCCAATTGAGGTCGCAGATGCCCGGGTTCCGGTCCCCCGTCACACCACATTGGCCGTCACTTCCCATGACGACCCGGCTCAACTCATCGCTGCAATTGGCGAGAGCCGGCCCGCAGGTGGACGATATCGCGGCATCGTTCGGCGTCGCGTCGCCATTGTCCAGGGGATCGTCCGCATCGGTCGGAAAGACGTCGGCAAAGTCCTCAGTAAGGGGATCGGATACTGCTGCCAGTCGAGCGCCAAATTGCAGCGCCTTGACCGTCTGGTTCCACTGCGACATGGCGTAGCCGAACTCGACGAAAGCCGAAATCGCCAAGAGCACAAGCGGCAGTGTTATCAGCCCTTCGGTGAGCGTTACACCACGCTGGTCCTGCCAGAAGGTGACGTGGGGCCGACGATCTACCATCCGATATACCTCTGTTCGTGAGAGGAAGTGATCGTAATTGCATCGAGCCCGAGCCAGGAAAAGACCGGTGAACTCTGGTAGACATGTGAGGTCTGCACCGTGATCGTGCCATCGGCATCGACGGGAACGATCGTGATGTCTGCAAGATCAGGCCCCCAACCGGTGACGCGCAAGGCAGCGCCGTCCGCGGGGCTCTGCGTTCCATAGAAGGCGATTAGCTTGGCGGTCGTCTCATTGCATGTCGGGTCGTAGGTTCCCGAATCCGGCCGGCATCGGGCGAGATAGCGCCCCGCATCCCTGAGACCGGCATCGATCTGCATTCGCTCCCAGAAGATATTGCCGAATTCGAGAATACCGGCGGCAAATATCGTGATGAAGGGCACTGCGACCAGCGCTTCGGTCAGCACTGCTCCGTCATCGCTCGACCACAGGCCGAAACGGCGATCACGTATCCAGTTTCGCAGAGCCCTGATCATCGGACCAGCTCCGCTTCTTCCCGCAGGAACTCGGCCAGCGTCCCGCGCCCGCCTTTGCCGGTGATGTCGATCATCTCTAGCGAAAGATAGCGTTCGCTCCCCGACTTGACCGCCGGCTTCGTCAGGAACATACGGGCGAAGGCAACCGCTCGGGTATCGGAACGTCCCCTCAGGCGACCTTCGTTGTACTCGTGTTTGCAATTGACAATGGCGGAAAAGATCTCGCGGCGGTCGCCATATTCGTCCGCGGTATAGTCCGAAAGCGACGGCCCCGTGTAACACTGGCCGCCCGTCCCGGGCGTTCCGGTTTCACCATTCTTGGAGGGGTCACTTATGAGCGTGGCATTGTCAAGTTCATAGCGATAAACGTCGTAAGCGGAGGGCTGCGACGGCGCACCGGCCGGCGACGGGTAGCTCGAATAGTTGCTGAGGATCGTGCCGACGGAAGGCGTCGTACCCGGGTTCCCCTGGAGGTGGGCGACGCTCCAATAGGTGGCATAGTTCCAATTGTTGCCGGTACTGATCTTGCCGCCGGCGAGGGTGGTCATCGACGCCCCGTACCCTAGGGGAACGGCCTTGGTTGGATCCCCGACCGTGCTTCCGGCCATCACCGGATCATAGTCGCCGCAGGAGTTGTCCTTCCTTGCCGCACGCACGTTCTGGGCCGGACGGTAACGACCGTCGTTGCGCGAGTTTTTGAACGAACCCGAATATTGGTCAAAGCGCGTGTTCAGGCCGGCTTCGACAGGGCCGGCATTGGCGCCCGTCTTGGTTTCCAGCTCGTCCTGTTTGTAGCACACCCCCGGTGAGCCCGTCGCCAGCGCCTCGGCAAGCACATTCGCGCCATTCCCATAAGTCGACAGAAACCCGAAATTGCCCGGCCCGGGAGAACTCGACGAGGTGCTATGAAGCTCGATCTGCGCCCCATACAGCGCGCCGTTGGCAAAGTTCGTGTGCAGCGCCTCGGCCGCATCTGCGTCATTGTTACCCGCCGGGTTTTCATACGGATTGCAGATATAGATCGGCGTGACGTCGCAGGCGCTGACCCGGTAGGCTGCAACCGCATCTGCGGAAACATTGATCGTATCGCGGTTGAGGCCGACTGGCAGCGGGAAGATCGTCTGCATTGCCTGGTCCTTGGCCGTAACCCAGGCATAGCCTGCCTCGCTTGGGTCATCTGCCCACATCTCCTCGGTGATAGGGTCATCGTCATCACCCGCGAAGGTTCCGTCGCCTGGAATGCCCTTCAGGAACCGTACCGTCACTGTGCTCGAGTCGTCATCTGCGGCGTCGTAGGAGACGGTGATATATGTCCCGAGCGACATGCCTTCACCGCCCTCGCCGAAGGCCGCGGTGTTGGCAAGCTTTTCGATCGCAGCCTCAGCGCGCGTGATCGCATCGTCGCGACCATCTAGCTCGCGGGCCCCCGCCAGCGCCATGGCATCGACCGCATTCTGAAGATCAGTGTGGAGATTGGCGCTGCGTCCGACGTCGATGACGATGAGGGAGAAGCCAAGCAACAGAGGCATGGCAATAAGCGTCAACGCGATGACGTAGCCTCGATGGTCGTCCCAAAACCGTTTGAATGTCCTGTTCAACATTGGCATGCCTCTCCGATCGCGGCGGCTTACCGTCGTGTCGCGTTGTTTTTATTGTATTCCTTTCCGGCACTGCTGCCGCATCGAATTCCGCCTGCCCCCGTCAGTTGCCGGAGGCAGCTCCGTTGCCGCCCGTCTGGGCGGGCGCTGGGATGATAATCGCTGGTGCCCCCCCGCCCCCACCTTGGTAGCCTCGGATGACCCTGCTCACCACCTTGCCATCGGTCGTGATGTGCGTGTTTTGTGCGACACGCGGGAATGGATCCTGGGTGTGGATACCCTTGTTGGCCTCCGCCGCGTTTCCAAGCCCGAAGGTGATCGAGTCCCGGTGGTTCAGGTAGTCGGCGCAGCCGGAAACGGGGCTCGCCACCGCCAGAATCAGGAGTGCACGCTTACTTCTTTGCAACAGCAAGGACGCCTCCCGTGTCGAGATCAAGCCTGTGGCCATAAGGCCCGGTGACGCCCTCGCCATTGCGGAAACGGCGCAGCATGTCCTTGTCCACTTCCAGTACGCCAAGCGCAAAAAGCTCGACGTCATTGGATGAACGCGTCTGGTCGAGCGGACTATAGAGCGCCTCGCCGGGTGCTGCCGGCCGCACGATATGCGGGGTTACGACGATCACGAGATCTGACTCCCGTTTCAGGAAGCTGGTTGAGCGGAACAGTGCACCGATCACCGGAAGCTGCCCCAGGCCTGGCAGCTGCTGAATATCCTTGGAGTTGATCGATTGCAGCAGGCCGGCCATGGCGAAACTCTGACCATCGCGCAGTGCCACGGTTGTCTTGGCCGCGCGCGAGATGAAGCCGGGATTGCCGTTGACGTTGATGGAGGTATCGATTTCCGAGACTTCCGGCTCGACCTTCAAGCTGATGAGCCCGCCATCGAGCACCACCGGCGTAAAGGTCAGCCGCACACCGAAGGGGCGGTAGTCGGTCTCCGTTGCAACGGTCGCACCGTTGGCCACCGTCGTCTGGATCGGCACTTCACCACCGGCATGGAAGCTGGCGGTTTCGCCGCTCATGGCGATCAAGTTTGGTTGAGCAAGGCGGCGCACCAGCCCCTTTTGTTCGAGCGCGTTGATGACGACGTCGATCTGACCGCCGGAAATCTCAAGCACCTTGGCGATCAATTGGCCGAAGGGCTGCATGCCAGTCGCTGCACCGGCTGCATCCTCCAGAGTGCGGACCAGGGCGCCATCCTTCACCGCGATGCCCTGACTGGTCGTGGCCTTGCCGATGCCATTCCTGCCCGCCCCTGCCCAACCGATGCCGAGATCGCGACCGGTCTGGCGCGACGCTTCGATCACCCGAACTTCCAGCATGACCTGCTGAGAGTCGTTGACGCGCAACTGATTGAGAACCGGCTGCTCCGAATAGGACTGGGCGATTTCGAGCACCCGTTGTAACTCGGTGGCATCGCGCACCATGCCGGTCAGGCGGATACGGTCATTCGAGTTGACCACCCGAACCCGCGATCCTGGCGACGCCGAGCGGATGGCGGACGCCACTTCGCTGAAATCGCTGGCAACGCGGATGTCGATGACGCCAAGAAGCTTCTTGTCGTCGTCATAGACCGAGATGTTAGTGGCCCCGGTCTTTTTGCCGCGGATAAAGAGCGATTTGTCAGAGAGCGGTACGACGTCGATGAGTTCGGCGCTGCCAATAACGAGGTCGCCGAAAGGTTTGCCGGTGGTGATCGTCACCGTGTCGTTCGGCGGCAACACGACCTGCTGAACGGCCCCGCCGAGATTGACGAATTTTTCCTGCGCATCTGCCGGGCCGACGAGGCTGGGTCCCCAAAGACCATAGGCCGATACGATCGCAACAGCCGCCGCAAGGGCCTTGCCTCTTGCCGAACGCTTTACGCTTCCCCTCAACATTCCTGCCTTAGCTCCCTCTCCTTGAAGCCGGGCCTGCCCCCTCAGGGCAGGTTACAAGTCACATCACTGGATCAACCCCACTCTGTGTTCTTCCCGCTTCGTCGTATTCCAGACGCCGACCGTCGCCCACTTCGGCTCTGCCGGCAAGACCGGCTCAACATTTCGCTCGTCGATTTGCACCTGTTTTTCGCGAAATGGCGTATTCATCTTGCTTTCGACGGAATTGATCCGGCCGCCAAGGTCGTCGCCGACCTTGCGAACCATGCGTTCGATCAGCTCGAATCGCCCGTCGTCGGAAGTTTGCGCGAGTTCGGCGGCGACAGGCCCTCCACCCAGATCCGCCACCGTGATCCGCCGGGTCGATTCGACGGAAGCCGATGCGATATTGCGCAGTGCGAGCGAGAGCGTGCCGATATTGGCACCAAGCGTCAGCCGCTGGGCCTCGTCGGTCGTCACCTCGAAAGTGACGGTTTTCACGATCGAGGGTTCGTCCTTGCGCTCGTCGGCCGTCTGGTCGACGGCGAGCACCTTGACCCCCTGCAACAGGACATCCACCGAGGTCTGCTCATTGCCGCTCTTGGGGTTACGGATTAGACGGGTCAGGAGCACGTCCACCCGATCCGAGGGACGCACGAAACCGGCAACACCGAGTACGTCGTTGACGCGGATCGAAACGGCCTTCATCCCCTCGTCAAGCGCCGCCGACAAAGTGGCGCGCTCGCCGGCGCCGGTAATCTTCGATGACAACACCGGCTCGCCGGGATCGATCGCCTCCATGGCATAGCGCGGCTCTTCCTTGTCGCCGAGGACCGCCTCGATCGCCTGGAAAGAGCCTTCGGGTCTCTCCTCGGAAGGCCAGGGAATGGTTTTCAGGTTCTCCGGGCGCACTCGATCGCCGAAACGCATTGGCTTGGCCGCAACGACAAGCGTCTTTTCGGATGGCTTGGAGCCACCGTTCGCCGCGAGACGCGCTCGCTCGTCAGCAAGATAAGTGCGCGTGGCAAACACCGCAGCAACGGCAAGAACGAGGGCGATTGCAAGGCTAATGATCGCTGAAAAACGCATTGCCGATACTCACACCTGATCGGAATAGAAATATCAATATTACCTAATTTAAAAGAGAGGAGTTAAGAAACTCCTCCCTTTATATATCATAGGCTGTATCAGCCTGCAGCGGGTGCATCGAGCGGCTGGGCAGCGAACCACGTCTGCCAGCTACTCCACGCAGTACCTAGGTCCGTGCCGATCAGAGTGACCGACGCGACTGCTCCGCCGACGAGCAGAGCTAGGAGAATAAGGTATTCAGTCAGCGCTACGCCGTCTTCTTCTTTCACGAAAGCGCGGAATTTTGTCAAAAGTACTTTCATCGAGAATTACCTCCAACACAATATAATCTTTGCGTGACCGCTTATTTCCCCGGCCCTCGCCTGTCATCGAGACCATCTCTCCGACTGACATCATTAATAATCCCTTAATTAATATATCGTCAACTTCTAATACGAAGTGGTGTGGGCCATCTTTGGGTTATGGTTAAAATCAGAACCCCTACTTTTTAAGGGTCAATAGAGAGATCGCTTGCGGAAACATGACATCCGTTAATACTTCTTGAACTTTTCTGTTCCGCGGTTTCTTGCGAAGCCTTTGGATGAGCTACACAATTGCATCTGAAATCACCTATCGCGCAGAACTGGTGAAACATGACCGAACTTATCAATATAATCCCTTTGGTAGCGGCGGCACTCTTTCTCTACTCCGCCTGGAGCGACTTCCAGAGCTGGCGCATTCCGAACGGCGTCGTGCTCGCGCTCGTCTCCGTCTACGCGCTGGGCGCCATGATCCGGCTCACGACAACACGGGACATCGGCGCCGCGCTCTTCTCACTCGACAGCGTCGGTGGCGATATCGGGGCTGGCTTACTGCTATTCACGCTCGGGGTGGCGCTCTGGGCCTTTCGGCTGTTCGGAGCCGGCGACGCCAAACTATTCCTGCCGATTGGCCTCTTCGTCGGCTGGCACGGCATGCTCCCCTTCGCCGTTTTCCTATTGATCGGCGGGATATTGACCATGCTGGCATTGAGGCTGCCGATGCCGTTGGCGTTCGCGCACTACGCCGTGATCATGCGTATCGAGGAGATCCGCACCACCCGCAAGATCCCCTACGGCGTCATTATGGTCTTCGCCACACTCGTCACGATGGCCCTAAGTCACCGCTCGGCTTAGACACGCAGCCCGTCATCACCTCTCGAGATGACCCGATCCAGTATCGTCGCGACGCAAGCTCACGCCCGCGGCGGCAACTCGCGCAAGAACAGAAGGCACTGCACCAGTTGGGAGGCAGCCTCCTGGGCGAAGACAAGCACATCTTCATTCTTCTCGCGCGCCATGAGATCGAGGTAACAGTCAAGCACGATGCCGCAAAGCACGGCTGGACGTTCGAACGCTGCCGGAGAAAACCCGTCAATATTGGGCTTGCAGGCCACGTGAAGGTCGCGACATCTCGCGAGACGTTCTTTCGCGTCCTTCACAAAGCGGGTTAGTTCCCGCAAATCTGCAAGATCTCCGAGTCCTAGCAGCTGCTGGTGGAGCCGCCGCTCGAGATCTTCAAGCGTGGGGTCGGCACCGGAGGCGGCATCCTGGCGTGCGCGATGAAAGGCCAGCCGCCGCTCGCGCCGCAACGTCGCGACGTGCCCCAATTCCTCGCCGGCCATCCTTTCCGCGGCCTGCCGGATTTCTGACGAGGGGGCTCGCCCGGCAACGTAGCTCCAGAATTCGAAGGCTCGCTCTTCGTTTCTGACCGCGATGGAGAAGGCACGGTAGGCGCTTAGGGCTTCGGCGGGGATCAAATCGGCGCCTTCCGGGTCGAAGAGATCAGACGGCGACGAAAGCCCGGTCGCGTTTCCGGTGGCTTCAACGCCGCTTGCTTTCGACCAGCCCGTGACCTCAGACAAGTGCGATCGTTCCTCAGCGATCAGGCGCTCGAAGACTGGGACCAGCTCGGGTCGCCCCTCGGCGCACATCCTGTCCCTGAGCGCTTCATATCCTTCGATTGCCTCCTGCTCCATACGTGCGGCCGTTTGCACCAGGCCCTCCATGGTATCCAGCACGGGCGGTTCTTCGGTCAGTTTTGGCATGAAGTCTCTCCGAAATTAGTGCCCGCATCCTACGGAAACAAAAAAACCGTTGGTTGATCTGGCTCAACGATCACGCCGTCTGTGCCGCTAACTTCCGCCCGAATTCCTGTGCCGAAGATCGCGGCGCGGCGCAGGATCGATGTGAGAACAGCCGCTGCGCCAGATGGAATGCGAATGCCGAAGAACGTCCCCATCCGAAAACACGGTCTGGCCGTTCTTCTTGCGTTTTTCATCGCGGCCCTTACCGCTGCGAGCCAAGCGTTCGCCGCCGGCGGCCTCTCCGCCTACCTCGCCAAGGTACAGCCGACGGAGCTTTTCGCCGGCGCCGATCGCTTCGGTGAGCCCATCGGCGAACCGGCAATCGTGCCCGTCTACAAGGGTGCCCAAATTGCTGGCTACGCCTATCTCAACTCCGATTTCACCAACTCGACCGGCTATTCCGGCAAGCCGATCCATATCGTCGTCGGGATCGACAAGACCGGCGTTGTGCGTGGGCTGAAGCTGGTCGACCACAAGGAGCCGATCGTGCTGATCGGCATACCGGAAGCCCGCGTCGTCGAAGCGCTGAACTCGGTCATTGGCCGTGATCTGTCTCGCGTTGCCTCGGGCGCCGAGCGCCCGCCTCAGGTCGACATCGTCAGCGGCGCGACCGTTACCGTCCTGGTAATGGGCGACAGCGTGGTGCGCTCGGCCGTCAAGCTGGTGCGGAGCGGCAGGCTCGGCGACAAGGCCGCAACGGCCTTCGCCAGCGTCGCACCGGTCCGAAAGCTCAATGCTGCGCAACAGGATGTCCGCGACTGGCAAACTCTTCTCGGAGACGGTTCGATCCGCAGCCTCCGGCTCGACGTTGGTGAGGTGTCGGAGGCTTTCCTTAGGGCCGGTCACAAGGACGCGGCCGACAAGCCCGAAACGACCGAACCCAAGGACCGCTTCATCGATCTCTATCTCGCACCCGTCAGCGTGCCTTCCATCGGCAAGAGCTTGCTTGGCGAAGAGGGCTATGCGCGCCTTGCCAAGCGGCTGAAGCCGGGACAGACGGCCATCCTGGTCGCGGGTGACGGTACCTATTCGTTCAAGGGGTCAGGCTATGTGCGCGGCGGCATCTTCGATCGCATCGAACTGCTGCAGGACGGGCAAGGCTTGCGCTTCCGCGACCGCGACCACACGCGGCTGACACAGATCGCCGCCGAAGGCGCCCCTCGCTTGCGCGAAATCGCCCTCTACATCATTCCCGACAGCTTCACCTTCGACGTCACCGAGCCTTGGGAACTGCAGCTCCTGGTCCAGCGCAGCACCGGCGTGCGCGACAAGGCCACCCTGCCCTACGACCTCGGATACACGCTGCCCGAGCATTACATGATCGTCGAAGCAGCTCCTGCTTCGGCGGCAGCCCAGCCTGCCACAGCCCCCGCGCAAACCGCTGCGGAGCCAAGTCCGCTGGATGACGAACAGGCGCCGCTCTGGGTCGGCATCTGGGAAATGAGCCGCATCTCCATCGTCATCACCTTTGCCGGACTGCTGGTTCTGACCGCGATCTTCTTCTTTCAGAACTGGCTGGTCAGCAGGCCGAAACTGTTCGGCTGGGTACGGCGCGGCTACCTGCTTTTCGCCCTGGTCTGGCTTGGCTGGTTTGCCAATGCGCAGCTTTCCGTCGTCAATGTCCTCACGTTCGTGAATTCGCTGATCACCGGTTTTCATTGGGAGTTTTTCCTCTCGGCGCCGTTGATCTTCATTCTCTGGGCGGCAGTGGCGGCGGCTCTGCTGTTTTGGGGGCGCGGTCCGTTCTGCGGCTGGCTCTGCCCGTTTGGCGCATTGCAGGAACTTACGAACGGCATCGCCAGATGGCTGAAGGTGCCCCAGATCAAACTGCCCTGGGGTCTGCATGAGCGCCTCTGGCCGGTGAAATACATCATCTTCCTCGGACTGTTCGGCCTGTCGCTCTATTCGGTGGCACTGGCTGAGACATTTGCCGAGATCGAACCCTTCAAGACGGCGATCATTCTGAAGTTCGCGCGCGAGTGGCCCTTCGTCCTCTTCGCTTTGACGCTGCTGGCTGTGGGGCTCTTCATCGAGCGTTTCTACTGCCGCTATCTCTGCCCGCTCGGTGCAGCGCTCGCCATTCCCGGACGCATCCGCATGTTCGAATGGCTGAAACGCTGGCCCGAATGCGGCTCGCCCTGCCAGCGCTGCGCCAAGGAATGTCCGGTGCAGTCGATCCACCCTGAAGGGCAGATCAACGTCAACGAGTGCATCTACTGCATGCACTGCCAGGAACTCTACCAGGACGACCAACGCTGCCCGCACATGATCCAGGTGCGGCTGAAGCGAGAGAAATTCATGGCGCTTTCCACCCCCGCATCGAGGGGACAGGCGCCGGCAAAAACCGTGGTTACCCACAAGGGCAAGCCAATCGGCGGCAAGGAAGAGGCCACAGGCGAGCCCGCCTGACGCCATCATAAAAGGAGCAAAGACATGTCAGATCCCAATATCCCAACTGCGCTGAGCAGGCGCCAGCTGCTCGGCTCCACCGCCGCGGCGGCTGTCGCGGGTGCTGCGGCCGTCGGCGGCGCGGTTACCATTTCCACCGTCACTGCGGCGCCGGCACTGGCTGCCGGTGGCCAGTCTATTGAAGTGAAGCCCGGCGAACTCGACGAATATTATGTCTTTTTCTCCGGCGGCCACAGCGGTGAAGTCCGCATCCTCGGCCTGCCGTCGATGCGCGAATTGATGCGAATTCCCGTCTTTAACCGCGACAGCGCAACCGGCTGGGGCCAGACGAACGAAAGCCGCAAGATCCTGACCGAAGGTCTGCTGCCGGTGACCAAGGAATATCTGAAGGACAAGGGCGGCATCTATCTCAACGGCGACCTGCACCACCCGCACCCGTCTTTCACGGAAGGCACCTATGACGGGCGCTACCTCTTCGCAAACGACAAGGCCAACACGCGTGTCTGCCGCATCCGCCTCGATGTGATGAAGTGCGACAAGATCATCCAGTTGCCGAACCAGCACACCGTTCACGGCCTGCGCGTGCAGAAATATCCGCGCACCGGCTACGTCTTCGCCAATGGCGAAGATCGTGTGCCGATCCCGAACGACGGCTCGGTTCTCGACGACCACAAGCAGTATCACGCGATCTTCTCGGCGATCGACGGCGACACGATGAAGGTCGCTTGGCAGGTCATGATCGACGGCAATCTCGACAACGTCGACGCCGACTACCAGGGCAAATATGCCTTTGCCACCTGCTACAACTCCGAAGAGGGCGTGAACCTCGCGGAGATGATGGCAAAGGACCAGGACTGGATCGTCGTCTTCAACCTCAAGCGCATCGAGGAAGCTGTCGCGAAAGGCGACTTCAAGGAAATGGGAGGCGTTCCGGTGGTGGATGGCCGCAAGGGCTCGCCCTACACCCGCTACATTCCGGTTTCCAACGGCCCGCACGGCATGAACACGGCACCGGACGGCATTCATATCGTCGCCAACGGCAAGCTGTCGCCAACGGTCACCGTCATGGACGTGCGCCTGTTCGACGACCTGTTCGACGACAAGATCAAGCCGCGCGACACGGTCGTTGCCGAACCGGAGCTCGGGCTTGGACCGCTCCACACTGCCTATGACGGCCGGGGCAACTGCTACACGACGCTCTTCATCGACAGCCAGATCTGCAAATGGAACCTTGAGGATGCAAGGCGCGCCTACAAGGGCGAAAAGGTCAATCCGATCCGCCAGAAGCTCGATGTGCAGTATCAGCCCGGCCACAACCACACATCGATGGGGCAGACGAAGGATGCCGACGGCAAGTGGCTGATTTCTCTGAACAAATTCTCAAAGGATCGCTACCTGAATGTCGGCCCGCTGAAGCCGGAAAACGATCAGCTCATCGATATCTCGGGCGACGAGATGATGCTGGTTCACGACAACCCGACCTTCGCCGAGCCGCATGATGCGACGATCGTTCACAACTCCAAGATCAACCCGGTCAACGTCTGGAGCCGCGACGACAGCTTCTTTGCCGACGCGGTCGCCCAGGCAAAGGCCGACAACATCGACCTGCTGATCGATTCCGAAGTGATCCGCGACGGCAACAAGGTCCGCGTCTACATGACGTCGGCCGCACCTGCCTTCGGGCTCGATAGCTTCACGGTGAAGCAGGGCGATGAGGTGACCGTCTACGTCACCAATATCGACGAGGTGGAAGATCTCACGCACGGCTTCTCGATCATCAACTACGGCATCAACATGGAAGTCGCGCCGCAAGCGACGGCCTCGGTGACCTTCACCGCCGATAAGCCGGGTGTGTGGTGGTACTATTGCTCCTGGTTCTGCCATGCCATGCACATGGAGATGAAGGGCCGGATGTTCGTGGAGCCGAAGAAGGCATGATGCGTCTTCACGAGGCGGCAATGCTCGGGATGGTGGCGGTAGTCGCCGCCATTCCGGCGACGGCTGGGGCGGAAACGATCCGCCTCTCGCCTGCTGCCGTACCGTCCCTGCAACAAGCTATCGATGCTGCCAAGCCGGGCGATGAACTGGTGCTGGAGAACGCTGAGTTCTCCGGCCCTGTCACGATCGATGTACCGGTGACGGTGCGCGGCGAACCCGGCGCTTCTATCAAGGGCAACGGCAAGGGCAGCGTCGTCACCATCACCGCTGAAGACGTGGTCTTCAGCGGCATTGCCGTCTCGGGCTCGGGCAGTTCTCTCGAAGAGATGAATTCGGGCGTCTTCGTTGCGCAAACCGCGAAACGGGCCGTCGTCGAGAAGAGCCGGATTAAGGGCAATCTCTACGGCATCTATCTGCACGGTGCAGAAGGCTCTATTGCCCGAGACAACGTCATCATCGGTACGGGCGAAGGCCGGTTGAGCGAAACCGGCAATGGCGTGACGCTGTGGAATGCGCCGGGTGCAAGAGTGACCGGAAACGATATCAGCTTCGGGCGCGACGGCATCGCCACCAACGCCAGCAAGCGCAACGTCTTTAGTGGAAACCGCTTCAGCAACCTGCGCTTCGCCATCCATTACATGTATACCAATGACAGTGAGATCAGCGACAACATCTCCACCGGCAACTCGGTCGGTTATGCCATCATGTTCTCCAGCCGACTGAAAATTACCGGCAACGTCTCCGATGGCGACCGCGACCACGGCCTGCTTCTGAACTACGCCAACGGTTCGACCATTACGGGCAACATCGTCAAGGGACGCCTGCAGCCCATCTCGCGCTGGGACGAGCGCGGCGTCCGCTCACAGGAGCACGGGATCCCGGCGGGAGACGGCGGAGCCGTCGAAGACAAGACGGGGATGCGCCCCGGTCCGGACAAGTGTGTCTTCATCTACAACGCCAACAAGAACCGCTTGCGTGACAACTTGTTCGAGGGTTGCGCGATCGGCATCCATTTCACCGCCGGTTCTGAGAGCAACAAACTGAGCGGTAACGCCTTCGTCGGTAACCGCAACCAGGTGAAATATGTCGGCGCCCGCTATCTCGACTGGTCCGAGGATGGACGTGGCAACTATTGGAGCGACAACCCGGCCTTCGATCTCGATGGCGACGGCATCTCTGACAATGCCTACCGGCCCAATGACCTGATCGATCGGGTGCTCTGGACGGCGCCGCAGGCACGCGTGCTGACGAGCAGCCCTGCCGTTCAGGTGGTGCGCTGGGCCCAGGCGCGGTTTCCAGCACTTCTGCCCGGCGGTGTTACCGACAGCCATCCGCTGATGGCGATGCCGGTACGAAAGGAACAATGACCATGACCTCGACCGTTAGCGTCAAAGGGGTTTCGAAAAGATATGGCGGCAAGGTTGATGCGCTGCGGGAACTCTCTTTCACCCTCGACGAAGGCGAAACCGTCGCGCTCGTCGGCCACAATGGCGCCGGCAAGACGACGCTGATCAAGCTGCTGCTCGGGCTTATCCGCCCAACCTCCGGTGAGGTACGCGTCCTCGGCGAAGATCCGGCAAAGGGCGATTTCGGCGTTCGCCGGGCGCTTGGCTATCTGCCCGAGAGCGTATCGTTTCACATGGCGCTAACGGGACGCGAAACCCTGTCCTTCTACGCGCGTCTGAAGCGGGTGGATGTCAAATGCGCCGACGAGCTCTTCGGGCGTGTCGGGCTCGCTATCAGCGCTGCCGATCGCCCCATCCGCACCTATTCCAAAGGCATGCGGCAAAGACTTGGTCTGGCGCAGGCGCTGTTGGGCGCACCAAAGGTGCTGTTTCTGGATGAGCCGACGAGTGGTCTCGATCCGGCGCTGCGGCGCAATTTCTACACCCTTATCGATGAACTGCGTGCCGGCGGAACAACGATCCTCCTGTCCTCACATGCGCTTGGGGAACTCGAGGATCGGGCCGGACGCGTGATCATCGTCAACCGCGGTTCGCAGATCGCAGACGGAACCATCGACGACCTCAGGCGGATCGCCAGCCTGCCATCCCGCATCCGGGTGCGACCGGTCTCCGGCGGAAGGCCCGGTCTGCTCAAAGATACCGGCGTCCGGTGGACGGAAGCTGGCGACGACAGCCTGGAGACCGAAGTGGCACACGCCGAGAGACTTCCATTGATACACCGCCTCAGCGATGCCGCCTCCGGGATCGATACCCTGACGATGATAGAGCCGACACTCGACGACCTCTACGCTCATTTCCTGAACAGCCAGGAGGCGGCGTAATGCGCAACATTCTGATTATAGCGGCCAAGGAAGTTCGCGAGGGCATGCGCAACCGCTGGGTCGTTGCGACGACATTGGTCCTCGCCGCACTCGCGCTGACGTTGACCTTTCTTGGAAGCGCACCCACCGGCAATGTCGGGGCGAGCCGCCTCGACGTGGTGATCGTCAGCCTGTCGAGCCTGACGATCTTTCTGGTGCCGCTGATTGCGCTTCTGATCTCTCACGATGCCATCGTTGGCGAGGTCGAACGCGGCACCATGCTGCTGTTGCTTGGCTATCCCATCGGGCGCGGTCAGATCGTACTCGGCAAGTTCCTCGGCCATATCGCCATACTGTGCTTCGCAACCATTTGCGGCTATGGCGCAGCCGCCATAGCGCTGGCGTTGATGGGAGGCGCAACCGACGCGCAAAGCTGGCTGGCTTTCGTTTCCATGACGGGATCGTCCGTCTTGCTCGGCGCTGTCTTCGTCGCGATCGGATACTTCGTCAGTGCCAGTGCGGGCGAGCGCAGCACCGCGGGCGGCATTGCTATCGGGCTCTGGCTGTTCTTCGTGCTAATCTACGACATGGCCCTGCTCGGCGGGCTTGTGGCAGCGCAGGGGCGTTCGCTGCCGGACGGTCTGCTCGATCTCTTGCTGCTCGCCAATCCGACGGATGCCTATCGACTTCTCAATCTCGGTAGCGGCGGCGCGGCCGCGCTCTCCGGCATGGGCGGTGTCGCCAAGAACTCAATCCTCACAGGCGAGGTCCTGCTCGCCGCACTTTGCGTCTGGACAGCCGCACCGCTCGCTCTGGCCACGCTGCTTTTCTCCAGGAGGGACATTTGAAACCCGTCCGCTTTGCCCTCATCGTCGCAGCATCGCTGGCGCTTTCTGGTTGCGAAAACAAGGAGCAGGCCGAAATGCCTGCGCCCTATATCCTTACCCAGGACGCCATGGGCCGCTATTGCGGCATGAACGTCTTGGAACACGCCGGCCCCAAGGGCCAGATCATCCTTGAGAAGATACCGGAGGCCATTTGGTTTTCGTCGGCCCGCGACACCGTTGCCTTCACGATGCTGCCGGACGAACCGAAGGAAATCGCCGCGATCTACGTATCCGACATGGGCAAGGCGCCGAGCTGGGAAAAGCCTGGCGCCGATAACTGGATCGACGCACGCAAGGCCGTTTTCGTCATCGACAGCCGGGTTAGAGGCGGCATGGGCGCGGAAGAAGCGGTTCCCTTCTCTTCGGAGGAAGCCGCTCAGGCCTTCATTGCCAAGAATGGCGGCCGCATCGTGAGCTTCGCCGATCTTCCGGAGACCTATATTCTGGGTGCAGGTGACGAGAGCTATGACGGCGCGGAAGCACCGGGAGGACACGACCATGGATAAGCCCGTCAGCCGCCGGCGTTTCATCACAATCATGGCTGCTTTCGGCGGTTTGCCGCTTTCGCGCGGAACAGGCTGGGCGGCGCTGCCGGCGGAGCCTGTCGTATGGCACGGGCAGGCTCTGGGCGCACCGGCCACACTCGTCCTCAGTCATGAAGACCCAGCACAGGCACAGGCGCTGATCGCGCGAGTGGTGGCAGAGGTTCGACGCCTGGAGGATATCTTCAGCCTCTACCGCGAGGACTCGGCCCTTCGCCAACTAAATCGCCTTGGCGCCCTTGCAGCCCCGCCGACGGAGCTTGTGGACCTCCTTGAGATATCCCGGCGTTTTCACGCTCTCACCGGCGGGCGGTTCGAGCCCGCGATACAGCCCCTCTGGGCGCTTTACGCCCGGCACTTCGCCAGGCCGGATGCCGACCCTGCCGGGCCATCGCATGGCGAGGTGCGCGAGGCGCTGGCCTTGACCGATTTCGCGCAGGTACACATCGACCGCAATCGCATCGCTTTCTCCCGCCGAGGCATGGCGCTGACACTCAATGGTATCGCCCAAGGCTACGTCACCGATCGCGTCGTCCAGCTCTTGCGTGAGGCCGGTGTCACCAGCAGCCTCGTCGACATGGGTGAAAACCGCGCGATCGGTGCAAGGGCGGACGGGCAACCTTGGCGCATCGGCCTGGCCGACTTCGAGGATGCGAATGACGTCGACGCGACCCTGAATATCATCGACCGCGCGGTCGCGACGTCCTCTGCAAAAGGGTTCCAATTCGACGCTAAAGGCCGCTTCAGCCACATCCTGGACCCACGGAGCGGCGCAACGGCACAGCAATATGTCCGGGTTTCGGTCGTTGCGCCGGAGGCTTCGACCGCTGATGCCCTTTCGACAGCGTTTTCGCTGATGGCGCCTGATGAGATCGATGCACTGGCAAAGCGACAGACCTTGGTTGATGTACATCTCAAAAGCCGATGATGCGGTCTGTTGGCTGACGGGAACCGACTGAGCAAACGTCTGGCACCAGAGCCTGCCTGATACAGCGCGTCTGGCGTTCAACTGAAACGACCGCCCCTCGTCTCTCGCCGCTGTTCCTTGCCATTCATCGCTCAGACATGCCATTAGGCTTGATGCAAATCGGCCGAGAGGAACCGGTGCAGCACAAGCAGCATTGCGGACCTCTCCCTCATTTCAGGAGAACCCATGTTTGACCACGTCAAATTCGGCGTCAGGGACTTTGCTGCGAGCAAAGCCTTCTACCTTAGGGCACTCGAACCGCTCGGTGTAGCTATCATAGCCGAGGGCGAACCTTCCTACGGTGTCGAACTTAGTTCGAAGGGCAAGGCTTCATTGTGCCTGCACCAGACCGAGGAGAACCCTGCGCATCTACACCTCGCCTTCGCGGCCGAGAGCCGCGAGCAAGTCGATGCTTTCTACCACGCGGCTCTGGAAGCGGGTGGTAAAGACAATGGTGCGCCGGGTCTGCGCCCACGCTACCACGCGAACTACTATGCAGCTTTCGTGCTTTGCCCGGATGGACACAACATCGAAGCGGTTTGCCACGAAGCTGAGGCCTGACCGAGCGGGTTGAACGTCTCTGGAGGCGCCAGGCCCTCCGCCAAAGCGGAGGGCCGTCTCATTGCGCTATTGAACTGCGGCGGTTCCATAGACGAGGTTGGGAAGCCACAGCGAGAGCTGCGGAAACATGCTGAGCATGACCAGAAGGACCATCATCATCGCGAGATAGGGCAGCACCTCGCGCGCATAGGCCATCATCGGTACCTTCAGCACCATAGACGAGATGTACATCAGGCCACCGACCGGGGGCGTGATGCCGGCGATCGTCAGGTTGGTAATGAAGACGACGCCGAAATGCACGCGGTCGATGCCGACGCCGTCGATGATCGGGATCAGCATCGGTGTCAGGATGATGAGCGCCGCCGAACCCTCGATCGCCGTGCCGATGACGATCAGGAGAACGTTGATGAGGAGCAGCATGAGCAGCGGATTGTCGGTTGCACCGCCTAACCAGCCGGACATCGCTTGCGGCACCTGCTCCCAGGCGAGATAGAAACCGAAGGCGGCTGCCGCACAGATCATGATCATGACCACCGAGGAATCTCGCACCGCCTCGGCCAGCACCTCCGGGATCTGGCGGAGCGTGAATTCGCGGTAGCCGAACACGGCGACGAAAAGCACATAGACCACGACAACCGCGCCGGCCTCGGTGGTGGTGAAGATGCCGTAGCGCGTGCCGGCGAAAATCACGACCGGGATCGACAGCGCCCAAAGCCCGTCGATCAGCGCCCGGCTCGCCTCCGCCCGGCTGGCGCGCTCCTTGCGAAGCGGTTTGTAGCCGCGCTTGCGCGCGATGAAGTAGGTGGTGACCATAAGCCCGGCCGCGAGCACGAGGCCGGGCACCACGCCGGCGGCAAACAGCCGGCCGATCGAGGTCTCCGCCAGGAATCCGTAGACGATAAGACCGATCGAGGGTGGGATGAGGCTGGTGATGATGGAGGCGGACGAGGTGATGACTGCGGCAAAGGCGCGGCTGTAGCCTCTCTCGGCCATTTCGACGCCAAGGGTCTTGGCGAGCATCGCGGCATCTGCGTTGGCCGATGCGGTAAGGCCGCCGAGCAAGGTGCCGAGCACGGTGCACATCTGCGCCAGCGCGCCGGTCATATGGCCGACCATCACGTCGGCGAGCGCCAGCAGGCGCCGGGTGATGCCCGACGCATTCATGATGCAGCCGGCAAGCACGAAGAGCGGCAACGCCAGCAAAGACACGGACTGGCTGCCCTCCGCCATTTCCTGGGCGAAATTGGCGAGCGGGATCATGTCCATGTTGATGACGAAGAAGGCGAGTGCGCCGATCGCCATGGCCCAGGTGATGGGCGTCGACAACAGGAAGAGGATGACGACCAGCAGCGAAGGGCCAGCCAGATGGAAGAAGGTCATATCAGCGATTCCACATTGCGATGCAGACGGACAGTCCACGGCCTTTCGACGATGAGGTGCTGGAACAACATGCCGGCCGAAGCGAGCGCGAGCGGTCCGTAGGAAAGACCCCGCGACAGATCGAGAGCGATCGTGTGCACATGCCGCGACGTCCAGGCCTGCCATCCGAAGAGAACCGTCATGGCGATGAAGAACAGGGCCAGCAGAAAGTAATTGAACCAGGCGACCGCCCTCTGCCACCCCTCTGGGAACGCTGCAACGAGAACGTCGATCGCCGCATGGGTGCCGAGACGGACACCGGCAACTGCGCCGAAGAAAACGAGATAGGCAAAGGCCATGATCGCCAGTTCGTAGGTCCAGGCCGCCGGTTGCGGGAAGACGTAGCGGCTGATCACTCCCCAAAGGATCGAAATGACGATAACGAGCAGCGCCGCAACGCCGATCGCTTCATCGGCGCGACGCAGGCTGAGCAGAGGAATTGCTTCCTCGGGTGGTCGTGAGGTTTCCATGGTTGTCTCGATATCCTAAAGGGCGGAATGGGAACGGCGGTATGGCCACGCGGCCTCAGGTCATCGCACCGAGATGCGCGACGGCATGAATGGGCGCGGCCGCGCCAGCCACGCCCATTCGAGCGCTTACTCGGCCATTGCCTTCTGCACCTGATCGTACATCCCGGGCGTGATGTTCGGCACCTTCTCGTAGGCCGCACGCGAGGCTTCGATGAAGGCTGGCACGTCGATGTCGGTGACGATCTCGACGCCGGAGGCCGCGAGCTGCTGGGCGTAGGCGTCGTCCGTTTCGAGCGTCATCGCCGTCAGCTCCTTGGCGATCGTCTGGCCTTCCTCGAGCAGGATCTTCTGCAGACCTTCCGGCAGGCCGTTGAAGAACTGGCTGGATGCCACCCAAGCCGTGAACATGATCTGGTGGCCGGTCTTGGAGATGACCTTGCGGGTCTCGTTGAGCTTGGCGCCGGCAATCGAGCCGAAGGGGCCTTCGGCCGCATCGACGACACCGGTCTGAAGTGCGTTGTAGACGTCGCCCCACGGCAGTTCCGTCGGTCGTGCGCCGTAGTTGCCGAAGGTCGCCATCATGATCGGCGATGAGGGTACACGAATAGTGACGCCGGCAAGGTCCGCCGGCGAGCGAACCGGCTTGTTGGCGATGATGTGGCGGTAGCCGAAAAGACCGTTCGGCATGATGATCTTGATGCCCTGCGCTTCGAGCTTGCCTGAAAGTTCCTTGTAGAGATCCGAGGCGAACAGACGATCGGTCGCCGCCAGGTCCGGATAGACATAGGGACCCGCCAGAATGGAGAGATCCGGCACGAACTGGCCGAGCTGGCCATAGTCGGTGGCGCTGAGCAGGCTCGCACCGCTCATGACCATTTCGTTGACCTTCTTCTGCGCGCCGAGCTGATCGCCCGTCATGACCGTAATTGCAATGCGGCCGCCGGAGCGTTCGCCGACACGCTCGGCATAGGTCTTCATCGCTTTGACGATGGGCTCGTTGGGGTTCACCTGCGACGTCGAGAACCGCAGGCTGTATTCCTGCGCCTGGGCGACACCGCAATAGGAAAGGGCAGCCATAGCGGCCGCGACGATCAAGGTCTTCATCAGTTTCTCCTCTTCCCGGACTCCCCTCCGGCATTCACAGTGAATGAATAGATCATTCATAAATAAACGAACGCCGTCAAGAGGAGCGGATGCGCGTGCGCTGAAAGATTGACAAAATTACAGAAGCCGGAGCGATCTCTCATCACTCCGGCTCCGAATTATTGAAGATTGTATTCTTATGTGAAGACGTCGTTCGCTAGCCGCCGAACGTGTAATCGGCGATCGACTGCGGCTTCATCTCGATCGAGAATCCGGGCCGCTGCGGCGGCATGTAAGCCGCGTTCTCAATCACGCAAGGGTCGAGGAAGTGCTCGTGCAGATGGTCGACATATTCGATCACGCGCCCGTCCTTGGTGCCGGAAACGGCGACATAGTCGATCATCGACAGGTGCTGCACATATTCGCAAAGGCCGACACCACCGGCATGCGGCCAGACCGGCAGCCCGTATTTGGCTGCGACCAGCAGCACCGCCAGCACCTCATTCAGACCGCCCATGCGGCACGAGTCGATCTGGACGATATCGATCGCGCCCTCGGCGATGAACTGCTTGAACATGATGCGGTTCTGGCACATCTCCCCGGTTGCGACCTTCACCGGCCCGACCGCCTCGCGGATCTTGCGGTGACCGGCGACGTCGTCGGGGCTCGTCGGCTCCTCGATGAAGAAGGGCTTGGCGAAGGCAAGCTGCTTCACCCAATCGATCGCCTCGCCGACCTCCCAGACCTGGTTGGCGTCAATCATCAGATAGCGGTCCGGCCCGATCACCTCGCGTGCGATCGTCAGCCGCCGGATGTCGTCAGCAAGATCACGGCCGACCTTCATCTTGATGTGATTGAAGCCTTCGTCGATCGCCTCCTGGGCGAGCCGCCGCAGCTTGTCATCGTCATAGCCGAGCCAGCCGGCCGACGTCGTGTAGCAGGCGTAGCCTTCCCTCTCGAGCGTCGCTATGCGCTCGGCCTTGCCGGGCTCGGCCTTGCTGAGAATTCCGATCGCCTCGTCGCGGGTGAGCACATCCGTCATGTAGCGATAGTCGACGATGTCGGCGATCTGTTCCGGCGACATGTCGGAAACGAGGCGCCAGACGGGTTTGCCCGCTTCCTTGGCAAGCAGGTCCCAGACGGCGTTGACCACGGCGCCGGTGGCGAGATGGATCGCCCCCTTTTCGGGGCCGATCCAGCGCAATTGGCTGTCGCTCGTCAGGTGCCGCCAGAAGCGGCCGGGATGGGCGAGGATATCCGCCGTATCCTGACCGACGACCAGGTGCTGCATAGCCTTGATCGCCATGCAGCAGATATCGTTGCCCCGGCCGATGGTGAAGGTGAGACCATGGCCCGCAACACCGGGCTTGTCCGTGTCGAGGATGACATAGGCCGCGGAATAATCCGGGTCCGGATTCATCGCATCGGAGCCGTCAAGGCTCTGTGAGGTCGGAAAGCGCAAGTCGAAGACGCGCAGATTGGTGATGCGGGTCATGGTCACTCCAGTCGGTAGAACTTAATCGTCCGCGCGTACGGACTGCTTCTGGCTGCCGAGGCCCTCGATGCCGAGTTCGACGACATCGCCCGCCTTGAGATAACGCGGCGGCTTCATGCCCATGCCGACGCCGGGCGGCGTGCCGGTCGAGATGATGTCGCCCGGTTGCAGAGACATGAACTGCGACAGGTACGAAACGAGATGGGCGACGCCATAGACCATGGTTTTCGACGAGCCGTTCTGCATGGTCTCGCCATTGACCTTCAGCCACATCGGCAGGTTCTGCGGATCCGGCACTTCGTCCTTGGTTACGAGCCAGGGGCCTGTCGGACCAAAGGTGTCGCAGGACTTGCCCTTGGTCCACTGGCCCTGGCGTTCGATCTGGAAGGCACGCTCGGAGACGTCGTGCACGACGCAGTAGCCGGCGACATAGTCGAGGGCTTCCGCCTCGGTGACGTACTTCGCCTTGCGGCCGATGACGACGCCGAGTTCCACTTCCCAGTCGGTCTTTTCCGAGCCGCGCGGAATGATCAGGTCGTCGTTCGGGCCGACGATCGCCGACGTCGCCTTCATGAAGATGATCGGTTCGGAGGGAACCTTGGCGCCGGTCTCGGCGGCATGGTCGGAATAGTTGAGGCCGATGCAGATGAACTTGCCGGTATCGGCGATACAGGGACCGAGCCGCTGGTTGCCGTCGACGACAGGCAGGCCGGAGAGATCGAGTGCCTTCAATTCCGAGAGCTTGTCGGGGTCGAGGGCGGCGCCGGAGAAGTCGGCAACGTGGCCCGAGAGATCACGCAAGGTGCCGTTTGCATCGAGGATACCCGGCTTTTCGTGGCCCGGAAGGCCGTAACGAAGAAGTTTCATGTGTCTGCTTCCTGCTTGTGTGTTGTCAGATGGTCCAGCCGCCATCGATGGCATAGGCCTGACCCGTCGTATAGGTGGCGCCCGCGAGGTGGACGGCAAGGTCGGCAATCTCTTCCGGCGTGCCAAGGCGACCCATCGGCTGGCGGGCGATGAAGGCGGCACGTGCCGTCTCATAATCGCCCTGGGCGCGCATGCGGTCCTGCAAGGACGGGCTCTCGACCGTGCCGGGGCAGATGGCGTTGCAGCGAATACCCGCTGACACGTAGTCGGCCGCAACAGCCTTCGTGAGACCGATGACGGCGGCCTTGGTGACGCCATAGGCGAAGCGGTTCGGCACGCCCTTGATGCTCGAGGCGACCGAAGCCATGTTGATGATGGCGCCATCCTTGCGGGCAAGCATGCTTGGCAACACCGCGCGGATGGTGCGGATCATCGCCTTGACGTTGAGGTCGAGGGCGAATTCGAGATCGCTATCCTTCATCTCCAGGATCGAGCCGGCATGAACGAAGCCGGCGCAGTTGAAGAGGATATCGACGGCGCCGATGTTCGCGACGAGCGCTTCCACCGCTTGCGTATCGAGCACGTCGAGCCGGTGCGTTTCGACGTCCGCTTCCTTGGCAAGTGCTGCAAGCGCGTCGAAATTGATATCGGTCGCATGAACTTTCGCGCCGGCCTTTACGAAGGCCAAAGCCGAAGCGCGGCCGATGCCCTGAGCTGCGGCCGTAATCAGGACGACCTTGCCTTTAAGATCCGCTGTCATTATCGATCCCTCATGCTTTGCGTTCGACGACCAGGATATGGTCGGCGGCGAGAACGACCTCGCCACGCTGGTTGATAACTTCGCATCGTTCCACGACGCGTCCCGCCTTTGGCCGCTTCGGATCGTCCTCCTTGGCCGAGATCGTCACGCGGGTGCGGATCGTATCGCCGATATGGACCGGACGCACGAAGCGCAGACGATCATAGCCGTAGGAAAAGGCAACCGGGTTGATCAGCGAGGCTGTCAGACCCACGCCGATCGAAAAGATCATGGTGCCATGGGCGATACGCTGACCACCCGGCAAGGTCCTGGCGAATTCCGCATCCATGTGGTGCGGAAAGAAATCGCCGGTGTGGCCGGCATGAACGACAAAGTCGGTCTCGGTGATCGTGCGACCCGTCGTCAGACGTTCGTGTCCGAGCTCGTAGTCTTCGAAATGGATGATCTGTTCTGCCATGTCATTGTCCCGGAAGGCGCGCGATCGCCGTTGCCGGCGCAGCACTCGATTGATAGGCGGCCTCGACGAGCGCCATCGTCTGCCAGGCGTCTTCTACCGAGCCGATCAGTTCATTGTCCTCACCCGTGACGAAGCGCTGCAGGTTCGCCATGCGGTTGGCGAAGGCGTCGGGAAACCAGGCGCCTTCGAGCGGCACGGCAACCCAATCGCTGCCGCCTGTAGGCCTGATCCAGAGCTCATCCGGCTCGCCCTTGGGATAGTCCAGATTGACGCCGAGCTTGACGTAGGCCGCACCGGACGTGCCGGAGATGCGGAATTCGCAGGCCTGGAACTTGCGGCCGAAATCATGATCGTGATTGACCGAAAGTACGCAGCGTACGCGATCGCCATAGTCGAGGATCGCGGCCGTCCGCGTCTGGGCGACATCATGGTTCGGATGACCGATGGTCTTGGCGTGTACGCCCTGGGGATTGCCGAGCAGGCCGCGGATCAGATCCAGATAGTGGATCGAGTGCATGGCAATCTCGATGCGCGGCAGACCTTTGAGGAACGGCCAAAGGCCCCAGGGGGTGGCGAGCGCCAGCCAGGCATCGAAATCCACCACCTCGCCGAGATGCCCCTTGGCGATGGCATCCTGAAGCGCCAGCATCATCGGCGCGAAGCGAAGCTGGAAGTTGACGGCAGCCTTCAGCTTGCGCGTGCGGCAGATCTCGAGAATGGCGCTTGCGGCATCGAGGTCAGACCCCATGGGCTTCTGGATCAACGCTGCCGCGCCGATCGGCAACCGGCCAAGGATGGCGGCATGGGCTGCCGGGGGCGTCGCTAGGTCAAAGATCGCATCCGGCACCGAAAGCGCGTCCGCCTCATTTTCGAACGCGCGGATATCCCATCTCTCCGCTAGGGCGGACGCCTTGGAACGGTCAGGATCATAAAGCCCGGCAACGGGGAAGCCGGCTTTGCGGTAGGCCGGCAGATGCGCGTCGCCGACGATGCTGCCGGCACCGAAGATCACAATCGGTCGCGGCTTGCTCGGCTTCGGCCACCATTGTCTGAGCGCGCCGGGATCGAAGCTTTCAGTCATGACGGGATGCCTTCCCGTCGTGATGAAACACCTCTTCCATCATCGCCCACCACTCGCCTTCCTGTCTCGTCTCAAGCGGTTTCTGGCACGGCATGCAGACGGACCACCATTCCTGGTTCTTCGGATGCGCCGCCATCTTGGCCATATCTGCCTCAAAGTCCGAGCCGACATATTCCCAATAGCCGAACAGCAGGTTTTCCGGCTCCTTGAGGAAGATCGAGTAGTTGGTGACGTTGCATTCGGAGATCAGTTCGAGGATCTCCGGCCAGACGGCGGCATGCAGAGCCTTGTATTCGGCGATCTTCGACGCTTCGAGGCCGATCACCATTCCCATTCGCTGCATAATGACCTCCCTACCCGCGGAACTCGCGGGTGAATTCACTGATCGAGCGGGCGCGCACGGCGTCCCAATCCCAGGCGATGCCGATGCCCGGCTCTGAAGGCGCGATGGCGCGGCCGTTGCGGATCTCCATGCCCTTGGTGGTCAGGTCATCGAGCTGAGGAATATATTCGACATATTTACCGTTCGGTATGGCGCAGACGAGGCTCACATGCAGTTCCATCAGAAAATGCGGGCAGACCGGAATGTCGAAGGCTTCCGCCGCATGCGCGACCTTGAGCCAGGGCGTGATGCCGCCGATGCGGGCAACGTCGACCTGCACGATCGAGCAGGCGCCCTTTTGCATATATTCGCGGAAATGGCGGATCGAATACATCGATTCACCAACCGCAATCGGGGTCGGCGTCGAGCGTGTCAGCCGGATATGGCCGTCGAGATCGTCGGCCGGCAGCGGCTCCTCGATCCAGGCGAGATCGAGCTCCTTCAACCGCGACGCGCGGCGGATCGCCTCGTCGACGGTGAAGCCCTGATTGCAGTCGATCATGATCTCGAAGCCATCGCCGAGTGCCTTGCGCATGGCGGCGAGCCGATCGTAATCCTCCGAGCCGTGCGGCTTGCCGATCTTCACCTTCGAGCCGGAGAAGCCCTTGGCCTTGGCAGCGAGCGCATCCTCGACCAGCGCCTCCTTCTCGATATGCAGCCAGCCGCCCTCGGTGGTGTAGAGCGGGCAACTGTCCTTGGCGCCGCCGGCGAGCTTCCAGAGCGGCAGCTTCTGCTTTTTGGCGCGCAGGTCCCAAAGGGCGGTGTCGACTGCGGCCAGCGCCAGCGCGGTGATGACACCGATGGTCGTGGCGTGGGTGGCAAATTCCATCTTGTGCCAGATTGCCTCGATGCAATCGGCGTCCTCGCCGATCAGGATTGGCACGAGGTGATCGGAGAGAAGCCGCATTACCGACGATCCGCCGGTACCGATCGTGTAGCTGTAGCCCGTGCCCGTCGCTCCGTCGGAATCGACGATCGTGACGATAGGCGTTTCCTGGCTGACGAAGCTCTGGATCGCATCGGTCCGCTTCACCTTCGGCGGCAGGTCGACCATGCGCAGTTCAATTTTTTCGATTCTTGCCATGTCAGCCTTCCAGAGCCTTGCCAGTATCAACGTCGAAGAGATGAGCGCGCGACAGGTCGAAGCTCATCCGCACCTTCTCGCCGGAGGTAAGCGGGCGCGGATTGAGCATGCGCGACACCCAATCGCGGCCGTTGAATTGGATGAAGACGAGCGTCTCGTTGCCGAGCGGTTCGGTGATCGATACTGGCAGTTCGACCTCGTGCACGGCCGCCGGATCGCCGGCATGCAGACCATGACCGCTTGGATAGATGTCGTCTGGCCTCAGGCCGAATGTCACCTTCTGGCCCGGGCGCAGCACGTTTGCAAAGCGCGGCGGGATCGGGAGCCGGGCGCCGCTGACAAAGACCAGTGCGCCGTTGTCGACGATCGCCTCGTCCATGTTCATTGGCGGAGAACCGATGAAACCGGCAACGAACTTGGTGGCGGGGCGCTGGAACACCTCTTCCGGTGTGCCGACCTGTTCGATATGGCCGTCGCGCATGATGACGATGCGGTCCGACAGCGTCATGGCCTCGACCTGGTCGTGGGTGACGTAGATCATCGTCGCCTGCATGCGCGCGTGCAGCTTCTTGATCTCGGTGCGCACCTGCGTGCGCAGCTTCGCGTCGAGGTTCGACAGCGGCTCGTCGAACAGGAAGACATCCGGCTGGCGCACGATCGCGCGGCCCATCGCGACGCGCTGGCGTTGGCCGCCGGAAAGCTGCGACGGACGACGCTCAAGCAGATGGCCGAGATCGAGAATGGCGGCCGCTTCGGCGACCCGCGCCTTGATGTCATCGGCCGAGCGCCCGGCGATCTTCAGCGAAAAGCCCATGTTCTCGGCAACGGTCATGTGCGGATAGAGCGCATAGGACTGGAAGACCATGGAGATGTTGCGCGCCCGCGGCGGCAGATCGTTGACCTTGAGGCCGCCGATCTCGATCGCGCCGTCGCTGACGTCCTCGAGGCCGGCGATCATGCGCAGCGTCGTTGACTTGCCGCAGCCGGAGGGGCCGACTAGTGCGATGAACTCGCGATCCTTCACTTCGAGGTCGATGCCGTGGACGACTTCGAGCGCGCCGTAGCGCTTGACCAGTTTCCTGAGGGTGACAGGAGCCATGAACGATTATCCTTTCACCGCGCCGAAGGTGAGGCCCGAAACGAGGTGCTTCTGAATGATGAAGGTTAGGGTCAGCGCCGGGATGATCATCACGACGGCGAGCGCGCACATGCCGCGCCAGTCGATGGTGAATTCGGCGGTGTAGTCGAGAAGTCCAACCGGCAGCGTCTTGGAATTGACCGAGCGGGTGATCTGCGAGGCGAGCGCATATTCGTTCCAGGAGGTGAGAAACGCGAAGATGCCGGCGGACGCAATGCCGGGACCGGCGAGCGGAAACTCCACCTGCCAGAAGGCCTGCCAAGGTGTGCAGCCGTCGATCTGGGCGGCTTCCGCGAGATCCTTCGGCACCTGGCGAAAGAAGCCGTCAATCAACCAGATGGTGAAGGGCACGTTGAGCGCGACATAGGTGAGGATCAGCGAGAAATGCGTGTCGATGATGCCGGTGCGGGCGTAGAGCATGAAGAGCGGCAGCGACAGAGCGATCCCGGGCACGGCCCGCGTCAGCATGAAGCCGAGAAAGATCGCCGACTTCGCCTTGAAGCGATAGCGGGCAAAGGCGTAGCCACCGGCCATGCCGATCGCGAGCGCGATCACCGTCGATGTCACGGAGATGATCAGCGAGTTGCGGAAATAGTCCCAGACGGGAACGCCGCCCTGCCCCGCGCCCGAGAACATGGCGCGATAGGCATCGAGAGAAACGCTTTCCGGAATCCAGACTGGGGGCTTCGCCATGATTTCGACGGTCGGGCGTAGCGACGACAGCACGATCCAGAGGCCGGGCAGGCAGATCACCGCCATCGCCAGGAACAGGCCGATCAGATGTGCGACCTTCAAAAGGCGGCGGCGCAGGCGGTGCGAAGCGTTGATATCCATTACCACTCGGCTCCGATCTGCTGGCGCGCTGCGGCAAGCTTGCGGAAGAAATAGACGGTGAAGACGATCGACAAGAGGATCGCCACATAGGCCATGGCGTTTGCGAGCCCCATGCGGGCATCGGCATAGGCGGTGCGGCCAACGAGCGTCCAAAGCAGTTCGGTGCGCTTGGCAGGGCCGCCGTCGGTCATGATCTTGACGATGTCATAGGCTCGCGCCACGTCCAGCGAACGGATCGTCATGGCAATGAAGGCAAAGGGCATGAGATAGGGCCAGGTGACATAGCGGAAGGTCTGCCAGGGCGTACAGCCGTCGACGTGGGCGGCCTCGACCGGATCCTTCGGCATGGCGAGCAGGCCGGCGAGGATCAGGATGGCGAACACGGCGGTCGAGGACCAGACTTCGGCGATGATGATCGAGAGGAGCGCGAGATTGCCGTCGATCAGCCACGGGATCGCCTGATCAGTCAGCCCCAGCGACTGCAGCGCATTGTTGACGAAGCCGATGTTGTCGTTGAACAGAAACTTGAACTGGAAGCCGACCAGCACCGGCGAGAACATCATCGGGAACATCATCATCGTGCGCAGCAGGCGCTGGCCATGGGTCGCCTTGTTGACGAGCAGCGCCAGGCCGAGACCGAGCAGCATCTCGGCGTTCAGGGCCACCGTCAGCAACAGCACGGTGCGGCCGAAGGCGACCCAGAACTCGGCGTTGCCAAGCACGGTCGCGTAGTTGCGCAGGCCCACAAAGACCCAAAGCGTCTCCGGCTTGGTCAGGCGGAACGGCGTGAAGCTCGAATAGAAGGAAAAGAGCAGCGGCAAAACGATCACCGCCGCGAGCACGACGAAGGCCGGGATCAGAAGCAGGGCCGGTGCTGACAATTTCTTGAGCTTCATCGGGCAGTCCTGAGGATTGCATGAAATGGCTGAGGCGGCGCCGGCGCCCGTAAGGCACCGGCGCCGCCTCTTTGGTCACGGTCAGAGTTTGCCCGCGTCTTCCAGAATGCCGGTCGCTTTCTCGGCGGCGGCATCGAGCGCTTCCTTCGACGTCTTGTCGCCGAGGATGGCGGCCTGGAGTTCCGGATAGACGGCGTTGGAGATTTCGATCCATTCAGCCGTCTTCGGCACCGGGAAGGCATGCTTGGCGGCTTCCTGGAAAGCCTGCAGCACTTCGGTCTTGTAGGCGTCGCCTGCGGCTGCCTTGATGTTGTATTCCCAGACGGCGGTGCGTGTCGGCAGCGGGCCGGCAGCCGATTCCAGCTTCTGGCTGTCCTCGTTGGTCAGCCACCAGACGAGCGAGGCGGCGGCCTCCTTGTTGGCGCAATCCTCGGTGACCGAGAAGCCGTGATGGCCCGACCAGCCCGTGCGCTTGCCGGAAGAGCCGGCTGGCTGCACTTTCACGCCGACATTGCCGGCGACCTTGGAAGACTTCGGGTCGTTGAAGAAGCTCGCCCAGCCAGGCCAGTCGAGATTGAGGGCGATCGAGCCCGAGGCAAAGCCCTGACCAAGGTCGTCCCAGAGATAGTTGGTCGTGCCCGGTGGTACCGCCTTGTCCTTGTAGAGCTTGACGAACCAGTCGAGCGCGCGCACGCCAGCTTCGGAATTGAAGGCCGGGCGCCCGTCCTTGTCGAGATATTCGCCACCTTCGGCGATCAGCATTTCATAGAAGCGACCGTTGATCGCCTCTTCCTTGCCGGCGAACTGCGTGCCGTAAAAGTTCGGCGGAGCTGCGAAGAACTCGGCCTGGTCACTAACCTGAGCCCAGGTGTCGGGCGGTGCGAGTTCGTAGCCGTATTTCGCCTTGAATGCGGTCTTCTTCGCTTCGTCCTGGTACAGGCTCTTCTGGTAGTAGAGTGCCGATACGTCGAACTGGGCACGCGGCAGCATCACCAGCTTGCCGTCGAGCGTCGAGGCATCGATCAAGGCAGGCACGAACTTGGCGATTTCCTCCGGCGGCAGAAGTGCCAGCAGGTCGGTGTATATATTCGGATACTGCGGCGCGAAGGAAGAATGGTTGGAGCCAACGCACCAGCTGACGCCGCCGGTCGCGATATCCGACTTGATTTCCTTGTCGAGTTCGAAGTGGTTCTTCTTCGACAGGATGTTGACCTTGGCGCCGGTCGCCTTCTCCCACTCGCCGATCCGCTCGTAGAGCTTTTCGTATTGTTGTCCGCCGATCAGCTTGGCGTCGATCGTGACGCCCTCAAACTTGCCGGGCAGGTCCGCGGCCGTGGCCGTCCCCAATCCTGCGGCAAGCATGATCGCTCCGGCGGACACGCCGGATAGCAGCCTTCTCATCTCCACTCCTCCCTGGTTCACGCCCTCATCCTGGCGCGATGCCCTCATTTGTGAGAAACTAATTCATATACAAACAACAAATTTATCCAGCGTCAAGGGCGAACTTTCCTTTGTCGGCGCCTTTCTCTGCGTATATGGATATGAATATTCACCAAGGAGGGATCTCATGGACACCGAAGAGTCTGACCGCTATCGCGCGCCCGCCCTCGACAAGGGGCTCGACATTCTCGAGTTGCTCGCCAGCGTCGACGGCGGCCTGACGCAGGCGGAGATTTCCAAGCGCCTGAACCGCAGCCCCAACGAGTTCTACCGGATGCTCGACCGGCTGGTGCGGCGCGGTTACGTCACCCGCATCGATGGTGATCGCTATTCCCTGACCTTGAAGCTATTTGGGCTTTCGCAACTGCATGCGCCGGTGCGCAGGCTCGCTTCCTACGCAACGCCGCTGATGCGGGATCTCGCACAGCGCTCCAAGCAGGCAAACCACCTCGCCGTCTTCGACCGTGGTTCGGCCGTGGTCATTGCCCAGCAAGAGGCACCTGACTATTGGGGCATATCGATCCGGGTCGGATCGCACATCAGCCTGTTCGATACCGGCTCCGGCCACGTCCTGCTCGCCTTTCGCTCGGCCGAAGAGCGCGAGATGATGATCGCGGAACATGCCAAGAGCAAAGACGAGATCGTTCGCGGACCGGAGTTCTACGCCCGCCTCGACCAGATCCGCGAACGCGGCTACGAGATGATGGCGAGCGCGCAGACGGCGGGCGTCTACAACCTCTCTGCCCCGATCCTTGGGCCAGATGGTCGCGGCATCGCCGCGCTCACGGTGCCCTATATCGCGCTTGTCAACGCACCTTCGGCGCCGGACATTACCGGAACGATCGCCCTTTTGCTGAAGACAGCCGAGCAGCTATCGACGCTTGCAGGTTCGGACGTGGCGCCGGCTAGCGATTGACGCCAGCCGGCAACGGCCGTACTTCCTATCTGAATAGCTCATTCTTATGTGAGATGTCGTTCGGAGGAGAAGCGCCTTGATCATCGACACCCATCTTCACCTCATCGACAGGTCGAAGCTCACCTATCCCTGGCTCTCGGGCGTGCCGGCGCTCGACCACGACTTTCTCTACGCGACCTACGCGCGCGAGGCCCGCCGGCTCGGCATCGAGGCTGCGCTACACATGGAGGTCGATGTCGCGCCTTCGGAAATAGAGAAGGAAACGGCGGAAATCGAAAGGCTCTCGCATGAGCCAGACAGCCTGCTCAAGGGCGCCATTGCCGCCTGCCGTCCCGAGGACGATGATTTTGCGGCGTATCTAGAACGCCAGGAAGCAAACCGCTTCGTGAGGGGTTTCCGCCGCGTGCTGCACGTGATGCCGGATGAACTGTCCGAGCAGCAGACCTTTCGCGACAACATCCGAAAGCTTGGCGGGCGCCGCTTTACCTTTGACCTCTGCGTCCTGCCGCACCAGATCCCGCGAGCGATCGCGCTTGCCGACCTCGCGCCCGACGTTCAATTCATTCTCGACCATTGCGGCGTGCCCGATATTCGCGCCGGGGCCGAACACCCCTGGCGCGAGCACATGAGCGAGATCGCCCGCCGTCCGAACGTCACGGCAAAAATCTCCGGCGTTGTCGCCTATGCCGATGAGGCCTGGCAGGTCGAGACGCTGCGCCCCTATGTCGAACATACGATCGGCGTCTTCGGCTGGGACCGGGTGGTCTGGGGAAGCGACTGGCCGGTCTGCACGCTCGGCGGCAATCTTTCGACCTGGGTCGGCGCCACCCACGCTCTTCTCCAAGGCTGCAGCGCCGACGAAACGTACAAGCTGCTCGCCGGCAATGCGCGCCGGATCTGGAAGCTCGCCTAGCGAGACCCGCACTGCGAGAGGCTCCGGGACGCCAGGGCGCCCCGGAGCCAAATATCAGGCGACGGCGAAGCTCTCCGCAAACAGCCGATTGAGGTCGTCGACGACCCTTCGCGCAGGGTCCTTGCGCAGAAGGCCGTCATTTATCCGGTCCGAGCCTGCCTGCTGGAAGGCCATGTAACCATCGTGCCGGGGGCGGACCCAAGCGGTTTCCAACGTCTTGCGCGTCGCGCGGTAAAAGTCCGAGGTGGCGGCATTGACGGCGTCATCATCCCAGGCGGCCGCATGGCCCGGCTGCCCACCGCCTGCGGCATAGGGGCCGCGCTGCGCCTCGCCGCCAGCGACGAAGTAAGCAAAATCGATCGCCGCGTCGATCGCGCCGGAGAAGGCGGAGACGGCAATTCCCGTTCCGCCAAGGGCAGAGCCGGAAGGACCGCCCCGCCCGGCCACCGCGATGTCGCCGAACCTGACGAGAGACGGCCGGAAGCCTGGCATCGCGTAGCTGACATACCCATAAATCAGCGGCGCGCAGACGGCCTTCGCTTGCGGCTCGCTCATCGCTTCGAGCACGGCAATCGGATCCATCGAGAAGCAGGCGGGGTCGATCGGATCCGTCAACTCACGCAGGCGCTCGAACGCTTCGATGCCGGCATCGATCTCGATCAACTTCCCTGCCCCATCGCTGCGGCAAGGATGACCGAGATTAGCCGAGAGCGTATAGAAGCACATCAGGGAATGCGGCGGGCGCATCGGCAGCGCGACCTTTCCCTGCCGCGCCATGACCAGCATTTCAGACCAATCCGCCGCGCGCTCGGCCTGGTCCGGGCGCCAGGCCTGAACCTGTGTTGCTGCGTCGATCGGGAAGGCCCATTGCCGGCCCTGCCAGGTGTAACTCGGATAGGAGCGACCGACGCTCGCATCGGCCAGCGCCTTCCGCTCGGCTTCGCGTCCTTCGACATCGAGCGGTGCCAGACACTTCTCCTTGGTGATCTGGCCGACATGGGGATGGTCGATGACGATGAGGTCATAAGCCCGCGCCAGTTCCTCGACCGGATAGGTCTCGAAATCCTGCAGCGAACGCTTCTCCCATTCGACCGTAACGCCGGTGCGCTCCTGCCACAACCGCGAACAAGCGATCATCGGATCGTAGCCGCGCGGGTGGCTCCAGGTCATGCCCTTCAATGTGATGCTCACAGGCCGAACTCCTCTCGGATCGACGCGCTATGTTCGCCGATGCGCGGTGCGGCGCGGTCGACCTGGGCGCGATTGCCGTTGATGCGCAGCGGCGATCGCGTGGTCAGGATCGAGACATCGTCCTCGCGCTCGACCGTCTGCAACATGTCGAGCACCCGGAAGCCTTCGCTTTCGAGCAGTTCATTCCAGTTGAGGACCCGCGCACACCAGATGTCTGCGGGTTCAAGCAGGCCAAGCCAATGGTCGATGGTGTTTTCGGCGATCCGCTTGGCGATCAGCGCCTTGATCTTGTCCCGTTCGGAGAACCAGGACACCGGATCATCGCGATAGGCGTCGAGTTCGGGCATTTCCAGGAGATCCGCGAGCTTCGGGATCGGCGTCATGGCAATGGCGAGATAGCCGTCCCTGGCCGGATAGACCCCGTAGGGCGCCGAAAGATAGGCGTGGGCACTGCGGAAGCCGGAACGGGCCGGCAGCCGGCGGCCGTCATTCAAGTGCGTCGTCAGCACTTCGAACTGGAAGTCGACGAGTGCCTCGAGCAGGCTGGTTTCGATCAGGCTGCCCTTGCCGCTGATACCGCGACGGACGAGCGCTGCGAGAATGCCTTGCGCTGCCGCGGCGCCGGCGAGCATGTCGCCAATCGCCAGGCCGAAGGGAACGGGGCCCTGCCCTTCGTCGCCGTTCAGCCACATCACGCCGGAGCGCGATTGCGCCAGCAGGTCCTGCCCCGGTCGCTTCACCCAGGGACCCTCCTCGCCGTACCCGCTGATCGAGGCATAGACGATCTTCGGGTTGATCGCCTTGACCGCCTCGTAGTCAAGCCCAAGGCGCTGGATGACGCCGGGGCGGAAGTTCTGAATCAGCACATCGGCCTTGGCGAGCAGCGCCTTCAAGGCCGCAACGTCAGCCTCGTTCTTGAGGTCGATCGCAAGGCTCTCCTTGGCGCGGTTGATGGCATGGAAGATCGTCGAGTCGCCGCCGATCTCGGTGTCGCTCAGATAGAGCCGGCGCGACAGGTCGCCGCCGTCGGGGCGTTCGATCTTGATCACGCGAGCGCCGAGATCCATGAGGCGCAGCGAGCAATAAGGACCTGAGAGAAACTGGCTCATGTCGACGACGACAAGGCCGGCAAGCGGCAGTTCGTTTGCTTCCGTCATCGCGGCTTATTTCTCGGTCTTGCCGACAAAGTCGGCGGGGTTCTTGTACTTCACGGTCTGCAAGTGCTCGCAATAGAGCACCAGCTCCCCCTCGCCCTTGAAGACCTGGTAACTGGCCCGGATGAGCCCGAGCTCCTTGTAGCGGGGAATTTTGTCCATGTTGGTCCGGATCGTGTAGATCGTGTCGCCGATGAAGACCGGCTTGATGAAGCGCAGCTTGTCGTAGCCGTAGGAAAAGGCGTTGACGCAATTGGTGGCGACGAGCCCGAGACCGGCGGAGAACACGAAGGCGCCGGCGACGAGACGCCGGCCGAACATGCCATCGCGCTCGGCGAACATCTGATCCTGAACATAGGGGTGGATGTCGACCACCAGCGTATTGAACAGATGGCTGTCCCCCTCAGCGATCGTCCGGCGCAAAGACCGGATGCGCTGGCCGACCGGCCAATCTTCATAGAACCAGTTTTCCGCATTCCAGACCGGCAGGGCGGCATGGTCTTGCGGCATATCCGTGGGACGCGTCGAGGAAACACCGACGGTGGGCGTGAATTCATGCATGAGCAGACCCTTGCGTAGCGAAAGCGAAGTCCGACCTTGATTTTCGCCATCGAACGCCAGTGGTGCTCAGCGGCAGCGATCAATTTCTTCTTATATGAATAGCTTACTCACATATGGGTCGACATTGCAAGAGACTCGAGTCTTCGACGGGCACTGCGCGATCCCGAGTGCAGCGAAGGTTATGGCGCCGCACGAGCCGAATCTTCCAGGTGCCCAATCTCCGCTCCGCCGCCGGCGCAGCTCTCCAATGGGCTTGCTGAGCGGGGGATTTCTCCAAACGATGCCGCGAGCGCATTGCGTGGCCGGCTTCTTACGATCACAAGGATGCGTAGAAGAGCTGAGTTTCGCTTTGCGGCCGGCGGTCGAGCTACGCGTTTCGAGGACCAAGAGTGACCGACACCATGCCATCCACAGCCTCAACAAATGCCGCGCTTCACGCCGCGATCAAGGTCAACATTGTCGTGATCGGCGCAGGCCAAGCCGGACTGTCATCGGCCTATCACCTGATGAAGCTTGGCCTTCAGCCGGGCCGGAATTTCATCGTCCTCGACAAGAACGATAAACCGGGCGGCGCCTGGCAGCATCGCTGGCCGTCATTAACGCTGAGCACGGTCAACCGTCTCCACGACTTGCCGGGCATGGAGTTTGCGGAAGTTGTTCCCATTGGAGAAACGGAGGCGCGGGCTTCGACGGCGGTTCCCAACTATTACGCCGCCTATGAAGAAAAATTCCGGCTGCCGATCTATCGCCCGGTTGCGGTCAAGGTAGTTTGCGAGCGCTTCGGCCGGCTTCGGGTGGAAACGGACCACGAGACCTTTTCGGCCGAGGGGCTCATCAACGCCACGGGAACCTGGGAGACCCCTTCTATTCCCGCCTATCCCGGTGCCGATCGGTTCGAAGGACAGCAGCTTCACTCTCGCGACTATCAAACGGCGGACGCGTTTGCGGGCAAGCATGTGATTGTCGTCGGCGGCGGCATTTCGGCGCTCCAGCATCTCGATGAAATCTCGCAAGTGACAACGACAACGTGGGTCACGCGCCGCGAGCCGCAGTTTCACGAGGGACCATTCACTCAGGAAGACGGCCGCGCCGCCGTTGCCGCCGTTGAAGAAAGGGTGCGGAATGGGCTGGTGCCGGGCTCGGTGGTGTCCGTCACCGGCATTCCGTGGACCCCAGCCCTGCGGGCCGCCGCAAAACGAGGGGCGCTGAAACGGCTGCCGATCTTCAGTGAGATCCTTCCTCACGGCGTGCGCTGGCCGGATGGAACGGAACAGAAAGCTGACGTCATTCTCTGGGCAACGGGTTTTCGCAGCTCACTCGATCATCTCGCTCCGCTGCAACTGCGCGGGGACGACGGCGGCATCGTCCTGGGCGGACGCCTCGCGACGCGGGTCGAAAAGGACCCACGCATCCATCTGGTAGGCTACGGCCCCTCGGCTTCCACGATTGGAGCGAACAGGGCGGGCGGCGCAGCAGCACGGGAACTGGCCGCCCATCTCGGCCTGATCTGATGCGGCCGTGAGCGCGATTCCAGTCGCCATTCCCAAGTAAATGCGACGGGAAGGAACCCGTCGTTTGGTTCGAGCGCTCACGAAAAGTCTATGCTAATCAAATGGCCAACGATTCTGAGTTTTTAGTGTGATGAGCCCCAAGACCCGCGGCTATTTGTTTGCCTTCCTCGCCATCTGCATCTTCGCTGGCCAGGATGCGATAACCAAGTATCTGGGTGATCGCTATCCGGCACTCTTCATAACGATGATCCGGTTCTGGGCGTTCGCCCTCTTCGTATTTGCCTTTGCCGCGTCGTCTCCCGGGGGTATTCGCCGATCCATTCAAACGCGCCATCCCTGGCTGCAGGTTGTTCGCGGCCTTCTGCTGGTCGCAGAGATCGTCGTCATCGTCTTTTCCTATGTTCACGCCGGGCTCGCCATGAGCCAATCGATCTTCCAGGCAACCCCATTGATCATCACCATCCTGTCGATACCGCTTCTCGGAGAAGTAGTCGGATGGCGGCGCGGGGCTGCAGTACTGATTGGTCTTGTCGGCGTTCTGGTGATCATCAATCCGGTGGACGTTCATTTCGACATGTCGCTGCTTCTGCCGCTTGTCGCCTCCGTGCTGTTCGCGCTCTATAGCATCGCCACGCGCGCAGTCAGCCGCGAGGATTCCGCGGTGACGAGTCTCTTTTACGCGGGTGTGGTTGGGGCACTGGCGATTTCGCTGATCGGCCCGTTCTACTGGACCGAAGTCGTCCCCACCGATTGGTTCGCGTTGGCAGCTCTTTGCGTCTGCGGCACGCTTAGCCACTACTTCCTTATCCGGGCCTATGGGCTGCTGCCTGCCGCGGAAGTTCAGCCGGTCACTTATTTTCAGCTGGTTCTCAACGTGATGTTTGCCGTCCTGTTGTTTGGCGAAACGATCACCCACAACATGATCATTGGGGCCCTGATCGTGGTCGGCGCGGGCCTTTTCACGATCTGGCGCGAACACCAGTTGGCCAAGCGCTCATAGCCGATAACGCATCTGAAACCGCGCTTTGCGATCAATTGAGCCAGCAGGATCTCGCTTCACGACCGCACCAACATCCTGATCGCCACGCGAGGGAACAATTTCCACCTTCGCGTGTTGTCGGAGCAGCCGATCGGATGGCAAGGTCGGATGGAGTATGCGATGAAATGGCTTCTCCCAGTTCTATGTATCGCGGCAGGCCCCGCATATGCGCAAAGCCCCGGCCTGGAGACGGCCTGCATGGCAGTCGCCAAGAATTTCTTCCTGGTCGACACGCTCAACGTCGGGGTGGTGCAGTCCTTTCCCGAGATTGCCCCGCCCGGTGCACGCTTTAAGTATTCCGAAAGAGCCGACACAAAGAAGTCAGATATGACGGACACCTTCGACTGCGAGTTCGACAATGCGAAGGCGCCGACAAAAATCCTGCGCTTCTGCGTTTCACGCATCTGTTACGCCGCCGATGAGGACGATCCCGAGCGCAAGAGACGATTTCAGGAGATGCAGGTTCTTCTGCAAAGAGCGAAAACCGCACACTGATTTCCCTGCATGATGCCGGCAGCGCTACCGGGCCTGGAGTTCAAACCCGACACACAGCCCGTTTTCTGCAGCCAGAAGCAACAGCAGTTCACGGAGCTTTGGCTCAGAGACTTCCTGGACGGCGGCTTCAAGCGGAGTCCATTGTAGTCTCCGGCTTTGCCTCTCGGGGAAGTCCGCCAGAATTTCCTCGACTTCGAGCAAATGCACGTTGAGGTGATAGCTGAGGTCAATGCTATCCTTGGTATAAACGAACGAGCCAATGGCATCGCTCGATACCCGGCCTCTAACGCCAGCCTCTTCCATCGCTTCGCGCGCGGCTGCGGCGCGCGCCGTCTCCCCTGCCTCTATACGCCCCTTTGGTATTCCCCAGCGGCCGTTGCGGCGGCTCGTGACGAGCAAGACTTCAGGAAGGCTATCTGCTGAGGTCCGAAAACAAATCGCGCCAGCCTGCTGGACACATGTCGTTGAACGAGCAGAGTTTTGGGGCAGCATTTCGCATAGTAGCGAGAATTGCTCGGACATCTCTCTCGGTTCCGGTGGATTTGAAGCAGAATCTTGTTCGCGTTTATGACAGATATGTGACGGCCCGTCTCGCAATGAGTGATTGCAAAATGAAACGAGGGAGACGCCATCATTGCACCCCTGTTTTTTCCCTCAGCGAGTAGCTGTTCGGGCCGTATCGGGGGCCACACACGAGACTGACTGACAGGAACCAGGACCGGAATGGCAATCGCTCCGCCACCAATCGGTCCCGCCTGGAATTTTTGTTGTAGTATTCCGTTAGTACCTTCTGGCTCGCCTGCCCTGCTAGGCTCTTTCCATTGGTTTTGGGAGGAACAGATGACAGCTTCGAAAATTCTGATGATCACCGGTGACTTCACCGAGGACTATGAAACGATGGTCCCGTTTCAGACGCTGCTTGCCTGCGGGTACAGCGTCCATGCCGCCTGCCCCGGCAAGAAGGCCGGAGAGACGGTCGCGACCGCGATCCATGATTTCGAAGGCGACCAGACCTATTCCGAGAAACGCGGCCACAACTTCGCCCTCAACGCTACTTTCTCCAGTATTCGCGCCGAGGACTATGATGCGCTCGTCATCCCGGGCGGCCGCGCGCCCGAGTATCTGCGCCTCAACCCCGACGTCATCAAGGCCGTGCAGCATTTCTTCGAGGCCGGGAAACCGGTGGCGGCCATCTGCCACGGTGCCCAACTTCTTGCAGCGGCCGGCGTGCTGAAAGGGCGCACATGTTCGGCCTATCCCGCCTGCCGCCCGGAAGTCGAACTCGCCGGCGGCATTTATGCCGATATCGCGATCGATGACGCGGTCTCGGACGGCAACCTCGTCACCGCCCCCGCATGGCCGGCGCACCCGTCGTGGCTGCGGCAGTTCATGGCTGTGCTCGACGCCTCCGCCCTGCTACAAACGGACGCCGCCTGAGGAAGCGGACAAGGGAGGACCGCGATGTGCGAATTGTTCATAAAGGCGGACGCAAGGCTCTGGGAAAGCACAACGCGTTCGCTACGCATCGATGGCATGGTGACAAGCGTTCGGCTAGAGAACTTCTTCTGGTCGAAGCTCGAGGAGATCGCCCATCGCGATCGCATGAACGTCACGCAGTTGATAACCAAGCTGCATCATGAGTCCATCGATGCCGGCCACGATCTTGGGAACTTCACTTCGTTTCTGAGGGTCTGTTGCGCGCGCTATCTCGACCTTCAACTGACCGGGGACATTCCGACGGATGTCAAACAACCGATCGCCGGGCTGAACGCTCCGGCGATCCTCGTTCGCGAGCAGGAAAAGTACCACTGACCCTGCGGCAGGGCGGCTAACGGCTCGCAAACAGCAACGCACACTCAGCTACTTTCCCAGAAACGACTGCCGGCATTGTGGTTCGTCGGTCTTCCCATCGCGAATGCCAGGCCCGCTGTGGCGACGAGCATATCGCTGTAGGCGGTCGCCCTTGCGACCTTTGCCTGCGGCAGCGCGGTCTGCTTGATCCAGACATCGGTAATCGTGGCGAACCCTCCCGCGCCGCTGTGTTTTGCAACAGAGCCAGTTCCTGCTCCACAGCGCCAACCTAGCACCACCGCTAACCTCAAGCGCTCGTTGCGCAGTCCTCCGTCTTGATCGGGATGCTCAGCCCGATCATCAGATTGGCATTCGGCTAAAGATCAACACGCCCCCCTCTCGACCGTTCGTCAGCGCGTACGGTCTTCAGGCGCTAGACGAGAGACTTCGGGCGCGAGGCCACGCCGAACGGAAGCCATGCATGCTGCCTCCCCGCATAGCCGCATAGGTCACCTTCTCACCGCATCGCAATTTCCGATTCGGCAACTTATGAATGAATGCATGCCTAAAACGGGCAATTTTTGATAATAACTGCCCAATTTGATTGAAATATTCTTGACACAATTCCGTTTCGGAAATTTACTCGGATCATCAAGGCTGAAACGGAAACGGTGATGACCCAACGCTACCTCGTCGATGATCTGGACCGCGAGATTATCCGTTATCTCTCCGAAGACGGGCGCCTTTCGGCGGCCGAGATCGCCGGCCGGATCGGCAGCGCCTCGGAACGCACGATCCGCAACCGCATTGCCGGATTGCTCCAGGCCAAGATGATCGTCATCGGCGCTATTCCTGATCCGGTGGCGCTCGGACGCGATGTCCAGGTCGAGCTTTTGATCGAAGTCGAGCCCGGCAAACAGGAAGACGTCGCCATCCTGCTCGCCGAGTATGACGAGATCGGCTACCTCGCCGCCACGAGCGGTACGGCGAACCTCAGCGCTTCACTCTTCGTCGCCGACCATGCGGCTTTGCTCGAATTCATCGATCAGGAACTGGGCAAACTGCCCGGCGTCAAGCGCGTCACGAGCTCGGTCGTGCTGCGCCTCTACAAGGTATTTGGCACGAGGACGACCGCAATCAGCCGCGGTACGGATCTCGGCGGCAAGAAAAAGGGATAGACCATGCTTCGTATCGGAGTGGATGTCGGCGGAACCAATACGGACGCGGCGCTGCTGCGCGGCGCCGAGGTCCTGGCCACGGTAAAATCCTCGACCACCGCGGACGTGACATCGGGCGTCAGCGCAGCAATCCGCACGGTCCTGGCCGAAGCAGGCGTTTCTGCCGGCGCGGTCAATGCGGTGATGATCGGCACCACGCACTTCCTCAACGCCATCGTCGAGGGCCGGCACCTTGAAAAGGTTGGCGTTCTCCGACTTTGCGGCGCGGCGACGCGCTCGCTGCCGCCAATGATCGATTGGCCGGACACGCTTCGCCCCGTCGTCGACGGTGGTGCCGCCCTGGTTGGCGGTGGCGTCAATTACGATGGCTCGGAGATTGCACCGCTCGACGATGTGGCGATCCGCGCGGCGTGCCGCGATTGGCGGGCGCGTGGCATCTCCGCCGTCGCGATCTGCTCGGTCTTCGCCCTGGTCGACCCGAAAATGGAAAACGACGCGGCGGAAATCGTCGCAGAAGAAATGCCTGGCGCGGCAATCAGCCTGTCGCACCGCGTCGGCCGCACCGGCCTCCTGCCCCGCGAAAACGCCACGATCCTCAATGCGAGCCTCCACACGCTCGGACGCGAAACGGTCGGCGCCTTCCGCTCGGCTTTTGCCGCTCTCGGCCTCACCTGCCCGCTTTTCCTCACGCAGAACGACGGCACGCTGATGGCAGCCGAGTTCGCCGAGCGGTATCCAGTCTTCACGATCGCGTCGGGACCGACCAACTCCATGCGCGGCGCGGCCTTCCTCACCGGGCTCTCCGACGCGGCCGTGATCGATATCGGCGGCACCACCACGGATATCGGCATGCTGGTCGCCGGCTTCCCCCGCACCCGCAGCGAAGGCGCGATGATCGGCGGCGTGCCGACCAATTTCCGCGTGCCGGATGTCTACTCCTTCGGCCTTGGCGGCGGCAGCATCGTACGCCCCGGTCCGGCTTCGACGATCGGTCCGGATTCGGTCGGTTTTCGGCTGCCGGAAAAGGCTCTCTGCTTCGGCGGCGACACGCTGACGGCAACCGATATCGCCGTCGCTGCCGGCCTCGTCGAGCTCGGAGACCGCAGCCGCCTCAGCCACATCACGCCGGAATTTGCGCAGCAGATGCTGGCGCAGATGAAGGCCAGCATCGAAACGGTGCTGGACCGCATGAAGCCAAGCGCCGATCCCATCCCCGCCATTCTCGTCGGCGGCGGCTCGGTGCTGGTCGAAGGGCTGCTGGAGGGAACATCCGTTTCACTCAAGCCTGATCATTTCGGTTCCGCCAATGCAATCGGTGCGGCAATCGCGCAGGTCTCCGGCGAGGTCGACAGCGTGGTTTCGCTCGAAGGCACCACACGGGAAATCGCACTGGAATCCATCGTCGCGGAGGCACGGGCGCGCGCCGTCGAGGCCGGCGCAGATGCCGATACGACCACCCTTGCCGAAATCGAAGAAACGCCGCTGGCTTACCTGCCCGGCAATGCCGTTCGCGTCGCCGCGAAAGTGATTGGGGAGTTGCGGGCATGAAGTACTGGACGCTCAGCGAAGCGGATATCGATCGCATCGCCATCGGCTGCGGCATTCTGGGAACAGGCGGCGGCGGCAGCACCTACCACGGCCTGCTGCGTGCCAAGGCGCTTTTGCGCGAAGGCAAGCGCATTCGCATGGTGCGGCCGGCCGACATGGCACCGGATGCCCAGATTCTCGGTATCGGCGGCATCGGTGCCCCGACCGTGGGTATCGAGAAGATCCCGGAAGGCAGTGAGGGCGTCCGGCTCTTGAACGCGCTCGAACGGCATCTGGGCCGCAAGGTCGATGCACTGCTCGGTGACGAAGTCGGTGGTGGTAACGGCATCGCGCCGATGCTGACGGCGGCGATGGTCGACCTGCCTGTCGTCGATGCAGACGGCATGGGCCGCGCCTTCCCGGAAGTACAGATGACGACCTTCTTCATCCACGGCCAGGCCGTGCAGCCCGCGGCGCTCGCCGATGCCGACGGCAACGTGCTTGTCGTCACCGACGCGACGACGCCGAAGATGCTGGAGAAGCTGCTGCGCGCCAGTACCATTGCGATGGGATGCACGGCGCTGATGACGACGGCGCCGATGTCCGGTGAATTCGTCCGCCGGTTCGGCGTGCCCCACACCACCAGCCAGGCCTGGAGCCTCGGGGACGCTGTGATGAACGCGCGGGCAGCCAAGGAAGACCCGGTCGAGGCCATCTTGAGACAGTCCGGTGGCGTTCGGTTGATGCGCGGCAAGGTGACCGATATCAGCCGCCGCGTCATGGCGGGCTTCACCCGCGGCAAGCTCACTGTTGCTGGCCTGGATGCGGACACGGGGCGCACGCTGACGGTCGACATCCAGAACGAATATCTGATCGCGCGTGAAGGCGAAGAGATCATCACCATGGTGCCGGACCTGATCTGCATCGTGGATTCGGAAACCGGCCGGGCGATCGGCACGGAGGAGCTGCGCTACGGCCTGCGCATCGACGTGTTGTCCATGCCTGCACCGGTGCTGCTGCGCAGCGAAATCGCGCTCGCCTCCGTCGGCCCGCGTGCCTTTGGTTACGATTTCGACTTCGTGCCGATGGGCGTGTCTGCGGATGCGCCTGCCGTACCCCACTACAAAGAAGACGCCTAAGCGTCCGCACCTCCAGAACTCGATTGGGAGCCTGACATGAACCGACGCAATTTCTTGAAAACCGCCGCCCTCACTGCTATCGCCACAGCCGCCGCGTCGCACTGGAATTTTGCGATGGCCGAGGGCGCGAGCAGCATCTTCACGCTCGCCTATCCGACGAGCTTTCCGGACCTTGACCCGGCCACCTCGTTTTCCAACGACGGCGCGGTGCTTGCCAATGTCTATGAGGGACTGACGCGCTACATTCCCGCGACCGACACGACCGAAGCCAGGATCGACCCCCTGCTCGCCACGTCCTGGGATGTGAGCGCAGACGGCAAGACCTGGACCTTCACCCTTCGCGATGGCGTGAAGTTCCATGACGGCAGCCCGCTGACCTCGCAGGCGGTCAAGGGCTCGATCGTGCGGACCAAGAAAATCGGCGGCGGTGCGTCCTTCATCTGGGGCCCGGTTTCGTCCATCGAAACGCCGGAACCGCTGAAGGTGGTCTTCGTGCTTTCCGAACCGCAGCCACTGGACCTCATCGCATCGGCCGGCTTCGCCGCCTGGATCTATGCGCCTTCCGCGCATGACAAGGAAGCTTCCTGGTTCAATGCCGGCAACGATGCAGGGACCGGAGCGTTCAAGATTTCGCGTTACGAGCCCGGTCAGCGCGCCGTTCTCGACCGGGTCGCAGGCTATTGGGGCAAGGTGCCGGATGGCGCCTTCCAGACGATCTCGTTCGAGATCGTCGAGGATGCGACGCTCGCTCAGAACATGATCGAGAGCGGCCAGGCCGACTGGACCTACAGCCTCCCCTACGAAAATCTCGAGGCGTTGAAGTCCAATGCCGATCTCAACGTGGTCGTGAACCCTTCCTTCGAAACGCTGTTCGGCCTCTACAACGTCAAGCGTGCGCCACTTGACAAGGTCAAGGTGCGTCTGGCCCTGTCGCTCGCCTTTCCCTATGACGACGTGATCGCCGCGGGAACGAGCGGTTTCGGCACCCGCGCCAAGGGCGTCGTCCCGGCCGGCATCTGGGGCCACGATGCCAATGCGCCGATCCCAAAGACCGATCTGGAAGCCGCAAAGGCACTTCTTGCCGAAGAGGGCATTGAGCCGGGCCTGGAACTGGTCATGACCTATTCCACGTCCCAGGCGATCGAGGCGGTCGCAGGCGAACTCTGGAAGGCCAATCTCGAAACGCTCGGCATCACGCTGAAGCTTCAGCCGATGGCATGGGAGGCGCAATGGCAGCTGGGCAAATCGAACCCCGAGGCGGCACAGGACATTTTCGTCATGTTCTGGTGGCCGACCTTCGTCACCCCCTACGACTACCTCTTCAACCTGTTCCACAGCGAAGAGAAACCGAATTTCAATCTCGGCTACTATTCCAACCCGGAGGTAGACGCCAAGATCGATGAAGCGGCCAAGCTCTCGGGCACAGACCGCGCGCGCGCCGAAGCGTTGTTCATCGAAGCGCAGCGCAAGATCATCGAGGATGCAGCAGCCATCTTCATGCTCGACCAGCCGAACGTCCACATCATCCGTGCGGACATCAAGGGCTATGCTGACAATCCGGCCTACGGGCACATCGCCTTTGTCAACGATCTGAGCCAGTAGGGCACGCGGGGGTCTGATGGAACTTCTACGCTACATCCTACGCCGCACGTTTCTCTCCGCCTTCGTATTGGTCGGCGTGACCTTCCTGGTCTTCGTGGTGGCACAGGTCGTTCCGTCGGACCCCGCAGCGCTCTATGCGGGCCCGCGTCCCACGGCCGAGCAAATCGAGAAGGCGCGCCAGGAACTCAATCTCGACGCGCCTCTTCCGGCCCGTTTCGCGACTTTCGCCGGCGCCATGGCCTCCGCCGATTTCGGCATTTCCTACAAGTCCAGACGCCTCATCGCGGAGGATCTCAGGGCCTATCTTCCGGCCACCCTGGAGCTCGCCATATTTTCGACCGGCCTTGCGCTCCTGATCGGCATCCCGCTCGGCGTCATCGCCGCGGCGCGGCAAGGCGGTTGGGCGGACCGGTTCTGCAGTTTCGGTTCTATCGCGGCCGTCGCCATGCCGACCTTTTTCCTGGCCATGATCCTGCAGCTCATCTTTGCGCAATGGCTTGGTATCCTCCCGCTCTCCGGTCGACTTTCCAGAGAGATCGCGATCTCCGCGCCGCTGCCGATGGTGACCGGCTTCAACTTGATCGACGCGCTCATCGCCGGCCGCCTCAACGCATTCGGCGACGCCCTGACGCACCTGATCCTGCCGGCATTGACGCTCGCCTCCTATCCTGCCGGCGTCGCCATGCGGTTGACCCGCTCGGCCATGATCGAAATCCTCGAACGCCGGCATATCGTTGCCGCGCGCGCGCTCGGCCTTTCCGAATCGCGCATCCTCTTCGGTCACGCGCTGCCGAATGCCATGGGGCCGGCGCTGACGGTGATCGGCCTGTCCTTCGCCTATGCACTGACCGGCGCGGTGCTCGTCGAGATCATTTTCGCCTGGCCGGGTCTCGGCCGTTACGTCTCCGAAGCGATCCTCGCCAAGGACTTTCCGGTCATCGCCGCCGTCACCATGGTCGTGACCATCTGCTATGTCGTGATGAATCTGCTGATCGACATCAGCCAAGCCCTTGTCGACCCGCGGGTGGCGCTGTCATGAAAAAGCTCCTCCAACGCCTCGGCTGGCCTGGCACCGTCGCCCTTGCCATCGTCCTTCTCTTCGTGCTCGTCGCGCTCTTCGCGCCGTGGATCGCGCCTTATCCCCTGCAGGGGGCCGGCGGCCCGAATGTTGTCGCCAAGCTCTCGCCGCCCTCCGCAGACTACTGGCTGGGGACAGACCATCTTGGCCGGGATATTCTGAGCCGCATTGCTTACGGCACCCGGGTGTCGCTGACGAATGGCATATTGATCGTCGCCTTCTCGCTGCTGATCGGCCTGCCGATCGGTCTTGCCGCCGGCTACTTCGGCGGTTGGGTCGACGAGGCGCTGATGCGCGGTACCGACGTCTTCCTCGCCTTCCCAGCACTGTTGCTGGCGGTGCTGATGGCCGCCGCCCTCGGACCGGGCTTTCTGAACAGCGTCATCGCCGTCGCTGTCACCTGGTGGCCCTGGTATGCGAGACTGGCCCGCGCGGAGGTGCTGGTGCTGCGTGGTCAGCCCTATGTGGAGGCGGCGCAACTCTCCGGCGTCTCGCATTGGCGCATCATCCTCCGCCATATCCTGCCGGCGACAGGCAGGCCGCTGACCGTGCAGGCGGCTCTCGATGTCGGGCCGGCACTTCTTACCGCGGCTGCCCTCTCCTTCCTTGGCCTGGGCGTGTTGCCGCCGACCGCCGACTGGGGCCAGATGGTAGATGCCGGTCGAAAGTTCTTCCCCGCGCGCTGGTGGTATTCGGCGATGCCGGGCCTCACCATCTTCGTCATCGCGCTCGCCTTCAGCGTGCTCGGCGATGCGCTGCGAGAGCGCAAGGGAGGGACTGCTCGTGCCTCTGCTTGATATCCGCAACCTGTCGGTCAGCATCCCGACAACAGAAGGCGACGTTCACGCGGTGCGTGCGGTCAGCCTTGAGATCGAGCGCGGCGAGATCCACGGCGTCATCGGCGAATCCGGCTGCGGCAAGACCATGACCGGGATGGCGGCACTTGGCCTGGCTCCGAAGGGTGCCCGCATCGTTGCCGACCGGTTCCATTTTGACGGCGAGGATCTTCGCGAGCATGCGGCGCGACTGCGTGGCCGGCGGATCGGCATGATCGCCCAGGATCCGGCCGCCGCCCTCAATCCGGTGCTCAGCATCGCCACGCAGATGGACGATGTGATCCGCGCCCATGGCGACCTGCCGCATCGGGCCCGACGCGCCGAGGCGACCGATCTGCTGGCCGCAACGGGGTTGTCTGATCCGGAGAAAGTGCTCCGCAGCTATCCGCACCAGCTTTCCGGCGGCATGCAGCAGCGCGTGGTCATCGCCCAGGCACTGGCGACCGGCGCGGACTTCCTGATCGCCGACGAGCCGACCACAGCGCTGGACGTCTCGGTCGGCGCCCAAGTTCTGGCGCTTCTGCGCAAGCTGGTGACCGAGCGCGGCCTCACCGTTTTGATGATCACCCACGACATGGACGTCATCGCCGAGGCCTGCGATCGTGCAACCGTGCTCTACGCAGGCCGCTCCGTCGAGACCGGCCCGGTCGATGCCGTGTTGCAAAGTCCCGGGCACCCCTACACCCGTGCCCTGCTCGCCGCACTCCCCGACGCTGCACCGCTCGGAGCACGGCTCGCGGCCATCGAGGGCTCCATCCCGCCGCCGCGCTCGGCAATTGCCGGCTGTGCCTTTGCCACGCGCTGTCCCCAGGCGCTCCATGAGTGCGCAGTCACGCCACCGCCGGAGCGCAGCCGTGCTGTGCATCGCTGGCTATGCCACCTGCCGGAGGATGCTGCATGACCACGCCGATACTGGACATCGACAATCTCGTGATCCGCTACCGCGCCGGTCTCTTCGCGGCGCGCCCAAAACCCGCAGTCAACGGCGCAAGCTTCCGCCTTGCCAAGGGCGAGACCCTCGGCATCGTCGGCGAAAGCGGCTCCGGCAAGACAAGTCTCCTGCGCGCCATCCTTCGGCTCCTTCCGGTGGAAAGCGGGCAGATCCGGCTCGACGGCCAGGACTGGCTTGCGCTAAGGGGCAGCGCGTTGCGCCGGGAACGCCAGAAGATCGGCGTCGTGCTGCAAAACCCCTTCCTCTCGTTGAGCCCGAGATTGACGATCGCCGATATCCTTGCCGAGCCGATCCTGGCGCAAGGCGGCCGACACGGCGCGGCCATGCGGAAGAAGATCGCGGGCCTGCTCTCCGACTGCGGGCTGCCGGCTGATTTTCTCGACCGACGCGCAAGCGAACTCTCGGGTGGTCAGGCTCAGCGCGTGGCGATCGCCCGCGCACTGGCGCTGGAGCCGAGCCTCCTCATTCTCGACGAGCCGACATCGGCGCTCGACGTCTCGGTGCAGGCACAGATCCTCAATCTCCTTTCGGATCTGAAGGAAAGCCGCGGGCTGTCGATGCTCTTCGTAACCCATAATCTGAAGGTCGTCGCACATGTCTCCGACGCGCTTCTGGTCATGCGGCACGGCGACGTCATCGAATTCGGCAGAACGAAAGAGGTGATCGGCGCGCCAGCCGATCCCTATACGCGCGAACTGCTTTCCTACGGGCGCCGCGAAAAGCTTGTCGAGCACGAACTGGCTCCCGGCTGACGCCAAGCGCCTACCTCGCTTTCGTTTTCAGTGGTCTGCATAGGCAACGACTGAACTGCCACTGCCCAATCTCAATGCGCAACCGGCGGCCATGCGATGACCGCCGGTGCAATTGGCCGTCTCTGCGTCAGAGGCGGGCTACTTCGTGACCGTCAGCATCGCATGCATGCCGGCTTCGAAGTGTCCCTTGATATTGCAGAGCAGTACATAGGACCCTGGCGTGAGCTTGGCCTTCATCTGGCCATCGGCACCCGGTTTCAGGTCGGACACCTCGCCAAGGCTTTTCAGCTGCTTTTCGTTGACGCGGTGCTTGGCCGCGACGACATCGATCTTCTGGTCGGCCGATTTCAACTTGATCAGCACCATCTCGTGCTCTTCTGTCATTGCGTCGTTGTGGACCATGAAGGTCGTCTCGCCGGCCTTGATGGTCGATTGATCCAGTGTGAGGGTCATCGAACCGCCAGCCTCGCCGCTCTCGACAACTTTGACGGTCGTGCCGGCAAATGCAGGCGACGTCAGACAGATGAAAGTAAGCACTGCTAGCTTGTTTCGGGTGAACCGCATTTTAAGTTTCCCTTTTTTTGCTGCCGTTTATCGGCGATGTGCGCCATGACGCGAGACCTTGCTGACCGGTGGGCTCTTCCTTGGTCAGGACGCGATCGTGCGTTCAGCCTCGTCGCAATGAGCGGAACCGATCGGCAATGCCGTGCGGCCCCGACGCCGTTCTAGGCGACACACCCTGTCCATCGGCTGTCCTGCAGCTGCTTTGTGACGGCGCCAGGGTTTTGCGGACGGAACCGGCTCGACACGCCATCGCTTGGTTGGAGGCCGCCATCAGCAGCCTCCTCCAGTACAGTCGGACGAGCCGATGGACAGGGTGTGGCCTCCGCCGGCCGTGCTTTGGCGAAAAGTCTCCCGATACGGCTTTCGCCAGATCAATCCGCGCGTTCAGCGGCCCCGGCCGCCGCCGCCACGTCCTCCACCGCCGCCACCACCACGGAAGGCCGCCCCACCGCCCCGACCGCCACCGCCGTGGAACCCGCCGCGGCTGCCACCCTGAAAGCCGCCGCCGCGATAGCCGCCGCCACGGTCAAAGCTTTGGAAGTTGCGGCCGGACTCCTGGTAGAGCCGGCCATAGTTGCGGCTCAGTTCATTCTGGTTGCCGAACTGTCGTCCGGCACGATCGAAGGATAGATGATCCGGCGCCCGCTGACGAACCTGCTGGTTGCGACGGGGTGCAGGCCTTGTCTCGACCCGGTTCTGAATACGTTGGGCGGCTTGAGGTCGATTGGATGCTGCACGCTGACCGGCATTTCGCAGGTTCTCTCCGTCCGGCCGCTGAACCGGTTGCCAGCCATCCGGCGTGTGCTTCTGCCACTGCCCGTCCTGGCGACGATAGACGCTGCCGTCGCGACCGGCATAGACGTCGCCACCCTTGCTGCCGACGATGAAGCCTTTGTTGCCTTCCGTGTTGCGCCAGCGCAGACCGCCGGCACTGCCTGTTGTTCCGCCGCTTATACGTGCGAATTCTCCGCCGTGCTTGACTGCAACGCTGCCCCAGGAACCGTAGACATTCTGCCCGCCGCGCGCGACCATGGCGTTGCCGGTCCTTGGATTGTAGGCGGAGATGAAGCCCCGTTCGCCGCCAGGTCCTGACGCAGCACCAGCGCGGAACCGGGTCCCGGTGACGGGATTATACGCCGCGCCAAATGCCAAACCCCTCTCGGGACCGTAGGCATAGCCATAGCGGCCGAAGGTACCGTAGGCCGGGTTGTATGAGGCGCCAAACCCATAGCTGATCGGAGGCGGATAGTAGGGCCAATCGTCATCGTAATAGTCCCAATAGGGTGGATAGTACCAACCCGAGCCCCAGACGACGGTGTCCCAGGCGAGATAGGTATAGAGATAGCCGAGGGTGTAGCCGTACCAGACGGCGTCCGGTTCCGTGTCGTAAACGCGGACATAGGTGGCGTTATAGACCGGAGACGACGATGGAATGCCGTAGATCTCATCGGCAACCGCGCGCGCAACGGCAAAGGGCCCGGTCGGCGTATCGCCGACGAACCAGATGCCATCCTTGAGGACGAAATACTTGTCCGCGACCTTGATGACCTGCTCGTTCGCGTTGACGGCATAAAACAGGGACGTGCCTTCGATCGGCTCGAACTTCGGCTCTCCATTGTAGTGTACGTCCACCTTCAATGAACCATCGGTCGAAACCCGCGCAAGCTTCGGAATGCTCGCTCTCAGACGCGCCATTGCGCTTTCGGAGGTGCCGGGGATCGAAGCACGCACGGCTGAGTAGGGCGCGTCGTCGGGTAGATTCACGAAATCTTCCGGCAGATCGGGAGTGGCGAAATTCCAGGGTCCTTCGAGCAAGGCTGATGAGAACCATCTTCCGGAGAGAAGGGTGTACCAGTTCTTGCTGGCCCTATGGAAAAAGACCGAGCTGGTCGTATTGGAAACCCAATCTAGCCCTGTGCCCGTCACCGGTTCGAGGACCGGCTTTCCGTCAAAGATCAAGAGCTCCGCTGGCTTCTCCGAATAGAAAACCTTCGGGATCTCGTTCTCGGTGAAGCGCGTTGGCGGAAGGGAGGCTTTTACCCCTTTCCAGTTCTCGATGTCCGGCAGTTTGGAAAACAGATCCGGAACCGTTTCTGCCTCAACCCAACTGGTCTCCAATGTCTTCGAGGTGAGCCAGTTCTTGTCGCTTCGCAGATAGTAATCGCCTGATTGTTCGACTTTAAACAGGTCCCAATTCGTGTTGACCACGAACGATAGGCCCTCAACGCCCTTGACCGGGGCCGTAACCGCCTTGCCATCCGTCTGCAACAGGATCGCTGGCGCCTCGCTCTCAAAAATCGGCGGCGGGTCGGCCTTGATATCCGGAACGTCTGCGAGACGCTCAAAATCCGCAAGGCTCGCGGCCAGCCGCTGCTGTGACACGACGATCGGATCGGTAGGAACAAGCTTGCCGATATCGAGCGCGAGATCGGCAAGTTGCTGGCGGTCGAGCGCAGAGAACTCGAGCCGCGTGGTGCGAACTTCCGTCAGCGTGACGTTTTCAGATGCATCGTCAGCGACAGTCTTTGCCGAAAGCCCGATGATCCCATAGACCGGCTTTGCGTCTGCGGACGATTTGAGTTCGGTGGCGACAAGAGCCTCGAGTTCCTTGAAATCCTTCCAGGATGTTATCTGCGGTTGAAAGAGCGTGATCGTCGCGCCCTTGTCGGTGTTGAACACCCTTGGCCAGGCAGGCGCGGTGGCGTCAGACTGGTTGAGATATTTGCCCGCAACGAACCCATTTGCGCCGGAGTAACTCACGGCACACCAGCTGGCTTCCGAATCACACTCCTTGATATCGACTTCCTCGCCCTGGGGGATGACGCGTATCGCGTCAAATCCGGTGCCCGGGCCAACCCTGAAATTCACATTTGCCGTCAGGACGGCGGGGTCCGCAAAAGCAGAGGTCGAGAAGAACGAAGCGACCGTGAGGTAGGCAAGAATTCTACGCATGATCACATTCCTTCATTGGTGTGCCTTCATTGGTGTGTAAGGTGTGTTCAAGTCCTGTTAGCTGGAAGTTGCACTAGGCACGGATCGTCGCGCAAAGGCGTCTCGAGATTTCAGCTATTCGGCGTCGTTTAATTCGGAAATCATTGCACATTCGATGACGGGTGCAACTGGTAACGCTGCCAACTTCTAATTAAACCGGGCATTGAACGACGCCTTCCTTGTTGCCCGTAGAGCAGACCCCATCGCGGCGCCCCCCGGTTGGTGGAGCGGCTGGAGAACGGCATCTTCCGGTATCGTGAATGTCCAACCTTGCAGATGGTTGCGGTCCTCCGCCTGACGGGAAAGGGCGTGCTTTTCGTGCTCTCCTTTTTGGGGCGCAAGAGTTATCCTGTTTTCGAATATCGAGATTGCCAAGAAGGCCGGCGCACGTATAGTTTCCATCTCTCCCGACGGCTTCGTCGTCGCCTCCCACCGATGAAAACGTCATTCTCAACGCCTGCCGCTTGTCGATCCACTCCTCATCGTGCCGTTCTGCGGCGCCCAGATGTATGATGCTCGACGTGCTTTTTTTTACCCTGCTCGCGCGCAAATGCGAGGCAGATGCTTCATTAAACTGATGCAAGGATAGTGGACATGGAAACGACCTTTTCTCCGGTGCTGACCGTTTGCGGCATCGAGGAACTTCCGGGGCAGAGCAGCCGAAACGTGACCCACGTTCTGTCGATCGTCGATCCGGAACTCCCGGAACTGGAAGCTTTCGGCGCCTATGGCGAACACCACCGCACGACGCTGCGTTTCCACGATATCATTGCGGCGGCACCGAACCGGGTGATGCCCCGCCCGGACCACGTGGAGGCCATTCTTCGCTTCGGTACAGATTTCCTGACACGGCAGGATCGGGAAGCCGCGAGCCATGTGCTGGTTCATTGCCATATGGGCGTATCGCGCTCGACGGCAGCCATGCTGACCCTCATGGCGCAGGCAAACCCGGATGAGCCCGGCGAAAGCCTCTTTGCCCGCCTTGCCGCCATACGCCCGCAAGCGTGGCCGAATTCCCAGATGATTGGCTTTGCCGACGAGCAGCTCGGTCGCCGGGGTGATCTCACTGCGGCGCTTGGCCGCCACTATGGTCGGCAGATCAAGAGCCGCCCCGAGTTCACCGAATGGATGACGACACTCGGCCGCGATGCCGAATTGCAGATGGCCATTCACGACTGACCGCCTAAGGCGCACCCGGTCTCGAGGCATCATCGGCAGAGGCGCTCAGCGTGGATATTGTAAAATTCTTCGCAGAGCGCCCACCTTCAGGAACACCGCGCGATCCAGGTGGCTGGCCGGAAACCAAGGGAGCAGCGACAGCGGACTCTCGCCTCCACGATGGCCGATGTCTGCAAGATGCGGCCAATGGCGACGCACGGCAAAAAGGGAACGGCATGATGAGCGAGCGTGACGTCGAAGAGATTTCCGCACTGATGATTGCAAGCTTCCGCCAGCTGACAGGCAGAAGCTTAGGTGATCCTTCCGCGGATGGCAGGTGGCTCTATGAATCCGCGCCGTTCGCCTTGCTCGCACATGACCGGTCCGAGGATCCCCGTTTCATATACGCGAACAAGACGGCCCAGGCCTGTTTCGGATACTCTTGGGAGGAATTCATCGGCATGCCGTCGCGCCTTTCTGCCGAGGCGCCAGACCGCGAAGAAAGGCAGCGTCTTCTAGACGGCGTCTCCGCCAAGGGTTTCATCGACAACTATCGCGGCGTTCGGATCGCGAAATCCGGACGCCGGTTCTGGATCGAAAACGCGACCGTCTGGCAGCTTGTGCGCACCGGCGGCGCCTGTGTCGGTCAGGCCGCCGTCTTTCACACCTGGAAGGACCAGTAAGCGCGCTTTACGCCTTATCTCGTGACCGCTTGAGACGCTGCTTCCCGCCTCCCAATAGAGAGATCGTCTACGGTCGCCCCTACCTTTGGCCAAAGTCTCTTCCGCCCACCCCGGCAATAGACAATCTGTCGCCTTCCCTCTGGCAGACTTCCTCCACACAACAAGAGGAGGCCGCCATGACCGCCGTATTTGCCCGCACGACCTTTCACGACGCCCTCGCCTGCCTTGCCGATCCGCACCTGCTCAGGGAACTCGCGTATGTCGGCGGTCGCTGGATTTCCGGCCATGACGGTGCCGGCTTCAAGGTGACCGATCCCGCCTCGTCGGCGACCCTTGCCTGGGTCGCGGCCCTTGATGCCGAGCAGACCGGGGAGGCCATTTCGGCCGCGAGCGACGCGCTGCCCGCCTGGCGCAGCATGCTGCCGCAACAGCGCGCCGCGATCCTGCGCAAGTGGCATGACCTGATGCTGGAAGCCCGCGAGGATCTTGCGCTGCTGATGACGCTGGAACAGGGCAAGCCGCTTGCCGAGTCCCGTGGCGAAATCGACTATGCGGTCTCGTTCATCGAGTGGTACGCCGAGGAAGGGAAGCGCCTCAACGCCGAAAGCGTCACCAGCCATCTTCCGGGAGCCGAGATGATCGTGCGCCGCGAGGCCCTCGGCGTCGTCGGCATCGTGACGCCATGGAATTTCCCCTCCGCCATGATCACCCGCAAGGCCGCAGCGGCCCTTGCCGCCGGCTGCACCGTCGTTGCGCATCCCTCCAGCGAAACACCGCTTTCAGCACTTGCCCTTGCCGAACTCGGCGAGCGGGCCGGCCTGCCCGCAGGTGTCTTCAACGTGGTGACAGGGGATGCCGCCACCATCGTCGGCCGCATGAATGCCGATGCGCGCATCCGCGCCATGAGCTTCACCGGGTCGACGGAGATCGGCAAGCTGATTGCGAGCCAGTGCGCACGGACGATGAAGCGGCTGGTCATGGAGCTCGGTGGCCACGCGCCGCTGATCGTCTTCGCCGATGCCGACGTGGAGAAGGCAGCCGATATCGCGATCGCCGCCAAGTTCGCGACGTCTGGCCAGGATTGCCTCGCTGCCAATCGCATCTACGTCGAACGGCCGATCCTCAGGGCCTTTGAGGAGGCCTTTGCCGCGCGGATTACGCGCTTGAAGGTCGGCGCCGGGCTTGACCGCGACAGCGAAATCGGCCCGCTGATGCACGAACGAGCGATCGCCAAGGTTGAGGAGCAGGTGGCCGACGCGCTGCGGCTTGGCGCCAAGCTTTCGGTCGGCGGACGACGCCACCCGGCCGGGCCGCTTTTCTTTGAACCCACGCTCCTGGCCGACGTACCCGACGCGGCACTGATCATGCGCGAAGAGACATTCGGTCCGGTCGCAGCCGTGACGGCATTCGACAACGAGGACGAAGTGATCGCCCGCGCCAACGACACTGAGTATGGCCTCGTCGCCTATGTCGTCACCGAGAGCGGCGCGCGCCAGATGCGCCTTGGGCGCGCGCTTGAGTACGGCATGGTCGCCGTCAATCGGGTGAAGATCACCGGCGGACCAATCCCCTTCGGGGGCTGGAAGCAGTCGGGCCTCGGCCGCGAAGGCTCCCGCCACGGCATCGAAGCCTTCACGGAACTCAAATATCTCTGCATCGACACGGCCGCCTGAGCGCGGGCGCCACATTTCATATGCGAAAGGAAAGACCATGCTCGAAAGAAGCAACGAACTTACCGCCTCAGACCGTGACCACTTCTTCCACCCGTCCACGCACATGGGCATGCATGCGCGCGGCGAGACGCCGACCCGGGTCATCTGCGGCGGCGAAGGCGTCTACATCACCGACACCAGCGGCAACACCAGCCTTGACGCATTTGCCGGCCTCTACTGCGTCAATGTCGGCTACGGCCGGCAAAAAATCGCCGACGCGATCGCTGAGCAGGCCAAGAACCTCGCTTACTACCACGCCTATGTCGGTCACGGCACGGAAGCCTCGATCACGCTGTCCAAGATGATCATCGACCGCGCACCGCAGGGTATGAGCCGTGTCTATTTCGGTCTTTCAGGCTCGGATGCAAACGAGACCAACATCAAGCTGATCTGGTACTACAATAACATCCTCGGCCGGCCGGAAAAGAAGAAGATCATCTCACGCTGGCGCGGCTATCATGGTTCCGGCGTCATGACGGGCTCGCTGACCGGCTTGCATCTCTTCCACAACGCTTTCGACCTGCCGCGCGCGCCGATCCTGCACACGGAAGCGCCCTACTTCTTCCGCCGCCCGGACCGGTCGATGGATGAAGAGCAGTTCTCGCAAGATTGCGCCGACAAGCTCGAAGAGATGATCCTGGCCGAAGGACCGGAGACGATCGCCGCCTTCATCGGCGAGCCAATCCTCGGCACCGGCGGCATCGTACCACCGCCGAAGGGCTACTGGCAGAAGATCCAGGCGGTGCTCGAAAAATACGACATCCTGCTCGTCGCCGACGAGGTGGTCACTGGCTTCGGCCGTCTCGGCACGATGTTCGGCTCCGACCATTACGGCATGAAGCCCGATCTCATCACCATTGCGAAGGGTCTCACTTCGGCATACGCGCCGCTTTCCGGCACGATCGTCTCGGACAAGGTGTGGCAGGTGCTGGTGCAGGGCTCTGACGAGCTGGGCGCGATCGGCCATGGCTGGACCTATTCCGCCCATCCGATCTGCGCGGCCGCGGGCGTTGCCAATCTCGAACTGATCGACGAGCTGGGCCTTGTCGAGAACGCCGGCAAAACCGGCGCCTATTTCCGCTCGGAACTGGCGAAAGCGCTTGCCGACCACAAGCATGTCGGCGAGGTGCGTGGCGACGGATTGATGGCGGCGGTCGAGTTCGTCGAGGACAAGGACGACCGGGCCTTCTTCGACCCGGCAAAAAAGGTCGGCCCGCAGATCGCCGCCGCCCTCCTGGAACGCGGCGTCATCGGCCGCGCCATGCCCCAAGGCGACATCCTCGGCTTCGCACCACCACTCTGCCTGACGAAGAAAGAGGCTGACATCGTCGTGAAAGCGGCCGCAGACGCGATCACATCCGTGCTCGGCTCAAAGTAAGGCCCGGCGAGCAGGAAATGATGAAAGAGGCCCGATGGCGAATCATGCGTTTCCAATCCCTGCATGCCCGGCCGCGCAAGCGACCGGGCATAAGCTCGAAGTTCAGGAGGGCCCGCGGCCACGCGCTCAATGAAGCCTCTGGTGTCTCGGACCGAAGAAACCTCCGGTCCTCACCTTAAAGCTTATTCTAGAACGATGGCGTGCCCGCGCGGACACAGCTACGCCTGCCTCTCTCGCTTCAGCAGGTATTGAGCTGTGGTGAGGTAATAGTTCCGGGCGTTAGCATTGATCTGGCGTTCGCCCAACTCGGTCAGCGCCTGAGCCTTGATCTCCTTGGCTGCCATGTTCGCAGGGTCAACGGCCAACACATGGTCGATCATTTCTGCCGCCCATTGAAACTCCTTGGCCTGAATGGCTTCCCGGGCGCGGGCGATGACCTTATCTAGGCCTCCTGCCATTTCGAGCATCTTTCGGGCGCGCTCCCCGGGCGGCAGAGGATTCAAATTCGTGGCATTTCCATCGAACCAGCCGACGTAATCGGCGTAAATACCACGCACAGCCCACGCGACAGTGCCATAGTATTCTTGCAGGTAGGGGCTCTTTGAGAGCTCAGGAGAGAGTTTCACCTCCTGAACAAGCTCGTCGGGTGTCTTTCCTTGTTTGATACCGGCCAGGGTCTGGTCGAGGACGGTCTTGATGCCGTCGCGGTAATCGGTGAGAGCCTTGCGGACCTCGTCCTTCCCGAGGATCGGGCGCATGTGGCCCTGGACCATGTAGGTGGCGTCCAGGGCGAGCATTTTGTCGAGGCTTGCGATCCACTTCTCCGGCGGCCTCAGCTTCAGGCCGCGGATCGGCGAGAGGTTCGGGTATGATTTCAGGAAATCATCGCCGGGGACCAGCACTCCCTTCCCGGCGATCCAGATCGCCGTGTTCTCAGGAGACTCCCCTGGCGTATGGATGAGCTGCATCTGCAGCCCCGCCAACTCTATAGTCTCGCTCTCCCCTCTGAATGTGCGGGTCGGCGGCAGGAATCCCTCCCGCGTATGCGGGGTCACACGGCCATATTCGAGCTGCGTACCCGCGTTGATGAACAGAGGGTCAGCGAGCTTGGTGCCGAAGGCATCACCGCCATCGCGCGGTCCTCTTCCGAACTCAGGACCAGATTCTAACAGCGTCTGATGGCTGTAGATTTCGGGGTTGTCAGATCCGGCAAACACGCTCGCACCGCCGGAATGGTCCGGGTGATTGTGCGTGTAGATGATTGCCAGGACGGGACGTACGAAGCGATTTCCGAAGGCGTCCACGATCGCCTTTGCGTCGACGGGGTTTGCAGACGTGTCGACGATAATGGAGCCTCTCTCCCCCTGGATCAGCGTGACATTGCTCGCCGAATACCCCACGGCAGCAAAGACACCGTCCGTGATTTCGATGACTTCCTTCCGGAATTCTGCGGAACTCGCACGCAGTTGCTCGCGCCCGGCGAATTCATCTGGAGACGCGGGCGACGTCTGCCCGAGTGTTGATGCGACCATCAAGGTTAGTCCTACTTCACGGCTCCACGAGCCTGGCATGGTACGTTCAGAAATGACGGCGACCGGCCGTCTGTCGTTGCGGTTGCGACTGCAACGCATCCCGTGGACTTGATATTGGAATAACTGACGGAAGTCCCGTCCTTCCTTGCGGCCGAGGTATGCGTGGTGATCGCCGGAGAAACTCAAGTCTCTTCGGCCGTAGGGCTAAAACGCGGCCGGCCGTCCTGGCCAAGCGGCGTGCCAGTGGAAAGCTACCTTTCTTTGCGCTGGTTCAAACAGCCCGGCCCCTCTTGCCTTTAGGCTGGACGTCGAAATGCCGGATCGTGATTGCGCAGCGCCGAAAGATGCCGCTACGCAACTCTGGACGTGGAACGAACGTAATGCGAGCAGCCGAACCCGCGATGACATCGACATTGGCCCAGACAAAAGAGGACATCAGCCGTGCGATCGCACGGATGCACGGCGCGATCTTGAGCAGCGCCATCGACTGCGAATGCCGTGACCGCGTGGGCGAGGCACTGCGCGACCTTGAGAGGCTGGAGCGCGAGCGGATCGAGCGGAGCCTGTTGACCGCGGCCGGCGAGCAACGGCGTAGGATCGCGGCACTTCTCGAACTGCTGGATGATTTCGACCCGAAGGAGACAGATACGCTCGACGACGGCACCATGGCTGAGGCGGGCCTGCTCTTCGCCGATATCGCCGCAGCCGCAGAGTTGGGTTCCTATCTGCTACGACAAGCGCGCCAGGTTCACCATTCGTCCGACGTGGTGCAGGAGGTGAGCAATCGTGCCGCACCCAGCGAGTGACCTTTGCCCAGCGCGTTTCGAAGGCTTGCAGCGACCCGACGCCTCGCAGCGCAGCCGGTTCAGAGACGCGCTTCTGGACATTGCCATGTCCCAAACCGTTGCGCTCGGGGAAATGAGCTTGCTTCTCGAAACCCTGCAAGACGATAGAGGAACCGGAAGCACGGACTGGCGCTGATGTGGCCGTCCCTCGCGTCCTGGCCGTTGCGTCGGGTAGTGACATCCGGTTCGCCACGGAACCCGACGAAGGCTGCTCACATTGATCCTGGAGCCCATCCGTACAGACGCTGCGCATGGTCATGACATGGCCGTTTGGTAGGGTGGGCCGCTCCGGAAGCGGCCGACCCTTCGTCGTCCGCTTAGATATCCCAGTCGGAGTCCAGCGAGTACGCCTCGATGGAGTCGATCTTCATCTCCGCGCCGTCGGCAAAGTCGTCATTAGGCGTGTCGGCCATCCCTCCAACCGCGAGATTGACGAGCATATACATCGGCTCGTGCATATCCGCGGGCGTGTCCGTGCGGGCGATCTCCGTGTCGTCGAAGTACCAGACGATCTCATCTTCCGTCCAAAGCACGCCATAGTCGTGAAACCCATCGGTATCGGCGACCTGCACTCCGTCTCGGCTCACGGTGTGCTCGCCGCTTTCGTTGGAATGGGCGGTGGTGATCACGGTATTGGTGTCCTGCCCGCGCATTTCGACGACGTCGAGTTCCGGCGGCCAGGAGCCGTCGGCGGGTAGCAGCCAGAAAGCGGGCCAGGCGCCTTGATCGTCCGGCATGTCGGCTCGCATCTCGAAGTAGCCGTAGGTCTGGGCGAAGGACGAATAGGTCGTCAGCATCCCGGACGTGTAATCATAGCCACCGATCTCGGACTGGATTTCTTCCGAGGCGCGCTCGGCGGTGATCGTCAGCACGCCGTCCTCGACCGAAAACGGGTTGATGGAAGCGGTCGGCTCATAACTCGGATTGACGTACCATTGCAGCTCGCCGTTTTCGGTTAGCGTTGCCCCCTCTTCCGGCGCCCACCAGTATTTCGCATCCCAGACACCGCCTGTGTCGCTGCGGAGTTGAAGCGTGTCGAAATCATCCGAGAAAGTCTGCGTGAAGGCGGACCGGTCCAGGTTCAGCTTGAACTGGCTCTCCTGCAATTGGTCGGTTGTCGTATCGGCGAAGACCACACTTTCGCCCTCGGCGAGATGAAGCCGGAGATCGTCCCCCTCCTGGGCAGAATTGGCCAGGACCTGGTCGAACGAGGTGAAGCCATAGCCATCGAGGCGGACCGTGTCGTTGGAGCTGAAATCGGCGATGAGGTCGCTGCCGTTGCCATGTTCGAACACGAAAGTATCGGCTCCACCGGCGCCGATGAGCACGTCGTTACCTGCGCGTCCGTCGATGGTCTGGCTGCCCGAACCACCGGTGATGATATTGTCGGCACTGTTGCCGAACGCATATCGGTCGTTGCCGGTGACGGTCAGGTTCTCGAAATTCTCCGGCAAGGTGTAGCTCATCCACGTATCGATCGTGTCTACGCCTTCGCCGGGGGCCTCTTCGGCCCGGTTCGTCGATGAATAAAGGTAGTAGATGTCGTCGCCCGTGCCGCCGACCATCGTTACGTCGACGGAACTATCGCCCCAGATGGAATCGTTGGCCGGCGTGCCGTAAAGGGTCGGTCCGGATCCGGTTGCGGAATACCATGCCGTCGAACTTCCGCTGTAATAGACCGGCTGTCCTAGGGCGTTCATGGCAGTTCTGCTCATCGAGAAGTCTCCTGCTTGATAGAGTGCCCCTTCCCGGTGAGCACCCCTAGCATCTCTGACTGTGGCCTGTCGCCCACACCTCAAACTCTTTTGCCCCTGCGCATTTTTTAACCGCGATAGCAATGGGCGCGGATAGGCTCCCGCGGGGATCGAAGCACTCGCCGGAAAGCGCCGGCGACGCGATTCTTAGAATGGAGAAACGAAAACGCACTCAGGCTGCAGCATCACGATGGCGCGGATTCCGATCGATACCGCATGGGAAGTCCCTACCGGTCGCTGCTTTTCCTATTGATAGATATGGATTGTCGACACGCCGAGAGTGTGTCAGCTTCCCGCTTGGGAGGCTGATCGATGATAACGCCGCTGTCGCATATGCGTGAGATAGAGCGTGTTGGCTTGGGCGCTGCGAGCCCGCGCGATGCACCCGTGGTCCAATCCTGGCTTCGCTGCCTCAATGATTACAAGCTGGATCCGACGATCGCGCAGGAAGCCTATATCGTTCCGGGATCGAAGCTGCGCGAGCATCGCGAACAGGCTGAAGAACTGATCCGCATCGGCCGCTCCGGCCTTGAAGGGCTGTTCAACCAGGTCGCCGAACAGAACTATGTTTTGTTGCTATCCGATGCGCGTGGCGTCACCGTCGATTTCATGGGCGACCCTACTTTCGACAACCAGTTGCGCAAGGCGGGTCTCTATCTCGGCTCGGAATGGTCCGAGAGCCGAGCAGGAACCTGTGCCGTCGGGGCCTGCATCGTCTCCGGCGAACCGGTCATCATTCATCAGGACGATCATTTCGACGCCAGCCATATCGGGCTGACTTGTACGGCGGCGCCCGTCTTCGACACGCTTGGCGACCTTACCGCCGTGCTCGACATCTCCCAGCTCCGGTCACCCACCGCCAAGGCGAGCCAGCAACTGGCGCTGCATCTGGTGTCCGCCACTGCGCGGCGGATCGAGCTCGCCAATCTCATGACCCGTACCCGCAATGACTGGGTCCTGCGGCTTGCGCGCTCTCCGGAATTCCTTGATGTCGACCCGGACGCCGCCATCGCTCTCGATGGCAGCGGGCGTATCACTGGCATGACCCATGGCGGTTTTGGCGCACTCGCCCGCTCGATGAACATCCGCGGCCTCAGAACGCGTGATTTTCTCGGACTTCCGGTCTCGGAGGTCTTCGATATCGACGTGGACGACCTGCCAAATTTCATGCGCGGCCGGCCGAACGGCGAACGCCTGCTTCGAGCCAAGAGTGGTCTTGTCCTTTTCGCTAGCGCCATCGCGCCCGTCGTCAGCCTTCGCACGCCTGCCGGCGCGGAACCGCGCCTTCCACGGGCTTTGCGCGATCTCAGTCGCGGCGACGCCGCAATGGAACGGGTGCAGACCCGCGCGGCGAAACTTGCGACACGCAACATCTCTATTCTCATTCAAGGGGAAACGGGCAGCGGCAAGGAATATCTTGCGCGCGCGATCCATGACAGTTGCGGCGGCAATGGCAACTTCGTCGCGGTCAATTGCGCGGCGATCCCGGAACATCTCATCGAATCCGAACTCTTCGGCTACGCTCCCGGCGCGTTCACTGGCGCCAGCCAGAAGGGCAAGCGCGGCCTGATCGAGGATGCCGACGGCGGCACCCTGTTCCTCGACGAGATCGGCGACATGCCGCTTTCGCTGCAAAGCAGGCTGTTGCGCGTGCTCTCGGAAAATGAGGTCCAGCCGGTCGGCGCGCTGAAGGCCCGCCCGATCCGCCTGCGCGTCGTTTCCGCTTCCCACCGCGATCTCGCGGAACTGGTGAAGGAAGGCCGTTTCCGAGAAGACCTTTATTACCGCCTGAACGCCGCAACGCTCTGCCTCCCAGCCTTGCGAGAGCGCCAGGATCTCGGCTGGCTGATCGACCAATTGCTCGCTCGCATCGAGAAGGAAAACAACGAACCCTACCGCATCGACAAGGCCGCGCGGACAGCCTTGCTGGCGCATGAATGGCCGGGAAATCTGCGTGAGCTTTCCAACGTCCTGCGGGTGGCCGCCGCGCTTTCCGAAAGTGGCCTCATCGATACCGAGTGCCTGCCGGAACATCTCTTCGCCGCCCAGGTCCGTTCGTTGCCTGGTGAGGATGATGCACTGAAACAGGCGCTGCGAGACTGCGGCGACAACGTCTCGGCACTTGCAAGAAAGCTCGGTGTCAACCGCTCCACCATCCATCGTCGCCTGAAGCGTCTCAACTGACGCAACGCCTGCAACACCTGTTGCGCAGCAACTGTTGCATTCCCCGAGGCTTTCGGCTGCGGATATTTTTAAGCCATTGATATTACCGCAGAAATAAGCGGAATCGCGATTTGGCATGCTGCTTGCTGTCCCTCCTGTGCAAGAACAACAGGAGGAAACACAATGAAAGCTCTGCGCTTTCACGCTGCCAGGGATCTACGTATTGACGATGTCGAGGCCCCGCCTCAGCCCGGGCCGGGCGAGGTGCTGGTGGAGAACCGTTTCTGCGGCATCTGCGGGACCGATCTGCATGAATACGCCTATGGGCCGATCTTCATCCCGAAAGAGCCGCATCCCTTTACCGGCGCCCATGGGCCACAGATCCTTGGTCATGAATTCGGCGGCGTCGTAAAGGCAGTCGGCGAAGGGGTCAGCCATGTGAAGCCGGGCGACCGGGTCTCGGTCCAGCCGCTGATCATGCCCCGCCGTGGCGACTATTACGCCGATCGCGGTCTGTTTCACCTGAGCGCCAACCTCGCACTTGCGGGCCTCTCCTGGCATTCGGGGGGAATGGCGGAAGCAGCCCTTCTCAACGACTACAATGTCCAGCCCATCCCCGATGCACTGTCCGACGAGGAGGCCGCGCTGATCGAGCCCGCCGCAGTCGCTGTTTACGCCTGCGATCGCGGCGGCGTCACCGCCGGTTGCAGCGTGCTGGTCACAGGCGCAGGGCCGATCGGCATTCTCGTCGCCATGGCTGCACGAGCCGCCGGCGCTTCGAAGATCTTCCTCTCCGATCCTAACGAGACGCGACTGTCGCTGGCCAAGGAAGCGCAGGGCGACGTCCGCACAATCAATCCGAAGATGGAAAAGGTCAGCGACGTCGTTCAGGCCGAGACCGAGGGTGGTGTCGGCTGCGACGTCGCCATCGAATGCGTCGGCAACGAACATGCGCTCAAGGCCTGCGCAAGCGCCGTGCGCAAGCAGGGCGTCGTCGTACAGACCGGTCTTCACCCCGGAGAAAGCCCGTTGAACTGGTTCGACGTGACCTTCAAGGACATCGATATCCGCGGTTCCTGGGCCTACCCGACCCACTACTGGCCGCGTGTCGCGCGCCTGATCGCGAGCGGCCAGATTCCGGCTCGGAAGATCGTCACCAAATATGTCTCGCTCGGCGAGGCGGTTTCGGCAGGGTTCGACAAGCTGCTCGATCCCGCCGGCACCCATCTGAAAATACTGATCGACCTCAAGCGTTAGGCCGGTCCGCGTTGCGGGGCGGTTGAGGAGCCGTCCCATCTTCATCATAGAGCAGGAGGAGAAACGATGCTCGAGAAGACCCCCACCACCCGCGTCCAGGCGCTGCTTGATGCCTTCGGCGCCGCGCTCGAAACCGGCCGCATAGACGATGCGGTCAACCTCTTTGCCGAGGAATGCTACTGGCGCGACCTCGTCGCCTTCACCTGGAACATCAAGACGGTCGAGGGCCGGGATCAGGTGCGCGACATGCTCGATGCGCAGCTCGCCTTCGCAAAGCCCTCCAATTGGCGCGTCGCCGCTGGCGAGGAAGCGACCGAGGCCGATGGCGTGCACGAAAGCTGGATCTCATTCGAGACGGCGACGGGGCGCGGCTATGGCCTCGTGCGCATCAAGAACGGCCTTATCTGGACGCTGCTGACGGCGCTTGCCGAACTCAAGGGCCACGAGGAAAAGTCCGGCTTTACCCGCCCGCTCGGCGCCAAGCACGGCCAGAATATCGGCGCGAAGACCTGGAAGGAGGAGCGCGAGCATGAGGAGCGCACGCTCGGTTATGAAAATCAGCCCTATGTCGTGATCATCGGCGGCGGACAGGGCGGCATTGCACTCGGCGCTCGGCTTCGTCAACTGGGCGTGCCCACCATCATCCTTGAAAAGAACGATCGGCCAGGCGACAGCTGGCGCAAGCGCTACAAGTCGCTCTGCCTCCATGACCCCGTCTGGTACGACCACCTGCCTTACATCGATTTCCCGAAGAACTGGCCGGTCTTCGCGCCGAAGGACAAGATCGGCGATTGGCTGGAATTCTATACGAAGGTGATGGAGCTGAACTACTGGACACGCTCCACCGCCAAGTCGGCCAAATGGGACGAAGTCACGAATGAATGGACGATCGTGGTCGACCGCGACGGCGAGGAAGTGGTGCTGCGGCCGAAACAGCTCGTCTTTGCAACCGGCATGTCCGGCAAGGCGAACATCCCGGATTTCAACGGCCGCGAGCGCTTCAAGGGCGAGCAGCATCATTCCTCGCAGCATCCGGGGCCGGATGGCTACAGGGGCAAGAAGGTTGTCGTGATCGGCTCGAACAATTCGGCCCATGACATCTGCGCCGCGCTTTACGAAGCGGGCGTCGACGTCACGATGATCCAGCGCTCGACGACCCATATCGTCAAGTCCGACACGCTGATGGATATCGGCCTCGGCGGGCTCTATTCCGAACAGGCGCTGGCAAATGGCGTGACGACGGGCAAGGCCGACCTCATCTTCGCCTCGCTGCCCTATCGGATCATGCACGAGTTCCAGATCCCACTTTACGACAAGATGCGCGAACGCGACGCCGACTTCTACGCGGCGCTGGAGAAAGCCGGCTTCCAGCTGGACTGGGGCGCGGACGGCTCGGGTCTTTTCATGAAGTACCTGCGCCGCGGATCCGGCTACTACATCGATATCGGTGCTTCGCAGCTGATCATCGATGGCAAGGTAAAGCTTGCCGCGGGACAGGTGGAGGAGATCACCGAGACCTCGGTAAAACTGTCTGACGGCAAAGAAATCCCGGCCGACGTCATCGTCTATGCGACGGGCTACGGCTCGATGAACGGCTGGGTCGCGGACCTCATCGACCAGGAGACCGCCGACCGGATCGGCAAGGTCTGGGGGCTCGGCTCCGATACGCCGAAAGACCCCGGCCCCTGGGAGGGCGAGCAGCGCAACATGTGGAAGCCGACGCAACAGGAGGCGCTTTGGTTCCACGGCGGCAACCTGCACCAGTCGCGCCATTACTCGCAGTATCTCTCGCTGCAACTGAAGGCACGATTGGAAGGCATCCAGACACCGGTCTACGGCCTGCAAAGCGTTCATCACAAACGCTGACGAAAGTGCGCAGACGAGAGGGCGGTTTGCCCGCCCTCTCTCGCGTTCGCGAGAAGACCAGGCTAGCTTCGGACGGCAGATCTTAGTGCGCCCTCCGAACCCGGGATGAAAGCGTCACTGCCCCCCGCTGCGAGCGGAGATGCCGACTATCGCCTATCTATGGTCGTTCCAGGGACCAGGCAATTCGTGCGGGCCCCTCTGGCCTTACCAGTCCATCACCACCTTGCCGGAATTGCCGGAGCGCATGGCCTCGAAGCCGTCGCGGAATTCGTCGATCCTGATGCGGTGGGTGATGACGGGAGAAAGGTCGAGGCCGCCCTGCACGAAGGCGATCATCTTGTACCAGGTCTCGAACATCTCGCGACCGTAGATGCCCTTGAGGTTGAGCATCTTGAAGATCACCTTGTTCCAGTCGATCTCGAAGCCGGCCGGCGCAATGCCGAGGATGGCGATCTTGCCGCCATTGTTCATCTTGTCGATCATGTCGCGGAAGGCCGGTGCCGCTCCCGACATCTCCAGCCCGACATCAAAGCCCTCGGTCATGCCGATCGCCTTCATCACGTCGGCGAGGTTTTGCTTCGAGGCGTCGACGACGTAATCGATGCCGACGCTTTTGGCGAGCGCGAGGCGCGTCGGGTTGATGTCGGTGATCACCACCTTGCGCGCACCCGAGCGCTTGGCAACCAGTGCCCCCATGATGCCGATCGGCCCGGCGCCGGTGACGAGCACATCCTCGCCGACGAGATCGAAGGACAAGGCCGTGTGCACGGCATTGCCGAACGGATCGAAGATTGCCGCGATCTCGTCCGGCACGTCCTCAGGGATCGGCACGACGTTGTATTCCGGCAGGCAGACGAACTCGCCGAAGGAGCCCGGCCGGTTGACGCCGACGCCGAGCGTGTTGCGGCACAGATGCCCACGGCCGGCGCGGCAGTTGCGGCATTTGCCGCAGACGATATGGCCCTCGCCCGACACCCGCTCGCCGACATGGTACTTGGTGACGGCCGAGCCGACCTCGGCGATCTCGCCCATGAACTCGTGGCCGACGACCATCGGCACCGGGATGGTCTTCTGCGCCCACTGGTCCCAGTTCCAGATGTGCACGTCGGTGCCGCAGATCGCCGATTTCTTCACCTTGATCAGCACGTCGTTCGGGCCGATCTCCGGCACCGGCACCCGCTCCATCCAGAGGCCTTCTTCCGGCTTCGATTTGACCAGCGCCTTCATCATGTTCGTCATTATAGCCTCCACCAAACCTTCTCTGGGGCTTGCCCCTCATCCGGCTGCCGCCACCTTCTCCCCGTCACCACGGGGAGAAGGGACCTGTGGCAACCTTCCATCCCCTCTCCTGCGAGCCGTAAAGCACGTCCCCTCTCCCCGCCTGCGGGGAGAGGGTTAGGGTGAGGGGCAAACTCGCCCTTCCCTCGGATCGGGCGAACTCTCCGTTCCGTTCGCTCAGATCACGCCAAGCTCGCGGCCAACCGCTTCGAAGGCGGCGATCGCCCGGCGCACGTCGTTCTCGCTGTGGGCTGCCGACATCTGCGTGCGGATGCGCGCCTGCCCCTTCGGCACCACCGGGAAGGAGAAGCCGATGACATAGACGCCCTTCTGCAGCATGCGCGCCGCCATCTCCTGGGCGAGCGCCGCATCGCCGAGCATGACCGGGATGATCGGGTGCCCTTCGCCGGCGAGCGTGAAGCCGAGTTTCGACATCTCGGTGCGGAACAGGGTGGCATTGGCATAGAGCCGCTCACGCAGTGCATCGCCGTTTTCGATCAGGTCGAAGACCGTGAGCGAGGCGGCGGCAATGACCGGCGCCAGCGTGTTGGAAAACAGATAGGGCCGCGAGCGCTGGCGCAGCCACTCGACGACCTCGGCCTTGGCCGAGGTGTAACCGCCGGAGGCGCCGCCGAGCGCCTTGCCGAGCGTGCCGGTGATGATGTCGATGCGGCCCTCGACGCCGCAATGTTCGGCCGAACCGCGGCCATTCTTGCCGACGAAGCCGACCGCATGGCTGTCGTCGACCATCACCATGGCGCCGTATTTGTCGGCGAGGTCGCAGACGCCTTGCAGGTTGGCGATGATGCCGTCCATCGAGAACACGCCGTCGGTGGCGATCAGCTTGAAGCGGCTGCCCTCGGCCTTCTTCAGTTCCTCCTCCAGCGCCGCCATGTCGTTGTTGGCGTAGCGGAAGCGCTTGGCCTTGGAGAGGCGCACGCCGTCGATGATCGAGGCGTGGTTGAGCGCGTCGGAGATGATCGCGTCCTCTTCGCCAAGCAGCGTTTCGAACAGGCCGCCATTGGCATCGAAGCAGGAGGAATAGAGGATGGTGTCTTCCAGGCCGAGGAACGACGAGATGCGCGCCTCGAGGGCCTTGTGCTCCTCCTGCGTGCCGCAGATGAAGCGCACCGAGGCCATGCCGTAGCCGTAGCGGTCGAGCGCCTGCTTGCCGGCCTCGGCCAGTTCTTCGTTGTCGGCAAGGCCGAGATAGTTGTTGGCGCAGAAGTTGAGCACGCGGTCGCCCGAGGCGACCTCGATCGCGCCCGCCTGCTTCGAGGTGATGACACGCTCCGACTTGTA